>Ga0247728_10016_pt1 | contig 223202 bp, 217 predicted proteins | sample SalenrCarbi39_FD_183048 | JGI IMG/M metagenome (GOLD analysis project Ga0247728, IMG submission 183048) | Saline wetland microbial communities from Lincoln, Nebraska, United States - Carb-i39 | ecosystem: Environmental > Aquatic > Non-marine Saline and Alkaline > Salt marsh | place: USA...
AGCGTCCTTGAGGGTGTTAACAACCGCATCAAGGTGATCAAGCGCATGGCCTATGGATTTCGGGACTCGGAATACTTCTTTCTGAAAATCAAGGCCGCCTTCCCCGGGAAAGCGCGATGAACCTTTTGTTTGGGCGAACTTATCCGCCCCTCCACGCTAATTTGTAGGGCGGGTGTAACCGCCGAAGACGATTCGGCATCATCGTCTGGTTGGCGGCATCAAATCACCGGGATGTGTCTGGAGTATTGGCTCGGCGGGGGGGGGGGCACCCACATTGGGGTGACGCTTTCATATGCGTTACGCTGCCTCGCATCAATGAGCATGGATGTTATTGAATGTCCCGCTACCGTCGTGAGGCCCTGCCTGGGCACTTACTTCTTCACTGTCATAACGGAGCGGCGCCGGCCCATCTTGATCGAGCCTGTCGTTCGTCTGGCTCTGCGTGAAGCCATCGTCTCGGTTCGGCAAACGTTGCCATTTAATATCGATGGCTGGGTGTTGCTCCCTGATCATTTCCATGCAATTTTGACCCTGCCGGAAGGTGACGCTGATTTCTCCAATCGCTGGCGATTGATCAAGCGCCACGTCACGCGCGCATGCGGCCCCAGCAATCTTCGACCAGAGTCCTGACACAGCGCCGTACTGCCAAACAGTGCGGTACGTTATGGCAGCAACACATGGGCTACCTACACGCCAATCCGGTGAAGCATGGGCTTGTTGGTGCGCCTGTCGATTGGCCGTGGTCTTCGTTCCATCGCTGGGTTCGGCATGGCTTCTATCCCGCCGATTGGGTTGGCAAAGGTGTTGTGGCTTCCTTGCGCGGCGTTGGATAACCGTAGGGCGGGTGAAACCCGCCAATAGCAGGTGTGACGCGAAACATCACATGCAGCGGTCTGTTTCCCGTCATGTTTGGCAATGTTGCAAATGCAGAAAAACAAAACCCCGCCGGTAGGGGCGGGGTTTTGAGTTCCGGTCAAGCGATGTGTAACCGCACGGGTTACACCCGCCCTACAGGACTACAGTTGTGCCTGTTAGGGTTGTCGCGATTATGGGGCGGCGACGTTGCGGCACTCAGCAGGTGCGAACTTATGGCTTGCAGCCGGAGCAGTGCAAGACCAGGTGACAGCGGATGCCGGAGGTACACCTACTACCAGAGCGGGTGTGGGTGTCATGGTCAAAGTAAAGTTCCCGGCACGAGCGGTGGTGGCGAGTGTAATGATGCCTGTATCAGATATGGCTGGAGCGGCGCAGTTAGTTGTCGCTGTGCCATTAAACCCTGATGCAAACGCACTGCCGTTTGCTGCGTTCTCAATGACAGTGGTTTTTGCGCCCGCCATCATCCCGACGCATTCTGCGACACGCGCTCGGACGGTGTAGTCCTGATAGGCAGGTAGCGCAACCGCAGCCAAAATACCGATAATCGCAACAACGATCATCAATTCAATCAGGGTGAAACCATTTTGCATCTGAGCTTTCATGTGAATCTCCTTAAAGTGTCAAGGCTTTGGGCCTGACAGGTATAAAGCAGTTGGCGTGCCAAATTGCACCTCGCTAAGGCTGAGCGGCTCAGAGTGTGATCAGCTTCAATACTTGTGCGCCTTTTTGGAGTCTTGTTCTTCATCCCAGAGAGCAAGCGTATCGGCTTTTTGTGGGGGGGCGCTGGCATGTACTTCGGGCTGGTTAATCGCTAGGGCGATATGTGACCAATAGCGTCACTTGGCGTTGCGCATGTTTGCAGTAGAAGGCTTTCGCGCTATAAGGCGGGCTTAGATCGCGGCGAGGCTCTTATGAGTGAAATCATTTCTCTATCCGGATTGGCGCGGCAGATGGTCGGCGCCGGAGTGTTGGACGAAAAAACGGCCCAGCAGGCCCAAGTCCAGGCACTTCGCAGCAAAACTCCCTTCGTCACCTATGTCGTTCAGAACAGGCTCGCCAAGGGGCGTGTCATTGCAGAGCTTGCGTCCGAGCAGTTCGGTGTCGCCTTGCTGGACCTTGGTGCCTTGGATAGAGAGTCGCTGCCGAAGGATCTGATCAGTGAGAAGCTGGCGAAGCAGCATCGAGTGCTTCCGCTTTCCAGGCGTGGGACCAAGCTTTATGTCGCCATTTCCGACCCGGCAAACCATCAGTCAATTGCCGATATCCAGTTCAGCACCGGGCTTTCGATCGAACCGATCCTTGTAGAAGACGACAAGCTCGGTGAGGCAATCGACAAGCTATACGACAATGGTTCTACCGGGCTGGAGGATCTGGGCGATGTAGACCTGGATGGGGTGGATGTCGAGTCCGTTAGTGATGATGGTAAGGTCGACGATGCGGGTGAGGCAGCAGACGATGCGCCGGTCGTTCGCTTCGTCAATAAGATGTTACTTGACGCTATTCGCGGCGGCTCGTCCGACTTGCATTTCGAGCCTTATGAAAAGGCGTTCCGCGTACGGCTCCGTACCGATGGCATTCTGCATGAGGTAGCGCGGCCGCCGATCCAGCTGGCGCCGAGAATTTCTGCGCGACTCAAGGTAATGGCGGGGCTGGACATTTCTGAACGCCGTAAGCCGCAGGACGGCCGCATCAAGATGAAGCTGTCCAAGAACAAGGCCATCGATTTCCGCGTAAACACGCTACCCACGTTGTGGGGCGAGAAGATCGTGATGCGAATCCTTGATCCATCGAGTGCGCAAATGGGTATCGATGCGCTCGGTTACGAAGAAGATCAGAAAGAGCTTTATATGAATGCCCTGAAGCAACCGCAGGGCATGATTCTGGTAACCGGCCCGACCGGGTCCGGCAAGACGGTATCGCTTTATACCGGCCTGAATATTCTCAATACGGTCGATGTGAATATCTCCACCGCCGAAGATCCCGTGGAGATCAACCTGGAAGGCATCAATCAGGTCAACGTCAATCCGCGGCAGGGGATGGATTTCTCCCAGGCGCTGCGGGCGTTTCTGCGTCAGGACCCGGACATCATCATGGTCGGTGAAATCCGTGACCTGGAAACCGCTGAAATCGCCATCAAGGCCGCGCAGACGGGGCACATGGTCATGTCGACGCTACACACCAACAGCGCCGCGGAAACCCTGACCCGTCTTCGCAACATGGGTGTGGCCGCTTTCAATATCGCGACATCGGTCAACCTGATCATCGCGCAGCGACTGGCACGCAAACTTTGCAACAGTTGCAAAAAAGAAGTGGAGTTGCCTCGCGAGGCCCTGCTGGAAGAGGGTTTCCCTGCCGATAAGATCGGAACCTTCAAAATTTACGGCCCGATAGGCTGTGAAAATTGCAAAGGCGGATACAAAGGCCGTGTTGGTATTTATGAAGTGGTTAAAAACACGCCATCGTTGCAGCGGATTATCATGGAAGACGGAAACTCCATCGATATTTCAACCCAGATGCGCAAAGACGGCTTCAACGACCTGCGGACCTCGGCTTTGCTGAAAGCCATGCAGGGCGTGACCAGCCTCGAAGAAGTCAATCGGGTCACCAAGGATTAAGCATGGCGCAGAAAGCGATCAGAACCAGTGTGTTCAGCTGGGAGGGAACCGACCGCAAGGGCAGCAAGGTCAAGGGTGAGCTTAGTGGTGCGAGCCCGGCGCTGGTGAAGGCGCAATTGCGCAAGCAAGGGATCAATCCACAGAAAGTGCGCAAGAAGTCCGTATCTCTGTTTGGAGCGGGCAAGAAAATTAAACCCATGGATATCGCGCTGTTCACCCGACAGATGGCGACGATGATGAAAGCCGGTGTGCCGCTGCTGCAATCCTTCGATATCATCGGTGAGGGTTTCGACAATCCGAACATGCGCAAGCTGGTGGATGACCTGAAGCAGGAAGTTGCGGCAGGTAACAGTTTCGCGACGGCTTTGCGCAAGAAGCCACAATACTTCGATGATCTTTATTGCAACTTGGTCGATTCCGGTGAGCAATCCGGTGCCTTGGAAACCTTGCTCGATCGCGTGGCGACTTACAAGGAAAAGACTGAGGCATTGAAGGCCAAGATCAAGAAGGCGATGAACTATCCCATTGCGGTAGTCTTGGTGGCGGTCATTGTGTCGGCCATTCTGTTGATCAAGGTGGTGCCACAGTTCCAAGAAGTATTCGCCAACTTCGGGGCCGAGCTTCCAGCTTTTACCTTGATGGTAATTGGGTTGTCGGAAGCGCTGCAGGAGTGGTGGTTCATTGTTCTGGCGGGGTTGATCGTGGGGGCGTTTGCTTTCAAGGAGGCACACAAGCGCTCCGAAAAATTTCGCAATTGGTTCGATCGTTTGCTGCTAAAGGTACCAGTTGTTGGTGACATTCTTTACAAGTCATCTGTCGCCCGCTTTGCCCGCACTCTTTCGACGACTTTTGCTGCGGGCGTGCCGCTGGTGGATGCGCTGGATTCGGTGGCTGGGGCTACAGGCAATGTGGTCTTTCGAAGTGCGACGATGAAAGTCAAGAATGATGTGTCCACCGGCATGCAACTTAATTTCTCCATGCGTACTACGGGTGCCTTCCCAACCATGGCGGTTCAAATGACGGCGATCGGCGAAGAGTCTGGTTCGCTTGATGAGATGCTCGCCAAGGTTGCGACTTTCTACGAGGATGAAGTCGATAACATGGTAGATAGCCTGACTAGCCTGATGGAGCCGATGATCATGGCTGTACTCGGGGTTCTGGTGGGCGGCTTGATCATCGCTATGTACCTTCCGATCTTCCAGCTAGGTGCTGTCGTTTAAGTATGGGTTTGATTGATTTCTTGGCCAGCCAAGTGCTGGCCTTTGTTTTGTCTGCTGCAGTGCTCGGTCTGCTGGTTGGCAGCTTTCTCAATGTCGTCATCTACCGTGTGCCGATCATGATGCAGCGCGAATGGCGCATGCAGGCGCGGGAATATTTGGAGTATCCGCCCGAGCCATTTGGGGAGCGTTTCAATCTACTGGTGCCGAGTTCACGCTGCCCTCACTGCGGTCATCGTATCCGTGCCTGGGAGAACATTCCCTTGGTCAGCTGGCTGGCGCTGCGTGGAAAGTGCTCGTCTTGTCAGGCGCCGATCAGTTGTCGATATCCGTTGGTTGAGCTGGCGTGTGGTGTGCTATCCGGATACGTGGCATGGCATTTCGGTTTTTCCTGGCAGGCAGGGGCGATGCTTCTGCTGACCTGGGGGTTGCTGGCGATGAGCATGATCGATGTCGATCATCAGTTGCTGCCTGACTCGCTCGTGCTGCCGCTCTTGTGGTTAGGGTTGATTGCCAACAACTTTGCTTTGTTCGCCTCTCTCGAGGATGCGCTGTGGGGGGCGATAGCCGGTTACCTGAGCCTATGGTCCGTTTATTGGCTGTTCAAGCTGATCACAGGCAAAGAGGGTATGGGCTATGGCGATTTCAAGCTGCTGGCGATGCTTGGTGCCTGGGGTGGCTGGCAGGTTCTGCCGCTCACCATCTTGCTGTCTTCGGTGGTCGGCGCCGTGCTTGGCAGTATTTTGCTAAAGGTGCAGCGGGCTGAAAGCAGTACGCCCATTCCGTTCGGGCCGTATCTGGCAATAGCGGGGTGGATTGCGTTGCTTTGGGGCGACCGAATTACCGAAAGCTACCTCCAGTTCGCTCGCTTCTAGCTCCGCTCGGTCGGTCGACCTGTCACGAACAGCTTTTCTCTGTCGTCCTATTTCGAACGCTGAGGCTTGCGCACAGCTCGCCGAGTGGTTACTACTGCGCGCGTCTTATTTGGCCTGGGATATTAGACGGATGAAGCCTTGGGTTCTCGGGTTGACCGGCGGTATTGGCAGTGGCAAGACTGCAGTGGCAAACCAGTTTGAAAGTCTTGGCGTGCATGTGGTCGATGCCGATGAAGCGGCGCGTTCGGTCGTTGAGCCCGGTCGCCCGGCGTTGCGGCAGATTGCTGAGCATTTCGGCGATGCCGTACTGCTGCCAGAGGGCGGCTTGAATCGTGCTGCGCTGCGTGAGCGGGTATTTGCGAATACGGCTGAGCGCCAATGGCTCGAAAGCCTTTTGCATCCTATGATTCGCGCCGAGGTTGCGCGGCACCTGGCGGCAGCGACGTCTCCTTACGCCATCATGGTGTCTCCGTTGCTTATAGAAACCGGGCAGTATCGCCAGGTGGAGCGTGTACTGGTGGTCGATGTGCCAGATACTCTCCAGGTCGTGCGTACCGCGGCCCGTGATCAGGCAACTGAAGAGCAGGTGCGGGCGATTATTCAGGTCCAGGCCAGGCGGGAGGAGCGCCTGCGGCATGCGGACGATGTCCTTGTAAATGACCGTGATCTGGCGTGGCTCAAATCGGAAGTCGAGCGTTTGCACCGCTTCTATCTGACATTGCGAGGAGGCCAGAAATGACCGCGACTGTAGTCGAGTGCCCCACCTGCGGGGCGCCAGTGGAGTGGGGGCCTCAGAGCCCAAGTCGGCCGTTTTGCTCTGAGCGCTGCAAACTCATCGATCTTGGGGCTTGGGCTGCGGAGGAGCACGCCATTCCCGGAAGCGATCTGGAGGATGAGCTGTTTTCCGGTGATCTGCCGCCCCGCGAGCATTGACTCGCAGTTTCCTCATTTATCTTCTTTCCAGGGCGCCTGCAGGTAGCGGCTCTGGTTGAAGCTTTCCATCCAGTCCGGATAGAAGACGACCAGCGCCGTGATTGCCGTGCCGTTGATGAACGCCTCGGGAAACATGACGAGCCAGATGTAGCCGGCAAAGTCTTCCAGCCAGGGCGGCATCGGGTAGCGGCCATCGATCAGCAGTATGCCGAGGGATGCCAGGATGCAGGCCAGGGCGGCGAGTGCCGCTGGAAAGAAGCCCGCAAAGAAGATGAAGACGAAGAGGTTGCGCGGCTGGGATCGCTCCACCAGGCGGGCGCAGATAACTGTGACAAAGACCGGGATCAACACCAGCAGCACGCCGTTGGTCCCCAGGGCGGTGAGATGCTGATGACCGGTGAGGGTCAGGCCCAGCTGGGCCGCCAGGGCTGCGATGATCGCCAGCGGCCAGTCGAGCAGCAGGGTCACTGCCGTCAGCCCGATGAAGTGGAATGAAAGACCGGAGTCGAAGTCCCGGCGAACCAACCACAGCAGAAAGATGGCCAGCATCGCTCCGAACAGCAGGTGTTGCCGTCGCGCATCGCTGAAAAGCTCGACCCAGGGGGCGCGCCACGCAGCCCAGAGCAAGGCAAGCGAATAGATCAGCCAACCTGCGACAAGGGTGGAGGGAGCTAGGAGATGCGCGGCGATCATCCTGTCGGATCCTGTGTGTCGTTACCTGAAACTGCTGATGGCTCGTTTTTTCTGTGTCAGGGCGCCGGGTTCGGTTGCGCCGTATGAATGGCGTCGATGGCTGCCAAGACTTCGTTCGACAGTGTCAGATCAAGGCTGCCGATATTGGATTCGAGCTGCTGCAGTGTTGTGGCACCGATGATATTGCTGGTGACGAAGGGCCGGGATGTTACGTATGCAAGGGCCATCTGCGCGGGCTCCAGGCCATGCTGGTGGGCCAGGGCGACATAGCGGGAACAGGCGGCTCGTGCCTGTGGGTTGTTGTAGCGTGCGAAGCGCTGGAATAGTGAAAGTCGCGCATTCGCCGGGCAGGCGCCGTTTTCGTATTTGCCGCTCAGCATGCCGAACGCCAATGGCGAGTATGCCAGCAGTCCGCACTGTTCACGCATGCTGATCTCCGCCAGGCCCACCTCAAAGCTGCGGTTGAGGAGGTTGTAGGGGTTCTGTATCGAGACGGCGCGCGGCCATTTGTGCGTCTCGGCCAGTTGAAGGTACTTCATGGCGCCCCAGGGGGTCTCGTTGGAAATGCCAATGTGGCGGATTCGACCGGCTCTGACTTCGTCATCAAGGGCGGCAAGCGTTTCTTCCAGAGGTGTGAAATCGTCGTCCGGCAGGTGCTGGTAGCCCAAACGCCCGAAAAAGTTCGTGCTGCGTTCCGGCCAATGCAGCTGATAAAGGTCGATCCAGTCGGTTTGCAGTCGGCGCAGGCTGTCATCCAGGGCGGTGCGAATGTGCTCACGGTTGAATCGCGGACGGCCGTTGCGAATGTGGCTGATGCCGTTGCCGGGGCCGGCAATCTTGGTTGCGAGTATCCAGTCGGCTCGATCGCCGCGGCGGTTGAAGTAGTTGCCAATGTACTGCTCGGTGGTGGCGTAGGTTTCCGGGCGCGGCGGGACGGGATACATCTCCGCAGTATCGATGAAGTTGATGCCAGCGGCTTTGGCCATTTCGATCTGAGCGAAGGCGTCAGCCTCGGTGTTCTGCTCGCCCCATGTCATGGTGCCCAAGCAGAGTGAGCTTACATTCAGGTCGGTTCGGCCGAGCGGACGAAATTCCATGGAGTGCCTCCGGGCTGGCGAAAGTTTTAAGGATGCGAGATTAACGAAGTTGGCCATGACATGAGAGTGATCGCGACCGCCCGAAGTGCCCGATGGGGCTCTGGCATATAGCGCGGTGCATGCACGCCGGCGCTTGCTGAGACGACGGGCGCTTTGGAACTCCGAGAGGATAAATGTTGGTTGCTATTTTTCTGGCAATCAGGATAATTCCGCAGCCTGTCGGCGGGGATGCCTAGCCCGTCGACGCAAGCCAATGGTAGGGGATGCCTAGCCTACCGAACCACTGCCGTGGCGGACGCGCTGACCCGAGCCCCCGATAGCGTCTGTTTCCGGCTGCCCTGTTCTTGTCAGGGCGAGCACTATTCAGTAAGATTCGCCGTCTTATTTTCAGGGCGGCCCCTGAGGCTATAACGAATGAAGACATTTACTGCTAAACCGGAAACCGTCAAGCGCGACTGGTTCGTCGTCGACGCTGCCGGCCAGACCCTGGGTCGTCTGGCAACCGAAATCGCCAGCCGCCTGCGTGGCAAGCACAAGCCGGAATACACCCCTCACGTCGATACTGGCGATTACATCGTCGTGATCAACGCTGAGCAAGTGCGTGTTACCGGTGCCAAGACCAGCGACAAGATGTACTACTCTCACTCCGGTTTCCCGGGTGGCATCAAGTCGATCAACTTCGAGAAGCTGATCGCCAAGGCGCCCGAGCGCGTGATCGAGACTGCGGTCAAGGGCATGCTGCCGAAGAACCCGCTGGGTCGCGACATGTATCGTAAGCTGAAGGTCTACAAGGGTGCCAATCACCCGCACACCGCTCAGCAGCCCCAAGAACTGAAGATTTAACGGAATAGTTCAATTATGTCGGCGACTCAAAATTACGGCACTGGCCGTCGCAAGACTGCAACCGCGCGCGTCTTCCTGCGCCCGGGCACTGGCAAGATTTCCATCAACAACCGTGAGCTGGATAATTTCTTCGGCCGCGAAACTGCTCGCATGGTCGTGCGTCAGCCGCTGGAGCTGACCGAGACCGTCGAAAAGTTCGATATCTACGTCACCGTTCTGGGTGGTGGTGTCAGTGGTCAGGCTGGTGCTATCCGCCACGGTATCACTCGTGCACTGATCTCCTACGACGAGAGCCTGCGTAGCCCGCTGCGCAAGGCTGGCTTCGTCACTCGTGACGCCCGTGAAGTCGAGCGTAAGAAGGTCGGTCTGCGTAAAGCACGCAAGCGTCCGCAGTACTCCAAGCGCTAATTCGCGCTTTCAAAGAAACGCCCAGTTTCGTTCGGAGCTGGGCGTTTTTTTTTGCCTTGCACTTTTGTTTTGGTGCGACAGTGTGTCGCGCGCTGGAGGGCTTGGTTTGCCTGAGGGTAAAGGCATTGTGACAGGCTATTACCTTGTCAGAAGAGGGTCTTTTCTTTACCATTTGGCGAATTTTTCGCGGCTCAATTTTACGTAGTACATGCCTGCTTCACGGCAGGCCATAAGAAGCTGATGGGAGACGACTGAATGAGCAATGACGGCGTGAATGCAGGCCGGCGTCGCTTCCTTGTGGCCGCCACTTCGGTGGTGGGCGCTGCAGGAGCGGTGGGTGCTGCGGTCCCGTTCGTGGGATCGTGGTTCCCAAGTGCCAAGGCCAAGGCTGCCGGTGCGCCGGTAAAGGTAAATATCAGCAAGATCGAGCCTGGACAGCAAATGGTTGCTGAATGGCGTGGTCAGCCGGTGTTTATTGTGCGTCGAACCGACGAGGTTCTCGGGAATCTTGAGAAGGTCGCTGCCCAAGTGGCCGATCCTGAGTCCAAGGAGTCCGACCAGCCTGCATATGTCGACCCGAAGAACCGGTCTATCAAGCCCGAGCTTCTTGTGGTCGTAGGGCTGTGCACTCATTTGGGTTGTTCGCCTTCGTTCCGTCCCGAGGTGGCTGCGGCCGATCTCGGCGCCGACTGGTTGGGTGGCTATTTCTGCCCCTGCCACGGCTCCAAATACGATATGGCCGGTCGCGTCTACAAGGCGCAGCCTGCTCCCTTGAACCTGCCGGTGCCCCCGCACTCGTACGAGACCGATAATGTGATCATCATCGGTGTGGACCAGGAGAACGCCTGATGAGCAAGTTCATGGAATGGGTTGACGCCCGCTTCCCCGCCACCAAGATGTGGGAAGATCACCTCTCGAAGTACTACGCTCCCAAGAACTTCAACGTCCTGTACTTCTTCGGTTCGTTGGCGCTGCTCGTGCTGGTCAATCAGATTCTTACCGGTATCTGGCTGACCATGAGCTTCGAGCCGTCGGCTGAAGGTGCGTTCGCCTCCGTCGAGTACATCATGCGTGATGTCGAGTACGGCTGGATCATCCGCTATCTGCACTCCACCGGCGCTTCGGCGTTCTTCGTGGTGGTATACCTGCACATGTTCCGCGGTCTGCTCTACGGCTCCTACCAGAAGCCGCGTGAGCTGGTGTGGATCTTCGGCATGATGATCTACCTCGCGCTGATGGCTGAGGCCTTCATGGGCTACCTGCTGCCGTGGGGCCAGATGTCCTACTGGGGTGCGCAGGTGATCATTTCGCTGTTCGGTGCCATTCCGGTCATCGGCGACGATCTGACCCAGTGGATCCGTGGTGACTACCTGATCTCGGGCATCACCCTGAACCGCTTCTTCGCCCTGCATGTGATTGCGCTGCCGATCGTGATTCTCGGTCTGGTCGTCCTGCACATTCTGGCGCTGCACGAAGTGGGTTCGAACAACCCGCTGGGCGTGGATATCAAGAAAACCAAGGATGAAGCCGGCGTGCCGCTCGATGGCATTCCCTTCCATCCGTACTACACCGTGAAGGACATCGTCGGGGTCGTGGTGTTCCTCTTCGTCTTCTGCGCAGTTGTATTCTTCTTCCCGGAAATGGGCGGCTACTTCCTCGAGAAGCCGAACTTCGAAGAAGCCAATGCCTTAAAAACGCCTGCACACATCGCACCTGTCTGGTACTTCACTCCGTTCTACGCGATTTTGCGTGCGGTGCCTGACAAGCTGCTCGGCGTGATCGCCATGGGTGCAGCCATTGCAGTGTTGTTCGTCCTGCCGTGGCTGGATCGCAGCCCCGTCAAGTCCATGAAATACAAGGGCTGGATGAGCAAGATCGCGCTGCTGGCGTTCTGCATCTCCTTCATCATTCTCGGTGTACTGGGCGTACTGTCGCCGACGCCTGAGCGTACTCTGGTGTCGCGGATCTGTACTGCTATCTATTTCGGATACTTCATCCTGATGCCGTTCTACACCAAGCTCGAGAAGACCAAAGTGGTTCCGGAAAGGGTGGATGGCTGATGAAAAAGCAATTTGCTGCATTGATTCTTGCAATTCTGCCGGCCTTCACTTTTGCAGCCGGCCCAGAAGCTCCGCTGGACAAGGTTGATATAGATCTGACCGACAAGGCGGCCATGCAGGATGGTCTGAAGACCTTCGCCAACTATTGTATGGGTTGCCACAGTGCTAAGTTCCAGCGCTACGAGCGCGTCGCATCCGATCTAGGTATTCCGGAAGAGGTGATGATGGACAATATCGTCTTCGCCGATGCCAAGTTTGGTGACCATATGAGCATTGGTATGAAGCCTGAAGACGCCAAAGTCTGGTTCGGCGCCGCTCCGCCGGATCTCACCCTGGTTGCTCGTGTTCGTGGCAACGACTGGCTGTATACCTACATGCGCAGCTTCTATGAAGATCCGGCGCGTCCGTACGGCGTCAACAACAGCGTGTTCCCCAATGTTGGTATGCCGCATGTTCTGGCTCCGCTCCAGGGTCGCCGGGTTGTCGGATGTAAGCAGGTCCAAGTGGTCGAGAATGGCCGCAAGCAGTTCGATCCTCTGACCGGCACACCGATCACTCAGGAAGCCTGTGACCAGATGGTTGTCGAGCCTGGTACTGGGTCGCTCTCCGAGGCAGAGTACGACGAGAAGATCAAGAATCTGGTGACCTTCCTGGCTTACTCGGCCAATCCGGTCAAGCTGGAAAGCCAGCGCATCGGCACCTACGTGCTGCTGTTCCTGGCTGTGTTCTTCGTGTTCGCCTACCTGCTCAAGCGCGAGTACTGGAAAGACGTTCACTAAGCACTTCGCGGTAATCGTTGTACCTTGCGCGCGCCCAATGGGCGCGCGTGTTTTTTCTGCCTCAAGATAAGTGAGAAGGCCCTATGGCTGCGACCAACCGATTGGGCTGCTATTCCGATCCTGCCGATCATTACTGTCATCGCGTTCGCCTTGTTCTCGCCGAGAAAGGGGTTGGCGTGGACATCGTCGATGTCGAAGCAGGCCAGTGTCCGGTCAAATTGGCCGAGGTGAATCCATACGCCAGTGTGCCCACACTGGTGGATCGAGATCTGGCGCTATACGAGCCCGGCGTGATTCTCGAGTATCTGGAGGAGCGCTATCCGCATCCACCGTTGCTGCCGGTCTATCCGGTGGCGCGCGCCAATACGCGTCTGTTGGCGCATCGTATCCAGCGTGATTGGTGTTCGCTGGCCGACCGCATTCTCGACCAGCGCGTCGCGGAGACTCAGCGCGCTCAGGCACGCAAGGAGCTCCGTGAAAGCCTGATCGGTGTATCGCCGATATTCGCGGAAAAGCCTTACTTCATGAGTGACGAGATCAGCCTTGTCGACTGCTGTCTGTTGCCTATCCTCTGGCGTTTGCCCAGACTCGGTATCGAGTTGCCTCGAGCGGCCAAGCCGCTGCTCGATTACATGGAGCGCAATTTCGCTCGCGAGGCTTTCCAGGCCAGTCTTTCCGCCGTCGAGCGCAACATGCGCTAAGCGAGGTCATCAATGAATTCGAGTCGCCCGTATCTGGTACGAGCACTTTACGAGTGGATCGTCGACAACGATTGCACGCCGCACCTACTGGTGAATGTCGATTATCCGGGGGTGCAGGTGCCGGCAGGCTACGCCAGCGATGGTCAGATCGTATTGAACGTCGCCCCCAGCGCCGTGCGGCATCTTCATATGGATAACGAGGCGATCAGTTTCGAGGGGCGCTTTGGTGGCGTAGCTCATTCATTGAACGTGCCGTCCGCTGCGGTCATGGCGATCTATGCCCGGGAAAACGGGCAAGGCATGGTGTTCGAGATCGAGCCGACTCCACCGGACGATGACGCGCCGAGCGATGCTGGTGGCGCTGCTGGAGGAGAGGGGCCGCGACCGGGCGGTCGCCCGAGTCTGAAGGTCGTAAAATGAGGTGATGCGGCGCCCGGTGATAGGGCGCCGCTGACCGATCAGTCGATATATTCGAACAGCTTGACGATCCGCTGTACCCCGGCGACGCCCTGGACAAGGTTAGTCGCGCGGCTGCCTTCCTGGCGTGTGACCAGGCCTAGCAGATAGACGATCCCGTTCTCAGTGATCACCTTGATTCGCGAGCCAGGCACGCTGTTGTCGGCGAGCATCTGCGTCTTGATCTTGGTGGTCAGCCAGGAGTCGTTACTGCGTGCCAGTGCGGACGAGGGCTGCAGAATCTGTAGCTCATTGTGTACGCGCTTGACGCGTTGCACGCCGCTGGCTGCCTGTTCTGCCATCTGCTTGAGTTCTTCGCGAGGCGTCTGCCCGGCCAACAGCACGACGCCGTTGTAGCTGGCAACCACGATGTGGCTACGCTGGTCGAGGTCCGGATGGGCCTTGGCAATGTTGACCGCTGCCTTGGTCTCGATCAGCGAGTCGTCGATCTTGCTGCCGATGGTCCGTGTGCCCCGATTGTCGGCGATCGGGTCGTCGCGCGTGGCCGTCAACACCGAGCTGCAGCCGCTGACGGCCAGGCAAATTCCCAGGGCGATGGCAGGCAAGCGGAAACGGTTCATTCCTCACTCCCAAACAGTTGATTGTCGATCAGGTCGCAGAGGCAGTGGATCGCCAGGAGATGGACTTCCTGGATGCGTGCGGTCACTTTTGCCGGTACGCGGATTTCAACGTCTTCCGGCAGCAGCAGCGAGGCCATTCCGCCGCCATCGCGGCCGGTGAGGGCAACTACCAGCATTTCCCGGTCGTGGGCAGCCTGGATCGCCTGGATCACGTTGGCGGAGTTACCGCTCGTGGAGATGGCGAGCAGCACGTCCCCGGGTTGTCCCAGCGCGCGGATCTGCTTTGAGAACACCTCGTTGTAGCTGTAATCGTTGGCAATCGAGGTGATGGTGGAGCTGTCGGTGGTCAGTGCGATGGCCGGAAGGCTTGGGCGCTCTCTCTCGAAGCGGTTCAGCAGTTCCGAGGAGAAGTGCTGGGCATCGCCGGCTGAACCGCCATTACCGCAGGTCAGGATCTTGCCTTCGCTGAGCAGTGCATTAACCATCGCTTGGCCGGCTTGCTCGATGCTGGGGGCTAGCACTTCCATGGCCTGCTGCTTGGTTTCGATGCTGGCCTGGAAGAGTTGGCGGATTCGGGTTTGCATGTCCATTGGTGGTTGACCTTCAAGGTGGCAGGCTCGCCCGAAAAAGCGGTCGGACGATGCACTTGCGGTTCGCTAGGGCCGGACGGCATCGCGCAGCGGTCGCCGCGCAGTGTTTCGTTCAGCTTTCAAATGCGTTGCGGATCCAGTTCAGGTCCTTTGCTTGGCCTGGCGCGGTGATGGCGACTACGTCGAAGCGGCAAGGGTGCTTGGCCCAGCGGCCATGTGCCTGCAGAAACAACTGGGCAGCCTTGATCAGCTTTTGCTGCTTGCGCACATCGACGCTTTCCAGGGCGCCGCCCCAGGCGGTATGCCGCCTGTAGCGGACTTCGACGAATACTACTGTATCGCCGTCGAGCATGACCAGATCGAGCTCGCCGCTGCGGCACGACCAGTTGCGTTCGAGTAGGCGCAGGCCGCTGTCGCTGAGATGCTGCAGGGCCAGTGCTTCGGCAGAGCGTCCGCTGCTCTGGCTTTCGCTCATTACTGCGGCTCGTCCAGCCGCTCTACGGCGCCATCGCGGAACTGTGCCCAGGGCAGCTGGCGCTCGATTCGCTGCTGTGGGTTCAGGCTGAGGGTACCGGAAAGCCCATCGAGGTGAGTGTCCGGAAGGGCCAGCAACTGATTGAGTCGGGGTGCCAGCAGGTAGGCGTCGGCACCCATGGCATAGAGCCGGCCGAGGCTTCCGCCCGCTTGCGGCCATTTCTGCTCGACTTCCTGCCGAAGGGGCAGCTGGTCGTTCAGCAGCCATGGCGTCTCGGCAAAGCGGATCCCTTCAAGGTCGAGGTACTGCGTGCGGTCATGATTGGCCGCGTGCAGGTGGGATGTGGCGTATACCGGCAGGTCGCCCGCGTACTGGAAGATCAGGGTCGGCCTGACCTGCTGGGCCTGTTGTGGTGTGGCCGCCAGGAAGATGAAATCGACGTCCTGCCGACGTGTTGGCTGGCTGGCGGTGGATGCGTCTGTGATGCTGCTTACGCGCTGTCCGCGCTGCTCACTGTTGCGTAGCTGCAGCAGATCGGCGATCTGGTTGGCCAGCTGGACAGGTTCGGCCAGTGGCTCAGATGCGACCAGCGTTCCGCCTGCTTCCTGCCAGCTCTGGCGGAAGGCTTCTAGAATCCTTGCGCCCCATTCTCCGCGAGGCGCCAGCGCGATTGCACGGCGATGGCCGTCCGCCCACGCGCGGCGAGCGACTTCGCGTGCTTCATCTTCCGCAGCCAGGCCGAACTGAAAGAGCTGAGGTGGTGTGCGCTGTCCGGCGTCGCTGTAGTTGAGCGCCAATGTGGCGATAGGTAGCTGATCGCGTTCCGCGAGCTGGCGCACCAGGTCCTTTTCGAGCGGGCCGACCACCAGCTGTACGCCAGCGGCCTGGGCTTGGCGATAGAAGTCGTCGATGGACTTCATCCGCGAGCTGTCATACAGCTCGATGCGCAGTTCGGCACCGGCCTGCTGTGCGTGCAGATGAGCAGCCAGGAAACCGTCGCGAAGGGCACGAGCAACGCTCGCCAATTGGCCTTCCATAGGAAGAAGCAGCGCTACGTGATTCAGTGGTTGGTCGGCGAGTTCACGCAGCTTCTGCAGTGACTCCGGGAGCTGCTGCGCGGCGGGGTGCTGAGGGTTCTGCGCGATCCAGTCGTCGATAGCGCGTTGCTGCTGCGCGATGGTGCCGGCGCGTTTGAGCGAAAGCGCTAAGGCTTGCCAGCCGGCCAGATCGGTATCGGCGGCGCCTTGCAGTTGCTGCTCGGGAAGGGCGGACAGGAGTTTCCAGATGGTTTCGTGGTTGGCCTGCGCCTGCTCGCCGCTCAGCAGTGGCGCAGTGAATACGCGCTCACGGGCGGCTGCTAATGGCTTGTTGTTTGCCTCCAGTGCTTGGGCGCGAGCGAGCTGGCTGCGAATCTGCTGGCTGACGGGAAGCTCGCCCAGACGCTCGAATGACGGGTGCTGCAGCGCTTGTTCTGCCTTTTCGGGCTCCCCGTCGGCGAGTGCGATTTCGGCCTGCAGCGTCAGGGCGAAAATCTGCTGCGCAGGCTTCAGTGCGTCCAGTTGGACCTGCTGCAGAATACTGCGGGCTTGCGCGCGGTTGCCCTGCTGAATGCTCTGATCGGCAGCTGCCAGGCGCAGCTGAGCGGCCTGTTCGGCGTCGCTCTGCTCAGCCTGCTTCAACAGTTGCTGAGTGGATGCCTGCGGCGTCCGGGGCAGTTCGCCGAGCGTGGACGAGGGGGAGCTGGAGCAGGCTGCGAGCAGGGTGGCGACGCAGAGGAGAAGGAGGGGGCGTAAGCAAGCCATTGGTTAATCGTTCCTGAAAGCACTGCGAGTGTCGGCCGATTGTACCCAACCACCGAAGGGGCCGCGATGTTGCGGCGGTGAATCGGGCTACAATGCGCATTTCCTGTTTGAGGTAAGCCCTGTGACTGCCAGCGGTGGTGCGAATTCCGGAGTGGGTACGCTTTATGTCGTCGCCACGCCGATCGGCAATCTGGAGGACATCAGCGCCAGGGCGCTGCGTGTACTTCGCGAGGTGGCGCTTATCGCCGCCGAGGACACTCGCCACTCCTCGCGGCTGCTGGCGCACTTCGGTATCCAGACGCCGCTGGCCGCTTGTCATGAGCATAACGAGCGCAACGAAGGGGGGCGGTTCATCGAGCGACTCCAGGCAGGGGATGACGTGGCGCTGATCTCCGATGCCGGCACGCCCTTGATCTCCGATCCTGGCTACCATCTAGTGCGTCAGGCCCGGGCGGCAGGAGTGGCTGTCGTCCCGGTGCCGGGGGCCTGCGCACTGATAGCCGCTCTCTCGGCGGCGGGTTTGCCGTCGGACCGTTTCATCTTCGAGGGGTTTCTTCCCGCCAAGGCGGCTGCGCGACGTTCACGTCTCGAGGCGCTGAAGGCGGAGCCGCGTACGCTGATCTTCTATGAAGCCCCGCATCGCATACTCGAGTCGCTGGGAGATTTCGAGGATGTGTTCGGTGGTGAGCGCATGGCGGTGCTTGGGCGCGAGCTGACGAAGACCTTCGAGACCTTGAAGGGATTGCCGTTGGGGGCTTTACGCGCTTGGGTCGAGGCGGACAGCAACCAGCAGCGAGGCGAATGCGTGCTGCTGGTAGAAGGGTGGGAGGCGCCGCAAGGCGAGAGCGCGGTGAGTGCCGAAGCGCTGCGGGTGCTCGATCTGTTATTGGCAGAAATGCCGCTCAAGCGCGCTGCTGCCGTTGCGGCCGACATCACTGGCGTGCGCAAGAATCTGCTGTATCAGGCGGCGCTAGAGCGCAAGTAGCAAGGCGCCCTGCCGGCGTTTCGCTTGCGGCATGGTGCGCGCGACGGTACTCTGGCGGCCGGAGAGTCGATCGGACAGTCGCTGTCTCTTTTTGTTCCGGCAAGAAGGGAGGGAGGAAAGTCCGGGCTCCATAGGGCAAAGTGCCAGGTAACGCCTGGGAGGCGTGAGCCTACGGAAAGTGCCACAGAAAATAACCGCCTAAGCGCTTCGGCGCCGGTAAGGGTGAAAAGGTGCGGTAAGAGCGCACCGCACGGCTGGCAACAGTCCGTGGCTAGGTAAACCCCACTTGGAGCAAGACCAAATAGGGATCCATTGGCGTGGCCCGCGCTGGATCCGGGTAGGTTGCTAGAGGCAGTCAGTGATGGCTGTCGTAGAGGAATGGCTGTCCTCGACAGAACCCGGCTTACAGATCGACTCTCCGATTCTTCCTTCCGTAATCTCCGTTTTTAATTCCGAAAGATTCTTGCTCTTAACAAAGTACTTTAACTTTGTTGAGTAACTCCTTGCTGCTCCTAAAAAGCCATTCTGGGCCTGTCCGCTTTTCCCCATTTATCCCCACCTGACATCGCTAAATTGCCGCTCCGTAAGGCTTTTTCCCGCTGGGCTCGCCTTGACGGTGGGGCGGCTGCGTTTCTATAGTGCGCACAAGTGGTAGGAAGTGGCAGAAAGTGGGTAAATATGGGCATGGATAGCTAATTCAGGGGAAGCGCAAGCGTGTTTCGCGGAGCTAACGCCATCAGTCTCGACGCCAAAGGCCGGCTAGCCATGCCCAGCCGGTACCGTGACGAGCTGAATTCCCGTGGCGATGGCCAGCTGATCATCACGATCGACGCCGTGGACCGCTGCTTGTGCATATATCCGCTGCCCGAGTGGGAACTCATCGAGGCAAAACTTCGTGAGTTGCCTTCCCTGCGAGAAGAGGCCCGCCGCCTGCAGCGTCTGTTGATCGGCAACGCGGTCGACCTGGAAATGGATGGCAGCGGTCGAGTGGTCGTGCCGCCGCGTCTGCGTGAATACGCCCGGCTGGACAAGCGCGCGATGTTGGTGGGGCAACTCAACAAGTTTCAACTGTGGAACGAGGACGACTGGAACGCGATTTCTGACGCGGACCTGGCGGCCATCAAGCAACCCGGCGGTCTGCCGGAAGAACTACGTGACCTTATCCTGTGAGCCAGATCAGCAGCCTGCGACATATCACCGTGTTGCTCGACGAAGCCGTCGCGGCGCTGAACGTGCGCGCCGATGGTCGCTATCTGGACGGGACCTTCGGGCGGGGCGGCCATAGCCGGCTACTTCTGCAACAGCTCGGTCCTAATGGCCAGTTGCTAGGGTTCGACAAGGACCCATTAGCTATCGCTACGGGACAAGCGCTGGCGGCCGAGGACGGCCGCTTTGTCGTTGTGCAGAGAAGTTTTGCCGAGCTCGGTGACGAAGTCGCGCAACGCGGCTGGACGGGGGCTGTGAGCGGCATTCTGCTCGATCTGGGCGTGTCGTCGCCTCAGCTGGACGACCCCATTCGCGGCTTCAGTTTTCTGAACGATGGCCCCCTGGACATGCGCATGGATCCGAGTCGTGGCGTGAGTGCGTCCGAATGGATTGCCTCGGCCGATGAGGACGAGATCGCACGGGTGTTCAAGGATTACGGTGAAGAGCGTTTCGCCAAACGTATGGCTCGTGCAGTGGTGCAGCGGCGCGCTGAGGCACCCTTCGAGCGAACCGCCGATCTGGCCAAGGTGCTGACCGACGCCAATCCAGCCTGGGAGAAAGGCAAGAACCCGGCGACGCGTGCCTTCCAAGGGCTGCGCATTCATATCAATAACGAACTGGGCGATCTGGAGTGTGGTCTCGACGCAGCGCTGGAAGCGCTGGAAGTGGGCGGTCGCCTGGTCGTCATCAGCTTCCATTCGCTGGAAGATCGCATCGTCAAACAGTTCATGCGTCGGCACGCCAAGGGCGAGGCAGACAAGCTGCCGCGTGACCTGCCAATCATCCCGAAGGCCTTCGAGCCGCGTCTGAAGCTGATCGGCAAGCCGCAATACGCATCCGAAGCGGAAGTGAAAGCCAATCCACGCTCGCGCAGCGCTGTCATGCGTGTCGCGGAGAAAGTGCGATGAGCCGCGTGCTGCGTGCCATGCCCAACGGCAGCCTGCTGATGCTGGTGCTGTTCGTCAGCGTTCTCCTGTCGGCGATCGCGGTTGCCTACTGCGCGCATTGGAACCGTCAGCTGTTGAACGAGCTGTATGGCGAACTCAGCGTGCGTGACAAGGCCCAGGCCGAATGGGGACGACTGATTCTCGAGCAAAGCACCTGGACGGCGCACAGCCGCATCGAGACGCTGGCTACCGAGCAGCTGCGCATGCACATTCCTGCGGCGGCAGACGTCCGATTGGTGAAGCCATGATGAGTCTTCAGGGCGCGCTTTATCCCTGGCGCTTTCGCATCGTTCTCGCGCTGCTGGCGTTGCTGGTGGGCGTGATCGCCTGGCGCATCGTCGATCTGCAGGTCATGGATCAGGGCTTCCTGAAAGGCCAGGGCGACGCGCGCAGCGTTCGCCATATTCCGATTCCCGCACACCGCGGTCTGATCACCGATCGTAACGGCGAGCCGCTCGCCGTGAGCACGCCTGTGACCACTCTTTGGGGCAACCCGAAGGAACTGCAGGCCGCGCGCGCCCGCTGGCCAGAACTCGCCAAGGCGCTCGGGCAGGACGCAGCGGTGCTGAGCGAACGGCTGCAATCGCAAGCCTCGCGCGAATTCATGTACCTGGTGCGCGGCCTGACGCCGGAGCAGGGCCAGGAAATTCTCGACCTGAAGATTCCCGGCGTTTACGCGCAGGAGGAGTTCCGTCGCTTCTATCCGGCAGGCGAAGTGGCAGCGCACGTAGTCGGCTTCACCGACATCGACGATCGCGGTCGTGAAGGCATGGAGCTGGCCTATGACGAGTGGCTGGCCGGTGTCCCGGGCAAGCGCCAGGTGCTCAAGGACCGCCGCGGGCGCCTGATCAAGGACGTCCAGGTTACCAAGAACGCCAAGCCCGGCAAGGCCATGGCGCTGTCGATCGACCTGCGCCTGCAGTACCTCGCCCACAGCGAGCTGCGCAACGTCGTGCATGAATACGGTGCCAAGGCGGCAAGCCTGGTGATGGTGGACGTCAAGACTGGCGAGATCCTCGCCATGGCCAACCAGCCGACCTACAACCCGAACAACCGCCGCAACCTGCAGCCGGCGGCGATGCGCAACCGCGCCATGATCGACGTCTTCGAGCCGGGCTCGACGGTCAAGCCGTTTAGCATCGCGGCGGCACTGGCGACCGGTAAGTACCAGCCCGATTCGGTGGTCAACACGCTGCCGGGCTGGATGCGCATCGGCCGCTATACCATCCGCGACGTGTCCCGCGGCGGCATGCTGTCGCTGACCGGAATCCTGATGAAGTCGAGCAACGTCGGCATCAGCAAGATCGCCCTGGATATAGGTGCCGAGCCGGTTTACGCGGTGATGCAGCAGGCCGGCTTCGGCCAGGATACCGGCCTGGGCTTCCCTGGCGAGCGCGTTGGCAACCTGCCCAACCATCGCAAGTGGCGGGATGCGGAAACCGCGTCCCTGGCCTACGGCTATGGCCTTTCCGTGACGGCAGTACAGCTGGCGCACGCCTATGCCGTGCTGGGCAACCAAGGCACCAACGTGCCGCTCTCCTTGTTGCGCCTGGATCGCGCGCAGGACGGCGTGCAAGTTATCGACAAGCAGATTTCCGGCACCGTGCTGCAGATGCTGCGGGCGGTGGTCGAGGAGGAAGGCGGCGGTGGCGCGCGGGCCAAGGTGCCGGGCTACCACGTCGGCGGCAAGAGCGGTACCGCGAAGAAGATCTCCGGTACCGGTGGCTATACCAAGGATGCTTACCGTTCGTTCTTCGCCGGCGTCGCGCCGCTTTCCAACCCGCGAATCGCAGCGGTGGTCGTCGTGGACGAGCCGAGCAAGGGGCAGTACTACGGTGGTCTGGTGGCCGCTCCGGTGTTCGGCAAGGTCATGGCGCGCGCACTGCGCCTGATGAATGTCGCGCCGGACAATCTGCCGCCGCCCGCCGAGCTGCAGACCGCGGAAGCGGCCAAAGGCAAGGGAGGGCGCAGCTGATGCCGATGCCATTGAATTACCTGCTGCCACACGCCGGCAGCGACGTCCTGATCCGCGAGCTGACGCTCGACAGCCGCAAGGTTCGTGGTGGCGACCTGTTCCTGGCGGTGCCGGGGCTGCAGCATGACGGGCGCGATCATGTACAGGACGCCATTGCCCGCGGCGCCGCTGCGGTCGCTTACGAATCCGAAGGGCTGGATCAGGCGCTGACCGGTGCCGCGGTAATGGTGCCGGTGCATCACTTGGCCGGTCAGCTCTCGGCCATAGCCGGGCGCTTCTACGGTGAGCCCAGCCGCAGCCTGCGTCTGGTCGGTGTCACCGGAACCAACGGCAAGACCAGCGTCAGCCAGCTGATCGCCCAGGCCCTCGACCGTCTCGGCGAACCCTGCGGGATCATCGGCACCCTGGGCACCGGCTTCTACGGTCAGCTGGAAATGGGGCGGCATACTACGCCGGATGCGATCGGCGTTCAGGCGACCCTTGCTCAGCTGAAGCAGGAAGGCGCGCGCGCCGTGGCGATGGAGGTGTCGTCCCATGGCCTCGATCAGGGCCGCGTCGCCGCGCTGGAGTTCGACGTCGCTGTCTTTACCAACCTGTCGCGCGACCATCTCGATTACCACGGCACTATGGAAGCCTACGGCGCTGCCAAGGCTCGGCTGTTCGGCGTGCCTGGTCTGAGCTGTCGGGTGATCAATCTCGACGATGGCTTCGGCCGTGCGCTAGCCGGTGAGGAGCGCGAATCGCGGCTGATCAGCTACAGCCTGGAAGACGCCTCTGCCTACCTGTACTGCCCCGAGGCGCAGCTCGACGATGACGGCATTCATGCGCGGCTGATCACCCCGCAGGGTGAGCGCTCGCTGCGCAGCCCGCTGCTGGGCCGCTTCAACGTCAGCAACGTGCTCGCCGCCGTTGGCGCCTTGCTCGGTATGGACTACCCGCTGGACGAGATCCTCGCCGTGCTGCCGGAGCTTGAAGGCCCGGCCGGCCGCATGCAGCGTCTGGGCGGCGGCGACCGGCCACTGGTGGTGGTCGATTACGCCCATACCCCCGACGCTCTGGAAAAGGTGCTTACTGCACTACGTCCACACGCACGTGGTCGCTTGCTCTGCCTGTTTGGCTGCGGTGGTGACCGCGACACCGGCAAGCGCCCACTCATGGCCGAGGTCGCCGAGCGGCTGGCCGATGGGGTTGTGGTTACCGATGACAACCCGCGCAACGAGGCGCCGGAACGCATTCTCGAAGATGTCCGCAGCGGCTTCGTCAATCCGGAAGCGGTGACCTTTGTGCAGGGTCGTGCCCAGGCGATTGCCCGGCTCATCGCGGCCGCCAATGCCAGCGATGTGGTAGTGCTCGCTGGCAAGGGCCACGAGGACTATCAGGAAATTCGCGGCGAGCGGCTGCCGTTCTCCGATATCGAGGAAGCTTGTACCGCACTGTCCACCTGGGAGAAGCCCGATGCTTGAAGCCATGCGACTGAGCGAGCTGCAGCTGCCGTTGTCCGGCCGTCTGGTGGGGGCCGATGCCAGCTTCTCTGCGGTCAGCACTGACAGCCGGGCGATCCAGCCGGGGCAGCTGTTCATTGCGCTGACCGGTCCGCGCTTCGATGGTCATGCCTATCTCGCCGAGGTGGCCGCCAAAGGCGCGATGGCGGCTCTGGTCGCACGCGAAGTCGAGGGCGCGCCGCTGCCGCAGCTGGTTGTCGCCGATACTCGCCTGGCGCTGGGGCGTCTGGGGGCGCTCAACCGTGAGGCCTTCAAGGGGCCAGTCGCCGCCATCACCGGCTCGAGTGGCAAGACCAGCGTCAAGGAAATGCTCGCCAGCATTCTGCGCAGTGCTCACGGGCACGACGCCGTGCTGGCTACGCGCGGCAATCTGAACAACGACCTCGGTGCGCCACTGACGCTGCTGGAACTGAGCGCCGAACACCGCAGCGCGGTCATCGAGCTCGGCGCCTCGCGAGTGGGTGACATCGCTTACACCGTCAGCCTGGTGCGCCCGGATGTCAGCCTGATCACCAACGCCGGAACCGCCCATGTCGGCGAATTCGGCGGCCCGGAAAAGATCGTTCAGGCCAAGGGCGAGATTCTCGACGGCCTGAGCGCAACCGGCACCGCCGTGCTGAATCGTGACGACAAGGCCTACCCGATCTGGGCCGAGCGTGTGGCTGGCAAGCGCATCGTGTCGTTCGGTCTTGACAACCCGCTTGCCGATTTTTCCGCTGGTTCGATCGCCTACGACCAGCGCGGTTGCCCAAATTTCGTACTGACCGGCCCGCTGGGCAACCTGCGCGTGCAGCTCAACCTGCTGGGCCGCCACAATGTGGCCAATGCGCTGGCTGCCGCCGCGGCCGCCCACGCCTTGGGCATCACCGCCGAGGCTGTCGTGGCCGGATTGCAGGGCCTGCAACCCGTCAAGGGGCGTGCCGTGGCGCAGATGCTCGCCAATGGTGTGCGTCTCATCGACGACAGCTACAACGCCAACCCCGCTTCGATCTGCGCCGCGATCGACGTGCTTGCCAGTTTCGCCGGGCGCACCATTCTCGTCCTGGGGGACATGGGTGAGCTGGGCGAGTGGGCCGAGCAGGGGCATCGCGATGTCGGTGCCTACGCGGCGGGCAAGGTCGACACCCTCTATGCCGTTGGGCCACTGATGGCCCATGCGGTCGCCGCTTTCGGGCAGGGTGCCCGGCATTTCGCCGATCAGGCCAGCCTGATCGAAAGCCTGCGTGCCGAGCAGGGCAGCGGCACCACCATTCTGATCAAGGGCTCGCGTAGCGCGGCGATGGACAAAGTCGTCGATGCGCTCGCTGGGCCATCCATGGAGAAACACTGATGCTGCTGCTGCTCGCCGAGTATCTGCAACAGTTCCACAAGGGCTTCGCGGTCTTCCAGTACCTGTCGCTGCGTGGAATCCTCGGCGTCCTCACCGCGCTGGTACTGTCGCTGTGGATGGGCCCGTGGCTGATCCGCACCCTCCAGTTGCGCCAGATCGGCCAGGCGGTGCGTACCGACGGACCGCAGTCGCATCTGTCGAAATCCGGCACGCCCACCATGGGTGGCGCGCTGATCCTCAGTGCCATCGGCATTTCCACGCTACTCTGGGCCGACCTGGCCAACCGCTACGTGTGGGTAGTGCTGGCGGTGACATTGCTGTTCGGCGCCATCGGGTGGGTCGATGACTACCGCAAGGTGATCGAGAAGAACTCGCGCGGGTTGCCAAGCCGCTGGAAGTATTTCTGGCAGTCGGTGTTCGGCCTCGGTGCGGCGATCTTCCTTTATATGACTGCGCAGACGCCGGTTGAAACCACGCTTATCCTGCCGCTGCTGAAGAACATCGAGATCCCGCTGGGCATCGGTTTCGTGATTCTCACCTATTTCGTCATCGTCGGTTCGAGCAATGCGGTCAACCTCACCGACGGCCTCGACGGCCTGGCGATCATGCCGACCGTGATGGTAGGCGGCGGTCTGGGCATCTTCTGTTACCTCTCCGGTAACGTGAATTTCGCCGAGTATCTGCTGATCCCCTACATCCCCGGTTCCGGAGAACTCATCGTCTTCTGCGGCGCGCTGATTGGTGCCGGCCTCGGCTTCCTCTGGTTCAACACCTATCCGGCGCAGGTCTTCATGGGCGACGTCGGCGCGCTGGCCTTGGGCGCAGCGCTGGGCACCATTGCCGTGATCGTCCGCCAGGAAGTGGTGCTGTTCATCATGGGCGGCGTGTTCGTGATGGAAACGCTGTCGGTGATGATCCAGGTCGCCAGCTTCAAGCTCACCGGCAAGCGCGTTTTCCGCATGGCGCCGATCCATCACCATTTCGAACTCAAAGGCTGGCCCGAACCCCGGGTGATCGTGCGCTTCTGGATCATTACCGTGATCCTGGTGCTCGTCGGCCTTGCCACCCTGAAACTGAGGTAACCGAGAGTGCTCATCGCTTCCGACCAGTTCCGCATCGTTGTCGGCCTCGGCAAGAGCGGCATGTCCCTGGTTCGCCACCTGGCGCGCCGCGGGCTGCCGTTTGCCGTGGTGGACACTCGTGCGAACCCGCCGGAACTGGCCACGCTGAAGGCCGAGTACCCGGATGTGCAGGTACGCTGCGGCGAACTGGACGTGGATTTCCTCTGTACCGCCAGCGAGCTGCTGGTGAGCCCCGGGCTTGCGGTCAGCACGCCGGCGTTGCAGGAAGCCGCGGCACGGGGCGTCAAGCTGTCGGGGGACATCGAACTGTTCGCCCGCGAAGCCAAGGCACCCATCGTTGCGATCACCGGCTCCAACGCCAAGAGCACTGTGACCACTTTGGTCGGCGAGATGGCCGCGGCAGCCGGGCGTACCGTGGCGGTCGGCGGCAATCTGGGCACTCCAGCGCTCGATCTGCTTGCCGATGATGTCGATCTCTACGTACTGGAGCTTTCCAGCTTCCAGCTGGAAACCACCGAGCAGCTCAATGCCGAAGTGGCCACCTGCCTGAACATCAGCGAAGACCACATGGACCGCTACAGTGGGCTGCCGGCTTATCACCAGGCCAAGCACCGCATCTTCCGTGGCGCGCGCCAGGTGGTGGTCAATCGGGATGACCGCCTCAGCCGGCCGCTGGTGGGTGAGGATGTGCCGACCTGGACCTTCGGGCTCGGCAAGCCGGACTTCAAGGGCTTCGGGCTCTTCGAGGAAAAAGGCGAGAAGTACCTGGCGTTCCAGTTCGAGGCGCTGATGCCGGTGCGCGAACTGAAGATGCGCGGTGCGCATAATCAGTCCAACGCCTTGGCTGCGTTGGCACTCGGGCACGCGGTGGGGCTGCCGTTCGGCCCCATGCTGGATACGCTGCGTCGTTTCACCGGTTTGCCGCACCGTTGCCAGTGGGTCGGTGATCGTGCCGGTGTCAGCTATTACGACGACTCCAAGGCCACCAACGTCGGTGCTGCGCTGGCAGCGATCGAAGGCCTCGGCGCCGACATCGACGGCAAGCTGGTGCTGATCGCCGGCGGCGACGGCAAGGGCGCCGACTTCTCCGCGCTGCGCGCTCCCGTGGCGCGTTACTGCCGTGCCGTGGTACTGCTCGGTCGCGACGCCCCGCGGCTGGCCGAGGCGCTGGGCGAAGCTGCGGTGCTGATCCGCGTCGCCAGCCTGGAAGAGGCTGTACAGCGCGCCGCCGAATGTGCGGAGTCGGGCGATGCGGTACTGCTTTCGCCGGCCTGCGCCAGCCTGGACATGTTCAAGAACTTCGAGGAGCGCGGTCGTCTCTTCGCCGCTGCGGTGGAGGCGCTCGACTGATGCTCGCCTTCCTGCGCCAAGCCCCTTCGCCCCTGTACGGCCGCCGTGGTGTGGACCTGGACTTCCCCATGCTGGCCGGTTGTCTGGCGCTGCTTGGCCTCGGCCTGGTGATGATCACCTCGGCGTCGTCCGAGGTGGCGGCGGTCAACTCCGGCAATCCGCTGTACCACATGATTCGCCACCTGATCTACGTGGTGCTCGGGCTGGGTGCCGGCGCCGCGATGCTGCTGGTACCGCTTTCGTTCTGGCAGCGGATGGACTGGATGCTGCTCCTGGCGGCCTTCGGGCTGTTGATCCTGGTGCTGCTGCCGGGCATCGGTCGCGAGGTCAATGGTTCCATGCGCTGGATCGGCTTCGGCGCGTTCAACGTGCAGCCGTCGGAGCTGGCCAAGGTATTCGTGGTGATCTACCTGGCTGGTTATCTGGTGCGCCGGCAGGAGGAAGTTCGCGAGAGCCTGTGGGGCTTCGCCAAGCCGTTCCTGGTGCTGCTGCCAATGGCGTTCCTGCTGTTGCTGGAGCCCGACTTCGGGGCGACGGTGGTGATGATGGGCGCTGCGGTGGCCATGCTGTTCCTCGGCGGGGTCGGAATGATCCGCTTCAGCCTGCTGGTGATCGCCGCGGTCGGCGCAGTGGTGGTCCTGGTGCAGACTCAGGAATACCGCCTGCAGCGCCTGATCACTTTTACCGACCCCTGGGCCGACCAGTATGGTGCCGGCTATCAGCTGACCCAGGCGCTGATCGCCTTCGGACGTGGCGAATGGTTCGGCGTCGGCCTCGGCAACAGCGTACAGAAGCAGTTCTACCTGCCCGAAGCGCACACCGACTTCGTGTTTTCGGTACTTGCCGAAGAGCTGGGCATGATCGGCGCGCTGGCGACCATCGCCCTGTTTGCCTTCGTCGGCGTGCGTGCCCTCTACATCGGACTCTGGGCAGAGAAGGCTCGGCAGTTCTTCGCCGCCTATGTCGCCTGGGGTCTGGCGTTCCTCTGGCTCGGTCAGTTCCTGATCAACGTCGGGGTGAATGTCGGCCTGTTGCCGACCAAGGGCCTGACGCTGCCCTTCCTCAGTTACGGCGGCAGCTCGCTGGTGGTGACCTGCGCGAGCATGGCGCTGCTGCTGCGCATCGAGTGGGAAAGCCGCACCGTACTGGGCAGCGAGGACACCGAGTTCGACGAGTCCGACTTTGCCGAGCCCTCGGCCAAGGAGGTCGCTCATGGCCGCTAATGTCCTGATCATGGCCGGCGGTACCGGTGGGCACGTATTCCCTGCATTGGCCTGCGCGCGCGAGTTCCAGGCGCGTGGCTATGCCGTGCATTGGCTCGGCACGCCGCGTGGCATCGAGAACGAACTGGTGCCTGCTGCCGGGCTGCCATTGCATCTGATTCAGGTCAGTGGACTGCGCGGCAAAGGTCTGGCGTCGCTGATCAAGGCTCCGCTGCAGCTGGTTCGCTCGCTGTTCCAGGCGCGCCGCATCATCCGTGAGCTGCGTCCGGTTTGCGTGCTGGGCCTTGGCGGCTACGTCACCGGTCCCGGCGGGCTGGCGGCCAAACTGGCCGGCGTGCCGCTGGTGATCCACGAGCAGAACGCCGTGGCCGGTACCGCCAACCGTAGCCTGGTGCCGTTGGCCAGCCGGGTCTGCGAGGCCTTCCCGGATACCTTCAGCTCCAGCGCCAAGCGCCGGACCACCGGCAACCCGGTGCGGGAGGAACTGTTTCTGGAAACCCCACGCGACAGCCTGGCTCATCGTCGGCCGCGCCTGCTGGTGCTGGGCGGCAGCCTGGGTGCCGAACCGCTGAACAAGCTGTTGCCCGCAGCGCTGGCGCAGGTCCCCGCCGAACTGCGGCCGGAAGTGTTCCACCAGGCCGGCAAACAGCACGCCGAGATTACCGAGCAGCGTTATGCCGAGGCGGGCGTCGAGGCCGAGGTTGCGCCCTTCATCAAGGACATGGCGCGGGCTTACGCCTGGGCCGATCTGGTGATCTGCCGCGCCGGCGCACTCACCGTGTGCGAGCTGGCCGCCGCCGGGCTGCCGTCGTTCCTGGTGCCGTTGCCCCACGCGATCGACGATCACCAGACCCGCAATGCCGAATATCTGGCGAAGGAGGGTGCTGCCGTCCTTCTGCCACAAGCAAAGACTGACGCGGCCGCGCTCGCCGCTCAGCTGACCGAGGTAATGATGCAGCCGGAAAAACTCAAGGCCATGGGGGCCACCGCGCGCCGCCTGGCCCGGCCCGACGCCACCCGCAGCGTGGTCGATATCTGCCTGGAGGTGGCCCATGGCTAAGTCTCCCGCTGCGGTGAAAGCCGAAGTACGCCGCATGCGGCGCATCCGCCGCATTCATTTCGTTGGCATCGGCGGGGTCGGCATGTGCGGCATCGCCGAAGTGCTGCTCAATCTCGGCTACGAGGTGTCCGGCTCGGACCTCAAGGAATCGGCCAGTACCGAGCGTCTGCAGAGCTTCGGCGCACAGATCTTCATCGGCCACCAGGCCGGCAATGTCGCCGGTGCCGACGTGCTGGTGGTGTCCAGTGCGATCAATTCGGCCAATCCGGAAGTGGCCCTGGCCTTGGAACAGCGCATCCCGGTGGTGCCGCGGGCCGAGATGCTCGCCGAGCTGATGCGCTATCGGCATGGCATCGCCGTCGCCGGAACCCATGGCAAGACCACCACCACCAGCTTGCTGGCTTCGGTGTTCGCAGCAGGCGGGCTCGATCCGACCTTCGTCATTGGTGGCCGTCTGACGGCGGCTGGTACCAATGCGCAGCTGGGTAGCAGCCGTTACCTGATCGCCGAAGCGGACGAAAGCGACGCCAGCTTCCTCCACCTGCAGCCGATGGTGGCGGTGGTGACCAACATCGACGCCGACCACATGAGCACCTATGGCGGCGACTTCGGCAAGCTGAAGAAGACCTTCGTCGAGTTCCTGCACAACCTGCCGTTCTACGGCCTGGCGGTGCTCTGCGTCGACGATCCGGTGGTGCGCGAGATCATTCCGCAGATCGGCCGTCCGACTACCACCTACGGTTTCAGTGAAGACGCCGACGTGCGTGCCATCAACGTTCGTCAGGAAGGCATGCGCACCTATTTCACCGTGCTGCGCGACGGCTGCGAGCCGCTGGACGTCTCGGTGCACATGCCCGGCAACCACAACGTGCTCAATGCCCTGGCCACTATCGCCATCGCCACCGACGAGGGCATCGATGACGAGGCCATCGTCCAGGGCCTGGCCGAGTTCGCCGGCGTCGGCCGCCGTTTCCAGGTCTACGGCAATCTGCCGGTGGACGGCGGCAGCGTGATGCTGGTGGACGACTACGGCCACCACCCGCGGGAGGTCGCTGCGGTGATCAAGGCGGTACGTGGTGGCTGGCCGGAGCGGCGCCTGGTGATGGTCTACCAGCCACACCGCTACAGCCGTACCCGGGACCTCTACGACGACTTCGTGCAGGTGCTCGGCGAATCCAACGTGCTGCTGCTGATGGAAGTCTACCCGGCCGGTGAAGAGCCCATCCCCGGTGCCGACAGTCGCCAGCTGTGCCACAGCATCCGCCAGCGCGGTCAGCTCGACCCCATCTATGTCGAGCGTGGCGTCGATCTGGCGCCGCTGGTCAAGCCGCTGCTGCGTGCCGGTGACATCCTGCTCTGCCAGGGCGCTGGTGATATCGGCGGGCTGGCTCCGCAACTTCTCAAGAGTCCCCTGTTCGGTGGCGATGACGCCGCAAGGAAAACCAAATGATGGCTTTGCAATCGACGCGCGACCCCAAGGAATTCGGCCGCGTCGCCGTGCTCTTCGGCGGCAGGAGCGCCGAGCGCGAGGTCTCCCTCAAGTCCGGCGCTGCCGTGCTCGCCGCGTTGCAGGCGGCGGGTGTGGATGCCTTCGGTATCGATGCCGGTGATGACCTGCTGCAGCGCCTGAGCAGCGAGCGGATCGACCGGGCCTTTATCGTCCTGCACGGCCGCGGTGGCGAAGACGGCAGCATGCAGGGGCTGCTGGAGTGTGCCGGCATTCCTTACACCGGCAGCGGCATCCTCGCCTCGGCGCTGGCCATGGACAAGCTGCGCACCAAGCAGGTCTGGCAGAGCCTAGGCCTGCCAACGCCGCGGCACGCGGTGCTGGCCAGCGAAGCCGACTGCCAGGCCGCGGCCCAGATGCTGGGCTTTCCGCTGATCGTCAAGCCGGCGCACGAGGGATCGAGCATCGGTATGGCCAAGGTTGGCGATGTCGCCGAGCTGATCGCCGCCTGGCGCGCAGCGAGCACCTATGACGCGCAGGTGCTGGTTGAACAGTGGATCCAGGGCCCCGAGTTCACCGTGGCGGTGCTGCACGGTGAGGTCCTGCCGCCGATTGGCCTGGGCACGCCGCATACCTTTTACGATTACGACGCCAAGTACCTGGCCTCCGATACCCAGTACCGCATCCCCTGCGGGCTGGACGCGGCCCGCGAAGAAGAACTCAAGGTGCTCTCGGCGCGTGCCTGCGAGGCGGTGGGTATTCGCGGTTGGGCGCGGGTGGACGTGATGCAGGATGCCGAGGGCAACTTCTGGCTGCTGGAAGTGAACACCGTGCCGGGCATGACCGATCACAGCCTGGTGCCGATGGCGGCGCGTGCCGCCGGGCTGGATTTCCAGCAGCTGGTGCTGAGCATTCTCGACGACAGCCTCGAGGCGGGGAACTGAGCCATGATCACCACGCTGCGTCATTCGCAACCCGGCAACGGACGTGCCTCGCGCAAGCCCGTGCAACGGGGTGCGAGCCGCCTGGTGACGCCGCAGCCGCTGTCGCAGCGCCTGCCCAGGCCCAGCCTTGCCGGTCTGAAGCGTTTCGTCTGGCCGGTGCTGCTGGTCGGCCTGGCGGTCGGGCTGTACGAACTGGGCGAGCGCCTGCTGCCCTATGCCGACCGGCCGATCGCCAAGGTCAGCGTTCAGGGCGAGCTGGGTTACGTAAGCCGCGAGGCGGTTCAGCAGCGCATCGCGCCTTTCGTCGAGCAGAGCTTCTTCAAGGTTGATCTGAACGGCATGCGCCACCAACTCGAACAGATGCCATGGATTGCCCATGTCGAGGTTCGCCGCGTCTGGCCGGATCAGGTGATGGTGCGTCTGGATGAGCAATTGCCGATTGCCCGTTGGGGGGGCGAAGCATTGCTTAACAATAAAGGCCAGGCTTTCTCGCCGGATGACCTGAGCCGATATGAACACTTGCCACATTTGTATGGTCCGAAGCGGGCCCAACAGCGGGTCATGCAGCAATACCAGATGCTCAGCCAGATGCTGCGCCCGCTGGGGTTCTCCATTTCCCGTCTCGAGCTGCGTGAACGTGGAAGCTGGTTCCTGACCACCAACCAAGGCATCGAGTTGTTGCTGGGGCGGGACCAGGTAGTAGAAAAAATGCGTCGCTTCACTGCCATTTATCAAAAGGCACTGGAGCAGGAAAGCGAGAAAATCGCACGGATCGATCTGCGCTATGCGAACGGCCTGGCAGTCGCCTGGCATGAGCCGATCCCGACTGCGACGGATACGACCGTCGCTGCGAAGAATTGAGGAATGAAACACATGTCGAGCGTGCAAAGCGGCAAGATGATCGTCGGCCTGGACATCGGCACCTCCAAGGTGGTGGCGCTGGTGGGCGAGGTGACCGCCGATGGTGAACTGGAAATCGTGGGCATCGGTACCCATCCTTCGCGCGGCCTGAAGAAGGGCGTGGTGGTGAACATCGAATCCACCGTGCAGTCGATCCAGCGCGCCATCGAAGAAGCCCAGCTGATGGCTGGCTGCCGCATCCATTCAGCCTTCGTCGGTCTGGCCGGAAACCACATCCGCAGCCTGAATTCCCACGGCATCGTGGCCATCCGCGACCGCGAAGTGAGTACCGCCGATCTAGAGCGTGTGCTCGACGCGGCGCAGGCTGTTGCCATTCCTGCCGATCAGCGCGTGCTGCACACCCTGCCGCAGGACTACGTGATCGACAACCAGGAGGGCGTGCGTGAACCGCTGGGCATGTCCGGCGTACGTCTGGAGGCCAAGGTGCACGTAGTCACCTGCGCGGTGAACGCCGCGCAGAATGTCGAGAAGTGCGTGCGCCGCTGCGGTCTGGAAGTGGACGACATCATTCTCGAGCAACTGGCTTCGGCGCACGCCGTGCTGACCGATGACGAGAAGGAGCTGGGCGTCTGCCTGGTGGATATCGGCGGGGGCACCACCGACATCTGCATCTTCACCGAGGGCGCGATCCGCCATACGGCCGTGATCCCGATCGCCGGCGACCAGGTCACCAACGACATCGCGATGGCCCTGCGTACGCCGACCCAGTATGCCGAGGAGATCAAGATTCGTTATGCTTGCGCGCTGGCCAAGCTGGCTGGCGCGGGCGAGACCATCAAGGTCCCCAGCGTTGGCGATCGCCCTCCGCGTGAACTGTCCCGGCAGGCCCTGGCAGAGGTGGTAGAGCCGCGTTACGACGAGCTCTTCACCCTGATCCAGGCCGAGCTGCGGCGCAGCGGTTACGAGGATCTGGTCCCGGCCGGGATCGTTCTCACCGGCGGTACAGCGAAGATGGAAGGAGCCGTCGACCTGGCCGAGGAAATCTTTCACATGCCGGTGCGCCTTGGCGTGCCGCACAGCGTCAAGGGACTGGCCGACGTAGTACGCAATCCAATCTATTCGACGGGCGTGGGCCTGCTGCTGTACGGACTGCACAAGCAGGCCGACGGCGTTCCCGTGCCTGGACTCGGCAATTTTGCCGACGAATCAAAGGCGTCTGTTCTGGATCGGCTCAAGGGCTGGATCCAGGGCAATTTTTAAGCAGTGCGCTGTAAAACCAAAACTAGAAAGCTGGAAGGAGAGAGGGAAATGTTCGAACTCGTAGATCATACCCCGCAAAGTGCAGTCATCAAGGTCATCGGCGTTGGTGGCGGCGGCGGCAATGCCGTGAACCACATGGTTCGCAACAACGTTGAAGGCGTCGAATTCATCTGCGCCAACACCGATGCGCAGGCGCTGAAAAAGGTCGAGGCGCGTACCGTGCTGCAGCTCGGCTCGGCCATCACCAAGGGCCTGGGCGCCGGCACCAATCCGGACATCGGCCGTCAGGCTGCGATGGAAGACCGCGAGCGCATCGCCGAAGTGCTGGAAGGCGCTGACATGGTGTTCATCACCACTGGCATGGGTGGCGGTACCGGTACCGGTGCTGCACCGATCATCGCTTCGGTCGCCAAGGAAATGGGCATCCTGACCGTCGCCGTGGTCACTCGGCCGTTCCCCTTCGAAGGCCGCCGCCGCATGCAGGTTGCCGACGAGGGTATCCGCGCGCTGTCCGAGTGTGTCGACTCGCTGATCACCATTCCCAACGAGAAGTTGCTGACCATCCTCGGCAAGGACGCGAGCCTGCTGGCCGCCTTTGCCAAGGCTGACGACGTGCTGACCGGCGCGGTGCGCGGCATCTCCGACATCATGCAGCGCCCGGGCCTGATGAACGTCGACTTCGCCGACGTGAAGACTGTCATGGGCGAAATGGGCATGGCCATGATGGGCACCGGTTGCTCCACCGGCCCGAACCGCGCGCGTGAAGCGACCGAAGCGGCCATCCGCAACCCGCTGCTGGAAGACGTCAACCTGCAGGGTGCACGTGGCATTCTGGTCAACATCACCGCCGGTCTGGACCTGTCGCTCGGCGAGTACGCCGCAGTGGGCGAGATCATCGAGGCCTTCGCTTCCGATGAAGCCACTGTCAAGGTTGGTGCCGTGATTGATCCGGACATGGCTGACGAGCTGCATGTCACCGTGGTCGCCACCGGCCTGGGTCCGCGCAACGAAAAGCCGGTCAAGGTCATCGACAATACCGTGCAGACCGTCGCTGCTGCCGCTCCGGCCCCGCGCCAGCAGGAGCAGGCTGCCGTGAACTACCGCGATCTGGAGCGCCCGACCGTCATGCGCAACCAGGCCCATGCGGCGGCCACCGCTGCCAAGCTGAATCCGCAGGAGGATCTGGATTATCTGGATATTCCGGCGTTCCTGCGTCGTCAGGCCGATTGATTGAAGTTATCAGGAGTATTGGTGTGATTGGTGTTCAGCAAAGTTGGCATCTGCTATTATCGCCGCCAATTGTTGAAAACTATTCGCAACTAGTGCTACAGCGAAGCAAAAGGCCATGATCAGACAACGCACCCTGAAGAACATCATTCGCGCCACCGGCGTCGGCTTGCATTCGGGAGAGAAGGTTTATCTCACCCTGAAACCGGCACCGGTGGACACCGGGATCGTGTTCTGTCGCACCGACCTCAACCCGCCTGTGGAGATTCCCGCGCGGGCCGAGAATGTTGGCGAAACCACCATGTCCACGACGCTGGTCAACGGTGACGTCAAGGTCGACACTGTGGAGCATCTGCTTTCGGCAATGGCCGGCCTGGGGATCGACAACGCCTATGTCGAACTCTCCGCGTCGGAAGTGCCGATCATGGACGGCAGCGCTGGGCCTTTCGTATTCCTGATTCAATCCGCCGGCCTGCAGGAGCAGGACGCCCACAAGAAGTTCATCCGCATCAAGCGTGAAGTGACGGTCGAGGAGGGCGACAAGCGCGCGACCTTCCTGCCTTTCGACGGCTTCAAGGTGAGCTTCGAGATCGATTTCGATCACCCGGTTTTCAAGGGTCGCACCCAGACTGCCAGTGTGGACTTCTCGAGCACTTCCTTCGTCAAGGAAGTCAGCCGTGCACGTACCTTCGGGTTCATGCGTGACATCGAGTTTCTCCGCTCGCACAACCTGGCGCTCGGCGGCAGCGTTGAGAACGCCATCGTGGTGGACGAAACCAGTGTGCTCAATGAAGACGGCCTGCGTTACGAGGACGAATTCGTGAAGCACAAGATTCTCGATGCCATCGGTGATCTGTACTTGCTGGGCACCAGTCTGATCGGCGAATTCCGCGGCTATAAATCCGGCCACGCGTTGAACAACCGTTTGCTACGCACCCTGATGGCACAGAAGGATGCGTGGGAACTGGTGACCTTCGATGACCCGCAGACCGCACCGATCTCCTACATGCGCCCGGTGGCAGCCGGCTAAGCTGTACCTCTCTTCCTAGATTTAAGGCCACCCTCGGGTGGCCTTTTTTTATTCCGTAGCAGAGCCGGCTGATTCCGGATCAGTTCATGCCGTCCAGCAGGCCGGCCAGGTCATCGGCGTGCTCTTCTTCCTGCGCCAGGATGTCTTCGAAGATGCGCCGAGTGGTGGGGTCTTTGTCGCCGATGTACTGGACGATCTCGCGATAGCTGTCGATGGCGATGCGTTCGGCCACCAGGTTCTCGAAGACCATGTCGCGCAGGCCGTTGCCCTCGGCGTACTGCGCATGGGCGCGTTCGGTGAGGCTGTCGGGGTTGAAGTCGGGCTCGCCACCCAGCTGAACGATCCGCTCGGCCAGGCGATCAGCGTGTTCCTGCTCCTCATTGGCGTGCTCGAGGAACTCGGCGGCGGCGACGCTGGATTTCAGCCCGGTCGCCATGTAGTAGTGACGCTTGTAGCGCAGGTAGCAGACCAGCTCGGTGGCCAGCGCCTCGTTCAGCAGGTTGATCACCACCTCGCGGTCGGCGGAATAGCTCTCGGTGACCGCGCCGTTCTCGACGTGTTGACGGGCCCGCTCGCGCAGGCTCTGCTTGTCGCTCAGTTGTACGTAACTCATCGCCATCTCCTGGTCTGTGCACCGCTGTGCAGTGCTTCACGGTTCGCCAATTGAGATCGGGATGCTGGCGAAAAGTTTAGCCTGCGACCTGTTCCGGCGGCGGAGCCTCAGGTTCGGAGCGGCCAGGGTCAGGCTCGTCGATGGGCTCCGGCCGGCCCGGGTCCTCGCGCTTGGGATTGCTTGGCGACGGCTCGGGCGGCTGTTGGCTGGTCAGGATTGGCAGCATCAGCTGAGCGCCTTCAGCAGCTCGTCCTTGCGCATCTTCGAGCGGCCGCGAATGTCCCGCTCACGGGCCTTTTCCATCAGCTGGTCGCGGGTCATGTCGGCAAGGCTTGTGCTGGAGGAGCCGGAGCTGCGGGCCGAGCCCTTGTTGGGTGACTTGCCCTTGCGCGTATCGGCGGCGCGATGGGCCGAGTCCTTGCGATCGGCACTCTTGGCCGTTTCGCTCTTGCCCTTGCCGGAGCCGCCCTTGCGTTCGCCGCCACCGGACTGCTTGTTGACGGTCGCCCAGGCACGTGCTTCGGCCTCTTTCTCCGAGACGCCACGCTTTTCGTAGCTTTCCTCGATATGTTCGGCCTTGCGCTGTTGTTTGTCGGTGTACTTGGATTTGTCTCCACGGGGCATGGTGAAACCTCCTCTGGCATCTACCACTGTGCTTTGACGTGAATGCGACCCTCAGCGACGCAGGTTGCGCTGGTTTTCCTCGAGCTGCTTGCAGGTCAGGAAACCTTGGCCATCCACCCGGCCGGCACTGTCGAAACTGACGTAATAGGGCTGCTGCTTGCCGTCCCGGTTGAGGATGTAGTCGTGACACAGGCCCGGTACCACGGTGCGTGCCGTGGCCCGGGACGGCTCACCGCCGATGCTGAGCACGCGTGCCTGCGTCATGCCGGTTTCCACGTCCCGTACCAGCGGCTCGTCGCGATAGGTGATTCGGTCGACGGGGTTCTGCACGTTGCCGGAGCAGCCGATCAACAGAGCCAGCGGAGTGATGAAGAAAAGGGTGCGCTTGAACATGTGAGATCCTCATGCCGGACGGTCATGCTTTTATGGCCATCAGGCGACTCGCAAGGTTCAACGTGGCAAAGCGCCGGCGGCTCGGCGGTCGTCTGGAGTGACACGCCAGATGACATCACCCACGTCATCGGCAACCAGCAGCGCGCCGTGCCGGTCCACCGCGACGCCGACGGGCCGTCCCATGGCTTCGCCCGCAGCATTGACGAAGCCGCTCAGCACGTCTTCCGTCTGCCCGGCCGGCTTGCCATCGCGAAAGGGAATGAACACCACCTTGTAGCCGCTACGGGGCCTGCGGTTCCATGAACCGTGCTGCCCTACGAACGCGCCGTGGAGGTAGCGTGACGGCAGCAGCCTGCCCTCGTAGAAGGCGAGTCCGAGGGAAGCGGTGTGCGCGCCCAGTGCGTAGTCCGGAACGATGGCGCGCTCGACCAGATCCGGTCGCTGCGGTTTGACCCGAATATCGACATGCTGGCCGAAGTAGCTGTAGGGCCAGCCGTAGAAGCCGCCGTCCCGGACCGAGGTCATGTAGTCCGGTACCAGGTCACTGCCGATCTCGTCGCGCTCGTTGACGGTGGTCCAGAGGTCGCCGGTATCAGGGTGCCAGGCCAGGCCGTTGGGGTTGCGCAGGCCGGAGGCGAACACCCGCAGCGTGCCGGCCTGCGGATCGACCTCCAGTATCGCGGCGCGGTTGACCTCGGCGGCCATGCCGTTCTCCGCCACGTTGCTGTTGGAGCCGCTGGTAACGTATAGCCGCGAGCCATCCCGGCTGGCGATGACGTTCTTGGTCCAGTGATGGTTGATCGGCCCTGCCGGCAGGTCCACTACCTTTTGCGCGGGCGCTGTGATGCGGTCAGCACCCTGTTCGTAGGGGTAACGCAGCAGGGCATCGGTGTTGGCCACATAGAAGCTGTCGCCGATCAGCGCCATGCCAAACGGCGAATTGAGGTTTTCGAGGAAGGTGGTGCGCACTTCCGGCACGCCGTCACCGTCGCCGTCTCGCAGCAGGGTGATGCGATTGGCGCTTGGTCCACCCGAGCCTGCACGCGCCATGAGCTTCTTCGCGATCCAGCCGCGCAGGCCCTGGTTCTCCTGCTTCGGAGGGGCGTCGCTTTCGGCCACGAGTACATCCCCATTGGGAAGCACATACAGCCAGCGTGGATGGTCCAGGTCCGTGGCGAATGCCTCGACGCGCAGACCGGGCGCGGCCTGCGGCTTGGCGCCGGGTGGCCAGCCTCTGGCCGGGGCGATATGAACCGTGGGCAGCAGCGTCTTGTTCGGCGCGGGCAGGGCAGGTGTCGGGCCATAACCGCTTTCCACCGGCAGCTTGGCGGTTTCGCTGCAGCCGCCAAGGGCAAGCAGCGCGGCGAGAAGCAGCGTGACGATCCGTGTATGGCACAGCATGGAATGACCCTCGGATGGTTCGATCAGGGCGCGCGATTGGCCTCGCGCCGCTTGCGTGCTGCGCGCAGCGCCGTGTGACGCTCCAGCCGCGGCATCAGCACGAAGATGGCCAGGGCCAGCAGCGTACTCAGGACAGCGGTGGCTTCATGCCCCAGGCCAACGGCCACACCGATGGCTGCGGTAAGCCAGATTCCGGCAGCAGTGGTCAGGCCCTTCACATTCTCCACTGAGCTGCCCTTCAGAATAGTCCCTGCGCCAAGAAAGCCGATGCCGGTAACCAGGCCCTGGATCACCCGGGAAATGTCCTCGAGGCTCATGCCGGCCTGCACCGGCACCAGTACCAGCAGCGCCGCACCAAGGGCCACCAGCATATGCGTGCGCAATCCGGCCGCCTTGCGTTTGCGCTCGCGTTCATAGCCCAGCAAGCCGCCGAGAATCGTTGCGATCAGCAAGCGGCTGCTGACCCGCGTCGCATCTTCCAGGTCGGTGATATCGGAAAACTCCGCGGTCACGGTACTGGAGATGATCGCCCACCATTCCATGTCCTTCTCCATGCCAGGCTGGTCCAGATATGGAGTCGCGGCAGCGGCCGGGGGTTCGCTACTCCGTGACTCGGAAGCGCAGCATGCCGATCATCTGTCCGGCTTCGGTGACGACGCGAACGCGCCAGCGCCCCGCCGGCTGCGCGGGGAAGTTGCGCTTGTGCGTCCAGGCCCGGTAACCGGCTTCGCGACCGCCGCTGATGTCCAGCGCGATACGATCGACGCGCCGCCCGTTATGCGTCCACTCGTGGTAGATGCGCTCCTTCAGTCCGCGCGGTGCGTTGATCGCGGTATAGGCGTACAGCCCGTTGGCCTGCAGCTCGGCGCTGCTCAGCTCGCGCAGCCCTCTGCCGGGTTTGCGCTGACGGTCGTCGAGGCTCATGGTCACGGCGACATCCGTCAGCCAGAGCGTCGCCGGCGGAACCCAGGTCCGTCCCAACCAACCGGCGGCACCCAGCGCCACCGCCAGCAGCAGGACGCCCGGTATGGTGCGCCAGCCCAGACGCGGGAACAGGCCGCTGAGGCTGGGCAATGCCAGGAGCACGGCGACGCCCAGGGCGAGTTGGTAGCTTTGCGGGGTGGACAGGTGAAGGATGATCGGCAGGGCCGTGAGCAGTACCGCGAACAAGGTCAGCGCATGGAAGCCCAGATAGACCCAGCGGCGCGGCGCCAGCCACTTGTAGTACAGCGGGTCGATCAGCGAGACGAGCGCCGCTAGCCCCAGTAGCCCGGTGAACAGCGCCTGGCCGCTGTTCCAGGTGGTGGTTATGGCGAAGAACGGAATGATGAAGAACAGGCTTTCCTGATGAACCATCTGCGTGGCATAGCGCAGCAGTGGTTGCGGCACTTGCCAGCCGAACCAGCGCTGCAGGCTTCTGCGCAGGCTGGATTCGAGCACCAGCCAGAGCCAGCTGACCAGCATGACCAGCGCGACCACCTTGGCCAGCCCGGCGTGGCGTTCCACCAGCACGAAACTGGCGACGCCGGAGACGAATCCGAACAGCGCAACGGTGCCGGGGTAGCGTCGGATCAGATTGCTGCCCAGCTCGAACAGGCGCGACAGCAGGGGCTTGAGTTGCATGTTGAGGCGGTCCGGCTACAGGCAGTGGTACGGCCTACGAGTATCGAGCAGTGAGCGGCAGAAGCAAGGCTGCCGTGCACCGGGCATCGGCGGTGACGTGATGCCTGCCGGCTAGCCTGGAGCTCCCGTGTGGGGCACCAGGCGAATGGGCGGCGCTCAGTGGTCGGCCTGCGGAACCTGCTGCGCTACGTCGGTCTGCTCCGGCATCGCGGACGAGTGGTGGCTGGTGATCAGCCATTGCCCGGCATCCGCAAACCACTTGTAGGTGAAGGTGTAACGCGCAGGGACAGTGGCCCCGTCGGCGAAATGGAAGCTATACAGGCCGGTGTCGAGCGCGCTGTTGCAGTCGATCATGACCATGCGCGAGACGATCTCGCCCTTCGGCTTGAGCGCCAGGAAGTGCTGGAAGTAGTCCAGCTTGGCCTCAGGCGTTTGCCGTGGGGTGTTGGATACCGTGGGGAGAAGCATCGAATCGTGAGCATAGTTTTCCACGACCCGTTGCGGATCGCCCGTTTGCACGTCGGCATTCCAACGGTCGAACAGGGCGGCGACCTGGGCCTCGTCGATAGGCTGGCAGGCCTGTTCGTTCGCCAGGGTCGCAACAGGGGAAAGGGCAAATAGCAGGGGCAGGGCGTATTTCATCGTGTCACTCGTAACCGGTGGGTGAATTGCGGAGCGGCGCCGCAGCGGTACTGCACGGTGTGCAGGGGATGTGACCTCGTCGCCTTCCGCTTATTCGCGGCCGGTGGTCGATTGCCCGATTGCCGCCTCGACGGCTTCGCGAACGAGGGTGTAGGCGTGCACCTTGTCCGGTGCCAGCCGAACCTGCGGCAGACCAACCGTTTCGCAGAGACGGTCCATGAAATCCTGCTCGGCTTCGGGTTCGTCCAGATTGATCACGCAAACGGGCTGCAGGTCCGTCTTCGTGCACAGGAGGAAATCGAAGCGCGCCGCTGCGATGCGGTTGCTGGCCTGGTACCAATAGGCGCGCCGGGGGATGGCCGTGACTTCGATGACATCGGCGACGCTCACCTTGGGGAGCACCAGGTAGCGCTCGCCGAACGTGCCTTGCAAGTGCTCCAGCAGTTCGCGCTCGGCAGAAGCGAACAGAGGCACCTTGAGTCGATAGGGGTATTGCAGCGCCGGGTGGTTGAGTTGGCGATTCTTGATGAAGAACACCAGCACGAAGCAAACGAACGCTACCAGCGTCAATGCCAGCCAGCTCATTGGGTTGCCTCCGTCATCGGTCTTTGATCGAAGCGTTGTTGCTCTGATTGTGAGCCCAGGCCGGCTAAATGGTTCGCTCGTTTATCCACTACAGCTGTGAGTGTTGTTGTGGATAACCGCTGGACTTCGGTCGCTACGCCTTATGGGACTAAGGCGTGGCGGCTCTGGTCAGCTTTTGATCAGTTAGCCTTGGAGCGCCCGGACCAGTCCGCGGGAAGAAATATGTTTGCGCCGGTGGTGCTGCGCAGACGGTTATCCCCGACTACTGTGGACGTGGCTGTGGATAACGTGGGGGAGGCGTGCTGCAGGCCACCAGCGGTGCGGCGTGCAGCACGCAGAGCAAAAATTGATCAGCTGTGTCGGGTCATTGCGGCGCGGTCTTCGCCCAGCGACTGTGGGCGGGCGGCTGCCAGGCTTCAAGCAGGCTGATCAGGCTCTGCGGCTGATCGCTGCGTTGCAGCATCTCGCGGTGCTGCGTGCGGACGAAGCCCTCTTCAACCAGATGATCGAGGAAATGGCTGAGCTTGCTGTAGAAGTGATTGACGTCCAGCAGGCCGAGCGGCTTGGGGTGATAGCCCAGCTGGCCCCACGTCCAGACTTCGAAGAGTTCTTCCAGCGTACCCAACCCACCGGGCAGGGCAATGAAGGCGTCCGCCAGCTCCGCCATGCGCGCCTTGCGCGCATGCATGCCGTCGACCACTTCCAATCGGGTGAGGCCGGTGTGGCCGACTTCGGCGTCCTTCAGGCTCTGAGGAATGATGCCAATGACCTCGCCACCGGCGGCCATGGTGGCATCCGCCACCACGCCCATCAGGCCTACGGCGCCGCCCCCGTAGACGAGGCGAATACCGTTGGCGGCCAGGGTGCGACCGAGATCCTGGGCGGCTTGTTCATAAACGGGATTGGTACCGCGGCTGGCGCCGCAGAAAACGCAGATGGAACGCAGGGACATCGGCTACTCCGCTGGTTGGGCTGGCAGCGAAGGTTACGCCGCCACGCCTCACTGGCCAAGGGAGGCAAATGTCCCTGGACTGAGCGCCGGCTTATCGCGCTCGCTCAGCACCCGGCGGCAGCCGAGGCGTAATTAGCGAACAGGCGCTCGAACAGGCTATGGCTGGACATGATGGGCTCCCTTGTCGTTGATAGCCCCATGCTACGGCCGATGCCGCGGCGCTGCCGTTAGTTTCTGAACATCGCCACGATAGCGCCGCGCCTATGAGTCGTTGTGTCGTTGTCCCCGAATTGTGTGCGCCACTCTGTGGATAACCTTGGGAAGACTGCCCGCAAGCGAAGCGCCGTGGGGGGTGGCGAATGTTGTATGTTTTTTGTGCAGCTGCCAGGCGTGCGGCGGCAGGCCGCATCCCAGAAGGGTTGACGGGCATGCGTCGGGATTGCGGCAGTCAGACTGCCGGGGATAGTGACTGCCCGATTTATCCACGAAAGCTGTGGAAAACTCTGTGAGTTGTTTGGGCAAAGACTTCTGCAGGCAGCCAATGGCGCGGCCGGCCGGGTGTTGCGCGAAATCCGCCCAGACTCCGCGAATGGGCAAGGGTCATCCCCGGCCCTTATGCCGCGGCATTCATTTCTGGCCGCTTGCTTGTGGGGACGCCGAGGCCTGTTCAACACTCCGGTCCCTGAATCTCATCCAACAAGAATCGCTGAGGGAGTTCGCATATGACTGATGCCATCCGCTTCGAAGACAAGGTCGTGATCGTGACCGGGGCCGGCGGCGGACTGGGGCGTGCCCATGCCCTGTTGTTCGCCCGCCATGGCGCCAGAGTGGTGGTCAACGACCTGGGTGGCAGCACCCAGGGCGAGGGCGCGAACAGTTCCGCAGCCGACCGGGTGGTGGAGGAGATTCGCCAGGCCGGTGGCCAGGCGGTTGCCAATCATGACTCGGTGACCGACGGCGCGCGCATCGTTCAGCAGGCGCTGGACACCTACGGGCGCATCGATGTGGTGGTCAACAACGCGGGCATCCTGCGCGACAAGACCTTTCACAAGATGGAAGACGCCGACTGGGACCTGGTCTACCGCGTGCACGTCGAGGGCTCCTACAAGGTGACCCGCGCCGCCTGGCCGCACATGCGTGAACAAGGCTTTGGCCGGGTGATCTTCACTGCCTCGACCTCCGGCATCTACGGCAACTTCGGCCAGTCCAACTACGGTATGGCCAAGCTTGGCCTGTACGGGCTGACACGTACCCTGGCGCTGGAAGGGCGCAAGAACAACGTACTGGTCAATGCCATCGCCCCCACGGGCGGCACGCGGATGACCGAGGGGCTGATCCCGCCGCAGGTGTTCGAGCAGTTGAAGCCGGAGCTGGTCAGCCCGCTGGTCGTCTACCTGGGAAGCGAGCAATGCCAGGACACCGGCGGGCTGTTCGAAGTGGGCGGCGGCTGGATGGGCAAGGTGCGCTGGGAGCGCAGTCTCGGCGTGGGCTTCGACCCCAAGGCCGGGTTCGATGCCGAGGACGTCGCGGCGCAGTGGCAGCAGATCTGCAATTTTGAGAATGCTGCGCATCCGGCCGACAACATCGAGGCTCTGAAGGAGATGATGGCCAACCTGCAGAAGCATGCCGGCTGACACCTCCTGCCGCTTGGCGCTCCGCCGGCATGGCCGCCGGAGCGTTCACACCGGAGCCGGATCCGGCTCCGGTCGCAACAGGCGCAGCGCCTTTTCCCGCGCCTGGGTGAGATTGCGTACGTAGAGCAGATGCCCCTGCAGGCGATGGATGCCGGCACGGCGCAGCTTCAGCCGAACCTGCGCACTGCTGCCACTGAGAATGAGGGTGACGCCCAGGCGGCGGTAATCCACCAGCACGTTCTCCAGCGATGCCAGGGCCGTCATGTCCAGCATTGGCACCGCGCTGATGTCGACGATCACTACCTTGACCTCGGGGTTGAAGCGCCGCAGCGCTCCCAGAGCCTTTTCCGCGGCGCCAAAGAACAGCGGCCCGCGGATCGCATAGGTGGCCACATGCTCGGGCATGTCTTGGAGGATGCGCCGCTGCTCCCGGGAAAGGGCGGTGGTGTCGGTCAGCTCGCTCATGCGCTTGATGAACAACCCGGCCGCCAGCAGCAGCCCGACGCCTACCGCCAACACCATGTCGAACAGCACGGTGAGGATCAGGCAGGTCAGCAGCACCAGCACGTCGCTGCGCGGGGCGATGCGCAACACGTGCATCACGTGCGGTGCTTCGCTCATGTTCCAGGCCACCATCACCAGCAACGCCGCCAGTGCTGCCATTGGCAGATAGCTGAACAGCGGCGCCAGCCAGAGAATTGCGACCAGCACCACGCCGGCGTGGATCATCGAGGCCAGTGGCGAAAACGCGCCGGCCCTGACATTGGTCGCGCTGCGGGCGATGGCGGCGGTCGCGGTGATGCCACCGAACAGTGGCGCGACCAGATTGCCCAGCCCCTGGCCGATCAGCTCGCCGTTGGGCTCGTGGCTGCTGCCGGTCATGCCATCGGCGACGACGGCGCAGAGTAGCGATTCGATGGCGCCGAGCATGGCAATGGCGAAAGCCGGTGCCAGCAGCTGGCGGAACAGTTCGTAGCTCAGCTCTAGCGGCTGGCCGTCCGGACCGGGCAACAGCCACGGCCAGGCAAAATCCGGCAGGAACGGCGGAATGCCCGGGTGTGTGACGCCATCCAGGGTGTAGCTGAAGCGTTCACCAAGGGTTGCGACCGACAGCCCTGAAGACTCCAGCAGTGCCCCTGCCACCGCCCCGACCGTCAGCGCCACCAGATGTCCCGGGATCTTGGGCACCCAGCGTGGCCAGACGATCAGCACGGTGAGGCAGATCACGGCCACCAGGGCGTCACCCAGATGTGCGCTGGGCAACGAGCGCAACAGCAGGCCGACCTGCTCGACATAGTGCTGCGGTTGCTCGGAGAGGGTCAGGCCGAACAGGTCCTTGATCTGCAAGGTGGCGATGACGATGCCGATGCCCGCGGTGAAACCGAGGGTCACGGGGTAGGGGATAAAAGCGATCAGGCGGCCGGCGCGCAGCAGGCCGAGGGTGATCAGAATCAGGCCGGCGAGCATGGTGCACAGCAGCAGTCCGCCCAGGCCGAACTGCTGGGTGATCGGTAACAGAATCACCACGAACGCCGCCGTCGGCCCGGAAACGTTGAAGCGTGAGCCCCCGGTCAGGGCGATCAGCGGAGCCGCCACGAGTACCGTGTACAACCCGTGCTGGGGCGCCACGCCGACCGCGATGGCCAGTGCCATGGCCAGGGGGATGGCGATGATGCCAACGGTCAATCCGGCGCTGATGTCGCCGCGCAATGCGCGGGCTCCGTAACCCAGGTGCAAGGCCTGCCGCCATGCCGCGAACAGAGGGGGTAACTTCATGCCTGGAACGCTCCTTGTAGGCGAAGGCGCCATTATAGGCGCCAGACACCGCTTGTTATTTGTGCCGAACAATCGCCTGTGATCGCGGCCAGGCGATGTACGACCTTGGTCGCAAGCGGTCCTGGCGCGTTGAGTGAGCCGCCTGCGAGGAGTAAACTGCCGCCCCCGTGAGACCCCGTGGACCGGAGGCGGCATGCGTAAAGACAAGAAGCAGGTGATTGGCGACGAGATCGGGGATGAGTCGATCAAGCTGTTTCTGCAGCCTGAACCGGCTGACGACACCCCACCTTCGTTGCACAAGCTGATCAAGGCCTACCGCGGCCTTCGCATTGATGACTTCGAGCGCTTTCTCGGCTTCTTCGTGGCTGCCGGCTACGATCTCGACGCCAGGAACAGCAAAGGGCAGAGCTTTGTCGATCTGATCGCTGATCAGCGCCAGGCCGCGCCCTATATCGAGCTGATCGAGGCCCGGCGCGGCTGAACTGCGGGTCGCCATTTCGTATCGAACGCATCGGATTCAATCGGCAGCGCGCGTACTGCGAGCCGCGCGCTGTGATCGAACTCGGCAACATGATTCGCAATCGTTTTCCTCGCAGCGTCCACCGTCGAGCACCGGGCCAGGCCCGCTCCGGAGGGATCGCAGCGAGAGGGAGGAGGCCAAAAGCCGACCTTCCGAAGCTGGCAGGCAGCCTGTGGTTGCCTGTTCTCGGGCACATGTTCCCGAGCAGCGGTCCAGGCACATGCTCCGTTCCTGACCGTCTGGCTGGTGGGTTTTACGGGGCCGCGTACTGCGGTCACGACAGTTTAATGCTGTGATTCTGGAGAACGCGTTGATGACGCAACACGATAGCGAAGCAGTGGATATGGTGCTGGTGGGAGCCGGCATCATGAGTGCGACCCTGGCGGTACTGCTCAAGGAACTCGATCCCAATATCAAGCTGGAAATCGTCGAGCTGCAGGAATCCGGAGCCATCGAAAGCTCCAACCCGTGGAACAACGCCGGTACCGGCCACGCGGGCCTTTGCGAGCTGAACTACACCCCTGACAGCAAAGACGGCACGATCGACATCAAGAAGGCCGTGCTGATCAACACCCAGTTCGAAGTCTCGAAGCAGTTCTGGGCCTACCTGGCCGACCGCGAAGGCTTCGGCTCCCCGCGCGATTTCATCAATCCTGTTCCGCACCTGAGCTTCGTGCGCGGCAGCAAGAACATCGACTATCTCAAGCGCCGCTTCGACGCGCTGAAGACGCATCACGCCTTCGCCGACATGGAGTACAGCGAGGATCGCGCGACCCTCGCCGAGTGGATGCCGCTGATGATGCCGGGCCGTGATCCGAGCGAGCCGATCGCCGCGACGCGCGCCATGAACGGCACCGACGTCAACTTCGGTGCGGTGACCAGCCAGCTGCTCGGTTACCTGGCGCGCAGTGGCGGGGTCAAGGTTTCCTACAACCAGAAGGTCACCGGTCTAGACCGTACCGCCAGCGGCTGGAAGGTCGACATCAAGAACACCCGCACCGGTGGCTCGCGTCAGGTGCAAGCCGGATTCGTGTTCCTCGGCGCTGGCGGTGCCGCGCTGCCGCTGCTGCAGATGTCCGGCATCGAGGAGGGCAAGGGCTTCGGTGGTTTCCCGGTCAGTGGTCAGTGGCTGCGCTGCGACAACCAGGAAATCGTCAAGCAGCACCAGGCCAAGGTCTACAGCCTGGCCGCGGTGGGCGCACCGCCGATGTCGGTGCCGCACCTCGATACCCGCGTGGTCGATGGCAAGAAGTCTCTGCTGTTCGGCCCCTACGCCGGTTTCACCACCAAGTTCCTCAAGCGCGGTTCGTTCATGGACCTGCCGCTGTCGATTCGCCCGAGCAACATCGGCCCGATGATGGCCGTCGCTCGCGACAACATGGACCTTACCCGCTACCTGATCAAGGAAGTGATGCAGTCCATGGAGGATCGCCTGGCAACGCTGCGCGGCTTCTATCCGGAGGCCAAGGCCGAAGACTGGCGCCTGGAGATTGCCGGTCAGCGCGTGCAGATCATCAAGAAGGATCCGAAGAAGGGTGGCATCCTGCAGTTCGGCACCGAACTGGTCGCAGCGAAGGACGGCACCATCGCCGCGCTGCTCGGCGCATCGCCGGGTGCTTCGGTGACTGTGTCCATCATGCTCGATCTGCTCGAGCGCTGCTTCCCCGAGCAGTACCGCTCGCAGGCCTGGTCGAGCAAGCTGCAGGAAATGTTCCCGGCGCGCGAAGCCGCGCTGCAGAACGACGCGGCAGCCTATCGTGAGATCAGCCAGATGGCGGACAAGCGCCTCGGCCTGACCTACTGATCAGCTGCGCTGAAGCGAAAAAGCCCCGTACCGAACGTACGGGGCTTTTTTGTGCCTCCGGTTTTACCTGCGCATCACGCCGCGCGCAGGCTCTCGGCGGGAAGCGGCTGGCCAATCCAGCTCAGGCGAACTTCCTCCACCTCGACCCAGGCGGCGCCTGCGGGCTTGCAGGCACTGCTGAGCAGCATGCGGCACCGGCCATGTTCATCGAGCAGCGCGAAGTGGCGAGCGGGGCGGCGGCGCAACAGGGAAATCAGCTGTCGCATGATGGTCTGCACTCATGGTGATTGGCGTCTCGTCGTTATCGCAAAGCCCTGTGACAACTGCGTGAAAAGGAACGCGGCAGTGGCGCCGCCGGTCTGAATCGCATCACTGTCGGCGCGTCGTGCCGGTGGGTATACTGCGCCGCATTCATCGCCCCTAACCCTGGAGAAAACAGCATGCTGCAACGCCTGTTGTTCGGTCTTGTCACCGTTCTTGGAATGAGTCTGGTCGGTTGTGCCCACAGCCCGCAGCAGCTCGACCCGAACCCCAAACTCAACGGCACCATCAATCCCGTTGGCCAGGGGCAGCCCGTGGTCGTACGGGTGGTCGATGCGCGCCCATCGCCGACCCTCGGCACCCGTGGCGGCCTGTATCCGGAAACCAGCGCGGTGATCGTGCCGAGTGCCAAGGTCATCCCCAAGCTGCAGGCCCAGACCGAAGCCGCCGTGCGACTGCTCGGTTTCACGCCATCGCCGAACGCCTATAACGCGCCGCAGCTGACGCTGACCTTGGCCGAGCTGAAGTATCAGTCGCCGAAAGAGGGGCTGTACGTCACCGAGGCGAATATCGGCGCAACGCTCAAGATCGAGGTGCAGAACGCCGGCAAGCGCTACAACGGCCGCTATGGTGCATCGTTGAACCAGCGCTTCGGCATGGCGCCAAACGAGCAGACCAACACCAAGCTGGTCAGCGATGTGCTGAGCGATGCGCTGACCCGGGTATTCCGCGACGACAACATCGGTCGCCTGCTGGCCCAGTAAGCCGGACCGCGATACCAAGCACGTGCTGCACCCGAACCCCGCCACGGCTGTCCGTGGCGGGGTTTCTTTTTGCCCCTGCCATAACGACGACGCCCCGCACGAGGCGGGGCGTCGGTGGCGAGCGGGCTGTCAGCGTACGCCGGAGTTGCGCAGGGCTGCCGGGGTGTACTGGTTGGAGTTGGCCTTGTAGTTATAGGTGTAGGGATTCTTCTCTTCGTTCTTCATGCCCATGACCAGGTAGCGGCCGGAAATGAGGTCGTAGAGGGTCTCCATGGAGTACAGCGGAACCTGCACATTGTAGAAGTGCAGGCCGTGGGCTTCGGCCACGCGCCAGAGCTGATTGCGACCGTCGTAATGATCGACCACTGCAGCCTGCCAGGTGTCCTCGTCGATGAAGAAGTGGCGCTTGGCATAGATATGGCGCTCACCCGTCTTCAGGGTCGCTTCCACTTCCCACACGCGGTGCAGCTCGTAGCGAGTCAGATCTTGGTTGATGTGGCCGGGCTTGATGATGTCGCTGTACTTGAGCTGCGGCGAATCCAGGCGATAGGCGTTGTACGGGATGTACAGCTCCTTCTTGCCGATCAGCTTCCAGTCGTAGCGGTCCGGCGCGCCGTTGAACATGTCCAGGTTGTCGGAGGTACGCAGGCCGTCCGCTGCGGTGCCCGGGCCGTCATAGGCGACCTGCGGGGCGCGGCGCACGCGGCGCTGACCGGCGTTGTAGATCCACGCCATGCGCGGTTCCTTCACCTGGTCCAGGGTTTCGTGCACCAGCAGCACGTTGCCGGCAAGGCGGGAGGGTTCGGTGACCTGCTGCTTGAAATAGAACAGCACGTTGCCATGCTTCTCCGGCTTGTAGTCGGTGAGGGTGTCGGTGTAGACCACCTCGTCGACGAACTTCACCAGGCTGAAGTTGCCGTTCACCTGCGGCGTGGCCTGGGCGACGACGCGACGCGCCGAGCCGCCACGGTAGCGGGTGATGTGGTTCCAGATGACTTCCAGACCGTCCTTGGGAATCGGGAAGGCGATGGCCTTCTCGAAGTTCTCCAGGCCGTTGCCGCCGCGAACCAGCTGGGTCTGCGTGGCGTTGCGGGCCGCCGCGTCGTAGACGTGCTGCGGCATGGCGGCGCTGCGACGGGTCTCGTACACCGGCAGCCGGTAGCTGTCCGGATAACGCTTGAACATGGCGATCTGGCCGGGCGTGAGGTTGGCCTTGTACTGCTCGTAGTTCTGCGCGGTGATAGTGAACTTCGGCTTGTCACCAGCATAGGGATCGCCGACGAAGCCATCGGGCGAAACCGGAGCGGCATCCTGCGCCAGACCGCCGGTCCAGGCGGGAATGGTGCCTGCCGCATTACCAGCCTTCTCGGCGCCGACCGGGGTCAGTTCGCTGCCCAGGCGTGCCGCCTCGGACTGGGATACCGCGGCCATGGCGCTGCTGGCCAGCAGCGAAAGGGTTAACGCTCCGGTTGTGAACATTGTTGTTTTCATTATTTCGTCCTGTGGTCTGAATACTGATTCCCCGTGGCGCAGCCGAAGCGGCGCCAAGTGATCGGCGTAGCGATGTGTGCCGACAGCGGCTCCGGGTGATGCCGTGGATGTCGCTGTCGACCCCCGCACACGCTCTATTTCGCCGTTTCGAGGTACGCCGAGGGTGAAGGTGAGGCCGGTCATAAGTCAAGGCCGACCGGTGAAGATGGCGTCATAATCCGGGGTGATGATGGTGCCGGCCCGCGCCATTTCGTCGGTTTTGCCGGGGAAGAAAGGGCTGCACAGGTAAACTGAGCGGCTGTCCGGCGTCGGCCGGTCGACATGTAATCGAGGAACCCCGATGCTGTTTCATGCGCAGACCGAGCTGATCCTGGCTCCGGCGTTGCTTCTCAATGTACAGGCACTGATATGCGCGCTATGCGGCGGATGGCTGCTGGCGGCGACCCAGTGGCGGACCGCACGGGCCGGTTCGCGCGGTCAGGCCGCGGTCGGTTCGTCGGTGCTGCTGACCCGCGCGGCTGCAACCGCGCGGGTCAACCTGGCCTTCTACCGTTTCGGTGCAGGCGGGCTGGCGCTCGCCCTCGGCCTGTCCATGGCCTCGCGGATGCTCTGAGCGGACTGTTCAGGGCTCCAACCCAGCCAGCAGGCGGTACTGGTTGCGCACCGGGGTCGCGTACTGCTGGATCAGGTACGGCTGCTGCACGCTCGGGCAGGCAGCCAGACGTTTGCTCCATTCGGCCTCGGCCCGCTCGATTTCCTCGCGGCTGAACAGTTCGGCGGCACTGGGCACCTTGATTTCCGGGTCCTGCTCATCCCATAGCCGGTAGGCCAGGTAGTGCACCGGAAACAGCCGGTAGCTGCCGAGAATCTGCCGATCCACCGCTATGGCCATCTGCTTGGCGTCGTCCGGCACGCTTTCCATCGGCGAGCCGAAGGCAATGTGTACGCGGCCTTTATAGCCGGTGATACCCAACGCGATGCTGGTGTCATCCTCGCCCGGAGCCTTGCTGTAGGTTCCGGTCGTGGCGCGGATGTAGAGCTCCCGGGCCTTGGCCTGATCGCAGGGGTCGTACTCGTAGCTGATCGATACCGGCACCGGACGCAGCGCCTCCAGCGCCTCGGCGAAGGCTTCGTCCTTGCGGCTCATGTGCAGCATCTTGAGGATGGCCGAATCGGTACGGTCGTCACCATCCTTGGCGCGGCCCTCGGCCTGGGCGATCCAGACCGACTCGCCGTCGTTGCGTATCGAGTGATTGATGTACGCCGAGAGTACCTGATAGGCGGCCAGCTTCTCCCGGCGGCCAGTGATGGAACGGCGCACGATGAAGCTCTTGTTCAGGCGCATCAGGTCGCTGACGAAGGGACGTTGCAGCAGGTTGTCGCCGATGGCGATGCGCGGTGTGCGGATGCCGGCCTGGTAGACCGCATAGTTGACGAAGGCCGGGTCCATCACGATGTCGCGGTGATTGGCCAGGAACAGGTAGGCGCGGCCCTGCTGCAGGTGCTCCAGTCCGGAGAAGGTGACGCCGTCCGTGGCACGCTCGATGGTGCGGTCGATATAGGCCTCGATCTTGTGCTGCAGGGCATCCACCGTATGGATGCTGGCGAACTGTTTGCGTAACCGCTGCGAGATGACCGGCTTGATCAGCCAGCCCATGCTGTCGGCCAGGCGCGGGAAGCGGAAGTGCGCCAGAATGTCGAGAAACTCCCGGTCGGCGAACAGGCGCGCCATGACAGTCGGTACTTCGGCGTCGGCGTAGGGTCGGATGGCTTCGAATTCGTCCATCATGCTCTCTGTAAAGGAAACGAGGAACGGGCCTGCAGCACAGGGCAGGGCGATTTGCGGAACGGACCGGAGCCGGCTGGCTCATACTCATGGAGTTCGGATGCCGTTTCGCCTGATCGTCTGCCGATGCCTGCGACCCAGCGGTGTCACTGCGAGGCGCACCGGGTCGGTCTTCTCAAAAGGTGCGAATCGACGACCTTTGAAGACGGCGATTATAGCGACAAGTCACGTGGAGGATTGATGCTCGAGACACAGGTCTATCAGTGCCCGTATTGCGGCGAGGCGGTAGAGACCACGCTCGATCTCAGTGCCGGTGATCAGCAGTACATCGAGGACTGCGCGGTGTGCTGCCGCCCGGTGCTGTTCGACCTGCGTACCGATGGTGTCGACTGGCAACTACAGGTCTTCAGGGAGGACGAATGATGCGTCGCATCTACGAGCCGCGCGACCTGCTGGAAGCGGAAATGCTCAGCGGCATGCTGGTGGCCGAGGGCATCGAGGCATTCCTTGCCGGTAGCCACCTGATCGGCGCCATGGGTGAATTGCCCGCAGCGGGGCTGCTCGGTTTGATGGTGCCGGACGAGGATGCCGAACGCGCGCGCCAGCTGATCGCTGCGTACAATGGCGCCGAGCCGGTGCCGGGCGATGAACCGGAGAGCTATCCCGGCGAACTGATCTGCTGACGAGTTCCCTTATGTGCGGCCGCTACGCCCTTTTCCGCTGGAGCCAGGATTTCGCCGCCTTGCCCGGTTTTCCTTCCGATCAAAGACCGCACTGGAGTCTCGCGCCGGGCGCTTCGGTGCTGCTGCTGCGCCAGGCCGACAGCGGCTTGCAGCTGGACCGGGTGCGCTGGGGGCTGACGCCTGCCTGGCTGACTGACCTGACCCGCACGCCGGCCCAGGCCCGGGCCGAAACCCTGGCCGAGCAGCCCATGTTCCGCGAAGCCTTTCGCCTGCGTCGCGGGCTGTTGCCGGCCAACGGCTTCTATGAGTGGCGCGGCTCGGCCCGCAAGCGCCCGTACTGGATGACTTGCGATGGCTCGCTTGCCTATTTCGCGGCGCTCTGGGAAGCCTATCCGGTGCAGGGGCACACCTATCTCAGCGCTGCCGTCGTGACTCAGCCGGCGGCTACGCTGCGCCGGCCGCTGATCCTCGACGAGGCGGGGCAGGCGGCGTGGCTCGATCCCGCCACGCCGCCCGAAACGCTTCAGCAATTGTTGCTGCAACCAGCCCCGAAGCTGCGCGAGCGGCCGCTGGCGACGCTGGTCAACGACCCGCGCCTCGATGCTCCGGAATGCCTCACCCCTGCTTGAGACTTCCGCCTGGCTGCCCGGTCCTGCCGACAGCTCCGGTCAGACCCTGAACTGATTGATCAGGCGGCGCTGCTGTTCGGCCAGACGCGTCAGGCCGGCGCTGGCCTGGCTGGCTTCCTCGGCGCCACCGGCGACCTCCTGTGCGACCTGACCGATGTTGGTGACGTTGCGGTTGATGTCTTCGGCTACGGCGCTCTGTTCCTCGACGGCGCTGGCGATCTGGTTGTTCATGTCGTTGATCAGCGAGACCGCCTGGGTGATTGCCTGCAGTGCTTCGGCAGCCGCATCGGCCTGCTCGACGCTGCGCTGGGTGCGGTTCTGACTCTGCTCCATCACCTGCACCACGTCCCGGGTGCCGTTCTGCAGCTGCTGGATCATCTGCTGGATCTCGCCGGTCGCCTGCTGCGTCTTCTGCGCCAGGTTGCGGACTTCGTCGGCCACCACGGCGAAGCCGCGACCCTGCTCGCCGGCGCGGGCCGCCTCGATTGCGACATTCAAGGCCAGCAGATTGGTCTGCTCGGCGATGCTGCGAATGGTCACCAGAATGGCGTCGATATTTTCGCTGTCGCGAGCCAGCGTCTGCACCACCTCCACCGCACGGCCGATTTCTTCGGCCAGTTCGGCGATGGTCGAGCCGGTGTCCTGGACGATATGCCGGCCCTGATTCGCGGCGCGGTCAGCATTGCCCGCCGCTTCGGCCGCCTGGGTCGCGTTGCGCGCCACGTCCTGAGCCGTTGCGGTCATTTCGTGCACGGCGGTGGCCACCAGCTCGATTTCCGCCAGTTGCGTCTGCACCCCCTTGTCGGTGCGGATGGCGATGTCGGCGGTGTGCTCGGAAGCGTCGCTGACCTTCTGCACCGAGCCGACCACCTCGCCGATCATGCCCTGCAGGCGTGTCAGGAACGTGTTGAAGCCGGTAGCGATCTGGCCCAGCTCGTTGCGACTGTCGATATGCAGGCGCTGGGTCAGGTCGCCTTCGCCCTGGCCGATGTTGTCCAGCATCACCACCATCTCGCGCAGCGGACGGGTGATGCGCCGGCTGACCAGCCAGATTGCCAGCAGGCCGGCAAGGCCGATCAGCATGCCGATGATCAGCATGGTGGCCAGGCTGCTGCGGCTTTCCTCGCCGAGCGTCGCCATGAGCTGTTCCAGGTCCTTCATGACTTCGGCAATCGGTAGCTGCAGCATCAGTACCCAGCGGGCGTCGGTGCCGTCAAAGGAGAAAGGCAGGAACAATGCGACGTGGCCATTCGCCTGGTCGATCTGATAATGGGTCTGGCCGGCCGGCAGGCGCTGGACGAGCGTCTGCTCCTCGGCGTCGAGGATCTGTGCTGCCGGCTTGCCGATCAGGTTCTTGTCGCTGCTGTAGGCGGCCAGGCGGCCGTTGTTCTCTGCCCAACACCGCCATAGAGCTGCGCATTGGCATTGCTCAGCAGTTGCTGGATGAAGTCGACGCTGATGTCCGCGCCGACGATGCCATGGAATTTGCCGTCGACGATGATCGGCGCGTTGAACGAAGACAGTAGCGACGTTTTGCCATTCATCTCATAGGGCGCGGGATCGCCGACGCACGGTTTGAGTTGCTCGCGCGGGCACAGGTAGTACTCGCCGGCACGTACGCCTGTATCCAGCAGTCGGGTGTCTTCGATATCGGTGAGGCGGTCGACCAACAGCTTGCCGCTGCCGTCGCGGTATATCCAGCTGGCGAAGCGACCGTCGACCATGCCCGGCTCGTCGCCGCGATACATCAGGTCGTTCGCATCCACGCCGTTCGGTTCCCAGGCGATATAGGTGCTGGTGAGATCGGGGTTCTCGATCAACGTCTGGCGCGCGAGATTGATCAGCTCCTCGCGCCTGAGGTTGGCCATCGGCATGCCGTCATCACCGGTCAGTGCGGTGAGCGTATGCACCCTGGCCAGGCTGGTGGCGATCTGCAGGGGCGCTTGCAGCTGTGCCTGGATGCGGTTGACCTGTGCCTGAGCCAGGGCGGTGACGCGCTGCTCCACCATGCCGTCGATCAGCGCGCGAGTCCGCTCCTCGACCAGCGCCTGGCTGCGCACGCCCGACGCCAGTGCATAGAGCAACAGCGCCGCGATGACGGTCAGGGTGCAGGCGCCGGCCAGTGCGGCGAAGGCGGTCTGGATGGATCGGAACATGGCGTTACTCCAGTTGCGCAGCGGATAGCCACCTTATCGGCAGGATTTGCGACAACTGCAGCGGGGCGGCCGGTTGCCTGCCCGATAGGCCCGATCTAGGATACGGCGCAGGTTTTCCGGAGAGACTCGATGTTCAAGCCGCGCACGTTATCCATGCTGATCGCCGCCACCGCGCTGGCCGGCTGTCAGGCCGTCAACACCACCAGCGGTGGGGCCGTGGGGGTCGACCGCAAGCAGTACATGTTCAGCATGCTGTCGACCGACCAGGTCAACCAGATGTATGCCCAGTCCTATCAGGAAACGCTCAGCGCTGCCGCAAGCAAGGGCGTGCTGGAAAAGAACACGGCGATTGCCAAGCGCGTCAATGGCATCGCCGAGCGGCTGATCGCCAAGGTCGGCGTGTTCCGCCCGGATGCCGCGCAGTGGGCCTGGGAAGTGAATGTCATCGACAGCCCCGAGCTGAATGCCAACTGCGGCCCGGGCGGCAAGATCATCTTCTATACCGGGTTGATCGAGAAGCTGAAGCTCACCGACGACGAGATCGCCGCGGTGATGGGCCACGAGATCGCCCACGCGCTGCGTGAGCACGGGCGCGAGGCCATGTCCAAGGCCTACGGCGTGCAGATGGCCACCCAACTGGGCTCGGCGATGGGTGTCGGCACTGGCGGACTGCAGCTGGCGAACATGGGCGTCGAGTACCTGATGACGCTGCCCAACAGCCGTGGCAACGAGAACGAAGCCGACCTGATCGGCCTGGAGCTCGCCGCCCGTGCTGGTTACAACCCGAACGCGGCGATTACGCTGTGGGAAAAGATGGCCTCGGCCGGTGGTTCGGCTCCGCCTGAGTTCATGAGCACCCACCCGTCCTCGGCGACTCGCACGGCGGCGCTGCGTGCCAACATTCCGAAGGTGATGCCGCTCTACGAGCAGGCTCGCGGCGGCCGTTAACGAAGATGGTCGCCGACCGCTCAGGTCGGCGACAGTAGGGTCGAGAGAGGGGTTTCGATACCCAGCTGCTGGTGCACGCCCTCGAGATCGATAAGGGTGTTGACCTCCTCGATGTCGCCGGCCGGATTGAGCGTCCAGACGCTCATGGCGGCGATGGCGAGGATCTTGTCGGTGGCCGAATAGCCGAACAGCGGCGTGGCTAGCGTACCCATCACCGTGCTCGAGGTGACCACCTTGTGGCCCTCGCAGATGCACTCATCCACCACCACTTCCAGGTCCGGCATGGCGCTACGCACACCACGCACGAGCTCGGCGAAGCCTGCGCTGTTCAGCGGCTGGCCAATGAATGAGCCCTTGTAGGCGAAATACTTGCTCTGCATCTGTTCGGAAAGGGCCAGGCGGCCCTTGTTCCAGCTCAGATCGATATGGTTGCAGACTCGTTTCTTGCGTCCATCCGCTGACATGCAGCCTGATCTCCTCGGGGCGCTGATGTGCGCTGCGGTAGCGCACTCTATCAGCTCCCCGGTTGCGCAGATTTGCGCTGGGTATCAGCCTGAGACAATCGTGCTCATGGTCAGCGCCTGATAGCCGGCGTACAGCGCCAGTGCGGCAAAGCCGGCGGCGGCGACCCGACGGATCAGCGTCAGCGGCAGCCGGTCGGCGGCGAAGTGGCTGGCCAGTACCACCGGAACGTTGGCCAGCAGCATGCCGACCGTGGTGCCGAGGATGACCAGCACGAATTCCGGATACTGCGCGGCGAGCATCACGGTCGCGACCTGGGTCTTGTCGCCCATCTCGGCGATGAAAAAGGCGATTGTTGTTGCGACGAAGGGGCCGTAGGGGCGGCCCAGCTTGGCGTCGTCGTCATCGAGCTTGTCCGGCACCAGCGTCCACAGCGCCACGGCGGCGAAGCTGGCTGCCAGTATCCAGCTCAGCGCTACCGGCGAGAGCAGGCTCGATACCCAGCTGCCGACCGCACCGGCGGCGGCATGGTTGGCCAAGGTGGCGACGACGATGCCCCAGATGATCGGCCAGGGGCGCCGGTAACGCGCCGCCAGCAGCAGTGCGAGCAACTGCGTCTTGTCGCCGATTTCGGCGAGCGCAACGATCAGAGTGGGGACAAAAAACGATTCCAAGCGGCATTCCTTTAGGGCGGGTCGACAGATTCACCATGACATGCGCAGCCTGCCCGCCCGGGTCAGGTGTACATGTCATGGGTCTTGTCAAACCTGACCTGGCGTATCGTTACGCGCTGGCCGGTCGCATGCGCCATGGTCTGTGGACCAAGTATGTTGACGCATGCCGGACGAGCAGGGCGCTCGTCGGAGACTACTCCCCCAAGGACGGCGGCGAGTTTGCCGCAACCGGCCGTTCGGTGCAACCGCCGGTCGCGGGCATCAGGGCCGCACGGCGCGGTAGATACGGAAGCCGTCGCGCTCGGCGAGCGTGTGGCAGGGGCCAAGATGCTGCTCGATCAGGGGGGGATACCTGAGGAACGCGTTGGCTACCAGCCGCAGCTCGCCATCGCTGACCAAGTGCTCGGCGGCGCGTTCGATCAGCGTCTCGCTGGCCCGGTAGCTGGTGTGCACGCCCTGATGGAACGGCGGGTTACTGACGATCGCAGCCAGTTGCCGAGGCGCGGCGTCGATGCCATCGCCGGCAATGACTTCAGCTTCGAGCCCGTTCGCGGCGAGCGTCCGGCGACTGCTCTCGACGGCGAAGGCGTCGACGTCCAGCAGCACCAGCTCGCTTTGCGGATAACGGCGTTTCAGCGTGGCACCGAGAATGCCGGCACCGCAGCCGAAATCCAGCAGTCGGCCGCCGGGCAAGTCGTCGAGGTGCTCGAGCAACAGGGCGCTGCCCAGATCCAGGCGGCCATGGCTGAACACACCCGGCAGACTGACCACCTCGAGCGGCCCGTCAGCCAGTTGCAGGGTAAAACGGCTGGCCAGCGCATCGAGATCCGGCGCGGCGGGCGCCTGCTCGACCTCGACCTGCCAGAGCTGGCAGTGACGGGCACTGTCGAGCTTGCGCGCGCGGCCGAAACTGGCCAGCTGCTTGGCGGCGCGTTCGATGCCGCCGCGCTTCTCGCCCACCAGGTATAGCGGTCGGCCGGGCAAACGTGCCGCCAGGGCCTGCAACAGATAGTCCGTCAGCTCGCGGGACTTCGGCAGGAACAGCACCGCCGTGTCGAACACCCCCTGCGGCGGGGCAACGCCGAAGCTGCAGCGCCCGCCGAAGCGCTTGTCCAGCTGCTGCTGTTCGCCGGCGTGCCAGCTCCAGGCGGTAGCGCCTGTCAGCTGCCCCAGCAGATCGTCGGCCGGCAGGCCGGCGAGCAATACCCGGCCGCCGAACAGCTCGGCCTGACGCAGCAGCACTTCGCTTCGCGGGTCCATTGGCGTCACCCTGAAAAAGGCCGGGAGCTTAGGGGCTCGGCGGCCTCTCTCGCAAGCCGCAGTTGCCCGGCTCAGTTGACCTGGCGGAGTGGGCTGCCGGCGAAGAACGCCGTGGCGTTCTCGGCCAGCTGGGCGACGATGCGCTGGCGAGCCTCGCGGCTGCCCCAGGCGCTGTGCGGGGTGACGATCAGACGCGGCAGGTCCGGGGCGAGCAACGGGTTGTCATCGCGTGGCGGCTCGCTGGTCAGCACATCGGTGGCAGCACCGCCCAGGTGGCCTCGGCGCAGGGCATCGGCCAGTGCCTGTTCGTCCACCAGCCCGCCTCGGGCGGCGTTGATCAGGAAGGCGGTCGGCTTCATCAGCTGCAGCTCGCGGGCACCGATGAGATTGCGCGTCTGTTCGGTCAGCGGGCAATGCAGGGTCAGTGCATCGACCTGTGGCAGCAGCTCGTCCAGGTCGAGGCGATCCGGGCGCTTCGGCCGTCCCGGCAGGTTGCCGACCAGCACGCGCATGCCCAGAGCTTCGGCCAGCTTCGCCACGGCACTGCCCAGCTCGCCATGCCCGAGCAGGCCGAGGGTCTTGCCGTCCAGCTCGACGATCGGGAAGTCGAGCAGGCAGAACTGTCCGCTTTCCTGCCAGCGTCCGCGGGCGACGGCGGCCTGGTAGTCGGGCAGCCGCGTGGCCAGGGCCAGCAGCAGCATCAGGGTGTGCTGGGCGACGGTTGGGGTGCCGTAGGCCTGGCAATTGCTGACGGCGATGCCGCGTTCACGGGCGGCCTGCAGGTCGATGTTGTTGACGCCGGTGGCCGAGACGAGGATCAGCTTGAGTTCCGGGCAGGCGGCGAGGGTTTGCGCATCCAGGGCCACCTTGTTGACGATGGCAACCTGCGCGCCGCGCAGGCGCTCGACGATCTGTTCCGGCGTGCTCAGGTCGTGGCAGACCAGCTCGTCGAAGGCGCTGCGCAGCGGGACGAGATCGAGATCGCCCTGATCGAGCGGGGAGAGGTCGAGGAAAACGGCGCGAATGGGCATCAACTGTACCTTTCGAAGTCGCCGGGGCTGGACGACAATGTCTAGCCCGGCTTAAGCGTGGAGAGCGGATTGTGTACTGGATGGAGTTTATGACCGTGGCGCTGGTGCATCTGCTCGCGGTGGCGAGCCCCGGCCCGGATTTCGCGGTGGTGGTGCGCGAAAGCGTGGCGCAGGGCCGGCGTGCGGGTAGCTGGACGGCGCTGGGAGTCGGCTGCGGAATATTCGTCCATGTCGCCTACTCCCTGCTCGGCATCGGCCTGATCGTCTCGCAGTCGATTGTGCTGTTCAACCTCTTCAAGTGGCTGGCGGCCGCTTATCTGGTGTACCTCGGCTGGCGAGCGCTGCGGGCTCGGCCGATGAGCCTGGAGGCGATCGACGGGGCGAACGCACCGGTGGCGCGAAGCGCGTGGCGGGCGTTCGTGATCGGCTTTGTCACCAATGGCCTGAACCCCAAGGCCACGCTGTTCTTCCTCTCGCTATTCACCGTCGTGATCAGCCCCGATACGCCGCTGCTGGTGCAGGCCGGCTACGGCGTCTATCTCGCCGGCGCGACCGCGCTGTGGTTTCTGCTGGTGGCCTGGCTGTTCAGTCGAGGCCGCGTGCGTGCTGGCTTTGCGCGCATGGGGCACTGGTTCGATCGGCTGACGGGGGCAGTGCTGATTGGCCTTGGCGCTCGCCTGGCCCTGAGCGAAATCGGTTAACACGCTGAAACGAGGTGTGGGGAAAATAATCCTTTGGACTGATTTTGCCTGGGGGGCGACGCTCTAGAGTGCAGCGTACAAGTCCAACAAGAACAGGATGCCCCCATGCTGCAGACCCGTGTCATCAAGCCCGCGGCGAACGCCTACCAGTACCCCCTGCTGATCAAGCGCCTGCTGCTGTCCGGCGTGCGCTACGAGCGCAGCCGGGAAATCGTCTACCGCGACCAGCTGCGTTACGACTACCGCACCCTCAACGAACGGGTCGCGCGGCTGGCCAACGTGCTGACCGCGGCCGGGGTCAAGCCGGGCGATACGGTGGCGGTGATGGACTGGGACAGCCATCGCTACCTCGAATGCATGTTCGCCATCCCGATGATCGGCGCGGTGGTGCACACCATCAACGTGCGGCTGTCGCCGGATCAGATCCTCTACACCATGAACCATGCCGACGACCGCTTCGTGCTCGTCAACAGCGAGTTCGTGCCGCTGTACCAGGCAATCGCCGGGCAGCTGACCACCGTGCAGAAAACGCTACTGCTCACCGATGGCGAGGCGCGTGATGCCGGCTTGCCGGACTGCGTCGGCGAATACGAAAGCCTGCTGGCCGCCGCCGCGCCGAGCTACGACTTTCCGGACTTCGACGAGGATTCGGTCGCCACGACCTTCTACACCACCGGCACCACCGGTAACCCCAAGGGCGTGTACTTCACCCATCGCCAGTTGGTGCTGCACACCCTGGCCGCGGCGGTGACCGTCGGCTGTCGGGAAAATCCGCGGCTGATGGGCTCGGACGACGTGTACATGCCGATCACACCGATGTTCCACGTGCATGCCTGGGGGCTGCCCTACGTTGCCACCATGCTCGGCCTCAAACAGGTTTATCCGGGCCGCTACGACCCCGAGTACCTGATCGATCTCTGGCGCCGCGAGCAGGTGACCTTCTCCCATTGCGTGCCGACCATCGTGCAGATGCTGCTCAACGCCAAGGCCGCCCAGGGCACCGACTTCAAGGGCTGGAAGATCACCATCGGCGGCAGCGCGTTGACCCGCGGCCTCTACGACCAGGCAAAGGCGTCCGGTATGAATCTGATCGCCGCCTACGGCATGTCCGAGACCTGCCCGCTGATCTCCGGGGCGCACATCAACGACGAACTGCTGGAGGCCGACGAGGACACGCGCAGCACCTTCCACCTCAAGGCGGGCGTGCCGGTGGTGCTGGTGGACGCGGCGATCCAGGCCGCCGACGGCAGTTTCCTGCCGGCGGATGGCGCCTCTCAGGGCGAGCTGGTACTGCGGGCGCCCTGGCTGACCCAGGGCTACTACAACGAGCCGGAGAAGAGCGAGGAGCTCTGGGCCGGCGGCTGGCTGCATACCGGTGACGTCGCGGTGATCGACGAGATGGCCAATATCGAGATCCGCGACCGCATCAAGGACGTGATCAAGACTGGCGGGGAGTGGTTGTCGTCACTGACGTTGGAGGGACTGATCAGCCGCCACGAGGCGGTGCGTGACGTGGCCGTGGTCGGGGTGCCGGACGAGCGCTGGGGTGAGCGGCCCTTCGCACTGGTGGTGCTGGGCGAAGGCCAAGAGTTGAATGCCGAACAGCTGCGTAACTTCCTTGAGCCGGCGGTTGCCGAAGGCCATATCAACAAGTGGGCGATTCCCCAGCAGATCGCCGTGGTCACCGAGATTCCCAAGACCAGTGTCGGCAAGCTGGACAAGAAGCGCATCCGCAGTGAGCTTGCCCGCTGGCAGACGGAGGGCGTTGCGCAGCAGGCTTCGCGCTGAAGGCGTTCGGTTACGCGGGGGCGGACTCCAGCAAGGTCTGCACCCGTTCTTGCAGGACGTCCAGTGTGAAGGGCTTGCCGAGCAGATCCTCGGCTTGCGTCGAGGGTCGTGCGGCGATCAGCGCTTCCTCCGCATAGCCGGTGATCATCAGCACCTTCAGGTCCGGCAGCTGCAGGCGGGCCCGCTCGGCGAACTGATGCCCGTTCATGCCGCCGGGCAGGCCGATATCGGTGATCAGCAGATCTATCGGGTCGGTCTTCGCCAGCAGGTCGAGGGCGGTGACGCCATTGGCCGCCTGCAACGTACGGTGGCCCATTTCTTCCAGCACCTCGCATACCAGCGTGCGGATGTTGTCCTCGTCGTCCACCACCAGCACGCGACGGCCGGCTGGGGCATTCGGCCGCTGGCGCGGTGCTGCCTGCTCCGGCTGTTCCAGCAGGGCGCCTCGGTAGCGTGGCAGATACAGGCAGACCGAGGTGCCCAGGTCGGGCGTGCTGTCGATCTGCACGCTGCCGCCCGACTGCCGGGCGAACCCGTAGACCATCGACAGGCCCAGACCGGTTCCGGCGCCCAGCGGCTTGGTGGTGAAAAAGGGGTCGAACACATAGGGCAGCTTTTCCGGTGCGATACCACTGCCGTTGTCTTCGACGCACAACAGCACATAGCTGCCCGCGGACATGCCCAAACGGGCCGCTGCTGCGTCGTCCAACTCCCGGTTGGCGGTGCTGATGCGCAAACGGCCGCCGTTGGGCATGGCGTCCCGGGCGTTGAGTGCCAGGTTCAGCAGCACGTTCTCCAGCTGATTGGCATCGCAACGGGTCAGCCAGAGGTCGTCGGCGAGCATCAGCTCGAACGCCACCAGTGGGCCGATGGTGCGTTGCAGCAGGTCCCGCATGCTGCTGACCAGCGCGTTGCCGTCGGTCGGCCGCATCTGCAACGGCTGGCGCCGGGAGAAGGCCAGCAGCCGATGGGTCAGGGCCGCCGCCCGGTCTGCCGAGCTCTGCGCATTGGCGAGATGGCGTCGCAGGTCATCGTGGCGGCCCTGATCGAGGCGACGTTCGAGCAGGCCCAGCGAGCCGACGATGCCGCCCAGCAGGTTGTTGAAGTCATGGGCGAGGCCACTGGTGAGCTGACCGACCGCTTCCATCTTCTGTGCCTGGTGCAGTGCCGATTCGGCGGCTGCGCGGGCTGCAATGGCCTCATCGACTCGGCTTTCCAGCGTGTCGTTCAGGCGCTGCAGGGCCAGTTCGGTGCGCTTGTGCTCGGTGACATCGATGCACGCGCCGACCAGGTAGGATGGTCGCCCGGCCTGGTCACGCACGTTCATCGCCCGCCCGAACAGCCAGCGCTCGCTCTGGCCCAGCAGCACGCGGAAGTGCATTTCGAAATCGTCGCCACTCCTGGCGCAGCGTTCGCCCAGCAGCACCAGGCGTTCGCGGTCGTCGTGGTGCATGCGCTCGAGCAGGTCGCTCAGGTAGATCTCGCCGAAGCCCTCCATGCCCACCAGGCGCAACATGGCGGCGTCCATGTCGATCCGCTGGCTCGCGAGCTGCCAATAGAAGGTCCCCGTGCCCGAGACCAGCAGCGCGGCATTCAGGCGTTCGTCGCTTTCCTGCAGCTGCGCACGGGCAAGCTCCTGGGCATGCAAATGGGCGGTAACGTCCTCGACCCGATGGATGACATAGCGCACCCGCCCGCGGTCGTCCTTCACCGGCGCGTTGATCACGTTCCAGAAGCGCTCCTCGAACCCGCCGCCACTGGCTTCGGGGCGCCGGATGGCATAACGCACCTGGCTCAGGCGCTGGGTCTGGCCGGTGGCGATGACGTCCTCCAGGGAGCGGCGCAGCGTCGCTGCGCCGGAGCTCGGCTTCTCCGGCTCATGGTCGCTGAATACCTCGAACAGCGGCTTGCCGATCACGTCTTCCCGGCGGGTCATCGTGACGCGCAAGCGCTCGTCACTGCTGGCAACCATGGTGTATTCGGCATCCGCCGCCACGATCAGATAAATGCCAGGCAGGCCGTCGATGATTGCCTGCAGGTCATGCATAACGATCAGTTCCCTCGGTTGGGTGCGCCTAATGCGCATGCCTTTTTAATGACTCCATCGGGGCCGGAAAATTGCCCGGCCGTCGTGGGCGGCGCGCAGGATTGCCTGCCACCCGCGCAGGCGGCAATCTGTTCGTCCCGCGCCGTCGGCGCAGTGAAACAGCCCAATCGAGGACGTCATGGCGGCCACCCAAACAACGCTGATCCGCGAAACCTTTCCCGTCGGCCCCTTGCAGTGCAACTGCACCATCATCGGCGACCCGCTGAGCAAGAAAGCCATCGTGGTCGACCCGGGTGGCGACCCAGAACTCATCATGGCGCGGCTGGAGGCCCATGGTCTGAAGGTAGTCAGCATCATCCACACCCATGCGCATCTGGATCACTTCCTCGCGTCCGGCAAGATGAAGGAGCGGACCGGCGCCACGCTGCATCTGCACAAGGCCGACCAGTTCCTCTGGGACAACCTGGAAATGCAGTGCCGCATGTTCGGCGTGCCCTATACGCCAGTGCCGGCGCCCGACCGGTGGCTGGCCGATGACGAGGAGCTGGCCTGCGGCTGCGGCGTGGCGCTGCATACCCCTGGGCATACGCCAGGCTCGATGAGCTTCTGGTTCGCCGACGCCAAGCTGCTGATCGCTGGCGATACGCTGTTTCGCCGCGGAATCGGGCGCACCGATCTGTGGGGCGGCGACTACGCCAGCATCGAGCGGTCCATCCGGCAGCGGCTCTATGCCCTCGACGAAGACGCCACGGTGGTGACCGGCCACGGCCCGGATACCCGCCTGGGTGATGAGATGCGGGAAAACCCCTTCGTGCGTGCCTGATGTGCCGAGCCGTTGGACGGGTTCTGCCGCACGGTTCCTATTCTCGCGCATGGTCGATGGTAATCTAGCGCCGCATTCAGGGCTGCGCTCGGCGAGCGAAGGGACGGTCCTGGCAACTGACGAGAGAAGGAAGTGATTATGAAAATGCTGAACATGACCGCCCTGGCTGCAAGTGTCGCTCTGCTGGTCGGCTGCACCACCAACCCCTACACCGGCGAACAGCAGGCCGGCAAGGCGGGCGTCTATGGCGGTATCGGCGCTGTCAGCGGCGCGGTCATCGGTGCCGCGACCTCGAGCAAGAAGGACCGTACCAAGGGCGCGCTGATCGGCGCCGCGGTCGGTGGTGCGGCGGGCGGTGGCTATGGCTATTACGTCGACACCCAGGAAGCCAAGCTGCGCCAGACGCTGCAGGGCACCGGTGTTCAGGTTCAGCGCAATGGCGACAACCTGACTCTGATCATGCCGGGCAACATCACTTTCGCCAGCAACTCGGCGGACATCTCCAGCAGCTTCTACCCGACGCTGAACTCGCTGGTGCAGGTCTTCAAGGAGTTCAACAAGAACGGCGTCGACATCGTCGGCCATACCGACAGCACCGGTTCGCTGCAGCTGAACCAGGACCTGTCCAACCGCCGCGCGCAGAGCGTCGCGTCCTACCTGATCGCCAACGGCGTTGCGCCGGCGCGTATCTCTTCTTACGGTGCCGGCCCGAGCCAGCCGATCGCCAGCAACGATACGGCCGCCGGCCGCGCACAGAATCGTCGCGTCGAGATCAACCTTCGTCCGCTGTAACCGTGTCATAGGTTGCAGGGCTGCAATGGCCCTGCAACTGCCGAAATTCAGACGCCATTAATCCGCTATACCCTTCCGCCATGGAACCTCTCTGCGCTATTCGAATCTGACCTTCGATAGCACGCCGGTTGGCACAGAGGAGGTCGAATGGATGATCGTCCCGCTCTCCATTCCCGTAGGTCCTGGCTGCCAGTTCTGGTCGCACTGGCCCTGATGGCGGGCCTGGGAGGATGGATTGGCTGGCAATGGCACGTCCAGGAGCAGCGCAGCAAGGTCGAGCAGGAGCAGCGCTTCACGTTTGCCGTCGATGACATCGAGCACACCCTCCGCGAGCGGATGCGTGCCTACGAGATGGTGCTGCGCGGGCTGGCTGGCGTTGTGGCTGGCAGCGACGAGGTCAAGGTCGACGACTGGGCGCGCGCCGCGGACCAGTTGCAGCTGCAGGACTTCTATCCCGGTATCCAGGCGGTTGCGCTGGCCCGCCATGCGACGCCGCAGACCCTGCCTGACCTGATCGCGCAGATTCGCGCCTCCGGCCGTGAGCGTTTCCGCATGTACCCGTCGGGTGAGCGCGACGAGTACGTGGTGACCGACTACATCCATCCGACCGACTGGCGCAATCGACGCGTGCTCGGTTTCGACCTCTTCAGCGAAGCGACCCGTCGCGAGGCCATCATCAGCTCCCGCGACAGCGGCAACCCGGTGCTTACCGGCCCGCTGCGGCTCAAGCAGGAAACCGACCAGAACGTGCAGTCTGGCGTGCTGCTGTTCTTCCCGCTCTATGCGCAGGCTGCCCCGGTGACCACCGAAGACGAGCGCCAGCGCGCGTTCATCGGCACCCTGCATGGCGCCTTTCGCCTGACCGACCTGATGGAAGGCATCCTGGGTTCGCGCAGCCGAATGCTGCAATTGCAGCTGTTCGATGCAGCCAGCCCCGATTCGCCGCTGCTGACGGGGCGTGCCCAGGTCAGCGCCGATGCCAAGTTCCAGCGCATCCGCAACATCTACATGTATGGCCGCAGCTGGCAGCTGCAGGTGGCGAGCACGCCGGAATACGAGGCGGTGCTGCGTGATAACAACCGGGCGTTCAACCTCGCCGCGGCGTTGACCGCCGCGGTGCTGTTCTCCCTGCTGGTGGGCGGCTATCTGTACCTGCGCGAGCGGGCGCTGCGCAGCAGTCAGGCGCTCAGCCTGCAACTGCAGGAGCGCGAAGCGCGGTTCCGCCAGCTGATCGAGCAGCTGCCGGTGGCGACGCTGCTGTGCAACGCGGGCGGGCGCATCGAGCTGGCGAACCAGAGCGCCGGGCAGCTGCTGGGCGGGCCGGCCGATCTGCTTGCCGGCGAACGGGTCAGCCGCTATGTGCCAGGTGTGCTCGGGGAGCAGATCCTCCGGCAACTGCGCGACACCACTCAGCTTGAGCTGCAGGCGCAGCGCGAAGATGGCACGCCGATTCCGGTGGCCGTCAGCCTGACCAGCTTCCGCCACGACGATGCGCTGTATTACGTCATCAACCTGCTCGATCTGCAGGCCCGCAAGCGGGACGACGAGCGCTTCCGCAACGTCGTGGAAGCCTCGCCCAATGCCTTCGTCCTGGTCGACACGCAGGGCAGCATCGTGATGGTCAATCGGCAGACCGAGCTGCTGTTCGGTTACACGCGCCAGGAATTGCTCGGCCAGCCGGTCGAGCTGCTGTTGCCGGAGGCGCTGCGCGATGCGCACCGAGGGCTGCGGCAGGGCTATACGGAACATCCCGAGCCGCGACGGATGGGCAGCAACCGCGAGCTGTTCGGTCTTCACCGTGACGGCAGCGCGCTGCCGGTGGAGATCGGTCTGTCGCCCTTGCGCAGCGGCGACGAACAGCTGGTACAGGCGGTGATCATCGATATCAGCCATCGCAAGGCTGCCGAGCGGCGGTTGCGCGAACAGGCCGATCAGCTCGCGGTGGCCAACCGCTACAAGTCGGAATTCCTCGCCAACATGTCCCACGAGCTGCGTACGCCGCTCAACAGCATCCTGATCCTCAGCGATCAGCTGCGACAGAACGGCGCCGGCAACCTCAACGACAAACAGGTCCGGCATGCCGACATCATCCATCGGGCCGGGCACGAGCTGCTGCAGCTGATCAACGATGTGCTGGATCTGGCCAAGATCGAATCCGGCCACATGCAGCTCAAGCTGGAGCCGCTGAACCTGCGCGATCTGCTCAGAGACCTGGAAGCCTCGCTTGGCAGCATGGCCGCGCAGAAGGGGCTGAGCCTGACGATGGAGGTCGATCCTGCGGTACCGCTGACACTGAACTCCGATCGCGCTCGCCTGCAACAGATCCTGAACAACCTGCTGACCAATGCGTTGAAGTTCACCGAGAAGGGCCAGGTCGAGCTGACGGCCAGTCTCCTGCCCGCCGATCAGGACGGGCGGCAGATGCTGCAGCTGCAGGTCCGCGACAGCGGCATCGGGATCGCCAAGGATCAGCAGGAGCGCATTTTCCAGGCCTTCCAGCAGATCGATGGCTCGATCAGTCGGCATTACGGCGGCACCGGGCTGGGGCTGGCGATCACGCGGCAACTGGTGGAAGTGTTGGGCGGCCAGGTAATGGTCAACAGCGAGCTGGGACAAGGGGCGACCTTCACCGTGCTGTTGCCGGTCGTCTCGGACGCACCCGCGGCGACCCAGGCCCAGCTGCCTCGCCAGCCGCAACGGCGCGGCCGCGGACCGGGGTTGCTGATCGTCGAGGACGATGCCGATTTCGCCTCGGTGGTGGCCGAGGTTGGGCAGAACCATGGCTTTACCAGCCTGATCTGCAGCACCGGCGAGCAGGGGTTGGAGGCGCTGCGCCGTGAGCATTTCGCCGCAGTGATTCTCGACATCTTGCTGCCGGACATCAGCGGCTGGCAGGTGCACCGTGAGCTGCGTGCCGACGAGCGGCACCAGGGCATGCCGGTGATCATCATCTCCTGCGTGCCGCAGCCGCATGACTGGCACGACGACGGTTCGCGCTATCTGGTCAAACCCGTGGCACAGGCCGAGCTGGAACGCATTTTCATCGAGCTGGCCCGCCATGAGCACAACCCGCTGCGTCTGCTGCTGGTGGAAACCGATCCGCGCCGCCGCATGCTGATCCGCGACTATTTCGAACGGCTAGGGTACAGCGTGACCCTGGCTGCGACGGCCGAGGCGGCCAGGCTGGCCTATGCCGAACAGACGTTCCCCGTGGTGGTGGTCGACCATGAGCTGAGTGATGACAGCGGCCTCGACCTGCTCGATGCCCTCGAACGCTTGCGCTCGCTGCGTGGCGTCACCGTGCTGCTGAACAGCCGGCAGCCGCTGTCGGACGAGGAAATGCAACGCTTGCGCCGCTATTCGGCGATGACGCTGTCCAAGGAGGAAGATGTGGAACGCATGGGAGCATTGATACGACCGGAGCCGGCGGCGGCGTCGCCGAGCCCGGCCGCCTCGCTACAGGTGGCGTCCGCCGGGCAGCGTGTGCTGCTGGTGGACGAGGATGTGCGGCTGATCTATTCGCTGACGGCCCAGCTCGACGAGCTGGGTTTGCCGGTGGTGCCGGCAACCAGCGCCGACGAGGCGGTCGAACGTTTCGAAGAGGATGCCTTCGATCTGGTACTGCTGGACATGAGCCAACCCGGAGCGGAAGGTCCGGAGTTGGCACGAAGACTCAAACAGGACCATGACTGCCAGGCGCCGATCGTAGCCCTGGTAACCGTGGCCGATGCCGAGACGCGCGAGCGCTGCATCGCCGCGGGGGCCGACGACCTGTTGCTCAAACCGGTCGAAACCCCGGCACTGGCGGCGTTGCTGCGTCAATGGTTGGGGCTGGCAGTGGGTGCGGCTGATGCTGGAGAGGAGTGAGCGAGGAGTGCGCGCTGAACATGGCTGTGGTGGAAACGAAGCCCGACCGATATCGCCCGACGCGGTCGATGGCTGGCGAACATGCTTGTTGCCAACCGTTCGGCAAGGTTGGCTCGGAGGTTGGCGATGAGTCAGACGCAGCTTAAGGCCAAGCCACGCAGCCGCACGCTGTTGGTGGTGGACGATCGCGAAGCCAATCTGGTGGCGATGGAGGCTCTGCTCGGCGACGGTGACTGGCAGGTGCATACCGTCAACTCCGGCGAGGCGGCGCTCAAGGCGCTGCTCGAACTGGACGTGGAGCTAGTGCTGCTGGACGTGCAGATGCCCGGCATGGATGGCTTCGAGGTTGCGCGGCTGATGCGCGGCAGCCCGCACACGCGCTACACGCCGATCATCTTCGTCTCGGCCATCGCGCATACCCGCGACTCGGTGCTGCGCGGTTACGCCACCGGGGCGGTGGATTTCATCCTCAAGCCGTTCGACCCTCAGGTGCTCAAACACAAGATCAACACGCTGCTGGCCCACGAGCACAATCGCCGCGACCTGCAGCTGCTCACCCAGCAACTCGACAGCGCCCGCGCGTTCAATGCCTCGGTGCTGAGCAACGCGGCCGAAGGCATCCTGGTGGTCGCCGAGGATGGCTACATCAGCTTCGCCAATCCGGCGATCGCCGGCATGTTGCACACCCGCGTAGAGGACCTGCAGGGTACGCCCCTGCTGTCGCATCTGGCGGCGCCGGAAATGCCCGACAGCTGGCACGAATCGGACTTCTATCGCTACTGGCGCAGTGGTTCGACCTATCGCCTGCACGAGGCGCAGCTGCACACTGCCAACGGCACGCCCTTGCCGGTGGCGCTGTCCAGCTCGCCGCTGCCACGCCAGCAGCGTTCAATGGTGGTCATTGCGCTGGACATGTCGGTGGTGCGCAATCTCCATACGCAGCTGGAAACCCAGGCGGTGACCGATTCGCTCACCGGGCTGCTCAATCGCCGCGGCTTCCATCAGGCGCTGGAGTCGTCGCTGGCGCGGGTCGACCGCAACGGCAAGCGGATGGCCATCCTCTATATCGACCTGGACGGCTTCAAGCGCATCAACGACTCCCTCGGCCACGACGCGGGCGATGAAATCCTCTGCAAGGTGGCGCGTCTGCTGGAAACCTGCATGCGCCCCTACGACATCATCGCGCGCATGGGCGGGGACGAATTCACCGCGCTGCTCGATTCGCTCGATCATCCGGAAGACGCGGCACGGGTGGCGGAAAAGCTCATCGAACTGATCTCTGTGCGACACAAGATCGACGGCACCGAGGTGACCCTTGGTGCGAGCATCGGCATTGCCCATTTTCCGGATTGCGGCGTCAGCGTCGACCAACTGCTGCGCTCGGCGGACATGGCCATGTACGAGGCCAAGCGTGCCGGTCGCCGCCAGTATCGCTTCTTCTCCAGCGACATGAACGAGCGTGCCCACGCGCGGCTGATGATGGAGGAGAACCTGCGCAGCGCCACCGAACGCAATGACTTCGAACTGCTCTTCCAGCCGCAGGTGATGCTGGCCAGCGGCAAGCTCCGGGGCTTCGAAGGGCTGCTGCGCTGGCCGCAGGGCGATGCCGGCGAGAACCAGCCGGGCAATTTCATTCCGCTGCTGGAGGAAACCCGGCTGATCGAGCGGGTGGGGGAATGGGTGCTGCGCGAGGGCATGGACCAGTACTGCCGGTGGCTGCCCGCATTCGGCAGCGACCTGATCCTCAGTCTAAACGTCAGCCCGGTTCAGTTCAGCCGCGCGGGACTGTTCGACGTGCTGCGACGGCTGCTCGACGAGTACCAGCTGAACCCTGCGCAGCTGGAACTGGAAGTCACCGAAGGCACCCTGATGCAGGATCTGGAACAGAGCTGCGAGAAGCTCCGCCAGCTGCGCAAGCTCGGCGTGCGGGTGGCGATCGACGACTTCGGCACCGGTTATTCGTCGCTGGCGTATCTGCGCCACTTCGAACTGGATACGCTGAAGATCGATCGGCTGTTCATCGCCAACATGCTGGACTCGCCGCGCGATGCGGCGGTCGTCAGCACCATTATCGACCTGGGGCGCAACCTCGGCCTGGAAGTGGTGGCCGAAGGGGTGGAAACCCTGGCTCAGCGTGACTGGCTGCTGCACAACGGCTGCGACGTCATGCAGGGCTTCCTGGTGTCACCGGCGGTGACCGCCGAGCAGGCCCGGGCGTTTCCGGCCAGCGTGTCCTGGGGCGCGCTCTGAACGGTCAGCGCCGCGTCGGGTAGTCCTGATGCAGCTGGGCCAGTTGTGCGTCCTTCTCGGTCCACAGCTGGTTGACCCACTGCTGGAAGGCCAGGCGGTAGGACTCGTCCTGATCGTAGTTCCGGCGCAGGAACTCGGCAGGGATCGGCTGTGCCTCGACCCGTACCACGACCCGAGGGATATTGCCGGCCAACAGGTCCCAGAAGCTCGGGCGACCGTCCGGGTAGTGGATGGTGATGTTGATCAGCGCGGACAGCTGCTCGCCCATGGCGTCGATGACGAAAGCGATGCCGCCGGCCCTCGGCTTGAGCAGATGTCGATAGGGCGAGGCCTGCTCGGCGTGCTTGTCTTCGGTGAAGCGGGTACCTTCCAGGAAATTGAACACCGACACCGGGTTGGTCCGATAACGCTCGCAGGCCCGGCGCGTGCTGGCCAGATCCTCGCCGCGCTTTTCCGGGTGCTTGGCCAGGTATTCCTTGCTGAATCGCTTCATGAAGGGAAACTCCAGCGCCCACCAGCACAGGCCGATCACCGGCACCCAGATCAGCTCCTGCTTGAGGAAGAACTTGAGGAACGGCATGCGCCGGTTGAGCTGGTATTGCAGCACGAGAATGTCCGCCCAGCTCTGGTGGTTGCTGGTCACCAGGTAGGAGTGATGCATGTCGACCTGATCCAGGCCCTGCACGTCCCAGCGGATCGGGCGAACCAGATCCATCCAGAAGCTGTTCATCGCGATCCAGGACTCGGCGATCCAGTGCATGCCGAAGCGCAGGCTGCGTTGTACCGCTGGAACGGGAAGCGCCAACTTGAGCAGCGACAGGGCGAACAGTGGCCAGCACCAGAACAGGGTATTGAGCGCCAGCAGCAGGGCGGCGAGGCTGCCGCGCAGTGGGGCGGGGAGGAAGCTCAGCATGAAATTCTCATCGATACGGCTGATTCGAGGCGCCAAGAGTAGCGATTATGCGCTGAACTGCAACTATCGAGAGTGGTGGCAATGGCTGCCGCCGACGTGCAGGCGCGGCGGCAGCCATCGTCAAAAGGCCGATCAGCCCTTCTGGTTGGCGGCCTGCAGGGCGGTGAGGGCGATGGTGAAGACGATGTCGTCCACCAGGGCACCGCGCGACAGGTCGTTCACCGGTTTAGCGAGGCCTTGCAGCATCGGACCGACGCTGAGGCAGTTGGCGTTGCGCTGAACGGCCTTGTAGGTGGTGTTACCGGTGTTCAGGTCAGGGAAGATGAACACCGTGGCCTGGCCGGCCACCTTGCTGTTGGGCGCCTTCTGCCGGCCGACGCTGAGCACGGAAGCGGCGTCGTACTGCAGGGGGCCATCGATCGGCAGGTCCGGTGCACGCTCCTGAGCGATGCGGGTGGCTTCGGCGACCTTCTCGACTTCCGCACCGCTGCCAGAGCTGCCGGTGGAGTAGCTGATCATCGCTACGCGCGGATTGACGCCCAGCGCCACGGCGGACTCGGCGCTCTGCAGAGCGATCTCGGCCAGTTCGGTGGCGCTCGGGTTCGGGTTCACCGCGCAATCGCCATAGACCAGCACCTGATCCGGCAGCAGCATGAAGAACACCGAAGACACCAGGCTGTAGCCCGGTGCTGTCTTGATCAGCTGCAGGGCCGGGCGAATGGTGTTGGCGGTGGTGTGCACGGCACCGGAAACCAGGCCGTCCACTTCGTCCAGCGCCAGCATCATGGTGCCGAGGACCACGGTGTCCTTCAGCTGCTCGCGGGCATCGTCGGGCGTCAGGCCCTTGGCCTTGCGCATCTCGCACATCGGCTCGACGTAGCGGTTGGCGATGCTGTCCGGATCGAGGATTTCCAGGCTGGCCGGCAGGGTGATGCCCTGCTCGCGGGCGACCTGCTGGACTTCCTCCGGCTTGGCCAGCAGCACACAGCGGGCGATGCCACGCTCCTGGCAGATGGCGGCGGCGCGGATGGTGCGCGGCTCGTTGCCTTCCGGCAGGACGATGCGCTTGTTGGCGTCCTGCGCGCGCTTGACCAGCTGATAGCGGAACGCCGCCGGCGACATGCGCAGCTCGCCACGCGGCACGCTGCAGCGGGTGTGGAGAAATTCCGGGTGCAGGTGCTTGGCGATGAAGTCGGTCACGCGGGTGGCGCGTTCGATGTCGTCCGCCGGGGTTTCCTTGTTCAGGCCGAACAGGTTATTGGCCGTGTCGTAGGAGTTGGTCTCGACGGTCATCACCGGCAGACCGCCGTCCAGCGCGGCCTTGCACAGCTCGAGGATGCGTGGGTCCGGCGCGAAGTCGCTGCACAGCAGCAGTCCGGCGAGCTTCTCGCCATTGAGCGAGGCCAGGCTGGCGGCGAGGATGATGTCGTCGCGGTCGCCCGGGGTCACCACCAGCACGCCGGAGCGCAGCAGTTGCACGGTGTTGGGCACGGCGCGGGCGCAGAGCACGATCTTGTTCACGCGGCGCTGGTCGGCCTCGCCGGCGTTGAGCACCTGGGCGCCGAGCAGTTCGGCGATGTCACGGGTGCGCAGGGCGTTGAGTTCCTCGGAGAACGGGATGGCGCCGAGCAGCTGGAAGTCGGCGCTGCCCAGCAGCGGCAGGTGCTGCTTGAGGCTGTCGACGAAAGCCGGCAGGCCTTCCTCGGTCTTGACCTTGTTGAGGATCACGCCGAGCACTTTCGGATCCTTGGCGCCGCCGTACAGCTGGGCCTGGATCTCGATGCGTTCGGCCAGACGCTTGAGGCTGTCGCTGCCCTGGGCCGCGATGAGGATGACCTCGGCGTCCAGGCTCTTGGCGAGCTGGGTGTTGATGCGTTGGGTGTAGTTGGACTCGCGGGTCGGCACCATGCCTTCGACGATGACCACGTCCTTGCCCACAGCGACTTGCTGGAAGCGGCTGACCACGTCCTCGAGCAACAGGTCGATCTCGCCATCGGCGAGCTGGCGCTCCACCTGTTCCAGCGGCAGCGGTTCGGGAGAGGTCAGGTTCAGCGTGCGCTCGACGAGGATGCAGGAGCGCTCGCGGCCCTGGTCGACCGGGAAGGGTTGGGCGATCGGCTTGAAGAAACCGACCTTCAGCCCGGCGCTTTCGAGCGCGCGGATCAGGCCAAGGCTGATGGAATTGAGGCCGCCGCCGAAACCGGTAGGGGCAAGGAAGAGTGTGTGCATGGCATCTCCTAGTGGACAGGGTGCTCGGGTAACGGGTGCCGGGCGGCGGCTAGGCTAGGTGACTCGCCCGAGGGCGGAAACTGCCGGATTGCCGCGGCGCTCAAGAGCGGAAACCCGACGGCATGGCCTGTCGGGTTTCGCTATCGCTGCTTGCCTGTTTGCGCTCAGGCGTCCAGCAGGGCCAGCGTGTCGAGGGCGATCTGGCGCTCCTCGTTGGTCGGCACGACCATGACGCGCGGGCTGCCCTGAGCCTGGATTTCGCCGGCGACACCGCGAGTGCAGCGGGCGTTGGCTTCGGCATCGAGCTTGAAGCCGAACAGCTTGAGGTGCTCCAGGGTGCGCTCGCGTACGGCCGAGGAGTTCTCGCCGATGCCGCCGGTGAAGACCAGACCGTCCAGCTGCGGCAGGGCGCAGGACATGGCGGCCAGCGACTTGGCCAGGCGATAGCAGAACACCTCGAAGGCCAGCACGGCGCCCGGATGCCCGGCCTGACGCGCTTCGGCCAGGGTGCGCATGTCGTTGGACAGACCGGACAGCCCCTTCAGGCCGCTCTCCTTGTTGAGCATGTTGTCGATCTTGGCGAGGTCCCAGCCCAGGGTCTTGTGCAGGAAGTTGTGCAGGCTCGGGTCGACATCGCCGCTGCGGGTGCCCATCACCAGGCCTTCGAGCGGGGTCAGGCCCATGCTGGTGTCGCGGCTTTCACCATTGACCACGGCACAGGTGGAGCAACCGTTGCCCAGGTGAGCGACCAGCCAGCTGCTGTTGTCTACCGGTACACCTGCCAGCTCGGCGGCGCGCTTGCTGACATAGCGATGGCTGGTGCCGTGGAAACCGTAGCGGCGTACGCCATGATCCTTGTAGAGCACGTCCGGCACGGCGTAGCGGTAGGCGTGCTCGGGCATGGTCTGGTGGAAGGCGGTGTCGAAGACGCCGACCTGCGGCAGTTCCGGGAAGAGGTTGATGGCGGCGTGGATGCCGCTCAGGTTGGCCGGATTGTGCAGCGGTGCCAGCTGGATGTTGGCTTCGATGCCGGCCAGGGTTTCGTCGTTGAGCAGCGTCGAGGCGAAGAACTTCTCGCCACCGTGCACCACGCGGTGGCCGATGCCGTCCAGATGGCCACCGGCGGCATCTTCGACACGCGGCAGGATCTGGGCCAGAGCAGCCTGATGATCGGCGTTGGGCACCTTGACGCTTTCCTTGCCAGCGGCGCTCTCGAAGTGGATGACGGCCTCCGGGCTGCCGATGCACTCGGCCAGGCCTTGTAGCGGGAAGGTCGCTTGCGCTTCGTTGACCAGGGCGAACTTGATCGACGAGCTGCCACAGTTAATCACCAGGATGTTACGAGCCGACATCGGTGCTCCTTGGATCTCTAATGTTATTGAAATGGGTGCCAAAGATACTTTTCGCGGATTCTTGCACATCGTCCATGAAAGCGATGCCATCCAAAGGTTGTAGTCCCACGTTCGATGGGACTACATCCTGGCCGCTGGCGACGAGCGGCGCGGGCCCGTTCATCCATGCCCGGTTCGCAATCGGCGCGGTGGATGGTTAAACTTCGATATCCATTCTCTCAAGCAAAGGTTCTGCCCCATGCTGATTGCCGTTAACAAGGCTGTCTCCATCGACTACACACTCACCAACGACGCCGGTGAGGTGATCGACAGCTCGGCCGGCGGCGCGCCGCTGGTCTATCTGCACGGCGCCGGCAACATCATCCCCGGCCTGGAAAAGGCCCTCGAGGGCAAGCAGGGCGGCGACCAGATCCAGGTTTCCATCGAGCCGCAGGACGCTTACGGCGAGTACAGCCCGGAGCTGGTCGCTACGCTGAATCGCGCCATGTTCGAAGGCGTCGACGAACTCGAAGTCGGCATGCAGTTCCACGCCTCCGGTCCGGACGGCGGCATGCAGATCGTCACCATCCGTGACGTCGAAGGCGACGACGTGATCGTCGACGGCAACCACCCGCTGGCCGGCCAGCGCCTGAACTTCGACGTCAAGGTCGTCAGCGTGCGTGACGCCAGCGACGAAGAAGTGGCCCACGGCCATATCCATGGCGAGGGTGGTCACCACCACTGATCCGGCCGCCATAACGGCGACCGCACACACGGCGGCAGGAACGGCTGCCGTGCCGATCGAAAAAGAGAGCGCTCCGGTCGTGTGCCGGGGCGTTTTTTTGTCAGGAGAGATGTCATGAGCGCATTCCATCAATTGGTGTTGCCAGGCCTGGGCGGCGAGGAATTGCCGCTGGCGCAGTTCGGCGATCGGATCACGCTGGTGGTCAATGTCGCCTCCCAGTGCGGACTGACGCCGCAGTACGCCGGCCTCGAGCGGTTGCAGCAGCAGTACGCCGCTCGAGGCTTCAGTGTGCTGGGTGTGCCATGCAATCAGTTCGCGGCGCAGGAGCCCGGCAGCGACGATGAAATCCGCTCGTTCTGCACGCTGAATTACGGCGTCAGCTTTCCCCTGAGTGGCAAGCTCGAAGTCAACGGACCGCAGCGTCATCCGCTGTATCGGCTGCTGGCGGGTGAGGGCGCCGATTTCCCCGGGGACATCAGCTGGAACTTCGAGAAGTTCCTCGTCGGCAAGGACGGTCGCGTCCTGGCGCGCTTCTCGCCGCGCACCGCGCCGGACGATCCTGCCTTGATCCAGGCGATCGAAAGCGCTCTGGCCTGATCCCGCCTCTCGCGACCGTAGCCGCGGTCGCGCTTCTTTCTCCCGCCTTGCGTGTTGTGCCATCGCTGCCATGGTTGCGGCTGGATAAGCGCCATGGATGATGCTGTGCCGGCGAGACGACCGGTCATATTCTCGGTGCATGAGCAATCCAGCACGCAACGACAAGCGCGACCTGATCCTGTCCAAAGGCGCCCAGGTGATGACCCGCCGCGGTTACCACGGGACCGGGGTGCAGGAAATCGTCCAGGCCGCAGGGATCCCCAAGGGCTCGTTCTATCACTACTTCGCCAGCAAGGAAGATTTCGCCCTGCAGGCGCTGGAGTACATCTATGCGCCGCGGCTGGAGCGCTATCGGCTGGCGTTGAGCAATGCCTCCTTGCCACCCGTGCAACGCATCCTGGATTACTACGCCGATCTCGTAGCGCACTTCGCCCGTCAGGAACGGCCGGAGTATCACTGCTTCATCGGTAGCCTGAGCTTCGAGATGGCGGAACTCTGTCCGCCGATCGCAACCCGGCTCAGCGAGATTCTGACGCGCTCCGTCGAGCTGCTCGCGCACTGCCTGGAGCAGGGGCGCAGCGCTGGTGCGCTTGCACCGGACAGCGACTGTCGGGCCGTTGCCGAGTTCATCAGCAACGCCTGGGAAGGCGCGCTGCTGCGCATGAAAGTGAGCAGCAGCGTCGCCCCGCTACAGGTTTTCCTCCAGCAGCTCGAGCGCCTGTTGGCGCCGGCTGCGCCTAGTTTGCCGGGCCACGAGCGCTCGGTTGCCTTGCCCAGATGAATAAAAAGGAGTCGCATCGATGACCGCTAGCGTACAAGCCCTGTTTGAGCCCTTCGAATTGGGCGCCCTTCGTTTGCCGACCCGTGTGGTCATGGCGCCGATGACCCGGTCGTTCTCGCCCAACGGCGTACCCACCGCCGATGTGGTGGAGTACTACCGTCGGCGTGCTGCTTCCGGGGTCGGGTTGATCATCACCGAGGGCACCACGGTCAATCACGCGGCATCCAACGGCTACCCGCATGTTCCGCGCTTCTATGGCGAGGATGCGTTGGCCGGCTGGAAGGCTGTCGTCGAGGCGGTGCATGGCGCTGGCGGCAAGATCGTCCCGCAGCTCTGGCACGTGGGCAACGTGCGTCGCAAGGGCACTGAGCCGGAGCCGGACGTGCCAGGTTACGGGCCGATGGAAAAGCAAAAGGACGGGCAGGTCGTCGTTCATGGCATGACCAAGCAGGACATTCAGGACGTGATCGAAGCCTTCGCCCAGGCTGCCCGCGACGCGCAGGCGATCGGCATGGACGGCGTGGAGATTCACGGTGCCCATGGCTATCTGATCGACCAGTTCTTCTGGGAAGGCAGCAACCAGCGCACCGACGAGTACGGCGGCAGCCTGGCCAACCGCTCGCGCTTCGCCATCGAGCTGGTGCAGGCCGTACGTGCGGCGGTCGGGCCTGATTTTCCGATCATCTTCCGCTTCTCGCAGTGGAAGCAGCAGGACTACACCGCACGGCTGGTGCAGTCGCCCGAAGCGCTCGGCGAGTTCCTCGCGCCGCTGGCCGACGCCGGGGTGGACATCTTCCACTGTTCGACGCGTCGTTTCTGGGAACCGGAGTTCGAGGGCTCGGAACTCAACCTGGCCGGCTGGACCCGCCAGCTGACCGGCAAGCCGACCATCACCGTGGGCAGCGTCGGCCTGGACGGCGAATTCCTGCAGTTCATGGTCAAGACCGACAAGGTGGCGCAGCCGGCCAACATCGAAGGCCTGCTGGAGCGGCTGAACAAGGCCGAGTTTGATCTGGTGGCGGTGGGGCGTGCGCTGATCTGCGATCCGGAATGGGCGGTAAAGGTGCGCGAGGGGCGGATGCAGGACATTCTGCCGTTCAGCCGCGAGGCGTTGAAGACGCTGGCGTGAGTGAGGGCGGCAGCCAGAGCCATCTGGCTGCCGCTGCCCCCGCCGCGGCGGCGCTCCGGGCCGCCGCGCTGTTTAGCCGCCGAACGAGACGCCAAGCGCCTATGCTGGCCGATCGAGCTGCCGATTCGGCCCGCCTTCCCGGACCCAGAACAACGTGGCTCCTGCGACCGCTGCCGGCATGATCAGCAGGTTCAGCACCGGTACCAGCAACGCCGCATAGGTCACCGCACCAAAGCTCAGGCTCTGCCAGCGACGCTGGCGCAGCCAGACCATCATGTCGGCCCAGCTCAGCTTGTTGTTGTCCGCCGGGTAATCGATGTACTGCACCGCCATCATCCATACGCCGAACAGCAGCCATAACGGTGCGGCTGCGAGGTTCAGCACCGGGATGAACGAGAGCACCAGCAGGGCGAGTGCACGCGGTGCGAAGTAGGCCAGCTTGCGCAATTCACGGCCGATGGTGCGGGGCAGCATGGCAAGCAGCTCGGCCCAACTGAAGGGCGGTGCGGCGTCTTCTCCGCGTACCACCACCTCGACCTTCTCTGAGAGAAAGCCGTTGAAGGGCGCGGCGATGATGTTGGCCAGCATGGTGAAGGTAAAGAACACCATCAGCACCACCAGCGCAACGAATAACGGCCAGAGCAGGTATTCGAGAAAGGCCAGCCAGCTCGGCAGGCTCGGCATGAAGGTGTCGACCCAACCGCTGAACTGGCCCACGGCCAGCCAGATCAGGCCGAAGAACAGCAGCACGTTCACGGTCAGGGGCAGGACCACGAACAGGCGCAGCCCCGGGCTTAGCACCAGGCGCAGACCTTCGCGCAGGTACTGCGGGCCGGAAAGAGCGGATACGGGCATGGCATCTCCTGTGAGGCATTGTCGTGACGGGAAGAGGGATAGCCCACGACTATGGGCGGGATGCGAAAGCTGAATTATCCGCCGCGCTGCGGCATGGGTAAGGTGGTGCCCATCGCTTTTCGGGTCATCCGCTCCTTAAGCCTTCCCCAAGTGCTTGGATGACCCTTTTTCTTCGGTCGAGCCGGGCGGGCCGGCTCTTGCCGCAACGCGGCTTACTTGCGGTGGAGTGGCTGACTGTCGAAGCGCACGCCCGGCAGTCCCGTCTCCATCAGCGCGCGGATGTTGCGATGGTCGCTGCCGTTCGGGTTGGCCAGCACCGCCTGGTAGTGTTCGCCGAACGCGAGCAGAGCCTCTTCCGTGCTGAAACCCTCCAGCAGGGCCAGGCCGAGCGTCTTGCAGGAGCCCTCGTTCTCGCCGGCGGCATTCTCCAGCGTGCCATTGACGAAACGGCTCGGCTGGTAGTCGTAGTTGCTGGCGATGAAGGCGAGGGTGTCACTGAACGCGTGGTTGCGGTTGCGCAGGCTCGCGCGGAAGTCCTTCAGGTCTGTCATTATTTCTGTGCCTTGTCGAAAGCGGCCTGTTGCTCGGCGGTCGCTTCCTTCTGATAGCGTTTTTTCCATTCACTGTACGGCATGCCGTACACCTCTTCGCGCGCCTGGTCGATGGTCAGTTCGACCTCCAGGTCGTCGGCGGCGGCCTTGTACCATTTCGACAGGCAGTTGCGGCAGAAACCGGCCAGATTCATCAGGTCGATATTCTGCGCATCAGGGCGGGTGCGCAGGTGCTGGACCAGGCGACGGAAGGCAGCGGCTTCCAGTTCAGTGCGTTCTTGGTCGTTCATCTCTCGGGTCTCGGCGTTGGCTGAGGTCGGCCGGATCATAACCTCGCCTCGTTGAGCGAACCAGCCTTGTTCCGCGTCAATCCCGATGGGCTGCCAGGGTGATCGATACCGACTCGGCGAAGCGCAGCGCATGAGGCTTGTCGACCTCCACTTCGGCATAGCGCACCTGCGGATACTGCATCACCAGATCGAGGATTTCCTGGGTCAGCCGTTCGAGCAGGGCGAAACGGTTGTCCTCGACATGCTGGATGATCGCCTTGGTGATGGTGCGGTAGTTCAGCGCCTGTTCGATGTCGTTCTCGCGTACCGCTTCGGCGGCCGGGTAGAGCATGGTCAGGTTGATCAGCACGTCCTGGCGATTGAGGATTTCCTCTTCCTTGATGCCGATGTAGGTGCGCAGCCGCAGGTCCTTGACGCGGATGCGCGCCATCGCGGGTTCCAGTCTGGGCATGTCGTCTCCTTGTCGTGTCAGATCAGATGGCGACCGCCGTTGACGGTCAGTGTGGTGCCGGTGACGTAGGGATTGTCGAGCAGATAGCGCAGGCTCTGGTAGATCACTTCGGCGCCGGGCTCGATACCCAGCGCCGACTTGGCCAATGCCTTGCGGCGATAGTCCTCGTCGTCGTCCGGGTTGAACTGGATCAGCGCCGGCGCAATGCCGTTGACCTTGATCTGCGGGGCCAGGCTGGCGGCGAAGGAAAGCGTCAGGCTGTCCAGGCCGGCCTTGCTCGCGGCGTAGGCGATGTGCTTCTTGCTGCCCTTGCGGGTGACATCGTCGCCGATGTGTACGATATCCGCCGGGCCGCCGTAGCGCAGCAAATCGGCACAGCGCAGGTTGATCAGGTAGGGCGCGAGCATGTGGATCTGAAACAGCTGGCAGAAGGCGTCGGCTTCCTGCCCGGGCGTATCGGCGCGCCATTGCGAGGCGTTGTGCACGATCGCCCGCAGGCTGCCGGTCAGTTGCCGGATGGCAGTGATGAAGGCATGAATGCCGGCTTCATCGCTGAAGTCTGCCTGCACCACCTGCGCTCCGCGGGCGCGTAGCCGCGCTACGCTGTCGCGCTCGCGACGGTAGCTGATGATGACCGGGTAACCGTCATCCAGCAGGCGTTCGGCGCAATGCAACCCGATCCGCTGGCTGGCTCCGGTGATGAGAATCGGGGCCTGATGCATGAGTATCCACTGCCGGAAGTGGGCGGACGTCCCGCAGGCGCGGGCCGTCGCTAATGGCGTGGCAGCTTACACCAGATCAGCCGGCAGCTCAGGTTGCAAATCGGGGTGCAGCCGCTGGTGCTGGCGATAGAGGAAGGAGCGGATGCGCTCGGCGTCCTTTTCCCGGGCGAACTCGACTTCATAGGCGGCCCGGCCGCCGTTCAGTTCGCGTACCCGATGAGCGTCGATTTCCAGCGGCGTATCGTCAGGCAAGGCCAGGCGCAGATGGAAATGCTTGGGGGGCTTGCGATGCTTGCCGGCTTCTACCAGCAGGCCGTGGGGCGAGAGTTCATGCACGCTCAGCGGACTCTCGCCGCCGTCGCTCTCCAGCAACGGCAGCGGTTCGTCCAGATGCAACCGCCAGGCACGGGTCGTCGGGCCGCGCTCGTAGATGACCGGTGGCGCCAGTTGCAGATCGAGGCTGTGCAGCTCGTCTTCGCGCAGCTGCAGTGGGAAGGACATGCGGAAGTCCTCGAACTCGGCCTGCAACGACAGGTTGGCGCGGGCGGCCAGTTGCATCAACAGCTCGTTGGAACGCGCGCCGCCATCGATCCGGAAACCCGTGGAGCGCTCGTTGCCGCTGCCGCCGTTGCGCTGCATCAGCTGGCGGATGAAGGTCAGCTCGTCTTTGCTGAGTATGGTCTCTTCCGCCATTGCGGATACCCTCGGAAGGCGCTGGCCTTCCCTCGATCTGGCGTCGCGGTCGTGGCCGCTTTCGCCTGCGACCGGTATGGCCGCATTCATTGTGGCAATCGGGCCTTCGATCGCCTGTACGAAGTTTAGTTCCGTATCGCTGGTGCTTCCTGGTTGTGCGTCGCAGTGTGGAGATTGCGGCATAATGCGCGGCTTTGAATTGCCTCGGAGCGCAGCATGAAAGTCGCCATTCTTTCCGGAAGCGTCTACGGCACGGCCGAAGACGTAGCCCGCCATGCCGAACGCCAGTTGAAGGCCGCCGGCTTCGACGCCTGGCACGATCCCCGCGCCCAGCTGCAGCAGATTCTCGACTTTGCGCCTGACGCGCTGCTGGTCGTGACCTCCACCACCGGTATGGGCGAGCTGCCGGACAGCTTCATTCCCCTGTACACCGCCATTCGTGATCGGTTTCCGGCCTGGAGCGGCCTGCCTGGTGCCGTCATTGCGTTGGGCGACGCCAGCTACGGCGACACCTTCTGTGGCGGTGGTGAATTGATCCGCGAGCTGTACGCCGAACTGGGCGTGCGTGAAGTGGTGGAGATGCTGCGTCTCGATGCCAGTGAGACGGTCACCCCGGAAAGCGATGCCGAGCCCTGGCTGGAGGCATTCGCTGCAGCCCTGCGCGGCTGATCCTGGCTCGCCGGGCCAACGGCCTGGCTGCAAGGGCAACTGCCGCGCTGTCGGCGGCTGGCTAGAATCGATGGCACCTTCACGACAATAACAAGAGGTGCCCTCGATGACTGCGCTGCACACCCTGCCTTCGCTTCAGCCCCAGGTCAGCCCCGCCGAATGGCAGGCGCGGGTGGACCTCGCCGCCTGCTACCGACTGGTGGCGCTGCACGGCTGGGATGACCTCATCTTCACCCATATCTCGGCGAAGATTCCCGAAACCGAGCATTTCCTGATCAATCCGTACGGGTTGATGTTCCATGAAATCACCGCCTCGAGCCTGGTCAAGGTCGACCTGGCCGGCAACAAGGTGATGGACACCCCCTACGAGATCAATCCCGCCGGCTACACCATCCACAGCGCGGTGCATGAGGTTCGCCACGACGTCGCCTGCGTCATGCATACCCATACCGCCGCTGGGGTCGCCGTGTCGGCGCAGCGTCAGGGTTTGCTGCCCATCAGCCAGCAGTCGCTGTTCGTTCTGGCCAGCCTGTCGACGCACGGTTATGAGGGGGTCGCACTGAACCACGAGGAAAAGGCGCGACTGCAAGCCGACCTGGGCGAGACCGGCTTCATGCTGTTGCACAATCACGGCCTGATGACCTGCGGCGGCAGCATCGCCGACACCTTTCTGATGATGTTCATCTTCCAGCGCGCCTGCGAAATCCAGGTCATGGCACAGGCCGGTGGCAGCGAACTGATCGCCATTCCGGAACAGATCCTCGCCGGCGCCAAGGCCATGGCCGCCGGGGTGACCCGAACCCGCTCGGGCATGGGCGGCGCGCTGGCCTGGCCGGCCCTGCTGCGCAAGCTGGATGTGCAAAGCCCCGGTTACGACGCCTGAGGCACAAGCGCCTCAGGCCGTTCTGGCGAATTGCTGAAGCGCTGGATAGAAGTCGCGGAAATCCTGGAGCAGCGGTTCGTACAGCTGCTCCAGCTCCGCCAGCCCGCCGGCCAGGCCATCCGGTCGGCTCAGGCGCCGGCTCATGTTGGCCAGCACCCGTTCCAGTACCTCGAATTCGCGATAACTGCCCAGCCAGTCGTGCGCGGCCATGTGCGGCGCGATCACCGCAAGCTTGCCTGGCAGCTCGGGTTCGGCAGCCAGTACGCGGTAGACGCGCTGGGTAAAGCGCTCGAGGGGCTCGCTCGAATAGTCCGCCCAGTTGGCCGCCAGGCAGTGATCGAAGAACAGGTCTATCAGGATGCCGGCATAGCGGCGTCGTTCGCTGGGGAAGCGGCATTTGGCCTGCAGGACCAGCGGATGACTGTCGGTGAAGGCGTCGATCTGGCGATGCAGGCGGATGCCGGCTTCGATCTCGGCCGGCCAGCGACCCTGTAGCGGCCCCTTGACGAAGTCGCCGTAGAGGCTGCCGAGCAGGTCGCCCGGCTGCGGGCCGCCGAGGTGAAGGTGTGCGAGATAGTTCATGGGCGAAGCTTAGCGCAGCTACCGTGTCCTGGGACGCCTCAGGCTGCCTCGCGCAGCTGCCCGCGCGACTCGGGCCGCAGCGCGTCGGCGATCGCGTGCTGCGCGGCGGTGGCGATGGCCTTGCGGTCGAGCGTGCGCGTATCGATCGGCGGCAGCAGGCGGATTTCCACGTCGCAGCTATCGCTCGTCAGCAGGCGATGTAGATGGTCGGGCAACTCATCGTCGCCGATGAAGGGTGCGATGGTGTCCCGTTCGCCGTTGCGTCGATAACGGATGGCAACCGGCTGCACCGCGCGCCCTGCATCGATGGCGCAGGCGAAGAGCCGAGAATGGAAGGTGCGCACTTCCTTGCCATCGGTGGAGGTGCCTTCGGGGAAGATCAGCAGATGGCGCCCCTGGAGCAGGTGCGTGGTCAGTTGCCGATTGACCAACGCCGCGTCGCCGCTTCCACGGTGAATGAACAGCGTGCCGGCCGCCTGGGCGAGCCAACCCAGCGCGGGCCAGGCGCGGACCTCGGCTTTGGCCAGGAAGGACAGCGGCGCGAGCATGCCCAGCAGCGGGATATCGCACCAGGAGACATGATTGGCCACCCACAGCATCGGCTGCGCCGGCAGCTCGCCCGTGACGCGCACGCGAAAGGGCAGAGTGGCCGCCAGTCGGGCGAGAAACCACCGGGTCAGCTGCTGCTTGCGCAGGGCCGAGACGGGCACCGCGCCGCGTTCGGCAAGCCCCAGCGCGGCCGCCACGATCAGGCCGCTCAGAACCACCCCGGCAACCCGCAGCAGACGCCAGTACAGGCGCATGCGCGGCATCTACACCGCTGCCTTGAAATGGCGTGCGTAGCGCGGACAGAGCTCTTCGCGCTTGAGCAGGATGAACACGTCGGCCACCTGGAATTCCTGATCCCAGCAGGGCTCGCCGCAGATCTTCGCGCCGAGGCGCATGTAGGCCTTGAGCAGCGGTGGCAGCTGGGCGGTGACGTTCTCCGGCAGCTCCTGTGCGGGTAGCGGCGTACGCGGCTCGGCGTGCAGCAGCTCGGTGCTGAGGTGGCTGTCGCGCAGCCGCTGCATGATGGCGTGGGCCTGGATACCGCCGTCGCGCATGGGGATGCTGGCGCAGCCCATCAGGTAGCGGTAACCGCCCCGATTGAGTTCCTCGGCCAGTTCGCTCCAGAGCACGGCGATGGTTGCGCCGTTGCGATAGGCCGGCGCCACGCAGGTGCGGCCGATTTCCAGTACTGGCTCGTCCAGCTGCGCCAGGCCATGCAGGGCGAACTCGCCTTCGCTGTAGAAGCGTCCCAGCCGGCGCGCGGTAAGGTGGTCCAGCAGGCGGGTGGTGGCGACCAGCTCGCCGCTGGCCAGGTCACGCACGCCGATATGTCGGCAGTGGCTGTCGAAATCGTCCATGTCCAGGCCCAGTTCGGCGCCCTGCAGCCGGGCCTCGAACTCGCTGCTGAATACGCGATAGCGCAGAGCCTGGGCTTCACGCAGGGCATCTTCACCTCGCAGGCGTTCGGCTTGAAGTTGACGTGTACTGCGGTCGACGATGGCATTCATGCTCTGTCTCCTTGTCCGCCGTGGCAGTGGCGGGTTGGCGATGCATCGCGAGCGTCTGGTTGTTATCGTTGGGCTCGCCTGGTCTGGCTGGATCAGGCTAGGGGCCGGGGATGTCGCCGCTGTGACGAACGGATGATGGTTGGATGACGGCGTGAAACCTTGGAGATGAGCATGTCGTGGGCAGAATTGATCGGGCCGCTGCAGCCCATCGCGGCTGGCGCCGGGCTAAGCGGCTGGTATGAAGATCTGTGCGCAGCGGCTGGCCGCTCGGGCACGCTGGGCCTGGCGGTACACGGTGGGCACCTGGCGGCGACGCCAGGGTTGGCCTTTCTTGCCGGCTATCAGGCAGCGCTGCGGGCGCTGTGGCCCGAGGCGCCGGCAGGGCTGGGGGCGCTTTGCACCACTGAACGACGCAGGCTGCGCCCCGCCGACATGACCACGCGCTGGGACGGCGTGCAGCTCAATGGCCGCAAGGACTTCGTGACCACCGGCGATGCGGTGCAGTGGCTGCTGGTCTCGGCCCGGGAGGAGGGTGCCGACGAGCCGCCGCGCCTCGGCCTGTTCGCCGTCGAGCCGACCGCTGCTGGCGTAGCGCTGACCCCGGGCCCGAGTCTGCCGATCGTTCCCGACATCCCTCATGCCCGCCTGCAGCTGGCTGGCGCGCCGGCGAAGCGACTGGCCGGCGATGGCTGGAGTGACTACGTCAAACTTTTCCGTACCCATGAGGATCTGCACGTGTTGGCCGCGCTGACCGCCTGGCTCTATGGTGTGGCGTTGCGCGAGCAGTGGCCGCGCGACCTGCAGCTTCGCCTGCTGGCAATCCTGGGCGGCGCGGCGGAAGTGGCCCGACTGCCAGCCGACGAGCCCGCCACGCACCTCCTGTTGGCCGCCCAGCTCGAGCAGTTCGCTGCGCTGCAAGGGGGCCTCGACTCGGTCATGGCTCGCGGCGATGTGGCGGCGCTCTGGCAGCGCGACCGAGGCGTGCTGGCGCTGGCGCGAGATGCACAGGCGCGCCGCCTGGAGCAGGCCTGCCGCGCGCTCGGGCTGGGCTAAAAGCCTGCTGGCGGGAACTCTGCCTGCCCGTGGCGAGCCTATAGGGATCACCCGTTTGCGCCGGCGCCTGCCACGCCAGCCATTGCCTTGCCGAGGCGCGCGGGTAAGCTACCGCGCTGCGTCCGTCTTGCGCGGATCGACGCAGCCTTCTGCGTTTGCTTCGGGATGTCGACCGGAAAAAGGGATTTCATGTCGTATCGTTGTTGCTCTGCCATGTCGCTTCGCCGGGCTGCCGGCGCGTTCAACCCGGGTGATGCCTGGTGATGCTGGCCGGTGCCGTATTTCCCTGGCGCAGCGACAACCGCTTCCGTCTGCTGATCGACGGGCCGCAGTTCTTTCCCGCCATGATCGAAGCGATCGAGGGCGCAGAGCGGCGCATCGATCTCGAGCTGTATCTGGTGGAGGACGGCCATTGCCTGGAACGCATGCTCGAGCCGCTGGTGCGTGCGGCGGAGCGGGGCGTGCGCGTGCGCTGCCTGTTCGACGGTTTCGGGTGCCTGAAGATGAGCCAGGCCAATCGCGACCGCATGACTGCCGCCGGGATCGAGCTGCGGCTGTACAACCCGCTGTCGCTGCGCCTCAAGCTGCGCAACCTCCATCGCGATCATCGCAAGCTGCTGCTGGTGGACGGTGGCGTCGGCTTCGTCGGTGGCACCGGTATCACCGACGAATTCTGGAACCCGCGCAAACCTGCCGTGCACTGGCACGAGGTGATGGTCGAGATGTTCGGCCCACTGCTGCAGGACTGGCAGGAACTGTTCGACAGCCAGTGGGTGCACTGCCTGAGGCGGCGGATCTGGCAACTGCCCCTGCCGAGCCGTGCACCGCGCATTCCTCAGGTGCCCGAGGGGCCGGGCCTGGGTCGCGTCGCCTATGCCGCAGCGCGTCAGCATCGCGACATTTTGCTCAGCCTGTTGCGCAACCTGCGCCGGGCACAGACGCGTATCTGGCTGGCGACACCCTATTTCCTGCCCACCGGCAAGGTGCGTCGCGCGCTGATCCGGGCGGCACGCCGTGGCGTCGACGTGCGCCTTCTGCTCACCAGTCGCAACACCGATCATCCACCGGTGCGCTATGCCGGTCAGCGCTTCTACCCACGCCTGCTGCGTGCCGGCGTGCGGATTTATGAATATCAGCCACACTTCTCGCACCTGAAAATGGTGCTGGTCGATGACTGGGTCAGCGTCGGCTCATGCAACTTCGACTATTGGAACCTGCGCTGGAACCTGGAGGCCAACCTCGAAGCGATCGACGCTTCACTCAGCGCCCAGGTCCAGCGGAGTTTCGAGCGCGACTTTCAGGACAGCAGCGAGATCGATCTGGCCAGCTGGTACGCCAGGCCGCTGCATCTGCGGCTCTATCAGCGCCTGTGGGGCGCGATGGACCGTCTGCTGGTGAACATTTTCAACCGCAACGGCTGACGGTCGTTGTGTACCGGAGCAAAGGCTCCAGACCCGCGCGAAAGAGGACGATGCAATGGCAGCAAAGAACATTTTGATGCTGGTGGGTGACTACGCCGAGGATTACGAAACCATGGTGCCGTTCCAGGCCCTGCAGATGGTTGGCCATCGCGTGCATGCGGTGTGCCCTGACAAGAAGGCCGGCGACACCGTGCGCACCGCGATCCATGATTTCGAGGGCGACCAGACCTACAGCGAGAAGCCGGGCCACAATTTTGCGCTGAACTTCGATTTCACCGCGGTGCGTGCCGAGGACTATGACGCGCTGGTGATTCCTGGCGGCCGCGCGCCGGAGTATCTGCGCCTGAACGAGCAGGTGCTGGCGCTGGTACGGGCCTTCGACGAAGCCGGCAAGCCGATCGCTGCCGTCTGTCACGGCGCACAGCTGCTGGCCGCCGCTGGCGTGCTGAAGGGCCGCGCCTGCAGCGCCTATCCAGCCTGCGCACCGGAGGTGAAGCTGGCCGGCGGCGACTATGTCGACATCCCGGTGGATCAGGCGCACACCGAAGGCAATCTGGTCAGCGCCCCGGCCTGGCCGGCGCATCCAGCCTGGCTGGCGGGCTTTCTCAAGCTGCTCGGCACCGAGATAAAGCTGTAGGATGCCCTGCGTGCCGTCCCGCATCTGCCGGGCGGCACGCATGACGACCCCGCGGCTCGTGCCGCTTCAGCAAGAGCGCCATCCGTGTCTGCCACTCCCAACGATCCCCTTCATGGCATCACCCTGGAAGCCATGCTCACCGAGCTGCATGCCCATTATGGCTGGGACGGCTTGGCCCAGCGCGTCGATATCCGTTGCTTCAAGAGCGAACCGAGCATCAAGTCGAGCCTGAAATTCCTGCGCAAGACGCCTTGGGCGCGGCAGAAGGTGGAAGCGCTGTTCGTCCAGTTGCGCCGCCGCGGCTGATCAGGCGGTGTGAAAGCGAAAAGCCCGGCACTAGGCCGGGCTTTTCGTTTCCGCGCAGATGCTTACTGCACCTCGACCGCCAGGCTGTCGGCGATCTTCTTCTGCCAGATCGCCGGACCGGTGATGTGCACGGACTCGCCGTTGGTGTCGACCGCGACGGTGACCGGCATGTCCTTCACTTCGAACTCGTAGATCGCTTCCATGCCCAGTTCGGCGAACGCCAGCACCTTGGACTTCTTGATCGCCTGGGCCACCAGATAGGCGGCTCCGCCGACGGCCATCAGGTACACGGCCTTGTTGTCCTTGATTGCCTCGATGGCGATCGGGCCACGCTCGGACTTGCCGATCATGCCCAACAGGCCTGTGCTTTCCAGGATCTGCCGGGTGAACTTGTCCATCCGGGTCGCCGTGGTCGGGCCAGCCGGGCCGACCACTTCGTCACCGACCGGATCGACCGGGCCGACGTAGTAGATGAAGCGCCCCTTGAGGTCCACCGGCAGCTCTTCGCCCTTGTTCAGCATGTCGACCATGCGCTTGTGCGCGGCGTCGCGGCCGGTGAGCATCTTGCCGTTGAGCAGGATGGTCTCGCCCGGCTTCCAGCTCTGCACTTCTTCCGGTGTGATGCTGTCCAGATCGACGCGGCGGGCGCTCGGGCCGGCTTCCCAGACGATTTCCGGGTAGGCGTCCAGTGGCGGCGCTTCCAGGCTGGCCGGGCCGGAGCCATCGAGCACGAAGTGGGCGTGACGGGTGGCGGCGCAGTTCGGGATCATGCACACCGGCAGCGAGGCGGCGTGGGTCGGGTAATCCATGATCTTCACGTCGAGTACGGTGGTCAGGCCACCCAGGCCCTGGGCGCCGATGCCCAGCTGGTTGACCTTCTCGAACAGCTCCAGGCGCAGCTCCTCGATGCGGTTCTGCGGGCCGCGGGCCTTGAGCTCGTGGATGTCGATCGGCTCCATCAGCACTTCCTTGGCCATCACCGCGGCCTTTTCCGCGGTGCCGCCGATGCCGATGCCGAGCATGCCCGGCGGGCACCAGCCGGCGCCCATGGTCGGAACGGTCTTGAGCACCCAGTCGACGATGGAGTCGGACGGGTTGAGCATGGCCATCTTCGACTTGTTTTCCGAACCACCGCCTTTGGCGGCCACATCCACCTCGACTTTGTCACCGGGGACGATGGAGTAATGGATGACAGCCGGGGTATTGTCCTTGGTGTTCTTGCGGGAACCTGCCGGGTCGGCCAGGATCGAAGCACGCAGCACGTTTTCGGGCAGGTTGTAGGCGCGGCGCACGCCCTCGTTGATCATGTCGTCCAGGCTCATGGTGGCGCCATCCCAGCGCACGTCCATGCCGACGCGGACGAAGACGGTGACGATGCCGGTGTCCTGGCAGATCGGGCGGTGACCAGTGGCGCACATGCGCGAGTTGATCAGAATCTGCGCCATGGAGTCGCGGGCGGCCGGGGATTCTTCACGCAGGTAGGCTTCGTGCATCGCCTGGATGAAATCCACGGGATGGTAGTAAGAAATGAACTGCAAAGCGTCGGCGACGCTTTGAATCAGGTCGTCTTGCTTGATCACGGTCATGCAGCGCGTCCTCATGGCGGGGCGGTAAGAGGCGCGTCGGGAGTGGCAGTCGACGCGCCGCGAAAAAATGCGCGGCAGTATAACGCGTCAGACTGCGCGGTACACGGACGGACCAGGAGCGATGGGAATGCCGGCTAGGTTTTTGTTTTCGGTAGGCGTAGAGTGCGGCAAATTGCCACAGTGGGATGGATCCCTATGAGTGCGATGCGTTACGAGACCGATGAGCGATCGCTGCAGCAGTTGGTCACTCGGCGATTCGCAATGGCGTCCGTCACCTATGGCTTGGCCCTGCTGCTGACATGGGTGGCCGTGGCGAGTGGTTTCTACGAGGCGCCGATCGCCAGCGCGGTGGTGCATTCGGCGCTGATCGTGGTGAGTCAGCTGATGTTGTTCTGGCTGTTCCACCGAGGCATCAATCTGCGCTTCAAGGATCCCAGCCTGACCGAGCCACAGGTGCTGGTGGGACTGATCTGGCTGACTTATTTCCTCTTCAACCTGGGGAGCGCACGGGGCTCACTGCTCGTGCTCTATCTGCTGGTGTTGATGTTCGCGGTCTTTCTGCCGCCCAAGATCTTCATCCGCTACGCCTCCCTGGCATTTCTCAGCTTCGTCGGCCTGGCCGCGCTGGACTACTACCTCGAGCGCCCGATGGACACCACGGCGCTCGCGCTACAGGCCAGCGTGCTGCTGGTGACGCTGATCTGGATGTGCCTGTTCGCCGGTCACGTATATCGCCTGCGCCAGCGCATGCGCCAACGTCGCTATGCGCTGCAGGCGCACCAGGACACCCTGCGCGGCATGATGCGGCAGCTGGAGGACCTGGCCTCCACCGATGAGCTGACTGGTCTGTACAACCGTCGACGTTTCCTGCGCATCGCCGAGGGCGACCTGAGTCGTCTGCGCAAGGGGCATCAATCGGGCCTTGCGCTGATCGACCTCGATCACTTCAAGCGGATCAACGATATCCACGGCCATGCCACTGGCGACCGCGTGCTGCAGACCTTCGCCAAGGTGGCCCGCTCCTGCCTGCGTGACGACGATGTCTTGGCCCGCTACGGCGGCGAGGAGTTCGTCCTGCTGCTGCCGGAAACCGATGCCGAGCAGTTCCGTGCCTGCTGTGAGCGTTTGCGCGAAGCCTTCGCCAGTGCCGAGCCGGAGGATGCCGAGATCGCGGCCGGCCATCTCAGCCTGTCCATCGGCCTGACCCTGTTGAACGCCGGGGATGAGCTGGATGCCGCCCTGCAGCGGGCGGACGAGGCGCTCTATCGAGCCAAGCGGGCCGGGCGCAATCGCTGCGAGGCGGCATGGGATACCTGCGATGCCTGAACTCCGCTGCGCCGGACGTCGTTGGACCGTACCAACCGACAGCAATCTGCTCGACGCGCTGACGCTGGCTGGCGTGACGGTGCCCTCCAGCTGTCGCGCCGGAAGCTGCCATGCCTGCCTGGTGCGATGCGTGGCAGGGGAGCCGCGTGACCTGCAGCCGGAGTTGCTGCGACCCGAGCAGCGCGAGGCCGGCTGGCGGCTCGCCTGCCAGTGCCGGGTCGACGGCGATCTGAGCGTGGAGGTGTTCGATCCTCGTCGCGACGGGCTGGCCACGCGGGTGCAAAGCCTGGAGCGGTTGGGTGCCGATGTGCTGCGGCTGCGTCTGTTGCCGGAGCGGCCGCTGCGCTATCGGGCTGGTCAGCATCTCTTGCTCTGGACGGCGGCAGGGGTGGCCCGGCCATATTCTCTGGCCAGCCTTCCCAACGAGGATCCCTGGCTGGAGTTTCATATCGACAGCAGTCGACCCGGCGCCTTCTGCGACTTCGCGCGTGAATTGCGTCCCGGCGACCTGCTGCGGCTGGGCGAACTGCATGGAGGCGCGTTGCATTACGAGCCGGAATGGTGCGAGCGACCCTTGCTGTTGCTGGCGGCCGGAACCGGACTGGCACCCCTCTGGAGTCTGTTGCGGGAGAGCTTGCGCCAGGGCCATCGCGGGCCGATCCGGTTGTTGCATGTCTGCCGTCAGGGGCATTACCTGAAGGAGCCTCTGCAGGCCTTGGCGCGGGCGCATGACAACCTGCAACTGGAATGGATCAGCCATGAAGAGCGGGACCGCATGCTGAGTACGCTGCGGCCCACATCGCGCCGTGATGTCGCGCTGGTCTGCGGCGGTCCATCGTTCGTCGACGTCTGTGCCCGGCGTCTGTATCTCGCTGGTCTGCCGCGCGGGCAGATATTCGGCGATGCCTTTATCAGCGCCAACCAAGCCGGCGTCTCCTGAAAGCACAAAGGCCGGCAAGATGCCGGCCTTTGTGCTGATGCGCTGGCGCGATTACTGATCGCCGACGCGCAGAATCTTCATGGTGTTGGTGCCGCCGGTGCTGTCGTGGTAGCTGTCACCCTTGGTCAGGATCACCCAGTCGCCCGGTTGCACGATGTTGCGCTTGAGCAACTCTTCCACCGCGATCTGGCTGACCTTGTCCGCCGGCAGAGCTGCCGGATCGAACGGAATGGTCTGCACGCCGCGGAACAGCGCAACCCGTGCCTGGGTTTCGCGGTGGGGCGAGAAGGCGAAGATCGGCACCGAGGAGCGGATGCGCGACATGATCAGCGGTGTGTAGCCACTTTCGGTCAGGGCAATGATCGCCTTGACGCCGGGGAAGTGGTTGGCGGTGTACATCGCCGCCAGGGCCGCGCTTTCGTCACAGCGCTCGAACTGCTGGCCGAGGCGGTGACCGGACTTGGTGCTGGTCGGGTGCTTTTCCGCACCGCAGCAGACGCGCGCCATGGCCTTGATCGCTTCGATCGGGTATTCGCCAGCGGCGCTTTCCGCCGACAGCATCACCGCGTCGGTGTAGTCGAGTACCGCGTTGGCTACATCGGACACTTCGGCACGGGTCGGCATTGGGCTGTGAATCATCGACTCCATCATCTGGGTCGCGGTGATCACCACCTTGTTGTGGCGACGCGCGTGCAGAATGATCTTCTTCTGGATGCCCACGAGTTCGGCATCGCCGATTTCCACGCCGAGGTCGCCGCGCGCCACCATCACGCCGTCGCTGGCGCGGATCAGGCCGTCCAGTGCCTCGTCGTCCGCAACCGCTTCGGCCCGCTCGATCTTGGCGATCAGCCAGGCGCTGGAGCCGGCTTCGTCGCGCAGGCGGCGGGCCAGGTCCATGTCAGCCGCATCGCGCGGGAAGGAAACGGCCAGGTAATCCAGCTGCAGGTCGGCGGCCAGTTTGATGTCGGCCTTGTCCTTGGCAGTCAGCGCCGGTGCGGTCAGACCGCCGCCGCGACGGTTGATGCCCTTGTTGTCGGACAGCGGGCCGCCGATCAGCACGGTGCAGTGCAGTTCATCGGCCGTGGCGTTGTCCACGCGCATTACCACGCGCCCATCGTCCAGCAGCAGCTCGTCGCCAACACCGCAATCCTTGACCAAATCCGGGTAATCGATACCAACCACTTCCTGGGTGCCGGCGTCGCGCGGGTGGGTGACGGAGAAGCGGAACTGGTCGCCTTCCTTCAGCTCGATGCGCTTGTCGGTGAACTTGGCGATGCGGATCTTCGGGCCCTGCAGGTCGCCCAGCAGTGCGACGAAGCGGCCATGGCGAGCGGCGATCTCACGGACCAGCTCGGCCCGGGCACGGTGCTCGTCGGGGCTGCCGTGGGAGAAGTTCAGGCGGGCGACATCCAGCCCGGCGATGATCATCTTCTCCAGCACATCCGGCGAACTGCTGGCCGGGCCCAGGGTGGCGACGATCTTGGTGCGACGCTGAATCATTCAAATGGCTCCTTCTTCTGGCTGGCAGCGAGGCTACTATGCTCGACCGTTGTAGTCATCGCCCGGCGGCCACTACTCTTTCGGCGCATCTGACGGGCTGTCTGCAGGTTTTTCCGGCGCGGTCGATATAGGAGCATTACGGAGGAACCCATGCGTACCCTGATCATCGTTTTTCTGACCCTGTTCACCGTGGGTTGTAGTGCCCGCCACGCGTCCGATCGCCATCTGGACGAGGCATACCGGCATTACGAGGCTGATAACTGCGAGCGGGTGATGCAGTCGCTGTCGCAGGCGGAGCGTCGCAGCAAACCGCGGAGCCAGGCGCAGCCGGAGATTTCGTTGCTGCGCGGCCAGTGCCTTGAGCGTCAGGGGCTGTTCGTCGACGCGGCGGAAACCTACCGCTTCATCATCGAGCGATTCCCTGCCAGCGAATACGCCTACCGCGCCCGCGCCCGACTGGAGACTCTGCGTCAGCTGGGGCACTATCACAGCGAGGCGCAGCCGGTGGCACAGCCGGCCAGGCGTTGAACACCACACCGTTCATGCGAGGGAACATGCGAGCGCTGCTTCTGACCCTGATACTGATGCCGGCGCTGACATCCGCGCAGATCTACCGGTGGACCGATGCCGACGGGCGCGTTCATTTTGGCCAGCGTCCGCCCGCCGGCGCCGAGCAGATCGAGGTGCGCCCGCAGGTCGTCGAGCGCGACGACCAGACCCGCGAGCGCGAGGCGCGCAGCGAGCGTTTCTTCGATGCGCGCCGCCAGGAGCAGCAGGCGGCGCGCGAGCAGGCCAGCCAGACAAGGGCTGCTCGAGAGCAGGAATGCCAGAGCCTGCGCAGCCAGTTGTCGCAATTGCAGCTCGGCGGACGCTTCTTCCGTAACGATGCAGCCGGAGAGCGCGTCTACTACAGTGACAGTGAACTAGAGGCGGCTCGACAGCGCCTGGCGGCGCGCATCAGCCAGGTCTGCAACTGAGCCGAAGGGACTCGATCGCAGGGCTAAGGTAGAAGGCTTGGACGACATGAACATGGCGAACCAGCGTCGTATTCAGCGGCATCAGCTGCCGTACTACCTCAACGTATTCAACCGTTTCACGGAAAAGCCGCTGGGCTTTATCGGCAATCTGTCCGAGGGCGGGCTCATGCTGATCAGCCCCTATCCGATGATGCTCGGGGTACGCTTCGAGATGCGCCTGAAAATCCCCGGCCAGACCGGCCAGCTGCGCCATGTGGATTTCAGCGCCTTCAGCCTGTGGTCAAGCGAAGACGTGACACCGGGCAGCTACGACACCGGCTTCTCGCTGATCGATCCGCCAGGCGAGATCCGCGAGATGATCGCCGCGTTGCATCACTACTTCAGCTTCCAGCCGATGCTGCATGTGCCGCTGGCGCATCAGACCTGCCCGCCATCGGACCGCTTTACCGACAAGGACTGCTGTCACGGCGTCTAGAGCTGTGATGGAGTGCCTTGGCCAGCCTTACAGCGACCCGGTTTTCTTCCAGGCCAGATAACGGCCGACCAGCGCCGGCCCGAGGTCGCTGGGCTGGACGTCGAGCACCGGCAGGCCGCTGGCGCTCAGACGACGGTGCAGTTGCTGGCGGGCGTTGAGGTAGTCCTGTGCGCCGCAGTAGTCGAGCGCGTCATTCAGACTCTGCACCGGCCGCTGGCGCAGCTGATCCAGCACTTCCTCACGCAGACTCACCAGCAGGACGCGATGCCGACGGGCCAAGCGCTGCAGGGCCGAGTGCAGCTCGACGTCATCCTCGTCACGCAGATTGCTCAGCACGATGACCAGCGCTCGGCGTGACTGGCGTGCCAGCAATTGCTCGACGGCCGCGCTGTAGTCGGCCGGCTGCTGGGTCGGTTGCAGGTCATAGAGGCTATTGAGCAGCAGGCGCAGTTGTTGCTGGCCCTTCGCTGGCGGCACATGGCGCTGCGCGTGGCTGGCGAAGGTGCAGGCACCGACCGCATCGCCTTGCCGCAACGCGGCATAGGCGAGCAGCAGGCTGGCGTTGAGCGCATGGTCGAAATGCGACAGGTCGCCATCCTGGCTGCGCATCCGACGGCCGCAGTCGAGCATCAGCATGATCTGCTGGTCGCGCTCGTCCTGGTACTCGCGGGCGATCGGTGTACGGGCGCGTGCGGTGGCCTTCCAGTCGATCTGGCGCAGGGTGTCACCTTCGCGAAACTCGCGTAGCTGGTGAAACTCCAGACCGAGCCCGCGACGTGGTTGCTGGCGCACGCCAAGGCGGTTCAGCCACAGGTCGATGGCTTTGAGTCCGGCGCCATGCAGTTGAGCGAAGTCGGGGTAGACGCGCGTCTCGCTGAACAACGTCAGCGGTCGCCGACTGCGCCACAGGCCCAGCGGACTGAGCAGGCGGACATCGCAACGCTGGAACATTACCTGTCCGCGCTGGTTCGGCTGCACGCGGTAGTCGAGACGGCAATGTTCGCCGGATTGCAGACGCACCCGCTGTGGCAGCTGCTCGACGGTCATGCCGGGCGGGACGTGATCGAACAGCTCCAGCTCGAGCGGAGCGGGCTGTCGATTGCTCACCGTAAGCTGCACCGGGCTCCAGTGGCCCAGCGGCAGGCTGCCCGACAGGCTACGTTGCACCTCGGGTGTCGGCAGGCGCCGCAACCTGTAGACATCAAACAGTGCCGTGGCCAGCAATGCCAGCAGCAGCCCCCACCAGACCGGCTGCAGGCTGGTTGCGAGTTCCAGCTGCAGCGCGGCCAGTACGCCGATGACCAGGGCCAGCAGTGCCAGCGCGGCCAGCGCAACGAGCAGGCGACGGGATGGACTCATGCGCGCGGCGCCGGGACCTGATCGAGTAGCTGGTGCAGGACCTGATCCACCGAAAGCCCCTCGATATCCAGTTCCGCCGAAAGCCGTACGCGATGGCGAAGCACGGCCCGCGCGCAATCCTTGATGTCATCCGGGATGACGAACTCGCCGCCGCGCAGCAGCGCCCTGGCACGTCCGCCGCGTACCAGGGCGATCGAGGCACGGGGGCCAGCACCCAGCGCCAGGCCTGGCCAGCTGCGCGTGCTGCGCACCAGGCGCACGGCATAGTCCAGCACCTGCTCATCCAGCGGCAGCTCGCTGGCGATCTTCTGCAGCGCCTGCACGTCGCGTGCCTGCACCAGCTGGCGCAGTGCGCTGACGTCGAGCATGTCGGCGCGTGCCGAACGGCTGACCTGACGGACCAGCTCCAGCTCTTCATCCGCTTGCGGGTAATCCATGCGCAACATGAGCATGAAGCGGTCCAGTTCGGCTTCTGGCAGCGGGTAGGTACCTTCCTGCTCGATGGGGTTCTGCGTCGCCATGACCATGAACGGTTGCGGCACTGCCAATGCCCGGCCTTCGAGGGTCACCTGCCGCTCCTGCATCACTTCGAGCAACGCCGCCTGAGTCTTGGCCGGTGCGCGGTTGATCTCGTCGGCCAGCAGCAGATTGGTGAATACCGGCCCCTTGCGCAGCTTGAACTGCTCGCTCTGCATGTCGTAGACCGCATGGCCGGTGACGTCGCTGGGCATCAGGTCCGGCGTGAACTGGATGCGCGAGAACTCGCCACCGAAGCAGCGCGCCAAGGCACGCACTAGAAGCGTCTTGCCCAGTCCGGGGACACCTTCGATCAGCACGTGGCCACCGGCGATCAGCGCGGTCAGAACGCCGTCGATGACCTCGTCCTGGCCGATCACCGCCTTGTGCAGTTCATCGCGCAGCGCCTGGGCCAGCTGGGCGGCACGTGCGCGCTGGCTGATGGGGCTGGCGGTCGGGGCGGGGCTGCTCGAATCGGGGATCTGTTCGCTCATAACGCATTCCTGAGGCTTTGCAGGTCGGCGACCTGGCGGGTGAATTCGATGGCCGACAGGCGCTGCGCCGGCACTGGGCGCATGGCCTGCTCGACACGGCCTGGTGGCAGATTGGTGAGGCGGGCGAGCAGGGGCAGTTGCGCACCGGCCGAGAGCTGTTCGAAGCCGGGGTGATGGCGGCTGGCGCGGCAGCGGATGTCCAGCTGCAGCTGCTGCAGCAGCCGGGCCTGATTGCCGTGACGCATGAGGAACTCCGCCGAGCCGTGCAGGTGCTCTTGCAGCTGCCGGCGCGCCGGGCTGGCGGCAGGCAATATCGGCCCGAAACGCTGACCGGCGTGCCAGAGCCCGAGCACCAGAAGCAGTCCCAAGGCGACCAGCAGTTGCGGAAAATACCGGCGCAGCTGCGTGAACAGCCCGTCGTGCTCGCTGCGGTGCACAAGCGTCACTGCGCTGTCCTGGGTCAGATACCACAGCAGCCAGGCGTGGTCGTAATCGTCGATCTTGCGGTTCTGCCAGATCCAGCTATCGGTCAGGGCGGTGATCAGCCCGTCGCCGTGCTGCAGCTGCAGCATATGCGTGGCACCGGCGCTGTTGGCCCAGGCGTGGGCCCGATTGTCGGCGTCGTATAGATGAAAGTCGGTGTCGAAGGCGATGAACGCTGGTGCGCGCTCGTTCTCCAGATAGAGCTTGGTCAGCTGCGGATGTTCTTCGGCGGTTGAGGACTGCGGCGTCTGGCTGCTTTCGTCCAGTTCCTCCGTTGCGTATTGCTGCAGATTGAGCCGGTCGAGCAGCAGGTCGCCACTTTTGCCGGCTTTCTCGTCCCACAGCCGCTCCGCCACCACCACCAGATGGCCGCCGGCGGCCGCCCAATCGAGCAGGCGTTCGGTCTGCCGTGGCGTCAGGTTGCGCCGGTCACCCAGCAGGAGCAGGGTCCGGCCTTCGCTTGGCAGCGTCTCGACGCCGCCGATGCCTTCGTGATGTTCCACCGTGAGGCCGAGGCCGCGCAGGAACAGCTCCGCGGCGAGATAAGGGTTACTGCGTGCTTCCGGGGCCGGCCCATGTTCGACCACATCCTCGTAGGGTTGCAGCTGGCTGGCCAGCCAGATGATCAACAGGCCGAGCAGCAGCACCGCCACGGCGGCCAGCGCACGCGTATGCAGGCGACTCATGACTGCACCTGCTGGCCGAACAGTCCGCGCCAATCGGCACACAGCGCATCGCGGGCCTCCGTTTCGGCGGGTCGGTGCCCGTACGCCTGCGCCTGCCAATGTCGGGTGAGGCGCTCGGCGAAGCCGGCCAGGGACTCGTGCTGCAGCTGACGCACCTGCTGCAGTACTTCACCTTCGGTGTGTGCTGCGTTCAAGGGTAGCTGGAAGTCGTGCAGCAGGCGGCTGAGCAGGCCGCGATAGAGCAGTGCCAGTGCCGCACGTGGGTCAGTCTGCCAGAGCCGTTCGGCTTCGCCGGCAATGTCGGCTGGCAGCTTCTCGGGCGCGACATCGAGGCCGAACAGCTGGGTGGGCGCTACGGCGGTACGTCGCTTGGGCATGCGCAGGCGCCCGGCGAAAACCTGCAGCCACTCGCGGTAGCGCCACAACACAATCGCCACCACCGAGGCCAGCAGCGTCCACAGCAGCACTTCCAGGATCTGTGCCAGGCGCTCCAGCCCTTGCCACAGCGAACCGCCCTGCAGCAGGCGTTCGAGCAGGCGTGCCAGGGTGCTCGGTCGCTCGGACGCTTGGCCATCGCCCAAGCGCCAGCGCGTGACGGTTTCGCGATGCTGGAACGGCGGCTGGTCTAGCAGCGCATCGATTCGTTTGCGCGCTGCGTCACTGGTCAGTGGCTGGTTGAGCAGTCGTTCGCTCTCCGGTCCCGGCTGGGTGGTGTCGGCTTGCGCAGCGGGTGCCGCCCAGGCGCTATTGTCCGCCGGCCAGAACAACAGGCCGACGGCGAGCAGAACCGCTGGCACGGTACTGAGCAGGCGCTGACGCAGGCGGCGGAAGGCGAGTTCGATGTCCCAGGCTTCAAGGTGGGTGCGTCGGTTGAGATAGAGGCTGAAGCCGCAGGCGACGTAGATCGGTTCCCAGACGATCAGCACCAGCGCGTAGAGCAGGTTCGACAGATGCTCGAGCCAGAGCCACTCGCCGCTCAGCCCGAGCAGGTCCTCCCAGTTCCAGCGCTGAACCAGCTGTGCCGGTAGGAAGAAATACAGCAGGCCCAGCAGGCCGAGCCAGAGCGCGCCTTCCAGATGTACGCCAACCACGGTCAGCCAGCTGGCCGCGCGTCCGTTGCGCAGGCTCAGTGTCACCAGGCGCTGCTTGCGGGCCCGGCCATCGAGGCCTTCGAGCTGCTGCACAGGCAGGTCGAAGCTGCGCGTCGTGCTCAGCCGGCGCCAGGTCAGGCTGGCCAGCCATTGCTGGCGCAACAGGCCAGGAAAGGCCTTGAGGCTCTCGCGCAGGGAGGGCGTCTCGCCAAACAGGGCTTTGGACAGGATGTGCAGCGGTAGCCGCTCGAACAACGGCTTGAGCCACCAGAACAGCAGCAGCGCGACGCTCGGGTGCTGCCACAGCAGCAGACTGAACAAGCCGAAAACCGGCAGCGTGACGGCTGCCCAGCTGAGCATCAGCAGTCTGGTGTGGCGCCGGGCCAGATGGATGCCGAGATCCAGCGCCTCCCATGAACTGCGCGGGCGTATCGAGACGCTGGCTTCAGTCAGCTGCATAACGACCCCGCCCGGCGAACATGAAGTAGGTGCCCACCAGCAGCCAGAGCGCTGCGCCGACGATGTATTTGATCGTCGGCGTCGTCAGCGTCATGGAGGACCAGTAGGCTTCGACGAATGCGGCGATCAGCAGGAAGGCGGTTGCGCCGCAGACCAGCTGGATGCCGTGTTTGGCTGCCAGGCGCAGTGCTTGCGCGCGAGTTCGGCAGCCCGGCGCCAACAGTGCTGCACCGAGCTGCAGCCCGGCCGCGCCGGCGAAGGTGATGGCCGTCAGCTCGAACGCACCATGGCCGATGACGAACGACCAGAATGGCTGGTGGTAGCCGATGCCCGTCAGGTGGCCGGCCACTGCGCCGATGGTCAGGCCGTTGAAGAGCAAAAAGAACAAGGTACCCAGGCCGAACAGCAGCCCGCTGGCGAACGTCTGGAAGGCGATGCCGATGTTGTTCATCACGTAGTACCCGAACATCAGCCAGTCGTCACCGGCTCCGCGCTCGGCAAAACGGCCCAGGCGACTGGCATCGGGGTCGTACATCTGCTCCATCTGCGCGACCTGGTCGGCCGGCAGCACGCTGTAGACGAGGTCCGGAAAGGCGTATACCAGCGCAGCCATGCCGAGCAGGCTGCCGTAGAACAGCAGGCTGGCCGCCAGCACGTAGCGCCATTGGAGGCGCACGGCGCGGGCGAACCCGCCAGTGATGAAGCCGAGCATGCGGCCGAGCAACGGGCTGCGGTGGCGATAGAACTGCTGATGGCCACGCAGGACCAGCCGTTGCAGCTGCTCGACCAACTGGCTGCTGTAGCCGCGGGATTCGGCAATGGCGAGCTGCTGGCAGAGCTGGCGGTAGGCGGCAGGGAAGGCGTCGGCCTGTTGCGCGCTGGCCTTGCCACGCTCGAGCGCGTCCAGCTGCGCTGCGAATTCGAGCCAGCGCGCCTGATGCAGGCGTTCGAATGCGGCCTGCTTCATGCTGCACCCATCAGCGAACGGGCGATGCCGTGAATTTTCGCCTCGGCCTCCTGGTCCGAGGTCGCCAGCGGTTCGGCCAGGATCGAAGCCAGCTCGAGGCGGCGCTCGGCGGAAAGGCTGGCCTGGCGTTCGGCAAAGGCGATCAGCGCGCGCTGCTCGTCGAGGGTCAGCTTGAACGGGGCCGTGACGGCTTCCGCATCCGGCAGTGGTGGGCGCACAGCGGGTTTTTCCTGATAGACCACCAACGTGCCTGCTGCCAGGTCGCCGAGTCGCTTGAAGGCCGGGTTTGCGAGGCAACTCAATGCGCCCAGGAAATAGCCGAACGGCAGCAGGTCGACGAAACGCAGCAGATTGCGCGTCAGCGAGGACGTCCAGCCCACCGGCGTGCCGTCGTCATGCACGACGCGCAGCCCCAGCCAGTATTTTCCCGGCGTGCGGCCCTGATTCAGAACTTCGAAGAGCACCATGTACCACCACTGGACGAGAAACAGCAGCAGTGCGCCCAGCCCCATGCCGAACTTGCCAAGCAGTCCGAGCGTAAAGAAGAGGGTCAGTAGCAGGGCGCCGCGAATACCCAGGTCGATGGTGAAGGCGAGCGCGCGCGGAACGAGACCGGCCGGGCGCAACACCAGGTCGATGCCCTCTGGGGTTTCCACGCGATGGCTGGTGTCGAGCAGGGCTTGGCGGTCGATGTTCGATGGCAAGGGCAAGGTCGTCTAGGGTCAGGCAGAAGCTGATGCTATGCGGCAAGCACGGCTGCGGCAATGCGCGCGATGGTCAGATGACCCGCCGGGCGCCGAAAGTGGGACGGATTATGGCGAAATGCCTGCTTCCTTGCAGGATGCCGTTCGCAGAGCAGGGCACCTTCCTGACTCACCGCGATGGCCATGTCGCAGCTGTTAGACTGCTGTGCTGATCGAGAAGGACTCTCCCGTGACTCCAAGCATCTTCTGGTACGACTTCGAAACCACAGGCATATCGCCCAGCCGCGACCGCCCCTTGCAGGTTGCCGGTATCCGCACCAACGAGGCGCTCGAGGAAATCGGCGAGCCGCTGAACATCTACTGTCGTCCCGGCGACGACATCCTTCCCCATCCCGCCGCGTGCCTGGTCACGGGAATCACGCCTGCAGTTCTGCAGCAGAAGGGGATGTGCGAGGCCCAGTTCGTTCATCATCTGCATCGGGAATTGTCGACTCCCGGAACCTGCGGCGCCGGCTACAACAGCCTGCGTTTCGACGACGAAGTGACCCGCTACAGCCTGTACCGCAATTTCTACGATCCGTATGCACGCGAATGGCAGGGCGGCAACAGCCGTTGGGATCTGATCGATCTGGTGCGTACAGCCTATGCGCTGCGCCCGGAAGGAATTGGCTGGCCGGAAGACGACGGGCGGGTGACGCTCAAGCTCGAGCGTTTGAGTGCCGCCAATGGGCTGGAACATCTGAACGCCCACGACGCGCTGTCCGATGTGCGCGCCACCATTGGCCTCGCCAGGCTCATTCGTGAGCGGCAGCCGCGTCTGTACGAATATCTCTTCAATCTGCGTCGCAAACATGCGGTGCTCGAGCAGGTCACCCTGCTGGAGCCGCTGGTGCACGTGTCCGGACGCTTCTCGGCTGCCCGGCATTTCCTCTCCGTGGTGCTGCCGCTGGCCTGGCATCCGCGCAACCGCAATGCGCTGATCGTTTGCGATCTGCAAGCCGAGGCGCGGCCGTTATGGCTGGAAAGCGCGGAAACGCTGCGACAGCGGCTCTACACGCGTCGCGACGAGCTGGCCGAGGGCGAGTTACCGGTCCCGCTGAAGCTCGTGCACATCAACAAGTGCCCGGTCCTGGCGCCGCTCAAGGTCTTGCGCGAGGCGGATATCCAGCGTCTGGAGCTGGACTTGCCTGCGTGCCACGAACGTGCTGACGCGCTACGCGAACAGCGCCACGTGTGGAGCCCAAAGCTGGACGAGGTGTACCGCGAAGAGGGGTTCATCGGTGTGGACGATCCGGAACAGCAACTCTATGACGGCTTTCTGGGCGAGCGCGATCGGCGGCTGTGCGATCGGATTCGCGAGATGGCGCCGGCAGAGCTCGCTCGGCAACAGTGCCACTTCGATGATGTACGGTTAGAGGAATTGCTGTTCCGTTATCGCGCGCGCAACTTTCCGGAAGCGTTATCGGCTGAAGAGCGGGTGAGGTGGCAACGGTTCTGCCAACAGCGCCTTAGCGGCGAGATAGCCGGCGCGCCCAATACCCTTGCGCAGTTCGAGGCGGATATACAACAGTTCATGCTCACTGCCACCCCGGCGCAGCAGCAGCTATTGCAGCAGTGGCGTGAATACGGGCGCGCCTTGGGTGAGCGTTACGGGTGCAACTAGCGCGTCCGGCCCGGTTGGCTATCGAAAAAGAGCAGCGGCTGTTACGGGTGGGAAGCGCGCAATAAAAAACGCCGCTTGTCGACGTCGATCAATAACGTCGGGAAGCGGCGTTCTTTATAACCCTGGTATTGCTTAGCCCAGAAGAGTGGCCCAGCTTTCCACGGTGTCGGAGCCCCATTGGGCTTTCCATTCTTTCAGCGTCTTGTGGTTGCCACCTTTGGTTTCAATCACTTCACCGCTGTGCGGGTTCTTGTACTGCTTGACGCGACGTGCGCGCTTGCTGGCGGCCGGCGCTTTCGCCGCACGTGGAGTTTTGCTGTTGCGGGAGGCATCCGGATCGAGCAGGGCGATGATGTCGCGCAGCGACTTCTGGTATTCGCCCATGAGTTCGCGCAGCTTGCCTTCGAACTCCAGTTCCTTTTTCAGTTTGTCATCTTCGGAAAGGGACTTCAGTCGCTCCTGAAGTTCCTTGATGGCCTCTTCAGTGGCGCGATACTCGTTGATCAGTGACATGTGACTTCCTTGGATTAGGTTTGAACGCAAGTGTCAGCAATCATAGTCCTGCGTAATGGGCAAGTAAATATAGATGGATAAAAAAGCGGGGCACTTTTTGTAGGGATATTTCATGCGTACCGAAGGGCCAGCGCGGACAGCTTTCGACAAGCTTAAACAAACGTAATTTCTGTTTTATCGGGCAAGTTTTTTCGATTGTTTCCAAGGCGTGTCCAAATAACCGGACAGCTGAATCGTGCCGGCGGGGTTGCGTGGCTTCTCAATCCAACGCCGGCGTTAACGCGATGGCTGTGCTTTTGTCTGCTGGGATAGAATGCCGCGTTTCCTTCGTGTCGGAGTAACCGTTAATGCGCACTTTCAGGCTGGTGATTGCCTGCCCCGATGGCGTTGGCATTGTTGCCAAGGTCAGTAACTTTCTCGCCACCTACAATGGCTGGATCACGGAAGCCAACCACCATTCCGACCACCAGAGCGGCTGGTTCTTCATGCGCCATGAAATCCGCGCTGATTCGCTTCCGTTCGACCTCGACGGGTTCCGTCAGGCCTTTGCCCCGATTGCCCGCGAGTTTTCCATGGAGTGGCGTATCACCGACTCCGAGCGGCGCAAGCGCGTGGTTCTGATGGCGAGCCGTGAATCGCATTGCCTGGCCGACCTGCTGCATCGCTGGCACAGCGGCGAGCTGGATTGCGACATTCCTTGCGTGATTTCCAACCATGACGATCTGCGCAGCATGGTCGAGTGGCACGGGATTCCGTACTTCCATGTCCCGGTCGATCCTGCCAACAAGCAGGAGGCCTTCGCTGAAGTGACGCGCCTGGTGCGCGAACAGCGTGCCGATGTGATCGTGCTGGCGCGCTACATGCAGATTCTGCCTGCCGAACTGTGCGACGAATTCGCCCAGCGGGTGATCAACATCCACCACAGCTTCCTGCCGTCTTTCGTCGGCGCCAAGCCGTATCACCAGGCCTCGCTGCGGGGTGTGAAGCTGATCGGGGCGACCTGTCACTATGTCACCGAGGAGCTCGATGCCGGGCCGATCATCGAGCAGGACGTGGTCCGCGTCAGTCATCGCGACAGCATCGAGGACATGGTTCGCCTCGGCAAGGACGTGGAGAAGATGGTGCTTTCCCGCGGCCTGCGCTATCACTTGGAAGATCGCGTGCTGGTACACAGCAACAAGACCCTCGTGTTCAACTGACAGTCCGGAGGCGCCGTGGCAGATCCTTTCGAGCGTGTCGTGGCCAAGGCGCCGCCGGTCATCGGCAGTGGTTGCACCCAGCGCTACGACCCGGAGGCGTTATCACCCGAGCAGGGCACGGAATTCGCTGGGGCGGTGGAGTTATGGGCACAGCTGCGCCGTGAGCAGGTGCCGTGCGATTCAGGCAACACCGAAGATGGCGAAAGCGAACCTGAACAGTAGCTGGCGATTGGGAGCTGACGGATGCACGCATTGATCGATCATCTGCTGCTGGGGGCGGACGCCAACGGCGAACCCAGCGTGCAGTCCCTGCGTCTTGCCAATCGGCATGGCCTGATCGCCGGCGCCACCGGCACCGGAAAGACGGTGACCTTGCAACGGCTGGCCGAGCAGTTCAGCGATGCCGGGGTCGCGGTCTTCGCCGCGGACATCAAGGGTGACCTGTGCGGGCTGGGCGCCGCGGGCTCGCCTCAAGGCAAGATCGCCGAGCGGATCGCCAGCATGCCCTGGCTCGATCATCGTCCGCAGGCGTACCCGGTCACCCTGTGGGACGTACATGGTCGTAGCGGCCATCCCTTGCGTACTACGCTGAGCGAAATGGGGCCGCTGCTGCTCGGCAATCTGCTGCAACTGACCGATAGTCAGCAATCGGCGCTCTTTGCGGCCTTCAAGGTGGCGGATCGCGAAGGGCTGTTGCTGCTCGACCTGAAAGACCTCAAGGCGCTGCTCGCCCACCTCAAGGCTGAACCACAGATGCTGGGCGAGGACAGCGCGCTGTTCACCGCGGCCTCGTCGCAGGCCTTGTTGCGGCGCCTGGCGACGCTGGAGCAGCAGGGTGCTGAAGCCTTGTTCGGCGAACCTGCATTGCAGCTCGAAGATATCCTGCAGCCGGCGCCCGACGGACGCGGTGTCATCCATCTGCTCGATGCAAGCACGCTGGTTCACGAGGCGCCCAAGGTTTACGCGACCTTTCTGCTCTGGTTGCTGGCCGAGCTGTTCGAGCAGCTTCCGGAGCGGGGCGACGCCGATAGACCAGTGCTGGCGCTGTTCTTCGACGAGGCGCACCTGTTGTTCGGTGATACGCCAAAAGCACTGCAGGAACGCCTGGTACAGGTGGTACGGCTGATTCGCTCGAAGGGCGTGGGCGTCTACTTCGTTACGCAGTCTCCGGCCGATCTTCCGGATACGGTGCTGGCTCAGCTGGGGCTGCGCATCCAGCACGGGCTGCGGGCGTTCACGGTCAAGGAGCAAAAGGCGCTGCGCTCGGTGGCGGACGGCTTTCGCGCCAACCCGGAATTCTCGACGCTCGATGTGCTGACCCAGCTTGGAATCGGTGAGGCGCTGGTCGGTGGTCTCGAGGAAAAGGGAACCCCAGCGATGGTGCAGCGCGTCGCGATCGCTCCGCCGCAGTCGCGCATTGGTCCGCTGAGCGAACCCGAACGCGCGGCACTTATCGCGCGCTCCGGTCTTGGCCGTCGCTACGACAAGCCCTTCGATCGGGAGTCGGCCTACGAGATGCTGAGTGCCCGGGCAACGCAGAACGTCGAGCAGGAGCGTGAAACTGCAAACAAGCCTCGTCGCGAGACGAACAAGACTGGCAGTGAATTGAGTGATCTGGCTGGCCGTGTAGTGAAGAGTGCGCTGAGCCAGGCCGCGAACCAGTTGGGGCGGCAGTTGGCCAGAGGTTTGCTGGGCTCTTTATTGGGCGGCAAGCGCTGACGGTTTCGTTCCGGCCGCAATTCACGCACTGCGTATGTTCGTACGCTTGAGATGCTGCGGTTAGGCCGGCGGTGTAATCGCGCCGTCACAATCGGCACGCTTCGCCTGTTCCAGCTTTTGAACTTCCTGTTGAAAAACCTGATCGAGCACGGTGGGCTTCTTTCGCCACGGTTTGCGTTCGGGCTCGCGTTCAGCGGCGTAAGTGGTTATTTCACCACCGTAGATATTGGTAAAACGCTGAGCCTGGCGCTCGAGTTCTGCGCGCAGTTCGTCTTTGGTCACGTAATAAAACCTGTGTTGGATGATTTGAATTGAGACGTGGCAGTCAGCAAATGATTGCATGGCCAGTTTGTAACCACTGTTTGCCGGCTGCATGGCCAGCATATGCCTGCAAGAAATGAGGTCAATTTAAAAGATTTAAACAATTGCGGAGCAAGCGGCAAAAGCGAGGACTGGTTCGAAAAAAAACGTCATGCCGATCAGTTGCGAAGTATGCCTCGCTATCCTTTACCGGGCCAGGAAAAAGAAAACCCGCCGAAGCGGGTTTTCCTCAATGCACCGAGAACAACTATCGCGCCACTTTGGCCTCGTTGCTCTGTTCGGCGCGTCCGTAAACATCGTCGAAGCGCTCGATATCGTCCTCACCCAGATAGCTGCCGGACTGGACTTCGATGATTTCCAGCGGAATCTTGCCCGGGTTGGCGAGGCGATGCACCGAAGTGATCGGAATATAGGTCGACTGATTCTCGGTGAGCAGGAACGTCTTGTCGTTGCAGGTTACCTGAGCGGTGCCGGATACCACGATCCAGTGCTCGGCACGGTGGTGGTGCATCTGCAGCGAGAGGCTGGCGCCCGGATTCACGCAGATGCGCTTGACCTGGAAGCGACCGCCCATGTCCACCGAGTCGTACCAGCCCCAGGGGCGGTACACGGCGCAGTGGTTCTTGGTCTCGCTGCGCTCCTGGGCGTCGAGCTTGCTGACCAGTTTCTTGACGTCCTGCACCTTATCCTTGTGCGCAACCATCATGGCGTCTTTGGTTTCCACGACCACGATGTCTTCCAGACCCAGCACCGTGACCAGCTTGCCATTGCCGTGGACCAGGCAATTGCGCGAGTCCTCGGCGATCACGTCGCCTTTGAGCACGTTGCCATTCTGGTCCTTCTCGTGCACGTCCCAGATCGACGACCAGGAGCCGACATCGCTCCAGCCGGCGGACATCGGAACCACACAGGCCAACTGAGTCTTTTCCATCACGGCGTAGTCGATGGAGTTGTCCGGGCAGCAGGCGAAGGTGGCCGGATCGATCAGCACTTCGTCGCCGTTCTTCACGCTGCGCTCGAGCGCGACCCAGCAGGTGTCGTAGATGTCCGGGTCGTGCTTCTTCAGTTCATCCAGGAAGACACTGGCGCGGAACAGGAACATGCCGCTGTTCCAGTAATAGTCGCCCGACTCCAGATAGCTCTGGGCGCGCGCTTCGTCCGGCTTCTCGACGAACTGGGCGACGCGCTTGATGCCATCCGGCAGACCGGTATTGGCGTCCTGGCTGCCACGGATGTAGCCGTAGCCGGTTTCGGGACGGGTCGGCGGCACGCCGAAAAGCACCATCTCACCGTTCTCGGCGGCATTGGTGGCCAGCGCCAGGGAGCGCTGGAAGGCTTTCTGGTCTTCGATCACATGGTCAGCCGGCAGGACCAGCAGCAGCTCGTCGCGGCCTTCCTCGATCAGCTTCATCGCGGCGATGCCGATGGCGGGTGCCGTGTTGCGACCGAAAGGCTCGAGCAGCAGGCCCTGGACGCCCAGCTTGCGAGCCGCCAGCTGCTCCTTGACGATGAAGCGATGGTCCTTGTTGCACACCAGCAAAGGCTGCTGCATGCCGTCGAAGGCCAGGCGCTCGACAGTCTGCTGGAACAATGTCTGTTCGCCAGTCAGTGCAAGGAACTGCTTGGGGAACGACTTGCGGGAGAGGGGCCACAGTCGGGAGCCGCTACCACCTGAAAGAATAACCGGGATCATATTGCTTCTCCTGAATCGTTTCGAAGGTCGTTCTACTTGTTCGATGGGGCAGCCCATCTGGCTGCACCGCTCGTTTCGTGTTCATTCGCGAGGGAATCGCCGGAACGAAATCCGCTCTGTCCCGAAGCGCTGCTCCGGGATTGGAAATCTGTATTCATTGGTTCGCTGAGTTACCGGACCATCGCGCTCAGGCCGTGGCTATCTGTTGCGCGCTGCCAGTGAATGCGTGCCTGTGGCCGACCAATGACGAGTTGACTGACGCCATCGTCGGGAGTGGTGCGTGGCGTATGTTGCGCGTCCAATAGGGGCGGTGCGTTTGCATGGCCGTAACCCTCTGTTCGTGCCTTGCTCGGCGTTTGTCATGCGAGGTGCCGCGCTGGCACTGCTCGACGCCTCGGCCATTGGCCTGATGCCCGGCAGCATCGCTGCTCGAGGTTGCGCTACCGCCGGGGTCGCGGTGCGACCGGGAACGGAGCGGTTTGCAAGTCTGATTACCCTATGCACGTTCATGTGCGACGTCCCTTTCCACCTGGAATTGTCGGTACGCGCTTATGATTGCCAGCTGTGCTCGATAGTTCCCGCGCCGACTACCGTTGATCGGTGAGTTTTTTCGACGGGTTCTCGGTGTGTGATCGACGGCGGGGCTGGACTCGACGAGCCTGCGAGAGGGGCTGGCTGGGATGCAGGAGGGCGGCGTGGCAGATGGATGGCGTGACGTCGCGCCATCCACCGAAGCCGGATTACTGGTCGCTGGCGTCGCGCAGGAAAACCAGGTGATCGGCAGAGGAGTCGTTTGCGCTGTAGCGGTAGCCTTCGTAGTCGAATGCCGACAGCTGATCGGGGGTGCTGATGCGCTCCTTGATGATCCAGCGAGCCATCAGGCCTCGTGCCTTCTTCGCATAGAAGGAGATGATCTTGTACTGGCCGTTCTTCATGTCCTTGAAATCGACATCGATGATGCGGGCATTCAACGCATTGCGTTTGACCGCGCTGAAGTATTCGTTGGACGCCAGGTTGAGCAGCACGTCATCGCCCTGATCGGCGAGCGCTTCGTTCAGCCAGTCGCTGATACGTTCGCCCCAGAACGCGTATAGGTCCTTGCCGCGGGGGTTGGTCAGCTTGGTGCCCATCTCCAGGCGATAGGGCTGCATGAGGTCCAGCGGCCGCAGCAGGCCATAGAGTCCAGAGAGCATGCGCAGGTGCTTCTGCGCGAACAGCAGGTCGTCTTCGGTGAAGTCATCGGCGTTGAGTCCGGTATAGACGTCACCCTTGAACGCGAGCAGCGCCTGCTTGGCGTTGCTCGGGGTGAACGCCGGTGTCCAGCTGCCGTAGCGAGCAACGTTCAATGCCGCCAGCTTGTCGGAGAGGTGCATCAGTTCGCTGATCTGCGCCGGTGAGTAGCTACGAAGCAATTCGATCAACTGCTGTGAGTGGTCGAGGTACTGGGGCTGGGTGAAGCGTTCGGTTATCGGGGGTGTGTCGTAATCGAGTGTCTTGGCCGGGGAAATCACCATCAGCATGCAAGGTCTCCTTTCTGATGGCGCGATTGTAGGGGCACGGCCGGCGAGTCTCCAGCTATGGGCGCCATAGCCTCCGGTGTTGACCTTGCCCGTGGGGCAAGGCGCAAGCTAGTGCCAGTCGAGTTAGGAGTTCGTATGTCTGACTGCAATCACGCGCAATGGCAACCGCCACATGATTACCGCCCGCTCGAGCGCCGCTCGGAACGGCGGACATGGGCGGTGGTGATTCTCACCGGTCTGACGATGCTGCTGGAGATCGTCGCCGGTTACTGGTTCAACTCCATGGCATTGCTCGCCGATGGCTGGCACATGGCCTCGCACATGGTCGCCATAGGCCTCGCCGCGCTCGCGTATCTGTTGGCGCGGCGCTATGCGGCGGATCATCGTTTCGCGTTCGGCACCTGGAAGATCGAGGTGCTGGCCGGTTTCGCCAGCGCGCTGCTGCTGGTGGTGGTGGCGCTGTTCATGATCGGTGAGTCGTTGCTGCGCTTCTGGGCGCCGGCGGCGATCGGCTTCGATGAGGCGCTGGTGGTTGCGGTCGTCGGCCTGCTGGTGAATCTGTTATCGGCCTGGTTGCTGCGGGACCAGCATGATCACGGCCACGGCCACGGCCACGGCGATGATGCCCATAGCCATGCTGAGCGGGGTCATGCGCACGCACACGGTGCGCCAGGTAAGGACCTTAACCGCCATGCAGCCTTCATCCATGTGTTGACCGATGCCCTGACCTCGGTGGCGGCCATCATCGCCTTGCTGGGCGGCAAGCTCTTCGGCTGGGGCTGGCTTGACCCGGCGATGGGCATCATCGGCGCCCTGGTGATTCTCGTCTGGGCCCGCGGTCTGTTGCGCGATACGGCCAAGGCGCTGCTGGACCGTGAGATGGATGACCCGCTGGTGGGCAAGGTGCGCGAGGCGCTTGAGCGGGTGCCCGACACGGAGGTCACCGACCTGCATCTGTGGCGTGTAGGGCGATCGCAGTACAGCTGTATCCTGAGCGTGGTGACGCATCAGCCCCACACGGCCGACCGCTACAAGGCGGCGCTGCAACCCTTTGCGCAGCTGGTGCACATCACCGCCGAAGTGAATCGCTGCGGCGAAAGCGCGCACCTTGATTCTCGACAATAACGCGCAGGAAAGCCGCGAGCCAAGGCCCTGTGGTCGATTCGTGAAAAAAAGCCGTGTTCAACGGAAAAGTCTTTTGCCTGTCATAAGTTTTACGGTATTACCAAGTTCAGACCGCCGAACCCTGCGACACAGGTGGCGGCTCCTGGGCAGCCCCGAATCCACCGGCTTCCCTCGTCCGCTCACCCCCAATCGCACGGCGGTCACTCTGCGGCGGAGCGCTTATCCGCTTCGCTTCTGACCCTAGAAGAAGGTGATCGGTATGGATGACTACGGCAGATCTCGCGCCACCCAGCCCACGCTCTACGTCCTCGACACGAACGTCCTGATACACGATCCCAACGCCTTGCTGAATTTCCAGGAACACCAGGTCGCCATTCCCATGACCGTGCTGGAGGAGCTCGATCAGCTCAAGACCGGCAAGCACAGCGTGGCGGCCGAGTGCCGCCAGGCGATCCGCCTGATCGACAAGCTACTGGGCGATGCCACGCCGGAAGAAGTCGAGTTGGGTGTGCCGATCCAACGTGGCAAGAGCGGCCCATCCGGAAGCCTTTCGATCCTGATGAGCAAGGGCGGCGACTCCATCGCACTCCCGGAAGACCTGAACGACAACAAGATCATCAATCAGGTGGTCAGGCTCAGCAAACAGCGGCCCGAGGTCCCCGTGGTGTTGGTGACCAAGGACATCAACATGCGCCTGAAGGCGCGAGCCTGCGGGGTGGCGGCCGAGGATTACCATACCGATCAACTGGTCGACGACATCGGCCAGCTGTCGCGGGGCTATCACAGTGTTAGTGGCTCCTTCTGGGACCGGGTGAGCAAGGTGGAGACCCACCAGGGCCATGGGCGCACCTGGCATCGCGTCCAGCTGATCGACAACCTGCCGGCGGTGCACATCAACGAATTCATCATCGACGAGCAGGGCTTCGTGGGTTGGATCAAGGGCATCAAGGCCGATGAGCTGCTGCTGCTCGACCTGCATCAGGAGCCATTGCTGCACCAGGAAGCCTGGGGGTTGCGCCCGCGTGATATCCATCAGGCGCTGGCATTGTTCGCCTTGCTCGATCCGGATATCCATCTGGTCAACCTGTCCGGCGCCGCCGGCTCGGGCAAGACCATTCTGGCGCTGGCGGCGGCCATCGAGCAGACCGTGGTCAGCAAGCGCTACCGGCGCATCATTGCCACCCGCAGCGTGCAGGGGCTGGACGAAGACATCGGCTTCTTGCCCGGCACCGAGGCCGAGAAGATGGAGCCCTGGCTGGGGGCGATCACCGACAATCTCGAAGCGCTGCACATGGACGACGAGAACACCCACGGCAGCATCGATTACATCCTGCAGAAGGTGCCGTTGCAGTTCAAATCGCTGAACTACATCCGCGGCCGTAGCTTCCAGCAGAGCCTGATTCTGATCGACGAGTGCCAGAACCTGACGCCGCACCAGATGAAGACCATCATCACCCGTGCGGGCAACGGCTCGAAGGTGGTCTGTCTCGGCAACCTGGCGCAGATCGATACGCCCTATCTGTCCGCGACCAGCTCAGGGTTGACCTACCTCACCGAACGCTTCAAGGACTTCTCCCACGGCGTCCATATCACCCTGCAGGGTGTGCCGCGCTCGGTACTGGCGGAGTACGCCGAAGCGCACATGTAAGCAGCGGCGTGCAGTCAGCGATGCCCGGTCGTACCTCTTATGGGGGCGGGCTCATCGCTGACGGCTGGGGTAGACTTCTGATTTTCAGATCAGGAGCGCCGAATGCTCACCCATCTCGATTCTCAAGGCCGGGCCAGCATGGTCGACGTCACCGACAAGGCCGTGACGGCGCGCGAAGCCGTGGCCGAGGCGCGCGTCCGCATGCTGCCGCAGACGCTTCAGCTGATCCAGCAGGGCGGCCATCCCAAGGGCGACGTGTTCGCCGTCGCACGCATCGCCGGCATCCAGGCGGCGAAGAAAACCCATGAACTGATTCCGCTCTGTCACCCGCTGCTGCTGACCAGCATTAAGGTCGAGCTCCAGGCCGATGGCGAAGACAGCGTCCTGATCCGAGCGGTATGCAAGCTGGCGGGGCAGACGGGCGTGGAAATGGAAGCGCTGACCGCTGCCAGCGTCGCGGCGTTGACCATCTATGACATGTGCAAGGCCGTTGACCGCGGCATGGTGATCGAAGGGGTGCGCCTGCTGGAGAAGCTGGGCGGCAAGAGTGGGCATTGGCAGGTGCAGGCATGATTTCGATTCAGTTCTTTGCCCGTTATCGGGAAACCCTAGGCAGCGATGGCGAGCGCATCCAATGGGATGAATCGTTCGGCAGTGTGGATGATGTACGCCAGTACCTCCTGGCGCGCGGTGGCGTCTGGGAGGTACTCGGCGAGCAGAATCTGATGTGCGCGCGCAATCAGGAGCTGTGTGGCCTCGATGAAGCCGTTGTCGATGGCGACGAGGTGGCCTTCTTTCCTACCGTGACCGGAGGTTGAGCATGGCGGTTCGTGTTCAACAGGGCTCGTTCGATCCCGGCGCGGAGCTGAACGCGCTGCATGCCGCCAATCTGGGAATCGGCGCGGTCGCCGGCTTCGTCGGCTACGTGCGGGACTTCAATGACGGGCAGGATGTGGCCGGCATGTTTCTCGAGCATGCGCCCGGTATGACGGAAAAAGCGCTGGAGAAGATCGTGCAGGAGGCCGAACAGCGCTGGCCGTTGCTGCGCCTGGATGTACTGCACCGGGTCGGCCCGCTGGAGCCGGGCGAGCCGATCGTGTTCGTCGGGGCCGCGAGTGCGCATCGCGACGCCGCCTTCGACGCCTGCCGCTTCGTCATGGACTACCTGAAAACCCGGGCGCCATTCTGGAAGAAGGAAAACACCGCGGCCGGCCCGCGCTGGGTGGAAGGCCGTGCCAGTGATCAGTTGGCGGCCGAGCGTTGGAACGAGAAAAGCTGAGCCTTCAATAGAAGGTGATGTACATCTTGAAGGCCAGCGTGGAAAACATCGTGAGAATGCCGAGGCTCAGCAGTCCGACGCCCCATTGCTTGTCCCGGTAGTTGAAGCCCACGCAGAGCAGAACGAACCCGATGACGATGAGCGTCAGAAGCCAGTGCATGCTGTCCATCGGTAAACCTCCGAATACTGATACCTGGCTACAACTCTAGCCGCTTCGGCTGGGCCCCGGCCTGATTCAGGTCATCTGCGGGCGCGCGTGGTGCCGCAGCGCTGACGGACGCGGCAGCGGCGCCGCGTCCATGAAGCACTCGTCAGCGGGAACGCGGCACCGGGGCGAGCAGTTCCGCCGGTGGCATTTCGCACTGAATCTTGCGGCCGATCAGCGCCTCGATGGGGGGCAGGGCGAAGGCATCGTCCTCACCGGCAAAGCTGATGGAGGTGCCGCTGGTGCCGGCGCGGCCGGTGCGACCGATGCGATGGACGTAATCGTCCGGGTCTTCAGGCAGGGTGAAATTGATCACATGGCTGATGCCGTCGACGTGGATGCCGCGACCGGCGACGTCGGTGGCGACCAGCACGCGAATCTTGCCCTCGCGAAAGCCCTCCAGCGTGCGGATGCGCTTGTGCTGCGGGACGTCGCCGGACATCTGCGCTGCACTGATGCCATCCTTGGTCAGACGCTCTTCGATGCGTCGTACTTCGTCCTTGCGATTGGCGAAGACCATTACCCGCGTCCAGTCGTTCTGGGTGATCAGGTTGTACAGCAGCTTGTACTTGTCGCTGCCGGCCACGGCATAAACGTGCTGCTCGACGGTATCGCTGGCCACGTTCTCCGGTTCGATCTCGACCACGGCGGGGTTGGTCGTCCACTGCTGCGCCAGGTTCATCACGTCGTCGGTGAAGGTGGCGGAAAAGAGCAGGGTCTGACGTTCGCTCTTGGGTGGCGTCTGCCTGATGATCTGGCGGACCTGCGGGATGAAGCCCATGTCGAGCATACGGTCGGCTTCGTCGAGAACCATCACCTCGACCATGTCAAGGTGGACTTCGCCGCGCTGGTTGAAGTCCAGCAACCGGCCGGGGGTAGCCACCAGGATGTCGCAGTAGCGCGACTCCAGCTGCTTGAGCTGCTTGTCGAAATCCATGCCGCCGACAAAGCTCATCACGTTGAGTCCGGTGTACTTAGTCAGGTCCAGCGCATCGTTGGCGATCTGCACCACCAGTTCGCGAGTCGGAGCGATGATCAGGGCACGCGGCTCGCCCATGTAGCGTTCCTTGGGCGGTGGCGTTTCCAGCAGCTGGGTGATGGTCGAGATCAGGAAGGCCGCCGTCTTGCCTGTGCCGGTCTGTGCACGGCCGATGGCATCGCGGCCCTTGAGCGTGTAGCCCAGCACCTGAGCCTGGATCGGTGTGCAATAGGGGAAGCCCAGGTCATGGATCGCGTGCATCAGCTCCGGTGCGAGCTTGAAGTCATGAAAGCGGGTCTTGCCTTCGGCCGGCTCGACCACGAAGTCTTCCAGCCTCCAGGCCGGCGCGGCGGGTTTCGGCGGTTTGCTGCTGCGCTGGCGGCGTGGTTTGTCGGCGCTGCGCTGGGAGGGTTGCGACTTGGACTGGGTTTCGTCCGTCGCGCCCGGCTGCGTCACGGGGTCGGGTTGCCGTTCGGTAGCGGCAGATGGCGCGCCGGTGGGTATGCCGGCCCGCTCGTCCGGGGCCTTGCCAAAGATTTTCTTGAGTGCTTTGAGCACGGTCTTCTCGTCGTCGAATTGGGAAAGAATCGCGCGTCAGTGTAATGCAAGACGCAAACCTGGCGAAGCCTCCCGCCCCGGCGGGGTCGGCCGGCGCGGTGGCACCGGTCGACGAAGGCAGGCGTGGCGCGGCGCGCCGCCTGCCACGATTGCCGCACGCCTGGCTTGCGCTCGATGCGCCGGGTCAGCCAAGGCGTTCGGTGAGCCAGGCGCCGATGTCACGGATTTCCTCCGGCAGTACCTCATGGCCCATCGGGTAATCGCGCCAGGTCGCGGCGACGCCGGCGCCCTGCAGAGCCTGATAGGCCGCATGGCCCATCACCATGGGCACGACATCGTCGCGGCTGCCGTGCAGGCATAGCACCGGATACCGCAGCGCGGTCGGGGAGAACGCCGGCGGCTCGGTAAAGGTAGGCGCATAGGTCGAAAGCGCGATGACGCCACCCAGCGGCCCCTGCCAGCGCAGAAACGCGGTGTGCAGCACAACCGCGCCCCCTTGGGAGAAGCCGGCAAGGAAGATGCGTGCCGGATCGATTCCTGCGTCACGTTGCGCCTCGATCAGCGAGATGACCTGCTGTGCCGAAGCCTCCAGCTGCTCGCGATCGATCGCGCGGGCTGGGCTCATGGCGAGGATGTCGTACCAGCTCGGCATGCTCCACCCGCCGTTGATGGTCACCGGCCGTGTCGGCGCCTGGGGTAGCACGAAGCGTGTGCTGTGCAGGCGCTGTTGCAGGGCCTCGGCCACCGGCAGGAAGTCATAACGGTCGGCGCCCAGGCCATGCAGCCAGATGACGCAGGCGTCTGCGCTGGCGGTGGGTTCGAGGATCAGCGGTTCGCTCATGGATCGGCTCCAGTTCAGGGCAAGTCGCCTCGTCTTGGGGCAGGCGGGCGAGGAAATAGCGCGAGGGTACTCGCTCCTGCGACCGGATTGAACCCGCCCTAGAGCGTGGCGGGCGGCGTCGCATCGAGCTGGTATGCCGCTTGCTTTGGCTGCCTGGCTCTGAACGGAACGGCCCTGGCGAGCGGGGCCGAGGCAGTGAAATAAAGAACATTGCCGATCATCAACGGACGACTAGACTCAGGTCAGGCTGCGGCCGCTTCGCTGGTCAAGGCATCGAAGCGCCAGGCCCGAACCCGAGAATAAGAAAGCAAACTGGAGGTTTCGATGATTAGGGTGAAATCCACACTGGCTGCGCTGGGTGCTGCGTCACTGCTGGGCATCAGCGGGCTGGCGCAGGCAGGGGCGACCCTGGATGCGGTGCAGAAGAAAGGATTCGTGCAGTGCGGTATCAGCGATGGCCTTCCGGGCTTCTCGTTCGCCGATGCCAAGGGGCAATTCCAGGGGATCGACGTGGACGTGTGCCGCGCGGTCGCCGCGGCCGTGTTCGGCGATGCTACCAAGGTCAAGTACAGCCCGCTGACCGCCAAGGAGCGCTTCACCGCGCTGCAGTCGGGGGAAGTGGATGTGCTGTCGCGCAATACCACCTGGACCAGCTCGCGGGACGCCGCGATGGGGCTTAACTTCACCGGCGTGACCTACTACGACGGACAGGGCTTCCTGGTGAACAAGGAGCTTGGGGTGTCCTCGGCCAAGGAGCTGGACGGTGCCACGGTGTGCATCCAGGCCGGCACCACCACGGAGCTGAACCTGTCCGACTATTTCCGCGCCAATGGCCACAAGTACACCCCCATCACCTACGACACCTCGGACGAAAGCGCCAAGTCGCTGGAGTCCGGCCGCTGCGACGTGCTGACCTCGGACCAGTCCCAGCTCTACGCACAGCGCATCAAGCTGGCCAAGCCTGACGACTACGTCGTATTGCCTGAAGTGATTTCCAAGGAGCCGCTCGGCCCGGCCGTTCGCCAGGGTGACGAGGAGTGGTTCGATATCGTGCGCTGGACGCTGTTCGCCATGCTCAATGCCGAAGAGCTCGGCGTGACCTCGGCCAACGTCGAGGATATGGCTAAGAGCACCAAGAATCCTGACGTGGCGCGTCTGCTGGGTGCCGAAGGCGAATACGGCAAGGATCTCAGACTGCCGAAGGATTGGGCCGTCCAGATCGTCAAGCAGGTTGGCAACTATGGCGAGATCTTCGATCGCAACGTGGGTGCCGGCAGTGAGCTGAAGATCGAGCGTGGCCTCAATGCCCTGTGGAACAAAGGTGGATTGCAGTACGCGCCGCCGGTGCGTTGAGCCTCCGTGGCCGGCCTCGTGCCGGCTCGTTTCATGGATGAGTACGGCCGATCCGCGAGGGTCGGCCGTGCGGTATGAGGATTTTCGATGCGTTCGATCGCCAGAGGCACCGCGCCCCGACGTTCGCTGCTGACCGATCCACGAGTACGCGCCTGGGTCTTCCAGGTGATTGCAGTGTTGGCAGTGGTGGCGTTCGGCTGGTACCTGTTTCATAACACCCAGAACAATCTTGCCCATCGCGGCATCACGTCCGGATTCGGCTTTCTCAACAACGCCGCCGGCTTCGGTATTTCCCAGCATCTGATCGACTACAGCGAAAGCGACAGCTACGGGCGCGTTTTCTGGGTCGGTCTGCTCAACACCCTGCTGGTCAGCGTAATCGGGATCGTCCTGGCCACCATCATGGGTTTCATCCTTGGCGTGGGGCGCCTCTCCAGCAACTGGCTGATCCGCCAGCTGGCGACGCTTTACATTGAGATCTTCCGCAATATCCCGCCGCTGCTGCTGATCTTCTTCGTCTATTTCGCCGTAATCAGCCCGCTGCCGGGGCCGCGCAACAGCCTGAGCCTGTGGGATGCGGTGTTCGTCAACAATCGTGGCGTGCAGATGCCGGCGCCCAGTGCCGCCGATGGCTTCTGGGCGTTCTGGCTGGCGCTGCTGGTCGCGCTGGTCGCCGTGGTAATGCTGCACCGCTGGGCGCGGGCGCGACGGCATGCGACAGGACGCATGTTCCCGGTGTTTTGGACGAGCCTCGGGCTGTTCATCGCCATACCCTGGTTGGTGACGCTCGTTGCCGGGGCACCGTTCAGCTGGGAGGTGCCGGAGCTGCAACGCTTCAACATCCGCGGCGGCTGGGTGGTGATACCGGAGCTGGTGTCGATCGTGGTGGCGCTTTCGGTCTATACCGCCGCCTTCATCGGAGAGACCGTGCGTTCGGGCATCCAGTCGGTCAGCCATGGCCAGACCGAGGCGGCCGCATCGCTCGGCCTGCGTCCGGGGCAGGTTCTGCGGCTGGTCATCGTGCCGCAGGCGTTGCGAGTGATCGTGCCGCCGCTGACCAGCCAGTACCTGAACCTGGCGAAGAACTCGTCGCTTGCAGCGGCGATCGGCTATCCGGACATGGTCTCGCTGTTCGCCGGCACGGTGCTCAACCAGACCGGGCAGGCCATCGAAACCATGGCCATCACCATGAGTGTCTATCTGGCCATCAGCATCAGCATCTCGCTGCTGATGAACTGGTACAACAAGCGCATTGCGCTGATCGAGCGGTGAGCGCATGACCATTCATTCCTTCAAGCCCGACCTGCCGCCGCCGACGATCAGCATCGGTGCGCTCGGCTGGCTGCGGGCCAATCTCTTCTCCAGTTGGATCAACACGCTGCTGACCCTGGTCGGGCTCTATCTGCTCTGGCTGATCGTGCCTCCGGTACTGGAATGGGCGATCTTCAAGGCTGACTGGACCGGCGACACCCGCGCCGATTGCAGCCGCGAAGGTGCCTGCTGGGTGTTCGTGCAGGTCCGCTTCGGCCAGTTCATGTACGGCTTCTACCCCACGGAGCTGCGCTGGCGGGTCGATGCGGCGGCATGGTTGGCGATCATCGGCGCGGCGCCACTGTTTCTGCGGCAGATGCCGCACAAGCTGCGCTACGGCATCGGTTACCTGCTGGTCTATCCGCTGCTGGCCTACTGGCTGCTGCATGGCGGATTCCTCGGGTTGCAGACGGTGCCGACCAGTCAGTGGGGCGGCTTGATGCTGACGGTGGTGATCGCCGCGGTGGGCATTGCCGGCGCCTTGCCCTTGGGCATCCTGCTGGCGCTCGGGCGACGCTCGGACATGCCGGCCATCCGCGTGCTCTGCGTGACCTTCATCGAGTTCTGGCGCGGCGTACCGCTGATCACCGTGCTGTTCATGTCGTCTGTGATGCTGCCGCTGTTCCTGCCCGAAGGCATGAACCTCGACAAGCTGTTGCGGGCGATGCTGATGGTGGTGTTCTTCGAGGCCGCCTACATCGCCGAAGTGGTACGCGGCGGCCTGCAGGCGATCCCCAAAGGGCAGTACGAGGCGGCGGCCGCCATGGGCCTGGGCTACTGGCGCAGCACGCTGCTGGTGATTCTCCCGCAGGCCCTGAAGTTGGTGATTCCGGGCATCGTCAATACCTTTATCGCCCTGTTCAAGGACACCAGCCTGGTGATCATCATCGGCCTGTTCGACTTCCTCAACAGCATCAAGCGCGCTACGGCGGACCCGGCCTGGCTGGGTATGTCCACCGAAGGCTATGTCTTCGCCGCGCTGGTGTACTGGATGTTCTGTTTCGGCATGTCCCGCTATTCCATGCGCCTGGAGCGCAAGCTGGACACCGGCCACAAGCGTTAGGAGTGAGATATGAATGATTCAATCGCGCAGGCCGGGCAGGCAAGCGAGCCGGTCATCCGCATGCAGGGCGTGCACAAGTGGTTCGGGCAGTTCCATGTGCTCAAGGACATCAACCTGTCCGTGCGGCAGGGCGAGCGCATCGTGTTGTGCGGGCCGTCCGGGTCGGGCAAGTCCACCACCATCCGCTGTCTGAACCGCCTGGAGGAGCATCAGCAGGGGCGCATCGTCATCAACGGCGTCGAGCTGACCAGCGACCTCAAGCAGATCGAGGCGATTCGCAGCGAAGTCGGCATGGTCTTTCAGCATTTCAACCTGTTCCCGCACCTGACAGTGCTGCAGAACTGCACGCTGGCGCCCATGTGGGTGCGCAAGCTGCCACGCCGGCAGGCCGAGGAGGTCGCCATGCATTATCTGGAGCGGGTACGCATTCCTGAGCAGGCCAACAAGTATCCCGGGCAGCTTTCCGGTGGCCAGCAGCAGCGCGTGGCGATCGCCCGCGCCCTGTGCATGAAGCCGAAGATCATGCTGTTCGACGAGCCGACCTCGGCCCTCGATCCGGAAATGGTCAAGGAAGTGCTGGACACCATGGTCAGCCTTGCCGAAAGCGGCATGACCATGCTCTGTGTGACCCACGAGATGGGCTTCGCCCGAACGGTGGCCGACCGGGTGATCTTCATGGACAAGGGTGAAATCGTCGAGCAGGCCGAGCCGGAGGTGTTCTTCACCAGCCCGGTGAACGACAGGACCAAGCTGTTCCTCAGTCAGATCCTGCATTGAGCGAGGCCGAAGGGGAGACCGTCGGGGCGGAAGGCGTTCGGCTGTCTTCGGCTGGCCGTCATGGGCTAGAATACGCGCCCCGACTGCTCCCCCCTCCGAGGCTGTTCCGACGATGTTGATCCTGCGCGGTGCTCCCGCTCTTTCCGCCTTCCGTCACGGCAAGCTCCTGGCACAACTGACCGAAAAGGTTCCCGCCGTCAGCGGGTTGTATGCCGAGTTCGCCCATTTCGCCGAGGTTTCCGGCACGCTTGGCGCGGATGAGCAGAACGTACTGACCCGTCTGTTGAAGTATGGCCCCAGCGTACCGGTGCAGGAGCCGGCCGGTCGGCTGTTCCTGGTGGTGCCGCGCTTCGGCACCATCTCGCCCTGGTCGAGCAAGGCCAGCGACATCGCGCACAACTGCGGCCTGGAGAAGATCCAGCGGCTGGAGCGGGGTATCGCCTACTACGTGCAGGGCGAGTTGTCCGACAGCGATGCTCAGCTTGTCGCTGCCGCGCTGCATGACCGCATGACGCAGCTGGTGCTGGGCCGGTTCGAGGAAGCCGCCAACCTGTTCAGTCATGCCGAACCGAAGCCGCTCACGGCGGTGGACGTACTCGGCGGCGGTCGCGCCGCGCTGGAGAAGGCCAACGTCGAGCTGGGCCTGGCCCTGGCCGAGGACGAGATCGACTACCTGGTGCAGGCCTTCAGCGGGCTGGGACGCAACCCGCACGACATCGAACTGATGATGTTCGCCCAGGCCAACTCCGAACACTGCCGGCACAAGATCTTCAATGCCAGCTGGGATATCGATGGCGAGAGCCAGGAAAAATCCCTGTTCGGCATGATCAAGAACACCTACCAGCTGCACAGCGAAGGCGTGCTGTCGGCCTACAAGGACAATGCCGCGGTCATCGTCGGCAACGTCGCCGGTCGCTTCTATCCGAATCCCGAGACGCGCGAGTACGCCGCGAGCCAGGAGCCGGTGCACATTCTGATGAAGGTGGAAACCCACAACCACCCGACCGCCATCGCTCCGTTCCCTGGTGCTTCCACCGGCTCGGGCGGCGAGATCCGCGACGAAGGTGCGACCGGGCGCGGCGCCAAGCCGAAGGCTGGCCTGACCGGTTTCACCGTATCCAACCTGAACATTCCCGGCTTCGAGCAGCCCTGGGAGAAGCCGTACGGCAAGCCCGAGCGCATCGTCACGCCGCTGGACATCATGATCGAGGGCCCGCTGGGTGGCGCCGCGTTCAACAACGAATTCGGCCGTCCGGCGCTGACCGGCTACTTCCGTACCTTCGAACAGGCGATCAACACGCCGCGTGGCGAGGAAGTACGGGGCTATCACAAGCCGATCATGCTCGCCGGCGGCATGGGTAACATCCGCGAGGAGCATGTGCAGAAGGGCGAGATCTCGGTCGGCGCCAAGCTGATCGTGCTCGGCGGCCCGGCCATGCTGATCGGTCTGGGTGGTGGCGCGGCATCCTCGATGGCCACCGGCACCAGTTCGGCGGACCTGGACTTCGCCTCGGTACAGCGCGACAACCCGGAAATGGAACGTCGCTGTCAGGAGGTCATCGACCGCTGCTGGCAGCTGGGCGAGCACAACCCGATCAAGTTCATCCACGACGTCGGTGCCGGCGGCCTGTCCAATGCGTTTCCGGAGCTGGTCAACGATGGTGGCCGTGGCGGTCGTTTCGAACTGCGCAACATCCCCAACGACGAACCGGGCATGGCGCCGCTGGAGATCTGGTGCAACGAGTCCCAGGAGCGTTACGTGCTCTCCGTCGATGCGGCCGATTTCGAGCGCTTCAAGGCCATCTGCGAGCGTGAGCGCTGCCCGTTCGCGGTGGTCGGCGAGGCCACCGAGGAGCCGCATCTGACCGTTGCCGACAGCCATTTCGGCAACAAGCCGGTGGACATGCCGCTCAACGTGCTCCTCGGCAAGGCGCCGCGCATGCACCGCACTGCCAGCCGCGAAGCCGAGCTGGGTGACGACTTCAGCGCCGCTTCGGTCGATCTGGCCGAGGCCGTGACTCGCGTGCTGCGCCATCCCGCCGTGGCCAGCAAGAGCTTCCTGATCACCATTGGCGATCGCAGCATTACCGGTCAGGTGGCGCGCGATCAGATGGTCGGTCCGTGGCAGGTGCCGGTGGCCGACTGTGCCGTCACCGCGACCAGTTATGACGTCTATACCGGCGAAGCCATGGCGATGGGCGAGCGCACGCCGCTGGCGCTGCTGGACGCCCCGGCGTCGGGCCGCATGGCCATTGGTGAAACGCTGACCAACCTTGCCGCTGCGCGGATCGAGAAGATTTCCGACATCAAGCTGTCGGCCAACTGGATGGCCGCAGCCGGTCATCCGGGCGAGGATGCGCGGCTGTACGACACCGTTCGTGCCGTCGGCATGGAGCTTTGCCCGCAACTGGGCATCACCGTTCCGGTGGGCAAGGACTCGATGTCGATGAAGACGCGCTGGTCGGAGGAGGGGGGCGAGAAGAGCGTCACCTCGCCACTGTCGCTGATCGTCTCCGGTTTCGCTCCGGTCGCCGACATCCGCCAGACCCTGACTCCGCAGCTGCGCCTGGACAAGGGCGCCACCGACCTGATCCTGGTCGATCTGGGCCGTGGTCAGAACCGCATGGGTGCCTCGATCCTCGCTCAGGTGTACGGCCAGATCGGCCGTCAGGCGCCCGACGTCGATGACGCCGAGGATCTGCAGGCCTTCTTCGCCGTGGTCCAGGGCCTGAATGCCGACGGTCTGCTGCTGGCCTATCACGACCGCTCCGACGGTGGTCTGCTGACCACCGTGCTGGAGATGGCCTTCGCCGGTCATTGTGGCTTGAACCTGAATCTCGACGGCCTGCTGGACAGCGCCGACGACATCGCCGCCTTGCTCTTCAACGAGGAACTCGGTGCGGTGCTCCAGGTGCGGCAGGATGACACCGAGATCGTGCTGGCGCAGTTCAGCGCGGCCGGATTGGGCGATTGCGTCGCCGTGATCGGGCAGCCGGTGAACAATGGCCATGTGTCGATCAGGCACGGCGAGAACGAAGTGTTCGCTGGCGAGCGCCGTCTGCTGCAGCGCCAGTGGGCCGAGACCAGCTACCAGATCCAGCGTCTGCGCGACAACGCCGAGTGCGCCGACCAGGAGTTCGATGCACTGCTGGAAGAGGACAATCCAGGCCTGAGCGCCAAGCTCAGCTTCGACGTCAATGAGGACATCGCCGCACCCTTCATCAAGCGCGGCGTGCGCCCCCAGGTGGCGGTGCTGCGCGAGCAGGGCGTCAACGGCCAGGTGGAGATGGCCGCCGCGTTCGATCGCGCCGGCTTCGCAGCGGTCGACGTGCACATGAGCGATATCCTTTCCGGCCGCGTCAGCCTGGACGAATTCAAGGGTATCGTCGCGTGCGGCGGCTTCTCCTACGGCGACGTGCTCGGTGCTGGCGAGGGCTGGGCCAAGTCGATTCTGTTCAATGCCCGCGCGCGGGACGGTTTCCAGGCGTTCTTCGAACGCAAGGACAGCTTCGCCCTCGGCGTGTGCAATGGCTGCCAGATGATGAGCAACCTGCACGAGCTGATCCCGGGGACGGAGAACTGGCCGCACTTCGTGCGTAACCGCTCCGAGCAGTTCGAGGCACGCGTGGCGATGGTGCAGGTGCAGGACTCGCCGTCGGTCTTCCTGCAGGGCATGGCCGGATCACGCCTGCCGATCGCCATCGCCCATGGCGAAGGTCATGCCGAGTTCGAGAGCGAGGAAGCCATGCTACAGGCCGATCTGTCCGGCACCGTGGCGCTGCGTTTCGTGGATAACCACGGCAAGGTCACCGAGCGTTACCCGGCCAACCCGAACGGCTCGCCGCGCGGTATCACCGGTCTGTGCAGTCGTGACGGTCGCGTGACCATCATGATGCCGCACCCGGAGCGTGTTTTCCGCGCCGTGACCAACTCCTGGCGCCCTGACGAGTGGCAGGAAGACGGCGGTTGGATGCGCATGTTCCGCAACGCCCGGGTCTGGGTCGACTGAGCGTCCTGCTGAGCGCTACCAGATAGCCCGCTCGACGCTTGCGTCAGCGGGCTTTTTCCTTTGTGAACCCGTTCCATGAACCGCGCGCCTCGGCTGTCGTCTCAGCTATGACGCACCGCACCGTTTGGTAGTTGCGTTGATGGCAAGCTGCCACCTCACTGCCTGGCGCCCGCCGGGTTCACCTGCATGGAGAGTTCGATGTACAAGCTGTGTTTCTCTGCATAAATGAGAAAATGCTTGTAAATCAAATGGTTAGGAGCGATGTGGAGCCTAGTTTCTAACCAATATCTCTAACCAAAATATCTACCCTTTATCAGTCGTCTTCTATAGCCGAAAACGCCTCTTGCACGCTCTTGTTCCCTACGGCTGGTCAGCACATCATTGCCGTGATATCAAAGAAATATCACACAAGGAGGATGGAGCCATGCCCCGCTACTGCATGAATCTCGAAAAAGACGAACACGGAGACAACGAAGTTCACAAGGAAGGATGTGAGTGGACCCCCATCAAGAATAGGGACCTTGGCACCCACCCTAGCTGTAAGGAGGCCGTAGCTCTGGCAATCGTGCTTGGCTTTAAAGACGCTAACGGCTGTTACCACTGTTGCCGGGACTGCCACTCATCCTAACCATCACACAAAGGAAATTTGGAATGATCAAGAATATATCTGTAACTGCGTTGTTGCTCGGAACGATCCCAAGCGCGTTTGCGTGGCAAGACGTTAGCTACTCACGAACGCTACCATCTGGCGCTGTGTACTGCACAAGCCAAGGCAACCTTGAAAAGTTCGGGGGCTATGCTCAAGACGGAGACGAGCGAGGTGCAGACCGGATGCTCGATAGCGGGAAGTGCCGCATTAGCTCTGGCATGAGGGTTGAGGTGTTCCAAGAGGACCAAGATTTTATGGTCAGCTTCCTTTCCCCAAGCGGTAAAGCGTTCTACACCTTCAAGGCATTCTTTAGATAACCCCCCGCCAAAAAGCCCCCATGCTTCGCACAGGTGTGGGGGATTCTCCCCTAGCAAATATCACAGCCCGAAACATTCGCTGAAGTTCCCCGCTCGGGATATGACCGGCTTAACTCGCGCCCGCTGATCACTTTTTGACCAATTACACGAATTTAAAATATCGAGCGTAGGGCTACAGTGAGCGCTGTTGCGCGTTTGAGCCAAGACATAACACGCAAAGGAAACGAAGAGAACGCACGTTCTATAGTGCTCAGCGACGCTCTAAGGGGCATTCCTGAAGGGATTTGAGGGAATAGTACAAGCCCCACCATAAAGCAGGGCTTGGGAGGCTGTTCAGAAGGTCAAAGCAAGCTTCTGCATCACTCGACTGACCTGCACAGGGGACCATTGCCCACCCTTAGCGGTTGTCACTCCCTTGGTATTCAAGCATTCGGCAACGCCAGCAAGTGTCTTGGTGCCACGAAGGATGCACAGTTCTACAGTGTCACGGATGCTTTCAGCGAACGCTTCGGCCTTGGCCTTGGTTGACTCCCCGCCTTTGGATTGATTGACCTTTGTACGGCCTTTGGCAAGAGCTTCTGAGCGACGTTCTACCTTTTCCACCGCTGCCGCTTCGCCAGCTTCTGCACGCTTAGCAAGGCTTTTCAGAGCGTCCTTGGTGCGTTGGCTGATGAACTCTCGTTCCTGCTCAGCAAGCATGGCGAACAAATGAAGCTGAATGGTATTGGCGTTCGGCATGGTGGCGACTTTGAAGTCAGCGCGCTTCATCAGGCCCGCTATGTGTTCAACGTCCCGGCTCAGACGGTCGAGCTTGGCAACCACTACCGGGAGCTTGTGTGCGAATGCTTTAAAGCCTTCTGGACGGTCAAGGGGATGCACACAGCCAGACACGTTAACGTCGATGTATTCAGCAACCACTTCCCATCCTTGCTGAGCTGCTGCCGTCTCGATGTACTGGCGTTGAGCTTCCAAACCTAAGCCGGATTCCCCTTGAGCCTTAGTCGATACTCGAAGGTAGGCAATCACTTGGATCGGGGATTTGGTTTCCATTGCTCAGGCTCCTTAACACTGCGTTTACACTGCTAGGAGTCATATTACACAAGCTAGGACGTTCGTTCAAGCTATGTAAATTGCAGTTCTACCTTTGTTTGGTCCGAGCTTCGAGACGATCAAGGCGACGATCTGTGCTGTTCGATAGGTCAATGACCTTCGCCTCTAGGCTGTTATGCCGTCCTTCCAAATACACAAGGCTGTTTGTCTGGCGTAGCTCAAGCTCGCTGACGCGGCTGTTAGTGGCCTGTAGGTCAGCAGCAGATGGTAGGGACCAGATCACCAGCAAGACGGTGGACAGGGCAAAAATGTTAAGGATTTGAAGGCTATTAGCAAAAGTAATCAATTATCTCTCCTTTATTGGCGATATATATTCTTGAATTGAAAATGTTTAGCAATTATTTGACTTTGGAGTCAGAAACGGCTTAACACAATATTGAATGTTATTAAGTAACATCGGGGCTTGAAGGGGCTATGGGGAATAGCCGGGGAAGGCAGAGCGTGTTTATCCCTGCCTTTTAAATACAGCTTTGTATGTTTACTGGGGTTTATAGCACGTATGTGGTGTGCTACTCCTTCTGGGAATATTCAAGCTTTGTAGAGCTGAGAAGACTCTGCATTTCGTGCCTAAAGATTCCCTGCACCCGTCCTTCTAATTCACCAACAAGCTTTTCCTCTGATACGCCGTGGGCTGTGATGTTGATTGCTCCAGGCTGAACAGTGACGGTGCTATTGATCGAGGCTCCTGACATTTGCTGTAGGAGGTTTCTCGGCATCACGAAGCTATCAGCGGCTTGTTTCCAAGCTGGGGACTCAGGGATGAGGGGACTGATGAAAGGAGCCTGATTGTCTCGAATGCGGCGAATGTCTGGCACACTGAGCATTCCCCGTCCCATTGCAGAACTGAAAGGATCTGTAGCGCGTTGTTCGTTTGACACTTCGTTGTTGAGAGCTGGAGCTGTCTGTAGCCGTGTGCTGAGCCATCCCACCATATCAGCAGCCAGAGATGTACCAGCGGCAGCTACCTTATAGAAACTGTCTCGCAATGGCTCGCTTGCCTCGAAGAGCTTTTGTTGACTCGCTACAAACCGCCTTGCTGCATCCGTCATCGGACCCTTGGAGCGTTCCAGTTCTTCAGCGAAGCGAACGTTAGCCAAACGGGCCTCTTCACCCTGTACAGTGTTAGCAAGTTCTTTAACGCGGCCTGATGCTTCCTTAGCGGCCAACTCATAGCCTCTCATTACATCGTTGAAGGACACTTGACGCTTGGCCATAGCTGATAGAAAGGCTTCAACACCCTTAGCGCCTGTGCGCTCTTCCCAAGCCTTGATGATGTAAGAGCGGATGGCTGGATTGCTGTCCGCCAGCTGTGTGTTTAGCTCTTCAGCGCGTAGATATCCCAAGCCTCCGATCTGAGTTAGGGCCAGACTCTGCCTTTCAATAGATTGTTGGTCGCCACCGTTGCCCCTTGTGGCAATCCCCATATTTGAATACAAGTCAAAAGCTCGTTGGGCTGTAAGGCCCATGCTGTTCTGTCCTTGTTTCATAAAGCGTGTGAAGCCATCTACTTGAGACTGAGCTTGAACACCGAGCTTATTGCTAAGATCAATCAGAACATCGACAGCGCTTTGCCTGCGTTCCTCAGAGCCACCTACGGAGATTTCAAGCTGTAGACGCTCCAATTCTCGCTGTGAGATGAGGCGGCGGGCGTCATTGATCTTCGACACCCCATAAGCTCCTGTGCCCACTACAGCAGCAGCGGCAATGCCAGCAGGGCCAAACATGGGAAGCGATGCACCTAGCCCACCACCAAGGCCAGCAGCCCCAAGAGTGTTAAAGCGTGGTACAGCAGGGAAGGGGTTGCCCCCGCCACCGGCCCCGGCAATAGTCTTGACGGAAAGTCTCGCGTGGTTGGCGGCTCGCTGGAATGTTGTCTGCACTTGTGCATTGATCTTTGCTTGGTCTAAACGAATGTTGCCCACCTTCAACTCCAAGAGCCTACCCATTCTGTTTAGATCGCCTTGGATGGAGCGTTGGGCAGAGAGAGGGTCTAACTCTATTTTTTTGATCTTGAGAGAAGGAAGGGCGAAGCTTTTATCGAAGTTGGCTTTCATGCGCTGTGTCATCAATGCCAGCTTCTTCTCCATTAGTCGAATCTGCTGATCGACCATCCTAATGCTTCTTGGGTTCAGGCTGAAATTAAGCCCGACTGTATACTTTGCAATTTCCATTGTTTAACCTCTATTTATATTTGTTCCAAAAGCCACCACCTTGTTGCGGAGGGATGGCGGGATAGCCTGGGAGATCGGGAAGAAGATTTACTTTCTCGTTTAGAAAGCCTGTTCCGTAAGTGTCCAAGAACTGATCGAAAAGCCACTTATCCTTGATTGCTGGCTGGCTACACAAACAAACAGCCCCGGCTTCTGTGTTGTTCCATAAATCCTGCTCTTTGAAGGGTAATTGTTCTGCATCTACAGCAACGATTAGAGCAAGCTTGTCCATCCGAGGATTGTGCTGCCATTGCACTGCCTTAACGGATGAGATGTTTTTCAGGTAGGTATCAACTGAGCTGCTTACGTCTTGAGCGCTGCCGTTAGGCAAGGGGCGGATTACGATAATTGAATAGATCATTGTTCTTATCCTTTGAAAAGAAGGGGGGCATTGCGCCCTTCTTTTATTCTGCGCTGGTGGGCTGAAGGCCCATTGCTTCCAACCTTTCCCGAATGATGCGGTTGGTGGGGTTGTTTGGATGGCTTGGAGAGCGTGCGTTAGCCTCGTGGATCATATTCACGTAATACTGCACCTCTTCTTGAGTGAGATTAGATTTAAGCTCAGGCTCTTCTACTTTCTTTGGAGCCACTACAGGAGCTTTAGCAGTGACAGGAGCAGGAGCGGTAAGAGCGGCTTGTTTCTTTTCTTCTGCTGCTCGTTTCATAGCGCGTTCAAATGCTTTGATGTTAAGAGGCATCTTATTTGCCCTCCTTGGTGATGGTCATAAAATATTTACGGGCTTCTTCTTTTGCTTCTTCCCGAGCTTTACGCTCTTTCTCTTCAGCGGCCTTGCGTTCCTTTGCCACTTGAGCCTGATACAACTGCTCTGCAAGGATGGATTCTTGCTCATTGTTCCAAGCTTCAATCTCAGATTTATATTTTTCTTCTACTTCAAGCTTGATGTTTGCAATGTCTTCTTCTTGAAGGTTTGCAGGCTTATTGAAATAGCCCGCATATACATTTGGACCAGACCGGCAAGGAAGCTTGGTGTTAAATGTGTAACCTTGAGAAATAAGCTCAATAACCTTTTCTGTATATCGGAGAAGGATGGGTTCATCTACCTGCTGGCAGGCAGCGTGAGAGCCTTTGTAACGATCAATTGCCTTTTCAATTCGTGCATCAAGCTCGCCCTGATCCAGAATACGGGGCTGTTGGACATGCTGTTTAGTAGTCATATTGTGTTTCCTCTTTTACTTATGGTTTATATTAAAACCGGACAATAGGAGTCCGGGGCATTGACTCGGAATGAGTCAAATTCGTTGATGTTTTAAGTGATTGTTTGTTGCTTGTTCTGCCGTAGGGTGGGTTTGTAGCAGATCGTTTAAAACAGAGTTGTTTTTCTGTAGTAAATAGCTATTTAGAACGGGCTTTCGAACTCTTCTACCATCTGTTTACGTGCAGGCTTGCTTGAGCACGGAACAAACGTATTGTTATTGAATACGTGTGGGATTCCTTGGATTAGAAACTGCACATCATATTCAGCTTCAAATATCTTTACGTTCTTGCGAGCGCACCATTCAACCATCTCGGCACTAACATCACCATTAGGCTGGAACCGCCGTGTTGGCATATCAGCCAGCGACACACCGTGTATTGTTTCTGGAACATCAGGCTTTGGCTGCTTTACCGAGGAACACGGTTTATCTTCCTCCTGCTCGCTGTAGCTAAGTGCAGCGGCATATGAGCCGTCATCTTCCAGCTCTGGCAGGAAGTCGTCGTATGCGTCCATTGGGACGGCTTCAGAGGCCCATTCAGCACCAGCAGGCACGAAGTCATCCATTGTCGGGGCTGCAAGCTCCTGGGGGGCTTGTGTGGGCTGCTCCTTGGCCTGTACAGGGGCTTTCTCCTTGTCTTCCTGCACCAACACCAAGTCACGGTGAATCACATAGCTGTTCGACTTGTGGCCACCGATACGAGTCTCGTGTGCAGTCAGGTAGCCGGCCTCGCGTAGTGCTCGGAAGAATCGTTTGACTGTTGATTCGGAGACACCGCAAGCGTTGCCAATATCAATCTGGTTGTCGAAGTAAGCGCGCTTGTCATCGGTGAAGAACTTGTAGCGGTCGAGAACATACAGCCACACAAGCTTTTGTTCTGCACTGAACGGTTTGACAACCTGTTTAATTTCGCCAGTGTCTTTTTCTATCTCAACACCTACGAAGCCTTTAGCGGAAAGGATGTTCTTGTAAGCTGGCAGGTAGATATCAAGCTGTTGTTCGGATTTAGCAAAGAGTTGAGTGGCCATTGGTAATATTCTCCTCGTGGGATGGACGTTGTAGGATTTGTTTAAATAGAGCGGTGACAGCTTGGTTGCACGTATGGCTTGGGCTTGAGTGTCCAAGGTGTTCCATAAGCTGCAACAGCTCATCACTTGCTTTGTCGCACAGTGTGATTCTGATTTTCATATGCACCCTCATTACTTGAATAGAGCCAGGGGGCACAGAGACCCTTGGCTATTTATATTTCTATGATCTTGCGATCTTTGCACCAACAAAAATGTATAAGAGCCGAAGGCTCATGCACCAACAAATCAAATACAGTCAACACAGAACCAAGCTTTGCTTTTGCTTGTTACAGTGCCAAGCGTGAGTCGTAGACGAACAAGATTGGTGCTGGGTTTTCTAATGTGTCTGTGTGCGAACGGTCGAAGACCTGAGCTAAGCAGATACATCAAACAGAGAAGAAAGAAATTTAGCTTCTATGCTTTTATTCTTTATTTCTAAATCTGTTTTACTGTAATCAGTATTACTATAGGAGCATCAAGACCCTTGGCCAAGGAGCACAGTGACCCTTGGTAGGGAGCACAGTGACCCTTGGCTTTATTTATCACCACCTCCGCCAAGTGCATTCACTCGGGCAAGCTCTTGTTTCAGTTCCAAGTGCGTAAGGTGTTGCCGAATCAACTTATGTGCCAGTGCCTGTAAACTGATATCGACGCCAAGGTCTTTAGCTTTTTCAAACCACTCAGTCGGGATGATTACTTTGATTCGTGTGTCACGTTCTTTGTCAAACATCATTGGTTAAGCTCCTTATTTAGAATTGTGTTTAGGTATTCAGATACTGATTGATTGTGTTGCTTTGCTTCTGATTCCAGACGTGCTAACAGCTCAACCTGAAGCAAGAAGCTTTCTTTCTGATAGCACTGAGTGCCCAGATACATTGTTTGTCGCAATTGTTGTTTCTCCTTTCTTTCGGCAAAACAATCCCGTCAAACGATGTTTGATATGAATTAGGGGATGGTGTTGCCGGGATCGTTGATTTACAGCATCAAAAACAGTAGTAAATGCTGTATTTCTATCTGTGTTTACGTGGTAGATGACAGGCCACTGTCAATCTCTTCGACCAGCTTCTCTAAATCTTTAATAAGCTGAGCTATATTGTCTTTGTTCTGCAAGCTATAGAGCACATCAGCAAACCGATCTTTAGCGAGAGCTCGCAAGCGGAATCGTCTAATTCGACAGGCGTTGCCACACACCAGCTTGTCACTTCGTCCTTCGATGGGTGTTCCACACATAATACAATTACGCATTCAATACTCCTTCTTGTTGTTCCATCGCCGCTTCGATGGCTGTGGTTATGTTCCTATAGGCTTCAGCAAGTGCTTTGTCCAATATGTTGACTGGATGGTGAGGGTTAGGATGACATCCATTTGCAAGCCAGCCTTGTATCACTTCGTGGAATTCGTCAACTGTTAGCCAGCTCCATTCTGTCTTCAGAGCGTAGTTGAATTGGTTGCTACAGCGTTGGCTGCAATACTTTTTGGTTTGTCGTGATGTGGGCATTTGCGATCCACACCAACAGCATTTTCGGTGAACGATAGCCAAGGGCATACCTCCATTAAATTGGTGAAAAATTCAAAGATAATAGTTTTATATTAAAAAAGAGGCATACAACCCAAGGAAAAGAGAGCTGTATGCCTATAAGATGTGTAGTGCTGCAAGAAGAACGAGGAAATGCACCACACATAGAACAACTACCAAGCTCCCTCAAACCAGAAAGCTATAGTAGAGAAGCCGGGAAAGCTTCTTTTAACACCTCAACCAACCTATGTCCGTAAATCAGGTGAGGCGGAAACACAAAAACTGTAGAACGCAAAAACCGCCAAAGGGCGGGTATGTTTTCCGGGATATACTACTTAGACGAGGGAAGTGCTAAGGAAAGTCACATAATAGGGGGAAAAAGTTTAATATCTATTCCTTCTGTGCTTGCAATATATTATACACTTAAAGTCCGATTTTGGATATAGCTCTAAAGTGTGATTCAGCAACTTTGGCATAAATAACACATAAATTTGCTGGTATGCCTTATTGCGGACTTAGTGTATAAAACAATTCTTGAGCTATGTGGTAAGTTTAACATTCACTACGCGATTCTGTCAAGTAGGTAAAGCAATAAAAATCAACTATTTTGTTAACTATTTCATATTCGGTAGTGTGGAAGGCAGAGAACATCGGGTGTGTAGCTTAAATATCGTTATTCATTACCAAATGCTTGTTCAGCAATGACCACCTTCTAACCTGATGCTTGTTAAAGAAGCGTTCGAGGTTATGCGGTTTCTGAGCTTTGATAACAGATGCCATCCGCTCTAATCGCTGTTCTGTGCAGACACGTCCCAGCACCACCACGTCAGCCGAGAATGTTTTGTCTGCAATGTCCTGAATGTCTTCAATGCGTGCTGGGGCCAAGATCGACAGGAAGGCTTGGGGCTTCTTCTCCCGGTTCAGGAGCTGGATTCGTATTAGGAACGGGTGTTGAGGATGGCGACGGCGTAGGAGCTGCTTAAACGCGATCATGTCATCGAGTAGGGCAATGGAGTCTGGTTCGTCTGTATAGAAGACAGAATGCTGATGGTGCCAAGGGTGGGCACGGAGCATGGAGAGATATTTTCTCTTGGTCTTGTCCTCTGAAGCTTCAGTCACCTAGTACATCCTCCTGTGAATCAAACTCTTTTCCTAAACCTACCCTCGATCTGTGATGGTGGGGGCTGGGTGCCATCTAGCTACCAGCAGGCGCAGCAAGGGGCGGCACGGAAAAAGAGTGTACTCTGATTTTCAGAAGGTGTGCATTAGTAGTGCGGTGCTTTGATAGAGTCACGGGAAGTCGAAAGACAGTAGTTCGATGGCCTGTCGTTTCTGCTGCATTGATGCGCCTTGGCTATAGGTGTCAAAGCTGATGTGCCCTCGGGTATGGCCAAGAATGCTCGGAATTACCAGTGCTGGCGCTCCTGCCTGTTCAAGCTCAGTGGCAGTTAGCTTTCTGAAGCTATGGAATACGTGTTGATCCCCAAACCCCTCTGATCGTTTGAGCTTGGTGAACCTCTGACTCAAGGCGTTGAGCCGGATACCTGACTTCGTTTTGTCATTGCCCGCGAACAGATAGCCATTCTGTGATTGGGCAAGCTCCAGCCGCTGCCGGTATAGAGGAAGCAATGCGGAGGCAATCGGAATCTCACGAACCCCGGCCTTGGTCTTAGCATCCTCCACACGGAATGCGACGGGGGTGCCGTCATTGAATATGGTTGAGCTGGTGCTAAGGCGTCCAAGCTCCTCGATCCTGCATCCCGTCCAACAAGCGAAGACACAGAGGTCTGCAAGGTCGGTGTCATCCTTTGCCTTTGCAGCTTTATATAGACGTTCTGCTTCCTGCTTTGTGAATGCTGCCCAGCTACCCCCAGCAGCTTTACCAACTCGCGGGTGCTCGTGTCCTTCGAAGGGTGAAGGGGAGGCGGCAAATTGCTCGCGGTATGTCGGATCGTAGCGGCAAGCCCATTTGTGAATCTTGCGTAGCGCCCACAGGTGACCTTGGCGTGTCTGCCTGTTTGCACCGAGTGTGTCCAGGTACTGAGCAACAGCATCAAATGAGAGCGGAAGCTTTTCAGTAGTCAGCCAGTCGGAGAATGATTTGATCTTGCTGAGTGCTACGGATCGTGTGCGTTCGTTGGCTGATTGTGTGGCGAAGTGTTCGGCAAACCGGCGTTGTAGTGATGGGGTGAGCGGAGAGCGGGCACGGTAGGTTTCTGGCTTGGCAATAAGCAATCTGGCCTCTTCCAATTCTTCAGGCGTAAGCAAATGCTCTTGCTGTGCAAACAGCACCTCACTCTGACGGGAGAGGGTGTTGGCCTCCTGAACAAGGGGGATGAGGTCTGTGCCTGTACTGAGAAACTTTTGACGGACAAGCTCGTTAGCTCGGTCGATATCAGCTTGGGGAACGCCTGCGGCTCTGCGGTCGGCATCCACCTCGTCAAAGAGGAACTTGAGGGCTGACAGGATCGAATCAACCTCTTCGGGTGTGCGAGCTATAGAAGTGGGATGGCCATCAACAGCGTGCATGATCTGCCGCTTACGACTCTTCTCGTAAAACTCACCAGACCGAGCAATAGATTCTTTCCACTGATCGCCACGGCGAATTTGTTGGTCGCGTAGCTGTCGAAACTCGGCTTTCCATTCTGCTACCTGTCGAGCTGCCAGCTCACGAGCCAGTAGAGCGTCACCAGTCTTCAGGCTCTTGCTAAGAACGCGCCTGCTATAGATCGGCTGTAGCTTCTCAGGAATGTCGAGTCTTACGTGATATGTAGCACCACGTAACAGAATGTGATTTTTGATTGATGGCATGCTGGCATCACTCGGCAGGGTTTCTAAGCAGCTATTCTAACCAATATTTCTACCCAAACGTAGCGTAAAACCCTTGTAGGCCGCATGTTTGCTGGGTTGGAGGTGATACTTTGTACAAGCTGTGTTTCTATGTTCCGGACAGCCATCTGGAAGCGGTCAAGAAAGCAGTGTTTGCGATTGGCGCTGGCCGGATCGGTGCCTACGACAGCTGCTGCTGGCAGGTGCTGGGGCAGGGGCAGTATCGTCCGCTGGAAGGCAGTCAGCCCTTTCTCGGGCAAACCGGGCAGGTGCAACACGTGCCGGAGTGGAAAGTGGAGATGGTGGTCGCCGACGAGCTGATTCACGACAGCGTCAAGGCGATGAAAAAGGCCCACCCCTACGAAACGCCGGCCTTCGACGTCTGGCGTCTATCGGACATGCAGTTCTGATTCGATTGCCTGCTGGCGTGGCCGGCAGGCGCTTCCCGGCTTAGGGGCGTATCTCGATCAGGGTTCCGTCCTTCACCAATCCCCAGATTTCCCGCATGTCGCTGTTGGTGAGCGCGATGCAGCCCTCCGTCCAGTCGAGGGTGTGGAAGAACCATTCGGGATACTCTTCGTCCACTGGCGTGCCGTGCAGCATGATCATGCTTCCCGGGGCCACACCTTCCTGTTGCGCGCGCGCCAGGTCGCGTGCGTTGGGATAGGAGATGTGCATCGAAAGGTTGTACTTGTCGCTGGTCTTGCGCCAGTCGATCCAGTAGAAGCCTTCCGGCGTGCGCATGTCGCCCTCGCGCTGCTTGGCACCGTTCGGCTGTTTTCCAAGGGAGATGCGATAGCTCTTGAGCGTCTGCCCGGCGCTGACCAGATGGAGCTTGCGCTCGGATTTGATGACCAGCACCTTGTCGATGGGCGAGCCGCCCAGGCTGGGTGTCGCATTGGCGTGGGAGAAGGCGGTAAAGGTGAGGCAGAGCAGAGCGAGCAGCCAACGCATGGGGCTTTCCTGTCGAACTTCATCAGACCTGTGACCCGTTCGCCGACTCAGTCTGCCCGAGCGTTTTGCGGCTGGCGGTTCCGATAGCTCGTCACGGCCTCGGTGCGCACCGGGAAGGTCTGCTGCACCCGGTCGGCGAAGAAGCATTCTAGGGTACGGCCGATGGTCGGAAAAGCCAGCTCGGACCAAGGGATGTTCTGTTGTTCGAAGAGCTTCACCTCCAGGCTCTCGTCACCGGTACAGAACTCCAGATCCACCAGCTGAGCGCGAAAGAACATGTACACCTGATTGATGTGTGGCAGATCGAACAAGGTGTAGAGCTGCAGGTCCGTGACACGGGCGCAGGCTTCTTCGAGCGTCTCGCGTTCCGCTGCCTGCTGCAGGGTTTCGCCGTTCTCCATGAAGCCTGCCGGCAAGGTCCAGTAACCACGACGTGGCTCGATGGCCCGTCGGCAGAGCAGCACCTGGTCGCCCCAGATTGGCACGCACCCGGCGACTATTCGCGGGTTTTCATAATGCACAGTGTGGCAACTGCCGCAGACGAAGCGCGGGCGGTTGTCCCCGTCCGGGACGCGGATCAGTACCGGGTTGCCACACTGGTTGCAGTACTTCATGGACGAATTCCTGTCGATTCCGGCAAATCTTGGTCCGTTCGCGATGATTCGGCAAGGAAGCCGCGGACCTCAGTGAGACCGACCGCGCATGTCGGTGTTCGTCCGCTTCTCATGGCTTTTCCGAGGTCTTGGGCGACTGCGCCTTTCATGCCATGATGCCGGTCAAAGACGAAACGAGAAAATTCATGCTGGACACAATACTCCGACGGGTGCGCGGCCATTGCCCGCATCTCCTGGCGCCGGAGGACCGCCTGCCCGAGGCGGCCGTGTTGATGCCGATCACTCGCAGCGAGTCGCCGGAACTAGTACTCACACTCCGAGCGGCCGGCCTGTCCACCCATGGCGGGGAGGTCGCATTCCCTGGCGGTCGCCGCGATCCGGAAGACCGCGATCTGCTGCAGACTGCGCTGCGCGAGGCCGAGGAGGAGGTCGGGCTGGCGCCTGGCATGGTAGAGGTCGTCGGCCCGCTCAGCAGTCTGGTATCGGTGCATGGGATCCACGTCACGCCCTATGTTGGGCTGGTTCCCGACTACGTGGAGTACCGCGCCAATGACGCCGAGATCGCCTCGGTGTTTTCGGTGCCGCTGGAGTTCTTCTGCCAGGACCCGCGTGAGGTCACCCATCGCATCGACTACCAGGGCCAGAGCTGGTACATCCCGTCTTACCGTTATGGCGAATACCAGATATGGGGGCTGACGGCGATCATGATCGTCGAGCTGGTCAACGTGGTGTACGACGCCGGCATCGAAATGCGCCGTGCACCCGCTGCGTTCGTCGACCTGTCCGGGCGCGGCAAACCCTGAGCCACGCCGGTGACGCCGTCGGCGTCCCGGCGTTCATCATCCGACAACAAGAGGTGTCTGCGTGAAATACCGTCTGGGAGAGTCGCGAGTCGATGCACATCCGCAAAGCTGGGTGGCGCCAAATGCCACGCTGGTCGGCAAGATTCGTCTCGATGCTGGTGCCAGTGTGTGGTTCGGTGCGGTGCTGCGCGGCGACAACGAGCTGATTCACATCGGCGAGAACAGCAATGTGCAGGACGGTAGCGTGATGCACACCGACATGGGCCATCCGCTGACGCTGGGAACTGGCGTGACGGTGGGTCACAACGCCATGCTGCATGGCTGCACGGTGGGTGACTACAGCCTGATCGGCATCAATGCGGTGGTGCTCAACGGGGCGAAGATCGGCAAGCACTGCATCATCGGCGCCAATACGCTGATTGCCGAAGGCAAGGAAATTCCCGATGGCTCGCTGGTGGTGGGCTCGCCCGGCAAGGTGGTCCGCGAGTTGAGCGAGGAACAGAAGAAAATGCTCGAGGCCAGCGCCGCTCACTACGTGCACAACGCCCAGCGCTACGCGCGTGATCTGGAGCCAGACGAGTGAGTGTCGCGGAAAAACCTGTCGCTTCCCCCTGTGTCAGCCTATGCGCGCTGGACGAAGACGACCTGTGCGTCGGCTGCCAGCGCAGTGCTGACGAGATCCGCCGCTGGGGCCAGATGGACAACGAGGAGCGTCGCCTGGTACTGCAGCGTTGCGGCGAAAGGGCCCGTCTCGGCGGCCAGCTGATGTAAGACGTTGCCTGTACCCGGTTCGTGTTTTCAACCGTAACGAGGAATCCCATGCCAAGAATAGGCACTCCGCTGTCGCCCAGTGCGACCCGTATCCTGCTCTGCGGCTGCGGCGAGTTGGGCAAGGAACTGGTCATCGAGCTGCAGCGCCTCGGCGTCGAAGTGATTGCCGTGGACCGTTATGCCAATGCGCCAGCCATGCAGGTGGCGCACCGCAGCCATGTGCTCGACATGCTCGACGGCGCCGCGCTGCGTGCCGTCATCGAGCAGGAGCGCCCGCACTACATCGTGCCGGAGATCGAGGCGATCGCCACTGCGACCCTCGTCGAGCTGGAGCGTGAAGGCTATACGGTGATCCCGACCGCCAGGGCTGCCCAACTGACCATGAATCGCGAAGGCATCCGCCGCCTGGCAGCTGAGGAGCTGGGGTTGCCGACCTCACCCTATCGCTTTGCCGACTCGCTGGACGAGTGCCGCGCCGCCGCCATGGCGCTGGGCTTCCCGTGCCTGGTCAAGCCGGTAATGAGTTCCTCTGGCAAGGGGCAGTCGGTGCTGCGTAGCGACGCGGACATCGATGCGGCCTGGGAATATGCGCAGGCCGGTGGCCGCGCCGGTCGCGGGCGGGTCATCGTCGAAGGCTTCATCGATTTCGATTACGAGATCACTCTGTTGACGGTGCGTCATGCTGGCGGAACCAGCTTCTGCGAGCCGGTAGGGCATCGCCAGGAGAAAGGCGACTATCAGGAATCCTGGCAGCCGCAGCCTATGGCACCGGCGGCGCTGGCCGAGGCGAAGCGCATCGCGCTGGCGGTCACCGATGCGCTGGGCGGGCGTGGCATCTTCGGGGTCGAACTGTTCGTCAAGGGCGAGCAGGTATGGTTCTGCGAGATATCGCCGCGGCCGCACGACACCGGTCTGGTCACGCTGGTCTCGCAGGAACTGTCGGAATTCGCCTTGCATGCGCGGGCCATCCTTGGCCTGCCGATTCCGGTCATTCGCCAGCTGGGGCCTGCGGCGTCGGCCGTGGTGCTGGTGGAGGGGGAGTCGGCTCAGGTGAGCTTTGGCAACCTCGCGGAAGTGCTGGCCGAGCCCGATACCGCGCTGCGTCTGTTCGGAAAGCCTGGCGTCAGCGGTCAGCGGCGCATGGGCGTGGCGCTGGCACGAGACACTTCCATTGATGCTGCGCGGCAGAAGGCGCTACGTGCCGCGGCAGCGGTGAAGATCGAGCTCTGAGTGCAGCGGAGCCGGCTTAGTGCCGGCTCTAGCCAACTTGCTGCTCAGCCGACGGGGTCGCGCTCACGGTCCAGGCACGCACGCTTTTTACCCGATTGTCGGCCGCCTGGAGGATCTCCAGGCGATAGTTGCCGATCTGCAGGCAGATGCCGCTATCGGGGATATGCTCCAGGGCCTCGGTGATCAGCCCGTTGAGCGTCTTGGGCCCGTCGCAGGGGAGGTGCCAGTCCAGCGCACGGTTCACCTCGCGGATATAGGCCGCGCCATCGATGACCAGCGTGCCGTCTTCCTGCGGGTGGATGTCGGGGCTGCGCAGGGTATCCTGATTGCTGAATTCGCCGACGATCTCTTCGAGAATGTCCTCGAGCGTGACGACGCCGCGAACGTCGCCGTACTCGTCCACGACGATGCCGATCCTGCGCTTCTGTTTCTGGAAGTTCAGCAGCTGGGTGGAAAGCGGCGTGTTTTCCGGCACGAAGTAGGGCTCGGTACAGGCGGCAAGCAGGCTTTCCTTGGTCAGCTGGTCGTGGCTGAGCAGGCGGGCGATCTGTCGCATGTGGACGATGCCCTCGATCTGGTTGATGTCGTTGCGGAACACCGGCAGACGCGTGTGGGGAGTGGTGCGCAACTGGCTGATGATCGCTTCCAGATCGTCATCGAGGTCGATACCGGCGACCTCGTTGCGCGGAATCATGATGTCGTCGACCGTCACTCGTTCCAAGTCGAGAATGCCCAGCAGCATACTCTGGCGATTGAGGGGCAGGTCGCTGCCCGATTCGCGCACCACGCTGCGCAGTTCCTCGGTGGACAGGCTGTCATTGCCCTTGTTGGACAGGTCGACGCCGAGCAACCCGAGCAGGCCGTTGCTCACCCAGCTGAGCATGGCGACCAGGGGGTAGAGCACCTTCTGCAGCATCTTCAGTGGCAGACTGACCGGGTAGGCGATGATCTCCGGGCGCAGCGCCGCCAGCGTCTTGGGTGTGATCTCGCCGAATATCAGCAGGATGATCGTCAGGCCGATGGTTGCGATGGCGATGCCTGCTTCGCCCCACAGCTGCATCGCCAGCACTGTGGCAATGGATGAAGCAAGGATGTTGACGAAGTTGTTGCCGACCAGAATGGTGCCCAGCAGGCGGTCGGGGTGCGCCAGCAGTTCGCTGGCACGGCGGGCGCCACGATGGCCCTCCTTGGCCTGATGTCTGAGGCGGTAGCGATTGAGGCTGAGCATGCCGGTCTCGGAACTGGAGAAGAACGCCGAGCACAGCAGCAGAAAGACCAGCAGGCCGACGAGAAAGCCGGGGTGTAGATTTTCCACGAGTTAGCCTGTTCGCTTCAGATATGCAGGATGAATTCGCGGACCAGCTTGCTGCCGAAGTACGCCAGCATCAGCAGGCAGAAACCAGCCAGCGTCCAGCGGATGGCCTTGTAACCGCGCCAGCCGAGTTGGTGCCGGCCCCACAGCAGCAAGCCAAATACGACCCAGGCGACCACCGAGAGCAGTGTCTTGTGGACCAGATGCTGGGCGAAAAGGTCATCGAGGAACAGCCAGCCCGACAGCAGCGATGCGGAGAGCAGTGCCCAGCCTGCCCAGAGGAAGCCGAACAGCAGGCTTTCCATGGTCTGCAACGGCGGGAAGTTGCGGATCAGCCCCGAAGGGTGCTTGTGCTTGAGGTGGTGGTCCTGCAGCAACAGCAGCAGCGCCTGGAACACCGCAATGGTTAGCATGCCGTAGGCCAGGATCGACAGCAGGATATGCGCGAGGATGCCCGGCTCCTCGGTGATAGCCGGTGCGGTGCCGGATGGGGCGAATTCTGCGAAGAGCACCGTCAGGCAGCCTAGGGGAAACAGAAGCAGCAGCAGGTTTTCCACGGGCATGCGGTACAGCGCCAGCAGTATCAGCAGGATGACGGCGGCGGCGATCAGGCTCGATGCGTTGAAGAAGTCCAGGTGCAGGCCGCTGGGCGACAGCAGCTGAATGAAGAGGCTGACCCCGTGGGCAAGCAATGCGAGCAGGCCCACGGCCAGCAGCAGGCGTTTGTCCGGCACGGTGCGTTGTGCCAGTCGCAAGCTTTGGTAACCCGTGACGCCGGCGTAGAGAATGGCGGCGGCAAGGCTGGGTAACAGAGGGTGCATAGGTTCCGCTAACGGGCTCGAAAGGTCGTGAGTGTGGCACAAACGCCCGAGGCACAAAAGCTGCGGCAAGGTTACGCGGCTCGTGGTGGGAACTGCTTCGTGTGGGGCCGCTGTCGCCGCACCTTTAGCAGGGCGGATCGGCGGCATGGATCGCGTCTGCTGAGAAAAGCGACGTGTGCGGGGTACCGGCGGCGCGTCCGCACCTTCTATAATCGCGCCCCTCAGCACATCCAGCGTGGAATGGCTCATGTTCGAAAACCTAACCGATCGTCTCTCTCAAACGCTTCGTCATGTCACCGGCAAGGCCAAGCTGACCGAGGACAATATCAAGGACACCCTTCGTGAAGTGCGGATGGCGCTGCTCGAGGCCGACGTCGCGCTGCCGGTGGTGAAGGATTTCGTCAATCGGGTCAAGGAGCGCGCGGTTGGTACCGAGGTGTCGAAGAGTCTGACCCCGGGCCAGGCGTTCGTGAAGATCGTTCGCGCCGAGCTGGAAGAGCTGATGGGCGCCGCCAACGAGGATCTGGCGCTCAATGTCACGCCTCCGGCCGTGGTGCTGATGGCGGGCCTGCAGGGTGCGGGTAAGACCACGACCGTGGGCAAGCTGGCGCGCTTCCTCAAGGAGCGAAAGAAGAAAACGGTGCTGGTGGTGTCTGCCGACGTCTATCGTCCAGCGGCGATCAAGCAGCTCGAGACGCTGGCCGGCGAAGTCGGCGTGACCTTCTTCCCCTCCGACACCAGCCAGAAACCGGTGGATATCGCTCAGGCCGCGATCCGCGAAGCCAAGCTCAAGTTCATTGACGTGGTACTGGTCGATACCGCTGGTCGGCTGGCCATCGACGCCGAGATGATGGCCGAGATTCAGGCTGTTCACGCGGCGATCAAGCCGGCGGAAACGCTGTTCGTGGTCGACGCCATGACCGGTCAGGATGCGGCGAACACCGCCCGGGCGTTCGGCGATGCACTGCCTCTGACCGGCGTGGTGCTGACCAAGGTCGATGGCGACGCCCGGGGTGGTGCGGCGCTTTCGGTGCGGCATGTCACCGGCAAGCCGATCAAGTTCCTCGGCATGGGTGAGAAGAGCGATGCGCTGGAGCCCTTCCATCCGGACCGAATCGCCTCCCGTATCCTTGGCATGGGCGATGTGCTCAGCCTTATCGAGCAGGCCGAACAGACCCTCGACCGTGAAAAGGCCGAGAAGCTCACCAAGAAGCTGAAGAAGGGCAAGGGCTTCGATCTCGAAGACTTCCGCGATCAGCTGCAGCAGATGAAGAATATGGGCGGTCTTGGCGGCCTGATGGACAAGCTGCCCTCCATCGGTGGCGTCAACCTGTCGCAGATGGGGCACGCGCAAGGCGCGGCGGAAAAGCAGTTCAAGCAGATGGAGGCGATCATCAATTCGATGACGCCAGCCGAGCGACGCAACCCCGATATCATCAGCGGCTCGCGCAAGCGGCGTATCGCCATGGGCTCAGGCACCCAGGTGCAGGATATCGGACGGTTGATCAAGCAGCACAAGCAGATGCAGAAGATGATGAAGAAGGTCACCGGCAAGGGTGGCATGGCCAAGATGATGCGCGGTATGGGCGGCATGTTCCCGGGTGGCGGGATGCCCAAGTTCTAGTCCCGCGGCTGCGATTGCACAGGTTTGGCGCCAGGACGGGCGCGCGCCTGTGTCCGGCGCGCTGGACGGCTGCGCGCCTCTAGCAAAAGAGTTTGCAAAATCCCCGGCATTCCTTAAAATGTGCGGCCTTTCGGGCCTAGGCCCATTTTAAGTGTGTGCCTTAAGTTAGCACCGACTACAGGAACGATGTTCACATGGTAACTATTCGTCTCGCCCGTGGCGGCTCCAAGAAGCGCCCTTTCTACCACCTGACCGTGACCAACAGCCGCAATCCGCGTGATGGTCGCTTCGTCGAGCGCATCGGTTTCTTCAATCCGATCGCCACTGGTGCGGAAGTGAAGCTCTCTGTGAATCAGGAGCGCGCTGCTTACTGGCTGAGCCAGGGCGCACAGCCGTCTGAGCGCGTTGCTCAGCTGCTGAAGGAAGCTGCCAAGGCCGCTGCCTGAACCCTATGAGCGCAATGTACGCCCCGAGCGATGAGCTGGTCGTCATCGGCAAGATCGTTTCGGTGCATGGCGTGCGCGGTGACGTGAAGGTCTATTCCTTCACCGATCCAATCGACAACCTGCTGGACTATCGTCGCTGGACGCTGAGGCGAGGTGATGAGGTCAAGCAGGTCGAGTTGGTCAAAGGGCGCCTCCAGGGCAATATCCTGGTGGCTTCGCTGAAAGGACTGACCGATCGCGAGGTGGCGCGTACGTACGCCGACTTCGAGATCTGCGTTCCACGCAGCGAACTGCCCGCGCTGGATGACGGCGAATACTACTGGTACCAGCTTCAGGGTTTGAAGGTGCTCAATCAGGCCGGGCAGTTGCTCGGTCAGGTCGATCACCTGCTCGAGACCGGAGCCAATGATGTTCTGGTCGTAAAGCCTTGCGCCGGAAGTCTGGATGATCGCGAGCGACTGCTGCCCTATACGGATCACTGTGTCTTGAAAGTGGACCTGGATTCGGGCGAGATGCAGGTCGACTGGGACGCGGATTTCTGAACGGCATGGCCGGCTTGCGCGTCGAGGTCATCAGCCTGTTCCCGGATATGTTCGCAGCCATCAGCGAATATGGGATTACCAGTCGTGCGGTGAAGCAGGGGTTGCTCCAGTTGAATTGCTGGAATCCCAGGAGCTACACCGAGGACCGTCATCAGACGGTGGATGACCGCCCGTTCGGCGGTGGCCCCGGCATGGTGATGAAGATCAAGCCGCTTGAGCTGGCACTGGCTGATGCCAAGCGTGCCGCGGGCGGGAAGGCGAAGGTCATCTACCTGTCGCCGCAAGGGCGTCAGCTGAAACAGGCCGATGTCCGCGAACTGGCGAATGAGGAGGCGTTGATTCTCATTGCCGGTCGTTACGAAGGTATCGACGAGCGCTTCATCGAAGCGCACGTGGATGAGGAATGGTCGATCGGCGACTACGTGCTGTCCGGCGGCGAGCTGCCGGCAATGGTGCTGATCGATGCCGTGACCAGGTTGCTTCCGGGCGCCCTGGGGCATGCTGGTTCCGCCGAGGAGGATTCGTTTACCGACGGCCTGCTCGACTGCCCGCATTACACGCGTCCTGAGGTGTATGAGGGTAAATGTGTTCCTGAGGTGCTGCTCAGCGGCAACCATGAACACATCCGGCGTTGGCGCTTGCAGCAGTCCCTTGGGCGGACCTGGGAGCGACGCGCTGATCTTCTGGATAGCCGCTCGCTTTCTGGAGAAGAACAAAAGCTGCTGGCGGAATACATCGGTCAGCGGAACGATAGTTAACGTATCGATGGCAACCCGGCGGGTTGACCTTAGGAGCACACAGCATGACCAACAAGATCATTCAGCAGCTCGAAGCCGAGCAGATGACCAAAGAAATCCCGCCGTTCGCGCCGGGCGATACCGTCATCGTTCAGGTGAAGGTGAAGGAAGGCGACCGTCAGCGTCTGCAGGCCTTCGAGGGCGTGGTAATCGGCAAGCGTAACCGCGGCCTGAACAGCGCTTTCACCGTTCGCAAGATCTCCAACGGCGTTGGCGTCGAGCGTACCTTCCAGAGCTACAGCCCGATGGTCGACAGCATCAGCGTCAAGCGTCGCGGTGACGTGCGCAAAGCCAAGCTGTACTACCTCCGCGCGCTGTCCGGCAAGGCCGCCCGCATCAAGGAAAAGCTGGTCTAAGACCTCCTTTCCGCGAATCGAAAAAGCAGCCCTCGGGCTGCTTTTTTCGTTTCTGCAGCCTCGAAGCATCGCGCTGCGGTGACTACAGGCGGTCGACGCAGGCCGGCTTGCGCTTGCCGAGGCCCTGGCCCGCCTCGGCCGGCTGTGGAACACTGTTGGGCCCAATCCGATTCTTACCGCCATGCCCACGCTCGACGATCCCGTAATAGACCGTTACCTCGATGCCCTCTGGCTGGAAAAGGGCCTGGCCGATAACAGTCGGGAGGCCTATCGCAACGACCTCGCCTCATTCAACGGTTGGTTGCAGGAGCGCGGCGTTCGGTTGGCGGCGGCGGGGCGGGAGATCATTCTCGATCACCTCGCCTGGCGCCTGAACAATGGCTACAAGGCGCGCTCCACGGCGCGCTTTCTCTCCGGGCTGCGCGGCTTCTACCGCTACCTGCTGCGTGAGGGTGAGATTTCGCTCGATCCGACATTGCGTGTCGACTTGCCCCGCCTGGGGCGGCCGCTACCCAAGGCATTGTCCGAAGCGGACGTGGAGGCCTTGCTGGCGGCGCCCGATACGGGTGATCCGCTTGGGTTGCGGGATCGGGCAATGCTCGAGGTGCTCTATGCCTGCGGTTTGCGGGTCACCGAGCTGATCAGTCTGACCCTGGAGCAGGTGAGCATGCGCCAGGGCGTGTTGCGAACCTTCGGCAAGGGCAACAAGGAGCGTCTGGTTCCGCTCGGCGAAGAAGCGCTGCACTGGCTGCAGCGTTACCAGCGGGATGCTCGAGATCAACTGCTGGCAGGTCGGCCCAGTGATGTGCTTTTTCCGAGCCAGCGCGGCGAGCAGATGACCCGCCAGACCTTCTGGCACCGTATCAAGCTGCACGCCCGGGTCGCAGGTATCGCGACCGGCATTTCGCCTCACACCCTGCGTCACGCGTTCGCAACGCACCTGCTAAACCATGGAGCGGACTTGCGTACCGTGCAAATGCTGCTTGGCCACAGCGACCTGTCTACGACACAGATCTACACGCACATCGCACGCGCGCGGCTGCAGGAACTGCATGCGACGCACCATCCACGAGGCTAGCCAGCGGTGGATTGGCTGCTCATGATGCCGCCGGAGCAGTCGCATCGAATGATCGGCTGCACAACGTAGTGGAGAGGCCTGTGGCAGTTTGCAGCACTTGGCTATGGTAGGCTTTGCGCCTTTCCTTGATTGTCGCTGCCAGGAGTTCCCATGGGCGTGATTCGTATGTTTGCTGCCGCCACAATTGGTCTGGTCAGCACCGTTGCAATGGCCGCCGATCCGGATCAGGCAATACGTCAATCGCTGCAGAAAATTCAGCCCGACATGCCGATCGAGGCGGTAGCCGAGAGCCCGATGCCGGGGGTGTATCAGGTTCAGCTGGAAGGCGGGCGGCAGCTGTATGCCAGTGCCGACGGTCAGTTTGTCATTCAGGGTTATCTCTACCAGTTCAAGGATGGGCAGGCGGTCAACCTGACCGAGCAGGCACAGAGCCGATCGGTGGCCAAGCAGATCAACGCCATTCCGGCGAGTGAGATGGTGGTGTTCGCACCCAAGGCGCCGAAAACCCATATCACCGTGTTCACCGATACCGATTGTGGCTATTGCCAGAAGCTGCACAGCGAAGTGCCTCAGCTCAACCGTCTCGGTGTGGAGGTGCGCTATGTGGCGTTCCCGCGCCAGGGGATGGGCAGCCACGGTGCCAATACCCTGACCAGTGTGTGGTGCGCCAAGGACCGTCAGGATGCCATGAACAAGGCCAAGGCTCGTGAAGAACTGCCGGCAGCCAGTTGCGATACCCCGATCGCCAAGCAATACCAGTTGGGGCAGATGATCGGTGTGCAGGGTACGCCGGCCATCATTCTCGCCAACGGTCAAATGATCCCCGGCTACCAGCCAGCGGCGCAGCTTGCAGAGGTGGCGCTCGCTGCGGCCAAGTAATCGATCCCAGCCCATCGGTCCGGTGCGCCGGTCCGACGATCGGCAGCGGAACTGAGCAGCTGACCGCGTTCAAACCCTTCGGTACTGAACGAAGGTGGTCGCGATGAAGCTCGAAGGTTCCTGTCACTGTCAGGCCGTGCGGTTCACGCTCGAATCCGCACAGCCCTATCCTTTCATGCGCTGCTATTGCTCGATCTGCCGCAAGACGGCAGGTGGCGGCGGCTTTGCCATCAATCTGGGTGGCGACTATCGCACGCTCCAGATCGATGGGCGTGAACACCTCGGCATCTATCGGGCGAGGCTGACCGATGCGGACGGCGGGACGCGCGTCAGCGAAGGGCGCCGGCATTTCTGCCGCCTTTGTGGTAGCGCACTGTGGTTGTGGGACCCGAGCTGGCCGGACCTGGTGCATCCGTTCGCCTCGGCCATCGACAGCGACTTGCCGGTACCGCCGGAGCATACGCATCTGATGCTCAATTCCAAGGCCGGCTGGGTCGAGCCCCATATACAGGCCGGGGACCGCTGTTTCGCCGAGTACCCGGACGAATCCCTCGCGCAGTGGCATGAGCGACTGGGGCTTGGACGGCCGTAGCGCTAGCCGTGGCTGATTGACTAAAAGCTGCTCCCTTCGTAATGTGCGACTCTTTTGTCGATCGGCAGGTCCGGTCGTTTCGCTGTGAATGGGGAGTTCAGCTTGAAACCGGTGAAAGTTGGCATCTGTGGGCTGGGAACCGTCGGTGGCGGTACCTTCAATGTGCTCAAACGCAACGCCGAGGAGATTGCCCGCCGTGCCGGGCGTGGAATCGAGGTTGCGCAGATTGCCACTCGTCACCCTAATTCCAAGTGCGACACCGGTTCGACCCCTATCACCGTCGACATCTTCGATATCGTGAACAACCCGGAAATCGACATCGTTGTCGAGCTGATCGGCGGCTACACGGTAGCCAAGCAACTGGTGCTCAAGGCCATCGAGAATGGCAAGCATGTGGTCACTGCGAACAAGGCACTGATCGCTGTGCACGGCAACGAGATCTTCGCCAAGGCGCGCGAAAAGGGCGTCATCGTCGCGTTCGAGGCTTCGGTGGCTGGCGGTATCCCGGTGATCAAGGCGATTCGCGAAGGCCTTGCCGGCAACCGCATCAACTGGCTGGCGGGCATCATCAACGGCACCGGCAATTTCATTCTCACCGAGATGCGAGAGAAGGGCCGCACCTTCGAGGACGTGCTCAAGGAAGCCCAGGAGCTCGGCTATGCCGAGGCCGATCCGACGTTCGACGTGGAAGGCATAGATGCTGCCCACAAACTCACCATCCTGGCATCCATCGCCTTCGGCATTCCGCTGCAGTTCGATAAGGCCTATACCGAGGGCATTGCACGCCTGACCACCGCCGATGTGAACTACGCCGAGGCCCTGGGCTATCGCATCAAGCACCTGGGCGTCGCTCGTCGCACCGAGGCGGGTATCGAGCTGCGCGTGCATCCCACGCTGATTCCGGCCGATCGCCTGATCGCCAATGTCAATGGCGTGATGAACGCCGTGATGGTCAATGGCGATGCCGTCGGCAGTACTCTCTACTATGGCGCCGGAGCCGGTATGGAGCCGACTGCCTCGGCCGTTGTTGCTGACGTCGTCGATGTCACTCGTGCGCTGACCACCGACCCGAACAATCGCGTGCCGCACCTGGCCTTCCAGCCGGACTCGCTTTCCGATCATCCGATCCTGCCGATCACCGCCTGCGAAAGCGCTTATTACCTGCGTATCCAGGCCAAGGATCATCCGGGCGTGCTGGCACAGGTGGCGACCATCCTTTCCGAGCGCGGCATCAATATCGAGTCGATCATGCAGAAGGAAGCCGAGGTCCAGGACGGCCTGGTTCCGGTGATCCTCGTGACCCATCGGGTCGTGGAACAGCGCATTGACGACGCCATCGCTGCGCTCGAGCGGCTCGATGACGTCGTGGACAAGGTCGTACGCATCCGCGTCGAACAGCTGAATTAACAGGAGCCGAGCGAGCGCCGAGAGGCCCAGCGGCTTCAGGCGTCCAGGCCCAAATCGAAGGTTGAGAAAAATGCGCTACATCAGCACCCGCGGCCAGGCACCGGCCCTGAATTTCGAAGATGTGCTGCTGGCCGGTCTGGCCAGCGACGGCGGCCTCTACGTGCCGGAGAACCTGCCGCGCTTCACTGTAGAGGAAATCGCTTCCTGGGCCGGCCTGCCGTATCACGAACTGGCGTTCCGGGTCATGCGACCATTCGTTGCCGGCAGCATTCCGGATGCCGACTTCAAGAAAATCCTGGAAGAGACCTATGGCGTTTTCGCCCATGGCGCCATTGCCCCGCTGCGCCAGCTGAACGGCAACGAGTGGGTGCTCGAGCTGTTCCACGGTCCGACCTTGGCCTTCAAGGATTTCGCCCTGCAGCTGCTCGGCCGTCTGCTCGACTACGTGCTGGCCAAGCGTGGCGAGCGCGTGGTGATCATGGGAGCCACCTCCGGTGACACCGGTTCGGCTGCCATCGAAGGCTGCCGCCGTTGCGAGAACGTCGATATCTTCATCCTGCACCCGCACCAGCGCGTGTCGGAAGTGCAGCGCCGGCAGATGACCACCATCCTCGGCGACAACATTCACAACATCGCCATCGAAGGCAATTTCGATGACTGCCAGGAGATGGTCAAGGCCAGCTTCGCCGACCAGGGGTTCCTCAAGGGCACCCGCCTGGTGGCAGTCAACTCGATCAACTGGGCGCGGATCATGGCCCAGATCGTCTACTACTTCCATGCCGCACTGCAGCTGGGCGGCCCGGCGCGTTCGGTCGCCTTCTCGGTCCCGACCGGCAATTTCGGTGACATCTTCGCCGGTTACCTGGCGCGCAACATGGGGCTGCCGATCAATCAGCTGATCGTTGCCACCAACCGCAACGACATCCTGCACCGTTTCATGTCCGGCAATCACTACGACAAGGACACGCTGCATCCGTCGCTGTCGCCGTCCATGGACATCATGGTGTCGTCGAACTTCGAACGCCTGCTGTTCGACCTGCACGGTCGCAACGGCAAGGCCGTAGCCGATCTGCTGGATGGCTTCCGCGCCAGCGGCAGACTCTCGGTGGAAGAGGATCGCTGGACCGAAGCGCGTCGACTCTTCGATTCGCTGGCGGTGGACGACGAGCAGACCTGCGCGACCATCGCCCGGGTGTTCAAGGAGACCGGTGAGGTGCTCGATCCGCATACCGCCATCGGCGTGCACGCCGCCCGTGAATGCCGTCGCAGCCTGAGCATCCCGATGGTCACCCTGGGCACCGCGCATCCGGTGAAATTCCCGGATGCGGTGGAGAAGGCCGGTATCGGTCAGGCGCTGGCGCTGCCGGCGCATCTTGCCGACCTGTTCGAGCGTAGCGAGCGGTGCACGGTGTTGCCAAACGAGCTCAAGGCGGTGCAGGCCTTCGTCGGCCAGCACGGCAATCGCGGCAAGCCGCTCTAAGGGACGGTGATGTGAAAAAGGCCAGTCATGTGACTGGCCTTTTTCGTTCTGGAGTGGCGCGAGCGACAAACGTCGCCTCGCACATCGGCATCGGGCGGTGCTAGTCGTCGAACTCTTCCCAGCCGCCCATTTCCTTCCAGCGATTGACGATCCCGCAGAACAGCTCGGCGGTCTTCTCGGTGTCGTAGCGGGCCGAATGCGCCTCGCGACCGTCGAAATCGATGCCCGCGGCCTGGCAGGCCTTGGCCAGCACGGTCTGGCCGTAGGCGAGGCCGGCGAGGGTGGCGGTATCGAAGCTGGAGAAGGGGTGGAAGGGGTTGCGCTTGATCTCGCAGCGGGCAATGGCAGCGTTCAGGAAGCCCAGGTCGAAGCTGCTGTTATGCCCGACCAAAATGGCACGCTTGCAGCCGGCGGACTTCACCGCCTTGCGCACGCTGCGGAAGATGTCGGTCAGCGCCTGCTGTTCGGGTACCGCCATGCGCAACGGGTGATCGAGCTTGATGCCGGTGAACTCCAGCGCGGCCGGTTCGATATTGGCGCCGGCGAAGGGCTCGACCCGGTAGAACAGCGTGTCCTGCGGGTAGAGCAGGCCCTGTTCGTCCATGCCGACGGTCACTGCGGCGATCTCCAGCAGTGCATCGGTCGCGCAGTTGAATCCACCGCACTCGACATCGATCACCACCGGCAGGAAGCCGCGGAAGCGCCGCGCCATGGGCGAGCGGGGCTTGCCGGGCAGGTGCTCCTCGAGTTCGTCTTCGAAGTGTTCCTCGCTCATGCATTGCTCTCCAGGCGCCAGTGCAGGCGTTCGCCCGCGCGCAACGGGACCACGACCTGTTCGCCGAACGGCAGGCTGGCCGGGACGTTCCACTCCGTGCGCACCAGCGTGATCTCATCCGTATTGCGCGGCAGGCCATAGAAATCAGGACCGAAATGGCTGGCGAAGGGTTCCAGCTTGTCCAGCGCCTGGCGCTGCTCGAAGGCTTCGGCATACAGCTCGATGGCCGCGAACGCGGTGTAGCAGCCGGCGCAGCCGCAGGCGGCTTCCTTGGCATGCTGCGCATGGGGTGCCGAGTCGGTTCCGAGAAAGAACTTCGGGCTGCCGCTGGTGGCGGCGTCCAGCAGGGCTTCCTGGTGCAGGTTGCGCTTGAGCACCGGCAGACAGAACAGGTGCGGGCGGATTCCGCCCACCAGCATGTGGTTGCGGTTGTAGAGCAGATGGTGCGCGGTGATGGTGGCGCCGACGTTGGCTCCGGCCGCCTGCACGAACTGCACGGCATCACGCGTGGTGATGTGCTCGAAGACCACCTTCAGGGTCGGGAAGCGAGCGGTGACGCGGCTCAGCTGCTCGTCGATGAAGTACTTCTCGCGATCGAAAATGTCGATCTCGCTGCGGGTGACTTCGCCGTGCACCAGCAGCGGCAGACCGACTTCGGCCATGGTTTCCAGCACGCCGAAGATATTGTCGATGGCGGTGACGCCGGAGGCCGAGTTGGTGGTGGCGCCCGCCGGGTAGAGCTTGGCTGCGTGGACGAAGCCGCTGGCCTTGGCGCGGCGGATGTCGTCCGGAGTTGTACTGTCGGTGAGGTAGAGCACCATCAGCGGTTCGAAGCGACTACCCGCGGGGCGGGCCGCGAGAATGCGCTGGCGATAGGCCTCTGCCTCGTCGGCATTGCGCACCGGCGGCACCAGGTTCGGCATGATGATGGCGCGGGCGAACTGGCGAGCCGCATCTGCGACGGTATGGGGCAGGGCGGCTCCGTCGCGCAGGTGGATGTGCCAGTCGTCGGGGCGCAGCAGGGTGAGTCGGTCGGACATGCGGGGCTTTCCAGGCGGGTGAAACGTGCGCGAATGCTACCGGAAAAGCCCGGGCGGGGCACCTTGCCTTCGTCTGCGGCGGTCGACCCTCACCGCCCAACGCTCAAGTTTGCTGACCGGGCACCGATACCTAGATGGAACCAGCATCCTCCCGGAGCCCACCGTGCGCCTGCGCCCCCTCGTACTGTTGTGCCTGCTCGCTTCACCGGCCAACGCCCTGACATTCCAGACTCGGCTGGAGCGGGTGCAGTGGCAGGTGGAGGGCGATCAGTTCGAGTGTCGGCTGATCCAGCCCATCGCCGGTTTTGGCAGCGGCCAGTTCGTGCGTCGGGCCGGCGAGCAGGCAATTTTCCGCCTGCATTCCCCGGAACGCTGGCTGAGTACCGGTTCGGCGACGCTGCTGGCCGCTGCCGCGCCGTGGCAGCCTTCACGCAGCGATATCAATCTGGGGGTTGTGTCGGTGGGCGGTGGCGATATCCCGTTCAACAGCACCCAGGCGCAGGCCGGACGGCTGCTCAGCGGGCTGCTCGAAGGTCGTAGCCCGGTGGTGCGCCATCGCACGCTGCATGGCGGCGATGCGCTGGAGATCCGCCTGCTGCCGGCGCGTTTCGCCAAGGCCTACGAAGACTACCGCGCCTGCACGGCGAAATTGCTGCCGGTCAACTTCGATCAGCTGCGCCAATCGCAGATCGGCTTCCCCAGCAGCGACGTAGCGCTCGATGCGCTGGGGCGTGCCAAGCTGGACATCATCCTGCAGTACCTGCGTGCCGATCCCAGCGTGAATCGCATCCAGCTCGATGGCCATTCCGACAACAGCGGCAATCGGCTGGTCAATCGTGATCTGTCGAGACGCCGGGCGCTGGCGGTGCAGGAGTACCTGATCGCCAATGGCGTGCCGGAGCAGCAGATCACCGTGCGCTTCCATGGCGAGCGCTATCCGCTGGTGGCCAACAGCAGCGAAGCCAACCGGGCCAAGAACCGGCGAGTCACCCTGCGTCTGGAGCGCGAGGCAGCGGCCGCGGCGAACTCGACCGAAACAGCGGCGCCATCTTCCTGACCGCGCGACCGCCGCGCCCCTGTAAAAGCAGCCCCGTGACCGGTAGAATCGCAGGTTTTCCGTATAACCCGTGGAGCTGATGGCATGGCGGACGTTAAGAAGGTAGTTCTGGCCTATTCCGGTGGCCTGGACACCTCGGTGATTCTCAAGTGGCTGCAAGACACCTACAACTGCGAAGTGGTGACCTTCACCGCCGACCTCGGCCAGGGCGAGGAGGTCGAGCCGGCCCGCGCCAAGGCTCAAGCCCTGGGCGTCAAGGAAATCTACATCGATGACCTGCGCGAAGAGTTCGTCCGCGATTTCGTCTTCCCGATGTTCCGTGCCAACACCGTCTATGAAGGCGAGTATCTGCTGGGTACCTCCATCGCCCGTCCGTTGATCGCCAAGCGACTGATCGAGATCGCCAACGAGACCGGCGCCGACGCCATCTCCCACGGCGCCACCGGCAAGGGCAACGACCAGGTGCGTTTCGAGCTGGGTGCCTATGCACTCAAGCCCGGCGTAAAGGTAATCGCTCCGTGGCGCGAGTGGGACCTGCTGTCCCGCGAGAAGCTGATGGACTACGCCGAGAAGCACGCCATCCCGATCGAGCGCCACGGCAAGAAGAAGTCGCCGTACTCCATGGACGCCAACCTGCTGCACATCTCCTACGAGGGTGGCGTGCTGGAAGACACCTGGACCGAGCACGAAGAGGACATGTGGCGCTGGACCAAGTCCCCGGAAGCGGCGCCGGACACCCCGACCTACATCGAGCTGACCTACCGCAAGGGTGACATCGTCGCCATCGACGGCAAGGACATGACGCCGGCTCAGGTCCTGGCCGAGCTGAACCGTATCGGTGGCGAGAACGGCATCGGCCGCCTCGACATCGTCGAGAACCGCTATGTCGGCATGAAGTCCCGTGGCTGCTACGAGACCCCTGGCGGCACCATCATGCTCAAGGCCCACCGCGCCATCGAGTCGATCACCCTCGACCGCGAAGTGGCACACCTGAAGGACGAGCTGATGCCCAAGTACGCCAGCCTGATCTACAACGGCTACTGGTGGAGCCCCGAGCGCAGCATGCTGCAGCAGATGATCGACGCCTCCCAAGTCAACGTGAACGGTGTGGTGCGCCTGAAGCTGTACAAGGGCAACGTCATCGTGGTCGGCCGCAAGTCGGACGATTCGCTGTTCGATGCCAACATCGCGACCTTCGAAGAAGACGGCGGCGCCTACAACCAGGCCGACGCTGGCGGCTTCATCAAGCTCAATGCGTTGCGCATGCGCATCGCCGCGGGCAAGGGCCGCACCCAGTTCTGATAAGCTGACGCGCCTGAGCCAACCGACCCCGGCCATGTGCCGGGGTTGTACTTTCTGCACTGCCACAAGCGCTGCCGAACGAGGAGACCTGAATCATGAGACTGCTGCATACCATGCTGCGTGTCGGCGATATGGAGAAGTCCATCGCCTTCTACACCGAAGTGCTGGGCATGACCCTGCTGCGCCGCAAGGATTATCCGGACGGTAAATTCACCCTGGCCTTCGTCGGTTACGGCGACGAGGCGCATAACAGCGTGATCGAGCTGACCCACAACTGGGGCGTGGAAAAGTACGAGCTGGGCGACGGCTACGGGCATATCGCCCTGGAAGTCGAAGATGTCTACAAGGCCTGCGAAGACATCCGCGCACGTGGTGGCAAGATCACCCGTGAGCCTGGGCCGATGAAGCATGGCTCCAGCATCCTGGCCTTCGTCGAGGACCCGGACGGCTACAAGATCGAGCTTCTATCGCCGACTCGGGCCGACTGAGCGGCAAGCATGAAAAAGCCCCTTTCGGGGCTTTTTCTTTTTACAGATCGAAGTCGAAGTCGTTCAACTCTTTCTGCAGACGTCGTTCCTCGAGCAGGTTGTCGATGATCCGGCGCTTGGTCAGATTGGTCTTGGCGACCTCGACAGGGGCTTCGCTGCTCTCGTCGTCATCTTCGGCGATGAAATCGTCTTCGATCTGGATATCTTCTTTCTCGGCCACTTGTTCACTCCAAGGCTACGGGGCGCTCTTGGCGCACCTTATAGCGGCAAATTCGGGGCCGGTAAAAAAGTTTTTTTCAATCATGGGGCGAGCTTTTCTGCTATCCGCTCAATCGTCAGATGTCTTGTGCTTGTACTCGCAGAGGTCTTCGATCCTGCAGCTGCCACACTGTGGTTTGCGCGCCTTGCAGACATAGCGACCATGCAGAATCAGCCAGTGATGCGCGTCCAGCAGATATTCCTTTGGCACGAAGCGGATCAGCTTGCGCTCGACCTCCAGCACGTTCTTGCCGGGCGCGATGCCGGTGCGGTTGCTGACCCGGAAGATATGCGTATCCACCGCCATGGTGAACTGGCGGAAGGCGGTGTTCAGTACCACGTTGGCGGTCTTGCGACCCACCCCTGGCAGCGCTTCCAACGCCTCGCGGTTGTCCGGCACCTGGCTGCCATGCTGCTCGATCAGGATGCGGCAGGTTTCGATGACATTCTTCGCCTTGCTCGGGTACAGGCCGATGGTGCGGATGTACTCGCACAGGCCGTCGTAGCCGAGGGCATAGATGGCTTCCGGGGTATTGGCCACCGGGAACAGCTTGGCGGTGGCCTTGTTCACGCCGACGTCGGTGGCCTGAGCCGAGAGGATCACCGCGATCAGCAGTTCGAAGGGTGTGCTGTAGGCCAGCTCGGTCTTCGGCTCCGGATTATCCTCATGAAAGCGGCGAAAGATTTCCCGGCGTTTCTCGGCATTCATCGCGGTGCACTCACTCGATCACACCGGTCACCCGCACTCGGCGGCTGGCCGCAGGCGCGACTGGCTGCGCGGCGCTGGCGCGTTCGGCGAGGTGCTGGTCGATGCGGTTCTTCAGGGCGATCAGCAGGCCGAGCACAATGAAGGCGCCAGGCGGCAGGATGGCCAGCAGAAAGCCCTTGTAGTCGCTGAACAGGGTGATCTGCCAGTCACTGGCGACCGGCCCGAACAGCAGGTGCATGTTGGCGAACAGCGCGCCGGTGCCGAACAGCTCGCGCAGACCGCCCAGCACCACCAGCACCAGACAGAAGCCGATACCCATCACCAGGCCGTCGAAGCCGGCGATCAGCGGATTGTGCTTCGCAGCGAAGCCGTCGGCCCGGCCGAGGATCACGCAGTTGGTGGTGATCAGCGGGATGAAGATGCCGAGGATCTGGTACAGCTCGTAGGTGAAGGCCTGCATCAGCAGCTCGATGCAGGTGGTCAGCGCGGCGATGATCATCACGAACGCCGGCAGGCGCACCGCGGTGTTGACCACGCCTCGCACCAGCGAGACACCGATATTCGAACAGGTCAGTACCAGCATGGTCGCCAGGCCAAGGCCGAGGGCGTTGACCGCCGAGTTGCTGACGCCGAGCAGCGGGCAGAGACCGAGCAGCTGCACCAGCGCCGGATTGTTCTTCCACAGGCCGTTGACGGTCAGTTCGCGGTAGCTGGGTGTGCTCATGGCTGATCCCCTTGCGGCTTGGCGGCCGGCTCGGTGGTGCGCAATTCGTCGCGCGTGGCGGCGCTGCCGGCCCGCGAATGCACGGTGGCTTCGTCTGGTTCGCTGCGGCCTTCCAGGGCGTTCCCGGCCGCGTCGGCCGTCGCGCCTTCGGCTGCCAGTAGTTCGGCCTTGTGTGCATCAAAGTACTGCAAGGCACGATGCACTGCGCCGACCACCGCGCGTGGTGTGATGGTGGCGCCCGCGAACTGGTCGAACTCACCGCGATCCTTCTTCACCGCCCAGCCATCGGCTGCCGGGTTCGTTAGCGACTTGCCGTCGAAACTTCGAATCCAGGGGCTCTTTGCGAGCTCGATCTTGTCGCCCAGCCCGGGTGTTTCCCGGTGGCCGATGACTCGCACGCCAGCCACCCGGCCGTCGGCATGGATGCCCACCAGCAGATGAATGGCGCCGCTGTAGCCGTCCGGAGCGATGGCCTGGAGGATCACCGCGGAGGGACGTCCATCCTTGATGGCGATATAGGCGGGCAATGGGCTTCGGTTGCCAAGCAGGCGATCCTGAACCAGCACGCTGTCATCGAGCAGATGGTTGTCATAGCTGCCAGTCGGGAGGATCTCGTCCAGCGCACGTACCTGGGCGGCGCGTTCAGCGGCCTGGATGCGCTCGGCAGTGCCCTGTTGCAGCAGGGTCACCGCGCCCACGGTGACGATGGCGAACAAGCCCAGCACCGTGGCGTTCTTCAACATCGAACGGCTGATTTCCGGAACTATCATGTCATTCGCCCAGCTTGAAGCCGCGCTCGGCCTTGCGATGGCCGTAGGTGCGCGGGCGGGTGTAGTAATCGATGGTGGGAGCGGCAAGGTTCATCAACAGCACGCCAAAGGCGACACCGTCCGGATAGCCGCCCCAGGCGCGGATGACGTATACCAGCACACCGACACCAGCACCGAAGATCAGGCGTCCACGTGGGCTGGTGGCGCTGCTGACGGGGTCGGTGACAATGAAGAAAGCGCCGAGCATGGTGGCGCCGCTGAGCAGATGGAACAGCGGCGAACCGTTGCTATCCGAACCCGAGCCGTTCCAGAACACCAGGCTCATCAGCATCAGCGCGCCGAGCATGCCGACTGGCGCGTGCCAGCTGAACAGCCGCTTATGCAGCAGGAACAGGCCGCCAGCGAGAAACGCCAGGTTCACCACTTCCGAGCCGATGCCGCCGAAGTGGCCGAAGGCCGGGTTGCGCCAGAGTTCGTCGATGGTCAGGCTCTTGTTCACCTTGAGCACATCCAGGGCGGTGGCCTGGGTCCAGCCGTCGGGAAGCGAAGCGATACCGAGGATATGCTGCAGACCGGCGCTCAGCCCGACACTGTGCGGCACCGGCCAGGTGGTCATCTCCACCGGGAAGGAGATAAGTACCACCACGTAGCCGATCATCGCCGGGTTGAAGGGGTTCTGGCCCAGGCCGCCATACAGCTGCTTGCCGAACACCACAGCGCAGCCGGTGGCGATCAGCGTCAGCCACCAGGGCGAATAGGGCGGCAGCGCCAAGGCCAGCAACACCGCGGTGACCAGCACGCTGCCGTCGCGCAGAAAGAAGCCCACCGGCCGCTGCCGCAGGTGGAGAATCGCCGCTTCGAAGGCAAGTGCGGCGAGCGATGCCCAGGCGAGGTTGATCAGCGTGCCGGCGCCGTAGAGCCAGGTCAGCACGACCACGCCGGGCAGGGTGGCCGCGAGCACCAGCAGCATGACTCGCTGGGTACGGTTGGCGCCCTTGGCGTGGGGCGAGGTGATGCGGGGCAGGGCCATTGGCTCTCCGGTGAAGGCGTTGTCTTGGGGCGTGGCGTGGGCCACTTCCTCGAATCTCTCTGACTTGTCGAGCGACTACACCAGCACACCGGTGCAGCGGTCATTTCTCATGATTGCTGATAGTCCGCCAGCTGCCGTTCGGCTTCGCTGAGTCGCAGGCGAGCGGCTTCCAGTGTCGTAGGCTCGGTCTGTTCATCTCGCTCCAGCTTGCGCAGATCGGCGCGGGCGAAGGCAACCTCGGTCTTCAGTTCACGCTGGCGCTCATCGATACCGGGCTTGCTGGTACGCACCAATTCCGGAGCGGGCTTGTGCGATGCGTCTTCGGCCGCATGCAGGGCTTGTTCGGCCGCCTGCAGCGCGTCACGCAGGCGGCTGAGTTCCGCCTCTTGCGCGCCGGCCTTCTCGGCCTTCTTCAATTCGGCGCGCTTCATCGCCAATTCGATCTTGGCCTTTTTCAGCGCCTCGTCATCCGCTGGCTTGGCGGCGGAAGCGGGCGCGGCGCTCTGCGCGGCTGCCAAGGCCTGTTCGGCTTCGTGCAGCTGCTGACGCAGACGAGCGAGCTCGGCCTGCTGGTCCTCGTCCGGCGCTTCGAGCTTTTCCAGCTTGCGGAGCTGCGCCTTGAGCATGGCGGCTTCGATCTTGGCCTTTTTCAGCGCCTCGTCATCCGCTGGCTTGGCGGCGGAAGCGGGCGCGGCGCTCTGCGCGGCTGCCAAGGCCTGTTCGGCTTCGTGCAGCTGCTGACGCAGACGAGCGAGCTCGGCCTGCTGGTCGTCGTCCGGCGCTTCGAGCTTTTCCAGCTTGCGGATCTGCGCCTTGAGCATGGCGGCTTCGATCTTGGCCTTTTTCAGCGCCTCGTCATTCGCTGGTTTACCGGCGGGAGCGGGCGCGGCGCTCTGCGCGGCTGCCAAGGTCTGTTCGGCTTCGTGCAGCTGCTGACGCAGACGAGCGAGCTCGGCCTGCTGGTCCTCGTCCGGCGCTTCGAGCTTTTCCAGCTTGCGGAGCTGCGCCTTGAGCATGGCGGCTTCGATCTTGGCCTTCTTCAGCGCCTCGTCGTCCGCTGGGCTGACGGTAGGTGCTGCGCTGGCATTCTCCTGCATGACGGCATCGAGTGCCTGCTGCGCCGCTTCGGCGGCTTTGCGCAGATCGGAGACCTGGGCTTGCAGTTCGGGCGTGTCGTGTGCGGCGAGCTGCTTTTCGGCCTTCTTCAGTGCGACCTGAGCCATGCTGGCTTCGATCTTCAGTTTCTTCTGGGTCTCCGTGAGCCCCGACTTGGGCGCTGCGCTCGGGGTCGCAGCGGTGGTATCAGAGACCACCTGCGCGCTTTCGCCCTGCGCCGCCTTGGCGCGTGCGGCGCGCTCGGCGCGGGCCTTGCGCTCGGCTTCCTTCTGTTCCTCGGCACGGCGCAGGCGCTCCTGGCGCAGTTCGAAGCGCTGCTTGGAATGCTCGGCCTTCTGCTGCTTCTGCTCCAGCTCGCGGATCTCGGCCTTGGCGGCGCGGTAGTACTGCACCAGCGGGATGTTCGACGGGCAGACGTAGGCGCAGGCACCACACTCGATGCAGTCGAACAGATGGTGGGCCTTGAGCTGCTCGTGCTCCTGCCCCAGTGCAAAGAAATGCAACTGCTGCGGTAGCAGGCTCACCGGACAGGCCTCGGCGCACTCGCCGCAGCGGATGCAGGGCAGCGCTGGTGGCGGCGGAGGCAGCTCTTCGAGCGTGCTGGCGAGCAGGCAGTTGGTGGTCTTGATCACCGGCACGTCGAGGGACGGCAGAGTAAAGCCCATCATCGGCCCCCCCATGATCAGACGGTTGAGCCTGTTCTGCTCGAGTCCGGCGAATGCCAGCAGTTCTCCGGCCGGTGTACCGATCAGCGCCTCGACGTTCATCGGGCGTGCCAATGCTTCGCCGGTGAGGGTGGTGATTCGCGAGATCAGCGGCTTGCCGAGCAGCACGGCGTCATGGATGGCAACGCAGGTGCCGACGTTCTGGCAGAGCATGCCGATGTCCGCCGGCAGGCCACCGCTGGGCACCTCTTCACCCGTGAGGATCTGGATCAGCTGCTTCTCGCCGCCGGAGGGGTACTTGGTCGGAAAGACCTTGAGCACGAAGGGGCGCTCCCCGATGGCGGCGCGCACCGCGGCGATGGCCTCGGGTTTGTTGTCCTCGATGCCGATCAGCACGTCCTGCGGTTGGATCAGGTGCGCGAGGATTTCGATACCCGCCACCAGTTCGGCGGCTTTCTCGCGCATCAGCAGATCGTCGGCGGTGATGTACGGCTCGCACTCGGTACCGTTGATGATCAGCGTGCGGATGCGCTGTGTTGATGGCGGGGTCAGCTTGACTGCCGTCGGAAAGCCTGCACCGCCGAGGCCGCTGATACCAGCCTGACGAATCAGCTCGAGCAGCGCCGGACGCTCCAGCGCACGATAATCGGGGTGGGGCTCGAGCTCGATCCAGCGGTCCTCGCCATCGCTATCGATGACGATCGCATTGGCGAGCATGCCTGAAACGTGTGGGTAGGGCTGCGGGCCGATGAAGCTGACCACGCCGGATGTCGGCGCATGGAGCGCGGCGCTGACGAAGCCGCTGGCGACGGCGATCTGCTGGCCCTTGAGCACGTGCTCACCGAGCGTCACACAGGGTTCGGCGGGCGCGCCAAGGTGCTGCGCCAGCGGCAGAGTCAGGCGCTTGGGCAGTGGCGCCGGCTGGATCGGGGTGCGGTTGGACAGCTCCTTGTGCTCCGGCGGATGGATGCCGCCGTGGATGTCCCATACCTTTAGTGAGGTCATGCCGCCTGCTCCCGGTCAGTCGCGATCAGCTGGCCGGGCGCCAGCGGCCGGTTCCACTTCCAGCTCTGCAGGTTGCTGCCGACCTCGATCATGTCGATGCAATCCACCGGGCAGGGCTCGACGCAGAGGTCGCAGCCGGTGCACTCGGAGATGATGACGGTGTGCATCTGCCGTGCCGCGCCGACGATGGCGTCCACCGGGCAGGCCTGGATGCACTTGGTGCAACCGATGCATTCGGCTTCGCGGATATAGGCGACCATCTGCGGTTTCTCGCCGCCTTCGGCATCCAGCGGTTCCGGCTCGACATCGAGCAGGTCGGCCAGCGCCTGGATGGTCGCTTCGCCGCCCGGCGGGCACTTGTTGATCTTGTCGCCGCCGGCGATGGCCTCGGCGTAGGGCTTGCAGCCCGGGTAGCCGCACTGGCCGCACTGGGTCTGCGGCAGCAAGGCATTGATCTGCTCGGCGATGGGGTCGCCCTCGACGCGAAAGCGCACGGCGGCGAAACCGAGGATGGCACCGCCAAGCAGGCACAGGGCGAGCAGTGCAAGCACTGCGATGAGAACCGCACTCATAGCTTGATCAGTCCGGTGAAGCCCATGAAGGCCAGCGACATGAGGCCGGCGGTGATCATGCCGATCGCCGCGCCCTGGAACGATCTGGGCACATCGGCAATGGCGATGCGCTCACGCATGGCGGCGAACAGCACCAGCACCAGGGAAAAGCCCAGCCCCGCGGCGAAGCCGTTCACGGTGGCGGTCAGGAAGGTGAACTCGGCCTTGTTGGCGTTGAGCAGGGCCACGCCTAGGACGATGCAATTGGTGGTGATCAGCGGCAGGAAGATACCGAGCACGCGATAGAGCAGCGGGCTGGTCTTGTTTACCACCATTTCGGTGAACTGGACGGTTACGGCGATCACCAGAATGAAGCTGATGGTGCGCAGAAATTCCAGGTCCAGCGGCTTGAGCACGTACTGCTGAACGAGATAGCTGCACATCGCTGCCAGGGTCAACACGAAGGTGGTCGCCAGCGACAGGCCGATGGCCGTCTCGATCTTCTTCGACACGCCCATGAACGGGCACAGACCGAGGAACTGCACCAGCACGAAATTGTTGACCAGAATGGCGCTAACCATGATCAGGGCGAGTTCGGTCATCTAGGGTCTGTTCCCGTTCCGTCGCGCTCTGCGAGAGCCGTGGGGCTAAAGGGCCGCTATTATCGGGAAGCGGCGGCGGGCATACAAGCTGCGGCAGCCGGTCGCGCTGATCCGGCGACATCCGGAGCAGTCCAAGGGCAGGACATGACTGCCGGTTGTCCGCCGTTTCAGCAGCTGGCCGCTGGTTGTGGTCTGATGAGCTGAAGCCCGCGACACCATCGGAGGTGTTCTCATGAGCATTCGATCGTTGTTGGTCCTGCTGTGCCTCGGCCTTGGGACGAGCCTGCAGGCACAGGCGGATCGGCGAGGCGGCGTCTGGGTGTTCCAGGCCGAAAGTCCCCGCTATTACAACCAGGGTTACAGTGCGGGCTACGGCCAGGGGTACAGCCGTGGCTATCGGCACGAAAGCCGTCCGCATCAGTACGATCCGCGCAGCCCCTATTCGCACTATCCGCAGTACCCGCGCAACCTGCCGCCGCGCTATCAGAGCCAGCTGCCACCGCAGTATTACGACCGTCATCGCGGCTTCGAGCGCCGCGACCACTGGCGTCAGGAGCATCGCCATCAGCGGCCACACGTTATTCGTGATGGCCGCGACTATCGGCTGCGGCCGCACTACGAGCGGGACGGGCGCTACCAGCAGTATCGGCGCTGAGTGTGCTTCAGGGCAGATCCAGGAGCGGGTGCGCACCGCTCCATGTTGGCTCGAAGTGGGCGTCGACCACTGCCTGCGGCACCTGGTGGACGTCTGGCCAGCGCCAGTGCGGTTGCCGGTCCTTGTCGATCAGGCGCGCCCGAACGCCTTCGGCGAACTCGGGGTGACGGCAGCAGTTGAGGCTGAGTGCATATTCCATTTGCAGCGCCTGGCTCAGCGACAGTTTCCGGGCACGCCGCTGTTGCTGCCAGACAATATGAGCGCTAAGGGGGCAGCCCGTGCTGAGAGCATGGGCGGATTCGGCGAGCAGCTCGTCGCGGTCGCTCTGGAGGGCGGTCAATGCCTGCCACGCATGGGGTAGTTCAGCCACGTCCAGCAGCTCGTCGATCCGTGTGCGCCGTGGCAGCAACCGGGCATCCGGCAGCCGCTCGGCGGCCTGTCGGCCGAGTGCTCGCAGCAGGCTGTGCAGCTGGCTGTCGGCCTGCTCTTGCCAATTGATCTGCACCAGGCCGTCCAGCAGCTCGGTCTGCTGATCTTCGCGCAGACAGCGATCGGCGAGGTCGAGGTCCAGCGCATCGCGCGCGTTGATCTGTGTACCGGTGAGGGCGACAAACAGGCCCAGCCGGCCGGGCAGGCGTGGCAGGAACCAGCTGGCGCCGACATCCGTGTGCAGGCCGATGGAAACCTCCGGCATCGCCAGGCGGCTGTCCGGTGTGACGATGCGAAACGTGCCGGCCTGTAGCAGGCCCATGCCGCCGCCCATGACATAGCCATGGCCCCAACAGATCAGCGGCTTGGGGTAGTCATGCATTCGATGGATCAGACGGTACTCGTCGGCGAAGAAGCGTTCGGCGAGCGACGGTATCGTGCCGGGCTCGGATCGGCATGCCTCCGCCAGCTTGCGCACATCGCCACCGGCGCAGAACGCTTTCGGGCCGTTGCCACGCAGCAGTACACAGACCACGGCGGGGTCGGTTGCCCAGCGATGGAACTGGTCGAGCAGGGCTTCGATCATCGGCAGACTCAGCGCGTTGAGTTGCCGTGGGGCGTCCAGAGTGGCGATGGCGATCCGCGTTCCGTGCAGCGCCGGGCGATCTTCGAACGTGACCTTCATGGGGATCCTCGTCGCCTGCGGGGTTGCCGTGGATTATCGGTTGCGCCAGCGTGGGTCGCGCTTTTCCAGGAAGGCATTGACGCCCTCAAGCGTGTCCTCGGCTTCGAACAGCTCGACGAAGGCTTCCCGCTCAGCGGCGGCGAAGGTGTCCGGGATGCGTTGGCGTGCGCCATTGATCAGGGGCTTGATCGCGCGTACGGCCACCGGACTCTGCCGAGCGACACGGGAGGCGAGCAGCAGGGCGTGGCCGCGTGACTGCCCTTGCTCCACCACCTGTTCCACAAGACCGATGCGCAGTGCGGTGTCCGCAGTGATGCGCTCGCCGCAGAGAATCATCCGTTTGGCCCAGCCTTCGCCCACCAGCCAGGCCAATGCCTGGGTGCCACCGGCACAGGGCAGCAGTCCGACCGAGGCTTCCGGAAGCCCCATCTGCGCTTGCTGTTCGGCGATCCGCAGGTCGCAAGCCAGCGCGCATTCCAGGCCTCCACCCAGGGCGAAACCGTTGATCGCGGCAATCGACACGCCGCGGAAGTCGCGTAGCGCTTCGAATGCCTCGCCGAAGCGCCGAGCCATTTCGCGGGCCCGGTTGCGATCCCCGTCGGCAAACAGTTTGAGATCCGCCCCCGCGCTGAAGAACTTCTCACCCTGGCCGCAGATCACCAGTGCGTAGATGTCGTCATCATGGTTGAGATGGTCGATGACCTGCTTGAGTCCGATCAGCGACTCGCGGTCCCAGGTATTGGCGGGCGGATGGTTGATGGTGATGAGCGCGGTGTGGCCGTGCTTTTCCACGGTCAGCTTGTGGGTCAGGTCGAAGACGCCAGCCTGGTAGGGCTCTACGGCAGTGTTCATGGTCGAATCCTCGTGGCGGTTCTGGGCTCCGCTGACAGGCGACGGAGTACGTCGCACCTCTTCAGAGTCCTTCAGTGCAGCGAGGTTGCAGCGTTCCGGGCGGTCACGAAACCGGCACGGTGCGCCTGGGCGGGGCCAGTGCGCACCGTGGTTCTCTCACTGTAGCCTAGCTGGCTGGCCGGCCGCGCGGCGCTCTTCCTGCCATTCGGCCAGGGTAGGCGCCGCCTGTTCGCCGGACAGGCGATGGACGATCTCGAAGTAGTCCTGCTTGAAGCGATCCTTGAGTACTTCCTCACGGGGCTTCACGCGCACGGCGTAGACCGTCTGGACGTTCTGATGATCGAACGCTCGCCACTGCTGTTGGCCCTTGAGCAGGCTGTAGCTGTGGTTTTCCAGGGCTGCGATGACCGGCTCGCTGGCAATGGTCCTGGCGCGGCTGACCGCATCCGCCCACTGGTAGACGATGCTGTAAGCCGATGCGGCCGAGCTGGAGGGGTGCGTCTGGTAGCGCTCGCCGAAGTTGCGCACGAACGCCTTGCCGCGCTCGGAGCCTTCCAGCTCGGGCACTCGCCAAGTCCAGGGCTCGGTGCCGAGCACGCCGCGCATGATGTCCGGACCGGCCAGTTCGACCATGGACAAGGTCAGGTTGGGGACGGCAATCTGCATCTTCTTGTTCAGGCCGAGTTCGTCGGCGATGCGCATGGCGCGCACCATGTCCTCGCCGAACAGTACCAGCACCAGAACCTCGGCGCCGCTGTTGGCAGCCTTCTCGAGCGCGGCGCGGTAGTCCGACAGGCGTGCGCCTGGGAAGGCGGTGCGCACACCCTGGTGCTTGCTGGTGTCGACGGTGCCGGTGGCCTGGCGCAGCGAGCTCTCGCTGGTGTGGCCCCAGGTGTAGTCGGAGGTGATGTAGAAGTAGGTCTTGCCCGGCATGTTCTCGTTCAGGTATTGCCCCAGCACCCGTGCACTCATCCAGGCGTTGTTGCACTCGCGGAACATGTAGCGGTGCCCATCCTTGCCGGTGGTGTCGTTGGAGTACGTCAGCGTGCCGAAATAGAGGAGGCCCCGCTCCTTGGCGCGCTTGCTGGCGGCAATCGCCACCGCGCTGGATACGCCCCCGAACAGCATCGCAACGCCTTCATCAGCCATCTTGTCGACGTTGGCGATGGCCTTGTCCGGGCGCGAGGCAGTGTTCCGGCTGATCAACTGCAGCGGGCGACCCAACACGCCGCCGGCCTGGTTGATCTCGTCGACGGCCAGCAGCGCACCGCGCATCTGCGCCAGGCCTTCTTCCTTGTAGCTTCCGGTACGGGGATAGTTGAGACCAAGCGTGATGGGGTCGGCTGCCTGAGCCACAAGACAGAACCCCAGCCCTAGTGCCAGAAGGGTAATCCGGTTCATAGCATGTTCCTTGTTATCGCTTTTGTTATTGGTTTATTGGCAGTGGGCTTTTTTACCTTGCGGCTGGGGCTTGCGTCACTCTTTATGTGAGGCTCGAAAGCCATGCCTGCGTCAGTACGTGAGCCAGGCGCGATTATGACTAAAGGAGGGGGGCTGATATTGCGGCAACGCAACGATTGAGCGGTTTTGTCGTTGACAACCCCACCGAGCTTTCTTAGGGTTCGGCGGCTTGGCCAACCGGAAATCGACCATGACTCAAGACGATCGCATCAGGCTCGAGGCAGGCTGGAAGGATGCGCTGCGCGAGGAGTTCGACAAGCCCTACATGGTCGAACTCGGTGCCTTTCTCAGGCGCGAGAAGGCCGCTGGCAAGACGATCTATCCACCGGGGCCGATGATCTTCAACGCGCTCAATTCGACGCCGCTCGAGCAGGTCAAGGTGGTCATCCTGGGTCAGGATCCCTATCACGGGCCGGGGCAGGCGCATGGCCTGTGCTTTTCCGTGCAGCCCGGAGTGGCGCCGCCGCCGTCACTGCAGAACATCTTCAAGGAACTCAAGCGCGACCTGAATCTGGATATTCCGCAGCATGGCTACCTGCAGCGCTGGGCAGAGCAGGGTGTGCTGATGCTCAACACCTCGCTCACGGTGGAGCGGGGTTTGGCGGGGTCGCATGCCAAGGCGGGGTGGCAGCAGTTCACTGATCGCATCATCGAGGTAGTCGGCGAACGGCGCCCGCACCTGGTGTTCATGCTCTGGGGAGCGCACGCTCAGTCGAAGGCAAAGCTGATCGATGCGACTCGGCATCTGATGTTGAAATCCGTGCATCCGTCGCCGCTATCGGCGCACCGCGGCTTCATCGGCAACGGTCACTTCAGTCGCGCCAATCAGTTCCTTCGGCAGCAGGGCATGCAGCCTATCGATTGGCAGCTTCCGGCGCAGGTGTGACCCGATGCCGGCACGGCGGGCACCGGGTCTGACGGGTCAGTTGCGCTCGCCGTGCTTGGCCTGCAGCTCCTTGGCGTGCGTCAGGTGTTCTTCCAGTTTGGGCAGCGTCTGCTGAGCGAACTGTTTCAGATCGGCGTTCTCGCCGCTCTCTACGTAGTCCCGATACAGCTCGATGGTTTGCTCGTGGGCGACGACCTGGTTGTTGGCGTAGGCCTTTTCGAAATTCTCGCCGTCGCGCAGTTTCAGGATCATGGCCTTGGCCTTGTCCATGAGCGTGGCCTCGTCCGACATTTCGAGATCTTTCTGCTGCGCCAGCTGTGCGAGCTGCTGATTGGCTTTGGTGTGGTCGTCGATCATCTTCTGGGCAAACTGCTTCACATCCTCCGATGTGCCTTTTTCCAGCGCCATCTTGGCTGTCTCGATTTCCGCGATGCCTTTGGCAGAGGCTTCATCGACGAAGTTGTCGCCTCCCGCAGCCAGAGCCATGTTGGCTGCCAGCCCGACGAGCAAGGCGAAAGCGCCTGAGAAGATTGTCTTGGTTGTTTTGTTCATTGCCGTTCTCCTACTTCACCTGGCTCATGCCCGCCGGCAGGCGGGGCACAAGGCGCGATGCGGCGAAATTGCCGTCCCTTTTTGTGACTAGGTGCCTAGGGGACGGTTCCTCGCTTTCAGGCGAACGGCGCGGTGAAGAGATTTACTGCAGCATGGTCATTGCCGCATCCATGGCTGCGGACAGGTCCTCGTCTTCCTGCATCAGCTCGCTTGGGTCGAGCCCCAGCTTGGAAAACGCCGGGACGCTACTCCAGTCCAGCTGCGCATAGGGATGCTGCGTACCCATGTAGCTCTGCAGGGTGGCCACCTGCACGATGTCGACGTAATCGACCTTGTCCGAGTCGCGCTGGAAATTCGTGTACTGGCCGGCGACCGAGGCGATGGCATCCGGAAAATCCCAGGTGCGCAGAATTTTCTCACCGACGATGGGATGGATCTTGTCGATCACATGGTTGAGGCTGAAGGAATCCGCCAGCAGCGCGCTGTGCTCTTCTGCGTAGGTCAGGATGGGCAGGATGCCGATCTGGTGGACAAGGCCGGCGAGCGTCGCCTGATCTGGCATCAGGCGGGTGTAGTGGCGGCAGAGCACATGGCTGATCGCGGCGACCTCGGTGCTCTTGTTCCAGACTTCGCGCATCTTTCGGTCGACCACGTCGGTGGTGGCCTGGAACATCTGCTCCATCGCCAGGCCCGTGGCGAGGTTGCAGGTGTAGTTGATGCCCAGACGGCTGATGGCCATCTGCAGGTCGTCGATTTCTCGGCTGCTGCGCAGCAGCGGACTGTTGACCACCTTGATGATGCGCGCGGTAACGGCGGTATCGTTCCCGATCACCTTGCTCAGCGCGGGAATGCTGATGTTGGGGTCTTCGGCAGCCTCGCGCACGCGCAACGCCACTTCCGGCAGCGTAGGCAGGACCAGTTCATCGTTCTCGATCGCAAGGGTCAGCTCACGCTGGACTTTCTCGGCAAGGGTGCTCATGTCATTCCTTTATGTGTCGGTCAGTGTCGCTTGGGCGCTTCTGTCTGTCGGCTGGCATGCCGCTATGGTGCGCCTCTTTGGTGAATGCTTTCTGGCTCCGGTTCGCACTAGCGCTGGATTTCCTGGTCGGGATTCAGGCTGTAGGGCAGCTCGAGCAGGCTCAGCGGCAAGCCATTCGGTGAGCCGAGGTAGAGTCGGCCGTCAGCGGCAGCGTCTTCCTGCACCACGGCGAGCAATTCGATGCCATCGGCACTGGTCGCCGCCAGTACCACCTCGCCGACGCTGGAGTTATGGACAGGTGAGAACAGTTCCACACCCGGCGCCGGCAGCTCACCCGGTTCACCTTCGACGGCCAGGTGCTGCAGGCGTCGTTTGAGTTTGCCGAGATACTGCATGCGAGCCACGATTTCCTGGCCCGTATAACAGCCCTTCTTGAAGCTCACGCCGCCGAGTGCCTGCAGATTGATCATTTGCGGGATGAACAGCTCGCGCGTGCTGCCGAAGACCTGGCCGATCCCGGCGCGGACCTGATCGAGCAGCCAGCGGTTGACCGGCACCTCGCCAAGCTGCGCGCTCAGGCGGGTGCGAACCTGCTCGGCTTCTGCTTTCGGTGCCCAGAGTTCGGCGCGGCCATCGGGCAGTCGGATGGCGATCAGGCCATTGCCGCGTACGATGCTGTCCGCTGCCTGGGATAGATCCAGCCCCAGGCTGACCAGCGAGCCATCTCCGCCAGCGATGCCGAATCGGCACCAGTCAGCGCTTTCGTCGCTCAGGCGAGACTTGGAAAAAACTGCGTACTTGGCGAGGTCGGCCAGCTGCGGTTGCAGCAGTTCGCCGGCCATCGCCAGCAGGTACCCGTCACCCTCCGGTACGATGCGGAAACTCGACTGCATGCGGCCTTTGGGCGTGCAGCGTGCTCCCAGGCTGGAGGTGTGCGCATCGAGGTAGTTGAGATTGCAGGTCAGCTGACCCTGGAGGAACTTGCTGGCATCCGGGCCGCGTACGGCAAGGACGCCTTCATGCGACAGAACGCAGAAATAAGCTGTGTCGGTCATGATCAGTCGTCGTCAGAATCCGGGTGGGCATCATAGCAGGCTGGCGAAAACGGTTGCGTGGGGCGGGTTCGCCGCGGGGCGAAAAAAGCGGCTGATCAGCGCAACGCAGTCGTTATAATGCGCGCCTTCTCAAAAGGAGCCGATGTATGGCTGAGCAATCCGAACTCAATCGTCTGTTCTGGCAAAGCCGTCGCGGCATGCTGGAGCTGGATGTCCTGCTGGTGCCTTTCGTCAAGGAGGTGTATCCGGGCCTCGACGAAGAAGACCAGCGTCGTTATCGCAAGCTGCTCAGTTGCGAGGATCAGGACATGTTCGGCTGGTTCATGCAGCGCGAAGAGCCCGAGGACGAGGATCTGCGCCGCATGGTTCGCATGATCCTCGATCGTGTCCAGCCCAAGTAATCCGCCTTTCGAGTGCCACTGGCGGCCGTCCGGTCTGCTGCTGGCGTTCTATCTAGCCGTTCAGGCATGCGCGCTCACGGCCATTCTGCTGTCTGGCGCGCCGTCTGCGGTACGGCTGGTCTGCCTGCTGCTGTGTTTGACGCATGCCTGGTTCGCGCTGCCGCGCCACATCCTGTTGTCCGCCCCGAATGCCTGGCGCGGTCTGCGTCATGATGGGCACGGCTGGCATCTCTGGAGCGAGCGGCACGGCTGGCAGGCTGTTCAGTTACTGCCCGACAGCCTGGCGCTGCCGTTGGTGGTGGTGTTGCGCTTTCGTTTGCCTGGGCGACGCCTTGCCAGCAGTGTCTGCGTGCCTTGTGATGCACTGCCGCACGAGCAGCATCGCCGCCTGCGGCTGTGTCTGAAATTCAGTCGACGTAGGTGGGCGGCACCAGAATAGTGTCGATGGCTTCGGGAAGCAGGTTGGGGTAGTCGAGGGTGTAATGCAGGCCGCGGCTTTCCTTGCGCTCCATCGCCGAACGGATCATCAGGTCCGCCACCAGCGCCAGGTTGCGCAGCTCGAGCAGGTCGCGGCTGACCTTGTAGTTGCTATAGAACTCGTCGATCTCGCTCAGCAGCAGGCGCACGCGATGCTGGGCACGCATCAGGCGTTTGGTGGTGCGCACGATGCCGACGTAGTCCCACATGAAGCGCCGCAGCTCATCCCAGTTGTGCGCGATGATCACGTCTTCGTCGGAATCGGTGACCTGGCTGGCATCCCAGGCGGGCAGGGTCGCCGTGCTGGTGATCTGGGGCAGCTCGCGCACGATGTCCTGCGCCGCGGCGCGGCCGTAGACGAAGCACTCGAGCAGCGAGTTGCTGGCCATCCGATTGGCGCCATGCAGGCCGGTGAAACTGGTTTCGCCGATCGCGTAGAGCCCGGGAATGTCGGTGCGGCCGGCCTGATCCACGACCACGCCACCGCAGGTGTAGTGCGCCGCCGGAACGACCGGGATCGGCTGGGTGGTGATATCGATGCCATATTCCAGGCAACGTTCGTAGACGGTGGGGAAGTGGCTTTTGACGAAGTCGGCGGGCTTGTGGCTGATGTCCAGATAGACGCAGTCGATACCCAACCGTTTCATCTCGTGGTCGATTGCGCGCGCGACGATGTCGCGCGGAGCCAGTTCTTCGCGGGGGTCGAAGCGGGGCATGAAGCGCTCGCCATTGGGCAGCCTGAGCAGTGCGCCTTCGCCGCGCAGCGCTTCGGTAACCAGGAAGCTCTTGGCCTGTGGGTGATAGAGACAGGTGGGATGGAACTGGTTGAATTCCAGGTTGCCTACTCGGCAGCCTGCGCGCCAGGCCATGGCGATGCCGTCGCCGCACGCGCTGTCGGGGTTGCTGGTGTACAGGTAGACCTTCGCGGCACCGCCCGTGGCCAGCACGACGAAGCGAGACTGAAAGGTTTCGACCTCGCCCGTGTTGCGGTTGAGCACATAGGCACCCAGGCAACGCCTGCCCGGCAGGCCCAGCTTGTGCTCGGTAATCAGATCGACCGCGACACGCTGCTGCAGCAGTTCGATGTTGTCCTTCTGCCTGGCCTGGCCAAGCAGGGTGTTGAAGATGGCGGCACCAGTGGCGTCGGCGGCATGGATGATCCGCCGGTGACTATGGCCACCTTCGCGAGTCAGGTGGAACTCGAAACCGCCATCCTCGCGGTCAGGGCCCTCGTCGCGTGTAAAGGGTACGCCCTGCTCGATCAGCCACTGGATCGCCTCGTTACTGTGTTCGACGGTGAACCGTACGGCGTCTTCACGGCACAGTCCGCCGCCAGCCACTAGCGTGTCGGCGACATGGGATTCCACGGTGTCGGTGGTGTCCAGGACCGCAGCGACTCCGCCCTGAGCCCAATAGGTGGAGCCATTGGACAGGTCACCCTTGCTCAGTACCGCAATGCGCAGGTCGGACGGAAGATTGAGCGCGAGGGTAAGGCCGGCGGCACCGCTGCCGATGACCAGCACGTCGTATCGAAGAACCTGGTTCATGTCCATTTCCGCGGAAAAACGAACCCTAGTATATAGACGGGATGTAGCGCCAAAATAGATGACTGTGCAGTTGTCTTCTAACGAGCGGAACTTTTTCCTCTGCGGACAGCTCAATAGGCAGTTATGAATGCAAACCAGCTGGCCATCGTGAATGGGCGGTGCGAGTTTGCTATGGACACCAGGACGGCGTCGTCAGCAAATCTGGCGCAACGCTGTGGTGCAATCGCCGTCAGGTATTGCAGGATAGCTTGCTAGGAGGGGGGAGAACTTTTGCGTAAAGCCCGGGTCTATTCTGGCAGGTCGGTTCACTGGTGTGAGCGACGCTGCTCCGACAAGGAGGAGCGTTCATGCTGACTCAGGAGCAGGACCAGCAACTGGTTGAACGAGTGCAGCGTGGGGACAAGCGGGCGTTTGATCTGCTGGTTATGAAGTACCAGCACAAGATCCTTGGGTTGATCGTACGGTTCGTACATGACTCCCACGAAGCTCAGGACGTCGCGCAAGAGGCGTTTATCAAAGCCTATCGCGCACTCGCCAATTTTCGCGGGGACAGCGCCTTTTATACATGGCTGTACCGCATCGCCATCAACACGGCGAAGAATCATCTGGTGGCGCGCGGAAGGCGTCCGCCGGACAGTGATGTGAGCTCTGAGGATGCCGAGTTCTACGAAGGCGATCACGCCCTCAAGGACATCGAGTCACCGGAACGCTCGCTGCTCAGGGATGAGATAGAAGATACCGTTCATCGAACCATTCAACTTTTGCCAGAAGATTTGCGTACGGCTCTAACACTGCGCGAATTTGATGGTCTTAGTTATGAAGACATTGCGAGCGTCATGCAGTGTCCGGTGGGCACAGTACGTTCTCGGATCTTCCGGGCGCGTGAAGCCATAGATAAAGCGTTGCAACCCTTGTTGCATGAATCCTGAGACAGCGGCGACAGCCAAGAGAGGAACCGCCATGAGTCGTGAAGCCCTGCATGAATCGCTGTCCGCGGTGATGGATAACGAAGCGGACGAGTTGGAATTACGTCGCGTACTCGCAGGCGACAACCCCGAGCTGCGTGCCACCTGGTCGCGTTATCAGCTCGCTCGTGCCGCAATGCACAAGGAGCTGATCGAGCCGCGCCTGGACATCGCAGCTGCGGTATCGGCTGCGCTGGCCGACGAGGCCGCTCCGGTCAAGGAGCAGCAGCGTACCGGCTGGAGAAGTCTGGGGCGTCTCGCGGTAGCGGCTTCGGTCACGGTAGCTGTTCTGGCAGGTGTACGCCTGTACAATCAGAACGAAGTTGCCGGTCCGCAGCTTGCCCAGCAAGCGCCGCAGCCGACCATCTCCGTGCCGCAGGCCAATCAGGGGCCGACGGTGCTGGCTGGTTACAGCGAGCAGGCCGAGCTGCCCGCGCAGACAGCGGAGTCAGCACCGGTAGAGCGTTGGCATGAGGAGCGTCTGCCTTCTTATGTTCGCCAGCATGCACAGCAGGCTGCCTTTGGCACCGGATCGGAGAGCGCGCTGCCGTACGCTCGTGCGGCCAGCATGGAAGAACGTTAGGGAGAAACATGCGCGTATTACCGCTGTATGTGGTGATGGGGGGCTGGCTATCGATGCCGGCCCTCGCTGCTGATGCTGAGTCTTGGATGGGGCGCCTCGCGATAGCCGAGCAGCAGCAGAGTTATGCAGGGACTTTCGTCTACGAGCGTAACGGCAGCTTTTCCAGCCATGCTGTTTGGCAGCAGGTCGACGGAAAGCGGGTGCAGGAGCGCTTCCTCCAGTTGGATGGGGCGCCTGCCGAAGTTCTGTTGGTCGATGGACAGATGCAGTGCGCCACCGATGAGCTGGCGGCTCAGGTGCGCGAGGCGCAGGCGTGGCACGGTCAGCGTCTGGACCCCAAGGCACTTTCCGAATGGTACGAATTCCGTGAGATCGGTGACTCTCGTGTCGCCGGCCGTTCTGCGGTGGCGCTTGCCGTCGTTCCGCGTGACCAGCATCGCTACGGATTCGAGCTTCACCTCGATCGCGAAACCGCACTGCCGCTCAAGTCCCTGATGCTCAATGAGAAGGGTCAGCTGCTCGAGCGCTTCCAGTATGCGCAGTTCTCTACCGGTCCGATCGATGCCAAACAACTGAAGCCAAGTGCCGATTGCAAGCCGGTATCGGTCAGCAAGCGTGAAGCCAACCCCTCTTCAGTCTGGCGTTCCGATTGGCTGCCGGCCGGTTTCAAGTTGCTTGATGCCAACCAGCGTCCGAGTCCCGCGTCTTCCGAAACGGTGTCCTGGTTGTCCTATGGCGACGGCCTGGCCAAGTTTTCGGTGTTTCTCGAGCCTTTGCGCGGCGCCTTGGTCGAAGATGCGCGTAGTCAGATGGGCCCCACCGTCGCCGTGTCCAAGCGCATCAGCACCGAGGACGGTGACGTGATGGTGACCGTCGTCGGCGAGATCCCGCTCGGTACGGCCGAACGCGTGGCGCTCTCCATGCGTGCTGGTGCCGAACAGGCGCAGCGATGATCGAAGAGTCGGGGCGGGTCGTTGCGCTGGATGACGGCGCCGTTTGGGTCGAAACTCGGCGCAAAAGCACCTGCTCTGGCTGTTCGGCGAAGAACGGCTGCGGGCAGGGCTTGATGGATACCCTCGGGGTGCGTGAGCAACGAGGGCTGATTCGGGCGCTTAGCGACCTGCAGCTCCAGGTAGGTGACTCGGTCATCGTCGGGGTCCGCGAGGACGTGTTGCTGCGCGGTGCCGTACTTGTCTATCTTCTCCCTCTGCTCATGCTGATGGCGGCGGCAACGCTCGCCGCCCAGTTTTCTGCGCATGAACCGCTCGTCATCCTGGCGGGGTTCGGGGGATTCTTCGTTGCCTGGCTGTTCGTGCGCATGAGAAGCCGAACGGTGGCAAGCGATCCGAATCTGCAGCCGGTGGTTTTGCGCGCTATGCTCGCGGGGCCTGCGAGTCCCTGAGCTTCCTTGTTTTGTCAGTGGGGAGACTTGTAGTCATGCTCAATCGAAACAGCTGCTTTGCCTTCGTGGCAGGCCTGGCCCTGTTCGGGCAGGCCGTGGTGGCGCAAGCGCAAGCGGCTTTGCCTGATTTTACGCCGCTGGTTGAAAATGCCTCACCAGCGGTCGTCAACATCAGTACCAAGCAGAAAGTGCCCACACGTGGGGCCACCGCGCAGATTCCTGAACTCGAAGGGTTGCCGCCGATCTTTCGCGAATTCTTCGAGCGCAGCATTCCACAAATGCCGGGCGCGCCGGGCCAGGGCCAGCAGCGCGAAGCGCAATCACTGGGCTCCGGATTCATCATCTCCGATGACGGCTATGTGCTGACCAACAACCACGTGGTGGCCGGTGCCGACGAGATCATTGTGCGCCTGCCCGATAGAAGCGAGCTCGAAGCCAAGCTGATCGGCGCCGACCCTCGCTCCGATGTGGCCGTTCTGAAGGTCGAAGGCAAGGGCCTGCCGACTGTGAAGATCGGGCGCTCCGACGAGCTCAAGGCTGGCGAGTGGGTGCTGGCCATCGGCTCGCCGTTCGGCTTCGACCATACCGTGACCGCGGGTATTGTCAGTGCGACTGGCCGCAGCCTGCCCAACGAGAGCTACGTGCCCTTCATCCAGACCGACGTGGCGATCAACCCGGGCAACTCGGGCGGCCCGCTGTTCAACCTCAAGGGCGAGGTGATCGGTATCAACTCGCAGATCTTCACCCGCTCAGGCGGCTTCATGGGCCTGTCCTTCGCAATTCCGATTGATGTGGCGATGGACGTGGCCAATCAGCTGCGCACCGACGGCAAAGTCAATCGCGGCTGGCTCGGCGTGGTGATTCAGGAGGTGAACAAGGACCTGGCCGAGTCCTTCGGGCTGGAGCGCCCGGCCGGAGCCCTGGTGGCCCAGGTAATGGATGGCGGTCCGGCGGCTCGTAGCGGGCTGCGCGTCGGCGACGTGATCCTCAGCCTCAACGGCAAGCCGATCGTCATGTCTGCGGATCTGCCTCATCTGGTCGGTGCGCTGAAGCCCGGCAGCAAGGCGCGCATGGAAGTGGTGCGCGACGGTGATCGCAAGACGCTGGACGTCAGCATCGGCGCTATGCCGGAGGAAGGCGAAGCGGTGGCGGCGTCTGGCGGTGGTCAGGAGCGCAGCGACAATCGCTTGGGCGTGAAGGTCACCGAGCTGACCGAGGAGCAGAAGAAGAGCCTCGATCTGCCGGGCGGCGTGGTGATCACCGAGATCCTCAATGGCCCGGCAGCGATGATCGGCCTGCGCCCCGGGGATGTCATCACTCATCTGAACAACCAGGCGATCAATTCGGCGGCGACGTTCAGCCGGGTTGCCGAGCAGCTGCCCAAGAACCGCTCGGTTTCGATGCGCGTGCTGCGTCAGGGGCGTGCGAGCTTCATTACCTTCAAGCTGGCCGAGTAAGCGCGGGTGCAGCAAACGAAGGGCGGCTCAGGCCGCCCTTCTTCGTTTCTGCCGTTTGGCCACTGGATGCAGCTGATCGTGATGCGGGCGGCTTGTGCGTGGCACTGCAGGGGCTGATCAGTTACACTTCGCGGCTATTTTCGGCGGGCAATCGGCCCGCGACTACCGAGTGTTGAGCTGTGAGTGACCTGAGTCATATCCGCAATTTCTCCATCATTGCCCATATCGATCACGGCAAGTCGACCCTGGCGGACCGTTTCATCCAGATGTGCGGTGGCCTGTCCGAGCGCGAAATGGCCGCTCAGGTACTGGATTCGATGGACCTCGAACGTGAGCGTGGTATCACCATCAAGGCCCACAGCGTCACGCTGCACTATAAGGCGCGGGACGGAAAGACCTACCAGCTGAACTTCATCGATACCCCCGGACACGTCGACTTCACCTATGAAGTCAGCCGCTCGCTGGCCGCGTGCGAGGGTGCGTTGCTGGTGGTGGATGCCGGTCAGGGGGTGGAGGCACAGTCGGTTGCCAACTGCTACACCGCCATCGAGCAGGGCCTCGAGGTCATGCCGGTGCTCAACAAGATGGACCTGCCGCAGGCAGAACCCGAGCGCGTCAAGGAAGAGATCGAGCATATCATCGGCATTGATGCCACCGATGCGGTCGCCTGCAGTGCCAAGAGCGGAATGGGCGTCGACGAGGTGCTCGAGCGTCTGGTCGCAGTGATTCCTCCGCCCACCGGTGATATCGAGGCGCCGCTGCAGGCGCTGATCATCGACTCCTGGTTCGACAACTATCTGGGTGTGGTGTCGCTGGTGCGGGTACGCCACGGTCGCATCAAGAAGGGCGACAAGGTGCTGGTGAAGTCCACCGGCAAGGTGCATCAGGTGGACAGCGTTGGTGTGTTCACGCCCAAGCACACCGCCACCGCCGATCTCAAGGCCGGCGAAGTGGGCTTCATCATCGCCGGGATCAAGGATATCCATGGTGCGCCGGTGGGCGATACCCTGACGCTCTCCAGCACGCCGGACGTGGAGATGCTGCCCGGCTTCCAGCGCATCAAGCCGCAGGTATATGCCGGCCTGTTCCCGGTCAGCTCCGACGATTTCGAGGACTTCCGCGAAGCCCTGCAGAAACTCACGCTCAACGACGCGGCACTGCAATACGAGCCGGAAAGCTCCGAGGCGCTGGGGTTCGGATTCCGTATCGGCTTCCTCGGCATGCTGCACATGGAGATCATCCAGGAGCGCCTGGAGCGCGAGTACGACCTGGACCTGATCACCACGGCGCCGACGGTGGTCTACGAGCTGCTGCTCAAGAACGGCGACACCATCTACGTCGACAACCCGTCGCGCCTGCCGGACCTGTCCTTCATCGAAGACATGCGCGAACCCATCGTGCAGGCCAACATCCTGGTCCCGCAGGATCATCTCGGCAACGTCATCACCCTGTGCATCGAGAAGCGCGGAGTGCAGCGCGACATGCAGTTCCTCGGCTCGCAGGTTCAGGTGCGCTACGACCTGCCGATGAGCGAAGTGGTGCTGGATTTCTTCGATCGTCTGAAGTCGGTGAGCCGTGGTTACGCCTCGCTGGACTACAGCTTCGTGCGTTTCCAGTCGGCGAACCTTGTCAAGCTGGACGTGCTGATCAATGGCGAGAAGGTCGACGCTCTGGCATTGATCGTGCACCGAGACAATGCGCATTACAAAGGCCGTCAGCTGACCGAGAAGATGAAGGAGCTGATCCCGCGGCAGATGTTCGATGTGGCGATCCAGGCGGCCATCGGCGGGCAGATCGTCGCGCGGACCACGGTCAAGGCGTTGCGCAAGAACGTTCTGGCGAAATGTTACGGCGGCGACGTAAGCCGTAAGCGCAAGCTGCTGGAAAAGCAGAAGGCCGGTAAGAAGCGCATGAAGCAAGTAGGCAGCGTGGAAATCCCGCAAGAGGCGTTCCTCGCGGTACTGAAGGTAGATAGCTGATATGTCGATCAATTTCCCGTTGTTGCTGGTTATCGCCGTGGCCGTCTGCGGTCTTTTGGCACTGAGCGATCTGTTGTTCTTCGCACCCCGGCGTCGGGCTGCGATCGCCAACTACGAAGGGCGCACCGGGGAAATCGATCCATCGACGCTGGAGGCGCTGAACAAGGAGCCACTGCTGATCGAGTATGGCAAGTCCTTCTTCCCGGTGCTGGCCATCGTGCTGGTACTGCGCTCGTTTCTCGTCGAACCCTTCCAGATCCCGTCCGGTTCGATGATTCCGACGCTGGAGGTCGGTGACTTCATCCTCGTCAACAAGTTCGCCTACGGCATCCGCCTGCCGGTGGTGGACACCAAGGTGATCGAAGTCAGTGATCCGAAGCGCGGCGACGTGATGGTCTTCCGCTATCCCAACGAACCCAGCATCAACTACATCAAGCGGGTCGTCGGTCTGCCGGGTGACACCGTGCGCTACAGCAGTGACCGCCGTCTGTTCGTCAACGATCAGCCGGTGGCCGAAATGCTGGTCGGCGAAGAGCCGGGCAGTCTCGGCAGCGCCGTGCTGTATCGGGAAAAACTCGGCGAAGTTGAGCACCTGATCCGCAAGGAAATGGGGCGCTATCGAATCGAACCGAGCCGCCAGTGGACCGTGCCGGCCGAGCATTACTTCATGATGGGCGACAACCGCGACAACTCCAACGACAGCCGCTACTGGCAGGACGACTCGATCCCCGCCGAGCTTGCTGGCATGGTTCCGGACCGCAACATCGTCGGCAAGGCCTTCGCCGTGTGGATGAGCTGGCCCGATCCGAAACTCAGCAATCTGCCGAATTTCTCCCGCGTGGGCCTGATTCACTGAAAGCTGTGAATTGCGGCCCCCGTCGAGCGTAGTGGGCTCGTTATATTTGTCCTGCCCCGATCGGTGGGTATCGTTACGACATAGAGGTCGACATGAGTTTTGCGCGTTCGCAAAAAGGGCTGTCCATGCTGAGCTGGATCATGCTCCTGGCGGTTGTGGCGTTTGTGGCCAGCACCGGGTTCAAGATGTTCCCGCATTATTTCGACTACATGTCCATGGACAAGATCATCCAGTCCGTGGAAACCGACGAAGCGCTTGAGATTCGCAGCGTCGGGGAGTTCTATAGTCATGTCAGCAAGGGGATGCAGGTCAACGGCATCCAGAATATCGATCTGAAGGAAGCGCTGAAGGTCGAGATCCAGAACAATGAATTCAGGGCACACCTGAAGTACGAAAAACGCGAGCCGCTGATCCGCAATCTCGATCTGGTGGCGAACTTCGACAAAGAATATCGCCTAAGGATGCCGTGAGCACTTCGTTAGCCCGCCTCGAGCGCAAGCTCGGCTATCAATTCAAGGACCAGGAGCTGATGCTCCTGGCCCTTACCCATCGCAGCTATGCCGGACGCAACAACGAGCGTCTGGAGTTTCTCGGCGACGCCATCCTCAACTTCGTTGCTGGCGAGGCGCTGTTCAACCATTTTCCGCAGGCCCGTGAAGGCCAGCTGTCGCGGCTGCGGGCCCGGCTGGTCAAGGGCGAGACGCTTGCCGTGCTGGCACGCGGCTTCGAGCTTGGTGATCACCTGCGTCTCGGCTCCGGTGAGCTCAAGAGCGGTGGCTACCGCCGCGAATCGATTCTGGCCGATACCCTCGAGGCGCTGATCGGCGCCATTTATCTCGATGCCGGCATGGACGTCGCCCGTGAGCGGGTTATCGCCTGGCTGGCCAACGAGCTGCAGGGCTTGACGCTGGTGGACACCAACAAGGATCCCAAGACCCGCCTGCAGGAGTTTCTGCAGTCGCGTGCCTGTGAGCTGCCGCGCTACGAAGTGGTGGACATCCAGGGCGAACCGCATTGCCGCACGTTCTTCGTCGAATGCCAGGTGGCCTTGCTCAACGACAAAACTCATGGGCAGGGCGCCAGTCGCCGCATTGCCGAACAGGTTGCCGCAGCAGCCGCACTGATCGCCCTGGGCGTGGAGAATGGACATGACTGACGAGCAGCAACAATCCGAAGACGTCAGCCGTTGCGGTTATGTCGCCATCGTCGGCCGGCCGAACGTCGGCAAATCCACCTTGCTCAACCACATCCTCGGGCAGAAGCTGGCGATCACCTCGCGCAAGCCGCAGACGACCCGTCACAACATGCTCGGCATCAAGACCGAGGGCAGCGTGCAGGCGGTCTATGTCGATACCCCGGGTTTGCACAAGAATGGCGAGACCGCGCTCAACCGCTACATGAACCGCACCGCGGCCTCGGCGCTGAAGGATGTCGACGTGGTGATCTTCGTCGTCGACCGCACCCGCTGGACCGATGAAGACCAGGCCGTGCTGGAGCGCGTGCAATACGTCACCGGACCGCTGATCGTCGCCGTCAACAAGACCGACCGCATCGAGGACAAGGCCGAGCTGCTGCCGCACCTGCGCTGGCTGGCCGAGCAGCTGCCGAATGCCGAAATCGTGCCGATCTCCGCGCAGCACGGGCAGAATCTGGAAACCCTGGAACAGCTGGTGGCCGAGCGCCTTCCCGAGGGCGAGCACTTCTTCCCGGAAGATCAGATCACCGACCGCAGCAGCCGCTTTCTTGCCGCCGAGCTGGTGCGCGAGAAGATCATGCGTCAGCTTGGCGCCGAGGTGCCGTACCAGATCACCGTCGAGATCGAGGACTTCAAGCAGGAAGGCCACGTGCTGCACATCCACGCGCTGATTCTGGTCGAGCGCGACGGGCAGAAGAAGATCATCATCGGCGACAAGGGCGAGCGCATCAAACGCATCGGCCAGGAAGCGCGCAAGGACATGGAGGTCCTATTCGACTCCAAGGTCATGCTCAACCTGTGGGTCAAGGTGAAGGGCGGCTGGTCCGACGACGAGCGCGCACTGCATTCGCTGGGCTATCAGTAACACCCTCTTCGCACTCACCCGTGCGCATTGCGCACCCCCTGGGCCGCCATGCACCAGCCTGCATTCGTTCTGCACAGCCGTCCGTACAAGGAAAGCAGCGCGCTGGTCGACCTGTTCACTCCGCAGGGGCGGCTGCGCGCCGTCATGCGTGCGGCGCGGGGCAAGGCCGGCAGCCTGATTCGTCCGTTCGTATCGCTGGAAGTCGAACTGCGCGGCAAGTCCGAACTGAAGACCGTTGCCCGCCTGGAAAGCGCCGGGCCCGCCCATTGGCTCGATGGCCAGGCGCTGTTCAGCGGCATGTACCTCAACGAACTGCTGATCCGCCTGCTGCCGGCGGAGGACGCGCACCCTGCACTGTTCGAGCATTACGTCGCGACTCTGCCGGCGCTGGCCGAGCACCGGCCGCTTGAGCCGTTGCTGCGGGCCTTCGAATGGCGACTGCTCGACGAGCTGGGCTATGGTTTTGCCCTCGACATCGATATCGCCGGTCAGCCGATCGACGCGCAGCGGCTGTATCGGCTGGTGCCGGACGCCGGCCTGGAGCCGGTTGTGGGATTCCAGCCAGGGCTGTTCAATGGCGCGGAACTTCTCGCGATGGCCGAGGCCGACTGGCAGGTGCCGGGCGCGCTGGCCGCCGCCAAGCGGCTGATGCGTCAGGCTCTGGCACCGCATCTGGGCGGCCGACCGCTGGTCAGCCGCGAACTGTTCATGAATCTGAAGGAGTCCCCGCGTGACTGAAGCCAATCGAATCCTGCTCGGTGTCAACGTCGACCATGTCGCCACCCTGCGCCAGGCCCGCGGCACCCGCTATCCGGACCCGGTCAAGGCCGCGCTGGACGCCGAAGAGGCAGGCGCGGACGGCATTACCGTGCACCTGCGCGAGGACCGTCGACATATCCAGGAACGCGATGTGCTGATGATGAAGGACGCCCTGCAGACGCGGATGAATTTCGAGATGGGTGTCACCGAGGCGATGCTGGCCTTTGCCGAGCAGCTGCGGCCGGAGCATGTCTGCCTGGTGCCGGAAACCCGCCAGGAGCTGACCACAGAGGGTGGGCTGGATGTCGCCGGCCAGGAGGCGCGCATTCGCGAGGCGGTGGAGCGGTTGCGCGGCTGCGGTGCGGAAGTCTCGCTGTTCATCGATGCCGATCCGCGGCAGATCGAGGCAGCTGCCCGGGTCGGTGCGCCGGCCATCGAACTGCACACCGGTCGCTATGCCGATGCTCACAGCGTGGCGGAACGTGCCTGCGAACTGGCGCGGATTCGCGACGGTGTCGAGGTCGGTCTCAGCCACGGGCTGATCGTCAATGCCGGGCATGGTCTGCACTACCACAACGCCGAAGCCATCGCCGCCATCCGTGGTGTCAATGAGCTGAACATCGGTCACGCCATCGTCGCTCATGCGCTGTTCGTTGGCTTCAAGCAGGCGGTCAAGGAAATGAAGCATCTGATCCTCAGCGCCGCAGCGCGAGGGTGAGACAAGCCGTCTGCTGAAGGGCGCATTCGCGGTCCTCTCCGCGGGGACGGCGCTGTTCAGCGGCGGAACAGGTTGATCAGCACGGTCAGGACCAGGCTGAGAATCACCATCGAGGTGATCGGGATGAACACCCGGCTGCGTTCGGACTCGATGCGGATGTCGCCCGGTAGGCGGCCGAACCAGTTCAGCAGCCAGGGGAAGTAGTGCCAGGCGATGCCGAGCAGGAGCAGTACCGCCCCGGCGAGGATCATCCAGCGTGCCATGTCGGTTCCTCGCTGGCTTCCGGGCGATGGCCGCCAAAACGGCTGCGGTACTCGGCGAAGGCGGCAATCACCTGGGCGGCCAACACCTCGACCGCATCGCTGCGATTGCTTCCACGCAGCAGGTTGATCCGATAGTCGCCCAGTTGCGGTAGCCCGTACTGCCCGTCCAGCCGCTGCAGGGGCGGGCGGACCAGGCTCGCCGGGTAGGGCGCGATTGCCAGATCGGCGATCATCGCCGCTTCCTGGCCGGAGGTCTGCTCGCTCGAGTAGGCGATGCGGTAGCCGCGCCCGATTCGGTCGAGCGCGTCCAGGGCCTGCCGTCGCCAGGCGCAGTCCGGGCTGGCCAGCGCCAGTGGCAACGGCGTGCGCAGCGCGGCGACACCGCCGCTGCGGCCGGCCCAGACCAGGGGTTCGCTGTGGATCGGCTCGCCCCGCGAATCGTCCTGCCCGAGATTGCCGGTAGTGATCAGCGCCAGATCCAGTTCGCCGGCATCGATACGTTCGATCATGTCGATGCTGCGGGCGACCGAGACGTCAACCTCCACGCCGGGATGGCTGCGGGCGAACAGCGCCAGCAGGCCGGGCAGGATGCGTGTGCCGACATCGGCCGGCGTGCCGAAACGCACACGACCTTGCAACGCCGGCTGCAGAAAATGGGCGATCGCCTCCTCGTTGAGCTTGAGCAGGCGCCGCGCGTAGCCGAGCAGCGTCTCCCCAGCGGGGGTGAGGCGCACCTGACGAGCCTCACGGACAAACAGCGGGCGGCCCAAGGTATCTTCCAGCCGCTTGATCTGCATGCTGACCGCCGAGGTGCTGCGGTAGATCTGCCCGGCCGCGCGAGTAAAGCTGCCGCTCTCGGCGATGGCGACAAAGGTGCGTAGCACGTCGCTTTCCAGCAACGGGGCAGTCGTACCGGGGTTGGATGGTTCCAGCATGGGCCACCATTCAATAATCTTGAACGCAGGCTTTTATATTAGTCGTTTGTTTGAACAGTGGGCGTCCGCTCATCCTGTTCGTGAACCCGTGGCCGCCATATCCATGACGTGCCCACGGCCAGCGAAACGGAGGTGAGCATGTCTACAGATCCACGCAACATCCGATCACGGCGACCGGTGGAGCCCCAGATTCCTGACGTCTACATGCCGGCCATGTGGCCGCTCGGTCTGCAACGCAGCCTGCATGACTGGTACCGGGCGTGGCGGCAGCGCAGCCGTTATCGGCAGTTGTTGCGACTGGACGACGCCGAGCTGGCCAAGCGCGACCTGAGCCGCCAGCAGTTGCTCGAACGGGCGCGCCTGCCGCTGCGGCAACTCGTGGAGGGGCGGCGCCGCAAGCGTGGCGCCTGACATCATCAGGCCGAGATGCTCAGGGCTTGCGTGCCAGCAGTACGGCGCGCATGGGGGCCGGCAGCCCTTCGACGGTGCGGCCGTGGTCCTGAGGGTCGAGGAAATCCGGTAGCGACTGGTAGCGCATCCAGTAGGTGCTGCGCTGTTCCTCGACGCTGGTCACGCTGACGTCCACACAGCGCACGTCGACGAAGCCGGCCCGCCGCAGCCAGCGCTCCAGCGCCGGCACCGAGGGCAGGAACCAGACGTTGCGCATCTGTGCGTAGCGGTCTTCCGGTACCAGCGCGGTGTTCTCGTCGCCCTCGACCACCAGCGTTTCCAGCACCAGCTCGCCGCCGCGGACCAGGCAGTCCTTCAGATCGAGCAGGTGATCGACGGGCGAACGGCGATGGTAGAGCACGCCCATGGAGAATACCGTTTCGAAGCCTTCGAGCTTGGGTGGCAGCTCTTCCAGGGCGAACGGCAGGTGCCAGGCGGGCAGCTCTGGCAGGTAACGTTTCATCGCATGGAACTGGCAGAAGAACAGCCAGTTCGGGTCGACACCGACCACGCTGTCAGCACCGGCGCCGAGCATGCGCCACATGTAGTAACCATTGCCGCAGCCGACGTCGAGGATGCGCTTGCCGGCAAGGTCGAGATGCGGCGCAACCCGGGCCCATTTCCAGTCCGAGCGCCATTCGGTGTCCACGTGCACGCCGAATACCTCGAACGGCCCCTTGCGCCACGGCGACAGCCCCATCAGCGCCTCGCGGGTGGCCTGGCGTGTGGCTTCGTCGCAGGGGGCCGCGAGGCGGAAACATTCGCGCAGCTCGATCTGCGTCGGCATCAGCGTCGGTAGTGCATCGACGGCCCGGCGCCAGCGCGGCAGATCGCCATGACCGATGGCGAGTTTGGCGTCCAGTTGCTGTTGAACGTCGTTGGCCCAGGCAGCGAGTGGTGTGCCGGCCAGGCGCCAGGCGAGGGGAGTGAGGTCGAGATTCATGGCAGGGCGATCAGCGAAGCGAAGTTCAGGCATTGGAACCAGGGCACGACCTTGGAAAAGCCGGCCTCGAGCAGGCGTTGGCGATGGGTTTCCAGGCTATCGGGCTTCATCACATTCTCGATGGCGCTGCGCTTCTGGGCGATCTCCAGTTCGCTGTAGCCATTGGCGCGCTTGAAAGCGATGTGCAGGTCGGTCAGCAGCTGCTGCTCCTCGTCGTCCTCGAAGCGCAGTTTCTCCGACAGGATCAGCGCGCCGCCCGGCACCAGTGCCTGACGAATGCGGCCGAGCAGGGCCGGGCGCTGTTCGGGGGCGATGAACTGCAGGGTGAAGTTCAGCGCCACCAGCGAGCTGGACTGGAACTCCAGGGCCAGGATGTCGGCTTCTAGGACCTCCACTGGCAACAGCTCCTGGTACATGGAGTCCTGCGCATGCAGGTATTCGCGGCAGCGCTCGACCATGGCGGTTGAGTTGTCCACGGCAATCACCTGGCAGTTGTCCTGACTGACATGCCGGCGCAGCGCCTGGGTCACCGCACCCAGCGAGCAGCCGAGGTCGTACAGGCGGGTATTAGGCTGAGCGAACTGTGCGGCGATCACGCCGATATTCTCAACGATCGTCGGGTAACCAGGTACCGAACGCTTGATCATGTCGGGGAACACCCGTGCCACGTCCTCGTTGAAGACGAAGTCCTGGACACGGGCTAGGGGCTGGGCGAACAGACGGTCGGGATCGTGACTCACGGTGGCGGCGGCGTGTTGGAAAAATGGGGCGGCATTGTAGCGGAAAGCGGCTGCCTGGCCCTGCCTCAGTGCACCTCGATCCGACAATCGAACAGCCCGGCCGGCTCGCCATCGGCCTCCCAGGGGCGCTGGTAGGTCAGGTAGAGCCGACCGCTGCCGGCCTGCCGCGCTTCGAAACGCCAGGTGGAGAGCCCGTCGCCGCCGATCATGTCGTCCTTCGGGTTGCTGAACACTTCAGGCCCAAGACTGCGCAGCTGCTCCGGGGCCGACTCGTGGAGGATCCAGCGATAGCCGGTGGTCGGGTTGCTCGGCAGGCTGACGATCAACTGCTGACCGTTCTGCAGGCTCTGCGGGCAGCGGCGATCGTCGCTGAGTACCACGCTCGAAGGCGGTGCGCTCTCTTGGCCGGCGCAGGCGGTCAGCAGGGCGAGGCTGGTGGGTAGCAGCAGGCGAGGGATGTCGAAAGGCATGATCGGCACCAGTCGGAATGGAACCGGAAGGATAGCCCAAAAGCGTCCGGCTGCAGACGTGTCAGGGGTGCGGCGAGCGCAGGGCGGCTGTGCAAGCGCACCGTCCGCCCCGCGCAGGCTGTTTCTACTTAGAAGAGCACCTTGGCCACATCGGCGAAGCGCCTGGCGAAGTGCACCGTCAGCCCTTCCTTCAGGTAGTCCGGCAGCTCGTCGAAGTCGCCACGATTGGCTTCCGGCAGGATCAGCTCGAAGAGCTTCTGCCGCCGCGCGGCGATGACCTTCTCGCGTACCCCGCCGATGGGCAGCACATGGCCGGTCAGGGTCAGCTCGCCGGTCATGGCCACGCCCTTCTTCGGCGGCTGGTTGCGTGCCAGCGACAGCAGTGCGCTGGCCATGGTGATGCCGGCGCTGGGGCCGTCCTTGGGTGTCGCGCCTTCCGGCACGTGCAGGTGCACGAAGGCCTGGTCGAAGAACTGCGGATCGCCCTTGAACGTCTTCAGATTCGAGGTCACGAAGCTGTAGGCGATCTCCGCCGATTCCTTCATCACGTCGCCGAGCTTGCCGGTGAGCTTGAAGCCGCGGTTGAGCGTATGGATGCGCGTCGCCTCGATCGGCAGCGTGGCGCCGCCCATGCTGGTCCAGGCGAGACCGGTGATCACGCCGACGCCGGAGAGCACCTGCTCGCTGCGGAACACCGGTTTGCCGAGGTAGCTTTCGAGATCCTTCGGCGCGATCTTCAGCACCGCTTGCGGGTCTTCCAGCAGCTTGACCACCGCCTTGCGTACCAGTTTGCCCAGCTGCTTCTCCAGCTGGCGTACACCGGCCTCGCGGGCATAGCCTTCGATCACCGCCTTCAAGGCGCTGTCGCTGATGGCCAGGCGCTCCTTCGGCACGCCGGTCTTGTCCAACAGCTTCGGCCACAGGTGGCGCTTGGCGATGGCCAGCTTCTCTTCGGCGATATAGCCGGAGAGGCGGATCACCTCCATGCGGTCTAGCAGCGGGCCGGGGATCGAGTCCAGCGTGTTGGCCGTGCAGACGAACAGCACCTTGGACAGGTCCAGGCGCAGGTCCAGGTAGTGGTCGAGGAATTCGACGTTCTGCTCCGGGTCGAGGGTCTCCAGCAGCGCCGAGGCCGGATCGCCCTGGTAGCTGCTGCTGAGCTTGTCGATCTCGTCGAGCATGATCACCGGGTTCATCACTTCGACATCCTTGAGCGCCTGCACCAGCTTGCCGGGCAGGGCGCCGATGTAGGTACGGCGGTGGCCCTTGATCTCCGCCTCGTCGCGCATGCCGCCGACGCTGAAACGGTAGAACGGCCGGCCGAGGGATTCGGCGATGGACTTGCCGATGCTGGTCTTGCCCACGCCCGGCGGGCCGACCAGCAGCACGATGGAACCGGCGATCTCGCCCTTGAAGGCGCCGACGGCGAGAAACTCGAGGATACGGTTCTTGATGTCGTCGAGTCCGGCGTGATGCTTGTCGAGCACCTTGCGCGCGCGCTTGAGGTCGAGCTTGTCCTTGCCGTAGACCCCCCAGGGCAGGGCGGTGGCCCAGTCCAGGTAGTTGCGGGTGACGGCGTATTCCGGCGAGCCGGTCTCGAGGATCGACAGCTTGTTCAGTTCCTCGTCGATGCGCTTCTGCGCGGCCGGTGGCACCACCTTGCCTTCCAGGCGCGCGCGGAACTCGTCGGCGTCGGCGCTTTTGTCGTCCTTGGTGATGCCCAGCTCGCGCTGGATGATCTTCAGCTGTTCCTTGAGAAAGAACTCGCGCTGGCGCTCGCCGATCTTGCGATTGACCTCGCCGGTGAGCTCCTTCTGCAGCTTGCCGACCTCGACTTCCTTGCGCAGCAGCGGCAGCACCTTTTCCATACGCTTCAAGACCGGCACGGTGTCCAGTACTTCCTGCAGTTCGGCGCCCGGCGCGGTGGTCAGCGCGGCGGCGAAGTCGGTCAGCGGCGACGGGTCGTTGGGGCTGAAGCGATTGAGGTAGTTCTTCAGCTCCTCGCTGTACAGCGGATTGAGTGGCAAGAGCTCCTTGATCGCGTTGATCAGCGCCATGCCGTAGGCCTTGACCTCGTCGCGCGGGTCCTCGTCGCTCTTCGGGTAATCGACTTCCACCAGATACGGCGGCTTGCGCCGCAGCCAGCCGCGGATGCGCACCCGCGCCAGGCCCTGGGCGACGAACTGCAGCTTGCCGCCGTCCTGCGAGGCGTGGTGTACGCGGACCATGGTGCCATGTTCCGGCAGGCTGTCCGGGTCGAAGGTGGCCATGTCCAGCACCGGCGAGTCGACGAAGAACAACGCCACCCGCTGGTGCGGCGTCTTGGCCACGCGCTCCAGGGTCTCGGCCCAGGGATCTTCATTGACGATGACCGGCAACACCTGAGCCGGGAAAAACGGCCGGTTGTGCACCGGGATGATGTAGAGCTTGTCCGGCTGCTGCTGGTCAGGCAGCACGAGGCCGTTGGAGATGATTTCCTGATCCTGATTGATGTCGTCGTTCATGCGGCACCCGTTGCGAATACGTGCTCCTTAGATGGGTAGTGCCCCGGATGATTTCAATCCCGGCCGCGGGGTGGGCACCTTCCCCGGCGTTAGGTAGAGTGCGCACTGGCCGGCGTCTTTCATCAACGGCGACGGCTGCCAACCTCAGGTGCCCACATGCTCAATGCCCGTCTGCTTCGCCTGGATGACCAGACTCACCAGCACGCCCACGACTACCACCAGTTGGTGATGTCGCTGGCCGGTCGTGCGGAATTCGAGGTCAACGGCTCGGGCGGGGAGGTGTGCCGGATGCGCGCCTGCCTGGTGCCGGGGGATGCCGATCATGGTTTCGCCGGCATGGGCGACAACCGCATGCTGATCATCGACCTGGACGAGCAGGAAGTCGGCACCGAAGATCCCGAACTGCTGGCGCGCCTGTTCGAGGCGCCGCGCTATCCGGCGCTGGATGCCGACTTCCAGAACCTGTTGGCGTACGCCGGTGCCGAGCTGGCGCGCTACGGCAGCGATCCGCTGCTGGCCCGCGCGCTGGGTGGCGTGCTGTTACGGGCGCTGCACCTGCGGCTGTTCGGCGAAGCCCAGCAGCGTCCGGCCGGCCCGCTGGATCTGCAGCGACTGGACAGCCACATCCAGAGCAATCTGGCGCGGCGCATCACGGTCGCCGAGCTGGCCCAGGTGGTCTGCCTGAGCCCCAGCCATTTTCACGCCCAGTTCAAGGACAGCGTCGGCCTCACCCCGCACCAGTACCTGCTCAAGGCCCGCCTCGATCGCGCCGCGCGCCTGCTGCGCGAGACGCCGCTGCCCTTGGTGCGCATCGCCGAGGAGTGCGGCTTCTCCAGCCAGAGCGCACTGACCACGGCCACCCGTCGCTACCTCGGCCTGACCCCTCGCGGGCTGCGCAAGTCGGATTGCTGATCGGCCCTGGATCGCCCTGTTTTCGCGCCGGTCAGAGATTACGCAGATATTCCTGCGCCATCCTGGTGCGCTTTTGTTACCACAGCTTTTCCGCCTTCCCCTATCGGAGTTTTTCGCAAAACTTCCGTAGTTTTGCGTAAGAACGGCTCGACGCGCTGACCCTACATTCCGCTTCCCGACCTGGCTCATCGTCTTGTGCTGCATCATCAGCCCGGCCGTGGACTAGACCTATAAGCAGACACAACTCAAAAGAGGAGCGGCGCATGTTCAAGGCCGGTCACGTGCTGGATGGCGCCTTCGCCAACCAGACAGCAGCAGAATTCTTTCCCGCCATCAGCGCCAACTACAGCGTTGACGAGGCGGCCTATCTCACTGAACTGCTGCAGCTCGCCGATCCGGGCGAGGCGGGCATCGCCGCCATTCGCGAACGAGCGCGCACGCTGATCGAAGCCGTGCGCGCTCGTGACAATGCGGTCGACACCCTTGATGCGCTGCTGCGCCAGTACAGCCTCGATACCCAGGAAGGGCTGATGCTGATGTGCCTGGCCGAAGCGCTGCTGCGCGTACCGGACGCGGCGACCGCCGATGCGCTGATCCGCGACAAGCTCAATGCCGCTGAATGGGAGCGCCACCTGGGCCAGAGCGACAACGTGTTGGTCAACTTCGCTGCCTGGGGCCTGGTGATGACCGGCAAGGTGGTCGATCCGGAGACTGCCGACGGCCGGCCGAAGAACGTCATCGGCCGCCTGCTCAAGCGCTCCGGCGAGCCGGTGATCCGCGCCGCGATGAACCAGGCCATGAAGCTGATGGGCAAGCAGTTCGTGCTCGGTCGCACCATCGCAGAAGCCCTCAAGAACGGCCGACCGGAGCGGGAGAAGGGCTACACCTATTCCTTCGACATGCTCGGCGAGGCCGCGCTGACCGCTGAAGACGCCGCCAAGTACATGGCCGACTACCGCCAGGCCGTGGAAACCGTGGGCGCCGAGCCGCAGGTCGGGCCGGGGCCACGACCGTCGGTGTCGATCAAGCTGTCGGCGCTGCACCCGCGCTACGAAGTCGCTCAGCGCGAGCGGGTGCTCAACGAGCTGTTCGCCAGCGTCCGCGAGCTAGCCATCCTGGCCCGCCGCCTGGATGTCGGTATCACTATCGATGCCGAGGAAGCCGACCGCCTGGAGCTGTCGCTCGAACTCTTCGAGAAGCTCATGCGTGATCCGGCTATCGCCGGCTGGGGCGAGTTCGGCCTGGTCATCCAGGCCTATTCCAAGCGCTGCCTGCCGGTGCTGGTCTGGCTGACACTGCTGGGCCGCGAGCTGGGCGCGCGCATTCCGCTGCGCCTGGTCAAGGGCGCCTACTGGGACAGCGAGATCAAGCAGTGCCAGGTCCAGGGGCTGGACGGTTACCCGGTCTATACCCGGAAGGAAGGCACCGATACGTCTTACCTCGCCTGCGCCCGCTACCTGCTCTCCGAGCACACCCGCGGCGTGATCTACCCACAGTTCGCCAGCCACAACGCGCATACCGTCAGCTGCATCCTGGACATGGCCGAGCGGGCGGCGCAGCCGCGCGAATTCGAGTTTCAGCGCCTGCACGGCATGGGCGATGCGCTGTACGACACGGTGATCGAGAAGTACCGCAAGAACGTGCGCATCTATGCGCCGGTCGGCGCCCACAAGGACCTGCTGCCCTATCTGGTGCGCCGCCTGCTGGAGAACGGTGCCAACTCGTCCTTCGTCCATCAGCTGGTCGATCCGCGCGTGCCGGTCGAGTCGCTGATCGATCACCCGGTTAGCCAGCTGCGCAGGTTCGCCGCGCTGGGCAATCCGCGCATTCCGCTGCCGCCGGCCTTGTACGGCAATCGCAAGAACTCCCAAGGGATCAACATGAACATCCAACAAGAATGGAACGAACTGGCCAGCGCCTATCAACCTTTCCTCGATCGTCAATGGCAGGCCGCGCCGGTGATCGGCGGGCAGACCCTGGCCGGTGCGCCGTCCGAGGTACGCTGCCCCTATGACCTGAACAAGGTCGTCGGCCAGGCCCAGTTCGCCAGCGCCGAGCAGGCACGCCAGGCGGTCGAGCGGCTGGCCGCCTACTGGCCGACCTGGAACGCGACACCCGTGGAGAGCCGCGCGGCGGTGCTCGAGCGTCTCGGCGATCTGCTGGAGAAACACCGTGCCGAGCTGATGGCGCTGTGTACGGTGGAGGCCGGCAAGTCGTTGCAGGATGGCATCGACGAGGTGCGCGAGGCGGTGGATTTCTGCCGCTACTACGCCCAGCAGGCACGCCTGAAGCTTGGCCGCGAAGAGCTGAAAGGCCCGACCGGCGAGCGCAACGAGCTGTTCCATGAAGGCCGCGGCGTGTTCGTCTGCGTCAGCCCGTGGAACTTCCCGCTGGCGATCTACCTCGGCCAGATCAGCGCGGCACTGGTGGCCGGCAACACCGTGCTGGCCAAGCCGGCCGAGCAGACCAGCCTGATCGCCGCCCGTGCGCTGGAGCTGATGTTCGAAGCCGGCCTGCCGAAGGAGGCGATCGCCTTCCTGCCGGGCGACGGCGCCACCCTGGGCGGCGTGTTCTGTCGCGATCCGCGGGTGGTCGGCGTGTGCTTCACCGGTTCCACCGACACGGCGCGCATCATCAATCGCCAGCTTGCCGAGAAGGAGGGCGCCATCGCCGCGCTGATCGCCGAGACCGGCGGGCAGAACGCGATGATCGTCGACTCCACCGCGCTGCCCGAGCAGGTGATCAAGGACGCGGTCGGTTCGGCTTTCACCAGTGCCGGCCAGCGTTGCTCGGCGTTGCGCGTGCTTTACGTGCAGCGTGATATCGCCGACCGCGTTATCGAATTGCTCAAGGGTGCCATGGCCGAGCTGCGGGTGGGGCCGACCCATCTGCGTGAGAACGACATCGGCCCGGTGATCGATCAGGAGGCGCGCGAAGGCCTGCTGGCGCATATCCAGCAGCTCAAGAGCGAAGGGCGCTTGATCGCCGAAGCCCGATTGCCGGAGGGGCTCAACGGCCATTTCGTGGCGCCGGTGGCCTTCGAGATCGACGGCATTCACCAGCTGAAGAAGGAGCATTTCGGCCCCGTGCTGCATGTGGCGCGCTACGACGCGGCGGACCTGGAAAAGGTCGTCGCGGCGATCAATGGCACCGGCTACGGCCTGACGCTCGGTGTGCACAGCCGCAACGAGGAAACCGCCGAACGCATCGAGCGTCTGGCGCGGGTCGGCAACCTTTACGTCAACCGCAACCAGATCGGTGCGGTGGTGGGCGTGCAACCGTTCGGGGGCTGTGGCCTGTCCGGCACCGGCCCGAAGGCGGGCGGCCCGAGCTACCTGCTGCGCTTCGCCAACGAGCGCACCACCTCGACCAACACCACGGCGGTGGGCGGCAACGCCTCGCTGCTGTCGCTCGGCGACGACTGAGCGGATTGACGCCCGCAGGGGCGTCGGCGTGTAACCGCGGGGGCTGGCTTCGGCCGCAACCCGCGCATGACATCAACCCGGCTGTCCCGGCAGCCGGCGTACAACAACAAATTGGACAGTTGGCGGACGCTCTTCCGCCACTGACGGGCCCGGGTTGGGCCTGTCGCCGGTGATGGCCGCTTTCGCCATCGCCCTCTGCCAAGGTGGCACGCGGGTTCGCTCGCGCTCCGCCGAACAACAACTAACGAGGGATTCACAATGAGCGTCAGTACACCCACGCTGATCACCTTTCTGATCTACATCGCCGCGATGATCCTGATCGGCTTCATCGCCTACCGCGCCACCAAGAACTTCTCCGACTACATCCTCGGCGGGCGCAGCCTCGGCAGCTTCGTCACCGCGTTGTCGGCGGGCGCCTCGGACATGAGCGGCTGGCTGCTGATGGGCCTGCCCGGCGCGATCTTCGTCGCTGGTCTGTCGGAAAGCTGGATCGCCATCGGCCTGATCGTCGGCGCCTGGCTCAACTGGATCTTCGTCGCCGGGCGTTTGCGTGTGCACACCGAGCACAACCACAACGCGCTGACGCTGCCGGATTACTTCTCGCACCGCTTCGAGGACGAGAGCCGCATGCTGCGGATCTTCTCCGCGCTGGTGATTCTGGTGTTCTTCACCATCTATTGCGCCTCGGGCGTGGTCGCCGGTGCGCGACTGTTCGAGTCCACCTTTGGCATGCCGTACGAGTACGCACTGTGGGTCGGCGCGGCGGCGACTATCCTCTATGTGTTCATCGGCGGCTTCCTGGCTGTGAGCTGGACCGACACCGTGCAGGCCACGCTGATGATCTTCGCGCTGCTGATCACGCCGTTGTTTGTCATCCTCGCCCTCGGTGACATGGGCACCGTGATGGCCACCATCGAGGCGCAGAACCCGGCCAACTTCGACATGTTCCGCGGGCTGTCCTTCGTCGCCATCATCTCGCTGCTGGCCTGGGGCCTGGGCTACTTCGGCCAGCCGCACATCCTGGTGCGCTTCATGGCCGCCGACTCGATCAAGACCATTCCCAACGCCCGTCGCATCGGCATGACCTGGATGATCCTGACGCTGGCCGGTGCCGTGGCGGTGGGTTTCCTCGGCATCGCCTACTTCGCCGATCACCCGGACCAGGCCGGTGCGGTGAGCCAGAACGGCGAGAGGGTGTTCATGGAGCTGGTGAAGATCCTGTTCAACCCCTGGGTGGCCGGCATCATCCTTTCCGGCGTGCTGGCAGCGGTGATGAGCACCCTCAGTGCCCAGCTCTTGGTCAGCTCCAGCGCGCTGACGCAGGACTTCTACAAGGCGATGCTGCGCAAGAATGCCTCGCAGACCGAACTGGTCTGGGTCGGCCGCGGCATGGTGCTGCTGATCGCCCTGATCGCCATCGGCATCGCTTCCAACCCGGAGAGCAAGGTGCTGGGTCTGGTGTCCTACGCCTGGGCCGGCTTCGGTGCAGCGTTCGGTCCGGTGGTGCTGATCTCGCTGCTGTGGAAGCGCATGACGCGCAACGGCGCGCTGGCCGGCATGCTGGTGGGCGCGGTCACCGTGGTGGTGTGGAAGGAGTTCATCGGCCTGGGCCTGTACGAAATCATCCCGGGCTTCATCCTCGCCAGCATCGCCATCGTGGTGGTGAGCAAGCTGGGCGCCGAGCCGGCGCCGAGCATCGTCAAGCGCTTCGAGGAAGCGGATGCGGATTACCACGCCGGTTGATGACCGGAGTGGGTGCGCGCTCGCTGCGCGGATAGAGGTTGGCAAGGCGGGCCCCATTTGAGCCCGCCCGGATGGATCGCCACCGACTCGCACACCAAATGGCGAAAACCCCGGCTAGCCGGGGTTTTTATTTTCTGGCCTGAGCCTAGTCGTCCGCCACCAGATTGGAGCGATCGTCCACCGCGCCGGCGGCTATCAGATGTTCGGCTTCGTCCTCCGGCACATGGATGCTGGTGCCGTCGATGTTCATCACCGACATGCGTGCCTCCGGATCGGTGGTGATGCGCACGTCCATCAGGGCGCTGCGGTGCGTGTTGCCGTTGATGACCACGCAGCAGGTGCCGGTGGTGGTGTCGATGTCGACGGTCATGATCTACCTCCCGAAGCAATCCAGAGCCGCACGCGGCTCGCACGGCCTCTTCGTTTGGACCACGTACGAGTGGCATCGGTTGTGCCTGCCAGGGAAAAACAGACTGAAACGTTACGATATAACATGTTAGATTCTCGCCCCGCATGCCGGTGCTCGTGTCCCGATGCCGGCGCACAGCCTCTTCGGTTGCCTCGGAAGGCAACCGCCACTGTCTGGAGAATCACATGAAACTGAAGCGTCATCCCCTGGCCTGGGCGATCAGCCTGGCTCTGGTTCCGGCTGCCTGGGCCGCCGATCCGGTCGAACTGCAATCCGTCGTGGTCAGCGCCAGCGGCCTGGCCAAGCAGAGCCATGAGATGACCACCCCGGTCGCCGTGATGGAAAACGATGAGCTGGTGCTGCGCCGTGAAGCGACACTGGGCGAAACCCTGGAAAGCCTGCCGGGCGTGCGCTCCAGCAGCTTCGGCGCCGGTGCGGCACGTCCGGTGATCCGCGGGTTGGATGGCGCTCGGGTCAAGGTGCTGAGCGATGGCGTCGAGCTGCTCGACGCTTCCACCATCAGCCCCGACCACGCGGTGACCAGCGAGCCCTTGCTGGCCGAGCGCATCGAGGTGCTCAAGGGGCCGGCGACCCTGCTCTACGGTGGCGGCGCCATCGGCGGGGTAGTCAACGTGATCGACAAGAAGATACCCACCCGCGTCCCGGAGAAGGGCTACGAAGGCGAGCTGGAGCTACGCGCCAACAGCGTCGCCAACGAAGGTGCCGGGGTGTTCGGTATCACTGCCGGCAGCGGCAACTTCGCCGTCCGCGCCGAGGGTACCAAGCGTCAGGCTGACCCCTATGAAATCCCCGGCTCGCCGAACAAGCAGGAAGGTTCCTACAACGACACCGACAGCTTCAATCTGGGCGCCAGCTTTATCGGCGAGCGTGGCTACATCGGCGCCGCCTACGGTGAGCAGAACAACCGCTACGGGCTGCTGGCCCACGAGCACGCCGATTGCCACACCCACGGCAGCGATTGGCATTGCGGCGGCCACGATGACGATGACGACGACCATGATCACGACCACGAACACGGCAGCGTGCCCTACGTCGACATGCGGCAGAAGCGCTGGGATCTGCGCGGCGAGCTGAGCGATCCGCTGCCGGGCTTTGAACTGGCACGGCTGCGTGTCGGCCACAGCGATTACCAGCACAAGGAGATCGAAGGCGGGGAAGTGGGCACTCGCTTCAACAACGACGCCACCGATGCCCGCCTGGAGCTGACCCATCAGCCGCTGTTCGGCTGGCGCGGCGTGCTCGGTGCACAGACCCTGCGTCGCGACTTCGAAGCCCTCGGCGAGGAGGCCTACGTGCCGCAGACGCTGACCCGCAACCACGGTCTGTTCCTGCTGGAGGAATACACCGCCGGCGCCTGGCGCTACGAACTCGGCCTGCGTCACGAATGGCAGGACATCGATGCCGATGGCCGCCCGGATACCGACCACAGCGGCACTTCGATGTCCGCCGGCGCGGTCTGGACCTTCGCTCCGCAGTACTCGCTGGGCTTCTCGCTGACCCGTTCGCAGCGCCTGCCCAGTGCCGAGGAGCTCTACGCCAACGGCCCGCATGCGGCGACCCGCACCGTCGAGCTGGGTAACGTCGATCTGAAAGAGGAAACCTCCCACAACGCTGAGGTCACCCTGCGCAAGTTCGCCGGCCGTACCACCTTCAGCCTCAGCGTTTTCCGCAACGAGGTGGATGACTTCATCTATGCCGCCGACACCGGCAACGACATCGGCGGCGGTTACCGCGAGATCGAATACCGTCAGCAGGACGCCGTGCTCACCGGCGCGGAAGGGGAGGTGCGCTTCCAAGCCACCGACGCCACCGCGTTCACTCTGTTCGGCGACCACGTGCGCGGCAAGCTTCGCGGGGACGGTGGCGACCTGCCGCGCATTCCCGCCGATCGCCTGGGCGTGCGGCTGGACCAGAGCTTTACCCCTGCGCTCAATGGTCAACTGGAGTTCTATCGCGTGCAGCGTCAGGACGAGCTGGCCGATTACGAAAGCGAGACCGGCGGCTACAACATGCTCGGTGCCGGCCTGGGTTACAGCGGCTCGCTGAACCAGACCGATTACCTGCTCTACCTCAAGGCCAACAACCTGCTGGACGAGAAGGCCCGCCAGCACACGTCCTTCATCAAGGACGACGTGCTGCTGCCCGGGCGCAACCTGACCGTAGGCGTGCGCCTGGCGTTCTGACGGCACGGTGATCGCGCCAAAAAGGGCTGGCACCGTTTGCCGGCCCTTTTTCGTTATAGCGGCGGCGCTGCGCGGCTGGAGAACCTGGCGGTCACGCGCACGCAGGCGGGCGACGCGCTATCCTTGCGCCCCTCGATGGTTCCGCGGCCGGGCTCGGCGGGCGGAGCGTCAGGACACACAAGGAAAACAAGTCCCATGAACGTCAGCCCCCCCACTCTGATCACTTTCGTGGTCTACATCGCCGCGATGATCCTGATCGGTTTCATCGCCTACCGTGCCACCAAGAACTTCTCCGACTACATCCTCGGCGGGCGCAGCCTCGGCAGCTTCGTCACCGCGCTGTCGGCGGGCGCCTCGGACATGAGCGGCTGGCTGCTGATGGGCCTGCCCGGCGCGATCTTCGTTGCCGGCCTGTCGGAAAGCTGGATCGCCATCGGCCTGATCATCGGCGCCTGGCTCAACTGGCTGTTCGTCGCCGGTCGCCTGCGCGTGCACACCGAGCACAACCACAACGCGCTGACCCTGCCGGACTATTTCTCGCATCGCTTCGAGGACGAGAGCCGCATGCTGCGGATCTTCTCCGCGCTGGTGATCCTGGTGTTCTTCACCATCTACTGCGCCTCGGGTGTGGTGGCCGGCGCGCGGCTGTTCGAGTCCACCTTCGGCATGCCCTACGAATACGCACTGTGGGTCGGCGCTGCGGCGACCATCCTTTACGTGTTCATCGGCGGCTTCCTGGCGGTGAGCTGGACCGACACCGTGCAGGCCACGCTGATGATCTTCGCGCTGCTGATCACGCCGTTGTTTGTCATCCTCGCCCTCGGTGACATGGGCACCGTGATGGCCACCATCGAGGCGCAGAACCCGGCCAACTTCGACATGTTCCGCGGGCTGTCCTTCGTCGCCATCATCTCGCTGCTGGCCTGGGGCCTGGGCTACTTCGGCCAGCCGCACATCCTGGTGCGCTTCATGGCCGCCGACTCGATCAAGACCATTCCCAACGCCCGTCGCATCGGCATGACCTGGATGATCCTGACGCTGGCCGGTGCCGTGGCGGTGGGTTTCCTCGGCATCGCCTACTTCGCCGATCACCCGGACCAGGCCGGTGCGGTGAGCCAGAACGGCGAGAGGGTGTTCATGGAGCTGGTGAAGATCCTGTTCAACCCCTGGGTGGCCGGCATCATCCTTTCCGGCGTGCTGGCAGCGGTGATGAGCACCCTCAGTGCCCAGCTCTTGGTCAGCTCCAGCGCGCTGACGCAGGACTTCTACAAGGCGATGCTGCGCAAGAATGCCTCGCAGACCGAACTGGTCTGGGTCGGCCGCGGCATGGTGCTGCTGATCGCCCTGATCGCCATCGGCATCGCTTCCAACCCGGAGAGCAAGGTGCTGGGTCTGGTGTCCTACGCCTGGGCCGGCTTCGGTGCAGCGTTCGGTCCGGTGGTGCTGATCTCGCTGCTGTGGAAGCGCATGACGCGCAACGGCGCGCTGGCCGGCATGCTGGTGGGCGCGGTCACCGTGGTGGTGTGGAAGGAGTTCATCGGCCTGGGCCTGTACGAAATCATCCCGGGCTTCATCCTCGCCAGCATCGCCATCGTGGTGGTGAGCAAGCTGGGCGCCGAGCCGGCGCCGAGCATCGTCAAGCGCTTCGAGGAAGCGGATGCGGATTACCACGCCGGTTGATGACCGGAGTGGGTGCGCGCGCGTGGTGGGCTGAAGCCCACCCTACAAAAAGCGGACGTGCACAGCCGTCATGCCAATCCTGCGTAGGGTGGGCTTCAGCCCACCGCTACGGTCGATCCGATTCAAGGCGTAATGCATCCCGCCCGGCCCTTCGCCAAATCTGCTCAATCCATCACCTCGGACAAATCGATCCGCCGCCAGCGCGCTTCGGCGAAGCTGTACACGGCGAAGGCCAGCAGGCCGACGCCGATTGCCAGCAGCAGCGCGCCACCGGCGGGCATGCCCTGCAGCGCTTCCAGCGCTTCCTTGAGGCCGGGTGGGTCGGTCGGTTCGTAACGGCTGCCACCCATGAACAGCAGCCCGGCAATGATCAGAAAGGAACAGCCACGTGCAGCCAGGCCGATACGCGAGACGGGCCGAACCAGGCGCATGGTGCCCTCGTCGCACTGGAAGTAGCGCTCGAAATGCGCGCGCCATGCTTTGATCAGGTGGGCGATGCCGACGCCGAGCGGGATCAGCGCGATTGCCCAGATCAGCCAGTGCGAATGTTTCAGGCCCAGCAGCCGCATCAGGCTGTCGGTGCCGTCGCTTCCGGAACCGCCGCCGCCCGCGGCGAAACGGTCCAGGCCGCTCACCAGCAGGCTCAGGGTGAACAGCGCGAGCAACAGATTCACCACACCGCTGCTGACCAGACCGGTGCGTACCAGCAGGCCCTGGGCATCGCGGCCGTGCCGGTCGGTATCGCCGATGCCTTGGGTCAGGCGCCAAGCCACATGGGCCAGCAGGCCGATCACCACCAGCCAGAGCAGCACGGCACCGAAGGGCTGCCCGAGCAGCTGCTGCACGGCGCCGCGGGTGTCCACGGTGTCTCCCGAGCCCAGTGCGGCCATGACGGCGAAGAATCCGACGATCACATACACCAGGCCACGCGCTGCATAGCCGCTGCGCGCCAGCCAGACCACTCCGCGGGTCACGTTCATCGTTTTCCTCCGTAGGCCATCCACCCTTTCAGTAGATGCCCTCTTTGCGTCTCGGTTCGAGCCTGCTGCGATATGGATGCACAGCGCCGTGACCCGCTGAGGCTACAATCGACCGGCACCGCCAACGGGGGCTCCGGTGAACATCGATAACCGAATCAAGTACCGTCATCTGCTCTGCTTTCTGGAAATATCCCGGAAGGGCAGTCTGGCGCGCGCCGCCGAAACGCTCGCGGTGAGCCAGCCAGCGATCTCCAAGACCTTGAAGGAACTCGAGGCGCTACTTGGCACCAGCCTGTTCGAGCGCAGCAAGACCGGCGTCAGCTTGACGGCCGCCGGCAGCGCCTTCCTGCGCTACGCCGGGCCGAGCGTGCAGGCGCTGCGTGAAGGCGTGCGCAGCCTGCGAGCGGGCGAGCATGAGGCCGGCATGGTGCGCCTGGGCGTGCTGTCCACGGTGGAAAGCGCGTTACTACCTGATGTGGTGCGTCGGCTGCATGCCCAGCATGCGGCGCTGGTGGTGAGCGTTGCCACGGGGCCGGGCGCATACCTGCTGGGCCAGCTGCGCAGCGGCGAACTGGACCTGGTGATCGGCCGGGTCACCGACAATCCGCAGATCGAGGGGCTCAGTTTCGAGCACCTCTATAGCGAGTCCATGACGCTGGTGGTGCGCCCGGACCATGCACTGCTAGGCGCCGGCGCCGGGCAGCTGGGCGATTATCCGGTGGTGCTGCCGCTGGCCGGCACCAGCATCCGGCGCTCGGCGGACAGCCTGTTCATGCAGCTGGGCATCGCTGCGCCGCCGCGGCGCCTGGAAACGCTGTCCGTCGCGTTGAGCCGTCGCTACGTGCTCGACAGCGATGCCGTCTGGGTTGCGCCACTGGATGCGGTGCGCCAGGACCTCGCCTGCGGAGAGCTGGTGGAGCTGGACCTGGGTTTGAAGGAGCCCGGCGGCTCGGTGGGCATCTGCAGCAACCCATCGCTGCCGCCCACCCTGGCCATGCAGTGGTGCTGCGAGGCGCTGCGTGAAGCAGCGGTGGTTTACCGCAATCCATAACCCCTGGGTTATGGATCGGCCCGTTCTTTTCAATTTCGGCCTGCGGCAGGCTGTCGCACACTGGCTCCGCCTTGAAGGCTTCGTGCCCAACGACAAGAAAGGAGCCTGCCATGTCCGAACCGGACACCCGCCTGTTCGTCGCCCGTGATCGCACCTGGCATCCGGCGGCGCTAACGCCCGACTACAGGACCTCCGTAGCCCGGTCGCCACGTCAGGCGCTGATCAGCATCCCCGCATCGCTGTCCGAAACCACCGGCCCGGATTTCTCGCACCTGAAGTTCGGCGATCATGACAACGATCTGCTGCTCAACTTCAACCATGGTGGCTTGCCCATCGGCGAGCGGATCATCGTCTCCGGACGGGTCATGGACCAGTACGGCAAGCCGATTTCCAACACGCTGGTGGAGATGTGGCAGGCCAATGCCGGCGGGCGCTACCGGCACAAAAACGATCGCTACGTGGCGCCGCTCGACCCGAACTTCGGCGGTGTCGGTCGTACGCTGACCGATAGCGAAGGCACCTACATCTTTCGCACGATCAAGCCGGGTCCGTATCCCTGGCGCAACGGGCCGAACGACTGGCGGCCCTCGCACATCCACGTCTCGGTCAGCGGCCCATCGATCTCCACGCGGTTGATCACCCAGCTGTATTTCGAAGGCGATCCGCTGATCCCGCTGTGCCCGATCGTCAAGACCATCGCCAACCCCGCCGCGGTGCAGACGCTGATCGCCAGGCTCGACATGGGCAACGCCAATCCCATGGATTGCCTGGCCTATCGCTTCGATATCGTGCTGCGCGGGCAGCGCAAGACCCATTTCGAGAACCGCTGAGGAGGCTCTGACATGCCCCTTGAACTGCTGCCGGAGACCCCCTCGCAGACGGCCGGCCCCTATGTGCACATCGGCCTGGCGCCGGCTGCCGCCGGCAACCCGACCCGCGAACAGGAAATCTGGAACGAGATGGCCAGGCCGGACGCGTCAGGTGAGCACATTCTGCTGCTGGGCAGCGTCTACGATGGCAGCGGCCATCTGGTGCGCGATTCGTTTCTCGAGTTCTGGCAGGCCGACAGCACCGGCCGGTATCAGCCGCGTTTCGATCCGGAGCAGTCGTTCAACAGCTTCGGCCGTACCGCCACCACCTTCGATGCCGGCGAGTGGACCCTTCGTACGGTCAAGCCGGGTGTGGTGAAGAACCGCGCCGGGATACCGATGGCGCCGCACATCAACGTGTCGCTGTTCGCCCGCGGGATCAACATCCACCTGCACACGCGCATCTACTTCGATGATGAGGCGCAGGCCAATGCCGCCGATCCGGTGCTGAACCTGATCGAATGGACCCATCGGCGCGAGACGCTGATCGCCCGACGCTGCGAGGTCGACGGCAAACTGGCGTATCGTTTCGACATTCATCTCCAGGGCGAGGCGGAAACGGTTTTCTTTGACTTCTGAGCTCAGCGCCGTCGCGGGCGTAACCAGCGAGCGGGTTGCCCCGCATATCCAGCAACGGTTTGCCGATGCCCTGCAGGCCCGTGGCTACCGTGCCGACCCGGCACAGCAGCGCGCGATCGACCAGCTCGCCGGCTGGCTCGAGCGCTGGCTGCGTGGCCGCAGCAGCTGGTTGCGCGCGCCGTCCTCCGGCGTCTACCTGTGGGGCGGCGTCGGCCGCGGCAAGAGCTTCGTCATGGACGCCTTCTTTGCCGCAGCCCCGGTGACGAGCAAGCGCCGCGTGCATTTCCATGCCTTTCTCCACGAGGTGCAGCTGCGCCTGCAGGAGATCACCGGCCAGCCCGATCCGCTGCAACTGATCGCCGCCGAGATCGCCGGGCAGAGCCGGCTGCTGTGCTTCGACGAATTCCATGTACATGACATCGGCGACGCCATGCTGCTCGGTCGGCTGCTGCAGCACCTGGTGCAGGCCGGTGTCGGGCTGGTGTGCACGTCCAACTATCCACCGGCCGGGCTGTGCCCCAATCCGCTGTATCGCGACCGGTTCAAGCCGGCCATCGCGCTGCTCGAGCGGCGCTTCCAGGTGCTGCAACTCGATGGCGGTGAGGATTACCGCCTGCGCGGCGACTACCGGTGGGGAGATTACGCGGTCGCGCCGGAGTCGGAGCAGGGCGCCCGGGTCGCCGCGCTGCTGCCCCTGGGCGAGGCTGCCGAGCACGATCTGATGCTGGAGGTGAACCGTCGTCCGCTGCCGCTGCTGGCCCGCGAGGCGGAGCGCGGCTGGATGCATTTCGACACGCTGTGCCGCGAACCACGCGCCAGCGCCGACTTCCTCTGGCTGGCCGAAGAGTTCCATGCGCTGGCGTTGTCCGGGGTGCCTCCGCTCGACGGGCAGGGCATCGACGTGCAACAGCGCTTTCTCAACCTGGTGGACATTCTCTACGACCACGGCAACCGGCTGCTGCTGGTGAGCGACATGCCGTTGTCGGCGCTGCTGAGCGAAAGCGCCCACGTGGATTTCTCCCGCACCCGCAGCCGGTTGCAGCAGTTGCGCTTGCTGCCGCCGGGCAATGCCCTGACCGCCTGACGAGACTTCCATGCTCGCGATCCTCGGGATTACCGCGCCCATCTTCATCCTCGTTGGTATCGGCTTTCTCGCCTGTCGCAGCGAGCTGATCAGCCGCGAGCAGTCGGCGGGCATGGGGCGCTTCGTCATCACCTTCGCGCTGCCGGCGCTGGTGATCAAGGCGCTGATCGACCAGCCGCTGGAGCAGGTGCTGAACTGGAACTACCTGTGCGCCTATGGCCTGGGCTCGCTGGCGTCATTCGCCCTGGGCTACGGCATCTCACGCCGCGTGCGGGGCGACAGCCTGAGCGGCAGCGCGTTAGCGGGACTCGGCAGTTCGGTTTCCAACAGCGGGTTCGTCGGCTATCCGATCGTGGTGATGGTGGTCGGCTCGCCGGCCGCGGTGGCGCTCGCGCTGGGCATGATGATCGAGAACCTGCTGATGATTCCGCTGGCGCTGACGCTGGCCGAACTCGGACGGCAATCGGACGCGGGCGTCTGGCGAGCACTGAGCGGCACGCTGAAAAGCCTGGTACGCCACCCGGTGCTGATCGCGATCACGCTGGGATTGACGCTGGCGGTGCTCGGGCTGCGCCCGCCGGCCGTCATGATGCGGGTCATCGACATGCTGGCGCTGGCCTCCTCACCGGTGGCGCTGTTCGTCATCGGCGCCAGCCTCAACGGCCTGCGGGTCGGCGCACTATATACGGACATGGCGCAGCTGACAGTGGGCAAGTTGCTGCTGCATCCGCTGCTGGTGATGGGATGCTTCCTGCTGTTTCCGGTGAACGATCCGGAGCTACGCCTGGCCGGCATCCTCATGGCGGCGGCGCCGATGATGAGCATCTATCCGATCCTTGGCGCACGCTACGGCCTGGAAGGACGCTGCGCGGCCGCCGTGGTCAGCGCGACGGTGCTGTCCTTCCTGTCGATCAGCCTGTTTCTCTGGCTGCTGCACTAAAGCCGCATTGGCGATTATCGGTCACCGTGTCGATAATCGCCCATATCAGCTGTCCGGGGTTTCCGCCATGACCGACGAATCGCGCGTTCACCAACCACCGATGGCACCGCCCATCGTCGCTTCGCCTGCCAAGCGCATCGAGGCACTGACCGGCGATCCCAACTTCATGACGTCGCTGGCCCGTGGCCTGGCGGTGATCCATGCGTTCCAGGAGCGCAAGCGTCACCTGACCATCGCGCAGATCAGCCACCGCACCGAAATCCCCCGCGCCGCCGTGCGCCGCTGCCTGCATACGCTGATGAAGCTCGGTTACGTCACCACCGACGGCCGCACCTATTCGCTGCTGCCGAAGGTGTTGACGCTGGGGCACGCCTACCTGTCCTCCACACCGCTGGCGATGACCGCGCAGCCGATCCTCGACCGCCTCAGTGAACAGCTGCACGAGGCCTGTTCGATGGCCACGCTGGAGGGTGACGAGGTGCTCTATGTCGCCCGCTCCGCCACGCCGCAGCGGCTGATCTCGGTGGATCTGTCGGTGGGCAGCCGGCTGCCGGCGTACTGCACGTCCATGGGCCGTATCCTGCTGGCCGCGCTGGACGATGCAGCCCTCGACGAATACCTCGAACGCGCCGACTTGCAGGTCAAGACCAGCCGTACCCTGCATACGGCCGAGGCCCTGCGGCAGAACATCGCCGAGATTCGCCACCAGGGCTGGGTCATCATCGATCAGGAGCTGGAAGTGGGCCTGCGCTCGCTGGCGGTGCCGCTGAAGGATTCCGCCGGGCAGGTGCTGGCGGCACTCAACGTCGGCACCCATGCCGGCCGCGTTTCGCGCCAGGAACTGGAAACGCGCTTCCTGCCGGTGTTGCTGGAAGCCAGTCGCGAACTGAGCACGCGGCTGTTCCACTGATGATACGGTCCGCCTAGTCGAGATGCCGGGGACGGGGGCCAGGCGGACGTTGCAGATAAAAACGGGGGATGGCACGCTAATCCGTTCGATAATCGAACGCTATGTCGATTATCGGATTGTGGCCCGGGAGTTGGACCGTTACCGTTTTCGCAACGCAATCAGCGTACCGAAAACAACACGAGATTCGACTCATGGCTGAACTCCTTACGCTCCGCGAAGCCGTCGAGCGCTTTATCCAGGACGGTGACACGGTTGCCCTGGAAGGCTTTACCCACCTTATTCCCACCGCCGCGGCCCACGAGATCGTGCGTCAGGGCCGCAAGGACCTGACCCTGGTACGCATGACCCCGGACCTGGTCTACGACCTGTTGATCGGCGCCGGCTGCGCGAGGAAGCTGGTCTTCTCCTGGGGCGGCAACCCCGGGGTCGGCTCGCTGCACCGCCTGCGCGACGCGGTGGAGAAGGGCTGGCCGCAGCCGCTGGAGATCGAGGAGCACAGTCACGCGGATCTCGCCAACGCTTACGTCGCCGGTGCTTCCGGCCTGCCATTCGCTGTGCTGCGGGCCTACGCCGGCTCCGACCTGCCCAAGGTCAACCCGCTGATCAAATCGGTTACCTGCCCGTTCACTGGCGAGGTGCTGGCTGCAGTGCCTTCGGTACGCCCGGATGTCACCGTGATCCACGCGCAGAAGGCCGACCGCAAGGGCAACGTGCTGATCCAGGGCATCCTTGGCGTGCAGAAGGAGGCCGCCTTGGCCGCCAAACGCTGCATCGTGACCGTCGAGGAAATCGTCGACGACCTCAATGCGCCGATGAACGCCTGTGTGCTGCCCACCTGGGCGCTGACTGCGGTCTGCCTCGTCCCGGGCGGTGCGCATCCGTCCTATGCCCATGGCTACTACGAGCGCGACAACCGCTTCTATCAGGCCTGGGACCCGATCGCCCGCGACCGCGAGGCGTTCAGCGCCTGGGTCGACACCTACATCCGTGGTACCGAAGACTTCGCCGAATTCCAACGCAAGCTGGCCCAGCAGCAGGAGGCCAACTGATGAGCGCCTACAGCACCAATGAAATGATGACCGTGGCCGCCGCCCGCCGCCTCGGTAACGGCAGCGTCTGTTTCGTCGGCATCGGCCTGCCATCGAAGGCCGCCAACCTGGCGCGCCTGACCCATGCACCTGAAGTCGTGCTGATCTACGAATCCGGCCCGATCGGTGCCAAGCCGTCCGTGCTGCCGCTGTCCATCGGCGACGGCGAACTGGCCGAGACCGCAGACACTGTGGTGCCCACCGGCGAGATCTTCCGCTACTGGCTGCAGGGAGGGCGCATCGATGTGGGCTTTCTCGGCGCGGCACAGGTGGACAAGTACGGCAACATCAACACCACGGTGATCGGTGATTACCACAAGCCCAAGGTACGCCTGCCCGGCGCCGGCGGGGCGCCGGAGATCGCCGGCAGCGCCAAGGAGGTGCTGATCATCCTCAAGCAGTCGCATCGCACCTTCGTCGACAAGCTGGCCTTCATCACCTCCGTCGGCTTCGGCGAGGGCGGCGAGCACCGCAAGCAACTGGGGCTGCCTGGCAAGGGCCCGGTGGCGATCATCACTGACCTGTGCATCATGGAGCCGGAGGTCGGCACCCACGAGTTCGTCGTCACCGCGCTGCACCCGGGCGTGACGCGCGAGCAGGTCGTCGAGAACACCGGCTGGGCGATCCGTTTCGCCGAGCAGGTAACAACCACCGAGGCGCCGCGTGCCGAGGAGCTTCAGGCGCTGCGCGCGCTGGAGGCCCGCACCGCCGCCGCCCACGGTCAGCCAGGAGGTGAGGAATGAGCCGCGACGTATTCATCTGCGATGCCGTACGAACGCCCATCGGCCGCTTCGGCGGCGCGCTGGCGGGCGTGCGAGCCGACGACCTGGCAGCGATTCCGCTCAAGGCGTTGCTCGAACGCAACCCCGGTCTCGACCCGGCGGCGGTCGATGAAGTCTTCATGGGTAGCGCCAACCAGGCCGGCGAGGACAACCGCAATGTCGCACGCATGGCCGCGCTGCTTGCCGGGCTGCCGGAGACGGTTCCGGGCGTGACGCTCAACCGTCTCTGCGCCTCAGGTATGGACGCGGTGGGCACCGCTTTTCGCACCATCGCCTGCGGCGAACTGGAGCTGGCCATCGCCGGCGGCGTCGAGTCCATGTCCCGCGCACCCTATGTGATGGGCAAAGCCGACAGCGCATTCGGCCGCAGCCAGAAGATCGAAGACACGACCATCGGCTGGCGCTTTATCAACCCGAAGATGAAGGACATGTATGGCGTGGATGCCATGCCGCAGACCGCCGACAACGTCGGCGACGAGTGGGACATCAGCCGCGAGGATCAGGACGCCTTTGCCCTGCGCAGCCAGCAGCGCACCGCTGCCGCGCAGCAAGCCGGTTTCTTTGCCGAAGAGATCGTCCCGGTGGTGATCAAGGGCAGGAAGGGCGACACGGTGGTCGATACCGATGAGCACCCTCGTGCCGATACCACGGCCGAGGTGCTGGCCAGGCTCAAGCCGGTCAATGGCGAAGGCAAGACGGTCACCGCCGGCAACGCCTCGGGCGTCAATGACGGCGCGGCGGCGATGATTCTCGCCAGCGCCGAGGCGGTGCAGAAGTACGGCCTCAAGCCGCGCGCCCGGGTGCTCGGCATGGCCAGTGCCGGCGTCGCCCCGCGCATCATGGGTTATGGCCCGGTGCCGGCAGTGAAGAAGTTGTGCGAGCGGCTGAAGCTGGCCGTCAGCGATTTCGACGTCATCGAACTCAACGAGGCTTTCGCCGCTCAGGGCCTGGCCGTCATGCGTGATCTCGGGTTGGCGGATGACGATGCCCGTGTGAACCCCAACGGTGGCGCCATCGCCCTCGGCCATCCGCTGGGGATGAGCGGCGCGCGGTTGGTACTGACAACGGTCCATCAACTGGAGAAATCCGGCGGCAAGTTGGGCCTGGCGACCATGTGCGTCGGGGTCGGCCAGGGGGTGGCACTGGTGGTGGAGCGGGTCTGACAGGCCGCGGTAGCTTGGCCTGTGAATGGGCGAGGGTGGATGGGCTGAAGTCGCCCTGCGACATGCAGGCGGCAATCCGGCAGGCTGGGCTGCAGCCCACCAACCGCCGCATCCTCGCCGAGCGACGTTCACACCGGTGCCCGGATATGTTTATCCAGCGGTGGGCGCGGGCGGGCATTTGGACCACACTGATCCGTCGATCGAATAACAAGGAATCGGGTTTTGGACCGGCCAAGCAACCAACTCTTCGATGTCTATTTCACCAGCGCCCCGATGCGTGAGGTGTTTTCCGACCGCGGCCGTGTGCAGGGCATGCTGGATTTCGAGGCGGCGCTGGCCCGGGCCGAAGCGCGGACCGGGGTGATCCCCGCCACCGCGGTCGACGCCATCGAGGCGGCCTGCCATGCCGAGCACTACGACCTGTGCGCACTGGCCGAGGCGGTCGCCACGGCCGGCAATTCGGCGATTCCGCTGGTCAAGGCGCTCGGCCGGCAAGTCGCGGCCAACGACCCGGATGCCGAGAAATACGTGCACCTGGGCGCCACCAGCCAGGATGCCATGGACAGCGGGCTGGTCCTGCAGCTGCGGCAGGCCCTCGCGCTGCTCGAGACGGACCTGCGCCGTCTCGGCGACGCGCTGGCCGACCAGGCCGCGCGCCATGCCGAGACCCCGATGGCCGGGCGCACCTGGCTGCAGCATGCAACCCCGGTAACCCTCGGCATGAAGATCGCCGGCTGGCTCGGCGCCGTGACCCGTCATCGCCAGCGGCTCGCCGAACTCAGACCGCGGCTCCTGTGCCTCCAGTTCGGTGGTGCTTCCGGCTCGCTGGCTGCGCTCGGCGAGCAGGCCTGGCCGGTTTCCGAGGCATTGGCCGGTGAACTCGGGCTCAACCTGCCCGACCAGCCCTGGCATACCCAGCGCGATCGCCTGGTGGAGTTCGCCAGCCTGCTTGGCTTGATCGCCGGCAGCCTGGGCAAGCTCGGCCGCGACCTGGCCCTGCTGATGCAGACCGACGTCGGCGAGGTCTTCGAACCCGCCGCGCCGGGCAAGGGCGGTTCCTCGACCATGCCGCACAAGCGCAACCCGGTCGGCTGCGCGGTGATGATCGCCGCCGCCACCCGGGCGCCGGGGCTGGTGGCTACCATGCTGTCGGCGCTGCCGCAGGAACACGAGCGCAGCCTCGGTCTCTGGCTCGCCGAATGGGAAACCTTGCCGGAACTCTGTTGCCTGGTTTCCGGCGCCCTGAGCCAGGCGCTGATTGCCGTACCGGCGCTGGAGGTGGATGGCGAACGGCTACGCGGCAACCTGGAGTTGACCCGCGGGCTGGTGCTGGCTGAGGCGGTAAGCATCGCTCTGGCGCAGCTCGTCGGTCGCGAGAAAGCCCACGAACTGGTCGAGCAGTGCTGCAAGCAGGCGGTGGCCGAGGGCCGCCACCTGCGCGGTGTGCTGCGCGACAGTCCCGAGGTCAGCAGCCGATTCAACGATGCCGAACTGGATCGCCTGCTCGATCCGGCCAACTATCTGGGCCAGGCGCGCCGCTGGGTCGAGCGCGCCGTGGCCGAACACCATGCCCTGAACGAGTGAGAACGACGATGCCGAGCGTACAACTGGCCGATGTCAGCCTGAACTACCGATTCGACGGCCCGGAGAGCGCGCCTGTGCTGGTGCTCTCCAATTCCCTGGGCACCGACCTGCACATGTGGGACGCGCAGATTCCGGCCTTCGCCGAGCATTTCCGCGTGCTGCGCTACGACACCCGCGGCCATGGCGCTTCGGGCTTCACGCCGGGGCCATACAGCATCGAGCAGCTGGGCCATGACGTGCTCGGTATGCTCGCTGCATTCGGCATCGAGCGCTTCTCCTTCTGCGGGCTGTCCATGGGCGGACTGATCGGCCAGTGGCTGGGTATCCATGCCGCGGACCGCCTCGAGCGCCTGGTGCTGTGCAATACCGGGGCGAAAATCGGTACCGACGAGGTCTGGAACGCGCGCATCGAGGGCGTGCTGACCGGCCGTGAGCAGGCCATGCGCGACATGCGCGATGCCTCCATCGCGCGCTGGTTCACGTCGGCCTTCGCCCAGGCCAACCCGGCGGTGGCGGCGCGTATCACCGAGATGATCGCCAGCACCGCGCCGGATGGCTACGCGGCCAACTGCGCGGCGGTGCGCGATGCCGATTTTCGCGAGCAGCTGGGTGCGATCAAGGCGCCGACCCTGGTGGTCTGCGGCACACAGGACCCGGTCACGACGGTCGAGCATGGCCAGTTCATGGAGCAGCGCATCGCCGGCGCCAAGCGGGTGGATTTCGACGCGGCGCACCTGTCCAACGTTGAGGCGGGCGAGGTCTTCACCCGGGCCGTGCTGGATTTTCTTCGAGGCTGAGCGCTGGTCGTTCAGTCCACCGCAACCTCTAAACACTGCTTATCTCGGCGGACCGGCCTCAGTCGCCGGCTCGCCCTGACAGGAGACGCCCCACAATGGACGAGAAACAACGCTACGAAGCCGGCATGCAGGTGCGGCGCGCGGTGCTCGGCGATGCCCATGTCGACCGCAGCCTGAGCAACATCAGCGAGTTCAACGCCGAGTTCCAGGAGATGATCACCCGCCATGCCTGGGGTGATATCTGGACCCGGCCCGGCCTGCCACGCCACACCCGCAGCCTGATCACCATTGCCATGCTGATCGGCATGAACCGCGAGGGCGAGCTGAAGCTGCACCTGCGCGCCGCGCGCAATAACGGCGTCACCCGTGAGGAGATCAAGGAAGTGCTGCTGCAGAGTGCCATCTACTGCGGCATCCCGGCGGCCAACGCCAGCTTCCACTTGGCCGAGGAAGTCTACGCCGAGCTGGGCGTCGAATCGCTCGGCGAGTCCTGAACCCACTGCGCCAGCCGTTCTCGCCCCACCCACGCCCCGTACCGCCTTACCGGTGGCCGGGGCGTTTTGCCTGGCGTCCTAGCGCGGGATGCCACATACCCCGGCAACGTAATGCGGCCATGCCGGTGGCGGCGGCGTAGGGCCTGGCGGTGGATAGCTCAGAAGCAAAAACCAGAAACGAAAAAGCCCTGTAAAAACAGGGCCTTAACGTTAGGTGTCTGGAGCGGGCGAAGGGAATCACCCACGGCAACCAACCAATTGATTAATAAAGATTTTTTCTGGTTACCCAAGCCAGAAATGGCCTCTAAGCTTACCACCTCGGCCCTCTTGATGAAAGGCGTACATCCACCGCCGTCTGCTGGCGGCTACCGACAGCCACTGCGATCAGGAAGTGACCGATTTTGCGATCTGCAGTGCCCTTCGCTCGAATCGCTCGGAAACAGAGTTCGCTTGTCCCTGGGGTCTATGCAGGTGCGTCACGATCTCGTAGGGGCCGTCGTCCAGCGCTCGCATGCTGATTCCCCATCCATGGGCGTGCTTGATGCGCGATTGCGCGGATAGCCCGACACCGTAGCCGGCAGAAACCCATAGCGCCATCAGCTCGAAGGAAGTCACGTACTGAAGATTTTGCTGGTCAGCAGGCAGGTGCGAGAGCAGCCGATGATCCAGCAGTGAACACGTCTCAGCCCGCCAGCGAAAGATCGGGTAGTCCTGTAGATCGGCGATGGTGAGCGATGCCTGATCCAGCAAGGGAAACCGCAGCGGCATCGCAACGGCCATGTGCTCAATCCACAAGGGCTGGGTTTGGATGGCCGGATCGCTCGACCCTTGAAGCGACAGCCCTACGTCATAGCGGCCTTCACGGAGTCCATCAAGCAACTCGTCACCAGCAACCTCAAAGAACGCGATGCTGACCTCGGGTTCTTCGGCACGTTGCAGCGCGAGTAGCACCGAAAGCTGCGATGACGATACGCCTGGCGCTATCGCAAGCCTGAGGTGGGCGGGTTGGCTGGTGAGGTTGTCCATGGAGAACCCACAGAAGCGACGAAGCGGGTCAAGGGAAAACCAGCATCATAGTAAAGAGAGAACTTTAACGTCTATATGTTTAACGTGGTTAATTTAAGAGGTTTGTTTGACGCTTCTGTCGATGCAGAAGCTTACTATTCAGCCAGGTCGTCCACCTGGCACACCCACCTATGAATCCGAACCAGCATTAGCTTTCGGGCGGGCCGTGCGTGCCGCTCGCGTCGCGCAAGGCGTCGCTCAAGACGACTTTGCATTTCAGGCTGGAATATCGCGTTCGCACATGGGCAAGATCGAGCGCGGGGAGCATGTGCCTACGCTTCCCCTGATACTGAAAATTGCTACCGCGCTCGGGATCAGCGCCAGCGAGTTGATGGCGGCGACTGAAAAAAACCTCAACTCTGGCAGTGAGCTGCAAGGCTCGCCATAAGCGGCCGCGAACTTCAGTTACGGCCCTTGCCGCCGCATCAATCGCCCGAGTGCTCGCGCAGGCGCGCAATGAACCGCTCCGCCGACACCGGCAAATCCTCGCTGACGGGCCGCAGCAAGTAGGTTGTGATGACTGCGGAATCCATGGCCAGGGGGCGGATCACCACATCGGGGCGCAGGCTCGCCGCGATCCTGGTTGCCCTGATGAAGCCAACGCCGTAGCCTGCACCGACCAGGGTGAGCATCATGTCCAGCGAGGACACGTGCTCGGCGATGTCGGGATCACGCTCCAGCGGTCGCAGGAGCCGCGCCAGTTCACGGTAGTAGCCTTCGTATACCTGTGGGTCGCATAAGACCAGTGGGTAGCTCGCAAGCTGATGCAGCGGAACGGCCTTGTGTGAAAGCAAGGGGTGCCGGGCGGGCACCGCGACCACCAGCGAGTCGTGCCAGAGTGGCTCGGTCAGGATGTCATCGCCGACCTCCGCCGTGTGCGCAAACCCGATCGAGAAGTCGCCCGAGCGCAACCCGCGCAACTGCTCGGCCAGCGGCACTTCGGACAGGCGAATCTCGATCTCCGGCTCCTCCTCGCGGCAGCGGGCCAGGAGGGCCGACAGCCGGGGATCGATTGCGCCGTCGGACACTGCAATGCGAAGGCTTCCGCTCAGGCCCGCCGCGACCGCCTGAGCGTTCTCCTGAGCCTGCTTCAGCGCGGCGAACACCCTGCGCACGTCTTGCAGGAAAGTTGCGCCCGCCTCGGTAAGCACCGTACCTCGGCGGTTGCGCACGAAGAGCACCACGCCCAGATCGCCCTCAAGCTCCTTGATGGCGCGGGACAAGGGTGGCTGTTCGATATGAAGGCGCTCGGCGGTCCGTGTGAAGTGCAGCTCCTCTGCGAGAGCCACAAAGCAGCGAAGGTGTCGCAGTTCCATGGGCCATGCTCCTGTTCCATATCAAGGATCTATTCGCACCAGTTTTCGTCCGCGATGGCCTGCTGGATGCACCCCATTCCACGCCGTTCCTGGTGCGCTCCGCTGGGCTGATTGCCTACTCGTCCACGTCAGATCACTCATTTGCGCCTCAAAAAATGGTTATCATAATGCAGCGCACTAGCAAACCAGCTTGGATTTATAGACGTCTTTTCAAGCAGCTCATATACTTTCTGCAGAAATCTGCATAAGCATTCGCTAACCCGAACGAGCCAACCAAGATGCCCCACGAACAGCTTGCCGATCTAACCCAGCCACAGCGTGACCGGCTCGCGTTCGTGGAGTTGCGCGTGCGCTTCATTGGGGAGATGCGCCGCCAGGACTTGGTCGCGCGGTTTGGTATCCAGTCCGCTGCTGCGTCCAGGGACCTGGCGCTGTACAAGGAAATCGCCCCCGGCAACATCGACTACGACGGCAAAGGCAAGTTCTACGTCCTCGGCCCGAGCTTCCAGCCGATCTTCGATTTCCCGCCCGAGCGGGTGTTGTCGTGGCTGACGCAGGGTTTTGGCGACGGTGAACCGATGCGCATCAAAGCCTGGGTGGCCAGCGAGAGCCCGTCCCGGCTCACCCACCCTGACCTGGACATCCTGGCGAGCGTGACTCGTGCCATCCACTACGAATGCCCGATGGGGATCGAGTACCACTCCATCTCCAGTGGCCGCACCGTGCGGGAGATCGTCCCGTTCGCGCTGATCGACAACGGCCTGCGTTGGCACGTCCGCGCCTTCGACCGCAAATCGCAGGAATTCCGGGATTTCGTCATCACCCGGATCAAGCGTCCCGTGGTGCGCAAGGGGCAGCTCGTGGCGCCCCACGAGATGAGCGATCAGGACATTCAATGGACACGGATCGTCGAACTTGAGCTGGTTCCTCACCCGGATCAGCCCCGGCCAGAAATCACTGAAATGGACTACGGCATGCGAGGCGGCGTGTTGCACATGAAACTGCGTGCCGCCACCGCCGGATACATCCTGCGCAAATGGAGTGTGGACTGCTCCCCCGACCATAGCCTGCGCGGCCCTGAGTACCGGCTTTGGTTGAAGGACCACCTCGCCATCTACGGCGTGCGCAATGCAGTGCTGGCGCCGGGGTATGCATCGCCGAGTGCAGAAACGTCGATTGCTGACTGAACGGAAACGACCATGAAGCTGATCCAAAACACCGGAACACAGCGCGTCATCGACTTGATGCAGCCCCACCTCAAGCACGGAACCGACTCGACTGTGTAACGCCTTCGTTCTCTCTCTACGCCTTTGCAGAAATCCGGGAGGCGTTGTCTGCTCTGGATCGAGTTCAATTGATCGTGCCTCCTGACAACGAGGCACTTGAACTCTTGGGTACGGAGAGCGACCGCGCTGCACGCAATCGTCTGCAGGCACGCTGGTTGGCCAATCAATGCGCGAAATGGATCACAGAGAAAGTGGCGCTTCGGCGGGCATCAAAAGGGGTGCCACAGGGAGCTGCCGTTATGCGCGGGCCGGACGGGGCTCCTGCGCAAGTGATTCTGGGTTCTTTTGCCTTCAACACGTCTGGCCTTGGCCTGACGCCGGGCAACCCTCTGAACCTGATTCAGGCATCAGAAACGGTCGACGAAGCCGCGCAGCTCGCCCAATGGTTTGATCACCAGTGGGCAGGCTTGCATGGTGCTGATGCCACCGACTCCAAAGGCCAGCGCAACGAGAGCGAGTCCATCCTTGAAGCACTGCAGGCGCTGGGTGAGCACCGCGATCCCTTCACCATCTACACCTTGATGCTGCACCGCCTGTTTCAGGACAGCGGTGACGAGATGGACGAGGAGCGCATCGTCAAGTCCGCCACCGGCATCCGCAATACCGTGGTGTGGAAAAAGCTCTTCAAGTTCCAGCGCGACGGTGTGGTGGGTGCCATCGACAAGCTGAACCGCTTTGGCGGCTGCATCATCGCCGACAGCGTGGGTCTGGGCAAAACCTTCGGAGCCCTGGCCATCATCAAGTATCACGAACTGCGCAACGACCGCGTGCTGGTGCTGGCGCCCAAGCGCCTGCGCGACAACTGGACGCTCTACAAGGCCAACAACAAGCGCAACATCCTTGCGGCTGATCGGTTCAACTACGACGTGCTCAACCACACCGACCTGTCGCGCGATGGCGGGGTGTCTGGTGACATCGACCTGTCACATGTGAACTGGGGCAACTACGACCTGGTAGTGATCGACGAGTCGCACAACTTCCGCAACAAGGCCACACACAAGGGCAAGGAATCGCGCTACGACCGCCTGATGCGACGCATCATCCGCGAAGGCGTCAAGACCCGCGTGCTCATGCTCTCGGCCACGCCGGTCAACAACCGTCTGGCCGACCTGCGCAACCAGATTGCCTTTGTCACCGAAGGCGATGACGCCGCTCTGCTGGAGCATGGCATCGCCAGTATCGAGGCCACGACCCGCAAGGCGCAGGCGCAATTCAATCGCTGGCTGGCGTTGGACGAAGCTGAAAAGACCCCCAGCCAGTTGGTGGAAATGCTGGGGTTTGACTACTTCACCCTGTTGGATCATCTCACCATTGCCCGCTCCAGGCGGCATGTGGAGAAGTACTACGGCACCAGCGAGACCGGCCGCTTCCCCGACCGACTGCCGCCCATCAACATCAAGGCCGACGTGGACCTTGCGGGCGAATTCCGTGCCATCCGCGACATCAATCAGGAAATCCGCCGACTCACGCTCGCCAGCTACGCGCCGCTGCGCTATGTGCTGCCCCACAAGCAGGCCGCCTACGACGCCAAGTACAGCACCCAGGTGCGTGGCGGCGAAAGTTGCTTCCGTCAGGCGGATCGGGGTATACGGATTTAATGGTTGATGGGGCACCTTCACCCCATCAATCTGATACCACCCTCAGATGGTTGATAGATGGGGTCGCCTCAGAAAACGGAAAATAAAGCACGCTAAGCCGGTTGCAGCGGTCGTAGCGGCCTGAACTTGCCCGCGCCGATCTTGGCGCTGCTGCGCCAGAGGTAATCGCCGGTGAGGTTGATGTGCTCCCAACCGAGCGGCGACAGGTACTGCAACAGCGCGTCATCAACGGCATGGCCGTTGCCACGCAGCGCGTGCGCAGCCCGTTCCAGATAGACCGTGTTCCACAACACGACGGCAGCCGTTACCAGATTGAGGCCGCTAGC
>Ga0247728_10017_pt1 | contig 221413 bp, 211 predicted proteins | sample SalenrCarbi39_FD_183048 | JGI IMG/M metagenome (GOLD analysis project Ga0247728, IMG submission 183048) | Saline wetland microbial communities from Lincoln, Nebraska, United States - Carb-i39 | ecosystem: Environmental > Aquatic > Non-marine Saline and Alkaline > Salt marsh | place: USA...
AAGCACGGGCGGATTTATTCGACTACATCGAGCGGTTTCATAACCCACGAATGCGTCGTAGAGTCGCCAGGCAAGATCTGAAGTTTTCAGCCCTTTTCAAACCGTCCGTGGAAACGGGGTAGAACCCTTCAAAGGCTTCCTGTGCCTGGATATGCGTCATCGCCAGAAGGCCCAGCTCTTTGGCCTCCCTACGCTTGATCCGCTGAGACAGCTCTGCAGGCTCGATATATTGGCCTTCAATCAGATTGCTGTAGTAGCTGTTGGTCAGACGCATCAGCTTGCCCAGACGCTTGGCAGTCTCGGGCGCTACTGAGCCTGCAAGCTGTCCAGCCAGAAAAGGCAGTGAGTCAGCCAGCTCCAACACATCAGCCGGGTACCCGGGATGGGCGGGAACAATAGGCTCAAGCCAATGGATGCCTCTGATGAGCTGATCGTTCATGCCTTTCAATTTTCTGATTTATTTTCAGATTTATCAGGGCTGCCAAGCCCTTGCTACGCTGTGCTTACAGGCTATTCATGCACCAATCACAAGGGAATATTTTTCTTATTTTATTTCGAATAAAGCGCCGATTTAGTTCTCCACTCAACTGCCCGATGTGAAGCCTTGCAGACTTGGGGAATTCGCCTGGTAGGGATGACCTACTCTTTACGCACAGCAATGGCCGGCGGAACTCGGAAAAAATCACTTGACGCTGGAGCTGAACACATTCGACCAGCATGTAGTGCTTGCTAGGAACTCTTCGCCTTTCCCGGCCAGAAGAACTTCACCAGCGCTCGGGTAGTGGCGCAACAGATGCTTTGCACTGGATCTGACATCCTCCGGCAATTCAGCATTACGAGACAGTTCGATCAAAAAAGCTCCGGTATTGATTACAGCCCTGGTGCGCTCATGTGGCATGGTCATGCCAAGTCCTCCAAATACTGATCTACACCCAAGCTGATTGGGGCCAGCAGGCGCCTGGTCGAACCTCTCAGCCTTCTCAACTTATAAAACCCCGCCGTATTCGATGCTGCGCAACAACCGACGCACTTGGAGCGCGCCAAGAATGGTGGTGCATAAAGAATGGGGTGTCCTCCCATCCAGGGCAAAGTTAGGGGATGCTAGCCATGCCAAAGCGGTAGCACGGCTTCCGAATACCTCAATAGCAAGCGCTTCGACCTGCTCAAGGTGCTCAGCAACCCCTGATTCAGGCATCAGCTCTTTCCCCAGTAGTTGCCCTTGCTGACCAAGCCAAAATCCTCAGAGGAAAACGGCTGATCATCATCGAACATGCCATTGACCATGCGCTCCCGACGCAGTCCACTCAGCACCCTGAAAAAACAGAGCTCGCAGAGATGCACCCGGTAGTGCTCGCCGTCATGCTGCGAGCCATATCCCCATTGGGCTTCAAGCTTGCCGTGCTGGAGGCCATAGCCAGGGACACGTGTGCCAGATTGGCACACGTCGCAGATCACATCTTCAACGACATCGACCAATGCCTGCGACTTAATCTCCATACGCACCTCTCGACTACGTTCCAGGCAGCAACGGCCGGTTATGGATTCATCCACACCGGTATCATGTGATCAGCTTCGACTGGGTGAGCATCAAAAACAAGCTAGTAGCTGCTGCCGGTAATGCTGAGAAAAACTGACCTGGTAAGCGGGCTCAATTGCAAAGCCACCCAGCGAAATAATGTTCGTAGCCTGCGACCCAGTACCACGTTCTGCACTACCCAACCCTGCATCTCCAATACTTTCTGCATGCTCCAAAGCCCCCACCGGGTCTGGCCGGAAGCCTGGGGGTAAACCTGGCATATGAGCATCACTTAAAACAGCCAGATCATCCGGCAAGTCATCCGCAATTCGCTCCGCAAAGCCCTGAAGCGTTGGCTCCGCCAGCATAAATAGCCAAGCCTGGTCGTCGGACTCACCAGTGCGCCGCAGCACTCGCCCCAGCACTTGCCGGTAATGCAGTTCGGTGCGGATACGGCTGAGATAGCAGCACACTTGCAGGCGGGGAATGTCGGTACCTTCGCTGATCATTCCGACGGCCACAATCCAGCGGCAGGCGCTGCTGCGGAATGCATTGATAACCTGCTGCGCATCCGGGGTTTTGTTGGTCACGATGCGGCACTCTTCACCCATGGCTTCCAGTGCGAGTGCAATTTGCTGAGCGTGTTCAATATCGGTGGCAACCACCAAACCGGCGGCATCAGGCTTGATATGGCGTAGCTCGCTCAGTTTGCTGCAGCCAAGGTCGAGAATCGGGTTGATCACCTCATCATGGCGCAGCAGTTCCTCATAGGTGACAGGTGACTCGCCCAACAGTTTGGCGATGCTGGGAAACAGCCTTACGGAGCTGTCAGCACCCAGTTCCTCAGTAAGTTTCACCTTCTGATTGTCGAGCAACACAATGCGAGGAGATCGGCATACGCCGTCAGCAACGGCCTCTTTCAAGCCATAGCGGTAATCACAGATCAGATGCCCTTCGGGAGATGAGTAGCGCGCCAGGGCGATGGCCTTATCGTCCGAACGCCAGGGCGTACCAGAAAGGGCCAGCGTGAAGGCAGCCCGGTCCTGTATCCGATGCAGTATCTGCTGCCCCCAGGCATTGCTGAGCAGCGGATCGTGGCCGGCGCAATGGTGGATCTCATCGAAGACCACGAACACCCGGTAGTCATCGAGAAGCTGCCAGAATCCCTCATCACGGTATTCCATAGCCTGATAGGTGTAGGCCGCCCCCACAGCACCTATCTGGCCGTCGAGTCGCCTGCCTAGCACCTCAGCAAAGGTCGAACGAAAACCCTCCACGACCTGGCAGGACGGCGCAAAGCACAGCACCAAATCAATTCTGTCCTGCTCAATCAGTCGGCTGGCCATTTCAGCAGCCATGCGCGTCTTTCCGGCTCCCGGCGTTGCCTGGCAGAAGAAGTGCGGCGTGACGGTAAAGTGCTCCAACGCCCGAGTGATGCAGCTGCTCTGCCAGCTCCGTAGCGAGCTTCTCATCGTGGTGCAGCGAGCGTTTTGAGGGTCTTTTCGATGGCGCGCAGATGTCCCAGAAGGCGAGAACTGCGATCCCTGGCCTCCAGGTAATCGCCTTCAACCTTGCTCCGCAAATGCGGCATTTCGTCCAGAAGCAGTTTGAATCGCTCTGCCTCGCCCATTGATGTAAGAAAGTCCAAGCGGATTTCCTTGTGGAGCGCCTCCAACTGCAAATCAGCATTGGCAGAGGGCGCAAGCGGTAATGCTTCCACGTCACGCAATGCTGTCTCTGGTTCGGGGACTCCGGCAGCCATCAGGCTGTTCTCAAAACCGTTGTCGATCAGTTCCAGTTGCAGATGTGTCGGAATCGGCTGCAGGTGGTAGACCTGCCCTCGAACACGGCGGTCCTCATCCGGTACAACCCAACCTGCGCGCACTAATCGGCGGATCTGCTCATACACATAGCGGCGCACATCGGCGATACGGAATTGTGTGCCACTCAGGCGAGCGGCATAAGCATCGCGCAGTTCACGGGTCGTAAAGGTTGCACGCCCTGGCTCCTGAAGCAGCTCATACAGACGCCTGTCGAAGATAAACGAGGCCGATTTCATTGAGGCACCAGAAGAAATAACGCAAAGAAATGCGGATTATAATCCGTGGCCTGTGCATCCGCAAACGCACGATAGTGCCGCCTCAAGTTGAATTGAGACGGTCATGGATAAGTTGGCGAAAGCGTTAGGGGAACGCATCCGGGTGCAGAGGAAGGCCTGCCGGATATCCCAGGATGCATTGGCGCTGGCGTGCAGCATTGACCGCAGCTACGTAGGGCGTATCGAGCGTGGCGAGGTAAACATCACCGTCGAGAAGCTCTACCGCATCGCAGGCGAACTCGCCTGCGAACCTTCAAGCCTTCTGCCACAGCTCTCTGAAATCTAACCCGAGCAAGTAATACAGTCAGACAGCAGCACCGCTATTACCTTGCTCCAGCCCTGCCTGCTGCGTCAGCATCTTCAAAATCACCAGCGCAAACGCCCGGCTCTTGGTCTCGTTATCCAGCACTTCCAGCGACAGCTTCTCGTGGTCGGTCATGGCGTCTAGCACGGTATCGAGCACCCGCTTGGGGAACAGGCCATGCATCACCTGTTCGACCGAGTGGTTGTTGACCTGAGCCATCACATCTTCCTGGCGGCTGATGCGATTGGCGATGCCGGTGAGGAACTGCAGCTGGTCGTCATCGCTCACCTCAGCGCCGAAGATATCGTTCAGCGCCTCGATGATTTCCGACAGTCGTTTCTTCTCCGGGTCATGGGGTTTTCCGCTGCCCAGCCCTGTGGCCGGATCAAGGCCGTAGTTGCCTTGCTCTTCGCTCAGGCGCAGCTGGTGCTCGGCGCGTTTGGTCAGGCGGTAGTGGGTCAGTTGCAGCTCGCCCACGTCCACGTCGTCCTGATCGAGGCGATCCACGCGCAGCAGCGGGTACAGGTGCTTGGCGTACACACACAGTTGCTCCAGCTCACGATCCTCATAGGGAATGATCTGCGAGAGGAACTCGTACAGGCGCACAAAGCTCTGCAGGTTCTTCTTGAACAGGTCGAGCTGATCGACCTGCTCGCCGGCTTCCTTGACGGCCGCCTCGGCCTTTTTCAGGCCGGCGCTGTCGCCGTTCTTTTCAGCGGTACACTTGAACTCCAGCGCCTGCTGGCGTGATTCCTGGGCCAGCTTGTAGCGCTTGGCGAAGCGCTCCTTGGCCGGTGCGCAGTAGTAGCTGAGCTTGCTGGCAGCGGCCTTGGGATCGAAGAAGGCCAGCGCGAAGGCCGCCACCTCCTCCCAGTGGTAGATGCCCTCGGCATCCAGTTTCTTCTGCAGGTCATAGATGAGCTGCGGGTCGGTCACGTCGGTCAGCTCGGCCTTGGTGTAGTACGGCAGAAAGGCGTCGAGAATGTCCTGGGCGTCGTTGAAGAAATCGAGGATGAAGGTCGGCTTGCTGTCGCCAAAGGTGCGGTTCAGGCGCGACAGGGTTTGCACGCAGTCCACGCCCTGCAGCTTCTTGTCCACGTACATGGCGCACAGCTTGGGCTGATCGAAGCCGGTCTGGTACTTGTTGGCGGCGATCATCACGTTGAAGTCCTGGGTGTCGAAGGCTTGTGCCAGGTCACGCCCGTTCAGGCCGGGGTTAAGCAGACTGCTGCTTTCCGTCACCTCTTCGGGGATCACCCCGTCCGGCAACACGCTGCCGGAGAAGGCCACCAGCGGATGCACATCGCCGTAGCCCATCTGCTGCACATAGGCCTGCACCGCCAACTGGTAGCGCACGGCCTCCTGCCGGCTGCTGGTGACCACCATGGCCTTGGCCTGGCCGCCCAGCAGGTGGCGGATATTGGCGCGGAAGTGCTCGACGATCACCTCCACCTTCTGGCTGATGTTGTACGGATGCAGGCGCACCCAGCGCGCCAGCTTCATGCGCGCCTTCTTCGAGTCCACTTCCTCGTCGTCGCCGTCCGGGTGGGCGATCTTCCAGGCGGTGCTGTAGGTGGTGTAGTTCTGCAGCACATCGAGGATAAAACCTTCCTCGATGGCCTGGCGCATGGAGTACAGGTGGAAGGCCTCGGGCTTGTTGTCGGCGCTCGCCGGCAGCGCCGGATTGGCCGGGCGACCGAACAGCTCCAGGGTTTTGGCCTTGGGTGTGGCGGTAAAGGCGTAGTAGCTGATGCGCTCGTTGGGCGCGCGGGCGGCCACGGCGGCGTCCAGCAGCTCTTCGGCGCTGATCTCTTCTGCATCCGGGGCATCGCTGCCGAGAATCTGCTTGAGCTTGCTGGCCGATGAGCCGGTCTGCGAGGAATGCGCCTCGTCGGCGATCACCGCATAGCGCCCGCTGGCAAGCCTCGGGTACTTGTCCAGCGCATCGAACAGCGCCGGGAAGGTCTGGATGGTGACGATGATGATGCGCGTCTGCTCGGCCAGCGCCTCGGCCAGTTGCTCGGACTTGCTCTGGCTGCCGATATCGCGGCTGATGCACTTGACCACGCCCTGGGCGTGCTCGAACTGGTAGATGGTGTCCTGCAGCTGCTTGTCCAGCACGGTGCGGTCGGTAATCACGATCACCGAGTTGAACAGGCGCTGGCCCTCGGCATCGTAGAGCGAGGCCAGTTGATGCGCCGTCCAGGCAATCGAGTTGGACTTGCCGGAGCCGGCGCTGTGCTGGATCAGGTAACGCTTGCCCGGCCCTTCGGTGCGGGTGGTCTCGATCAGTTTGTTCACCACTTCCCACTGGTGATAACGCGGGAAGATCAGGGTTTCTTTGGTCACGCGCTGGCCGTCGGCATCTTCTTTCACGCTCTTCTGCAGGTGCAGGAAGCGGCCCAGCACCTTGAGCCAGGCATCCGGCTGGAACAGGCGCTGCCACAGGTAGCCGGTGGCGTACTGGCTGTCGTCCGGCGCAGGCGGGTTACCGGCACCGCCGTCGAGGCTGCCCAGGTTGAACGGCAGGAAGAAGGTTTCCTTGCCGGCCAGCTGGGTGGTCATCGCCACTTCATCCTGGCTCACGGCAAAGTGCACCAGCGCGCCGCGTTTAAAGGTCAGCAACGGCTCGGGCTTGCGCGTCAGCGGGTCTTTTACCGGGCGGTCGTAGCGGTACTGGCGCTTGGCGTTTTCCACGCTCTGCTTGAACTCGCTTTTCAGCTCCAGCGTGGCGACGGGGATGCCGTTGACGAACAGCACCAGATCCAGACGCGGGTTGTACTCGCCTTCTCGATAGTGGGGCGAGTAGGACACCTCCGGCACCACGCGCAGACGGTTGCACTGGTAGCGCTTGAGGGTGTCCGGGTTCATACCGTGGTCGGGCTTGAAGCTGCACACCTCGATCTTCACCCCCGGCAGTTTGAAGCCATGGCGCAGCACATCCAGGGTGCCGTCCTGCTCCAGCTCGCGCACCAGCTTCTGCACCAGCACGCTTTCCGGGTTGTTCGGGTTGGCCTTGGCGAACTTGTCCCAACGCTCCGGCCAAGCGCCCTTGAAGTAGCCGAGAAAATCCTCGGTATACAGCGCCGTGCGCCGGTCGTAACCGCTGGCCGGGCCGGTCAGCCAGCCCTGCGCGACCATTGCGGTGATGATGTCCTGCTGGAACTGAGCTTCCTTGCTGTCTGCCATTACACGGCCTCTGCTACGGCTAATTTGGGGGCTTGCGTGCTGGCCGGTGGCTGCCAGCCGCGCACGTCGATTTTGCCGGTGACGGCGGCGGAGATCAGGGCGGAGCGGCGTTCGTTCAGAAGTCCAATGCCGTTTTCTGCTTCAGAAAGTAAAGTGTCAAACCTAGATGTCTCTTGCTCGAGAAAGTGTGCGATTTGAGCTTGCTCGTGCGCAGGTGGAAAAACAGAAAGACATGACTCAACTTGCTCCGAGCTGATATTGAATTGCGCTGTTCCTGTCACTAACAACTGCACCTGCTCGTTAAAGTGCCGTGAACATAGGACGCACGTCATAAAGCCAGGATGCACTTCCTCGGAGTTCAGAACAAACCGGCCAACACGCTGATTCAGCATGGCAGGAATATCATACTCAGAAACCACCGCATAATTGCCGAGGCTTCCAGTAGGCCCAATACTGCCAGACATTCCAAAAAGAACATCTCCAACGTGAAGAGCGAATCGTTCATCACAGAACTCCTCGCCCACATAAGCCGCTTCAGAAAGCTCTAGAACGCCGCGCTTCAAGTTGTTCATTTTAACAACCGGCACACCAACGGTAGTAAACATGTCTGCGCTAAACGCAAAACCACCTTGTAGCCTTGCTCTAAATCCTATTTTGCTAACTACCCAATGTGCTGGTACATCGCCCAGCCACTCCACCCCGGAGTCTTTCATCGGCACCGTCGGGTCGAGGCCTTTGGTGACGGCGTGGGATATTACGGCCTGGCGCTTTTCCTTGAGCAGTTCGATCAGGCGCTGCTGCTCTTCGATCAGCGCGTCGATGCGGGCGGTTTCGTGGTCGAGGAAATTGCAAATATTTGCTTGTTCAGACAGAGGCGGCAGTGGCAGTTCAATATTCAAAAAAGTTTCAGGCCTAACAACTTTTCTAAGCCCGGTATAAAAAGGCCTAAGCCCTTTTCGCAAATCTATAGAAAAATAATAGTAATAGATGAATCTTGGATCGGCAGCGGGCAGGGTTTTAGCGACCGTGTATGCGCCCGTGATCATCCCTAAGTCACTGGAAATGCCGACGGTTCGAGGTGTCTCATCAATGTCAAACAGGCAAAAGACAATGTCATCAGGCTCTACTACTTGATAGGTATCAAATTCAGCTGGAAACTTACCTTTACCACTTTCCATATCTCGCGGGATGACTCCGCGAAGAGTAAGCGACAAAAGCTGAAAATCGGCCGACTTGTTACCTACCTGGACCGAAACAAGCCTGAACACCTGCTTATTTCTTCTTACATCCCAGTGCTCTGGCACATCCGATAGCCATTTAACCCCGGAGTCTTTATAAGCCGGATACGTCGGAAAACTCATGCCGACAGCCCCTCAATCATCTGCTTGATGCGGTCGGTGCAGGCTTTCAGGTCGCGGTCGATTTCCTCCAGCGGGCGCGGCGGCTGGAAAACGTAGAAGTGGCGGTTGAAGGGAATTTCGAAGCCAACGATGCCGACTTCGCCGTCCTGCGCATCACGCTTGCTTTCGTCGATCCAGGCATCCGGCACATGGGGTTTTACTTCGCGCTCGAAGTAGTCGTACACCGACTCGCACAGTGGCACGTTCTCGTTGTCGCGCAGCCCGGCATCGGCTTCCGGCTGGCCTTTGACCATGCAGATATCCGCCTCGGGGTCGCGCTCGCTCAAGGCATTGAGGATGGCCTTCAGCTCCGGTGTACTGGGGGATACATCGTGGGCGCTTAGCGCCTTTTTCAGCAGCTTGCTGAACTGCTCGCGGTTGCGGTGCAGCTGGCTTTCGTCCATCGCCTGCAGGGCTTCGATCAGGCGCTGGCGGGCCGGGGCATCCATCTTCTCGATGGCTTTTTCTTCCAGCACTTTCTTGATGCGCTCGGCACTGGTCTGGAAGTTCAGGCGCAGCGGCCGCTCGACAGTGATGCGCCGGTAGCCAAAGGCTTCGACGGGGAAGATCTTGCTCTGCGCGGTTTCCTCGAAGCGGCCATACAGGCGCACCAGCGCGTCGATCTGCTCCTCGGTGAGGTACTGGCGCTTGCTGCCCAGGGATTTGCGCATCTTGGCAAAGTGCTGGCTGCCGTCGATTAGCTGCACCTTGCCCTGGCGCATGGCGGCCTTGTGATTGCTCAGCACCCACACATAGGTGGCGATGCCGGTGTTGTAGAACATGTCGGTGGGCAGGGCGATGATGGCTTCGACCAGATCGTTCTGCAGCAGGTAGCGGCGAATCTCCGACTCACCCGAACCAGCGCCACCAGTAAACAGCGGCGAGCCGTTGAGGATGATGCCGATGCGCGAGCCACCTTCGCGCGGGTCACGCATCTTGCTGACCAGGTGCAGGAGGAACAGCAGCGAACCATCGGACACGCGCGGCAGGCCGGGGCCGAAGCGGCCGTTGAAGCCCTTTTCGCTGTGCTCGTCGGTGATCTGCTTTTGTACCTTCTTCCACTCCACGCCAAACGGCGGGTTGCTGAGCATGAAGTCGAAGCGGTTGTCGGCCAGTTGGTCGTCGGACAGGGTGTTGCCCAGCTTGATGTTGGTGACGTCCTGGCCCTTGATCAGCATGTCCGCCTTGCAGATGGCGTAGGACTCGGGGTTGAGCTCCTGGCCGTGCAGCGACACGGTGACCTGCTGGCTGATGGACTGGATGTACTCGTCGCCCTCGGAGAGGAAGCCGCCGGTGCCGGCAGTCGGGTCGTAGATGGTGACGATGCTGTTGGGCTTGAGCTTGTCGTCCTGCCCGGTGATCACCAGCGAGGTGGTCAGGTGCACGATATCGCGCGGAGTGAAGTGCTCCCCGGCGGTTTCGTTGGAGCTTTCCGCGAACTTGCGGATCAGCTCTTCGAAGATGATGCCCATGCCGAAGTTGCTGATGCGCTCGGGGCTCAGGTCGGTGGCGGCAAAACGCTGCACCACCTGATACAGCAGGTTGGCGGCGGAGAGCTGCTGCACGAAGTCTTCAAAGTGGAAGTGCTCGAAGATCTCGCGGGCGTCCTTGCTGAAGGACTGCACGTAGCTCATCAGGTCGGCAGCGGTCTGGGTGTCCGACAGCGTGCCGAGGGTCAGCTTGGAAGCATTGAAGAACTGCTGCCCGGCCGCGCGTAGCAACAGCCGCTCGCGCACCAGATCAGGCCGGCCCTCCTGCGCATAGGACTCACGGATCACCGCGTCCTTGGTCGGTTCCAGTACACACTCCATACGCCGCAGCAGGGTGAACGGCAGGATGATGCGGCCGTACTGCGACTGCTTGAAGTCACCGCGCAACAGGTCGGCAATCGACCAGAGAAATGCGGCGGTCTGGGAATGGTTTTCCGTGTTCACGCTACTGCTCCTAGAAAAGCATGCAAAAGCGCGAGTCTAACTTAGATGGCGGATTTCACTTCAGCTGCACAGCCAGAACTTTTTCGATCGCGTCGCGGAAACCCGGCTTGTGGATCGTCTTTCCTTTCACGTCCACCAATTCGCCCCTGCTGCCAATCGACAGCCCTACTAAGCCAAGCGAAACCGGATCAATCGCAGCTTTCAACGCTGCCAACTCAGCATCATTCAACAGTGGCCGAGTGGAAACGGCTTGCCCCATTAAGCTTCCAAGGATGATTGGTGCGCCACTGTGCGCAGCCTTGCGCGCCTCCTTGGCCTTGAGCGCTCGCAACTCTTTGGCGAGCATGCTCACGCTCATGCGCAGAACCGGGTCTTGGATGTGTTCGATCCAATCATTTGGACCAGTTTTTGTCTTATTGGCCTTGGGCAGCGACGCGAGTTTCCAAGCCTGGATCAGTTCCCGGTAATGCTCGCCGGTCTTATTGACGATGGACTTTTCACCGGGAACCGGCAGCCCTCGGTCTTTGCCAAGCGTGATGATGGTCTTGTAGGAGAAGTCCGAAGAATGACGCTCATGCAGCAGCTGGCACGCTTCGTTGATGGCTTCAAGGCTGCGCTTTCGGCGGCTATCGCTGGCCTCGCTCATCAACCGCCCGAAGGTGTCCTGCGGCGAAACAAGTTGATCACTCATTGATAGAAGCCTCGTGGGTCAACTGGTGCGCGCTACTCGGATTGGAGAGAAGCTGTTTGATCTCGGTCGAAATGCGCGTCAGCTCCGGCTCGTGAGCGTCGATGTCGAGCAGCATCAGGTCGCCTGAGAACAGGTCGTCGATCTTTTCCCAGGAACCCAAACGCTGAAGGAGAATACGGTTCATTTCGTTGGCAACGACCAGCTTCTGTTCGTCGTCGAGCCTGTACATGGTCGGTGCCAAGCCGTTGTTCTCGGCCATACGGTCGATGGCCTGGGCGATCAGCGGCACGGCGCGCGAGGGATTGGCCGACCGATAGATGGTCGCGTTCTGGCAGATTTCGGCCAGCAAATGGTAGTTAGTCTTGGATTCTTCAAAAGCGACACCAACCTCGGCAAGATCTCCACCGGCGATTAGTCTGACGCCATTCTCGCCTTCGCCGCTCTGCTCGCCTTCATTGATGAGTTTCAGGCAGCCCTGGACGTAGTGATTGACGGCTGCATAGTCAGTCAGCAGGCCGTCCAGCTTCCCGGCGCTGAGTTGCTGGTTGGCGCTCGCCTGCTTTCGAATCGAGTGCTGAGTGTCAGGCTGATTGGCCTGGCAGGCGTCATACCAGTCCTGCTCAAGCCGATCGACCTCCGCCGCGTAGCTCTGAAAACGTGCGCTTTCCGCATGAATCTCCAGCGCGAGTTCGTTGGCCAGCGCCACCAGGCCGCCAAGGAACGGAACACCGGTGACAAAGAACCGACATCGCGGGCAATTTTTCTGCCCGAGATAGCCCGCTTCGACAGGCGCATAAAGACTTTCAACCTTTCTCTCGGCCACAGCCTCGCCGCCGCTTTGGCATGCAGCGCCTGACATGGGACAGATACCGTGATCGAATACCACGCAGGCCGAGTTCGGCACGTCAGATTCGAGCAGCAAGCGATTTCCGTCCGTCGCAATCAGTTGATGGCGAAGCGGCTCTAATCCCTGTGTCCTTACCGCTTCGGCATAGCGCTGAGTTGAGATCTGTGCGGCTCGCTTCTCAGTCTCGCCCATGGTGCGGCGCATCTGATCGTTGTTCAGCCTGATGTAGTAGATCGTCATCACCAGCGATGCATGACCAACAAGCTTGGAGATCAGGTGAATAGGCGCTTCGCCGTCTGCGATGAACGCCGTAATCAAACTGACACGCAGGCTGTGCGGTGTGTAGGGACTGATACAGCGCCGATTGTTAGCTGTGGAATTGGGGCTTTCGCTGGCAAGGTTTTCGCCAGGGCGCTGAATCGCGTAGAGCAGTGCCGGCAAAGTGTGAGTGAAAGCCGTTGTGGTGAACGCCGGCTGACCCGAGGCGTCCGTACGGAACAGAAAGCATTGGGTGCCACGTGCCTGCAAAATTTTTTCATTGGTTTCGGCACGAAGCTTGATATCAGACCAGCACGTCGGCTCTTTCAGCGGGTTGTACTTGGCTTGCCAGTCTCGCAGCAATAGGAACCAATAGAGCAGATCATCCGGAATCCATTCAACTTCGTAGCCACCTTCCTGGCGTCCAGTCTTGTTGGTAGTCACATACAGCTTTGGCGCCTCCTTGTCGCCGCGCTGGACCACAGCCTGCGGGCGACGCTTCTTGCTCCCTTTCCCAGCCAGGGGGCCAGTGTTCTTCTCCCAGCGAACAGCGCCATGCTCAGCATCGAGAACAGCAATCTCTTTATCCGCCTCGCCGCTGTCCAGCCAAAGAATTTGTTGGCCGCGCAGCGGAAAGCGCAGTAGCGTGTAGAGCGCCACAAAGCGAACAGGCGACCAAATCTGATAGCTCTTCACCACTTCGCGCTTGTCTTTCATCTTGCGGTCAGCAATGACCTCGCGCCAGATGCAGTTCGGATCGTCGCGGTCGATCAACGACTCGTCCACATAAATCCAGTCGGCGCGGGTCGCAAAAAAGTCTTGGAGGTGCGGCAAATCCGTCAGGCTCGGCCTTGTCTGCAATACCTGTTCGCCGTTCGGTACGAGGAAATTGCGCGCCCGGAGGATGTATTCATAACCGAGCGGCGGCTTGGTGGACTGGTTGGGCCGGTAGGCCTGCAAGCTATCTGCAAAGCCCGCCAGCACCGTTTGAAAGGGGTTCCGGAATTCAGCAAGCACAATGCGCTCGTCCGCGTCGGCATCGGTGCAATGTTCATCCAAAAGCCAGCCGAAAAAAGCCGTGATAGCTCTGTGATAAGGCCTTTTCAGGGACTCGGCCTGGGCTTCAATGAACTGCTGATAGGCCTCAGTGGGAAATGGATTGGCGCGCAGCAGCAGGTGTACTGGTTCATCTGGCAACTGCTGTACCTGATAGAAATCACCCAAAAAAACCCTGATCGCGGATTTCTTCGCGTGGATGCCCGTTTGGCTCTTCAGCCACTGCTCAAAATTGGCCCAAATGCGCGGGTAGACCACTATCGCAGCGCTACGGTTTTCATTGCCGAGGAAGTTGTACCAGTCCTCCCATCCAGCGTCGGCGTAAAACTGACTGGGGTTAGACGGTAGCCGCTGGTCTTCCCGGCGCCGCTTTTTGTAATCGGGCTGATTCTTGATGCACAGCGCCTCGGCTGCCGCCTGGGCCTCGGCGTAGGTCGGGTACCAGTCGGGTCGTGCATTGCCAAGGAAGCCGTACCAGTCCATCCAGCCAGCGTTGGCATAAGATACGTCCGGGTTGGACGGCAGTCGCTGATCTTCGCGGTAGCGCTTTGTGTAGTCGGGCTGAGTCTTGATACCCAGCGCCTGGGCTGCTGCCTGGGCTTCGGCATAGGTCGGGTACCAGTCGGGCCGTGCATTAGCGAGGAAATCGTACCAGTTATTCCAGCCAGCGTTGGCATAAGATACGTCCGGGCTGGACGGCAGCCGCTGGTCTTCGCGGTAGCGCTTTAGGTAGTCGGGCCGACTCTTGATGCCCAGTGCCTGGGCTGCTGCTTGGGCCTCGGCGTAGGTTGGGTACCAGTCGGGCCGTGCATTGCCGAAGAAACCGTACCAGTCAATCCAGCCAGCGTTGGCATAAAGCACGTGGGGTTTGGACGACAGCCGTTGGTCTTCGCGGTAGCGCTTTCTGAAGTCGGACTGATTCTTGATGCCCAGTGTCAGGGTTGCCGCCTTGGCCTCGGCGTAGGTCGGGTACCAGTCACGCCGTGCACTGCCGAGGAAGTCGTACCAGTCATTCCAGCCAGCGTTGGCATAAGATACGTCCGGGCTGGACGGCAGCCGCCGGTCTTCGCGGTAGCGTTTTAGGTAGTCGGGCCGACTCTTGATGCCCAGTGCCTGGGCTGCTGCCTGGGCCTCGGCGTAAGTCGGGTACCAGTCGGGCCGTGCATTGCCGAGGAAGTCGTACCAGTCCTTCCAGCCAGCGTTAGCATAAAACCTGTAGGGTTTGGACGGTAACCGCTGGTCTTCCCGGCGCCGTTTTTTGTAGTCGGGATGACTCTTGATGCCCAGCGCCTGGGCTGCCGCCTGGGCCTCAGCATAAGCCGGGTACCAGTCGGGCCGTGTATTGCCGAGGAAGTTGTACCAGTCCTTCCATCCAGCGGCGGCGTAGAACTGACTGGGGTTAGATGGTAGCCGCTGGTCTTCCCGGCGCCGCTCTTTGTAGTCGGGCTGATTCTTGATGCCCAGCGCCTCGGCTGCCGCCTGGGCCTCGGCGTAGGTCGGGTACCAGTCGGGTCGTGCATTGCCGAGAAAGTCGTACCAGTCCTTCCAGCCAGCGTTGGCATAAAGCGCGTTGGGTTTGGACGGTAGCCGCTGGTCTTCCCGGCGCCGCTTTTTGTAGTCGGACGGATTGTTAATACCCAGCACCTGGGCTGCCGCCTGGGCCTCGGTGTAAGTATAAAAATCCTTCTTGGTTGGCATCGGCGTCAATCCTTGGTCAATAGGTCGCGGGAGTCATCTGCATGCTGCAAGCGCAGCCGCGCTTCCAGATCTCGAAGACTCTGGCGCATCTGCGTCGTCGTGGGCTGCGTGTAGGTCTGACTCGATGTGATCGACGCATGGTGCATGGCGTTCTTGATCAACAGCGGGTCGGCGCCATCGCGAGCCAGTCGCTGCCCATAGGCATGACGGTGGCCGTGCGGGGTTGTGCCCTCGATCTTCTCGTACACTAACCCGATCCTCTCAATACCCAACTTGTGAGCCTTGCGGAACATCCGATGCGAGTAAGGCTGGCCGTCGCGGTTGGTAAAGGCATAGGGATGATCTTCGCTGGCCTTTGGCTTTAACCGCTGTTTGTGGTGATAGTCACGCCACAACTCGGCAAAAATCTGCCCGGCTTCATGGGGGAAGAAGAAGACCTCGAAACAGCGACGGTGCGGGTCAGTAATTAGACCGTTCTTCCACCCGAGGAACAGCGGGTCAGTCGCTTTGACCAGCCGATTGCGGGGTTGCAGGCCGTATTGGCTTTGAAGGTAAGCAGCGCGGTTGGCTTTACCGCCAGGTGCCAGCCCGTATTCAGGGTGATAAATACGGACGATGACCTCACCGGCCTCTAAGCTAACGTCATCACTCCAAAGTGAGAGCGCTTCGGACAGCCTCAATCCGCCGTAGTGCATGAGGTAGGTAATCAGGACGTTTCTAAGGTCTGTAGGCCCGCGTGAATCTCGTGACAGCCTGCGAAAACCCTCACACATCAGCAGTTCGAAGTGTTCCTCTGGAAATGCCTTGGTGGGCGTTTGTCGTTCAACAGGCATCATCCTTGAGCGCACGGCTCTGGACTGCTTCGTCTGCGACGTGGAACGCCAGAGGTGGGAAAGAAAGGCGTTATCCCTGCGGTGCGAATAGGCCGCCCAATTCAGGCGCTCCTCGTGCCGAGTCGCCTGCTGCCAGGGGTTGAGTTGCAGCTTGGCGTCTTCGTTGACGACAGCCAGCCAATCGCTAAATCGCGTGACATGCCCGATCAACTTGCCGGCATCGTCCGGTTGCCTTGGTTGCCACCACAGGCCAGAAGGGTCGCTGCTATTGGACACCGTACCGGTGTAAAGCGTGTCTGAGAACGCTGTGAACAGCGCCCTCGGATTGTCATAGAAGCCCTGGTTGGCCTCCATGTATTCCAACAGCAACCGCAACGCGAAAGTCGCAGACTCCTGCCAGGAACGACTCTTGATCCGGTTCAGATACATGTATCGAGCGAACTGATCCAAGACACCATGCTCGGTGACGATAACCGGCAGGGTAATCTGAATTCCTGTCGAATCAGCCACAAAGGTTCTGAACTCACGATGAGACGATTCGAGGACAGTTGGCATGCGTGGCCCTACGATATTTCTTAGTTTTTATGTACTCGTTTGGGATAAATCTAGCTCTTAAACTCTTACCAACAAGCCCTCACCAAATAAATGTCAGGGATATCTATACGGGATGTGGGCTTTTGAGCTGATGTTTAGGACCACATATCGGGGTAACTAATCGCAGAACGTGCAGGCGTTCCACGAGCAGCCGTTGGTCACCGGCAGGATCAGTGAATGCGCTTCGCTCGGCGGCCGGAAAACCGGCTCGATATAGCGGATGGGAAACTCGCTCATGCTCATTGTGCTTCGCCTGCGCCGACCTCAATCACGCTTGCGCTTGTTGCCCATGCGCACACCGATATCCATCAGGAACTGGAAGAATCCGTCCTGATCCTCCAGCACATTGCTCCAGAACGGCGAGTGATACAGCGCGACCGCGCCGTGCACCAGAGCCCAGGCGGCGCAGTAATGGAAATACGGTGGCACGTCTTCGAGCTTGCCCTCGGCGATACGGCCCTTGATCAGCTGGGTCAGGTGTTCGAAGTTGGATGCGCGGATGCTGTGCAGCTGCTCGACCATCTCCGGGACCTGGTTGCCCTTGACCACTTTCTCCTCGAGGCGGTCGAACAGACGGTAACGCTGCGGGTCGCGCATGCGGAACTCGAAATAGGCGCGCGAAAGCGCTTCCTTGTCGCGATCAAGATCCGGGGAATGCAGCAGCTGATTCAGGTCGCGCTCGTAGTCGAGCATCAGCCGCAGGTAGATTTCGGCCTTGGACTTGAAGTGCTTGTAGATGGTGCCTTTGCCGATGCCCACCGCATCGGCAATCATTTCGACCGTGACGCTATCCTCTCCCTGGTCGAGAAAGAGCTGCAACGCGGTATCGAGGATCTCCTGTTCGCGGCGACGAAATTCGCGGACCTTACGGGGTTCATTCTGCATAGGAGGCTGCTTAGATGAGAAATCGAGGCGGTCATTATGCCTAACCGGTCATCAAATGCACGGGGCATCCAGCGATGATTCACATAAATGACGAATTTCCGCAAATAGTCGGTTTGCGATATCTCAACCATGCTGCCGTCGCGCCCTGGCCTCGGCGAGCCGCCAGTGCCGTCACTGCCTTTGCCGAGCAGAACGCCACCCTCGGCGCACGTGACTATCCACAATGGCTTACGGTCGAGCGCAGCCTGCGCCAGCGCCTTACGCGCCTGCTCAACGCACCGAGCAGCGCCGACGTGGCACTGGTCAAGAACACGTCCGAAGCACTGTCGTTTGTCGCCTTTGGCCTGGACTGGAAAAGCGGTGATCGCATCGTCATCAGCGATGAAGAATTTCCATCCAACCGTGTCGTCTGGGAGGCGCTGCAGCCATTCGGCGTGGAGGTCGTTCAGGTCAGCCTTAAGGGTGCCGATCCGGAAGGCGACCTGCTGGCGGCCTGCGGGCCGCGGGTACGACTGATGGCGATCAGCGCGGTGCAGTACGCCAGCGGCCTGCGCCTGGATCTTGCACGTCTGGGCGAAGGCTGCGAGCAGCGCGGTGTGCTGCTGTGCATCGATGCGATCCAGCAGCTTGGCGCCCAGCCCTTCGATGTGCAGCAGAGTCGCTGCGCTTTCGCCATGGCCGACGGCCACAAGTGGATGCTCGGCCCCGAGGGCCTCGGAGTCTTCTATTGCCGGAGCGACCTGCGCGATCAGCTGAAGCTGCACGAGTACGGCTGGCACATGCTGGAACACGCCGGCGATTATGATCGCACGGACTGGGAACCGGCCCGCAGCGCACGACGCTTCGAATGCGGCAGTCCCAACCTGCTCGGGGCGATGGCGCTCGAGGCCAGTCTTTCCCTGCTGGAGGAAGTGGGCATGGAGCAGGTCGCCGCAGCCCTCGACGAACGCGTCGAATGGCTGTGTCGGGGATTAGGCGATCTGGGGGGAGTCGACATCCTGTCGCCGACAACAGCCGAGCGTCGGGCCGGCATCCTCACCTTCCGCCTGCATGGCTGGGACAATGCAGCGCTCTTCGAGCGGCTGAAGGCGGCGCAAGTCGTCTGCGCCTTGCGTGGCGGCGGCATTCGCTTCTCTCCGCATTTCTACACGCCGCAGCGCGTCATCGATGAAACCCTGGCGCTTCTGCACGAGCTGGCAAGTCACTGACGGCGATCAGCCAGCGAGACATGTATTCCAAATGCGTTTAAAAAGCGCGGAAATCCGCCAGCAGACCGCTAATGCAGCGTTAATACTTGAGTCACTGGCTAGGCAATCCCCCCACTGCCTGGCCAGATGAGGTCGCCTGGATTGCGATTTCATACTCCTAATGGTCTTGGCCCGGTTTCTCAGGAATCCGGGTTTTTTTTTGCGCGCTCGTAAGCCGATCAAGTCGACGCAGCACCGACGCGCGCCCGCAATCGGAAACACAGCCAGAGGAAGCCGACCCAGAACGGAATGGCGAAGACCGACAGACGAATGCCGGGAATCCACAGCATGATCACCAGGATACCGCTGACGAAGGCCAGGCACAGGTAATTGCTGAGCGGGAACCAGAACGCCTTGAAGCTCGGTACCACACCCTGGCGCTGCATTGCCCGTCGGAATTTCAGGTGGGCCAGGCTGATCATCGCCCAATTGATCACCAGCGCGGCAACCACCAGCGACATCAACAACTCCAGCGCGCCCCGTGGCAGCAGATAGTTCACCAGCACGCAGAGCAGCGTCACCACCGCCGAGACGCCGATGGCGAGCACGGGCACACCACGAGCGTTGATCTTCATCAGACTGCGCGGCGCATCGCCCTGTTCGGCCAGGCCGTAGAGCATGCGGCTGTTGCAATACACCCCACTGTTGTAGACCGACAGCGCGGCGGTGAGCACCACGAAATTGAGCAGATGCGCGGCCGTATCGCTGCCGATCAGCGAGAAGATCTGGACGAAGGGACTGCCACTGTAGGGATCACCCGCCGCCCCCAACGTCTGCAGCAGCGCATCCCACGGATAGAGCGCCAGCAGCACGGTCAGAGCACCGATATAGAAGATCAGGATGCGGTAGACGACCTGATTGATCGCCTTCGGTATCACCGTCTTCGGATCGGCCGCCTCTGCCGCCGTGATGCCGACCAGCTCCAGACCACCGAAGGAGAACATGATGATCGCCAGCGCCAGCACCATGCCGCTGAAACCGTTGGGAAAGAACCCGCCGTGGCTCCAGAGATTGCTGATGCTCGCTTGCTCGCCGCCCTGCCCGCTCACCAGCAGGAACAATCCGAGCAGGATCATGCCGATGATGGCGGCGACCTTGATGATGGCGAACCAGAACTCGGTTTCACCAAACGCCTTCACGTTGCTCAGGTTGATCAGATTGATCAGCACGAAGAACGCCGCGGCAGTCGCCCAGGTGGGTACGTCCGGCCACCAGAACTGCACGTACTTGCCCACCGCCGTCAGCTCTGCCATGCCCACCAGCACATAAAGCACCCAGTAGTTCCAGCCGGACAGAAAGCCTGCGTAGCCTCCCCAGTACTTGTGCGCGAAATGGCTGAAGGAACCGGCTACCGGTTCTTCGACGATCATTTCCCCCAGCTGACGCATGATCAGAAAGGCGATGAAGCCGCCGATGGCGTAGCCCAGGATCATGGACGGACCGGCGCTCTTCAGCACCCCGGCGGAACCCAGGAACAAGCCGGTGCCGATCGCCCCGCCCAGGGCAATCAGCTGGATATGGCGGTTTTTCAGGCCTCGTTGCAACGGCCCGGTGTGCAGCGTCTCAGCGGTCATTACGCCACCTTGCGGATAAAGTACGAAGTGCGCAGCGCGCGGCAGATCAGGCAGGTTGCAAGCACGGAAACCGCGACTTTCAGCCGCGAACCCGGGCAAGCGGAAAAAGCGACCTGAAGTTGGCGGTGGTCTGCTCCGCCAGCTGTTCGAAGGAAACACCTCGCAGCTGCGCCAGGAACTCGGCCACCTCGCGCACGTACTGCGGCAGATTGGCCTTGCCACGGTAGGGAATCGGTGCGAGATAGGGCGAATCGGTCTCCACCAGCAGGCGATCGGCAGGGACCTGCCGGGCGACGTCACGCAGCGAGTCGGCATTACGGAAGGTGACGATGCCCGAAAGCGAGATGTAGAAACCAAGGTCTAGAGCAGCCCTGGCCATCTCCCAATCCTCAGTGAAGCAATGCAGCACCCCGGCCTGAGGCAAGCTGGCTTCACGCAACAGCGCCAGGGTGTCTGCGCGTGCCTCGCGGGTGTGCACGATGACCGGCTTGCCGGTCAGTCGGGCAGCCTCCAGATGCAGGCGGAACGACTGCTGCTGGAGTTCGGCCGCCTCGGGCTCGTAGTGGTAGTCCAGCCCCGTCTCGCCGATGGCAACGGCATGCGGATGCTGCAGCTCACTCAGCAGCCAGTCCAATGCCGGCTGACTGGTCGGCTCCAGATCGAGCGGGTGTACACCGATGGAACAGTCGACATCGACGTAACGCTCGGTCAGCGATTTGACCGCCGACGCGTTGTCGGCGCTGACCCCGATGCACAGGAAGTGTCCGACCCCTCGCGCTCGGGCAGCATCGAGCGCTGCATCGAGCGACCCGTCATGGGCGGTCAGGTCGAGTCGGTCAAGGTGACAGTGGGAATCTACCAGCATGGAGGTCGCAACTTGCTATCGCGGAAAGGGGACGATTGTAGAGCAAATGGCGGGGAATCAGAAAAGGTAGGCGGTACAACGACGCCTGACGTACGGCACCGGGACGCCGACCTCACATGGTATGGGTAGGACGATCGGACTTCAGCGCGCCGGCCAGATAGGTTTCGATCTTGTTGCGCGCGGTGTTGTCACCCTCGTTGAACTGCACGCCGATGCCTGCGGCACGACTGCCCTGGGCGCCCTTGGGGGTGATCCAGACCACCTTGCCAGCCACCGGAATCTTCTCCGGCTCATCCATCAGGTTCAGCAGCATGAACACTTCGTCGCCGAGCTTGTAGCTCTTGTTGGTCGGAATGAACAACCCACCATTCTTGATGAAGGGCATGAACGCGGCATAGAGCACCGACTTGTCCTTGATGGTCAGGGACAGGATGCCGTTACGCGGACCAAGATTTGCTGGCAGGCTCATGCGGTGTTCCTAACGAAAGTTCCGGTCGATTCTAGCCCGCGCCGGGCAGCGTTGCCCACTGCACCAGCAGCGCTTCGAGAAGCAACACACGGTTGAGGTTGGCTTTGCCCAGCACTTTCTGCCGATGCTCGAGCAACCAGTCCTGCAGGGCGATCACTTTTTGCTGCGAGGATTTCTGCGCGAGATACTGCAGCACCTTCTGCATATCGGCAGCACCCAGCTCGGCTTCATCGCCGGCCATCTGATAACGCAGGATCAGATGCGCCCATTCGCAGAACCAGTCGAAGAGCAGGATCAGTGGTAACGCGTTCCAGCCCTCGGCAAGCTGACTGGCCGATTGCTGTTGCTTGAGCAGTTTCTTCACCCCGTCGACCACCTGGGCACGCAGCTCCAGCACCTTCTGCTCGTGCAATTTCAGCGCCGCCAGCGGCGACCCGGCGGCGAGCGTCAGCAACTGTTCGCGAAGCTCCGGGCCAAGCTCGGGTAGGCGCGCGGCGAGCCAGTCGAGGCTTTGCTGGCGACCTGGCAACGGGCAGGCCTGCTGGACGCAGCGGCTCTTGATCGTCGGCAGCAGACGGCTGGGCTGATGACTGATCAACAGCAGCACCGTGTCACCGGACGGTTCCTCGAGGCTTTTCAGCAAGGCATTGGCCGCATTCAGGTTCATTGCCTCGGCGGGCTCCAGGAGGATCACCTTGCGCCCACCCAGCTGCGCCGTCTGGGTAACGAAACCGACCAGATCGCGGACCTGATCGACCCGAATGGCCTTGTCGACTTCCTCGGGCTCGAGGACGTAGTGATCCGGATGGGTCTGTGCGGCAAGCAGCTGGCAGGCCTTGCATTCGCCGCAGGCGCGGGCCTCGACCGGCCGCTGGCAGAGCAGCAGCGCCATCAGCTGCTCGGCCAGCAGCCGTTTGCCGATGCCGGCGGGACCATGCAGCAGGTAGGCATGCGCATGCTGGGCGCGCCCCGCCAGCTGCCGCCAGAGATCGACCTGCCAGGGAAGCACGTCAGTCATCGAGGCGCACCAACAGCTCAGGGATCAGCGCCTCGACATCGCACTGAACCGCATTGAGCGCTTGGCCCGCGTCGATCACCCGATAGCGCGAAGGTGCCGCTTTCGCGCGCTGCAGATAGGCGCTGCGCACCGCTTCGAAGAAGCGCATGCCTTCCTGCTCGAAACGATCCAGACGTCCTCGAGCAGCGGCTCGGGCCAACCCCACGTCCACCGGAAGATCGAAGATCAGGGTCAGATCAGGGCGCAGATCGCCCTGCACGAAGGTCTCCAGCTGAGCGATCCGCTCGAGCGACAGCCCGCGACCGCCACCCTGATAGGCATAGGTGGCATCAGTGAAGCGATCGCACAACACCACCGCCCCTCGTGCCAGCGCAGGACGGATGACCTGCGCCAAGTGTTGCGCACGCGCGGCGAACACCAGCAACAGCTCGGTATCCACTGCCATCGGCTCGTCCGCTGGTGTCAGCAACAGTTCACGAATGCGCTCGGCCAGTGGCGTGCCCCCGGGCTCTCGGGTCAGCACCACATCCAGCCCCCGTGCCCGCAGGCGTTCGGCGAGGTACTCGCGATTGGTACTCTTACCCGCGCCTTCGGGGCCTTCGAGAGTGACGAAGAGTCCTTTCATTGAGCGTTCTCGCTATTGACCGGGGCCTGCCGGGGCGGCGGACTGGAGCGGTAGTCGGCGCGGCGCTTGAGCTGATACTCGCGCACCGCACGGTTATGTTGCTCGAGGGTGTCGCTGAAGACGTGGCTGCCATCGCCCCGGGCGACGAAATACAGGCTGGAGCCGTCGACCGGGTTCAGCGCGGCGCGAATCGCCGCGCGTCCGACCATGGCGATCGGCGTCGGCGGCAGCCCTGCGTTGGTATAGGTGTTGTATGGGGTTGGCGTGCGCAGGTCGGTGCGGGTGATACGTCCCTTGTAGGCTTCACCCATGCCATAGATCACCGTCGGGTCTGTCTGCAGAAGCATGCCACGCTCCAGTCGACGGACGAAGACGCCGGAGATCTCGCCCCGCTCCTCCGGCACTCCCGTTTCCTTCTCGATGATCGAGGCCATGATCAGGGCCTGATAGGCATCCTTGTATGGCAACCCTTGCGCACGTTGCTGCCATTCTTCCTCGAGCACCTGCTCGAGGCGTGTGAAGGCACGGCGCAGCAGGTCCAGGTCGGACGTTCCGCGGGTAAATCGGTAGGTATCGGGGAAGAACCGCCCTTCCGGATGCAGCTCCGGCGCGCCGAGCTTCGCCATGATGTCGCCATCGGACAGGCCATCCAGCGTCTGTTCCAGCTTGGGCTGGTTCTGCAACGCGCTGCGCAGCTGGCGGAAGTTCCATCCTTCAACCAGGGTCAGGCTGTACTGAACGACTTCGCCCCGCTGCCAGAGCCCGATCATGTCCCGCGCGGTCATGCCCGGCGCGAGACGATACTCACCGCTGTGCAAGCTCTGCCCGGACAGATTCAGGCGCCAGTAGAGGCGCAGCCAGAATGCGTCATCCAGCACGCCGTCCGCTTCCAGCCGTTGAAACACACCGCTGGGCGTATCGCCGGGCCTCACCTCGAGCAGAAGAGCCTCATCGGTGACAGCCAAGGGCTGTTCCAGCGCAGCATGCTGTTTCCAGGCGAACAGCCCGAGCGCAATCGCTGCCAACACGAACAGCGTCAGCAGCAAGGCAAGAAGTTTACGGATCACGAATCACTCAACAGGTCGGCAACAACGGCCTGCAGTTTACGGGTCAGCGGACCGACCGACCAGACGCGCTCGGCCAAAGCCGTGACCGGCCAGATGCCGTAGAGGCTATTGCAGACAAAAACCTCATCGGCCTGCAGCAGTTCCGAGTAGCTGATATCGCACTCGCTGACTGGCAGCGCAAGGCCGGCGGCGCGCGCCATGATCTCGGCGCGCATTACGCCGGCGACACCGCAGCGAGAAAGCGAGGCCGTTCGCAAGTGGCCTTCGGTAACTAGGAACAAATTGCTGAAGACACCCTCGATCACGCGCCCGGACATATCCCGCATCAGCCCTTCGGCAAAAGCCGGATCCTGCCACTCGGCACGCGCCAGCACTTGCTCGAGACGATTCAGATGCTTGACCCCCGCAAGCCGCGGTTGCTCGGCCAGCCGTGTGTCACAAGGGAAGAGCCGAATGCCACATTCGGCATGCTGGGCTGGGTAGGCCGGAAGCAGCGAGCCGAGCAGCAGACGCTGCGGCCGACACGGCTGTGGCAGTGCATAGCCGCGTTGGCCAGTGCCACGGGTGACGATCAGCTTGGCGACGCCCTGGCCGAGCGCCTGGCAGAACTGCAGCAGCTCAGTGCGCAACTCATCGATGTCGAGGGGAATGGCGAGGCGCTGCGCGCCTTCGGCCAGGCGCTGGACATGCCGCTCCAGCAGACGCGCCCGGCCGCCCGTCACGCGGATCGTTTCGAACAACCCGTCGCCATAGGCCAGTCCGCGATCGTGAACGGGCAGTCCATCGGCGGGCTGCCCGTTCAACCAGCTCAACGTCACTCGGCGAACCGGCGGAACACCAGCGAACCGTTGGTTCCGCCGAACCCGAACGAGTTGGAGACGACCACATCGATCGGCCGCGGCTTGGCCTGGTTCGGCACGAAGTCCAGGTCACAGCCCTCGTCCGGCTCCTCCAGGTTGATGGTCGGCGGCGCCACCTGGTCCTGAATGGCCAGTACGCTGAAGATTGCTTCCACGGCACCGGCTGCACCGAGCAGGTGACCGACCATCGATTTGGTCGAGCTCACCGACAGCTCGTAGGCGTGGTCACCGAACACACTGCGAATGGCCGCCGCTTCGGCCTTGTCGCCGGCTGGCGTCGAGGTACCGTGGGCATTGATGTACTGCACCTGTTCGACGTTCAGCTGAGCGTCGTTCAGCGCATTGCGGATGCAACGGGCAGCACCGGCGCCGTCATCGGGCGGCGAGGTCATGTGAAACGCGTCGGCGCTCATGCCGAAGCCGATCAACTCGGCATAGATGCGGGCGCCACGCGCCTTGGCATGCTCGAGCTCCTCGAGCACCAGCGCACCGGCACCATCGGACAGCACAAATCCGTCGCGCCCCTTGTCCCAGGGACGGCTCGCGGCGGCCGGGTCATCGTTGCGAGTGGACAACGCACGCGCCGCGGCGAAGCCACCGATACCGAGCCCGCAGGCAGCCATCTCGGAACCACCGGCAACCATCACGTCGGCTTCACCGTAGGCAATGTTGCGTGCCGCCATGCCGATGCAATGGGTGCCCGTGGTACAGGCGGTGGCGATCGCATAGTTGGGGCCTTGCAAACCCAGGTGAATCGACAGGAAACCGGACACCATATTGATGATGGAGCCAGGCACGAAGAACGGCGAAATGCGCCGCGGCCCTTGCTCGATCAGCGCCTTGCAGCTGTTCTCGATATTGGTCAGGCCGCCGATGCCGGAGCCCATCGCTACGCCGATGCGCTCACGATTGGCGTCAGTGATCTCCAGGCCCGAGTCACGCACGGCCTGGAAGCTGGCAGCGAGGCCGTATTGAATGAAGAGGTCGAGCTTGCGAGCTTCCTTCGCGGGCAGATACTGCTCGACATCGAAACCTTTGATCGACCCGCCAAAACGAGTGGAGTAGGCAGAAAGATCCATGTGCTCGATCAGGCCGATGCCACTGCGACCAGCAAGAATACCCTGCCAGCTGCTTGGCACATCGTTACCCAGAGGCGAAAGCATGCCCATCCCGGTGACTACGACGCGTCTACGCGACACAGCGATTACTCCTATACCTAAACGTACTTGGCTCAGTCCTGCCGCGACAGGAACGGTTCGAGCGCAAGGCAAGCGCCCGCAGCCTCGATAAAATCCCTCTCAAAGAAAAGCCGCACTACCCGATCAAGGCAGTGCGGCTTTCTTGATTCCGAGCGGATTACAACTTACTGCGCGTGCGCGTTGATGTAATCGATGGCTTCCTGAACGGTGGTGATCTTCTCAGCCTGCTCGTCCGGGATCTCGGTCTCGAATTCCTCTTCCAGAGCCATCACCAGCTCAACGGTGTCAAGAGAGTCGGCACCCAGGTCTTCGACGAAGGAAGCGCTGTTGGTTACTTCCTCTTCTTTAACGCCAAGTTGCTCGGCAACGATTTTCTTGACGCGTTCTTCGATGGTGCTCATACCTTGTTTTCACTCCTATGGAAAAATCAGGCAGCTGGTCTGCGCGGTAGTGTATAGAAAGCGTTTTCCGCATTTCAAGTTGGAAGCAGGCAAGCATGGCCTGCCCTTCAACCATCTGTCTATAAACCAGCTGCAGTTTTATAGCTAATTTAAAGACAGCCGTTTGACTGTCCTCCTGCGTTTGGCGTCACACTCAGCTCATGTACATGCCGCCGTTCACCGGCACGGTTGCACCAGTGACATAGGCAGCACCATCCGATGCAAGAAACGCGACGACCTTGGCAATCTCTTCGGCCTGACCGAGACGTCCCAGGGGAATCTGCCCCAGGAGCGCATCACGCTGGGCTTCCGGCAACTCGCGAGTCATGTCGGTATCGATGAAACCAGGCGCCACGGAGTTCACCGTGATACCACGCGAACCGACCTCACGAGCCAATGCACGACTGAAACCCTCCAGACCGGCCTTGGCTGCGGCGTAGTTTACCTGCCCGGCGTTACCCATGGCACCAACCACCGAACCGATATTGATGATCCGCCCCCAACGCGCCTTGGTCATGCCACGCAGCACGGCCTTGGAAAGGCGATACAGACTGTTCAGATTGGTATTGATGACGTCATACCATTCATCATCTTTCATACGCAGCATCAGATTATCGCGTGTGATCCCGGCATTGTTGACTAGGATCGCCGGCTGCCCGAGATGCTGCTGAATGTGCTCCAGGGTGCTGCTGACGGATTCGTCGTTACCGACGTCGAGCACCAGACCGGCACCTTCGATGCCGTTGTTCTTCAGCGTTTCGGCGATGCGCTCCGCACCAGACGACGTGGTTGCGGTGCCGATCACGATTGCGCCCTGACGACCTAGCTCAAGGGCAATGGCCTGGCCGATCCCGCGGCTCGCGCCAGTTACCAGCGCCACCTTACCTTGCAGATTCATAGCATTCTCCTTGTTCAAGCCAATGCGTCACGAGTTGCGGCAAAGGCTTCGGGGGTATCGAGATTGTAGGTGCTGACGCCCTTGACGCAGCGCTTGTTGAGACCGGACAGAACCTTGCCGGGGCCGCACTCGACCAGCGAAGTCACTCCGCGGTCACCTAGGGCCACCATGGATTCGACCCAGCGCACCGGGCTGTACAGCTGCGCCAGCAGATCGCGCTTGAGTGTATCCAGATCGGCCACCACGGCCGCGCTGACGTTCTGCACCAGCGGAATCTGCGGCGCCTGCCAGGCGATTGCCTCGACCGACGCGGCGAAGCGCTCGGCCGCTGGGCGCATGAGATCACAATGCGACGGTACGCTGACCGGCAGTGCCATTGCGCGCTTGGCCCCCTTGGCCTTGCACGCCTCGATGGCACGCTCCACGGCCGCAGCACTACCAGCGATCACTACCTGACCCGGCGCGTTGAAGTTGACCGCACTGACCACCTCACCCTGTGCGGCTTCGGCGCATGCGGCCAATACATCGGCGTCTTCGAGGCCAAGGATCGCTGCCATACCGCCCTGGCCGGCCGGCACCGCCTGCTGCATCAGCTGCCCGCGCAGCTCGACCAGCTTGACTGCATCGGCGAACGGCAGGCTACCGGCAGCTACCAGCGCCGAATACTCGCCGAGGCTATGCCCGGCAACGAAGGCAGGTCGCGGACCACCCTCTGCCTGCCACAGGCGCCAGAGCGCGACAGAGGCTGCAAGAATAGCCGGCTGGGTCTTGTCGGTCTGATTGAGCTGCTCTTCCGGCCCCTGCTGAGTCAGCGCCCAGAGGTCATAACCCAGCGCAGCGGACGCTTCGGCGAAGGTGTCGATGATGACGTGCTGCTGAGCACCAAGCTCGGACAGCATGCCGAGCGATTGCGAACCCTGACCGGGAAAGACGAAAGCGAGTGATGCGGACATGAAACGGCTCTCTTATGGTTCTGTTCGTCTGAAGAACACGCCCATGCAGGCGTACCGAATTTCAGTTGGATGGCCAGCCATCTCGAGCGGTCACATCATCCGTCCCACCGGATGACCTATCGACTCTGAAAAACTGCCCGAGACGGTCTCGTAGCTGCGCGGGAAGATCATGTTCGACATCCTGCGCTGCGCGGCGAATGGCCGCCTTGAATCCATCAGCGCCAGCACTGCCGTGACTCTTGACCACGATTCCCTGCAGGCCTAGAAAACTAGCACCGTTGTACTGCGCCGGATTGAGCTCCGCGCGCAATCGACGCAACAGCGGCAACGCAACAGCACCAACGATACGTGCTGCAATCGAGCGCCTGAACAGCGCCTCGACCTTGGCGACCAGCATGCCAGCCAGACCCTCGCTGGATTTGAGCAAGATGTTACCGACGAAACCATCGCATACCACGACGTCTGCTTCGCCGCGATACAGCCCATCGCCCTCGATGAAACCACGATAGTTGAGGCCAGCCGCCTGCTGCAGCAACGCAGCCGCGAGCTTGACCTGCTGATTGCCCTTGATTTCTTCGGTGCCGACATTCAACAGCGCGACCCGAGGCTGCTGCCTGCCCAGGGATTCCGCCGCCACGGCCCCCATCACCGCGAACTGATAGAGCTGCTCGGCCGGACAGTCGACATTTGCACCGAGGTCCAGCAACAGGCACGGAGCACCCCGCGTCGGAAGTGCGGTCACCATGGCCGGACGGTCGATACCTGGAAGGGTTTTCAGCACCTGGCGCGCCAACGCCATCAGCGCGCCGGTATTGCCGGCACTCACGCAGGCTTGCGCACCACCGTCACGCACCTGCTCGAGCGCTACACGCATCGAGGAACGTGGTTTGCCGCGCAAGGCCTGAGCGGGCCGCTCGTCCATCGTAACCATTTCGGGCGCATCGACGATCTTCAGGCGCGCACGATCGACACCGGGATGCTTGGCGACCAGCTGTTCGAGTAGAGAGGATTGGCCGACGAGGACCAGATGCAGCGAGGGGTTTTCAGCCAGGCAGGAAAGGCTGGCCGGAACAATGCAGTGGGGACCGAAGTCCCCACCCATTGCGTCGATCGCGATGACCGGAGCGGACAAGGATTACTCGTCAGCGCCCTTGTCGATCACCTTGCGACCACGGTAGAAACCGTCCGGGGAAACGTGGTGACGCAGGTGAACTTCACCGGTGCTCTTTTCCACGGACAGAGCGTTCGGCTCGAGCGCGTCGTGCGAACGACGCATGTCACGGGCGGAACGGGATTTTTTGTTCTGCTGAACAGCCATTTGGATCAACTCCTAAACGTTTGGGTCACGCTTTAACTGCGCCAGTACGCTGAACGGGTTGGACCGCGTTACCTCGTCCTCACTCGGCTCAGGCTCATCTGGCCCAACCGGCGGCTGGCAAATTTCAGGGTCATGGAGTGGAACAATCGGCAGAGCAAGCAACAGCTCGTCTTCGACCAGCGCCAGCAGATCCAGAGGATCCTCTCCCACTTCCAGCACGTCATAGCCTTTGGGCAGGTGCAGGCTGCTCGCGCCTTCATTCACAACGGCATAATCGCACTCGCTGTGAATTGGCAGAACAACCGGCTCCAGACAACGCTGGCAGATCATCTTGACCTCAACGTCGAGCTGACTGTGGATAACCACAGTACGCTGCTCGTCGCGCCCGAAGGCAAAACTGGCGCGCACCACACCCTGATCATCTTCGAGAGGATCGGTGAGCCGCTTGAGCTGCGACAACTGCAGCGCACCCTCAAGAGTGGCCGCTCGGTCTGCGAGCTTGCGCGGATCTACGTGCGGAGGTATCGGTCCTTTCAACATAAGCGCGGCATTCTAGGGACGTGCCTGTCACCTGTCAAAGGAATTCCGCCCAGCTTCACGACGCAGCGCATACAATGCCAGCCGCTATATATAAAGGAGGAAACATGCGCCCGCTGCTTCTCGCATCCAGCTCTCGTTATCGTCGGGAACTGCTGTCCCGCCTGCAATTGCCTTTCACCAGCTGCGCACCGGACATCGACGAATCTCCGTTACCAGGCGAGACAGCCGAGCAATTGGTGCGCCGCCTTGCCGAGTATAAGGCCAGAGCACTGGCCGAGCACTACCCCGGCCATCTCATCATTGGCTCCGATCAGGCTGCAGTATTGGGCAGGGACATTCTCGGCAAACCGCACACATTCGAACGCGCGAAGCTGCAATTACAGGCCGCCAGTGGCAGCAAGGTAACCTTTCTCACCGGACTGGCACTGCTCAACAGCGAAACCGGAACCATCCAGACCGACTGCGTGCCTTTCACCGTGCACTTCCGCACGCTCGACGAGGCACGCATCGAACGCTACCTGAAAGCAGAACAACCCTTCGACTGCGCCGGCAGCTTCAAGGCCGAAGGACTGGGCATCAGCCTTTTCCGCTCGACCGAAGGCGAGGACGTCACCAGCCTGGTGGGACTGCCGCTGATTCGCCTGGTAGACATGCTACTGAACGAAGGCATCGACATTCCCTGACGACGCCCATCCACAGCTAGCGCAGCGCCGGCCCCTGCAGCCCAGCAAGAATCGCCAGACGCTCGGCGACGCTGGTTCCCAGTTTCTTGGTGAAACGATCGAATGGCGACTCCTTCACCGTGAAATCAACGATCTCCGGCTCACCGACGACCTCGCGCGCGACGTAGGCGGTGCTACCCAGACCGTCGACCAACCCCAACTCCAGTGCCTGCTCGCCGGACCAGATCAACCCTGAGAACAACTCCGGATGCTGCGCATCCTGGAGACGCTCACCGCGCCCACGCTTGACGCTATCGATGAACTGCTGATGAGTGGTCGCCAGAACACTTCGCCAGAACCGGGTCTCCTCCGGCTTTTCTGGCTGAAACGGGTCCAGAAACGCCTTGTGCTCGCCCGCGGTATACACACGACGCTCGACACCGAGCTTCTCCATGGTATCGACAAAACCAAAGGTGGCCGCGGTCACTCCGATCGAGCCGACCAGACTGGACTTGTCCGCGTAGATCTCATCGGCCGCACTGGCGATGTAATAGGCGCCCGAAGCACCCAGATCGGTGATCACCGCATAGACCTTGATGGCCGGGTACTCGCCGCGCAGGCGACGAATCTCGTCATAGATGTAGCCCGACTGAACCGGACTGCCGCCAGGGCTGTTGATGCGCAGGATCACACCCTTCGTATTGGCATCCTCGAAGGCCGCACGCAAGGCGCCCACGATGTTATCCGCACTCGCGGATTCCTCATCGGCAATCATTCCGCGCACGTTGATCACCGCGGTATGACTCTCCCGCGCAGCCTTGCCTTTCCCTAGCTGCAGCGCCGGCGAAAACAGCGCCAGCGCTCCGAACAAATAGATGAAAGTCAAAAGCTTGAAGAATATTCCCCAGCGCCGAGCACGCCGCTGCTCCTGAACGCCCGCAAGCAGGGTCTTTTCCAGCAACTTCCAGCTGCTGCGATCGTCCTTGGACTCATCCACCGGAGCTTTCCATTCATCCGACATATGCATTCACCTCAGAACCAGCCATGGAGCGCAGCCAACTGCCGAGCTCCGAAAAACGATCGATCCCCAGGCGCGGCTCGAACTGCTGCAGAACATGCAGCGGCTGCGCACCGTAGCCAACCGCAACGCTGTCCACCCCAGCGCGATGAGCCATCTGCAGATCGAACACCGAATCCCCGATCATCAGCGCCCGCTCCGGGCGGACACCGCAATGCGCGAGGATCTCGTGAATCATCAGAGGATCAGGCTTGCTTGCCGTTTCATCCGCGCAACGCGTGATATCGAACAAGTCTTCCCACCCCTGCCCCGCCAGAACGCGATCGAGCCCACGACGCCCTTTGCCGGTCGCCACCGCGAGCAGATAACCGGCCTCGCGGAACTCCGAGAGTGCTTCGGTGACACCTGGGTACGGCATGGAAGGCTGAGCTTCCAACCCCAGGTAATGTTCACCGTAATGGTGGCGAAACGCCTCGACCCGCATCGCATCGACCTGCCCCGGGTACAGCACCTCGACGGCCTCAGGTAGCGCCAGCCCGATGATGCCCTTGACCGCCGTGTCGTCGACTTGCGGCAGGCCACAGGACCGAGCTGCGACATGGATCGATTCGACGATACGCCCGATCGAATCGACCAAGGTGCCATCCCAATCGAATATCAGAACCTTGTAGTTACTCACCGAGACGCTCCAGCGTGCGGGCCCACACCTCATCGACCGGTGCCTCCAGCGACAGCTCCCCGCCATCCGGCAGGGGCACCTTCAGCGCATAGGCATGCAGAAAAAGACGTTTGCCACCCAACTCGCGAACCTCGCGAGTGAAGTCCTCGTCACCATACTTGCTGTCCCCGGCGATACTGTGCCCCGCATGGCGTGCATGCACACGAATCTGGTGTGTACGCCCGGTCACCGGCTTGGCCTCGACCAGCGTCGCGAAATCACCGAAACGACGCAGCACACGAAACAGCGTCAGCGCCTCTTTGCCGTCCTCGGTCACCTCGACCATGCGCTCCCCGGAACGCAGGGTATTCTTCAGAAGCGGCGCACTGACCTGCTTCTTCGAGGTATCCCAACGGCCGCGCACCAGTGCCATGTAACGCTTGTCCACACCGTCGCCACGCAGCGCCTGATGCAAATGGCGCAGCATGCTGCGCTTCTTGGCGACCATCAGCAGGCCGGACGTATCCCGATCGAGGCGATGGACCAGTTCAAGCTCCTTGGCGTCCGGGCGGAGCTGGCGCAACGCCTCGATCACGCCATAGGACAGCCCGCTGCCGCCGTGCACGGCGATGCCGGCCGGCTTGTTCAGCACGATGAGCGCCTTGTCCTCGTAGACGATGGCACTCTCCAGCCGCTCCAGCAGCCCCTGGGCCAGCGGCTCGGGCTCGTCTCGCTCGGCCAGGCGCAACGGCGGCACGCGCACGAGATCGCCGGCCTGCAGCTTGTACTCGGGTTTGATCCGCCCCTTGTTCACCCGCACCTCGCCTTTGCGCAGGATGCGGTAGATCAGCGTCTTGGGAACGCCTCTGAGCTGGGTACGAAGGAAGTTGTCGATGCGCTGGCCGGCAAGTTCCGGCGCGACCTCGAGTATTTGCACACCGGAGGTCTGGGAGGGGGTATTGGTCATCGCGGCATCATACCAATTTTCATGGAATTGAAGCACTTAAACATTGCTGTTATAGTCGCGAACGCCGCCAAAAGCGGCCAGGTCACGGGAGGCCAATGATACGCCCGCCCTGACTGGCAAAAATGTTCGAGGACGTGAGGCCGTCCGACGGAGCTTCCCTCAAGTAGCGGTGAAGTTGCGAAACAAGCCTTGAAGACATGATGCGTGCCCCCACTGGGGAATCGCGATAACAACCCGCTCCCCGGATTCTGCGAGCGGCACCCGATTTTCAAAGTATGCGTGTTGGGTGGAGATGCACAGCATCGGATTGCGTAGCAAAGGCTTTCACAGACGCTCCATTCCGTCCGCTACCGATGCCTGATTCCTCCTCCCGAACCATTGCTTCTGTTCCGACAGCAAGCAGGAGACGTCGTCGCGACGCCGGCCCATTTGGCCGCACATCGCTGGACACTGGAGTGCCTTACAACCATTCCTGACTCACCTGACACCGACCGCGAGAGTCGTGTGTGCCGAACGCCGTTTCCGGATGCCACGGAAACCGACGGTACTACATGAAAAGAATGCTAATTAACGCAACTCAGCCCGAAGAGTTGCGTGTCGCACTGGTCGACGGCCAACGCCTGTTTGATCTGGACATCGAATCCGGTGCCCGCGAACAGAAAAAAGCCAACATCTACAAGGGCAAGATCACCCGCGTCGAGCCCAGTCTCGAAGCTGCCTTCGTTGACTTCGGTGCCGAACGGCACGGCTTCCTCCCCCTCAAGGAAATCTCCCGCGAGTACTTCAGCAAATCGCCTGAAGGCCGCGTGAACATCAAAGACGTCCTGCGCGAAGGCCAGGAAGTCATCGTCCAGGTCGAAAAGGAAGAACGTGGCAACAAGGGCGCAGCCCTGACCACCTTCATCAGCCTTGCCGGCCGCTATCTGGTGCTGATGCCGAACAACCCGCGAGCCGGTGGTATCTCCCGCCGCATCGAGGGCGAAGAGCGCAATGAGCTGCGCGAGGCGCTCAATGGCCTGAATATTCCAGCCGACATGGGCCTCATCGTACGCACGGCCGGTCTGGGTCGCTCCAGCGAAGAACTGCAGTGCGATCTCGACTACCTGCTGCAGCTCTGGACCGCGGTGAAAGACGCCTCCCAGGATCGCGCAGCGCCATTCCTGATCTATCAGGAATCCAACGTCATCATTCGCGCCATCCGCGACTACCTGCGCCAGGACATCGGCGAAGTGCTGATCGACAGCGTCGAGGCGCAGGACGAGGCGCTGAGCTTCATCCAGCAGGTGATGCCGCAGTACGCCAGCAAGATCAAGCTGTACGAAGACAGCGTGCCGCTGTTCAACCGCTTCCAGATCGAAAGCCAGATCGAAACGGCCTTCCAGCGTGAAGTGAAACTGCCTTCCGGCGGCTCCATCGTCATCGACCCGACCGAAGCCCTGGTGTCCATCGACATCAACTCGGCGCGCGCCACCAAAGGCGGCGACATCGAAGAGACCGCACTGCAGACCAACCTGGAAGCGGCCGAGGAGATCGCCCGCCAGCTGCGCCTGCGCGACATCGGCGGTTTGATCGTGATCGACTTCATCGACATGACCCCGGCCAAGAACCAGCGCGCCGTCGAAGAAAAGATGCGCGAAGCGTTGGAAGCCGACCGCGCACGCATTCAGGTCGGCCGCATTTCGCGTTTCGGCCTGCTGGAAATGTCCCGCCAGCGCCTGCGCCCTTCCCTGGGCGAAACCAGCGGCATCGTCTGCCCGCGCTGTAACGGCCAGGGCATCATCCGCGACGTCGAATCGCTGTCACTGGCGATCCTGCGCCTGATCGAAGAAGAGGCCCTCAAGGATCGCACCGCCGAAGTCCGCGCCCGCGTGCCCTTCCAGGTCGCGGCGTTCCTGCTCAATGAAAAGCGCAACGCCATCACCAAGATCGAACTGCGCACCCGCGCGCGCATCTTCATCCTGCCGGACGACCACCTGGAAACGCCGCACTTCGAAGTTCAGCGCCTGCGTGACGACAGCCCGGAGATCATCGCCGGCCAGGCCAGCTACGAAATGAGCCAGAGCGAGGCCGAAGAAGTCCAGCCGGTCAGTTCGACTCGCACCCTGGTTCGCCAGGAGGCCGCGGTCAAGACCGCACCGCAGCGTAGCGCACCCGCCACCAGCGCCGCGCCGCCGCCTGCGGAAGCGCCCGTGGCTACGCCCGCGCAGGAACCAAGCCTGTTCAAGGGCCTGATCAAATCGCTGGTTGGTCTGTTCGCGGGCAAGGCCGAAGAGCCCCAGGCCGCGGCGCAAGTGGAGAAGAAGCCGGCTTCCGCCCGTCCGCAGCGCAACGACGAGCGCCGCAGCGGCCGTCAACAGAATCGCCGCCGCGATTCCCGCAATGGGCGTGACGAGGAGCGCAAACCGCGTGAAGAGCGTCAGCCGCGTGAAGAACGGCAACCCCGCGAGGAGCGCCAGGCTCGCGAAGAACGTCAGCCGCGTGAAGAGCGCCAGCCACGCCCGCCGCGCGAGGAGCGCAAGCCCCGCGAGCAGGCAGAGGCCGCTGAAGCCCAGCCACGTCGCGAGCGTGCTCCGCGAGAAGAGCGCAAGCCCCGCGAAGAGCGCAAGCGTGAACTGCGCGCTCCGATCGACGAAGCACCGACAGTAGCGCAGGAGGAGCAGGCCGAGCGCCAGCCCCGCGAGCCACGCGCCCCGCGCGAAGAGCGCAAGCCGCGCGCCGAACAGCAGGCAGCGCCTGCGGATGAACTGCTGCAGCAGGCCCTGGAAATCGGCGAGACCGAAGATGCTCAGGAAGCCAACGAAGGCGCGGAAGGCAACGACAGCGAGCGACCACGTCGTCGCTCCCGTGGTCAGCGTCGTCGCAGCAACCGTCGTGAACGCCAGCGCGATGCCAACGGCAACGAGATCGAAGACGCCGACGAGAGCAATGCCCCGGTGAAGACCGAGGAAATCGCCATCGCCGCTACTGCCGCCGCCCTGGCCGCCAACACCGCCGACACCGAAGCCGCGCCCCAGGCGACGCTGGCCGAAGACACGGTGATCCAGACCAGCAGCGAAGGCGTCGCTACGATCGTCGAACACGCGCCAGTCGCCCAGCCTGCTGCGAGCGAAGGCATCGACGAGCGCAAAGCCAGCGAAGAACCTGCACCAGCCGAGGCGCCGACCGATATTCCGGTACAGCCGGCCGAGGTAGCGCCGCAAGAGGTAGCGCAGGTCGCCCAGCCGGAAGCAGCGCCCCAGCCCGCCCCGGAGCCGATTGTCGAGAAGCCCGAAGCGGCACCGGCTGCCACCCCGACGCTGACGCCGAGCGGCCGCGCACCGAACGATCCGCGCGAGGTTCGTCGCCGTCAACGCGAAGCCGAGCGCCTGGCCAAGGAGGCAGCTGAAGCCGAAGCCAAGGCCGCAGCGGAGCAACCGCTGGCGAGCCCTGAGATCGTCGCCAGCGAGCCGGTCGTGGACACCCAGCCGGAGCAGCCCGTCGCTCAGCAGGCAGCAGACGCTCAGCCCGAGCAGACGATAGAGCCTGTGCCTGCCCAGCAGCAGCCCGCAGTGGAGCAACAGTCGACCGAACTGGTTGCCGAGCAAGTGCCTGCCGACGATGCAAGCGAGCACAAGCCGGTAGCGCCGGCATTCGACGAGGCGCCTCAGCCTGCTGCCGAGGAATCGGAGCAGCCTGCTCAAGGCACCGAGCCGGACAACCGTGAGAAGCCGCAAGGCTAAACGGCACGGGTGTTGAAAAAGGGATGCTTCGGCATCCCTTTTTTGTTTTCGTCCAATCCTGAGGATGCGTTGCATCTAGCTCTAGCGCAGAGGAGCCCCGGCGAACGTAGCGGCAGATACAAGAACGCCCGTTGCATTGCATCGGGCGTCAGGTACCGCTATCTCATTGGGACCGGCGAACGTTGCCCATCCAGGCCGGTTCCAGGCCATCGACCACCGATCAGAGCACGTTCGGCTCGATTTCCAGGCAGACATCGAAGCGTTCGAGCACGTCGGCCTGGATCCGTCGCGCCAGCTCCAGCAGCTGCTCGCCGGTAGCCTGTCCATGGTTCACCAGCACCAGCGCCTGCAGCCGATGAACGCCGGCGTCGCCATCGCGAAACCCCTTCCAGCCAGCTCTTTCGATCAGCCAGCCGGCAGCGAGCTTTACCAAGCCAGCGTCCTGCGGATAGGCGACCAGATCGGGATAAGCCGCGCGAAGTGCATGCGCCGTCTCGGCGCTCACCAGCGGATTCTTGAAGAAACTCCCGGCATTGCCCAGCTCCCGCGGGTCCGGCAGCTTTTCACTGCGAATGGCGCTGACCGCACGGCTGACATCCATAGCCGTGGGCTCGACGATCCCCTGCTCCGCCAGCCACTGGCGGATCGGGCCGTATTCGAGATGCAACGGGGCCTGGCGGCGCAGAGCGAAACGCACCCGCAGGATCAGATAGCGCCCCGGCATCTGCTTGAAAACGCTGTCGCGATAGGCGAATGCGCAGTCGGCCAGCGCGAAGTCCCGAAGCGCCCCGGTTTCGATATCCAGCGCCGTGAGACCGGAGAAGACATCCTTGATCTCGACCCCATAGGCACCGATGTTCTGAATCGGTGAAGCGCCAACGGTCCCGGGGATCAGGCTCAGGTTTTCCAGCCCCATCAGGCCCTGCTCCAGACTCCAGAGCACGAAGGGATGCCAGGGCTCCCCGGCCTCCACCTCGACGATCACCTGACCGGCCGACTCGTCGATGATCCGCTTGCCTCGACTGGCCATGTGCAGCACCAGGGCCGGCACATCGCGAGTCAGTAGCAGGTTGCTTCCGCCACCGAGCGGCAGAAGCGGCACCCCAAGCTGGCGCGCACGAGCAATCGCCTCATACACATCGGCATCACTGTGCGCCTCGGCGAAATATTGGGCACGCTGGTCTACGGCAAAGGTGTTGAATGGCTTGAGGGAGCGGTTTGCTTCTATGGTAAGGCTCACAGTCGCCCCTTTATCTCGGCGAGCAGCGCATCACTGGCCTCTTCGATGAGATTCAGCACGTTGTCGAAGCCGTCTGCTTCGCCATAGTAGGGGTCGGGCACTACGTCGCAGCCAAGCCCGTAGCGACGCAGCAGCAGGTCGACTTCCGCCTTGGCGCCGTGTTTCGGGCGCAGAGCCTGCAGCCGTGCCAGATTGTCGTGATCCATTGCCAGGATGAGATCGAAGCGCTGGAAGTCCGCAATGGAAACCTGCCGGGCGCGCAAGGCGTCGAGCGTGTAACCACGCCGTCTCGCCGCCTCGCACGCCCGCTGGTCTGGCGCCTTGCCGACATGCCAGTCGCCGGTTCCGGCGGAATCGATCTCGACTCGCGCGCCAAGGCCGGCCTGCTCGATCCGCTGGCGAAACACACCCTCGGCCGTGGGCGAACGGCAGATATTGCCCATGCAGACGAACAGCACCTTCATGTCAGCCACCCAGCAAACGGCGAACCCGATCCAGGTCCTCAGCCGTGTCGACCCCGGCGGGAGGAGCTTCGACGGCATCGGCCACATGGATGCGCCGCCCATGCCAGAGCGCACGCAGCTGCTCCAGACACTCCGTATCCTCCAGCCAGCACGGGCCCCAGGACACGAAGTCGGCCAGGAATCCAGCACGGTAGGCATAGATGCCGATGTGCCGCCGGTAAGGGACTCCGGGCGGTAGCTGGCTGCGGTCCACGGCAAAGCTGTCACGCGCCCAGGGCAGCGGCGCTCGGCTGAAGGTCAGCGCCAGGCCGTTGATATCCGAGAGCACCTTGACAACATTGGGATTGAACAGCGCCTGAGCATCCGCCAAAGGTTCGGCCAGCGTAGCGATGGCAGCCTCCGGATGGTCCGCCAGATTGGCGGCGACCTGGTCGATTACAGCCGGCGGAATCATCGGCTCGTCGCCCTGCACGTTGACCACGATGGCATCGCCAGGCAGCCCGAGCTGCTCGGCCACCTCGGCCAAACGATCGGTGCCGGAGTTATGCTCGGCGCGGGTCAGCACGACCTCTGCGCCAAACGCTGTGCAGGCATCGACGATGCGCTGATCATCAGTGGCAATCACTACACGCTGGGCCGCGCTCTTGCGCGCCTGCTCCCAGACGTGTCGGATCATCGGCTTGCCGGCGATGTCCTGCAGCGGCTTGCCGGGCAATCGGGTCGATGCGTAGCGGGCCGGAATGACGACGGTATAGGCGGTGCTCATTTGTCCAGACGCTCATCCACATCCAGAGTACGCGCTTCGCTCTCGAGCATTACCGGGATGCCGTCACGCACGGGAAAGGCCAGGCCATCGGCCTTGCAGATCAGTTCCGACTTGTCCTCGGCGAGCTTCAACGGCCCCTTGCATAGTGGGCAGGCCAGAATGTCGAGCAGTTTGGTATCCATGCGCAGTCCTTGGAAGCGATCGACCGCGGCGGCAGGTCGAGCGGCTTAAGAGAGATCGGGCAGCAATCGCGCCAGCTGATCGTCGAACCAGGTTACGAACGCCGTGGAGGGCACGGCCTGCACCTGCAGATACGACCAACCCGGGGGTGCGAACGCCCGGCATTTCACCGCGTCCTTCTCCGTCATCACCAGTGGCAGCTCGGGGCTGAACTTCAGCTGCTCCGGGCTGTAATCGGCGTGATCGGCGAAGGCGTGCGGAATCGGTCGCCAGTGTAGCGTCTCGAGCGTGTCGAAGAAACGCTGCGGGTTGCCGATACCCGCCACCGCATGCAACTGCTGGCCGGCCGGGTAGTGATCCAGCGGCCAACGTCGACCGGTACTCAGCTCGACCAGGCCAACCGGCTGAAGGCTGAACGCATACCCTTCGACGGTATCGGCGGCGGCGCCGTTGAACAGTACGGCATCCACCTCGCCAAGCCGCTCAGGCGGCTCACGCAGGGGGCCAGCCGGCAGGCAGCGGCCGTTGCCAAGCCCACGCGCGGCATCGATCAGCACCAGTTCGAGATCGCGCGCCAGACGGTAGTGCTGCAGGCCGTCGTCGGAGAGGATCAGATCGAGCGGCTCCTGCTCGAGCAGAGCACGAACGGCGCGCGCGCGATCAGGATCGATCATCAACGGAACCCCCGTACGCTGAACGATCAGCAGAGGCTCATCGCCGCAGTGCTGTGCCGGGTGCTCGGCGCGAACCCGCCACGGCAGCGTCGGGGGCTCGGCAGCATAGCCACGGCTGACGACCCCGACACGCAGCCCGCGACGTTGACAGTGCTCGATCAACCAGAGGATCAGCGGCGTCTTGCCCGTGCCACCGACGGTGATGTTGCCGACGACGACAACCGGAACAGGAGCACGATAGGAGGTATTCGGATCTTCGAGGAAACGCCGGCGCCTGGCTTCGACCACTCGCCGGTACAGCAGCTCCAGGGGCGCCAGCAGACACAAAGCCGGATGCCCCTGATACCAGGAACGTTGCAGGCGCTCGGCGACGGACATCAGGGCGACGCCTGCGCCTCGACCGTGGTGATCCGCAGCTGGGCGAAGCCGAGCTTGCCTGCGGCATCCATCGCCGTGATGACCGCCTGGTGCGGCGTCTTGCCGTCGGCGCTGATGACCATCGGCAACCGGTTATCGCCACCGGACTCCTTGCTCAGCGCGGCCATCAGCGAATTCAGATCGCTCTTGAGCAGCGCCTTGCCATTGAGCGAATAATTGCCAGCCACATCGATCAGCACTTCCAGCTGGCGAACCTCGGCATCCTGAGGCGGTGTGCCGCTGGCCGCTTCTGGCAGGTCGACCTTGAGCTGCGTTTCACGGGTGAAGGTGGTGGTGACCACGAAGAACAGGAGCAGGATGAACACCACGTCGATCAGCGGTGCGAGTCCGATCTCCACGTTCTCCCGGGGTTTGCGACGGAATTTCACGCCTTCTCCTCACCGAGATCGACATCGCGGTCGCCCTGCACCACTTCCACCAGCTTGATCGCCTCCTGCTCCATGCCGACGACGAGTTCGTCGACGCGACGCTGCAGGAAACGATGGAAGAACAGCGCGGGGATACCGACCATCAAGCCCGCAGCGGTGGTGATCAGCGCCTTGGCGATGCCTCCTGCGAGAAGCGGTGCGTTGGCCATGCCCGAGCCCATGAAGGCGCTGAAGATCTCGATCATGCCCAGCACGGTCCCCAGCAGACCGAGCAAGGGTGCAATGCCGGCGATGGTGCCCAGGGCGTTGAGATAGCGCTCCAGGTCGTGAACGACGCGGGCGGCGGCCTCCTCGATGCACTCCTTCATGATCTCGCGACCACGCTTGGAACTGCTCAGGCCGGCGGCGAGGATCTCACCCAGCGGGGAGTCGGCGCGCAGCTCCTTGAGTTTCTGGTTGCTGAGCTTCTTGTCCTTGATCCACTTCCAGACCTGGCCTAGCAGGTGCGGAGGTGTGACACGGCTCGGACGCAGCGTCCATAGGCGCTCGGCGATGATGCCGGCGGCTGCGATGGAACACAGGATGATTGGCAGCATTATCCAGCCGCCTGCTTTGACCAGCTCCCACACGAGATGAATCCCCCTCGAAAAAGTGGCGCCACTCTAGCATAGGGTCACCGGGTCGCCGACGGCCGCCGTTCTCATTTTTCCCGCCAGAATCGTCGCTGCGAACGTTGTAGCCGAGGAGGCGAAAAGCTTCCCAGCTCTATGCGGATTGCGCCATGCAAGGCGGTGTCGTAGGCCTGGATATCGAGGGTCTCGAGCCGCTCGATCACGCTTGGGTGTGGGTGTCCGAAGGCATTGTGCAGGCTGCGCGAGATCAGCGCGGCATGGGAGGCGACGCCGCGCAGAAACGGTTCTGACGACGAGCTGCGGCTGCCATGGTGGGGCAGCAACAGCCAGTGCGATGGGGTGCGCTGTTCGCTTGCCAGCCATGCCCGCTCCGCGGCCTGGTCGATGTCGCCGGTGAGCAGGATCCGCTCACCATTGGCCTCGATTTGCAGCACGCAGGACAGCTGATTGCTGTCGCGTGCCATCTGCCATTGCCACAGACTGAAGCGCACATCGTTCCACTGCCAGCTGCTACCGCTTTCGCAACGTTCGGCGCCCAGATCAGGCGCAAGGCGCGACGGCTCGCCACTGACCACCCGATCAACCCTCAGCAACCGCTGAACCGCGTCCGCACCGCCCGAATGATCATTATCGGCATGACTCAGCAACAGCAGATCCAACCGAGCCACGCCAAGGGTCCGGAGCGAAGGGACGACCACCCGCTCGCCCGTATCGAAGTCGCCCTGCTTCGGCCCGGCATCGTAGAGCAGTGCATGCTCGCGAGTGCGTACAAGCACCGCCAGGCCCTGCCCTACATCCAATACCCAGACCTGCGCCCGGCCGTCTGGCACCTCCACACGAGGCGGGAATAGCAGCGGCAATAGCAGCAGCAAACCCAGCGAACGCAGCGGAATACCCGCGGGCAGCAACAGCAACAGGACGCCCAGCCCGATTAACGCCAGCGCCCAGACGGGCAGGCCGACTGCAATCCAGGCGGGTTGCCAATTGGCTATCGCCGCCAGGACGTCGAACAGCAATGCCAGCGAATAGCCCACCACCGACAGCAGCGCTTCGCCAACCCCGGCCACGGGCAGCAGGAGCGTACCGAGCAACGCAAAGGGCACGGTCAGACTCACCCAGGGTACGGCAAGCAGATTGGCCAGCGGCCCGCTCGCACTTATCGGCAATCCGAGGGCCAGCAACAGCGGAAGCAGACCAAGGGTGGCCGCCCACTGCGCCCGGGTCAGGGCCATCCACCAGCGCCATGAGCCGAGCCGCCCCGAGAACGCCAATGCCAGAACCGCCACCGCTCCAAACGACAGCCAGAACCCGGGCTGCAATGTCACCAGAGGATCGATCAGCAGGACGCCATCGAGCGCCAGCAGCAGCGGCAACCAGACACCCAGATGGCGAAAGCGCAATCGCCAGACAAGCACCACCGTCACCATCAGGCAGGCACGACGCACCGGTACCTCGAAACCGGCCAGCCAGCCATAGGCCAGCGCACCGCTTAACGCCAGCCCGCACGCCCAGGGCAACCAGGGCGACCGCCGCGGCCACGCACCCAGGCGAGCCAGCAATGCGACCAGACCATAGAGCAGCCCCGCCAGCATGCCGATGTGCTGTCCGGAGATGACCATCAGGTGGACGGTGCCGGTGTCCTGCAACACCTGCCAGTCGCCGCGGCTCAAACCGGAATCGTCACCCACCACCAGTGCCGCGATGGCGCCCTGCCGATCGGATGCCGGAACGGCCATGAGCCGCGCCCGAAGCTGATCGCGCCATCCGTCGCTTGCCGTCGACGCCGTCAGGCGCTCGCCCGCCTTTATCGTGCCCGTGGCGCCGATGCGTCGCGCCAGCAACCAGGCTTCGTAATCGAAGGCGTGGGGATTGACCATGCCATGCGGTCGCTTCAGTCGCGCCGCCAGGCGCCAACGCTCGCCGGCTTGCAGCAGCGGACCGTCATACCAGGACAGCCGCACCTTCGATGGCAACCCGGCATGGCGCGATTGGATGTCGTCGAGCTCGAAGCGCACCACATTGCCGATACGGCTGGGCAACCCCACTACCCGTCCCTCGATCCAGAACGTACGACCGTCCATGGACGCCGGTAAGCGGTCGTCGATGGCGCTCTGGCTCTGGTAGCAGGCCCAGCTCAAGCCCAGCAGAAACAAGCCCGGCGCCACCCAGCGGTGACGCAGCAGGAGCAGCAGTCCGACAGCCGCCAGCGCCGCACAGAACCACTGCGCGGGCAAGGCAGGAAGGAAGCGTGGCAGGACCAGACCCGCGGCGAGCGCAAGCATCCATGTGCGCATTTTCAGTCTCCAGAAACCCTTTCCGGACCGTTATCGAAGCGGGGCAATCTGTCGCAGGCGTAGACGTAATGTCACAAAACTACTGTCAGCGTCGCACCGCGATTCAAGGCATAATCGCCCGGCTGCTGCCTTCAGAGAACCTTCATGCCGCGTCGTTTTTTCAAACGCTACATGCCGCACGCCGATCGCATCAAGACTAACAAGTCCCTGCGTTTTCTCGGCGCGCTGATTCACGATCCCAATCTCTGGCATCTCAATCGACATTCGGTATCCCGCGCGATGGCGATCGGCTTGTTCTGGGCCATGATCCCGATGCCGATGCAGATGCTCGCAGCGGCCGTCTGCGCCCTGCCCTCCAGAGCCAATCTGCCGATCGCGGTGGGGCTGGTCTGGCTGACCAACCCGCTGACCATGCCGCCGGTCTTCTATTGCAACTACAAGATCGGCACCTGGCTGCTGGACACCCCGGCCTCCAGCATGCCGGCAGAACTGAGCCTGGCCTGGGTACGCTACATGCTGCAGCACAACTGGCAGCCACTGTACCTGGGCTCCCTGGTCAGCGGGCTGGTGCTGGCGGTGCTCGGTTATGTATTCACCCAAGCCTACTGGCGGTGGTGGGTTGGCCGCAGCTGGCGGCGGCGGCAGAACGGCCGTCGTTGACGGCCGAGCCGGTCATTCGTAGCGCAAGGCCTCGGCAGGCTGGGTCTGCGCGGCGCGCCAGGCCGGGTAGATCGTGGCGAGAAAGCTCAGCGTAAGCGCCGCCAGCGATACCAGCACCACGTCATCCAGACGCAGCTCCGAAGGCAGCGTACTGATGAAATAGACGTCGGAGCTGAAGATGTGCTGTCCGGAGAGCCGTTCCAGCCAGGTCACCAGGTCGCTGACGTTCAGCGCGCCGAGCACACCCAGGATCACGCCAATCACGGTGCCGCTGAAGCCGATGATGCTGCCCTGGACCATGAAGATGGCCATGATCTGCCGCGGCGTCGCCCCCAGCGTCCGCAGAATGGCGATGTCGGCACGCTTGTCGGCGACCACCATGATCAGGGTGGCGATGATATTGAACGCCGCTACCGCGACGATCAGCATCAGGAGCAGGCCGATCATGGTCTTTTCCATCTTCATGGCGCTGAACAGGCTGCCCTGGGTGTAGGACCAGTCCTCCACGCGGTAGCCTTCGCCCAGCGCGGCCTGTACCTGTGCGGCCACGTCCGGCGCACGGTAGAGGTCGTCAAGCTTGAGTCGCACGCCCTGAACCTGTTGCGGCATCCAGCGATGGATCTGCGCGGCGTCGGCGCGATGGATCATCCCCAGACTGCCGTCCAGATCGGCGCCCACCTTGAACACCCCGACCACGTTCAGCCGCTGCATACGCGGCGTGACGCCACCGGGAGACGAACTCACCTCAGGGACGATCAACGTTAGCTTGTCGCCCAGCTTCAGCCCGAATCGCCGCGCGGTCATCAGACCGATGATCACACCGTACTCGCCGGGCTTGAGCGCATCCAGGCTCCCGCCGACCAGACGCTCGCCAACGATGGATACCTGCTCCTCCGCCTGCGGATCGATGCCGCTGATCTGGATCGGTTGCATGCTGCCCTTGAACGACAGCATGCCTTCGAGCTGCGTCACCGGCGCCATGCCGACGATCTGCGGGTGTGCCGACAGACGCGCGGCAACCGCCTGCCAGTCATCCAGCGGCTGCTCACCGATGACCGTCGCGTGGGGCACCATCCCGAGAATCCGCGCGCTCATTTCACGCTGGAAGCCGTTCATCACCGACAGGACCATGATCATCGCCAGCACACCCAGCGCCAGGCCGATCAACGAGGTCAGCGAGATGAACGAAATGAAATGATTGCGCCGCTTGGCACGGGTGTAGCGGCTGCCGATGAAAACGCTGATGGGCCGGAACATCATTCGGCCACCAGGCGCCCGTCTTCCAGCCGCAGCACCTGGTCCATCTGGGCGGCAAGCTGGCGGTCGTGGGTAACCACGAGAAAAGCGGTATGCAGCGAGGTGCTGAGTTCGAGCATCAGATCCTGAATGCCTTGCGCGGTGTGATGGTCCAGGTTGCCGGTTGGCTCATCGAGCAATACCAGTGCCGGCTCGTTGACCAATGCCCGAGCGATGGCCACGCGCTGTCGCTCGCCACCGGACAGCTCCGCAGGCTTGTGCTCCAGGCGATGGCCGAGGCCGACCCGCTGCAGCAGAGCCGACGCTCGCTGCCGCGCTTCCGGGATCGGCGTGCGCCCGATCAGCAGCGGCATGCAAACGTTCTCCAGCGCGGTGAACTCGGCAAGCAGGTGATGGAACTGATAGACGAAGCCCAATGCGCGGTTGCGCAGCAGCCCACGATCCTTCTCGTTCAGCGCCGACAACTCCTCGCCGGCCAGCCAGACGCTGCCCTCGCTCGGCGTATCGAGCCCACCGAGCAGGTTCAGCAGCGTGCTCTTGCCCGAGCCGGAGCTGCCGACGATGGCCACGCGCTGCCCGGGGAACAGTTCAAGTTGCAGCCCGGACAGGACCTCCACCGATTCGGGGCCCTGCTCGTAGCGCTTGCCCAGGTTGCGGCAACTCAGCACCGCCTGCTTTTGCGAAGACAGCTCGTTCATAACCCGCTCACTCATAACGTAGCGCCTCTGCCGGCTGGGTGCGCGCGGCACGCCAGGCCGGATACAGGGTCGCGAGGAAACTCAGGATCAGCGCGGCGACGCAGACCTGGATCACATCGGCCGCCATCAGCTGGGACGGCAGGTAGTCAATGAAATACACGTCGGCACTCAGAAACTTGTGCCCGATCAGCCGCTCCAGCGCGGCGATCCAGCTGCTGACATTGACGGCAGCGAACATGCCGAGCAGTGCGCCGACCAAGGTGCCGACCACACCGATCACCGTACCCTGGACCATGAAGATCGCCATGATCTGCTTCGGCGTAGCGCCCAGCGTGCGCAGGATGGCGATGTCGCCGCGCTTGTCGGTCACCACCATCACCAGCGTGGAGATAATGTTGAAGGCCGCGACCGCGACGATCAGCAGCAGCAGCAGTCCGATCATGGCCTTCTCCATGCGGATCGCCTGGTAGAGGTTGCCGTGGGTGCGGGTCCAGTCGCGGGAATAGAAGTCGTCGCCGAGCTGACCGGCCAATTCCCAGGCGATACGCGGCGCCTGGAACAGATCGGCGAAGCGCAGGCGCAGCCCCTGTACCTGATCCGGCTGCCAGCGTTGCAAGCGAGCCATGTCGGCAATGTTGGCCAGGGCGACGTAACCGTCGATCTCGCCGGCACCGACATGGAAGATGCCGGTGACCGTGAACCGCTTCATGCGCGGAAACATGCCCGCGGGGGTCACGGTCACTTCCGGGGCGACGAAGGTGATCTTGTCGCCGACCGCAACGCCGAGCTTGGCGGCTGCCTTGTCGCCAATGACGATGCCGAACTCGCCGGGCTTGAGATCATCCAGCGAGCCTTCGCGGAAGAACTGGTCGATGATCGACACCTGTCGCTCCGCTTGGGGCTCGACCGCATTGATCAGGATCTTGGTCACCTGGCCCTGATGGGTGAGCAGCCCCTGGCTCTGGATGAAGGGCGCGGAGGCCAGCACCTGGGCATGCTGTTCGAGGCGTGCGCCCAGTGCCTGCCAATCGTTGATCGGCGTCGGGCTTTCGATGGTCGCGTGGGGCACCATGCCCAGCACGCGAGTGCGCATCTCATGATCGAAGCCATTCATCACCGACAGCACGACGATCATCACCAGCACGCCAAGTGCGAGCCCGATCATGGATGTCAGGGAAATGAAGGAGACGAAGAGACTGCGACGTCTGGCGCGTGTATAGCGCGCCCCGATGTACACGGACAGCGGTCTGAACATAGATCGACGGGTTCGCTGGCGGGGAAAACAACATGCAGCTGACGCCACCGCGGGGCCTGATACACTCTGGCCATCAACGCTACCCGGGTATCGCCATGCCGACACAAGACACTGAAGAACGCCGCGAATACTACCGTATCGAGGATCGCGTGGCACTGGAAATCATCCCGGCGAGCCACGACCACCCCGCCGGAAGCGAGCCTCTGCCTGCGCTGTTCAGCCTGCTCGGGGAGCTTCACCAGCTGGATTTCGAAGCACAGCACTTGTTACGCCAGATTGCCGAGAGCAACCGCACGCTGGCCAATTACCTCAAAGTACAGAACAAGCGAATCGAGCTGCTGGGGCAGGCATTGGCGCAGGACCTGCTGAAGGATCAGAGCGCACCGCAGCCGGTGGTGCTTTCCGAAGGCGGCATCAGCTTCGTCAGCGAACAGCCATTGGCGGAAGGCGAGGTCGTCACGCTGAAGTTGGTCCTGCTGCCGCAAGGGCTCGGCCTGCTGTTGCCGGCACGGGTGATCTACAGCACCGCGATGCAGGACGGGCGCTACGACATCGGCACCGAGTTCGAAGCGTTGACTGATGCACAGCGACAATTGCTTGCTCGGCATATCCTGCAGAAACAGGCGCTGGAGAGACGCCTGGCCCTGGAAAGCCTGCAAGGAGATTGACCAATGCGCCGCCTGGCGACCCTGCTGTTCACACTGACATTCAGCCCGTCGCTGTTCGCCGAAGAAATTCGCATACCCGTCGGCCAGCAAGGCCAGCCCGAGATGGCGATGCCCGCGCGTGGCGACTCCAAGATCAAGGTCCTGGACCGTTTCGGGCTCGCCGATGAGGAGCACCCGGCCGTTGGCCGGCCGCCGATCACCCGCTGGGATTATCGGGAATTCTCCGTATATTTCGAACGCGACCGAGTCATCAACAGCGTCCGACACCACCAGCGCGCTCAACCACCCGTGAAGGAAGATCAACAACCGTGACACTCATCTACGGCCACCGCGGCGCCAAGGGCGAGGCTCCGGAGAACACCCTGGCGAGCTTCGAGCAATGCCTGCAGCATGGCGTACGCCGCTGCGAGCTGGACCTGCACCTATCCCGCGATGGCGAGTTGATGGTCATTCATGATCCGACGCTCAAGCGCACCACCGGCCGCCGAGGCAAGGTTGCCCAGCACGATGCCGCGGAACTGGTGAAGTACGACGCCCGCCAGGGCGGCCCGGGCTGGAAGACGCCCTGCCCCATTCCACGGCTGAGCGAGCTGTTCGAGAAGTGCGATTTCGAGCACTGGCAGCTCGAAGTCAAGAGTGCTTCGCGGGTTCGCGCCGCACGCACGGTACTGGCGATCAAAGAGCTGGCCGAGCGTTATCAGCTCAAGGAGCGAATCACGGTCACCTCCAGTTCACGGGAGGTCCTGCGGGCTCTGAATCGACTGGCACCGGAAATCTCACGCGGACTGGTCGCAGAATACAACTGGCTCGACCCGCTCAAGGTGGCCCGTCAGCATGGTTGTGATCTGTTGGCACTGAAGTGGACGCTGTGCACCCCGGAACGCCTGGAGAAGGCAAGAAAGCAGGGCTTGCATGTTTCGGTCTGGACGGTGAACGAACCGGCGCTGATGCGGCGCCTGGCGGACTTCGGCGTGGACAGCCTGATCACCGACTATCCGGGCCTGGCGGTGAGCACACTGGCGCAGGCCTGACCGTTAGACCTGCGCCTGCGGCGACTCGGCAGCACAGGCGCTGCCGGATCGTCTCACCTGATCAGAAGCTCTCCCGGTTCGGCCAGTGCCAATCCCGGGAGTCCCAGCCCTCTCCAGCCGGCTCAGGCCGCCGGCCGGAGCCGCTCAAAAAAGCCGGTTGAGCCCGTCGAACGCCGCCACCCGATAGGCTTCCGCCATGGTCGGGTAGTTGAAGGTGGTGTTGACGAAGTACTTGATGCTGTTGGCAGGGCCCTTCTGATTCATGATCGCCTGACCGATGTGGACGATCTCCGACGCCTGGTAACCGAAGCAGTGCACACCCAGCACTTCAAGGGTTTCGCGATGGAACAGGATCTTCAGCATCCCCACCGGCTCGAAGGAAATCTGCGCCCGCGCCATGCTCTTGAAGAATGCCTTGCCCACTTCGTAGGGAATCTTCGCCTGGGTCAGCTCACGCTCGTTCTTGCCGATCGAGCTGATCTCCGGAATGGTGTAGATGCCCGTCGGCACGTCATCGACGAAACGCCATGAATCGTTCTCGACGATGCTCCCCGCGGCCGAGCGACCCTGGTCGTAGGCGGCGCTTGCCAGCGATGGCCAGCCGATCACGTCACCGGCCGCATAGATGTTGCCGATCTCGGTGCGATAGTGCTCGTCGACCTGCACCTGGCCGCGGCTGTTGGCCTTCAGACCGATATTCTCCAGGCCGAGCTTGTCGGTATTGCCGGTACGCCCGTTGCTCCAGAGGAAGGCGTCTGCCTTGATCTTCTTGCCAGACTTGAGGTGCAGGATCACGCCGTTCTCCAGCCCCTCGACCCGCTCGTACTCTTCGTTGTGGCGAATCAGCACGTTGTTGTTACGCAAGTGGTAGCTCAGCGCATCGGAAATCTCGTCGTCGAGGAAGCTGAGCAGCTGCTCGCGGTTGTCGATCAGATCGACCAGTACACCCAGGCCGCTGAAGATCGATGCGTACTCGCAACCGATGACACCGGCACCGTAGATGATCATCCGACGCGGCGTGTGGCTCAGAGTCAGGATGGTGTCGCTGTCGTAGATGCGCGGATGGTTGAAATCGATATCGGCCGGCCGGTAGGGGCGCGAGCCGGTGGCGATGACGAACTGGTTGGCGACCAGTTTTTCCACCATGCCGTTGAGGCAGACCACTTCCACGCTCTGCTCGTCGGAGAAGCTGGCAGTACCGAAGAAGGTGTCGATGCGATTGCGCGCGTAATAGCTGGTACGGGAGGTGACCTGCTTGCTGATGACCTTTTCGGCGCTTTTCAGAACATCCGGAAAGGAAAACCAGCGCGGCTCGCCGATCTGGCGAAACAACGGGTTGGTGTTGTACTGCATGATCTGCCGCACCGAATGGCGCAACGCCTTGGACGGGATGGTGCCCAGGTGCGTGCAGTTGCCCCCGACCAGCGGACGGTTGTCTACCACGGCGACCTTGCGTCCCGCCTTGACGGCGTTCATCGCCGCGCCCTCCCCGGCTGGACCAGAACCCAGTACCACCACATCGTAGTTATAGACCGCCATATACACTCCTGAAAACGCAGCGAGGTACGCCGCTGCTGTCAACAAATTCGCCGAAGCCGAAACGCAAAGGTTCTGCGCGCTGTCAGTCGTCTCGCCGCGGCCACCGCCCCGCCTGGGCGGTCAGCTCGCGGCGACACAGAGTTCAGCGCTTGGTGGCGTCGTAGGCGAGGTCGGTGGTGGCCGAGCGCTTCGCTTCGTTCACCTCCTCGCATTTCTCGCGGCTCCCGCCGCAAATCGAACATTCCTTCTCGATGCCCAGATTGGCGATACCACCGCATGACCCCGCGATGGGCTTGCGCCCCATGATCACGCCGATGGCCATGCCGGCCACGACAAGTACCATCACCAGGAAAACCAGTAACCAGGTCATTGCTCTACTCCCGCACCGAACAGCTCATCGAAAGCCTTGGTGCTAGTTGTTGCGAAACCCTGTCCTTCACGGACGACGAAAAACGCGGCGATGGCGTTACGCTCAGCCAGCGCCAGGCCCTGCTCGGGGCCTAATACCATCAGCGCGGTAGACAACCCATCCGCGCGCAAGGTCGACCTGTCGATCACCGTGACCGCAGCCAGGTGATGCTCGATCGGCCGGCCGCTCAGCGGGTTCAGCGTATGCGAATAGCGCCGCCCTTCCAGCTCGAAATAGTTGCGATAGTCGCCGGAAGTCGAGACGCCCATTCCGTCGAGCTCGATGATCTTCTGCGCTACGCGCTGATCGTCCCGGGGGGCCTCGATGGCGACGCGCCAGGGCGATCCGTCGGGTTTGCGGCCTTCGGCCTTGAGCTCTCCGGTGATCTCCACCAGATAGCTCCGCACGCCCAGTTCTTTCAGGCGATCGATCACACGGTCCACCGCATATCCCGCGGCAATGCTGTTGAAGTCCAGTTGCAGCGCGACCGACTTGCACAGCTGATCGCCTTCGATACGCAGATGCCGATGGCCCGTCAGCGCTCGCGCCTCGGCAATCTCTTCCTCCGACGGAACACGCTCGCTGCGCCCCTGCGGGCCAAAGCCCCAAAGGTTGAGCAAGGGCTCGAGTGTAAGGTCGAATGCGCCGTCGCTGTCCGCCGACAGCTGGTCGCCCGCTGCGACCAATTCGCGCACCGCCTGCGGCATCGGCTCACAGGCCCCACCCGGCAGAGCATTGAAACGCTCGACGTCGGAATCGCTGCGATAGGTCGACAGCTGCTTGTCGAGGTCGGCAAGGATGGCCTCGACCTCGCCATGCAGGACTTCCTTGGCCGGAACATCGCCGCTGCGCACGTACTTGATCGTATAGGTACTGCCCATGGTCGGCCCGGTGAAGGCTTCGACCTTGTCCTGAAACAGACAGCCCGTCAGGGCTGTCGCGAGAGCGACAGCGATGACGGGCTGGAGAGACGCGACAGCAATGGATCTGAGTGAAGCTCGGATCATGCTAGCCGCCGAAGTCGTCGAGCAGTATGTTCTCCGGCTCCACACCCAGGTCAGTGAGCATCTTGATGACCGAGGCGTTCATCATGGGCGGGCCGCACATGTAGAACTCGCAATCCTCCGGGGCCGGATGGTCCTTCAGATAGTTCTCGTACAGCACGTTGTGGATGAAGCCGGTCGGGCCGTCCCAGTTGTCTTCCGGCAGCGGATCGGACAGCGCCAGATGCCACTCGAAGTTCGGGTTCTCGGCCTGCAGCTGATCGTACTCTTCGACGTAGAAGGCCTCGCGCAGGGAGCGTGCACCGTACCAGAAAGTCATCTTGCGCTTGGACTTCAGGCGCTTGAGCTGATCGAAGATGTGCGAACGCATCGGCGCCATACCCGCACCACCACCGATGAATACCATCTCGGCATCGGTATCCTTGGCGAAGAATTCACCGAACGGACCGTATACGGTGACCTTGTCGCCCGGCTTCAGACTGAACACCCAGGAAGACATCTTGCCCGGCGGCAGGTCGTCACGGCCCGGCGGCGGCGACGCGATACGGATGTTGAATTTGACGATGCCCTTCTCTTCCGGGTAGTTCGCCATGGAGTAGGCACGAATGGTGGTCTCGTCGACCTTCGACACGTACTTCCAGAGGTTGAACTTGTCCCAGTCGCCACGGAATTCCGGCTGGATGTCGAAATCCTTGTAATGGACGGTATGCGGCGGGCACTCCAGCTGCACGTAGCCACCGGCGCGGAAGTCGACGTTCTCGCCCTCGGGCAGACGCAGCGTCAGCTCCTTGATGAAGGTGGCCACGTTGGGGTTCGACTCAACGGTGCACTCCCACTTCTTCACGCCGAAGACTTCTTCCGGAACCTCGATCTTCATGTCGGCCTTGACCGGCGTCTGGCAGGACAGACGCCAGCCTTCGGCCGCTTCGCGACGAGTGAAGTGCGACTCCTCGGTCGGCAGCATTTCGCCACCGCCGCTCTCGACGATGCACTTGCACTGGGCGCAGGTGCCGCCGCCGCCACAGGCGGACGAGAGGAAGATGTTGTTGGCCGCAAGCGTCTGCAACAGCTTGCCGCCAGCCGGTACGGTGATGGTTCGCTCACCGTTGATTTCGATCGACACGTCACCGCTGGAAACCAGCTTGGCGCGTGCAGCCAGGATGATCACCACCAGCGCCAGCACGATGGCGGTGAACATACCGATGGCGAGGAAAATTTCGTAACTCATCAGTTCGTCCCGTCCTTACAGCTGTACGCCGGAGAAAGACATGAAGCCCAGCGACATCAGTCCGATGGTGATGAAAGTGATGCCAAGCCCCTGCAGTCCGTCCGGTACATCGCTGTACTTCAGCTTCTCGCGGATGCCTGCCAGCAAGGCGATGGCCAGCGCCCAGGATGCGCCGGAGCCGAACCCGTAGACGACACTCTCGCCCAGGTTGTAGTCACGCTCGACCATGAACAAAGTGCCGCCCATGATGGCGCAGTTCACGGTGATCAGCGGCAGGAATACGCCCAGCGCGTTGTAGAGGCTGGGTACGTACTTATCCAGCAGCATTTCCAAGATTTGCACAATGGCCGCGATCACGCCGATATAGCTGAGCAGACCGAGAAAGCTCAGGTCCACATCTGGCAATCCTGCCCAAGACAACGCACCGGCTTTCAGCAGGTAGGTGTAGATCAGGTTGTTGGCAGGCACGGTAATGGCCTGCACCACGATGACCGCGATACCCAGGCCGATTGCGGTTTCCACCTTTTTGGAAATCGCGATGAAGGTACACATGCCGAGGAAGAACGCCAGCGCCATGTTCTCGATGAACACCGCACGGACGAACAAGCTGATGTAGTGCTCCATTAGTAAGCCTCCTTGTTCGAGACTTGCGGCGCCATCTTGAAGGCAGGCTTCTCGACCTGTTCCTTCTTCCAGGTGCGAATGCCCCAGATGAACAGACCGATCAGGAAGAACGCCGAAGGTGGCAGCAGCAGCAAGCCGTTGGGCTGATACCAACCACCGTCGTTCACAACTGGAATAATGGTGTAACCCATCAGCTTGCCAGCTCCGAACAGTTCGCGAACGATGCCGAGCGCGATCAGCATGGCGCTGTAGCCCAGGCCGTTGCCGATACCGTCGAAGAACGACAGCAGCGGGGGGTTCTGCATGGCGAAGGCTTCGGCACGCCCCATCACGATGCAGTTGGTGATGATCAGGCCAACGAACACCGACAGCTGCTTGGACAGCGAGAAGGCATAGGCCTTGAGCACCTGGTCAACCAGGATAACCAGCGAGGCGATGATCACCATCTGCACGATCATGCGGATCGAGTTCGGGATCTGGCTGCGGATCATCGAGATGAACAGGTTCGAGAAGGCACAGACCAGGGTCAGCGCCACCGACATGACCAACGCGGTGTTGAGGTTGGAGGTCACCGCCAGTGCCGAACAGATCCCGAGGATCTGCAGGCCAATGGGGTTGTTGTTGAAGATCGGGTTGAGCAGTACTTCTTTCACAGTGGGTTGCGACATGATCAAGCCTCCCCAGCGCGCAGATTAGCGATAAATGGACCGAAGCCGTTCTCGCCCAGCCAGAACCGCAACAGGCTGTTGACACCGTTGCTGGTCAGGGTCGCGCCGGCCAGGCCGTCGACCTGATGATTGGCACGCGGGCTCTGCGGGTCGACCCCGCCCTTGACGATCTGTACGGCCAGCTTGCCGTTGTCATCGAACAGTTCCTTGCCCGGCCACTGGCCGCGCCACTTCGGATTGTCGACCTCACCACCTAGGCCGGGTGTTTCGCCGTGCTGATAGAAGCCGAAGCCCGCCACGGTATCCAGATCACCCTTGACGGCCATGAAGCCATAGAGGGTGGACCACAGGCCGTAACCGCGCACTGGCAGGATCAGCGTATCGATCTCGCCTTCGCCCTGGCCTTCGACGATATAGACAGTGCTGTAACGCTCACGACGCTTGATCGAGGCGATGTCCTGCTCGCCTGGCAGGGCCTTGGACAGCGCAGGGTCCTTGGCCGCGACCAGCGGATCGAAGGTCTTGGCGTCGAACTCGTCGCTGAACTTGCCGGTTTCCAGATCGACCAGACGCGCAACGATACGCTCGTTGAACAGCTGCTTGACCTTGTTCGCGGACATGCCGGCCTCACCCAGGCCGGCAATGGCCAGGATGCTGCGCTGTTTGTCCAGCAGGCGGTTTTCCTGCTGGGTCGGACGTAATGCCACGGCGGCACCGGCCACGAAGATGGAGCACACCAGGCAGACCAACAGGGCTACCGTCAGCGTGCGAACGGTGGATTCTTTCTGACTAGACATTACGTGCCAGCCTCCGCTTGATATTGGCCTGAATGACGAAATGGTCAATCAGCGGCGCACACAGGTTGGCGAACAGGATCGCCAGCATCATGCCTTCCGGGAAGGCGGGGTTGACCACGCGGATCAGCACGACCATGACACCGATGAGGATGCCGAACACCCACTTGCCGGTATTGGTCATGGAGGCCGACACCGGGTCGGTCGCCATGAAGATCATGCCGAAGGCGAAGCCACCGACGACCATGTGCCAGTACCAGGGCATGCCGAACAGCGGGTTGGTCTCGGAGCCGATCAGGTTGAACAGCGTGCTCAGCGCAATCATGCCCAGCATCACGCCGGTGACGATGCGCCAGGAAGCAATCTTGCTGCCGATCAGGACGGCGCCGCCGATGAAGATGGCCAGGGTGCTGGTTTCACCGATCGAGCCGTGAATGGTGCCGACGAAGGCGTCCATCCAGGTGATGCCGCTGCTGATCACATTCTCGATGCCACCTGCGAAGCCCAGGCTCAGCGCGGTTGCACCGGCATAGCCATCGACCGCGGTCCACACTGCGTCACCGGACATCTGTGCCGGATAGGCGAAGAACAGGAAGGCCCGCGCGGTCAGCGCCGGGTTGAGGAAGTTCTTGCCGGTACCGCCGAAGATTTCCTTGCCGATCACCACGCCGAAGCTGATGCCCAGCGCGACCTGCCACAGCGGGATGGTCGGCGGCAGGATCAGGGCGAACAGCACGGAGGTCACGAAGAAACCTTCGTTGACTTCATGCTTGCGGATCGAGGCGAACAGCACTTCCCAGAAGCCACCGACGATGAATGTCACCGCGTAGATGGGCAGGAAGTAGGCCGCGCCCTGGATGAAGTTGTCCCACAGGCTGTTGGGATCGAAGCCGGCAAAAGCACCGATCAGCGCAAAACGCCAGCCTTCCTGGGCAGCCAGCAGATCGGGGCTTTGCGCATAGATCAGGTTGGCCTGGTAGCCGGTGTTCCACATGCCGAAGAACATCGCCGGGAAGGTGCACAGCCAGACGGTGATCATCATGCGCTTGAGGTCGATGCCGTCGCGCACGTGAGCGGTGGTCTTGGTGACGCTACCGGGACGATAGAGGAAGGTGTCGGCCGCTTCGTACAGTGCATACCACTTTTCGTACTTGCCGCCTTTTTCGAAGTGATGCTCGATCTTGTCGAGGAATGCGCGAATGCCCATGCCTTAACCCTCCTTCTCGATGCGGGTCAGATTGTCCCGCAGGATCGGGCCGTATTCGTACTTGCCGGCACAGACGTAGGTGCACAGCGCCAGATCTTCTTCATCCAGCTCAAGGCAGCCAAGCTTTTGCGCCACCTCGGTGTCGCCCACGATCAAGGCACGCAGCAGCTGGGTCGGCAGCACGTCCAGAGGCATGACCTCCTCGTAGTTGCCCACCGGCACCATGGCGCGCGGACTGCCGTTGGTGGACGTGGAGAACGCGAACTTCTTGCCGCCCATCAGCTTGGAGATATAGATGTTGAGGATGGAGTGCTTCTCCACGCCGGCACGCATGTAGTGCAGCATCTCGCGCTCCTTGCCTTCGCGCAGGCACGACACCTGCTGGTGGTAGCGACCGAGATAGGCGAACGCGCCATGGGCGGTACGGCCGCCCAGCAACGAGCCGGATACGACGCGGTTGGCGCCAGGCTGCAGTTCGCCGGCAGTCAGCTCGTCGAGGTTGGCACCGAGGCGGGTGCGAACCAGGCGAGGATTCTCGACGACCGGGCCGCCCAGAGCGACGACGCGTTCGACCCACAGGCGTCCGCTGGTGAACAGCTTGCCGACGGCGATCACATCCTGATAACCGATGGTCCAGACGCTCTTGCTTGCACTCACCGGATCAAGGAAATGGATATGGGTACCGGCCAGGCCCGCCGGATGCGGGCCACTGAAGACCTCGACCTGCACCTTGGCCAGGGATTCGCCGGGCAGCGACGCGCCTGGGGCCTTGCACAGGAACACTTTGGCCAGGTTGCCCAGCACCTTGAGGCCTGCCTCGAAGGCTTCTGCCTGTTCGGCGATGATCACCGCAGGATCGGCCGCCAAGGGATGCGTATCGATGGCTGTCACGAAGATGGAGTTAGGCACCGCATCAACCGCCGGCACCTTGCTGAACGGACGCGTGCGCAGTGCGGTCCACAGGCCGGACTGCTGCAGGTTCTCGCGCACCTGTTCGCTGCTCAGGCCTTCCAGCTGGTCGGACGAGTAGCTCGCGAAGGTGATTTCGTCATCGCCCTCGAGGTCGATGACCACCGACTGCAGCACGCGCTTTTCACCGCGGTGCACTGCACTGACGACGCCAGCACCGGGCGCCGTGTAGTGAACGCCTTCGGACTTCTTGTCGGAAAAAAGGATCTGCCCCAGCTTGACCCGATCACCGACCTGCACAGCCATGGTGGGCTTCATGGTCGGATAGTCGAAGCCGATGACGGCGACGCTGCGTACGGGCCTTCCGGCCTCGATACGCTGCGTCGGCGCGCCGACTATGGGCAAGTCAAGCCCTCGTTTTATATTGATCATCGGTTTGCCTAACCACTGATTTTAGAAAGCTTTTTTGGCAGGCCCGGCGGCATGGCGCAAAGTAGGATTGCACTGCGCGCACCAATACGTTATTGGCGCGACACCATGTCGCGGACCCAGGTAAAAAATCCGCCCGATTATAGAGGTCGTATGCCTTGACTGACCACCCAGGTATTGCGGATTTTTGACTCGAGACAAGAGAAGCAAAATTATCCCGACCGCACCCGACCCCTGATCACCGACCGCTCAACCTCGCAGGATTTACGCTCGAACCGGTGCGCCAGAAACGCGAAACGGGAGCCAGGGCTCCCGTTTCTGCTTGCCACCGCGACGCTTAGCGCGGGAAGGCCGGCGGGTTGACCCCTGCCATGTCTTCCATCACACGCACCACCTGGCAGCTGTAACCGAACTCGTTGTCGTACCAGACGTACAGCACGACGCGGTTGTCATTGCAGATGGTCGCCTCGGCGTCCACCACGCCGGCATGGCGAGAACCAACGAAATCAGTGGATACAACTTCCTGCGAGTTGACGAAATCGATCTGCTTCTGCAGGTCAGAGTGCATGGCCATCTGGCGCAGGTACTCGTTGATCTCGTCGCGGCTGGTGGCCTTCTCCAGGTTCAGGTTGAGGATGGCCATGGACACGTTCGGCGTCGGCACGCGGATGGCGTTGCCGGTCAGCTTGCCCTTGAGCACCGGCAGCGCCTTGGCAGCTGCAGTGGCGGCGCCGGTCTCGGTGATGACCATGTTCAGCGCAGCGCTACGGCCACGGCGGCTGCCCTTGTGGAAGTTGTCGATCAGGTTCTGGTCGTTGGTGTAGGAATGCACGGTTTCGACGTGGCCGTTGACGATGCCGTACTGATCGTTCACCGCCTTGAGCACCGGCACGATGGCATTGGTGGTGCAGGAAGCCGCGGAGATGATCTTGTCATCGGCAGTGATGTCGCCATGGTTGATGCCATGCACGATGTTCTTCAGCTCGCCCTTGCCCGGTGCAGTGAGCACCACACGAGCGACGCCCGGACACTTGAGGTGCTGACCCAGACCTTCGGCGTCACGCCACTTGCCGGTGTTGTCCACCAGCAGGGCGTTCTCGATGCCGTACTGGGTGTAGTCCACCGAGGCCGGATCGTTGGAGTAGATCACCTGGATCAGGTTGCCATTGGCGGTGATGGTGTTGTTCGCCTCATCGATGGTAATGGTGCCATCGAAGGGACCATGCACCGAGTCGCGACGCAGCAGGCTGGCGCGCTTGACCAGATCGTTGTCGGAACCCTTGCGCACGACGATGGCGCGCAGGCGCAGGCCGTCGCCACCACCGGTCTTCTCGATCAGGATGCGCGCCAGCAGGCGGCCGATGCGGCCGAAACCGTACAGCACGACGTCAGTACCCTTGTGCCCGGTAGCAGCGTGACGCTTGTCGGCGACCTCGGCCAGCTCTTCGCGCACGAACTGCTCGAGGCTGCGGCCATTGCCGGCGTCCTTGTACTTGGCGACCAGCTTGCCGAGATCGACCGAGGCGGCGCCGAGGTTCATCTCGCTCATGGTCTTGAGGATCTGGAAGGTGTCGTGCACCGACAGCTCGGTCTCGTCGGCGATGCGGTGACGGGCGAAACGGTGCGCCTTGAGGATGGCGATCACCGAACGGTTGATCAGGCCACGGCCGTAGATCGAAGTCACCACGTTGTTGTTGCGATACAGCTGACCAATCAGCGGAATCATCGCTTCGGCGAGGGCTTCGCGGTCAATCCATTCACCAAGACACTGGTCGGGCTTCTGAGTCACGGGCAGTTCCTTCCAACATGTAGGGGCTGAGAAAAGGGGCTACATTATGACGACGCACCCTAGCGCCGGCAATCTGCAGCGGACGAAACACTGACAGCCAAGCGCCTCGATAGTTACAATCCCGGCGGCCTATTTTTCCATCGGAGCCACGCCCACTCGTGTCCGTCTTGCGCCTTCCCCCTCTGCCTGCCGCCAGCGGCAAGCAACATTGGGGCAATCTTCCAGGAGCAGCGCTGAGCCTGGCGATTGCCGAAGCAGCCAGCAACGCCAAACGCTTCACGCTCCTCCTCACCGCCGACAGCCAGAGCGCCGAGCGCCTGCAGGAAGAACTCGCCTTCTTCGCTCCGGAGCTGCCGGTTCTGCATTTTCCGGATTGGGAAACGCTGCCCTACGACCTGTTCTCGCCGCATCAGGACATCGTTTCCCAGCGTATCGCCACGCTCTACCAGCTGCCTGAACTGAGCCATGGCGTGCTGGTAGTGCCGATCACCACCGCCCTACACAGGCTGGCGCCCAAGCGCTTTCTGCTCGGTTCGAGCCTGGTGTTGGATGTTGGGCAGAAGCTGGATGTCGAGCAGATGCGCCTGCGTCTGGAAGCGGCCGGCTATCGCTGCGTGGACACGGTCTACGAACATGGCGAGTTCGCCGTGCGTGGCGCGTTGATCGATCTGTTCCCCATGGGCAGCGCCCTGCCCTACCGTATCGACCTGTTCGATGACGAGATCGAAACCCTGCGTACCTTCGATCCGGAGAATCAGCGCTCCATCGACATGGTGGAGTCGATCCGTCTGCTGCCAGCCCGGGAATTTCCGCTGAAAAAGGAAGCGGTCACCGGCTTCCGGGCACGTTTCCGCGAGCGTTTCGACGTCGACTTCCGTCGCTGCCCGATCTACCAGGACCTGTCCACCGGCATCACGCCCGCCGGTATCGAATACTACCTGCCGCTTTTCTATGAGGAGACGGCAACCCTCTTCGACTATCTGCCCGAAGACAGCCAGGTGTTTTCCCTGCCCGGCATCGAGCAGGCCGCCGAGCAGTTCTGGAATGACGTGCGCAATCGCTACGAGGAGCGCCGCGTCGACCCCGAGCGCCCGCTGCTGCCGCCGGCCGAGCTGTTCATGCCGGTGGAAGACTGCTTCGCCCGGCTCAAGCTGTGGCCGCGCGTGGTTGCCAGCCAGCAGGACGTGGAACCCGGCATCGGCCGCGAGCGCTTCCCTGCGCAGCCCCTGCCAGAACTGGCGATCGAATCCAAGGCCAGCGAGCCATTGGGCAAGCTGCGCCAGTTCCTCGACGGTTTCCCGGGGCGCGTGCTGTTCACCGCCGAATCCGCGGGGCGCCGCGAAGTGCTGCTGGAGCTGCTGGCGCGCCTGAAGCTGCGCCCGCAGGAAGTCGAAGGCTGGGGCGGGTTCCTCGCCAGCGAGGAGCGCCTGGCGATCGCCATCGCCCCGCTCGACGAAGGCTTGCTGCTGGACGAAGTCGCCCTGGTCGCGGAAAGCCCGCTGTTCGGCCAGCGCGTCATGCAACGCCGGCGTCGCGAGAAGAGTCGCGACGGCGGCGACAACGTCATCAAGAACCTCACCGAGCTGCGCGAAGGCGCGCCGGTGGTGCATATCGATCATGGAGTCGGCCGCTATCAGGGGCTGGTCACCCTCGAAATCGAAGGCCAGGCGCAGGAATTCCTCCTGCTGCAGTACGCTGACGAGGCCAAACTCTACGTGCCGGTCGCCAGCCTGCATCTGATCGCCCGCTATACCGGCAGCGACGACGCCCTGGCGCCACTGCACAAGCTCGGCTCGGAAACCTGGCAGAAAGCCAAGCGCAAGGCCGCCGAGCAGGTGCGCGACGTGGCTGCAGAACTGCTCGACATCTACGCCCGCCGCGCCGCGCGCCAGGGCTATGCCTTCAAGGACCCGCAGGTCGACTACGAAACCTTCGCCGCCGGCTTCCCCTTCGAGGAGACGCCGGACCAGCAGGCCGCCATCGACGCGGTGCGCGAGGACCTGCTTTCCGCCAAGCCGATGGACCGCCTCGTGTGTGGCGATGTCGGCTTCGGCAAGACCGAAGTCGCCATGCGCGCCGCCTTTATTGCCGTGCACGGCGGCAAGCAGGTGGCGGTACTGGTGCCCACCACCCTGCTCGCCCAGCAGCACTACAACAGCTTCCGCGACCGCTTCGCCGACTGGCCGGTGCGGGTCGAGGTGATGAGCCGTTTCAAGTCCGCCAAGGAAGTGCAGAACGCCATTACCGAGTTGGCCGACGGCAAGATCGACATCCTCATCGGCACCCACAAGCTGCTGCAGGACGACGTCAAGTTCAGCAACCTGGGCCTGGTCATCATCGACGAGGAACACCGCTTCGGTGTGCGCCAGAAGGAGCAGCTCAAGGCGCTGCGCAGCGAGGTGGACATCCTCACCCTGACCGCCACGCCGATTCCGCGCACACTGAACATGTCCATCGCCGGCATGCGCGACCTGTCGATCATCGCCACGCCACCGGCGCGCCGGCTGTCGGTGCGCACCTTCGTCATGGAGGCCAACAACCCGACCATCAAGGAAGCGCTGCTGCGCGAGCTGCTGCGTGGCGGCCAGGTCTATTACCTGCACAACGACGTGAAGACCATCGAGAAGTGCGCCGCCGACCTGCAGACACTGGTACCCGAGGCACGCATCGCCATCGGCCACGGACAGATGCGCGAACGCGACCTCGAGCAGGTGATGAGCGATTTCTACCACAAGCGCTTCAACGTGCTGGTGGCCTCGACCATCATCGAAACCGGCATCGATGTGCCCAGCGCCAACACCATCATCATCGAGCGCGCCGACAAGTTCGGCCTGGCCCAGCTGCACCAGCTGCGCGGCCGCGTCGGCCGTAGCCACCACCAGGCCTATGCCTATCTGCTCACCCCACCGCGCAAGGCCATGACCGATGATGCGCAGAAGCGTCTGGAAGCCATCGCCAACGCCCAGGACCTCGGTGCCGGCTTTGTCCTGGCCACCCACGACCTCGAAATCCGCGGTGCCGGCGAGCTGCTCGGCGAAGGCCAGAGCGGGCAGATCCAGGCCGTCGGCTTCACCCTGTACATGGAAATGCTCGAGCGTGCGGTCAAGGCCATCCGCAAGGGCGAACAACCAAACCTGGAGCAGCCGCTCGGTGGCGGCCCGGAGATCAACCTGCGCCTGCCGGCATTGATCCCCGAGGACTATCTGCCGGACGTGCACGCGCGCCTGATTCTCTACAAGCGCATCGCCAACGCCGCCGACGAGGACGGTTTGAAGGAACTGCAGGTTGAGATGATCGACCGCTTCGGCCTGTTGCCCGAACCGACCAAGAACCTGGTGCGCCTGACCCTGCTCAAGCTGCAGGCCGAAAAGCTGGGCATCACCAAGATCGACGCCGGCCCGCAGGGCGGACGCATCGAGTTCTCGGCCGACACTTCGGTTGACCCGATGGTGCTGATCAAGCTGATCCAGAGCCAGCCGAACCGCTACAAGTTCGAAGGCGCCACGCTGTTCAAGTTCCAGGTGCCCATGGAGCGTCCCGAGGAGCGCTTCAACACCCTGGAAGCGCTGCTTGAGCGGCTGGCGCCCAACGAGCAAGGTTCCTAGATGCCGCGTCGCTATCTGGCCCTGTTGTTATTGTGGCTGGCGCCGCAGGTGCACGCCGAGGCGCTGTATCGCGTCGAGCTAATCCTGTTCCGCCACGCCACGCCGCTGGAGGCCAGCCAGCACGCGCCCTACGACTGGGCGCGGCAAGCCCGGCCGCTGGAGCGCCGCGCCGAGCGGCAGCCGGCGCTGGAGCACATCGCCGCCCGACTGACCCCGGAGCAGGGTTATCAGGTGCTGCTGCACCGCGCCTGGCAGCAGCCGGTCAGCGACGACGGCCCGGCCATCGCCATTCACCAGGGCCAGCGCCACTTCGAACACTATCCGATCCAGGGCACGCTGAAGCTGCGACCGGGCCGCTACATGCAGACGGACATGACGTTCTGGGTCAACCGCTTCGGCGAGTACGGCCAGCTGCTCGCCAGCGAACGCCTGACGCAGCGGGTCCGCCTGGTACCCGGCCGGCTGACCTACATCGATCACGACAGCCTTGGGCTGCTGATCGAGCTCAGACGGCTATGAGCCTGTTGCCTTTGCGCCCCCGGCGGCGGCATCGCATCCCTGCAGCGGGGGCCTGAACCGTGGCCCCAGCACTGCCTTCGCGCCCAGAGCGGCGGATCGACGATCTCGCGCCGGTGCCGCTGCTCAGCCTGGGCAGCCATCTGGCGACCAACTACCAGCCCAGCAACCGGCGCATGGTCAGCGAATACCAGCACCGGGCGGGCCTGGCGTTTCTCTATGGCTCAGCGCGCGTGCATGGCAAGCGCGACGGCGAGCGCATTCGCCATCCGGCGGACGACGAGCTCCAGCTCATCGCCCGCCAGCCGCAGGCCGAGCAGGCATTGCGCAAGCAACTGGAGCAGCTGGGCTTCCGTCCGGCGTTGCGCCAGAGCCTGGCCTTGCCGAAGGAGTCGGCGGAGATGTTCCAGCTGCCCGGCGAGGAGGCCTGGATCAGATTCGTCCAGCAGCAGCTGCCGGAACTGCGTCGCCAGGGCTGGCAGATCGACATTCACCCGGGCTTCGCCTACGACCTCACCGCCATCGACGCCTGGTACGCCGAGATCGACGAGTCCGCGGCGGACGACTGGTTCGACCTCGACCTCGGTATCGTCGTCGATGGCCAGCGCATCGGCATACTGCCCGTGCTCCTGCGCCTGATCCGCCAGAGCCCTCAGCTGCTCACGCCGCGAGCACTGGCACAGCGGGGCGATGACGAGCAGCTGCGCGTGCAGCTGGAGCGACGCGACGGGCAACCGCTGCAGGTGGCTCTGCCCTTCTCCCGCATCAAGCCGATCCTGGCGACGCTGGGCGAACTCTATATGCGCGAGCCGATGGATGGCCCCGCGCTGCGTCTGAGCAAGGCCGACGGCGCGCGCCTGACCGGCCTGGAAGGCCTGTCGCCGCACTGGCGCGGGGGCGAGCAGCTGCGTGCATTCGCTCGACGCCTGCACAGCCCTGGCGCCCAGCCCGGCCAGCCACCCGCCTCGCTGAACGCCACCCTGCGGCCCTACCAGCTGCAGGGCCTGGCCTGGATGCAGACCCTGCGCGAACTGGGCGCCGGCGGCATCCTCGGTGATGACATGGGCCTCGGCAAGACACTGCAGAGCCTGGCGCACATCCTCGCCGAAAAGCAGGCCGGACGCCTGGACCGCCCCGCGCTGGTGGTGATGCCTACCAGCCTGATCCCCAACTGGCAGGACGAAGCCAGCCGTTTCGCCCCGCACCTGCGCGTGCTGACACTCACCGGCAGTGGTCGACAGAAGCACTTCGCCGGGATCGCCGATCACGACCTGCTGCTGACCAGCTACGCCTTGCTGACACGCGACATCGCCGTGCTGCGCGAGCAACCGCTGCATCTGCTCATCCTCGACGAGGCGCAGCACATCAAGAACCCCTCCAGCAAGGCCGCCCAGGCGGTGCGCGAACTGCAGACCCGGCAACGGCTGTGCCTGACCGGCACGCCATTGGAAAACCACCTGGGCGAGCTATGGTCGCTGCTCCACTTCCTCATGCCCGGCTGGCTCGGCGATGCGCGGCGCTTCACCCAGGATTACCGCAACCCCATCGAGAAGCATGGCGACGAGGCCCGTCTGGCACATCTGCGCGCGCGCCTGCGGCCGTTCCTGCTGCGCCGCACCAAGGAACAGGTGGCCACCGAGCTGCCGGCCAAGAACGAGTTCGTCCACTGGGTCGAGCTGTCGCCCGCCCAGCGCGAACGCTACGAGACGCTACGCCTGGCCATGGACCGCAAGGTCCGCGATGAAATCGAGCGCAAGGGCCTGGCGCGCAGCCAGATGGTCATCCTCGAGGCGCTGCTCAAGCTGCGTCAGGTCTGCTGCGATCTGCGCCTGCTCAAGGGCGATGCCGTTGCGACGTCTCGCGGCAGCAGCTCGGGCAAGCTGGACAGCCTGCTGGACATGCTCGACGAGCTGATGAGCGAAGGACGCCGCGTGCTGCTGTTTTCGCAGTTCACCTCGATGCTGGCTCTGATCGAACAGGCGCTGCTCAAGCGCGGCATCACCTACGTCAAGCTGACCGGCGAGACCGACGATCGACGCACGCCGGTCGAACGCTTCCAGGCCGGCGAAGTGCCGCTGTTTCTCATCAGCCTGAAGGCCGGCGGCACCGGACTGAACCTGACGGCCGCCGACACGGTGATCCATTACGATCCCTGGTGGAACCCCGCTGCCGAGAACCAGGCTACCGACCGCGCCTATCGCATCGGGCAGGACAAGCCGGTGTTCGTCTATCGTCTGATCACCCGCGGCACCGTCGAGGAACGTATCCGCGAGCTGCAGGCGCGCAAGGCCGAGCTGGCCGCCGGCGTGCTGGAGGGCAGCGGTGAAGGCGGCTGGCAGCTGGCCGAGCAGGACATCGAAGCGCTCTTTGCGCCGCTGCCTTGAGCCATGCCTGGCGAAGTTGTGACGCCGACAAGCGCAGCATTTCGCGCTTTGCCAGATCATCGCCACCTCGTTTAACTTCTCACCAGACGACGGCATGGCCGTCCCCACCCGCCAGCGCTACAAGGAGCAACCCATGAGCCTCTACGAGATTGCCTTTTCCGGCCAGCTGCTCCCCGGCGCGAAGCTCGAACAGGTCGAAGCCAACCTGACCAGGCTGTTCCAGGCCGATGCCCAGCGCATCGCGCTGCTGTTCTCCGGGCGCCGCATCGTGATCAAGCAGAACCTGGACTTCGCTGCGGTGGAAAAATACCGCCAGGCCATGGAGCGCGCCGGTGCCCAGGTCGAGGTCAAACCGATGCCGGTGGATGTCGAGGAAATCGAGCTGGCGCCGCCACCACCCGCCACGCCTGTCGCTACCCCTGCGAGCACCGCACCTGCAACGGCTCGGCCCGGCGAGACACCTGGCGCACTGAAGGTGACGCCGCGGGATGAATACATGGCCGCCTTCAGCGACGTCGAGGCGCCGGACTTCGGTATCGCACCGGTTGGCGTCGACCTGCAGGACGCCCGTCCCGAACCCGAGGCCCCGCGCGTGGACCTCTCGCAATTCAGCCTGGCTCCGGTGGGCAGCGACATGGGCGAGATGCCGCGCGCCGTCGACGGGCCCAAGCCGGACATATCGCACCTCAAGCTGGCGGACTGATCGCAGCCCACCGCAAGAAACAGCCGCCCGGCCATTTACAGCGACCGGTAGGGTGGGCTTCGGCCCACCTCGCGCTGATCGGGCGAACTCGCAGCGCTGCGCCATGCTCCAAACCTACAAGCCCGCAAAGCGCCTGTACTCATGGATCTTGTCGTTGCCCGCCCCGAAGGGCTGTATTGCCCGCCCGGTGATTTCTATATCGACCCCTGGCGGCCGGTCGATCGCGCCGTCATAACCCACGCCCATGGCGACCACGCACGCTGGGGGATGGGCCATTACCTGGCTTCCAGCGACAGCGAAGGCATCCTGCGTTCGCGCATCGCCGCGGATATGCCGCTGCAGACACTGGCCTATGGCGAATCCATCGAGCATCACGGCGTAAAGCTCAGCTTTCATCCCGCTGGTCATGTACTCGGCTCGGCCCAGGTGCGCCTGGAATACAAGGGCGAAGTCTGGGTCGCTTCGGGCGACTACAAGGTCGAGCCGGACGGCACCTGTGCGCCGTTCGAGCCGGTGCGCTGCCATACCTTCATCACCGAATCGACCTTCGGCCTGCCGATCTACAAGTGGCCGGCGCAAACCGAGGTCTTCCGCGAGATCAACGATTGGTGGCGCGCCAACGCCGCGGCCGGGCGCGCCAGCGTGCTGTTCTGCTATGCCTTCGGCAAGGCGCAGCGCATCCTGCACGGCCTGGATGAAAGCATCGGCACCATCGTCGTGCATGGCGCGGTAGAGCCGCTGAACAAGGTCTATCGCGAGGGCGGCATCCACCTGCCGCCGACGGTGTATGCCGGTGACCTGAAGAAGGGTGATCCGCGCCTGAAGCAGGCCATCATCCTCGCTCCGCCCTCGGCTGGCGGCAGCACATGGATGCGCCGCTTCGGTGACTATGCCGACGCCTTCGCCAGCGGCTGGATGATGCTGCGCGGCACCCGCCGTCGCCGCGGCGTCGACCGCGGCTTCGTGCTTTCCGACCATGCCGACTGGCCAGGTCTGCTCTGGGCCATCGAGCAGACCGGCGCCGAACGGGTAATGGTCACCCACGGCTCCGTTGCGGTGCTGGTGCGCTACCTGCGCGAAATGCGCGGCCTTGATGCCCAGGCCTTCGCCACCGAATACGGCGAAGAGGACGATGCCGCGACGGAGGGCACCGCATGATCGAAGGCCACGCCGCTTTCCCGTGGCGCGGAGACCGCCGACGCGGAGGTGCCGCATGAAAGCCTTCGCCACGCTCTACAGTCGCCTGGACGCCACCACGTCGAGCAATGCCAAACTGGCCGCGATGCGCGACTATTTTCGCGAGGCCGATCCGGCCGACGCTGCCTGGGCGGTCTACTTCCTGGCCGGCGGTCGCCCGCGTCAACTGGTGCCGACCCGCGTCCTGCGCGAAACCGCCATGCAGGCGGCGGGCTTGCCCGAATGGCTGTTCGAGGAAAGCTACCAGGCCGTTGGCGACATGGCCGAGACCATCTCGCTGCTGATGCCCGAGGCCGAACACAGCTCCGAGGACGGGCTGGCCGTGTGGATGCAGGACCGACTGCTACCGCTGCGCGGCCTGCCGCCGGAGGAGCTGGCCGAACGCTTGCCGGCGCTCTGGACACAGCTGGACCGGCTCAGCCTGATGGTCTGCATCAAGCTGATCACCGGCGCCTTTCGCGTCGGCGTGTCGAAGCTGCTTGTCACCCGCGCGCTGGCTTCGTTGGCCGACCTCGACCCCAAGCGCGTCGCGCAGCGCCTGGTCGGCTACACCGACCTGTCCCATCGACCCAGCGCCGAGGGCTATCGCGCGCTGATCGCCGAAGAATCCGAGCATGAGCATGCCCAGCGCGGTGGCCAGCCCTATCCGTTCTTTCTCGCCCATCCGTTGCAGGCGCCGACCGAAGAGTTCGACACCCTGCTTGGCGCGCCGGACAACTGGTTCATCGAATGGAAGTGGGATGGCATCCGCGCCCAGCTGGTCAAGCGCGACGGGCAGATCTGGGTCTGGTCGCGCGGTGAGGAGCTGGTCAGCGAGCGTTTTCCCGAGCTGTGCGAACTGGCCCGATGCCTGCCCGACGGCACGGTGATCGATGGCGAGATCCTGGTCTGGAAGCATGACCCGGAGACTCCCACCGGCGAGCTGTTCGACGCCGCCAGCACCGACGAGCCCAGCGCCAAGGGCTTCGGCGTGCAGCCCTTCGCCCTGCTGCAACAGCGCATCGGCCGCAAGAACCTGACCGCCAAGGTGCTGCAGGACGCCCCAGTCGCAGTGCTTGCCTACGACCTGCTGGAATGGCAGGGCGACGACTGGCGGCAACGCGAGCACCGCGAACGCCGCCAGCAGCTCGAGGCGGTCGTGAGCCAATGCCCCAGTCCGCAGCTGATGCTTTCACCACTGGTGAGCGGAGCGGATTGGCAGGACCTGGCCCGCCAGCGCGAAGCCTCCCGCCAGCTGGGCGTGGAAGGCATGATGATCAAGGCACGGGCCGCGCAGTACGGCGTAGGTCGGACCAAGGACGTCGGCGTCTGGTGGAAATGGAAGATCGACCCCTACTCCGTCGATGCCGTGCTGATCTATGCCCAGCGCGGTCATGGCCGCCGCGCCAGCCTCTACACCGACTACACCTTTGCCGTCTGGGACGGCGAGCTGGGCGACCCTGAGCGCAAGCTCGTGCCCTTCGCCAAGGCCTATTCCGGCCTCACCGACGAGGAAATGCGCAAGGTGGACGCCATCGTGCGCAAGACCACCGTGGAGAAGTTCGGCCCGGTGCGCAGCGTCACCCCGACCCTGGTGTTCGAACTCGGCTTCGAAGGCATCGCCGCCAGCAGCCGCCACAAGAGCGGCATCGCCGTGCGCTTCCCGCGCATGCTGCGCTGGCGCCTCGACAAGCCGGTGGAGGAAGCCGATACCCTGGCCACCCTACGGGAATTGCTGGGATGAAACCAAGGCTCCCGGCACCCGCTCGGCCCTCATTCCAACCCTCTCCCAAGAGCCTCGCTGCCGGCTGGTTTGCCAGCCGTGCCTGGCAACCCTTCCCGTTCCAGCAGGAGGTCTGGCAAGCGATAGGCGATGGCGAATCGGGCCTGCTGCACGCCACCACCGGCTCCGGCAAGACCTACGCCGTCTGGCTCGGAGCCCTGAATCGCTTTGCGACCAAGGCACCCTCTCCCACCGCGACGGACAAGCCCGCGCCTTTGACGGTGCTCTGGATCACCCCGATGCGCGCCCTGGCCGCCGACACCGCCCGCGCCCTGCAGGCGCCGCTGGACGACCTCGGCATCGGCTGGAGCATCGGCCTGCGCACCGGCGATACCAGCGGTGCCGAGCGTGCGCGGCAAGGACGGCGTCTGCCCAGCGCGCTGGTCACCACGCCGGAAAGCCTGACCCTGCTGCTGACCCGCGCCGATGCACGCCAGGCCTTCGCCGGTTTGCGCATGCTGGTGGTGGACGAATGGCACGAGCTCTTGGGCAACAAGCGCGGCGTGCAACTGCAACTGGCGCTGGCGCGCCTGCGCCAGTGGATGCCGGAGCTGATCGTCTGGGGCCTTTCCGCCACCCTCGGCAACCAGCCCCACGCGCTGGACGTGCTGCTGCACCCCGGCAGCGGCAGGCTGGTGCAGGGCAAGGTGGACAAGGACCTGCGCGTCGACACCCTGCTGCCGCCGAGCATCGAGCGCTTCCCCTGGGCCGGTCATCTCGGCCTGCGCATGCTGCCGCAGGTGGTCGAAGAGATCGACTCCGCCGCGACCACCCTGGTGTTCACCAATACCCGTTCGCAGTCGGAAATCTGGTATCAGGCGCTGCTGGATGCGCGGCCGGACTGGGCCGGGTTGATCGCCCTGCACCACGGCTCGCTGGCGCGCGAGGTGCGCGACTGGGTCGAACTGGGCCTCAAGCAGGGCGCGCTCAAGGCTGTGGTCTGCACCTCCAGCCTGGATCTTGGCGTGGACTTCCTGCCGGTCGAGCGGGTGTTGCAGATCGGCTCGCCCAAGGGCGTGGCGCGGCTGATGCAGCGCGCCGGCCGCTCCGGACACGCGCCGGGGCGAACCTCGCGGGTCACCCTGGTGCCCACCCACAGCGTAGAGGTAGTGGAAGCCGCCGCCGCCCAGGTGGCCATCGCCGAGCGTCGCATCGAGGCCCGCAGCGCACCGCATCGCCCGCTCGACGTGCTGGTGCAGCATCTGGTGAGCATGGCCCTGGGCGGCGGCTTCCGCCCGGATGAACTTTATGCCGAGGTGCGCCAGGCCTGGTCCTACCGGGAGCTGACCGACGAGCACTGGCAATGGGCGCTGGCCTTCGTCCGCCATGGCGGGCATTCGCTGACCGCCTACCCCGACTATCAGCGGGTCGAGCCGGACGAAACCGGCCTCTGGAAAGTACCCTGTCGCCGCGTGGCGCTGCGCCATCGCATGAGTATCGGCACCATCGTCAGCGACGCCAGCCTGACGGTGAAGTTCTGGGCCAAGGGCGGCAGCGGGCGTTCGCTGGGCAGCATCGAGGAAGGTTTCATCGCGCGCCTGCGCCCCGGCGACAACTTCCTCTTCGGCGGTCGCCTGCTGGAGCTGGTGCGGGTCGAGAACATGACCGCCTACGTCAGCCGCGCGACGGGCAAGAAGGCTGCCGTGCCACGCTGGAACGGCGGGCGCATGCCGCTATCCAGCGAGCTGGCCGATGCCGTGGTCGAGCAGCTCGGTGCTGCCTCGCGCGAGCAGTTCACCACCCCCGAAATGCGCCTGGTCGAACCGCTGCTTCGCGTCCAGATGGACTGGTCGGCGCTGCCCACCAAGACCACCTTGCTGGCCGAGGTGATGAAGTCCCGCGAAGGCTGGCACCTGTTCCTCTACCCCTTCGCCGGGCGCCATGTGCACCTGGGCCTGGCCAGCCTGCTGGCCTGGCGCATGGGCCAACGGCAGCCGCTGACCTTTTCCATCGCGGTCAACGACTATGGCTTCGAACTGCTTTCGGCCACCGAGGTGGACTGGCTGCACTGGCTGACGCCGGAGCTTTTCAGCGAAAACGACCTGCTGCACGACGTGCTCGCCAGCCTCAATGCCAGTGAGCTGGCGCGCCGTCGTTTTCGCGAGATCGCGCGCATCGCCGGGCTGGTATTTTCCGGCTACCCGGGTGCGCAGAAGAGCGCGCGTCAGCTGCAGGCTTCCAGTGGCCTGTTCTTCGATGTGTTCCGCCAGTACGATCCAGGCAATCTGCTGCTGACCCAGGCCGAGGAAGAGGTGCTGCGCCAGGAGCTGGAAGTCGAGCGCTTGCAGCAGACGTTGCAACGCCTGCAACAGCGCCGTCTGGACGTCCACCAGGTGCGGCGCGCGACCCCGCTGGCCTTTCCTCTGATGGTCGAGCGCTTTCGCGAAAGCATGACTTCGGAGAAGCTCGCCGACCGCATCCGCCGCATGGTGGCGGAGCTGGACAAGGCTGCTGGTCCCGGCGGCTACCAGCCCGAGCCACAATCGACGATCACCATCGAGCGCGACGCCCCGCGACCACGCAAGCCCCGCGCACGCAAGGACGGCACGCCGCGCACGAGGAAGGCCAAACCCGCCTGATGAACCGAGCCACAGGAAGAACCGACGGATCATGAACGCCTACCAGCCCATCGAACTGGCCGGCGCCACACTCTGGCTGCTGGCGGAAAAGGCGATCTACTGGCCCGCACAGCAGGCTCTGTTGGTGGCCGACATCCATTTTGGCAAGGCCGCAGCCTATCGTCGCCTCGGCCAGCCTGTGCCCCATGGCACCACCGATGCCAACCTGCGCCAGCTGGACGGCCTGCTGGCCCGCTACTGCTGCCGCCAGCTGATCTTTCTCGGCGACTTCCTGCACGCACCCGAATCCCATGCGCCGGCCACGCTTGCGCGCCTGGCCGAATGGCGCTCGCGCCATCCCCAGCTGGCCATCACACTGGTGCGCGGCAACCACGACCGCCGTGCAGGAGACCCGCCGGCCCAGCTCGGCATCGACGTAGTGAACGAGCCGCTGCTGCTCGGGCCGTACGCGCTGCAGCACGAGCCTCAGCCGCACCCCAGCCACCACGTGCTGGCGGGCCACGTTCACCCTGCCTTCGCGCTACAGGGTCGCGGGCGCCAGCGCCTGCGCCTGCCCTGCTTCTGCATCGGCGAACGACTCAGCCTGCTGCCAGCCTTCGGCAGCTTCACCGGCACGATGACGGTGGCAACCGAAGACAGCTGGCGAATCTATGTGGTGGGGGATGGAGAGGTGTGGCCGGTGGCGCACTCGGCGCCGGTCAGGCCTGGGATATACCGGTGATGGTGATGCCGTAGCGTTCGGCAAGGCGTGTGGCGGGAGTGTCCTCGAGATCGGGATCGTGCTCGTGCTCGCTTTCCTGATCCGGATAGAGCTCCTCCGCCTTGCGCGTCACCAGTTCGACCGCATCGTCGATGTCGGGCTGGTGTTCAGAGTCGATCTTCAGCATCGAAGTGTTGCCGTCTTTGTTGTACGCAATGATCCAGGTCGTCATGGAATGCCCCTCGCCTTAAAGAAACCCGTGTGAACGTAATAACGCCCATTTTGGTTTTTGTAAGTTTTTAGACCCATCAGGCGTCGGCAGTTCGGTCCCTCACCTCAAAGTTAGCAGCTTTAATTGCAGGACGAGGAACAACACTCCGGATGGCCATTCATCCGTGGTGTCCTTGTTCGACGAGAAGAATGAGTCCGACCCATGAGCGCCTCCCGTGCACATTCATCCGAGCCATCCGAGGATCAGCTGGTCGCCCTGCTGCGCCAGCATGCCGAGCCCCTGCCCGCCCTGGACGAGCCGCGCTTCGCCGACGCCTTCGAGCGCTACGCCGACGCCCGGGTCGTGCTGATCGGTGAGGCCAGCCATGGCACTTCCGAGTTCTATCGGGCCCGCGCCGCGATCACCCGGCGGCTGATCGAACAGCACGGGTTCTCCATCGTCGCGGTCGAGGCGGACTGGCCCGATGCCGCGCGCATCGACTGCCATTGTCGGCAGCGCGAGCCCGTCGCCTGGGCCGAAAATGCCTTCAAGCGCTTCCCGAGCTGGATGTGGCGCAACCGCGAGGTCGACGGCTTCGTGCGCTGGCTGCGTGAGCACAATGCGGCGCTAACCGCCGAGCAACGCGTCGAGTTTCGCGGCCTGGACGTCTACAGCCTCGGCAGCTCGATGCGCGAAGTGCTGGATTATCTCGATCGCACCGACCCGGCGGCCGCCGCCGCTGCCCGGCGGCGCTATGGTTGCCTGAGCCCCTGGCAGGAAGATCCGGCCGACTACGGCCGCAACGTCATGCTCGGCCAGCCTTCCTGCGAAAACGCCGTCATTGAACAACTCCAGGCTCTGCTCACCCAGCGCCTGGCGTACATCGACCAGGACGGCGAGCGCTTCTTCAATGCCGAACGCAACGCGCGGGTGGTGCTTGCCGCGGAGCACTACTATCGGGCGATGTACCGCGGCTCGACGGAGTCCTGGAATCTGCGCGACCGGCACATGTTCGATACGCTGCGTGCCCTGCTCGATCATCGCGGCGCGGATGCCAAGGCAGTGGTCTGGGCGCACAACTCGCACATCGGCAATGCCGCGGCGACCTCGATGGGCTGGGGTGGCGAATTCAATATCGGCGAACTCTGCCGCACGGCTTTCGGCCGCGACGCGGTGCTGATCGGCATGGCGACCGACCGCGGCGAGGTGGCCGCGGCGGACAACTGGGACGAGCCGATGCGGCGCAAGCAGGTCATCCCGTCGCGGCCCGACAGTTGGGAGCAGCTGTTCCTGCGGGCCGGCGTGCCGGCATCACTGACCGATTGGCGGGATGATCGGGGCAAGCTGCGCGAGGCACTCAGCCATCCACGACTGGAGCGCGCGATCGGCGTCATCTACCGTCCTCTGACGGAGCGGCAGAGTCATTACTTTCGCGCCATCCTGGCCGAGCAGTTCGACGCGCTGATCTGGCTGGAGCAGACGCAGGCGGTGACGCCCATCGGCCCGCAGGACATCGACGCGAGCGTCGTGCCGGATACCTACCCGTTCGGGGAGTAAGCCTGCGTCGCGGCACCGGAGCGCTGCGACGCAGTCATGCATGAAGAGACTAACAGCCGGCTTATGCCACCGGCGCGGGTGGTGGTTGATCCGGCACGGTGGGCTCACCAGGCTCAGATGGCTGGGTCGGCACTCCCGGCTCCTCCGGATCGCCCGGCACGCCGGCGGCGCGCCAGTACTGGCTGTCAGCATTGGGGATATAACGAAGCGATTGAGCGGGCATGATGTCCTCCACTGCATGCACCCGCGGCAGCGGGCAGGTCTGTAGTAGAGGGCCGGGCGAGGCGTTTCTATCCCTCCTTCCGTCGGAGGCCACGCCCACCCGCGGCGCTTACCACATCAGGTCGTCGGGAACCTGATAGGCGGCGTATGGATCGTCGGCATCCGGTTCTTCGGTGCGGATGTTGAGCTGCACCACGCGCTGCGGGTCACGCTCCTGGATCTTCAGTGCCGCTTCGCGCGGAATGACCTCGTAGCCGCCGCCGTGCCGCACGATGGCCAGCGAGCCACTGGCCAGCTTGTCACGCATCAGCTTGTTGACCGAAAGGCGCTTGACCTTCTTGTCGTCGACGAAATTGTAGTAGTCCTCAGTGGTCAGCTTCGGCAGGCGGCTGGTCTCGATCAGCTGTTTGATCTGCGCGGCGCGGGCCTTCTGCTCCGCCTTCTCCTGCTGCTGACGGTTGAGCTCCTGGTCGCGGGCGAGCTTCTCGGCCTGGGCCTGCAACGCGGCCTGGCGCTGGGAGTCGTCCTTCTCGACCTGCCCCTTTTTCTCCAGGCGCTGCTGCTTCTGCTTCTGCTTGACGGCCTGCTTGGCCTGCTTTTCGTTGACCAGCCCGGCTTTGAGCAGCTGGTCACGGAGGGAAAGACTCATGTTTCGGCTCGTCTTTTGGGTGAATTCAAATGGGCGCGGTGGCTGCGAATCCTCGCGGCGCCGAACGGCATTGTGGTGGATGCGCAAGACGACATCCACCTCTGCGCGCCGTCTTCAGCCGCAGGACGGCGACCGCTCGGCCTTCTTGGCTTCGCCCCAGAGGGCGTCCAGCTCTTCGAGGTCGCAATTCTCGATGGATCGTCCCGCGTCCCGCAAGGCCTGTTCGATGAAGCGGAAGCGCCGCTCGAACTTGCCGTTGGCCGCACGCAGGGCGTTTTCCGGATCGACCTTGAGGTGGCGCGCCAGGTTGACCACCACGAACAGCAGGTCGCCCAGCTCTTCGGCGATGGCCTGCGGATCGTTTTCGCTCATCGCCTCCAGCACTTCGTCCAGTTCTTCGCGCACCTTGTCGACCACCGGCAGCGCCTCGGGCCAGTCGAAGCCCACCTGGGCGGCGCGCTTCTGCAACTTCGCCGCGCGACTGAGCGCCGGCAATGCGCTGGGAACGTCATCGAGAAGAGACAGCTGCTCGGGCGCGGCGGCTTTCTCGGCGCGCTCCTCGGCCTTGATCTCCTCCCAGCGCCGCTTGATCGCCGCCTCGTCGAGCCGCGGCAGTTCCGGCGAGCCGTACAGGTCACCATCCGGAAAGACATGCGGGTGTCGGCGCACCAGCTTGCGGGTAATGGCATCGACCACCGTGGCGAAGTCGAAGCGCCCCTCCTCCCGGGCCAATTGGCTGTAGTAGACGACCTGGAACAGCAGATCGCCCAGCTCGCCAGGCAGATGCTCGAAGTCGCCACTTTCGATGGCATCGGCCACTTCGTAGGCCTCCTCCAGCGTGTGCGGGACGATACTCGCGTAGTCCTGTTGCAGGTCCCAGGGGCACCCGTGCTGCGGATCGCGCAGCCGGGCCATCAGGTGCAGCAGGTCGGGGAGTTGATACATGGGATTCCTCAAGGAGACTTGGCTGTCGACGGTCGCTCAGCACCGAGCGCCGCGAGCGAAGAGCCGGCTAGGCGAACGCCTACCGAAAAAGCGGAGTTGGCTGGTGCCAATGCGCATTTTTCGGTAGGCCTTCAACTACGCCGGATCGAGCGCAGCCGTTCGGAATGATCAGGAAGCGCGCTGACGCTTGGCCTCGATGATATTCGGCAGCTGCGAAATACGGCTGAGCAGGCGACCCAGGGCATTCAACCCCGGGATCTCGATGGTCAGCGTCATCTGTGCGGTGCTGTCTTCCTTGTTCGAACGGGTGTTCATCGACAGCACGTTGATGCGTTCGTTGAGCAGCATCTGCGAGATATCACGCAGCAGACCGGCACGGTCGTACGCGCGGATCATGATCTCGACCGGATAGGTCTTCTCCGGCACCGGTCCCCAGCTGACCTGGATGATCCGCTCCGGCTCGCGACCGGCCAGCTGCAGCACCGATGGGCAGTCCTGGCGGTGGATGCTGACACCGCGGCCCTGAGTGATGTAGCCGACGATCGGGTCGCCCGGCAGCGGCTGGCAGCAGCCGGCCATCTGCGTCAGCAGGTTGCCGACGCCCTGGATCTGCACATCGCCACGCTTGCCGGGCTTGTGTGGCGCGGAACGCCGCGGGATCAGCTCCAGCTGATCGTAACCGCGCTCCGGCTCGACCAGCTGCTGGGCCATGTTGACCAGATGCGCCAGGCGCAGGTCGCCGGCACCAAGGGCGGCGAACATGTCCTCGGCGTTCTTCAGGTTGGCCTTCTCGGCCAGCTTGTCGAAATCCACCGGCGGCAGGTCCAGGCGGCTCAGCTCGCGTTCCAGCAGCGCCTTGCCGGCGGCGACGTTCTGGTCGCGCGCCTGCAGCTTGAACCAGTGAACGATCTTTGCCCGCGAACGTGACGTGGTGATGTAACCCAGGTTGGGGTTCAGCCAGTCGCGGCTCGGCGAGCCGTGCTTGCTGGTGATGATCTCCACCTGCTCACCGGTCTGCAGGCTGTAGTTGAGCGGCACGATGCGGCCGTTGACCTTCGCCCCGCGGCAGTTGTGGCCGATCTCGGTGTGCACCCGGTAGGCGAAATCCAGCGGTGTCGCGCCCTTGGGCAAGTCGATGGCATGGCCATCCGGAGTGAACACATAGACGCGATCAGGCTCGATGTCGACGCGCAACTGGTCGGCCAGGCCGCCGATGTCGCCCAGCTCTTCGTGCCATTCGAGCACCTGACGCAGCCAGGCGATCTTTTCCTCGTAGTGGTCCGAACCGGAATTGACGTCGGTGCCCTTGTAGCGCCAGTGCGCGCAGACCCCCAGTTCGGCCTCCTCATGCATGGCGTGGGTACGGATCTGCACCTCCAGCACCTTGCCCTCGGGGCCGATCACCGCGGTATGCAGCGAGCGATAGCCATTCTCCTTGGGGTTGGCGATGTAATCGTCGAATTCCTTGGGAATGTGCCGCCACAGGGTGTGCACGATACCCAGCGCGGTGTAGCAGTCTCGCACTTCCGGAACCAGCACGCGAACGGCGCGAACGTCGTAGATCTGGCTGAACTGCAGGCCCTTCTTCTGCATTTTTCGCCAGATGGAATAGATGTGCTTGGCGCGTCCGTCGATTTCAGGCTGGATGCCGGCCGCGGTCAGTTCGTCCTTGAGCTGCTGGACGACATTGGTGATGTACTGCTCGCGGTCGAGCCGACGCTCGTGCAGCAGCTGGGCGATCTGCTTGTACTGCTCGGGCTCGAGGTAGCGGAAGGACAGATCCTCCAGCTCCCACTTGATGTGGCCGATGCCCAGGCGGTGGGCCAGCGGTGCGTAGATGTCGAAGACCTCGCGGGCGACACGCTGGCGCTTCTCGTCGTCGGCCAGCTTCACCGCACGGATGGCGCAGGTGCGCTCGGCCAGCTTGATCAGCGCGACGCGGACGTCGTCGACCATGGCCACCAGCATCTTGCGCAGGTTTTCCACCTGCGCTTGGGACCCGAGCACCAGCGATTCGCGCGGGTTGAGGCTGGCGCTGATCGCCGCCATGCGCAGCACACCTTCGATGAGCTTGGCCACCACCGGCCCGAAGCGCTGGTGCACATCGGCCAGCTGAATCTTGCCCTCACGCACGCCGCGGTAGATGACCGCAGCGACCAGGCTGTCCTGATCCAGTTTGAGGTCAGCGAGGATCTCGGCGATCTCCAGGCCGATCTGATAGCTGGAGGTGCCTTCGCTCCAGAGATTCTGCGCGGCATTGGCCTGCTGTTCCGCTTCGCGGGCGAACTCGCAGGCCTCCTTCAGCGCCGCACGGTCGAGTGCCGGGTCCATCCCCAACACATGATCGAGCCAGCCATCCAGGTTGATGCTGCCGTCCGTATTGATCGGCTGAACCGCTCTGACCTGTACCATCTACCTTCCCTTCTGCGCAGCATCTGCGCCATGAACGCCGGCATTCTGCGTGCCGGTCGGTTGAACCACAGGCCAGTCGCCTGCCAAAAAATACTGCGCCGAGCGTCAATCCCGCTCGAACAACGCCATGGCCTCGGCGTGGGCCGTCTGCGGGAACATGTCCAGCAGCCCGGCACGCTTGAGGCGAAAGCCCTGGCTGGCCAACTCGCGCGCATCGCGCGCCAGGGTGGCCGGATTGCATGAAACATAGACCACGCGGCGCGCCTGGAGCTGCGTCATCTGCCGGACGATTTCCAGCGCACCGTCACGGGGCGGATCAAGTAGCACGGCATCGAACCCGCTGCGCGCCCAGGGTGCGTCGGCAAGCGGCTTCGACAAGTCCGCCCGATAAAAGTGCACCTGTTCGAGGCCGTTGCGCTGCGCGTTGTCCTGCGCCCGCGCCACCATCGCCTCGACACCTTCCACCCCCACCACCTGCGCGCCCTGACGCCCCAGCGGCAGGCTGAAATTGCCCAGCCCGCAGAACAGGTCCAGCACCCGCTCCCCCGCGCTGGCGCCCAACCAGCTCAGCGCCTGGGCGACCATCGCCTCATTCACCGGCGCATTGACCTGGACGAAATCCCCCGGCCGCCAGGCCAACTCCAGGTCCCAGGCCTCAAGACGGTAGCCCAGCGCCTGCCCGGGCACATCGGCTTGCGGCTCGCCCTCGCCCTGCAACCAGAGCTGTGCCTGATGCGCGCGGGTAAAGGTCCGCAGGCGCGCCAGGTCGATCTCCGGCAGCGGCGCGGTATGGCGGATCAGCACGGCCTCGGCGGTGCCGCTGAACAGCTCCACATGGCCGATGGCCTGCGGCTTTGTCAGTCCGTGCAAGGCCTCGAGCAACCCCGGCAGCAGCGTCTGCAAGGGCTGTACCAGAACCGGGCACTGGTCGATGGCGACGATGTCCTGGCTGGCCGTGGAACGAAAGCCCACCTCCAGGCGCTTGTCCCTGGTGTGCCAGCGCACCGCCAGCCGGGCTCGACGTCGATAGCCGAAAGCCGGACCGGTCAGCGGCTCGGCCCAGCGTTCCGGCTTGAGCTCGGCCAGGCGAGCGAGCTGCTCGCCCAGGGTGCGTTGCTTGAGTGCCAGCTGATCGTCGATGGCGGCATGCTGCAGGGTGCAGCCGCCACAACGGCGAGCGAAGGGGCATGGCTCGTGCTGGCGCACCGCACTGGGTTCGAACACCCGCTCACAGCGGGCATCGACGATCTGGCTGCGCGCGTTCAACACGCGCGCTTCGACGGTTTCACCAGGCAATGCGCCTTCTACGAACCAGGTGCGCCCCTCGACGAAGGCGATGCCACGGCCGTCATGGGCGAGCCGCTCGATGCTCAGCCGTTGCTTCTTGCCAACCGGCACCTGGGGCTTGCGCTCGCCGCCGCTGGGTTGAAAGCGCAGAGCGCCGCTACGTTTGGCCATCAGCGGCCCCCTGCTTTATGGGAATGCCGGCCAGCAAGCCGTTCAATTGGGTGCGTCATAAACGCCGGTCGACAGATAGCGGTCACCGCGATCGCAGATGATCGCCACGATCACCGCATTCTCCACTTCCTGCGACAGACGCAGAGCCGCGGCCACCGCGCCGCCGGAGGACACACCGCAGAAGATGCCCTCCTCGCGCGCCAGGCGGCGCATGGTCTGCTCGGCCTCGTCCTGGGACATGTCGACGACGCGATCGACCCGCTCGGCCTGATAGATCTTCGGCAGGTATTCCTGGGGCCAACGGCGGATGCCGGGGATCGCCGCGCCTTCCATCGGCTGCAAGCCGACGATCTGCACCGCCGGGTTCTGCTCCTTGAGGTAGCGGGACACGCCCATGATGGTGCCGGTGGTGCCCATCGAGCTGACGAAATGGGTGATACCGCCAGCGGTCTGCTGCCAGATCTCCGGGCCGGTGCTGCTGTAGTGGGCTTCCGGGTTGTCGCCGTTGGCGAACTGATCGAGCACCTTGCCGCGCCCCTCGGCCTGCATCTGCAGCGCCAGGTCGCGGGCGCCTTCCATGCCCTGCTCCTTTGTCACCAGGATCAGCTCGGCGCCATAGGCGGTCATCGCCGCCTTGCGCTCGGCGCTGGAGTTGTCCGGCATGATCAGGATCATCCGATAGCCCTTGATCGCGGCCGCCATGGCCAGGGCGATACCGGTGTTGCCGGAGGTCGCCTCGATCAGCGTATCGCCCGGCTGGATATCACCGCGCAGCTCCGCCCGGTTGATCATCGACAGTGCCGGGCGGTCCTTGACCGAGCCGGCCGGGTTGTTGCCCTCGAGCTTGACCAGGATGGTGTTGCTGGTCTTACCCGGCATCCGCTGCAGGCGAACCAGCGGGGTGTTGCCGATGCAGTCGGCAATGGTCGGATAGTGTGTAGTCATGGCGTCGCACGGCATCTGAGAAGGTCGACATGATACCGGCAACACTCGACGACGGGCAGACGTATCGGCCACGCGGCGTCGCGCCCGCAACAGACGAACCCGCTCAGGGTCGCGCCAGGATCTTCGGCGCCGCCTCGATGATCTGCCGTGACAGGTGTTCCATTCGCGGCGATTGCACCTTCCAGGTATGCCAGTAGAGCGCGATCTCCAGCGGTTCGTCGGCGGCCAGATCGACCACCTCGCCAGCGCGTAGCGCCTCGTGCAGCAACAGTTCGGGAACCATGCCGTAGCCCAGGCCGTAGCGGATTGCGCTGAAGTGGGGCTCGGCACCCGGTACGTAATGACAGGGATAGGCACCTTCGGGCAGGCCGAAGCGACGCAGCAGGAACGACGACTGCAGGGTGTCCTTGCGCGTGTAGGCCACCACCGGCGCCTTGCGCGCGGCGTTGCGGGTCAGCCCGTTGGCGAAGTGCTTCTGGCGAAACTCGCTGGAGGCCACCAGGCGGTAGCGCATGCTGCCCAGCGGGCTGGCGCTGCAGCCGCGCATCGGTTTGGGCTCGGTGCTGATGCAGCCGATCGCCAGGCCGGTCTCCAGCAGGCTGTAGGTGTGATCCTGGTCCTCCACCGTCAGGTCCAGCAGCACCCGCTCGCGGATCAGCACCTCGGCGAGGGCCGGGAAGAACCAGGTACCCAGGCTGTCGGCATTGAGCGCCGCGACCACCACCAGCGGGGCATCGCTGCGTTCGGCCAGATCGGCCAGCAGGTCGGCTTCCAGCAACGAGGCACGTTTGAGGTACTGCAGCAGACGCTGCCCAGTTTCGGTGGGCCGACATGGCCGGCTGCGCACCACCAGCGCGCTGCCGAGCGCGCTCTCCAGCGCGCGAACCCGCTGCGAGATGGCCGGCGGGGTCAGGTGCAGACGCTGCGCTGCCTGCTCGAAGCTGCCGGTACGGATGACGCTGCGAAACGCCTCGGTCTGCTTTGGGTCGAGATTCATGCCGTCCGCCAGATAAGAACATGTTTGTATGGCCTAAAAATACTTAGCTACGACAAATAACGCCATGCTTGCCCCATAATCGCGCACATCGAGCTGCCCAGCCCCAACCGCGGGCAGCGTAGCCTCGGAGAGTCGTCGTGGAACTGCTGCACACCATCTACCTTATCGCCATCACGGCTGAAGCCATGTCCGGAGCCATCATGGGCATGCGCCGCGGCATGGACCTGTTCGGCATCTGCCTGCTCGGTACGGTGACGGCACTGGGTGGCGGGACGGCGCGCGACGTACTGCTCGGCCACTACCCGGTCGGCTGGATCGCCCACCCGGAGTACCTCACCTTCACCATCGGCGCGGCGATCGTCACCGGCTTCATCGCGCGCCACCTGCATCACCTGCGCATGGTCTTCCTGCTGGTGGACGGTCTGGGCCTGGTGGCATTCACCGTGATCGGCTGCGATGTCGCCATGGGCATGGGCGCGCATCCGTCCATCGTGGTACTGGCCGGCGTGATCACCGGCATCTTCGGCGGCCTGATGCGCGACGTGCTCTGCAACCAGGTGCCGATGGTGCTGCAACGCGAGCTGTATGCCACCGTGGCGCTGTTCACCGGGGTGTTCTATGTCGGCATGCTCTGGCTGGAGATCAACACCACCCTGGCCACCCTCGCCGCGCTGGGCAGTGGCTTCCTGTTCCGCGTGCTGGCGATGACTTTCAGCTGGAAGCTGCCGGACTTCAACGGCAAGGACATCCGCGGCCTGGAATGATCGAAGGTGCGGCGACCGGGCTTGATCGCACCAGCAGATTCGCCACGTCCGAGCCGCTACACTAGCGCGCTCGCAATCCCGGATCGGTGAATGGATGTGCTGAAAGACCTAGGAATTCGTGGCCGCGTGCTGATGCTTACGCTGCTGCCCAGCACCCTGCTGGCAGTGGTACTCGGCGCCTACTTCACCTGGATGCAATTGTCGGAAATGCGCCTCCAGCTCGACGAGCGTGGCCAACTGATTGCCGAGCAGCTCGCGCCGCTGGCCGCCCCGGCGATGAACCTGGGCTACGACAAACGCCTGCAGCGCATTCTGACCCAGGTGCTGGACCAGGCCGACGTTCGCGCAGTGACCATCCTCGACCCCGAGCGCGTGCAGCGGGTGCATGCCGGGCCGCGCATGCTGACCCCGCCACCACCGGGCGATCCGGAAGGGCTGACCCGCGTCAGCAGCATGGACCATACGCGCATCCTGATGCCGGTGCTCAGCCGTCACCTCAACCTAGCCGACGAAGCCCGCGGGCCGGAAGAAAAGCTCATCGGCTGGCTGGAGCTGGAACTGTCACACCACAACACCCTGCTGCGCGGCTATCGCAGCCTGCTGACCAGCCTGTTCCTGGTCGGCACGGGGCTGATCATCACCGCGCTGCTCGCGCTGCGCATGAGCCGCGCCATCAGCCTGCCGCTGCAGCGCGTCAAGGCCGCGGTCGCCCAGCTCAAGGACGGCCATCTGGAAACCCGCCTGCCGCCGTTGGGCAGCCATGAAATGGATGAGCTGGCGTCCGGCATCAACCGCATGGCCGAGGCGCTGCTCAGCGCCCGCGAAGAACTGCAGCAGAGCATCGACCAGGCCACCGAGGACGTGCAGCAGAATCTCGAAACCATCGAGATCCAGAACATCGAGCTGGACCTGGCACGCAAGGAGGCGCTGGAGGCCAGCCGTATCAAGTCCGAGTTCCTGGCCAACATGAGCCACGAGATTCGCACCCCTCTCAATGGCATCCTCGGCTTCACCCAGCTGCTGCAGAAGAGCGACCTGACGCCGCGCCAGCAGGACTACCTGGGCACCATCGAGAAATCCGCCGACAGCCTGCTCGGGATCATCAACGAGATTCTCGACTTCTCCAAGATCGAGGCCGGCAAGCTGGTGCTGGATACCATTCCGTTCAACCTGCGCGACCTGATCGAGGACACCCTGACCATCCTCGCACCGGCGGCGCATACCAAGCAGCTGGAGCTGGTCAGCCTGGTCTATCGCGACACGCCGCTGTCGCTGGTCGGCGACCCGCTGCGCCTCAAGCAGGTGCTGACCAACCTGATCAGCAACGCCATCAAGTTCACCAACGAAGGCACCATCGCCGTGCGCGCCATGGTCGAGGACGACAATGCCGAGCGCGCCCAGCTGCGCATCAGCGTGCAGGACACCGGCATCGGCCTGACCGATCAGGACCTGCGCGCGCTGTTCCAGGCCTTCAGCCAGGCGGACAACTCCATGTCGCGCCAGCCCGGCGGCACCGGCCTCGGCCTGGTCATCTCCAAGCGGCTTATCGAGCAGATGGGTGGCGAGATCGGTGTCGACAGCATCCCGGACGAGGGCTCCGAGTTCTGGATCAGCCTCAGCCTGCCCAAGGCCCGCGATGATGCCGAAGACCTGCCCCACCCCGCCCTCCAGGGACGCCGTATCGCCCTGCTGGAGCAGCACCCACTGGCTCGTCAGGCCCTGCAGCACCAGCTGCACAGCCTTGGCCTCGAGGTGCAGACCTTCGACACGCTCGACCAGATGCAGAGCACCATCAGCGCCCGCCGCCAGAGCAGTGAACTGATCGATCTGGCCGTGCTCGGTGTTACCAACCGAGAGATCGAGCCGCAGGCGCTCAGCCGCCGACTGGCGGAGATCGAGGCGCTCGGCTGCAAATGCGTGGTTCTCTGCCCGACTACCGAACAGGCCAGCTATCACGATGCGCTGCCCGAAGCGCACAGCTACACCCAGCTGCAGGGCAAGCCGGCCTGCACACGCAAGCTGCAGCGCGTGCTGGTGGAGCTGGTGCGGCCCAACCAGGCCTACGCCGAGCCCGCCGCTGCCGCGCCCAGCCGCGCCGCCCAGGTGCTCTGCGTCGACGACAATCCGGCCAACCTCCTGCTGGTCAAGACTCTGCTCGGCGACATGGGTGCCGACGTGGTGGCGGTGGACAACGGCCCTGCCGCGCTGGAGGCGGTCAAGCAACACAGCTTCGATCTGGTATTGATGGACGTGCAGATGCCGGGCATGGACGGTCGCCAGACCACCGAAGCCATTCGCCAATGGGAGCAGGCCAGCAGCAGCACGCCGCTGCCGATCGTCGCGTTGACCGCCCATGCCCTGGCCAACGAGAAGCGCTCGCTGCTGCAGAGCGGCCTCGACGACTACCTGACCAAGCCCATCAGCGATCGCCAGCTGGCGCAGGTCGTGCTCAAGTGGACCGGCCTGGCCCTGCGCAGTCAGCCGCAGCGCATCGCCGAGGCATCGCCAACAGCGGAGCAGAGCCTCAAGGTGCTCGATCAAGAGGAAGGTCTGCGCCTGGCCGCGGGCAAGGCAGACCTCGCAGACGACATGCTCGGCATGCTGCTGCAGTCGCTGGAAGGCGATCGCCGCACGATCCGCGAGGCGCGACTGGCCGGTGACCGCCAGGCTCTGATCGAGCGTGTGCACCGCCTGCATGGCGCGACGCGCTATTGCGGCGTCCCGCAGCTGCGCAACGCCTGTCAGCAGAGCGAAACGTTGCTCAAGCAGAACCATCCGGACAGCGAGGCGGCGCTGGATGAACTCGACGCTGCCATCGGCCGGCTGGAGCAGGAAATCCACGCCAACGGCTGACCGACCGGGCCGGGCATTGCCCGGCCCTTCTCCTTTCGCGCCGCCCCTGACCGATCAGGAACCACGATGAACGATCACCCCGCCCAAGACGCCTTCCAGCACGCCGAGCTCGACTGGGACGAGAACGGCCTGCCGCAGTCCCGCCACTATGGCGATGTGTATTTCTCCCGCGCCAGCGGGCTGGCCGAGACCGAGCACGTATTCCTGGCGCAGAACGATCTGCTCCGCCGCTTCGCCGCCATGCAGCCCGACGAGTGCCTGGTCATCGGTGAAACCGGCTTCGGCACAGGACTGAATTTCCTCTGCGCCTGGCAACTGTTCGAACGCAGCGCCAGTGCCCGGGCGCGGCTGCATTTCGTAAGCGTCGAAAAGCACCCGCTGACCTTCGCCGACATGCAGCGCGCGCTGGCCCTGTGGCCGGAGCTGCAGGCCCAGGCCGAGCAACTGCTCGAACAATACGTCGCGCTCAATCCGGGCTATCAGCGCCTGGTCTTCGCTGGCGGGCGAGTGGTGCTGACACTGCTGATCGGCGACGTGCTGGAATGTCTGCCCAGCCTGGACGCACGCATCGATGCATGGTTTCTCGACGGCTTCGCGCCGGCGAAGAATCCGCAGATGTGGCAACCGGCACTGTTCAGCGAAATGGCCCGGCTATCTGCACCGGGCGCCACCCTGGGCACCTTTACCAGCGCCGGTTTCGTGCGTCGCGGTCTGATCGAGGCTGGCTTCGACATGCAGCGTGTGCCGGGATACGGTCACAAGCGCGAAATCCTGCGCGGCCGCCTGCAATCGAGCACTGTGCAGGTGGCCGACAAGCCCTGGTTCGCCCGGCCAGGCCGTACCGTCCGCGAACGCCGCGCCGTGGTGATCGGCGCCGGCCTGGCCGGTTGCGCCACGGCTGCCGCGCTGGCCGCCCGTGGCTGGCGGGTCAGCGTTCTGGAGCGCCATGCCGACGCCGCGCAGGAGGGCTCCGGCAATCCGCAGGGGGTGCTCTACCTCAAGCTGTCGGCTCACGGCACCGCGCTGTCGAAGCTGGTGGTCGGTGGCTTCAGCTATACCCGCCGACTGCTCGGCCACCTGCAGCAGGGCCAGGACTGGCAAGCCTGTGGTGTGCTGCAGCTGATCTACGACGACAAGGAACGCCAACGCCAGGCTGAGCTGGCGGAGGCTTTTCCGCCCTCACTGGTTCATCCGCTCGAACGCGACGCCGCCGAAGCACTGGCCGGCGTGGCCCTGACCGAAGGTGGCTTGTTCTATCCCGATGCTGGCTGGGCCCATCCACCCGCGCTGTGCCGCTGGCTGCTGCAGCGACCGGGTATCGAGCTGCTGCGGCATCGGGAGGCCCTCGATCTGCGCCGCCACGGTGAGGCCTGGCAGGTCCTCGGCGGCGAGGGCGTGCTGGCCGAGGCGCCGGTCGTGGTGCTCGCTGGCGCAGCCGATGCGGTGCGCTTCGAGCAGAGCGCCTGGCTACCGCTCAAACGCATCCGCGGGCAGATCTCTGCCCTCCCCGCCACGGCCCGCAGCAGCCAGTTGCGCACCGTGCTGTGCGCCAAGGGCTACGTTGCACCGCCACGAGACGGCACCCATACCCTGGGGGCGAGCTTCAATTTCCAGCAGACCGACGACGCCCCCAGTGTCGCCGAGCACCAGGCGAACCTGGAGATGCTCGAGCAGATCTCGACTGACCTCTACCAACGCCTGCAGGCCGATCCGCAGCGCACCGAAGCCCTGCAGGGCCGCGTCGCGTTCCGGTGCACCAGCCCGGACTACCTGCCGCTGATCGGGCCGCTGGCCGACCCGCAGCGCTTCGCCGAAACCTACGCGGCGCTGGCCAGGAACGCGCGGCAGTCCGTGCAGGCCGTCTGCCCCTGGCTGGACGGCCTCTATGTGAACACCGCCCACGGCTCGCGCGGCATGATCAGCGCGCCGCTGTCCGGCGAGCTGCTTGCAGCCTGGCTGGATGACGAGCCGCTACCATTGCCACGGGAAGTGGCAGAAGCCTGCCATCCCAACCGCTTCCTGCTACGCAAGCTGATTCGCGGCACCTGAACGAGCAGACAGCGCAAGCCGTCACCCTGCCGGTGACGGCTTGCATCGAGGCGCGCGCCGAAAGATACTCCCCCCACTATACAAAGCAACCGGCGTAGGTCTCATAAAAACCCTGTCTCTGCTCGCTCTCGGCTTGTTTTCCCTCAGCACCCAAGCGGCCCCTGCGGCCGATCCGGAGCAACTGCGCGTCGAGGCCGTCGGCCTGATCGCCCCGTTCCAGCAACAGCTGCTCGGCACCGTCAAACAGGCGATGGCCGATGGCGGCCCGGCGCAGGCGGTCGAAGCCTGTCAGTCCCTGGCGCCGAGCATTGCCGCCCAGCACAGCCAGGCGCCCTGGACCGTCGGCCGCACCGCCCTCAAATTGCGCAATCCGGACAACGCACCGGATGCCTGGGAGCGTCGTGTGCTGGAGCAGTTCGCCCAGCGCGCCGCTGCCGGTGAGCCTGTTCAACAGCTCAGCCATGGCGAAGTGGTTGCCGGCGAATATCGCTACATGCAGGCAATCGGTACCGCCGAGGCCTGCCTGGGTTGCCATGGCGAGAACATCAAACCGGAACTGTTGCAGCTGCTCGACAAGCACTACCCGCAGGACCAGGCGCGCGGCTTCCGCGAAGGCGATCTGCGTGGCGCATTCACCCTGAGCCGTGCCCTGGCGCCCTGATAGGCTTTACACTCCTCGGACGGTCGCGCACCGCCACGGCCCGTCATCCTCGTTGGGAACGCTCATCAAAACGGACGTACCAACGATGGAGACGAGCGCTCACGATGGAGTATTCATGCAGCCAGATACCACCCCCCGCATTGCTTCTCTTTCGGCCGCTTGCGCCTGATGGATGTACTGCTGCTCGAAGCGCTGGGCATCGGCCTGATCCTCGGGCTGCTGCTCGGCCTGACCGGTGCCGGCGGCTCTCTGGTGGCGCTGCCGCTGCTGCTAAGCCTGCACCTGCCGCTGCGCGATGCCATCGGCGTCAGCCTCGGCGCAGTGGCGATGTCTGCGCTCATCGGCGCCATTCCGCGGGCGCGGCTGGGCCAGGTGGCCTGGCGCCCGGTGGTGTTGCTGGCGCTCTGCGGCCTGCCCGGCAATGCCGCCGGCCAATGGCTGGGCCAGTTCATTCCCGAGCGCGCACTGATCATCGGCTTTTGCCTCTTGGTGCTCTGGTCGGCCTGGCGGATGTGGCGCGGTGCCAGCCTGCCGGCCAAGGAAAACGCCGAGGACCGCTACCCGGCACTGCTCGGCATAGGCCTGGGTGTCGGTCTGTTGTCGGGCCTGATGGGTGTCGGGGGCGGCTTCCTCATCGTCCCGGCACTGCTCTGGTTCACCTCGTTGTCGCTGCTCAGCGCGATGGCGACATCCATGGCCGTGATCGCTGTCGTCAGCGGCGGCGGCTTTCTGCTCTACCTGACCGATGCCGAGCCGCCGCTGGCATTGCTGGGAGGGCTGGCCCTGGGTGGCGCGTTCGGCGTGCTGTCCGGCAATCGCCTCGCGCAGTACCTCAACAGCAGCCTCCTGCAACGGCTGTTCGCACTGATGTTGGTGCTCGTCAGCCTGTCGTTGGGGATACAGAAGCTGCTGCTGGGCCATTGAGTTCGGCCCTAGCGCGGTTCATCCCAGAACGGCCGGCTGGCCTCCCACTCGATGTCGGCACGACTGCGGCCGATGTCCTTGAGCATCTCGTCGCTCAGACTGGCCAGCTGCCGCCGCTGCCGTGCCAGCTCGTGCCAGCGCCGCAGCTTCAACCAGCCCTGCTTCAGCAACGCAGGTCCGGCAATCCGAGCGGCTTCGGGTAGATGAAGCCTGTGCGAAACGATCTTCTGCATATTCATCACGACGCCCTCCGGTTTGGATTGGCGCCAGTCTCGCGCGGCGATTATGATCAATCCAACGAATGCTTCTGATGCCTTGCATCTTGGGGATTGATGAATGGCGAGCTACCCGAACATCGACACCGAACTGCTGCGCAGCTTCGTCGCCATCGCCGATCACGGCGGTTTCACTCGCGCCGCCGCAGCGGTCAACCGCACTCAGTCGGCGGTCAGCATGCAGATGAAGCGTCTGGAGGAGGACGTCCTGGAGCGTCCGCTGTTCGAACGCAGCGGCCGTCAGGTCAGATTGACTGCCGAGGGGCAGATCCTGCTGGGCTACGCCCGGCGCATCCTCAAGCTGCATGGCGAGGTGATGACCACGCTGCGCCAGCCGCACATGGTTGGTGCCGTTCGCATCGGCACGCGGACGACTACGTCATGCGCTTCCTGCCGGGCATCCTGGCGCGCTTTGCCCAGGCCTTTCCCCTGGTCCAGGTAGAGGTGCACTGCGAGCCGTCGAGCCAGCTGCTGCAGCGCCGCGACCTGGACCTGAGCATCGTCACCCGTGAGCCAGGCACCGAAATCGGCCAACTGTTGCGTCAGGAGCACGTGGTCTGGGCGGCCGCGTCCGGCTTCAATCTCGATGACAACCGCCCGCTGCCGCTTGCGACTTTCAACACCGACTGCTTCTGCCGGGCCTGGGTCTACAATGCGCTGGATGCCCGCGAAATCGACTACCGGATCGCCTACAGCAGCCCCAGTCTCGCCGCGATAATGGCCATCGTCGGCGCCGGGCTGGCACTGACGGCGCAGCTGCAGAGTCTGATCCCGGCTGAGCTGAATATCCTTGGCGAGGCGGACGGGCTGCCCGGCTTGCCGCAAACCAGCATCGTGCTATTGCGCAATCCGCAACGGCATTCACCGGTCAGCGAGACCCTGGCCGGCTATATCGTCGACGGTTTCCGGCTGTAGTTGCGACGACTTAAACGCCGGCGGCCAGCTGGTCGAACACCTCCGGTACCAGAGCAGCCTCGCCCTTTTCCGCCAGGCGTTGGCGCCGGTCCTGCTCAGCAGGCGAGTCGAGAATCGCCAGCAGGCGCGAGCCACGCTCGGTGAGAACGAAATTCTCACCGTTCCCGCCCTGCTCTTCGGGGCGACTGGCGATGAACCCTCCCTCGAACAACAGGCTCTCGTAGTCGGCCGCCTCGGCACGCAGGCTGTCCAGATTGGGCATGGACTTGCCTTCGCTCTCCAGCTGCGCGGCATGCTCCTCGGCATAGCGACGTGGTTTGAATGTATCGTTCGCGCTGTCCTGCACTTCATGCAGCAAGCGCTGGATCAGGTCCCATTTGTAGCTCATGGCCATTCTCCCGTAGCAGGTATTCCGCCCCGTAGACAGGGCGCCTGTACATACCGACCGCTTTCGCTGGCCGCCGGTTCGCGCTGAACTAAAGCGGCTGGGCGGCAATCCACCTTTAGGAACGACTGAGCGAGGACACAGCCATGAAACTGCTGACGATTACGTTGACCGCCGCCCTGCTGGCCGCACCGACCGCCCATGCGGCCTGCACGCCGGACGAGGTCAATGCCAAGGCGGAACAGCTGGCCGAACGGGTCAATCAGCTCACCAAGAGCAACCCGGCCCGGGCAGAAGAGATCAACGAGGAGATTCGACAGATGGACGCCAAGCGCAGCGCCGATCAGCTTGGCAACGAGTGCGAAGCCTATGACAAACGCCTGCAGCAGATCGAGCAAGCGGAGCGCGAGGCCGACATTCCGCCGGCCGACGCGCAACGCTAGGGCGAATCAGCCGAGTGTCACTCGGCCGTCGGCTTCTTGCGCTTGAGCGGTGCCATGCCGTCCTGGCTGACTACAGGTGACGGCGTCTCCCGCTTGGCGCCGTTCGGGCGCTTGCCGGCAGGCTTGGACTTCTTCTCTACGCCCTTTTTCTTGTCGATCTTTTTCTTCTTGCTGCCAGCGGCCTTGCCCGAAGCCTTGAGGTTCTTCGGCCCCTGATAGGTGCCTTTCAGCCCCTTGATCACCCGCTTCTCGAAGCGCTGCTTGAGGTAGCGCTCGATGCTCGACATCAGGTTCCAGTCGTTATGGCAGATCAGCGAGATCGCCAGGCCCTCGGCGCCGGCGCGTCCAGTACGGCCGATGCGGTGCACGTACTCGTCACCCGAACGCGGCATGTCGAAGTTGATCACCAGGTCCATGCCCTCGATATCCAGGCCGCGCGCAGCCACATCGGTGGCCACCAGCACCTTCACACCGCCCTGTTTGAGCCGCTCGATGGCGAGCTTGCGCTCCTTCTGGTCCTTCTCCCCGTGCAACACGAAGACCTTGATGTCACCTGCCACCAGATGACCGTACAGACGATCGGCCTGGGCGCGGGTGTTGGTGAAGATGACCGCCTTCTGATAGGTCTCGTTGGCCAGCAGCCAATGCACCAACTTTTCCTTATGCGCCGGATCGTCGGCGGTGATGATCTGCTGCCGGGTCGACTCGTTCAGCTCGCTGACGCGGTTGAGCTGAAGGTGCAGCGGATCATTCAGCACCTTGGCGACCATCTCGCGCAGCCCGGCGCCCCCACTGGTGGCAGAGAACAGCAGCGTCTGCTGACGCTTTTCGCATTCGCCTACCAGACGCTGCATGTCTTCGGCAAAACCCATGTCGAGCATGCGATCAGCCTCGTCGATCACCAGAACCTCGACATCCTTGAGGATCAGGTTGCCCGCGTTCAGATGCTCGATCAGCCGGCCCGGCGTGCCGATCAGCACGTCCGGCACCTTGCGCAGCATCGCGGCCTGGACCTTGAAGTCCTCACCACCGGTGATCAGGCCGGACTTGATGAAGGTGAACTGCGAGAAGCGCTCGACTTCCTTGAGGGTCTGCTGGGCCAGTTCGCGGGTCGGCAACAGGATCAGCGCGCGCACGTCGACCCGCGGCTGGGCATCGCCGATCAGACGGTTGAGCATCGGCAGCACGAACGCAGCCGTCTTGCCACTGCCGGTCTGGGCCGTTACACGCAGATCGCGCCCTTCCAGCGCCGGCGGAATCGCCGCCACCTGCACCGGGGTCGGCTCGACGAATTTGAGTTCGGCGACGGCCTTGAGCAGGCGTTCGTGCAGGGCGAATTGGTCAAACAAGGGAGCTACCTCGGAGGTCGAAAAGAACGATGGCATAGGTTACCCGGTCTGCCCGGCAAAGGCGCGTTCTGTAACAGCCGGCATGTTTTCTCTGGCAAACACAGGCTAAGCTGACAAAGCGAAGCGGCTTAATGCCCAGGAGGTTCGCATGAACTCGATGAAGCGGATCGCGCTGCTGGCCGGCGCGCTTTCACTGGCACTCTCCACGGTGACGGCGGCGCAGCCGAACAACGATCACCCCGGCAACAGTAAGTACAAGGCTCAGCGCGGCCAGGGGCAGGCGCCGGCGCAGCAATATCATCACCAGGGGCCGTCCGTGGATATCGGCGCGGTTCGCATCACGCTGCGCAACCACCGCGAGCTGCTCATGCCGCCATCGTCCCTGCCCCCTGGCATCCAGAAGAACCTGGCGCGCGGCAAACCACTACCGCCGGGCATCGCCAAGAACCTGGACAATCGCCTGCTCGGCCATCTGCCACGCTACGAAGGCTATGAATGGAAGCAGCTGGGGCGTGACGTGATCCTGGTGGCCATCGCCACGGGCATCGTTTACGAAATCCTGGAGAACGTACTGGATTGATCCCGTACGGCTGGCGCCTTGGCGGCCGAGCTACTTCGGTTCGCAGGTCAGTTTGATGCGCAACCGGATCACGTCGCGCTTGAACTTCGACGTCAGCGCCTTGCGCTCACCGGGTTGCAGCTCCGTGCGCCGGGTACGCGGTGCCTCCGGACCGTTCCGGAACACGGCAGTGCAAACGGCTGCCATTTCCCCGTAGTTGTGCAGCAGAAGGCCGGCGAGATCGCGATCGATGACCTGCGGCGTCACGGTGACTTCGGCGCCGTTGAGCTGCTGGTCGATGTCCACGGGATAGGAGGCGGCGCTGGCCGCAAAAGGCAGCAGGGCAAAGAGCAGGTAACCGATTGTTTTCATTTGACTGAGCTCCTCGACAGAAGGGCCAGCGTAACAGACCTTGCTAAAGGAACCGAAGGAATGAAAGTGCCCCGTGTGACCCTCGATCAGTGGCGCACCCTGCAGGCGGTCATCGATCACGGCGGCTTCGCCCAGGCGGCCGAAGCCCTGCATCGCTCGCAGTCTTCGGTCAGCTATACCGTGGCGCGCATGCAGGAGCAGCTCGGCGTACCGCTGCTGCGCATCGACGGCCGCAAGGCGGTGCTGACCGAAGCGGGTGAGGTGCTGCTGCGTCGCTCACGGCAACTGGTCACCCAAGCCAGCCAGTTGGAAGAGCTGGCGCACCACATGGAGCAGGGCTGGGAAGCCGAGGTGCGGCTGGTGGTCGATGCGGCCTACCCCAGCGCCAAGCTGATCCGCGCCCTCAGCGACTTCATGCCGAAGAGCCGCGGCTGCCGGGTTCGGCTGCGCGAGGAGGTGCTATCCGGCGTGGAAGAGGTGCTCAAGGACGGCACCGCGGACCTCGCCATCAGCGGTCTGGACATCACTGGCTATCTGGGCAGCGAACTCAGCACTGTCGAGTTCGTCGCCGTCGCCCATGCCGACCACGCCCTGCATCAACTGGGACGCAAGCTCAGCGTGCAGGACCTGCAGAGCCAGATGCAGATCGTGGTGCGCGACACCGGCCTGCGTCAGCCGCGCGACGCCGGCTGGCTGGGCGCCGAACAGCGCTGGACGGTGGGCAGTCTGGCTACCTCAGTGGCCTTCGTCAGCAGCGGGTTGGGCTTCGCCTGGCTGCCGCGCCACCTGATCGGCCGCGAGCTGGCCGAAGGTCTGCTCAAACCGCTGCCACTGGTCCAAGGCAGCATTCGCCGGCCGCTGTTCTATCTCTACACTAACCACGACAAACCGCTCGGGCCGGCTACCCGGATTCTCATCGAGCTGATCAAGACGTACGATGCCGGACAGGCCAACTCGCTGGCCGGCTGACCGCTTTCCCCAACATCAGGAAACCATCATGTTGAAACGCATCGCCCTCGCCGCCTGTTCCGTACTACTGGCCGGCAACCTGCTCGCTGCCGAAAACCCTCGCGTGCTGCTGACCACCAGCCTGGGTGAGATCGAACTGGAGCTCGAGGCGGAAAAGGCGCCGGTCACCGTCGAGAACTTCATCGCCTACGTCGATAGCGGTTTCTACGACGGCACCGTGTTTCACCGCGTCATCCCAGGCTTCATGATCCAGGGTGGCGGCTTCGGCGAAGGGCTGAACCAGAAGCCCACCAAGGCGCCGATCAAGAACGAGGCCGACAACGGCCTGCACAACGTGCGCGGCACCGTGGCCATGGCCCGTACGCAGAACGTCAACTCGGCAACCAGTCAATTCTTCATCAACCACCGCGACAACGACTTCCTCGACCACGGCAGCCGCGATTTCGGCTACGCGGTGTTCGGCAAGGTGGTGCGCGGCATGGAGGTCGTCGACCAGATCGCCCAGGTCCCCACCGGCAACCGCGCCATGATGCAGAACGTGCCACTGACTCCGGTGAAGATCATCACCGCGAAGAAGCTCTGATCCCCGAAGGGCCGGTTCACCGGCCCTTCGCATTTACGGCGGCGCGTACCCCGCTGCCGCCAACGTGCGAAACCCTCAACCGACAGGAGATCGCGATATGACTACCCCGCAAAGCCCGCTGAACACACCGGAAGGCGAAGCCCAGCTGCTGCAGGACCTGCTCAGCGCCGAACGCGCGGGCGCCAAGGTTGCCGGCGAATCGCTGCAACAGGCCACGGACCCGGAACAGCGGCAGCTACTGGAGCAGATCCGCCAGGGCGAGATCGAGAGCTGCAAACTGTTGCTCAACTGTCTGCAGCATCTGGGCGTGGAGCCCAACAAGGACACCGGCGCCTTCTACGGCAAGGCGATGGCCATCGAGTCGCTGGACGACCGTCTGCCGTTCGTCGACAAGGGGCAGCAATGGGTGATCCGCAAGCTGCGCGAGTACCTGCCGGGTTGCCAGGACCCCCTGCTGCGCAGCGAATTGCAGCGCATGCTGGATATCCACGAGGAAAACAGCGCCGCGTCCCACGCCTGACGCAAGTGGCTAGCTGCCGGCCTGCCGGTACGGCAGCGCCTGCCGCGCCGCCTCGGCATAGGCCAGCACACCGACGCGCTCCTGCTGCAGAAAATCCGTCACCGCGGCTCGCAAACCGGGGTGCTGCAGGTAATGCCAGGAGCGCGTGATCACCGGTTCGAAGCCCCGGATCAGCTTGTGCTCGCCCTGCGCGCCGGCATCGAAGCGCTGCAGGCCGTCCGCGATGGCCTGATCGATCCCCTGGTAAAAACAGGTCTCGAAGTGCAGACGGTCAAACTCCGCCAGGCAGCCCCAGTAACGACCGTACAGGCCAGACGCACTGCGCAGGCTGAAGGCCATCGCCACCGGCCTCGAGCCCTGTAACGCCAGCACCACGCGAATCGCCTGCGGCATGCGCTCGGCCAGCAGGCTGAAAAACGCGCGCGAAAGGTACGGTGCCTGCCCGCGCACCTGATAGGTGTTGGCATAGCACGCGTAGACGAAATCCCACTCCACCTCGCTGAGCTGTTGCCCTTCGCGCCAGTCGAAGACGATGCCCTGCCCCGCCACCTGCTCGCGTTCCTTGCGCAGCTGCTTGCGCTTGCGTGAGGTCAGCGCATCGAGGAAGTCCTGAAAATCACGATAGCCGCGGTTGTGCCAATGAAACTGGCAGCCGATGCGCTCCAGCCAGCCATCCCGTCCCACCAGCAGCTGATCGGCCCGCGGCTCGCTGAAATTCACGTGAAGCCCCGACAGTTCCTGCCTTTCAAGCCCAGCGGTGAGTACATCGAGCAGCTCACCGGCAGCCTGTACGTCGCCCAGCAGGCGACTGCCGGTGACCGGGGTGAAAGGCACCGCGCAAAGCAGCTTGGGGTAGTAGGCGATGCCGGCCCGCTGGCAGGCATCCGCCCAGGCCCAATCGAACACGTACTCGCCGTACGAATGAAACTTGCGATACAGCGGCAAGGCTGCCTGCAACGCGCCCTGCGGATCGCGCAGCAGGCGATGGGCAGGCTGCCAGCCACTGCGCCCTCCGACACTGCCGCTGTCCTCCAGCGATGAAAGGAAAGCGTGACGCAGAAAGGGTTGCGAATCGGCCAGCAAGGCATCCCATTCGGTGGGATCGAGTTCGGCGAGGCGGTGCAGGGTCTGGATAGGCATGGATCGCAGTCTGGCCTGTCGCGCAGACGAAAAAAAGCCCCGCCAAGGCGGGGCTCAAATGGAGCATCACGGATGAGGGTGATGTTTAGAACACGTACTGTGCGCGCAGACTGATGGCATCGCCATCGTCGTCGCCATTTGCGTTTACCACGTCATCTACACTTGTCTTGAGATAGTTAGCAGAAATCTTTACTGCTTCGTTGGCGTACCAGTTCACACCAACAGTGTGGGTCTTGGCACCGGCTTTGGCGCTGTCCAGCGCACCGACATAACCGCTCGGTAAAACACCGGTTTTATCGACGGTGATGTCCTCGAAGCGGTAGAAGACTTCCCAGGCGCCGGTGCGCTTGTTTTCCGGCTTGATCTTGTCGAACTTGCCGCCATCGAGCTTGTAGGAGCGCGACTCACCGGTGAGGGTGTACGCCAGCTGGACGTTGTAGCCGGTGGCTTCGAGGTCTTCGAAACCTTCCATGGCGTCGACGGTACGGGTCCGGTATTCGCCCTGCACCGAGAACGGGCCGATCATGTAGGCCGCCTCCAGGCCCCAGACCTGATCGGTGCCGTCGGTGCGAGTGCCGCCGAAGGTGGCGCGGTTGCCGTTGGCACTGTCTTCGGTGGTGCCACGCACGGACAGGCGCGGACGAATGCGTTCCAGGTAACCTTCTTCCAGGTCACGCTGACCGAAGCTCGCGCCCAAGTGCAGCACCTGGTCCTTCTCGACGATCGGGGCGATCACGCCACGCAGCACGAAGCTGGTGTTGTTGGCGCCATCTTCGTCCTCGAGCATGTCGACGCCGTCGCCACCATCCTGACGATAGGCACCGGCCTCGCCGTGGAACATGCCGACAGTGGTACGCACGCGGATGCCTTCGCCGTCTTCGCTGTTCACCCAGGGCGCCAGGTCATAGAGCGCCGAGCGCTCGATCGCAGTGATCCACTTGGAGCTGGTCGCCCATTCCAGGCCGAAGGTCGGCCTGATGCGGCCAACCGAAATCTGAACCGGCTCCCAGCCGTTGTAATGAATGGCCAGCTCGCGCCAATTGCTGGAATCGTCGCCAAAGTTGCGCTGGAAGGTGTAGCCCCAATCGGTGAAGGCAACACCGGAAATCTCCAGACGCGCACGACGTAAGTAGGTCTCATCTGCGCGCTCGCCGTTCTGGGTGTAGAAACCATCGAAGCTGTCGGCATCAGCCTGCAGACGGCCATTGATCTTGAACGAGAACTCCTTGTCGGTGGTTCCGACCTCCAGGCCGCCCTTGGTCTTGATAACGAGATCGGCGCCGTCGGTGGTGACGGTACCGGCGAAAGCCTGGGCGGAAACGGCCAGAGCCAGGGCGCTGGCAGCGAAACCGGCGAAGTGCTTACGGATCATCAAAATTCCCCTTTATGTTTAGCGTCGGAAACACACGAGATGGGCTCTTTGTGTTGGGGGCAATCTTGGCGACGGCGTATGTCAGCCAAATGACTGATATGTAAATCTTTTGTGACAGCGGAACTTTCCGGGGAGCCGCATCGCAGAGCGGCTGCGGCACGTTTTCATCAGCTGCGGGCGTTGCGCTCGCTAGGCCGCCGGGCTCCGGCGACCAGTTTGTCGACCGCCTTCGCGGCGGCGACCATGCCGAAGGTGGCGGTGACCATGGTCACCGCGCCGAAGCCACCGGCGCAGTCGAGCTTGACGCCCTCGCCGACGAAGCTCTTGCTCTGGCACACGCCGCCGTCCGGCTTCGGGTAGCGCAACTGTTCGGTGGAGAACACACAGGGCACGCTGTAGGTGCGCCCCGGCGTGCGTGAGAAGTTGTATTCGCGACGCAGCAGCGAGCGCACCTTTGCCGCCAGCGGATCGTTGAAGGTCTTGTTCAGATCAGTGACCTGGATTTGTGTCGGATCGACCTGCCCGCCGGCGCCGCCGGTGGTGATGATCTGGATCTTGCGGCGCTTGCACCAGGCGATCAGCGCCGCCTTGGCCGGCACGCTGTCGATGCAGTCGATGACGCAGTCCATGTCTTCGGTGATGTACTCGGCCATGGTTTCGCGGGTGACGAAGTCGGGCACGGCATGAACCCGACATGCCGGGTTGATGGCACGGATGCGCGCGGCCATTTCGTCCACCTTCGGCTTGCCCACCGCACCGTCCAGCGCATGGATCTGCCGGTTGGTATTGGTGATGCACACATCGTCCAGGTCGAACAGGCTGATCTCACCGACCCCGCTGCGTGCCAGCGCCTCGGCCGCCCAGGAGCCGACGCCGCCGATGCCGACCACCGCCACATGCGCAGCCGTGAGCCGCTCGAGCCCGATACGGCCATACAGGCGGGCAATACCGCCGAAACGCTGTTCATCGATAGACATGCCGACTCCCCGGAGAAAAACCTGGCGATTATAAGACCTCACCGCGTGCCGACCACTGCATCCGGCCGTCACCGCCACCCCGGCTTTGCTTTAATATGACGCCCTTTCCCCGCCGCACCGGAGCCCTGATGACCGCGCCTGCCCTCTCCCCGACGCTCGAACTCGCCTGCGAGCTGATCAATCGCCCATCGGTGACGCCGCTGGATGAAGGCTGCCAGCAGCTGATGAGCCAGCGCCTGGCGGCCTGCGGCTTCACCATCGAGCCGATGCATATCGAGGACGTGGAAAACTTCTGGGCCATTCGCGGCAACGAAGGTCCGGTGCTGTGCTTCGCCGGCCACACTGACGTGGTCCCTACAGGCCCGCTGCAGGCCTGGCAGAATCCGCCGTTCAGTGCGCGCATCGACGAGCAGGGCATGCTCCACGGCCGTGGCGCGGCAGATATGAAAGGCAGCCTGGCGGCGATGGTCGTGGCAGTGGAGCGCTTCACCGCCGATCACCCGAAGCACAAGGGGCAGATCGCCTTTCTCATCACCAGTGATGAAGAAGGCCCTGCGCACCACGGCACCAAGGCCGTCGTCGAGCGCCTGCGCGAGCGTGGCCAGCGCCTGGACTGGTGCATCGTCGGCGAACCCTCGAGCACCAGTCTGGTGGGCGACGTGGTGAAGAATGGTCGCCGCGGCTCGCTGGGCGGCACGCTCACCGTTCGCGGTCAGCAGGGCCATGTGGCCTACCCTCATCTGGCGAAGAACCCGATCCACCTGGCCGCGCCGGCACTGGCCGAGCTGGCTGCCGAACACTGGGACGATGGCAATGCGTTCTTCCCGCCGACCAGCTTCCAGATCTCCAACCTGAACGCTGGCACCGGCGCCACCAACGTCATCCCCGGCACGCTGGAAGCGGTATTCAACTTCCGCTTTTCCACCGAGTCGACCGTCGAAGGCTTGCAGCAACGCACCGCGGCGATCCTCGACAAGCACGGTCTGGACTGGAGCGTCGACTGGGCGCTGTCCGGCCTGCCGTTCCTCACCGAGCCGGGTGACCTGCTCGATGGCGTGGCCAAGGCGATCCGCGGCGTCACCGGCCGCGAAACCACGCCGTCCACCAGCGGCGGCACCTCGGACGGACGCTTTATCGCCACCCTGGGTACCCAGGTGGTCGAGCTCGGCCCGGTCAATGCCACCATCCACCAGGTCGACGAGCACATCCTGGCCAGCGATCTCGATGTGCTGACCGACATCTACTACCAGACCCTGGTGAACCTGCTGGCATGCTGATCTGCCCGATCTGCCAGGCGCCGCTCAGCGCGGTGGACAACGGCGTGGCCTGCCCGGCCAACCACCGTTTCGACCGCGCGCGCCAGGGCTACCTGAATCTGCTGCCCGTGCAGCACAAGAACAGCCGCGATCCGGGCGACAACCAGGCGATGGTCGAGGCGCGCCGGCGCTTTCTCGATGGCGGTCACTATGCGCCGCTGGCCCGACGCCTCGCCGAGCTGGCCGCCGAGCGCACGCCGCAACGCTGGCTGGACATCGGCTGTGGCGAGGGCTACTACACAGCCCAACTGGCCGCCGCGCTGCCGGATGCAGAAGGCTATGCACTGGACATCTCCCGCGAGGCGATCAAGCGCGCCTGCAAACGCGCCCCGCAACTCGAGTGGCTGGTGGCGAGCATGGCCCGCGTGCCGCTGGCCGATGCCAGCTGCGACCTGCTGGCCAGCGTGTTCAGCCCGCTGGACTGGCAGGAAGCGCGCCGCCTGCTCTCGCCCGGCGGCGGACTGCTGCGCATGGGGCCGACCCGCGAGCACCTCTGGGAGCTGCGCGCGCGGCTCTACGACGAGGTACGCGACTACGACGACGAAAAACACCTGTCGCTCTTTCCGGACGGCATGCGCCTGACCCACAGCGAAACAATCAGCTATGAACTGCAGCTGGACGACGCCCAGGCCCGCGCCGACCTCCTGGCGATGACCCCGCACGGCTGGCGCGCCAGCGCCGAGCGCCGCGCCGCCGTCATCGACACGCCGCTGGCGGTGCGGGTTGCGATACGCTACGACTGGATCGAACGAATTTCCTAAGGCAAACGCCTCGATAGCATGCGAGGCAGGCCAAGGCACAACACAGAAGGCAGTCGCCCATGCGTCAACCCGATATCGAGATCTACCTCAGGGATGCCAGCCAGGAAGCCGTCGGCGAGTGGCTGGCCGAGGCCATCGGCCCCTGCTCCGCCTGGCAGCAGAAAGGCCAGACCTTCAAGTGCAACGCCGCCGGGATTCCCGTGACCTGGCTGCCCAAGGCGGTCGGCAAATGGCACTGCCTGCTCTTGGAAAGCGATGCCACGCCCTGGGCCGATGACCTGGCCTGTGCACGCGCGGCGCATCAGGCGCTGGGCGTGGAAATCCGTTGCGCCCCGGGCGGCTGGCAGGAAGAGGAAGCCGAGGAAGAGGCCGACCGCTGGATACGCGTCAGTGCCGACGGCGAGGAAGAGATCGTCTGGCGCACGGGTTGATCGCACCTGGGTCGTGAAACCCCCACCAGGAACCAGCAGATTGGCCCTTGGTGGCCTGCAGCGGAGCGTCGCCAGCTCAAAAAACAAAGCCCGTCATCAGGACGGGCTTCGTTCTTCTGCGACCGGAGTCAGAGGCCGGCGACGTCCTCGGCCTGCAGGCCCTTCTGGCCCTGGATCACCGAGAATTCCACCTGCTGCCCCTCGGCCAGCGAGCGATGGCCGTCGCCACGAATGGCGCGGTAATGCACGAACACGTCGGCGCCATTACCCCGCTGAATGAATCCATAGCCTTTTGCATCGTTGAACCACTTGACGGTCCCGGTTTCGCGCTCAGCCATTACCACTTCTCCAACTCGCTTTTTGTTATTCCTCGGAAGAGGGTTTGCACAGCCTGGCCCTCGTGCATTCGTCAGCTTGCAAATGCGACTCGAAAGCAGCCGTCGCCGGAGTATAAGCCAAGGATTTCTGCTGTCAGCCCCTTTCCGTCTCGCATTGTCCGTCTGCACGACGGCCGTGGCCGCCGTGCAGGCCAGCGTCAGGCACTACGGCGGCGGCGCCACAACCACAGCGCGAGCACGCCCAGCGTCAGTACCAGCGGTACCAGGGCGATGTTGACGAATTTCAGTGTGCGCCCCAGCGCCTCGATATCGGCGTTGAGCTGGTAGCGCACCTCGCGCAGTTCTTTGCGGATGCGCACCTTCTCTTGCAGGAACTGGCGCAACGCCTGCTCCTGCTCGCCGGAGAGCTCCAATGCCTGTTCGGGGTCCGGGCTCTGCAGCTCGGCCAGCTTCTGCTCGGTATCGGCCAGGCGCTGTTGCAGCACCTCCTCCTTCTCGCGGAAGCGGTTCTCGGCCTGACGCTGCAGCGCTTCGACCACTACGAACGGCCGGGTGAAGCGCCCACGCGAGCGCACGCTGATCAGCGCATCGGTGCCGGAGAGGTTGTCCAGCGCATTGATCACGAAGGCGCCGTTGTCGGCCCAGGGCTGGGGCACGCGCTGACCGAAAAAGTCCTGCACCTGCACCCACATGCGGTCAGCCAGCATGTCGGTATCAGCCACCGCGATGACGTTGATGTTCTGGCTCTCCTGGATGCCCTTCTCGCGCCCTTCGATACCATTGGGGAATGCCGTCTTGGCCGGGCCCTGAATGCGCGCTGCCAGGGTATAGCGCTCGCCGGTGGGCTCGAAGCCGAGCAGCAGGGTCTCCGGGTTATCCAGTGTGGCGAAGCGTTCGGCATCCACCGGCATGGCGTATTCGGAGCTGCGCATCAGCGGGGTGAAGCGCGTGGTCGCCCCTTCCAGCGGCTCGAGAATGCCGGCACTGCCAAGCGTGATGTTCTCCAGCGCGGCGATGCTCACGTCATCCTGGTCCAGCGCGGCGCGCGGCAGGCTCAGCCAACCGGCATGCCGAACCGGCCGGCGCTCGGCGCCCATGCCCACCGACATGCCGTAAGCGGCATCGGCCAGCGCCTTCTTCGGCAGCATGCGCACGCCCCAGGCCTTGAACAGCGGTTCCAAGTCAGAGGCACGCTCCTCGCCGAACTCGCCCGGACCGATGCCCATGCCCGGATCGATCTCGCTATGCGGATCGAGGAACACCAGGAGCTTGCCACCGCGCAGCACGAACTGGTCGATGGCGAACAGCGTCTGCTCGGGCAGATCCTTCGGATGGATCAGCAGCAGCACCGATACATTGGTGGGGATCAGATCGACATCGCGCTGCAGGCTCTCGATATGGAACAGCTGGCGGACTTCCTCCAGCACCATCCACGGCGGCGTCGCCTGCTGTGTGCGCATGTCGAAGCCCCCGGTCAGCTGCAGGCCGGAAAGCACACCCACCACCGGCAGCTCGGCAGTCGCCAGGCTCTGAACCAGGCGGCTGACCTCGTACTCGAGAAACTCCTCCTGATCCAGCGGGAAGAACGGGATGATCTGCGTATTGCCCTCGGCATTGGTGCCGGCCAGCCCGAAGTAGACCTTGTCACCGCCCTGGTTGAGCGGTACCGCCTGCAGACCGAACTCCGCAGCGCGGTCTTCTTCCTCGGAGAACGGCTGCGGATCGATCACGTGCAGCTTGAGCTTGCCGCCAGAGGCGCGCTGATAGGCACGCAGCATCTCCTCGACCCGACGCGCGTAGTTGCGCAACGCGACCAGGTCCTTGGCGGTCTCGTCCGAATAGAAGAAATGCAGCTCGATGGGTGACTGCAGCCCCTCGAGGATGCGCTCGGTACCCTCGGAAATGGTGTAGAGCTTCTGCTCGGTCAGGTCCAGCCGGGCATTGGTCAGCAGCGTGCCGGTCAGCCCGTTGAACAGCAGGAATGCCAGCGCGATCAGCAGCAGCCCGGCACCGGAATAGATGACTCGTTTCATGGTGACTCCTCAGGCGGCTTTCTTCAGGTCGACGACCACGGCAGTGGCCGCCAGCCAGGCGACGATCAGCGTGACGAAATACAGCAGGTCACGCAGGTCGATCACGCCCTTGCTGATGGAGTCGAAACGGATCAGGAAGCTCAGCGAAGCCACCGCGTCGATCAGCCACTGCGGCGCCCAGGCGAGAGCGTCGAGCACCATCGGCAGACCGCTGACGATGAACAGGAAACACACCGCCACCGAGAGGATGAAGGCGATCACCTGGTTTTTCGCCAGCGCCGACATGCACGAGCCAATGGCCAGGAAGGCGCCGGCCAGCAGCCAGCTGCCGAGATAGCCGGCGACGATCACGCCATTGTCAGGCTCACCCAGGTAATTGACGGTGATGACCATCGGGAACGTCAGCAGCAGCGCGATCCCGGCAAAAACCCAGGCGGCGAGGAACTTACCGGCGACCGCCTCGAAACGGGTGATCGGCAGCGTCATCAAGAGCTCGATGGAACCGGACTTGCGCTCCTCGGCCCACAGGCGCATGGCGATAGCGGGTACCAGGAACAGGTAGAGCCAGGTATGAAAGCTGAAGAAGGGCGTCAGGTCCGCCTGGCCGCGCTCGTAGAAACCGCCCAGGTAGAAGGTGAATACCCCGGACAGCACCAGGAAGATCACGACGAACACATAGGCGAGCGGCGTGGCGAAATAGCTGCCCAGCTCGCGCTTGAAGATGACCGGCAACTGGCTCATAGCGCTTCCCCTCGCGTCAGGTTACGGAACACCTCATCCAGCCGGCCGCGCTCCACGTCCAGCTCGGTGACGGCCCAGCCCTGCTGGGCGATCAGCGCGTTGACCTGCGGGAAGATCACGTGCCCGGGCTGCGCCAGTACGGTCAGGCTGTGCTCGCGCTCGTTGCGCTCGACGCCGGCGACACCCGGCAAGGCCGCCAGGGCGACTTCGTCCAGCGGCGCATCACTGACCAGCGTGACCGCCTGGTGATGCTTCGAGCGGCTTTCCAGCTCCAGCGGCGTGCCATCGGCCACCAGCCGGCCATTGGCGATCACCACCGCGCGGGTGCAGACCGCACTCACCTCTTCGAGAATATGGGTGGAAATGATGACGATCTTGTCCTGCGCCAGCCCCTGGATCAGCTGGCGCACCTGATGCTTCTGGTTCGGATCGAGCCCGTCGGTGGGCTCGTCGAGGATCAGCACGTCAGGGTCGTGCAGGATCGCCTGGGCCAGACCGACACGCCGCTTGAAGCCCTTGGACAGCGTCTCGATGCTCTGCCCCAGCACCTTCTGCAATTCCACCTGGGCGACAGCTGCATCGACCCGCTGACGCTTGTCCGCACCTCGAAAACCGCGCACTTCGGCGATGAACTCGAGAAAGCCACGCACCGTCATGTCGCCATAGCAAGGTGCGCCTTCGGGCAGATAGCCGATCAGCCGCTGGGCCTGGAGGGTCTGGGTGCGGATGTCGTGACCGAGGATGCGGGCAGTGCCGGATGTCGGCGCGAGAAAGCCGGTCAGCATCTTCATCGTGGTGGACTTGCCGGCCCCATTGGGGCCGAGGAACCCCAGCACCTCTCCGCGCTGGACCTGGAACGACAGGTCGTCGACCGCGGTGTGCTGGGCAAAACGCTTGGTCAGGTTGCTTATTTCGATCATGGGCTCTCACCAGTGCGCACAAGGCCTGGCGTGCCGCCGCGCGACCCGAGCCAGGCCCTGCAAAAATGCCGGCGGAACTATAAGAACAGCTACTGGACGAATGCAACCACGCGGCTTGGCGGCAACGTTTGCCGGACGTTGCCGCCAAGCCTCCAAGCGATGCAATGGACCCCGCACAGGGCTTGGAGTACGTTCTCGAATCCATGGAAAGCGGCGATCGATCTGCCTGATCACGCCGCCTCTCAAGGTAGTTACCGACACATGTCCCTACGCTTCGGAGAAATTCCTGCCTCACTGGCGCCAATGGAGCTGTTGCTGCTCGCCGATCCTTCGCCGAGCAAGGTGCGCTCGTATCTGGCGGACTCGACGTGCTTCGCCGCATCGCTCGACGGGACGGTCGTCGGCATCGGTGTCGTGCGGCCGATCGGCGAAGGCGCGCATGAGCTGATGAATATCGCGGTACGACCCACCCGGCAGAAAGCGGGCCACGGCACGGCACTGCTGGAATGGATCATCGAGCACTACCGCAGGCTGGGCACCGGCCGGCTCGAAGTAGGCACGGGGTCGTTCGGCTATCAACTGGCGTTCTATCAACGCCAGGGCTTTCGCGTAACGCGAATAGAACGAGACTTCTTCGTCGAGCATTACCCCGAGCCGATCATCGAGGACGGGATCCGCCACATGGACATGCTGCGCCTCACGCTCAGCTATTCAGGTGATTCCGGTTAGCCGCGGCCAAGTCGCCGCCCTTGCTGCAAAAGGAGCGGCGAGCAACAGCCTCCTCCTTTGATCCGAGAACACTGCAATGCCGAACCCGATCGAATTCGAAACCGAACGCCTGTTCATGCGGCAATGGCGCCCGAGCGACCGGGCGCCCTTTGCCGAACTGAACGCAGACCCGCGGGTCATGGACTATTTCCCTGCTCCGCTCGAGCGCGACGAGAGCGATGCGCTGGCCGATCGCTGCCAGGCGCTGATCGAGCAGCGAGGATGGGGTTTCTGGGCCGTGGAGCTGAAGGCATCCGCCGAGTTCATCGGCTTTCTCGGCCTGCATGTACCAATCGCCGAGCTGCCCTTTTCGCCCTGCGTGGAGATCGGCTGGCGCCTGGCCTTCCAGCACTGGCACAGAGGTTTGGCAACGGAGGCAGCGCGCGGTGCGCTCGAGGTGGGCTTCGACAGGCTGGATTTGGCGGAAATCGTCTCTTTCACCACGCTCGGCAATCAGCGTTCGCGCGCGGTCATGCAACGAATCGGCATGCGCGAGGCGAGCCGCTTCGAGCATCCGAGCATACCCATCGGTCATCCACTTCGCGCACACTGCCTGTACCGTCTTTCGCAGGTGGACTATCGGGCGCAGCGGATTGCAGGCGACTGAGCCCCGTCCGAACACGCTCCCACCTACAACCTGGTCCTGGTCATGCCCGCCCTGTTGCTCTCGCTGTTACTGCTCGCTGCTCCCGGCTTCGCCCATGCGGAGGACGGGGCAATTTCCCGTCTGTTCGAACGCGCGGGGGTCGAGGGGACACTGGTCATCGAGTCCGTCGCCACGGGCCAGCGCTTCGTCCACAACGATGAACGCGCCGGCACGGCTTTTCCCGCAGCGTCCACGTTCAAGGTGCTGAACACTCTGATCGCACTGGAGGAAGGCGCCATCGCCGGGGCGGACGAGATCATCCCCTGGGACGGCACCCGTTACGAGATAGAGGACTGGAACCGCGACCAGACCTTGAAGAGCGCATTCAGGGTCAGCTGCGTCTGGTGCTACCAGAGGCTGGCCCGGCGGGTGGGCGCGGCGGCCTATCTGCGCCACATCCGCCAGGCGCATTACGGGCAGCTGCACGAACCTGTCAATGTCACCGAGTTCTGGCTCGATGGCTCGCTGCGCGTCAGCGCCGAACAACAGGTGGGTCTGCTGCGCCAGGTGGTCGCACGCAGCCTGCCGTACCGGGCGAAGAGCTACGACACCCTCAGGACCATCATGCGCGTCGACAGCACGCCGGCTTATAGCCTGTATGCCAAGACCGGTTGGGCGGCTCGCGACAATCCTGGCATCGGCTGGTACATCGGCTATGTTGAAGCCGGCGCCGACACCTGGCTGTTCGCGCTGAATCTGGACACCCGCGATGCGACCGATCTGCCCCTGCGCCAGCGGATCGCGCTGGATGCGCTGCGGGCGAAGGGCATACTCCCGGCCCAGTGATTCTTCCAATGGTCCGCGGCAGCAACCCGGCGACGCCGCGTTCCACACCACACCAAACGGAGCCACCATGCGCAGCGACGAGATCAAAGCGGTATTCGATCAACAGGCCGCCAGCTACGACGAGCGCTGGGCCAGAACCGCGCCCATTCGCAATGCCCTGCATTTTCTTCTGGAGGCGGTGTTCGCACCGCTGCCGGCCGAGGCGCGGGTACTGTGCATCGGCGCCGGCACCGGCGAGGAAATTCTGCACCTGGCCCAGTGCCGACCCGGTTGGACCTTCACCGCGGTGGAGCCATCGGGCGCGATGCTGCACGTCCTTCGCGACAAGGCAATCCGAGCCGGAATCGAACAGCGCTGCCAGTTCCATGAGGGCTACCTGGAGACACTGCCTGAGCAGGCCCCCTTCGACGCGGCAACCTCCCTGCTGGTATCCCAGTTCATTCTCGAGCGCGACGTACGCATCGGCTTCTTTCGTGACATAGCCGCCCGACTCGGCCCGGGAGCGCTATTGGCCAGCTCTGACCTGGCAGCGGACCTCACCACGCCAGCGTATGCGGCGCTGCTGGAAACCTGGCTGAACATGATGACCCTCGCCGGCATTCCCGCGGCAGGCCTGGAGCAGATGCGTGCCGCCTATGACCGTGACGTGGCGATACTGCCCCCGGAGCAGGTCGCGTCCATCATCGAGGCCGGCGGCTTTGCCTGCCCCGTGCCCTTCTACCAGGCCGGGCTGATCCATGCGTGGTACGCGCGGCGAGCCGATGCGCCCTAGCGCCCGGCCGGTCGTGCAGGCGCTGCTGATCGCCTCTATCGCCGGCGCTTTCATCTGGGCATTGTCGCCCTGGGGCAGTGGTCAGACCGAACCCTGGGACGGCGACGGCCTGTACTACAGTGGTGCGCTGTTTACAGCAGGCGTGCTGGCCGGTTTCATCGTGCCGCGACCACGCTGGGCACTGTACCTGGGGGTCGTCGTCGGCCAGGTGCTGTACCTGCTCCTGTTCCTGCCCCTCAGCCCGCTGCTCGCCGTGGGCTTCGCGTTTCTGCTGCTCTGGTCGCTGCTGTTTCTCGCCGGGGCCTATGCCGGCGCGCGTCTTCGTAGCCGTTGACGCGCTTCGAAACGGCTGCCTAGCGAGCCATCGCAGGTAACGAGCCGGGCAGTTGCCGGTCCGATCGGGCCCCAACCGAGCAGCGCAGGTTTTGCCCGGCCACCTCGCTTGGGGCACACTTGCCGCCTTCGAGGGCTCCGCCCCTTCCACAGTCGAATCCGCCGTATGACCCGCTCCCCCGTTCGCCGTCTGATCTTCTCCCTGGTGCGCCGTGTGCTGTACACCTGGGTGCGCTCGGAGACCATCAACCAGTCCGCCTTCACCCTCAAGCTGGATCGCAGCAAGCCGGTGTTCTATGTACTGCAGCAACCCTCGCTGAGCGATCTCGCCGTGCTCGATGCCGAGTGCAGCAAGGCCGGACTGCCACGCCCGGTGGCCGATGTGGCGGTGGGCGAACTGGTGGAGCCGGCCGCCTTCTTCTTCCTCAATCCGGCACCCAGCTGGTTCGGCCGGCGTACCCGTCTGGTCGCACCACCGGCGCTGGTGCGGCTGGTCGGCGCGCTGGAGCACAACGCGGTAGAGAACGCGCAGATCGTTCCGGTCAGCGTGTTCTGGGGGCAGTCGCCGAATCGCGAGACCAGCGCCTGGAAGCTGCTGTTCGCCGACAGCTGGGCGGTCACCGGGCGCCTGCGCAAGCTGCTCAGCATCCTGGTGCTGGGGCGCAAGACGCGCGTGCAGTTCTCCGCGCCGATCCAGCTCAACGAACTCATCGCCCAGAACAAGGGGCACGAGCGCACACTGCGCATGGTCCATCGCATGCTGCGGGTGCACTTCCGCAACCAGAAGACCGCGGTGATCGGCCCGGACCTGTCGCACCGGCGCAATCTGGTGAAGGGCCTGGTGCACGCACCGCAGGTCCGCCAGGCGATTCGCGAGGAAGCCGAACGCGAGAAGATCACCATCGAGAGGGCCGAGGCCAAGGCGCTGCGCTATGGCAACGAGATCGCCTCGGACTACGCCTATACGGCGGTGCGCTTTCTCGAGGTTGTGCTGTCCTGGTTCTGGAACAAGATCTACGACGGCATCCGCGTCAACCATATCGAGCCCTTGCAGGACGCCGTCCGCGGCTACGAAGTGATCTACGTGCCCTGCCACCGTAGCCACATCGATTACCTGCTGCTCTCCTACCTGCTGTTTCGCAACGGCCTGACCCCGCCGCATATCGCCGCCGGCATCAACCTCAACATGCCGGTGATCGGCAGCCTGCTGCGCCGCGGCGGTGCCTTCTTCATGCGCCGCTCGTTCAAGGGCAACCCGCTGTACACCTCGGTGTTCAACGAATACCTGCACAACCTGTTCACCCGCGGCTTCCCCGTCGAGTACTTCGTGGAAGGCGGGCGTTCGCGTACCGGCCGCATGCTGCAACCCAAGACCGGCATGCTGGCGCTGACCCTGCGCAGCTACCTGCGCTCGTCGCGCCTGCCGATCCTCTTCGTGCCGGTCTACATCGGCTACGAGCGGGTGCTGGAGGGCCGCACCTACCTCGGCGAATTGCGCGGCGCGGCGAAGAAGAAGGAGTCGATCTTCGACATCTTCAAGGTCATCGGCGCCCTAAAGCAGCGCTTTGGGCAGGTCTGGGTAAACTTCGGCGAGCCGCTCAAGCTCAACGAATTCCTTGAGCAGGAGCAACCCGGCTGGCGCCAGCAGGCCTATGCGCCGGACTATCGCCCGCAGTGGCTGAACGACGCCACCAACCACCTGGCCGAGCGCATCGCCCAGCGCCTCAACGAGGCGGCGGCCGTCAACCCGGTCAACCTGGTGGCGCTGGCGATGCTCTCCACCAGCCGTCAGGCGCTGGACCAGCAATCCCTGGCACGCATCCTCGATCTCTACCAGGCGCTGTTGCGCGCAGTGCCCTATTCGCCGCACACCACGCTGCCGGAGGGAGACGGCAACGCACTGATCGCCTACGTGAAGAGCCTCGACCTGCTCGCCGAGCAGAAGGACGCACTGGGCAACATCCTCTATCTGGACGAGCAGAACGCCGTCTTGATGACCTACTACCGCAACAACGTGATGCATATCTTCGCCCTGCCCGCACTGCTGGCGAGCTTCTTCCAGAGCAGCTCTCGCATCAGCCGCGAGCAGATCCAGCGTTTCACCGAGGCGCTGTACCCCTATCTGCGTGCCGAGCTGTTCATGCGCTGGGAGGTCGAGGAGCTGGAAGCGGTGGTCGATCAGTGGCTGGCGGCCTTCGTCGAGCGGGGCCTGCTCAAGGTGGACGGCAACCACTACGTGCGCCCGGCGCCGAGTTCGCGGCAGTTCGTGCTGCTCACCCTGCTGGCGCGGGTGGTAGTGCAGACCCTGCAACGTTTCTACATGGCCACCTCGCTGCTGCTCAACAGCGGCCAGCACAGCCTGAGCGCCGAGGAACTGGAGAACCTCTGCACGGTCATGGCCCAACGCCTGTCGATTCTCCACGGGCTCAACGCGCCGGAGTTCTTCGACAAGGCGCTGTTCCGCCATTTCATCCAGAGCATGCAGGAACAAGGCGTGGTCAGCCCCGACGAAAACGGCCGACTCGGCTATCACGAAAAGCTCGCGGAACTGGCCGAGGGCGCGGCCAAGCGCGTGCTACCGGCGGAGATTCGCCTGTCGATCCGTCAGGTCGCGCTGGAGCGTCATCACGACGAAAGCGATTCACCGCCGCCTGCAACCGACGCCTGACGCTGCCAGGTCATCACCCGCTCCGGGTGGCCGGTGTGCGCGTCCAGCTGCTCGCCTGCGATCTGGAAACCGTGGCGATGGTAGAAGGCGATACTGGCGCCGTTGGCGGCATAAACGGTCAGGCTCAGCCGCTCGCGCAGGCCTTTGGCGTGCTCGAGCAGCGCCGAGCCGATGCCATGGCCCTGCTCCGTTGGCGCCACGAAGATAGCGGCCAGGACGTCATCGAGCAGCGACACGAAGCCGACCACCGTGCCATCCCGCTCGTAGACCCAGGTCTGCGCAGCGGGCAGATAGAGGTTGCGCATGTCATCCAGCCGCGCCTCCCAGAAACTGCGCGCGACGAAGTCATGGGCCCGGCTGGATGCCTCGAGCCATATGCTCAGCAGCGTTTCCAGGTCATCGGGGCGGTAGGGGCGGATCATGTGAAACGTCTCCAGAACTGCGGGGGCACGACGGTAGCGCATCGTCGCCTGGATGTCGCGCCGCCGGGAATCCACTAGCATCAACGTCAGTATCCACCGGCGCTCTAACGCCAGACACGCCCCATCTGCCAGCAAGGTAATCACCATGTATCGCATCACCACTCTCGTCGCCGGCCTGGCCCTCTCCGCCAGCGCCTTCGCCCTATCTCTCGCCGACCTGACCCAGAGTGACGCCAGCGCCGGCCTCAAGGATGCCTTGAGCCAGGGCGCCAAGGTCGCCGTGCAGCAGCTCGGCCGCCCTGGCGGCTTCAGCAGCTATCCGGACGTGCGCATCGAGCTGCCGGGCAACATCGGCAAGGCTTCGCGGATGCTGAAGATGCTCGGCATGGGCGCGCAGGTCGAGCAGCTGGAGAACAGCATGAACCTCGCCGCCGAGAAGGCCGTGCCCGAGGCCCAGCAGCTGCTGCTCGATGCCGTGCGCAAGATGACCGTGCAGGACGCCAAGGCGATTCTCGCTGGCGGTGACGATTCGGCTACCCAGTACCTGAACAAATCCAGCCGCGAACAGATCCGCGCCAGGTTCCTGCCCATCGTCAAGCAGGCCACCGACCAGGTCGGCCTGGCGCAGCAGTACAACGCGGTGGCGGCCAAGGTGCCGGCGGGGCTGAACGGCAACTACGCCAATATCGAAAGCTATGTGACCGAACAGGCGCTGAACGGCCTGTTCACGGTGATCGCCGAGCAGGAAGCGAGCATTCGCAAGAACCCGGCCGCGGCAGCCACCAGCCTGGCGAAGAAGGTCTTCGGCGCACTCTGACGCACGGGTGCGCGCGTCTGCGCAGCTGGCGGCGGGCCGGAGCGGAACGCCCCCGCCGACGGGGCGCGTGAATCGCTGAGAGGGCTTCAGGCCAGGGACTGGCGTCAGCGCGGCCCCAGGATGGTTTCCAGCGCCTCGGGGCGTGGCGCGCCCTGATGCTGCTGCAGCCGGTCGTTGTCGTCGAGATAGAAGATCGCCGGCGTGGCCTGGGCGCCCAGTTCACTCATCAGCATCAGGTTGTCGGTGAGCTGTTTTTCCAGCGCTGCCGGGATCTGCTCCAGCGCCTTGAGTTTGCTCGCCTTGCCGGCCGCCTCGTGCGCGTTGAGCGCCGCCTGAGGATCCTTGGCGCTGAGCAACGCGGCGGACTTGCCGGCACTGTCGGCGCGCAGCATGCCGACCATGATGTGACGCAGCTGTACCTTGCCCGCCTCCACCCAGGGCCGCGCCTGCTTCCAGAACATGTTGCAGTACGGGCAGTTCGGGTCGCTGAACAGGTAGACGATACGTGGCGCGTCGCCCCTGCCATCGGCGATCCAGCTGCTGCCCGCCATGCGCGCCCACATCTCCTTGCCCAGCGGTTCGTACACCAGTTTTTCCAGCTGTCCGCGGGTCAGGTCCTCGCCCTTGGCGTCGAGCAGGCTGCCGATCAGCACGTGCTCGCCATCCGGCGTGAGGTACAGCGCCATGCCCTGCCCGTTGTAGCGCGCCGCGAACCCCTCCAGACCACCCGGCGCATCGAAGCGGCCGACGATCTCGGCGCCGCGCGCTTCGACGGCCTTGATCGCCGCTGGCAGCTCTTCGGCCTGAACGGCGGGAAATGCGAGCAGGCTGATGCCGGCCAGCAGGCAGGATATTGGCTTGGTTCGAATCACTGCGTAGATGCCTCTTTCAGAGTTTCCAGCGCACGCGCCAGGCTGGCGTGCGAGAGTTCGCCGAGATGGCTGCCGACCTGGCGCCCCTCGGCGTTGTAGAACAGCGTGGTGGGCAGCGCCGTGGAGCCGACGTGCTGGCCGAGCCGGCCGCCGCTGTCGAGCAGCACGTTGTCCAGTTCCAGCCCGGCCTGCTCCATGAAACGATTGATTTCGCCCTCCCCCTCGCCCTGGTTGACGAACAGGAACAGGGTATCGCTTTCCCGCGCCTGGGCCTCGGCCAGCACCGGCATTTCACGCCGGCACGGCGGGCACCAGGTCGCCCAGAGGTTGATCACCAGTGGTTGGCCGGCGTAGTCCTCCAGCGCAACCGGCCGTCCCTGACTGTCGCGCAGGGCCATTTCCGGCAGGCGGGTGCCCTGCTCGAAGGAATACCAGGCCAGGTTGCCGAAGCCCCAGCTCAGCACGCCGACCGTCAGCGCGATGCCCAACGGCCTGCGCAGTCCGCTGTCACGCCAGCCCCACCAGATGCCCAGCGCCAGCGCAGCGACCAGCCCTGGCCAGGCAATGAAGCCGCCGTCGCGAATATCGATGACGCTCAGCCAGTCGTCGCGGTAGTACGCCCAATAGGTGGCGACGAAGGCCAACCGGGCCACCAGCACGGCGACCAGCAGGAGGCGAAACAGCTGCCGCTCGGGATTACGACCGCTGCGCCGGCCGACCCGCCAGCCGACCAGACTGGCCAGCAGCAGGCTGCCGAGCAGGATCACATGGGGCATGGCCAGGGTCAGCGGGCCGATATTCAGTGTCAGCATCTACTCTCCGTTGGTTGATTCGTGTCGGTCTGGGCCGCTCGGAACATCAGGCGCGACATCAGACGGGAAACTGCAGACAGAAGGTTGTCCACCCTTGTTCCGAACGGCAGCTGATGTCGCCACGGTGTGCCTGGATGATGGAACGGGTGATCGCCAGCCCCAGCCCGGCGTTACTCGGGCTGCCTTCACGACGTGCCGGGTCGACCCGGTAGAAGCGGTCGAACAGCCGCTCCAGGTGCTCTGGCGCGATGGTCACCCCCGGGTTGGTCACCGCCAGCGTCACGCATTCAGCGCGGCGCTCGATGGTGACCCTGACCAGCTCGCCGTCCGGCGTGTAGCGCAGCGCATTGGACAGCAGGTTGGACAGCGCGCGGCGCAGCATTGCCAGGTCGCCCTGGATGGTACCGGCACCGGTCAGCTCGAAGCGCACGCCGCGCTCGTCCGCCGGCAGCTGGTAATAGTCGAGCAGTTGCGTACAGAGCTGCTCCAGCGCCACCGGCTTGGCATCGGGGACGATCAGGCCGTTGTCGGCCTTGGCCAGGAACAGCATGTCGTCGATCATCCGCGACATGCGCTGCAGTTCCTCAAGGTTGGAATGCAGGTTGTCCTGGTACTGCTCCAGCGAACGCCCGCGCGTCAACGCCACCTCGGTGTGGGTCATCAGGTTGCTCAGTGGCGTGCGCAGCTCGTGGGCGATGTCGGCCGAGAAGTTCGACAGCCGCACGAAGGCGTCTTCCAGACGCGCCAGCATCGCGTTGAAGGCCTGTACCAGCTGCTGCAGCTCTGCCGGCGTCGAGTCATCGGGAATGCGCTCGCGCAGCGACTTGGCCGAGACCGAGGCCGCCACCTGGGTGACCTCGCGCAGCGGCCGTAGCCCGCTGCGCACCAGGAGCCAGCCGAGCAGCCCGCTGAGCAGTGCGCACAGCACCAGCGCCGCCCAGAGCCAGCCGCTGAAGGTATGGAAGAAGGCCTTGTGCGCGGTCACATCGAGCATGACCAGCAGCGTCAGGCGCCGCCCTCCCACCTCGACATGCCCCGCTTCGCCCCGCCAGACACGGCCCTCCAGGGTCAGTTCACCCTCGTTCTCGCCGATCAGCATGAGCAGCGACGGCTCCGCCGCCTGCTGCTCCGGTCGGGGGAAGAGCTGTGTGCCGACCTCGTCGAAAACGAAGCCGCGCATCTCGCTATGGCCGTCCAACAGCACTTGCAGCTGCGGCCGCACGCGCTCGAAGTGCTCCAGGTCGTCCAGGCCGGTCAGCAGACGTCGGCTCGCCTCGAGTTTCTCGTGCAGCGTGTGGCGGTCCAGCTCATCGAAGTGATGCTCGCTGAGCTGGCCGAAGAAATAGCCGGCCGCCGCCAGCACGCCGGTGACCGCAAGCATGAACATCAGGCTCAGCCGCGCGGTGAGCGACAGCCGGATCATGGCGCGTCCGGCTCGTCGAGCATGTAGCCCATGCCGCGCGCGGTATGGATCAGCTTGGGTTCGAAGCCATCGTCGATCTTCGCACGTAGCCGGCGGATCGCCACCTCGATGACGTTGGTGTCGCTGTCGAAATTCATGTCCCACACCTGCGAGGCGATCAGCGATTTGGGCAGCACCTCGCCGCGCCGGCGCAACAGCAGTTCCAGCAGGGCGAACTCCTTGGCGGTCAGGTCGATGCGCTGACCGGCGCGCGTGGCGCGACGCTTGAGCAGGTCGACCTGCAGGTCGGCCACCTGCAGCTGGGTCTGCAGCGCCGTCGCATTGCCGCGCCGCAGCAGGGTGCGTACCCGCGCCAGCAGCTCGGAAAAGGCGAACGGCTTGACCAGGTAGTCATCCGCTCCCAGCTCCAGCCCCTTGACCCGGTCCTCGACACGATCCCGCGCGGTGAGGAACAGCACCGGCACCTCGTTGCCCGAGGCACGCACCAGTCGCAGCACTTCCCAGCCGTCCAGACCCGGCATCATCACATCAAGGATCAGCAGGTCGTAGGGCACGCTCAACACGTGCTGCAGCGCATCGGTGCCGCTGGTGACGCGGTCGACGGTGAAGCCGGCCTCGCTCAGCCCCTGCTGCAGGTAGGTGCCGGTTTTCGGCTCGTCTTCGGCGACCAGCAGTTTCATGCGGATATTCCATCGGTGGTGGACGGCGCAAGTGTGGCAGCGCCGCACACCGCTGCGCCACGAAGCTGACAGAAAAGTAATCTTGCGCTCAGCCTCCCGTCAGGCCGCTCGCGTTAGCGTGAGGCCCAGCACATCAGGCTTGACCTTGCCATGGCGTCAAGGTCGAGCATCGCGCCGGCTCCCTGGAACTGGCAAGCGAGGAACCACCCATGAACAGTATCCGACTCAGGGTCACCGGCATGAGCTGCGGTGGCTGCGTCAGGCATGTCACCGCGGCGCTGCAGGCGCTGGAGGGTGTCGAACGCGTCGAAGTGGACCTGGCCGGCGGCCTGGTTCGGATCGACGGCAGTGCCGATGACGCAAACCTGATCGCAGCGCTCGCCGAAGCCGGATACCCCGCCGAAACCCTCGACCATCGCAGCGCCTCGGCCGCCCGCACCGGTGGATGTAGCGGCGGTTGCTGCTGCAGCTGAACTCAGATCTGGAGAAACGCATGAAACCTCATCTCACCGTACTCGCCGCACTGCTGATGTCCGGGGCGGCTCAGGCCGCCGAGGTCATCGATGTACACCGGGACGCCAACTGCGACTGCTGCAAGGACTGGATCAAGTATCTGGAAACCAATGGGTTCGAGGTGCGCGACCATGTGGAAGTCAACATGCTGCCGGTCAAGGAGCGCCTCGGCGTGCCGCCGCGCCTGGGCTCGTGCCATACCGGCGTGATTGGCGGCAAGTTCGTCGAAGGCCACGTGCCGGTGGCGGCGATCCGCGAGCTGCAGCAGCGCGACGATCTGGCCGGAGTCGCCGTACCGGGCATGCCAGCCGGCTCGCCGGGCATGGACTACGGCCAACCGCACCAGCGCTATCAGGTGATCGGGCTGACCAGTCAGGGCCGCGACCTGGCGCTGGGCGACTATCTCGGCAGCCAGCCACTTCGCTGAAAGAAGCTCGCCTGGCGGGCGGCAGCGCACGGGCCGCCCCTCCGCAGGCACCCTGCCTGCCGCCATCCGGGTGCAGGTGTCGCGTCAGGCGCGGTGACAGACCAAACGGCCCGCTCGCTTACCCTGTCAAGCTGCCGTCAAAAGCCTCCCGGCCAGCAAGCTGACAGAACCGTAATGTTCGGCTCAGCTTGTCGTCAGATGCGCCGCGCTATGGTGAGCGACAGGACTGCTGCGACTGTTTGTCCAGCGCAGCCACATCGCACATGAACAGGACCAGCATGCACTCGACCAGCTCTCGGCGCACCTTCGTCAAAAGCCTCGCCGCCGGCGGCGCCTTCGCCGGACTCGGGCTGTGGCGCCAGCCCGTCTGGGCGCTGACCAGCCCCGGCCAGCCGACGGTACTCAGCGGCAGCCAATTCGACCTGACCATCGACTCCATGAGCGTCGACTTCACCGGCCGCCGGCGCACCGCCATGGCCATCAATGGCAGCATTCCCGGCCCGCTGCTGCGCTGGCGCGAGGGTGACACCGTGACCCTGCGCGTGCGCAACCGCCTGCCGCAGGAGACCTCGACCACTGGCACGGCATCCTGCTGCCGGCCAACATGGACGGCGTGCCCGGCTTCAGCTTCGCCGGCATCGCGCCGGACGGCATGTACGAGTACCGCTTCAAGGTCAAGCAGAGCGGGACCTACTGGTATCACAGCCACTCGGGCTTCCAGGAGCAGCTCGGCGTCTACGGCCCGCTGATCATCGATCCCGAGGAGCCGGAGCCGTTCGCCTACGAGCGAGACTATGTGGTGTTTCTCTCCGACTGGACCGACGAGAGCCCGGCGCGCGTGCTGGCCAAGCTGAAGAAGCAGGCCGACTACTACAACCAGGGCCGTCGCACCGTCGGCGATTTCATCAACGATGTCGCCGACCAGGGCTGGCGCAAGACCTTCAGCGACCGCTGGGCCTGGGCGAAGATGAACATGTCGCCCACCGATCTCGCCGACGTCAGCGGCGCGACCTACACCTACCTGCTCAACGGCCAGGCCCCGGATGCCAACTGGACCGGCTTGTTCCGGCCCGGCGAGCGCATCCGCCTGCGCCTGATCAACGGCTCGGCGATGAGCTACTTCGACTTCCGTATCCCCGGCCTCAAGCTCACCGTGGTCGCCGCGGACGGGCAGAACATCGAGCCGGTAACGGTCGACGAGATTCGCCTGGCGGTGGCGGAAACCTATGACGTGATCGTCGAGCCGGACGGCAGCCAGCACGCCTACACCCTCTTCGCCCAGGCCATGGACCGCAGCGGCTACGCCCGCGGCACGCTGGCCGTGCGCAAAGGCCTGCAGGCCCCGGTGCCCAACCCCGATCCGCGCCCCGAACTGACCATGGACGACATGGGTCATGGCGATCACGCCGCCCATGGCCAGGCTGCCGCAACGCCCGCGCCGGGCCATGACGCCCATGCCGGACACGGCGGCCATGGCGCGATGGATCACGGCCAGATGAACCATGCCGCCATGGGCCACGGCTCGGATGGCAGCAGGATGCAGGCACATCCGGCCAGCGAGACCAACAACCCTCTGGTGGACATGCAGACCATGATGCCGGTGGCCAAGCTGGATGACCCGGGCATCGGCCTGCGCGCCAACGGCCGGCGCGTGCTGACCTATGCCGACCTGCGCAGCGCCTTCGCCGACCCGGATGGCCGCGAACCGGGCCGCACCATCGAACTGCACCTGACCGGCCACATGGAGCGCTTCTCCTGGTCGTTCGACGGTATTCCCTTCGCCGACGCCGAGCCGATCCGCCTCCGGTACGGCGAGCGGGTGCGCTTCGTACTGGTCAACGACACCATGATGCACCACCCCATTCACCTGCACGGGCTGTGGAGCGACCTGGAGGACGAACACGGCGACTTCCTGGTGCGCAAGCACACCATCGACATGCCGCCGGGCTCGAAACGCAGCTACCGCGTCACAGCAGACGCCCTCGGCCGCTGGGCCTACCACTGCCACATGCTGATGCACATGGACCTCGGAATGTTCCGTGAAGTCCGCGTAGAGGAATGACGGAGAAGCCTATGAAAACCCTCAAGCACACCACCCTGCTCGCCCTCGGCCTGGCCGCCTCCCTCGGCCTGAACGCGGTCCAGGCGCAGCAGAGCGAACATGACGGTCATCATGCCGAGAACGACCCGGCCGAACAGGCCACCCCGCAGACCACGCAGCCCAAGACGCAACAGGGCGGCATGATGCAGGGCATGGACCACGACAAGATGAAGGACATGCACGAGCAGCATATGGGCAACGGCCACATGGATCATGGCGGCATGGGCGGCGGATCGGTGGACAAGGACATGCCCAAGGACGCCGAGCAGGGCAATCCGCATGCGCATTAAGCCGCTCCCCGTCGCCGTCGCGCTGAGTCTGGTCACGGCGGCGAGCCAGGCGCAGCAGAACATGGACCACTCCAGCCATGCCGGCCACGCTGCGCCGGCAGCGCACGAGCACAGGGATCATGGGCGAACCGATCACGGCCACATGGACCACGGCTCGATGGCGCACCCGCCGGGACAGGAGCCGCGCACGCCCATCCCAGCCATCAGCGATGCGGATCGCGCCGCGGCGTTCCCCAGCCTGCCGGCCCATCACATGCACCAGGGCGGGACGAATTTCCTGTTTCTCGCCGACCAGCTGGAGTGGCAGGACGCCGACGAGGGCAGCGCGCTGGCCTGGGACATTTCCGGTTGGGTCGGTGGCGACATCGACCGTCTGGCGTTCCGCTCGGAGGGTGAGCGTACCAATGGCCACACCGAGGAAGCGGAACTGCAGCTGCTGTGGAGCCACGCCATCGGTCCCTGGTGGGAAACCGTCGCCGGCGTGCGCCAGGACTTCAAACCCGGCTCGCCGCAGACCTGGGCGGCCTTCGGCGTGCAGGGCATGCCGTTGTTCGGCCTGGAAACCGAGGCGACCGCCTTCATCGGCGAAGGCGGCCAGAGCGCACTGCGTCTGGAGGCCGAGTACGACATCCTGCTGACCCAGCGCTGGGTGCTGCAGCCCACTGCCGAGCTCAACCTGCACGGGCGCAACGACGAGGCGCGCGGCGTCGGCGCAGGGTTCAGCGACGCCAGTCTAGGGCTGCGCCTGCGCTACGAGATCAGCCGCCAGTTCGCGCCTTATATCGGCGTGACCTGGAACCGTGCCTACGGCAACACCGCCGACCTGCTGCGTGCCGAAGGCGAGGATGTCAGCGACACCCGCCTGGTGGCCGGCATCCGCTTCTGGTTCTGAGGGGTACGGCATGAGAACAGTCCTGGCGACGCTGGCGCTGAGTGCCCTGGCGGTGGTGACCGGCGCGGCGCTGGTGCTGTACTCCGGCATCATCGACGTCGGCGCTGACGACCCGCACAGCGCACCGCTGCATGCCGTGCTGGAGACGGCCCGCGAACGCGCCGTAGCCGTGCGCGCCCGGGACATCGAGGTGCCGCCGCTGGGCTCGGCGGAACAGATGCGCTCCGGCGCGGGCAACTACGCGGCGATGTGCGTCGGTTGTCACCTGGCGCCGGGCGTCGCGCCAACCGAGCTGAGCCAGGGCCTCTACCCCGCCCCACCAGCGCTGGCCGAAGCTACCCGCGACGGCGACCCGGCCGCGACCTTCTGGGTCATCAAGCATGGGCTCAAGTCCACCGGCATGCCGGCGTGGGGCCGATTCATGGAGGACCACTACATCTGGTCGCTGGTCGCCTTTGTCGAGCAGCTGCCGTCACTCACTCCCATGGAATACCAGGCGCTGGTGGCCTCCAGCGACGGCCACCAGCACGGCGGCGGCGAAACGGACATGCATGATCACAGCGGCCAGCATTCCAGCCAGACCGGCGATCACCACGGCGCTTCCGAGCAGGGCGAGAGAGATGCGAAGGTGCATCGGCATTCCGACGGCAGTCGTCACCAGCACTGACGCACACCTGGCTCAGCGTTTCGCCTCGATCCTGCCGACCCGTTCGAGCCACTCGGACTCGAGCCGGTTCTGTTCGATGTCCATGCCCAGCGCCTCCATCGCCTCGCGGTGACGGTCGATTTCGGCGACCGAATCACTGATCCCGGTGAGATTGCCATCGAGCTGGTGCATCTGCGTCAGCCCAAGGTGATAGAAGCGCAGCAGCTTGATTGCCGCGGGATCGCCCGCGCTCACGCCGGCCCTGACCTGATGCATCATGTTGGTCACCCGCATCAGACTGCGCTTGAGCCGCCAGCCATAGGCCGCCGAAGCCATCCACGGCTGTTGCCAGTACAGCAGCCGCACCAGCGCGACGGTCAGTGCCAGCCCCGCGACGACCCCGCCAATGTTCAGCCGCAGGTTGTCGCCGCCCGGCTCGCCGAACAGCGCGACCGCCAGGCCCGACAGGCCCATGGCCAGAATGGCGAAGGTGGCCGCGACGATCAGCGTGCTGCGGCGGGTCTCGCGACGGTAGGTTTCGGGGCTGCGCGGAACGATCTCGAATAGCACCACGGGGCGTTGTCCTCGGCTGAAATGGATGGCAGGCGCCGCGCATTATCACCCCATTGGCCCACGCGCGGCTGACGCAGCGCAGCGCTTCGCACGCTCTCGCGAATCGCCCTACGCCAGACATCGCCCGTCGCCGGTTCAGCCGCTATGCTGCAGCCACCGCCCCACGGGAACTGTCCATGCGCCGCCTCGCCATACCCGCCGACCAGCAACGGGTCTACGACATCTACATGCACCCGGATGTGGTGCCCTACCTCGGTTTCGACCCCATGCCACGCGAAGCTTTCGGCAAGGTGTTCGAGCCGCTGTTCGAAAGCGGCAGCTTCTACGTGTTCGAGGAGCATGGGCAGGTACAGGGCTTCTACAAGGTGCAGCGGCACCTCGGTCGCGCGGCTCATGTCGCCTACCTGGGCACGCTGGCGGTCGCACCGCAGGCCAAGGGCAGCGGACTGGCCCGACGGATGATGCAGGACGCCCTCGACCGGCTGGCCGCCAGCGGCATCCGCCGCGTGGAGCTCAGCGTGGAGGCCGACAATCCGCGGGCGATCGCCTTCTACCAGCGCTTCGGCTTCGTGCACGAGGGAACGCAGCGGGCGGCCTACAAGCGCGCCGGCGAGTATGGCTATGTCGATGAACTGATGTACGGCCTGCTGCTGGAGGCCTGACGGGATGCCGGACGGCGGACGCCGTCCGGCCGGGGGGGTCAGCCGGCGAGCTTGCTGGTGATCTTCGCCACATGCTCGCCCTGGAAGCGCGCGATGGCCAGTTCCTTCTCCGATGGCTGACGCGAGCCGTCGCCGCCCGCGATGGTCGAGGCGCCATAAGGCGTGCCACCGTTGGTCTCGGAGATGTCGAAGAACTCACTGATACCGTAGCCGGTCGGCACGATGACCATGCCGTGGTGCGCCAGGGTGGTCCAGGTGGAGGTGATGGTCATTTCCTGCCCGCCACCGGTGCCCGTGGAGGTGAATACGCTCGCGACCTTGCCATGCAGTGCGCCCTTGGCCCACAGGCCGCCGGTGCGGTCGAGGAAGTTGCGCATCTGTCCGGACATGTTGCCGAAGCGGGTCGGCGTGCCGAAGATGATCGCATCGTAGTTCGGCAATTCGTTCGGATCGGCGATATCAGCTGCCTGATCGACCTTGCCGCCAGCGTTGCGGAAGGCATCTTCCGGCATGGTCTCCGGTACGCGCTTGATGACCACCTCGGCGCCCGGCACACGACGGGCGCCTTCTGCCACCGCGTTGGCCATGGTTTCGATATGGCCGTACATCGAGTGATACAGCACGAGAATCTTCGCCATCTTGTCTTTCCTCTTTTGGTGAATGTGTGCGGGTAAACCTTGGGTTGTGATAGCCGAGCGTCGGCGGCGTTCAGCGCGACTCGACCAGCACGACTTCGCTGTTCTCCAGCGCGCGGACGGTCAGCCGTGCCTCATCGCGCACGGCCACGCCATCCCCTGCGGAGACGGTGACACCGTTGACCTCGATCTGCCCGCTCGCGGGCACCAGGTAGACGCGGCGCCCTTCGGCGATCTGGTAATCGGCGCTCTGCCCCTGTTCAAGCGTAGCCGCTGCCAGACGGGCCTCGGCACGAATCGGCAAGGCGTCGTCGTCGCCCGGCAGGCCGCTGGCCAGGGTGACGAACGCCCCGGCACGCTCGCCGCTTGGGAATCTGCGGGTGCCCCAAGTCGGCGGCAGACCGGTCTGCTGCGGGTGAATCCAGATCTGGAAGATGCGCGTCTCCTCGTCTTCCAGGTTGTACTCGCTGTGGACGATGCCGCTGCCGGCGCTCATAACCTGCACGTCGCCGGCAACGGTGCGCCCGCGATTGCCCAGGCTGTCTTCGTGAGTGATCGCGCCCTGGCGCACGTAGGTGATGATTTCCATGTCGCGATGCCCGTGGGGCTCGAAGCCCGACTGCGGGGCGATGCTGTCGTCGTTCCAGACACGCAGCCGGCCCCAGCGCATGCGCTGGGCATCGTGATAGTCGGCAAAGGAAAAGTGATGACGGGCGTTCAGCCAACCGTGCCGGGCGTGGCCGAGTTCTGCATGGGGACGACGTTCGATCATCTGAGCCTCCGAATGAGTGGGTCGGCCGGGCTGGCCGGCGGAACCGAATGAGCCAGATGATCTATTGATTCTTCATCGGCATGTACGCAAATTTGCGCCAATAAAAATCGAATTAGTCGATCTATCTCGCTGCACTTCTCCAACGCGCGCCCTGCACTCACGCAAGCGGTTGCGCGCAATCGGTTTACCTGCCAAAACGGCGCCCTGTTTCAACTAACCAGGGCGGAACATGAACCAGGAACTGCAAATCGAGGACGTGCACCTCGGCGAAGGCAAGGCGGTCGTAAAAGGCGCGCTCATCAAGACGCAATACCGCGGCACGCTGAGCGACGGCACGGAGTTCGACAGCTCCTACACGCGCGGCAAGCCGTTCCAGTGCGTGATAGGCACCGGGCGCGTGATCAAGGGCTGGGATATCGGCCTGATGGGAATGAAAGTCGGCGGTAAGCGCAGGCTCTTCGTGCCGGCTCATCTGGGCTATGGCGAGCGGCAGATCGGCGCGCACATTCCGCCGAATTCGGACCTTCACTTCGAGATCGAGCTGCTCGAAGTGCTGACCCGGGACGACTGATCAGCAGCGCCATGCGGCTTGCGCACCGCATGGCGCTGCGATTTCAGCTCGCGCTGGCCGGCGCCTGGTGAGGAACGCCTTGGGGGTACTCCTCCCGATAGCGCGCCAGCCAGTTGGCACCTGCCGGGTCGTCCCACACATGGCGGTGCAGCAACGCCATGCCATCGGGATCGTTGAGCAGGCGCCAGCGCGCCGCCTCGCCCTTCGCAGCCGCCGGCCCCGCCGCCAGTACCTCCGCCAGACGCTGCTCGCGCAGGTGCTCCGCGGCCGGCACCACCTTGGCATGACGAGCGCGCGCCATGGCGCAGACCAGGGCGTTGTACAGCGGGTCGACGACGGCGACGAGGAAGCCCTCGCGCAGCGCGTTCGCCTGATTCTGCTGCTGGTAGCGGTCAGTGTTGGCCAGCTCGGTAGGCGGCGCGTACTCCTCGGGAATCAGGAACAGCTTGCACCGCCGGGCGGCCAGGCCCAGGCCGGTACGGCTGGTGATCACCGACACCGGCGCCGAGAGGATCAGCGACACCACGATCGGCGCCAGCCACCAGAGGAAGGCCGCATCCAGCCAGGCGACCAGTGCCGTCCAGAGCACGCCGATGACGATCTGCGAACCATGCCGGCGCAGCGCCTCACCCCAGGGCGTGGCGTCATCTCCGCGCTGCGGCGATTTCCACTGCACCGACCAGCCGAGGAATGCCGCGGTGACGAACACGCTGTGAAAGAGCATGCGCACCGGCGCCAACAGCACCGAAAACAGCGTCTCGATCAGCATCGACAGCACCACCCGCAACCGACCGCCATAGGCCTGCGCGCCCTGGATGCAGACCAGCAGCACGCTGAGCAGCTTGGGCAGGAACAGCAGCGTCATGGTCGCCGAGAACAGCGCGATGGCCTCCTCCGGATGCCAGCGTGGCCACAATGGATAGAGCTGGTTGGGCTGCAGGAAATACTCCGGTTCCATCAGCGTATGGATGGCCAGCAGGCCGGTGGACAGCAGCAGGAAGAGGAACCACAGCGGCGCCGACAGGTAGGACATCACCCCGGTCAGAAACACCAGACGATGCACCGTGTGCACGCCGCGCACCATGAACAGACGGAAGTTCATCAGGTTGCCATGGCACCAGCGGCGGTCGCGCTTGAGCTCGTCGAGCAGATTGGGCGGCAGCTCTTCGTAACTGCCCGGCAGATCGTAGGCGATCCACACGCCCCAGCCGGCACGTCGCATCAGCGCCGCCTCGACGAAATCGTGCGAGAGGATCGCGCCGGCGAAGGAGCCGGTGCCGGGCAGCGGCGCCAGCGCACAATGCTCGATGAAGGGTTTGACCCGGATGATCGCGTTGTGACCCCAGTAGTGCGACTCGCCCAACTGCCAGAAATTGAGCCCGGCGGTGAACAGCGGCCCGTAGACGCGGGTAGCGAACTGCTGCAGGCGCGCATAGAGGGTGTCCATGCCCGAGGCCTTGGGGGCGGTCTGGATGATGCCGGCGTTGGGGTTGGCCTCCATCAGCCGCACCAGGCTGGTCAGACATTCGCCGCTCATCACGCTGTCGGCATCGAGCACCACCATGTAGCGGTAGCTGCTGCCCCAGCGCCGGCAGAAGTCGTCGATGTTGCCGCTCTTGCGCTTCACCCGACGCCGGCGGCGGCGATAGAAGATATGGCCGAAACCATCCACCGCGCGACACAGCTCGACCCAGGCCTGCTGCTCGGCGACACAGGTGTCCGGGTCGTTGCTGTCGCTGAGCACGAAGATATCGAAATGCTCCAGCTCACCGGTGGCCTTGAGCGACTCGTAAGTTGCGCGCAGACCGGCGAACACCCGCGGCACGTCCTCGTTGGCGATCGGCATCACCAGCGCGGTGCGCGCCTCGGCGGGAATCGGCTCGTTGCCCGGACTGCTGGCCGAGATGCTATAGCGGTCCTTGCCACGCAGCAGCTGGAAGAAGCCCATCAGCGCGGTCCAGAAGCCCACCGATACCCAGCAGAACAGCAGCGCGAACAGCAGCAGGATGCTGGTCTGCACCACATAGGGCAGGATCTGCCGTGCCGATTCGGCCAGCGGCTGCACGAAAACGTCCTGCAGGTCCACCAGCGACCAGCCCTGGTACGGCAGCACCGCCTTCATCTGCCAGGTGGCGAACGCGGTCTGGCCGAGCATCAGAATCAGCAATGCGCTGCGCCGCAGCGCCGCGACGCGCCGCCAGCGTGCCTCGTCGAGCGGCTGCGGGCTGGGTTCGAGGGTGCGCCGCGGAGTCTTGCGCCCCAGCAGCCGGCGCCAACCGCGACGCAAGATGTTGGTGTGCCAGGGCTCCGGCACCATCCGCGTGCGAACGATCGGCGGGGTGGATTGCAGATAGGGGCGGCCCTGATGGTCCTCACGGATGATGCCGGCGCGGTCGAACAGATCGCCCCAGCCCATGCGCAGCCGGGTCACCACGGAGTCCAGCAGACGCCGCGACGGGCCGCGCTCGGCGGTCGTCGCGGCGGACATTTCGTCATGCAGGGCGAGCAGACCGCCCTGCTCCGCGGCCTGCCGGTATCTGGCCGGGTCCTCGACGTCGTTCAGCGCCAGGCCATCGCAATAGCCTTCAGCCATGCGGTTCATTGCGTCCTGCTCATTCATGGGGAGGAATCTGGTAGGTCCAGGTTTCGGAAAGGGTCTTTTCACCATCGACCAGCGCCGCACGCATTTCCACCGGCCGGCGCGGATCACGCACCTTGAGCCGCAGAGTCATGCGCCAGCCCTTGCTGACCGGGTTGTAGCGCAGATTGTTCTCCACCAGCTCGGCGTTGTCATCGACGCTGACGCGGGTGGTGACCGGCGCATCCTCGGGCAGCTTGGCCAGCACCGGCCCGACGAAGTCCACCACCAGAGCGGTGCTGCCATCGGCCTGGCGAATCAGGTTGGCCTGCTTGACGTCCCCGGCCGACACACGGGTCTGCTGTGCCCAGGCCAGTTGCGGATCGTGCAGACTCGGTTCGTCCATGGAGAAATGCAGGCGATACTCCAGGTCCAGCGGCTGACCGGGCTCCGGCTGCTTCTCGGGCGACCAGAAGGCGACGATGTTGTCGTTGGTTTCGTCGGGCGTGGGGATCTCCACCAGCTCGACATGCCCCTTGCCCCAGTCACCGCGCGTCTCCACCCAGCCACTCGGGCGCAGCTCGTAGCGGTCGTCCAGGTCCTCGTAGCGGTTGAACTCACGGGTACGCTGCATCAGGCCGAAGCCACGCGGGTTCTCCACGCTGAACGCGCTGACCGCCAGGCGACGCGGGTTGTTCAGCGGGCGCCAGAGCCACTCGCCGTTGCCGGCGTGGATCGCCAGCCCCTCGGAGTCGTGCAGCTGCGGACGGAAATTCAGCGAATCGCTGGGTTGGTTCGCTCCGAACAGGTACATGCTGGTCAGCGGTGCGATGCCGAGCTTGCCCACCGGCTCGCGCAGGTACACCCGGGCCTGCACGTCCAGCGTGCTGTCCTTGCCCGGCGTCAGCACCATGCGGTAGGCGCCGGTGGCACGCGGCGAGTCGAGCAGCGCGTAGATGACCAGGTTGCGCCGGTCGGGCTGCGGCCGTTCCACCCAGAACTCGCGGAAGCGGGGAAACTCCTCACCCACCGGCAGCGCCGTGTCGATCGCCAGCCCGCGTGCGGACAGGCCATACCACTGGCCCTTGCCAACGATGCGGAAATAGCTCGCACCGAGCAGAGTCATCACCTCGTCCTGCTTGTCCTTCTTGTTCAGCGGATAGAGCACCTTGAAACCGGCGAAGCCCAGACCTTCCAGCGCAGCGGGATCGACCTCGACGCCGTCGAACTGGAACATGGCCGGGTCATAGCGGATCTCGCGGACGTCCGTCGCGGTGATCTCGTTGATGCGTACCGGCGTGTCGAAGTGCATGCCCTGATGGTAGAACTGCAGGTGGAACGGTGTATCGGCATCCTTCCAGTAGGCATGTTCGGGGTCGAAGCGCAGCCGTTGGTAATCGGCAAAGGCCATTCGGCGAAACTCTTCCGGCAGGTTGCTCGCCGGTTCCTCATAGCCGCGGGACGCCAGTTCCTGCGCCTGCTTGGCCACATCATCCAGGCTGAACGCCAGCGCACTGCCGGCCATCAGCATGTACAACCCACCTGCCAGCCCCGCCAGCATGCGCGCCGGATGGGTACCCGTCTTCCGTTGAAAAATGCGTAACACACCGCCTCCGAATTACACGTTTGTGCAGAGTTCGCTCTGCTTCGCTGTGGTGAACCACCCGAGCCCAGCCGCTGTGCCGCGCGCGACACGTGCGGCGGCGTTGCCGGACTGCAGGCGTTTCTCCATACAGAAATTTTCTTACAACAGCTCGAAGCGCTCGCTCTGCACGGCTCGCGAATCGAGCCCCAGCTGCACTTCGAATTCACCTGGCTCGGCCACGTAGTCGAGCCGGGCGTCGTGGAACCTGAGGTCGTCCTCGCCCAGAGTGAAGCGCACCACCCGCGTCTCGCCCGGCTCGAGCCGGATTTTTTCGAAGCGTTTGAGCTCCTTCACCGGTCGCACACTGGAGCCGACCAGGTCCTGCAGATAAAGCTGCACGACGGTCGCGCCGGCGCGCGCTCCACTGTTCTTTACCGTTACGCTGACCTCCAGGCGCTGCCCACGTTTCAATTCGCGCTGGGAAAGTTGCGGTTTGGACAGTTCGAACTCGGTATAGCTCAGGCCGTAGCCGAATGGGTACAGCGCGCCGTTGGGCTCTTCGAAATATTGCGAGGTGTAGTTGCCCGGACGCCCCTCGACATAGGGGCGGCCCAACCGTGGATGGTTGTAGTAGGTGGGAATCTGCCCCACCGAACGCGGAAAGGAGATCGGCAACTTGCCCGAAGGGTTGTGCGCGCCGAACAGCACATCGGCGATGGCATTGCCGCCCTCGGTACCGGTGAACCAGGTTTCCAGCAGCGCATCGGCATGCTCCCTGACCCACCCCAGCTGCAGCGGGCGACCATTCATCAGCACCACCACCAGTGGCTTGCCGGTGGCGACCAGGGCTTCGAGCAGCGCCTGCTGGCTGGCCGGCAAGGTCAGACTGGTCCGGCTGGACGATTCGTGGGACATGCCACGGGCCTCGCCCAGAGCCGCGACGATCACATCGGCCTCGCGCGCCGCACGTACCGCTTCGTCGATCATCGCCTGCGGCGGACGCGGGTCCTGGACCACCTCCGGGCGGTCCCAGTTGAGGAAGTTCAGGTACTTGATCATGCCGGCATCGTCGGTGACGTTGGCCCCGCGCGCATGGATGATCCGGCCGTCCTTGCCAAGCGCTCGTTCGACGCCCTGGCGCAGCGTCACGGCCTGCGCTGCCACGCCGGCTGCCGACCAGCTGCCGAGCATGTCGACGGGGGAATCGGCCAGCGGCCCGACCAGCGCGATGCGTGCATCCCTGCGCAGTGGCAGCGTCTGCCCGCGGTTTTCCAGCAGCACCAGGGACTCGCGCGCGACCTGGCGTGCCGCCTCGCGGTGCAGGCGGCTTTCGGCGTTGACCTCCGCGGGGTCGTCCACCGCCCGGCCGATGCGGCGATAGGGATCATGGAACAGACCCAGGTCGTACTTGGCGCCGAGCACACGGCCGACCGCCTGGTCGATCAGCTCGAGGGGCACTTCGCCGCGTTCGACCAGGCCGGGCAGTTCCTGCAGATAGAGCGAGTCGTGCATGCTCAGGTCGATGCCGGCCTCGATCGCCAGGCGCGCGGCCTCGCGGCCATCGCGGGCCACGCCATGGCGCAGCAGTTCATCGATGGCGCCGTGATCGCTGATGTTCAGCCCGCGGAAGCCCCAGTCGTCGCGCAGCAGGTCACGCAACAGCCAGCGGTTGGCACTGGCCGGCACGCCGTTGACGGTGTTCAGCGCCACCATCACGCCACCGGCGCCGGCGTCCACCGCCGCACGGTAGGGCGGCAGGTAATCCTGGTACATGCGCTGCGGGCTCATGTCGACCACGTTGTAATCACGCCCGCCCTCCACCGCACCGTACAGGGCGAAGTGCTTGACGCTGGCCATCACGCTGTCCGCGGCGCTCAGGCGCTCGCCCTGATAGGCGCGCACCAGCGTGCCGGCGATCTGTGAGACAAGGTACGGATCTTCGCCGAAGCCCTCGGACGTCCGCCCCCAGCGCGGGTCGCGGGTGATGTCCACCATGGGCGCGAAGGTCAGATCGAGGCCGTCGGCACTGGCCTCGATGGCCGAAACCCGGCCGCTCAGGGCGATGGCGTCGAGGTCCCAGCTTGAAGCCAGGGCCAGGCTGATGGGGAAGATGGTGCGATGGCCATGAACTACGTCATAGGCGAAGAAGATCGGAATGCCCAGTCGGCTGCGCAAGGCCGCCTCCTGCATGGGGCGGTTGTCGGCTCGGGTCACCGAATTGAAAGTGGCACCGATGCGGCCGGCCGCGATCTCCTCGACGATGCGCTCGCGCGGCATGTCGCCACCAATGCTGATCAGCCGCAGCTGGCCGATCTTCTCCGCCAGGGTCATGCGCTCGAGCAGGGTCTCGATCAGTGCCTGTCGGTCGTCCAGCGGCAGGGCCGGCGGCGCCGCGCAGGCGAACGGATTCATCGCGCCGGCAAGCAGGACAAACGGCAACAGCCTTTTTATCATCACAACCCCATTCTCGTTTCAACCGACCAGCCACACACAGGCACACCCATCGCGCAGGTCACGGACCGTACGCAATGCGCCCTTGAATTCGTCTTAGAGTTCGATGGTGCCGTCGAGGTAGAGCACCGCCTGCCCGGCCACCATCACACGATCCGCTTCGACCCGGCAGTGCAGGATGCCCGTGCGCGCCGATGCCTGCAGCGCCACCAGTTCGTTGCGCCCCAGCCGCTCGGCCCAGTACGGCGCGAGCCCGGCATGGATGGAACCGGTGACCGGGTCTTCGGCGCCGCCATTGGCCGGCCAGAAATAGCGGGAGGCGAAATCCTGCTCGCGCCCTGGCGCGGTCACCACCACATCCAGCGGTGCCAGCGTGCGCAACGCCTGCAGATCGGGCGCCAGCGCGCGCACCTGCTGCTCGTCGCGGTAGACAGCGAACCATGCCTGGCGATTGCGCAGCACCGCTTCCGGCGCGAGCCCGAGCCCCTGCAGCAACGCGGCCGGCGGCTCGGCGACCGGCTCCGGCGCGCGATTGGGAAAACTCATTTCCAGCAGCCCGTCAGCACGCCGCTGCACGGCCAGATCGCCCACGGCAGCGGCACGAAAGGTCAGCGGCGCGCGGGCCAGCCCCTGTTCCAGCAGCACGAAGGCGCTGGCCAGCGTGGCATGGCCACAGAAATCGATTTCGGTGAGCGGCGAGAACCAGCGGATGTGAAAGGCCCCGTCTGCCTCGCGAACGAAAAAGGCCGTCTCGGAAAGGTTGTTTTCGGCGGCGATGGCTTGCATCAGCTCGTCCGGCAGCCAGGCTTGCAAAGGGATCACCGCCGCGGGATTGCCCCGGAAACGTTCAGCGGTGAAAGCATCGACCTGGAACATCCGCAATTTCATGGTTTGCACCCTGTGCACGGTCAAGCGACCGCCGCCTACTCTAACGGGTCTGACGGGGTGCTAGCCAGTGGCGCGTGAGGGTCGCAACGCCGCCACAGCCGCGGCCTGCACGGGAATGCCCGGCAGGCGGCGTCAACCGAGGGCGAATGGCAGCAGCAGCGCGATCAGAATGCCCAGCAGGCTCATGCCCAGCGCAGCGAAGGCGCCGCACTCATCGCCCTCCTCCAGCGCCCTTGCGGTACCGATGGCATGGGCGTTGAGGCCATAACTCAGGCCCCGCGCCGCGGGATGCTCAACCCCGGCCCAGCGCAGCAGCAGCGGTCCCAACGCGGTGCCGATGACGCCGGTCAGCATGACGAACACTGCCGCCAGCGAGGCCAGGCCGCCGAGCTGCTCGGCCACCAGCATGGCGATGGGCATGGTCGCGGACTTCGGCGCCAGGCTCATCAGCACCGGCAGCTCTGCGCCCAGCGCCCAGGCGATCGCCAGCGTCAGTACCACGCTGAGCACGCCGCCGACCGCCAGGGTAATGACGATCGGCCAGAACAATTGCTGAATCCGTTTGAGGTGACGATGCAGCGGCACCGCCAGTGCCACGGTGGCAGGCCCCAGTAGCATGGCGACCAGCGCAGCGCCGTCGCGGTAGCGCGCATAGTCGACGCCCACCAGGGTCAGTGTGCCGACCACCAGTAGCATGCCCACCATGACCGGTTGCAGCACCAGCCAGCCGCTGCGGCGATAGAGCATCAGCGCCAGCTGAAAGGCGATCAGAGTCAGTGCCACGGCAAACAGCGGATGGACCACCACCGCCGCCCAGGCGGTACGCCAATCGAGTACGGTCATGCCTGATCCTCCCGCTGGCGATCGAGTCGGCGGATCAGCCGCTGCATCAGCCAGCCGCAGAACGGCACCGTGATCAGCAGCGACAACACCAGGCCGGCGGCGATCGCTGGCAGATCATCCAGCAGTGCGCCAGCGCTGGTCATGATGCCGGCGGCCGGCACGATCAGCAGCAGCGGCAGATACTGCAGCAGCAAGGCCGCGGTCTTCTCCAGAGACTCCGGAATGCTGCGGCGCAGCAGCAACAGGCCGAACAGCAACAGCATGCCGATGATCGGCCCCGGCAGTGCCGGCAGCAGCACCAGGTTGATCAGATTGCCGAGCAGCTGCAGCAGCACGAGCCAGGTCAGGCCTTGGAGAATCATCGGCGATGCTCCCTCGGCAGCATTGGATGAATCATGCGTTGGCTCCTCTTCATTCGGCAAAAGGCCTCGACTATGGCCGGCCTGGCGGCAACAGAACAGCATCAGATGCAGACAAAAAAAGCGGATCAGCCGATCCCGGCGGCTTCCGCTGATGCAGGTCAACGCCTAGCGATGCCTGCGTTCCGACAGCGCTGCCGCGCCCGATCTGATCCGTATTTAGCCGTCACATCTGAGTCTGTTATGCATGAGCCTTGACGGGGATCATCCGCCTCGCCTGAACTGCCTATGGGGCGAAAGCCAATGACCGACCGCATACCCGCGCGGATCATCGAAACCGTTGATCCCAGCCAGCCGATCCGCCTGACGCCCGCCCAGAGCGGCGGGCCCATCCACACGCGCAGTTTCAGCGGACGTTTCCGCAACCTGCGCCTGTTGGGCGGCGCCCTGCTGATGCTGCTCTACTTCGGCACCGTCTGGCTGAATTGGAACGGGCGTCAGGCGGTGCTGTGGGACCTGGACCGGCAGCAGTTCCACATCTTCGGCGCCACCTTCTGGCCGCAGGATTTCATCCTGCTCTCGGCGATCCTGATCATCGCCGCGTTCGGCCTGTTCTTCATCACCGTGCTGGCCGGGCGCATCTGGTGCGGCTACGCCTGCCCGCAGAGCACCTGGACCTGGATGTTCATGTGGGTGGAAAAGATCACTGAAGGCGACCGCCTGCAGCGCATCAAGCTCGATGCTGCACCCTGGTCCGCCGCCAAGCTGCTGCGCCGTGCCGCCAAGCACACGCTGTGGCTGGCCATCAGCCTGGCCACGGCGCTGGCCTTCGTCGGCTATTTCACCCCGGTACGCGAGCTGGTGGCCGACCTTGCCCGCTTCGAGGTCGGTGCCACCACCGCCTTCTGGCTGCTGTTCTTCACCGCCGCGACCTACATCAATGCCGGCTGGCTGCGTGAGCAGGTGTGCCTGCACATGTGCCCCTACTCGCGCTTCCAGAGCGTGATGTTCGACGCCGACACCCTTCTGGTCTCCTACGACACAGCCCGCGGCGAGAATCGCGGCGCCCGGCGCAAGGGCAGCGACCCACGGGCACAGGGCCTTGGCGATTGCGTCGACTGCACGCTGTGCGTACAGGTCTGCCCCACCGGCATCGACATCCGCGACGGCCTGCAGCTGGACTGCATCAGCTGCGGCGCCTGCATCGACGTCTGCGACAGCGTCATGGACCGGATGGGTTACGCCCGCGGCCTGCTGCGCTACACCTCCGAGCGCGCACTCAAGGGCGGCACCACCCGCTTCTTCCGTCCAAGGCTGGTCGGCTATGCCGTGGCGCTGACCGCCATGATCGCAGCCTTCATCTGGGCACTGGAGGCGCGGCCGCAGCTGCAGCTGGACGTCACCCGCGACCGCACGCTGTACCGCGAGAACATGCAGGGCCAGATCGAGAACATGTACCGCCTCAAGCTGATCAACAAGACCCAGCAGCCGCGCCGCTACGCGCTGACTTTGGAAGACGGGCCGTTCGCGCTGCAAGGCCCACGCGAGATTACCCTGGCACCGGGCGAGATCGCCGATCTGCCGGTCAGCGTGGCACTGCTCGACAACGCCCGCGACTTCAGCCGTGAGCTGCGCTTCGAGGTCAGCGACCTGGCCGAGCCGAGCAGCCGGGTGAGCACCCCGAGCACCTTCGTTGCCCCCGTCGCGGCGCTACGCCAGTAGACTGGCCATGCCCAACCGCCAAGGCCCGGACACGATGAAGCGCTACGAGAAATTCGCCGACGAGATTGCCGAACTGATCCGCAGTGGCGTGCTCGCGCCGGGAGAAAAGGTGCCCTCGGTGCGCCACGCCAGCCGCACCTACGGCGTCAGCCCGTCCACCGTGTTCCAGGCCTACTACCTGCTGGAAGACCGCGGGCTGATTCAGGCGCGGGCTCGTTCGGGCTATTTCGTCCGCGAACATGCCAAGCGCCCGTTGCACGAGCCGGACATCAGTAGCCGTCCGGCGGAAACCACCGATGTCGGCGTCAGCGAGCTGGTGTTCTCGGTGCTCGCCTCGCTGCGCGACCCGGCCACCGTACCCTTCGGTTCGGCCTTTCCCAGCCCCGAGCTGTTTCCCCTGCAACGGCTCGCACGCTCGATGGCGCAAAGCGTGCGCGACATGCCGGCACGCGAAGTGATCGCCGAGATGACCGCGGGCAACCCGGACCTGCGCCGGCAGATCGCCCTGCGCTACATGGTCAGCGGCGTGATGCTGCCGATGGACGAGCTGGTGATCACCACAGGTGCGATGGAAGCGCTGAACCTCTGCCTGCAGGTGGTGACGGAGCCGGGTGACCTGGTGGCGATCGAGTCGCCGGCGTTCTACGCCACGCTGCAGGTGCTGGAACGGCTCAAGCTCAAAGCGGTGGAGATTCCCGTCCACCCGCGCGAAGGCATCGATCTGGAGATTCTCGCCGATCGCCTGGCGCACCTGCCGATCAAGGCCTGCTGGTTCATGAGCAGCCTGCAGAACCCCCTGGGCGCGAGCATGGGCGAGGCGAAGAAGCAGCAGCTCTACGATCTGCTGCAGCGCCATCAGGTGCCGCTGATCGAGGACGACGTCTACGCCGAGCTGTACTTCACCCGCGAGCCGCCCAAGCCGGTGAAGAGCCATGATCACGAAGGCCTGGTGATGCATTGCGGTTCGTTTTCCAAGAGCCTGGCGCCCGGCTACCGGGTCGGCTGGGTCGCCGGCGGCCGCTACGCCGAGCAGATCACCCGGCTGAAGCTGATGACCACCATCTCCCCTTCCGTGCCGGCACAAGCCGCCATTGCCGACTATCTGCAGCATGGCGGCTACGACCGCCACTTGCGCAAGCTGCGCCACGCACTGGAGATGCAGCAGGGCGCGATGCTCGCCTCCGCCGCGCGCCATTTCCCGGCGAGTACGCGGGTTACGCGCCCTTCTGGGGGCTACTTTCTCTGGTTCGAATTTCCCGAGCAGGTGGACTCGCTGCAGCTGCTGCAACTGGCGCTGGCCCAGGGCATCAGCCTGGCGCCGGGGCCGATCTTCTCGGCCACCCAACGCTTTCGCAACTGCGCGCGGCTGAACCATGGCCATCCATGGGACACCCGCAGTGAGCAGGCGATGGAGCTGCTGGGCAGGATGCTGAAGTCCTTCTGAGGGCCTGACTCAGGCGCAATCCACCGGTAGCTGCCCGCGGCTGCTCTTCATCAGGTACATGCGCTCATCGGCCTGCTTGAGCAGCTGCGCCTCCACGTCGCCGTCCTCCGGGTAGAGGGCGATACCAATGCTCATGCCGATCTCCAGGCTGTGTCCAGCAATCGGCAACGGCGCCTCGAAGGCGTCGCGAATCTTGGCCACCACCCGCTGGGCGTCCTCCGCGTCGATGATGCTTTCCAGCAATACCACGAACTCGTCACCGCCCAGCCGCGCCACCGTATCGGTGTCCCGCACGCAACCGCCGAGGCGTTCGGCGACGGTCTGCAGCAGCTGATCACCGCCGCCATGCCCGTAGGTGTCGTTGACCTGCTTGAATCGGTCCAGGTCCAGGTAGAGCAAGGCGATGCGCCCGCCGTTGCGCCGCACCCGTGCCAGCGCCGTGCTCAGTCGATCGCGGAAGCAGGCGCGGTTCGGCAGACCGGTGAGTTCGTCGTACTGCGCCATGCGCTCCAGACGCGCATAGAGCTGCTTGCGCTCGATTGCCGTGACCACCTGGGTGGAAACGAACTGCAACAGCTCCTGATCCTTCTCGGTGTAGGGCGCCGCGGTGCTCTTGAGCAACAGCACGCCGATCACGCCCTCGCTCGAGTTGAGCGGCACACCCAACCACCAGGCGTGGAGATCCCCGTCACCGAGCGGGAGCGCCAGCGCACGCATCGAGTCGGCGTTGAAGCGCAACGCTTGCGCGCCATGCAACACGGAAAAGCACAGCGACGCCGCGGGCTCCGCCGGCAGAGCAGTCGAGTCGAGCGCCAGCGCCTGGTAGGGATAGGCGAGTTCGCCGCTGGCAGCATTGCGGATGGCAACGATGAAATCGTCCACCGGCAGCAGCTGCGCAATGGTCTGATGAATCTGCTGATACAGCGCGGCCAGATCTTTCGCGCCATGCGCCGCTTCGGAAATGGAATAGAGCGCCGCCTGCATCGCTTCGGATTGCTTGCGCTGGGTGATGTCGCGCGCCACGCCGATGCGCAGTTTGTTATCGGTCGACCAGCAGGCCGACCACATGATGTGCACTACGCCACCGTCCTTGCGCACGTAACGGTTCTCGAAGTGCAGCAGCGGCTGATCGGCCATGACCGAGCGGGCCGCGGCCATGGTCCGTTCACGGTCTTCGGGATAGACCATCTCGATCATCCGCTTGCCGAGCATCTCCTGCGGCGTATAGCCGAAGATGCGTTCACACGCGGCGCTGGCGTAAACGAAGTTGCCTGCGCATCGACGACGCAGATCGCGTCCAGCAGCAGATCGACGACACTTGCCAGGGGCGCGCAGCTATCTGTCTTCACGGCGGCGAACCTACTCGGCCATTGGGCACGGGCCGGGCGATCGATACTTCGCGAATCGAGTGATCGCCCATTGCCCTGCTTCAAGCATCGCCCATATTTCCCCTGGCCGTGCTGATTTTTTCAGCCCTCCATCTCACTGCACCCAGTGCGGGTAGTAGCCGAGCGATGCCTGGGTGTCGGCATCGCGCAACGTCGCAATGCCTTGCGCACCGCCGACGTCCTGCTCGGGGCGGTCGCCGCGGAAGAAAAAGCGACGACCATCGGCAAGGGTCAGGTACAGGCCAACCGCGCCGTGTCCGGCCAGCGGTACCAGCACCAGCTGTCCGTCGCCGAACAGGTCCAGGCTCTGCGCGTGCCCGAAATAAGGCCGTGGATCGAACTGCAGGGGCTGCCAGTCGATCGGATGGCGGAACTGGCTCGGCAGTACCGCTGGTGGCGTCGCCGTCTGCAGGTAGTCGAGACTGTCCGGACTGGCGAGCACCGGCACGCCCGGAAAGTCGACCAATCCGGAGGCATGCTCCCAGCGCACGCAGCCCAGCACGATGCGGTCGACCGCCAGCCCATCCCGCTCCAGCTGGTCGCGTACCGGCTGTACCTCGCCGTAGCGCTTGGATCGCCACGGCAGTTCGGCGTCCAGCTGCTCGTCGATCTGCCGCCCCAACCCGGTGCCGAACAGCAGACGGGTACCTCGATGTTCGATCAGGATGGCGATGTGCTGGGTCTGTGGCTGAGGCTGCCAACCGCCGCGGCGCAGCAGGAAGTCGCCACTCTCGCTCTGCGCCGTCCTCACCAGACTGAAGCGCAACCCATCCGCTACGGCGTTGGCCGACGTCACTGCCGCCAGCAGCGCAAGCAATAGCAATGCGCCGAGCCGCCGGATGCGCCCACCGAGCGTCCACACCTTATGTGCGTTCATGGCGGCTATAACCCCGGCATGCCGGCATAGCCGGGCAACGCGCGAATGCGCGCGAACCACGCCTGCAGCGCCGGATATGCCTGCAGATCGAGCCCGCCATCGCCTCCGAGCGCAACGTTCGGGTAGACGGCGATATCGGCGATGGTCGGCGCGCTCGTCTGCGCCAGCCAGGCGTGCTGCGCGAGATGCCGTTCGAGCAAGCGCAAGGCGCTGGCGGCACGCGCCTGGGCCAGCGACTCGTCGATGGGCCGGCCGAACAGCTTGCCCAGACGCAGGGTAGCCGGACCGTGCTGCACCTCGTTGGCAGCGAAGCTCAGCCAGCTGGCGATGCGGCCCTGGGTCTCGGCGTCCTGCGGGTACCACTCAGGGGCATAACGCTGGGCCAGATAGACCAGGATCGCCTGGGAATCGCCCAGTCGAAATTCGCCGTCTTCGAGCACCGGAATCTGCCCGCGCGGGCTGATCTCGCGAAACGGCGGCTGCTTGTGCTCGCCGGCCAGCAGGTTCACCGGCACCCGCTCGACCGGCTGGCCGATCAGGCTCAGGAACAGGCGAGCCTTGTGGCAATTGCCGGACAGCGTCAGGTCATGGAGCTTCATGGTGTTGCCCTCTGCGATGGGTGTGACTGGATAATAGACAGACCTGTCTGTACACTGCAAGCACCACGAAGGAACGACAGCTGGAGCGAGCGACGAGCGCTCCCGCATAATGGTCGAACCGCAGGAGGTATCCATGGCATCGAACAAGCGCGACCAGCTGCTCAACACCGCAGAGAATCTGTTCTATCGCGAGGGTTATCACGCCACCGGCATCGACCGCATCCTGGCAGAGTCCGGCGTGGCCAAGATGACCCTGTACAAGCACTTCAAGTCCAAGGACGAGCTGATTCTCGCCGTGCTGGACGCCCGTCACGAACTGATGCTGACGCGCTTGCGGGAACGGGCCGCCAGGCTGTCGCCGCGCGAAGCGCTACTGGGCATTTTCGATGGGCTGCACGGGATGATTCACGGCAACGATGCGTTCTGCGGCTGCCTGTTCATCAACGCTGCGGCGGAGTATCACGATCGGGATCATCCGATCCATCGTCGCTCGTCAGCCTACAAGGCAGAGTTGCTCGCCTACCTGCGCGAGCTGCTGGAACGTCTGAACGCGCCGCAGCCGCTGCAGCTGGCGCGGCAGCTGCAGTACCTGCTCGAAGGGGCGTTGAGCATGGCGCACATCGAGGGGCCCGGCGAGCAGGCCCTGAACGCCAAGGCCGCCGCCGAATGCCTGCTGAACGCCGCAGGCATCTGAGCGCGCCTGTCGGGCGCGCCCGATAGGCGCCGTCAGTGGGCGCTGGCCTCGCCTTCGCGAACCCGGAACCAGGCCGCGTACAGCGCCGGCAGGAAGAGCAGCGTCAGCGCGGTGGCGACAATCAGCCCGCCCATGATCGCCACCGCCATCGGCCCGAAGAAGATGCTGCGCGATAACGGGATCATCGCCAGTACCGACGCCAGCGCGGTGAGCACGATCGGCCGGAAGCGGCGCACGGTGGCCTCGACGATGGCGCTGAAGCGCGCCTGCCCGGCACCGATGTCCTGCTCGATCTGATCCACCAGGATCACCGAGTTGCGCATGATCATTCCCGACAGAGCGATGGTACCGAGCATCGCCACGAAGCCGAACGGCTGGCCGAACAGCAGCAGGAACAATGCAACACCGATGATGCCCAGCGGCGCGGTGAGAAAGACCATGGCCGAGCGCGAGAAGCTCTTGAGCTGCGCCATCAGCAGGGTCATCACGACGATGACGAACAGCGGCAGGCCGGCGTTCACCGAACGCTGGCCGCGCTCGGAATCCTCCACCGTGCCGCCGACCTCCAACAGATAGCCGCCAGGCAACTGCGCACGGACGTCCGCCAGGGTCGGCTCGATCTGCCGCACCAGTGCCGCCGGCTGCTCGTCGCCGTAGACATCGGCGCGCACGGTGACCGTCGGCAGGCGGTTGCGGTGCCAGATCACACCTTCCTCGAAGCCGTACTCCAGCGTCGCCACCTGCGATAGCGGTACGCTGCGGCCGCTCTCGGTGGGAATCGCCAGACTCGGCAGCATGGACAGCTCGAGCCGTTCACGCTCGGTGCCGCGCAGGAGGATCTCGATCAGCTCGTTGTCTTCACGGAACTGGCTGACACTGTTGCCGATGAAGGTTCGCCGCAGGAAGCCGGACAGCTCCGCGGTGCTCACGCCCAGCGCACGGGCGCGATCCTGATCGACGTTCAGGCGCACCATCTTGCTTGGCTCCTGCCAGTCCAGATGGACGTTGGCCACGTGCGGGTTCTCGCCGACCTTGGCGGCGACCTGCCGCGCCAGCCCGCGCACCACATCGATGTGCTCGCCGGTGACACGGAACTGCACCGGGTAACCCACCGGCGGGCCGTTCTCCAGCCGCGTCACGCGGCCGCGCAGGCTCGGGAAGTCCTCGCGCATGCGCTCGATCAGCCAGCTGCGCAATGCCTCGCGGGACTCGATGCTGTCGGCCAGCACAACGAACTGGGCGAAGCTGGTCGCCGGTAGCTGCTGATCCAGCGGCAAATAGAAACGCGGCGAGCCGGTGCCGACATAGGCCACGTAGTTGTCGATGCCGGCCCGCTCCTTGAGCATCTGCTCCAGCCGCGCCACCTCCGCTTCGGTCGCCTTCAGCGAGGCGCCTTCGGCCAGCTTGAGGTCCACCATCAGCTCCAGACGGCCGGACGCGGGGAAGAACTGTTGCGGCACCAGGCGGAACAGCACCACGGCGGCGGCAAAGATCACCAGGGTGAGCAGGATGACGGTCTTGCGGCGGCGCACGCAGAACGTCACCACGCGCCGCACGCGCTGGTAGAACGGCGTGGCGTACGGATCGTGGCCGTCGCCGCCGCTCTGCTTGTGCGCCTTGGCCATGTCCGGCAGCAGCTTCTCCCCGATCAGCGGCACGAACATCACCGCAGCGATCCAGGAGGCGATCAGCGAGATCGCCACGACCTGGAAGATCGAACGGGTGTACTCGCCAGTACTGGAGTTGGCGGTGGCGATGGGCAGGAAACCGGCGGCGGTGATCAGCGTGCCGGTCAGCATCGGGAACGCAGTGCTGGTCCAGGCGAAGCTGGCGGCGCGGAGCCGGTCATAGCCCTGCTCCATCTTGATGGCCATCATCTCCACCGCGATGATCGCGTCGTCCACCATCAACCCCAGCGCCAGCACCAGCGCGCCGAGGGAAATCTTGTGCAGGCCGATGTCGAGGTAGTTCATGGCGGCGAAGGTCATGGCCAGCACCAGCGGAATCGACAGCGCCACCACCAGACCGGTGCGCACCCCGAGCGAGAAGAAGCTCACCAGCAGTACGATCACCAGCGCCTCGATCAGCACCTTGACGAACTCGCCGACGCTGGTCTTCACCGCCGCGGGCTGGTCCGAGACCTTGCGCAGCTGCATGCCGGCCGGCAGTTCCTGCTGCAGCCGGGCGAATTCCTGCTGCAACGCCTCGCCCAGTATCAGGATGTCGCCGCCACTCTTCATCGACACCGCCAGGCCGATGGCCGGCTCGCCCATGAAGCGCATCCGCGGCGCAGGCGGGTCGTTGAAACCACGATGCACCTCGGCCACATCACCGATGCGGAACGTGCGACCGGCGACGCGAATGGGGAAGTCGCGAATCTCCTTGACCGTCTCGAAACTACCGGTCACGCGCAACTGCACCCGGTCGCTGATGGTCTCGACGAAACCGGCGGCGCTGACCGCGTTCTGGGCCTCCAGCGCCTGACGCACGGCTTCCAGCGGAACGCCGAGGGTGGCCAGCTTGACGTTGGAAAGCTCGATCCAGATCTTCTCGTCCTGCAGACCGATCAGCTCGACCTTGCCGACGTTCTTCACCCGCTGCAGTTGCAGCTGAATGCGATCGGCATAGTCCTTGAGGATCGCGTAGTCGAACCCTTCGCCAGTCAACGCGTAGATGTTGCCGAAGGTAGTGCCGAACTCGTCATTGAAGAATGGTCCCTGTACGCCCGGCGGCAGCGTGTGGCGAATGTCGCCGATCTTCTTGCGGATCTGGTACCAGAGGTCGGGGATGTCCTTCGAGCGCATCGAGTCGCGCGCCATGAAGGTGACGTTGGACTCGCCCGGCCGTGAGAAGGAGACAATGCGCTCGTACTCGCCGGTCTCCATCAGCTTCTTCTCGATGCGTTCGGTGACCTGGCGTGAAACCTCTTCGGCCGTCGCGCCCGGCCACTGGGTCTGGATGACCATGGCCTTGAAAGTGAACGGCGGGTCCTCGCTCTGCCCGAGCTTGCTGTAGGACAGCGCACCGACGAGGGCCAGCAGCAGCATCAGGTAGACGACGATCTGTCGGTTCTGCAGCGCCCAGGCGGAAAGATTGAAGCGCATCGCGGTTACTCCTGGGCAGCCAGCTCGACGGGGCGGTTGTGGCGATCGACCGGCCGCACCGGCTGGTTGTCGCTGAGCATCTGCCCTCCGGCCAGCACGATCCAGTCATCGGCAGCGAGCCCTTCAAGCACCGGCACCAGCTGCTCGCCGAACGCACCGGTACGGACCTCGACACGCTCCACGGTGGAGTCGGGTCTGAGCCGCCAGACGTACGCCCTGCCCTGTTCGGCGCTGAGTGCGGAGAGCGGCACCGCCAGCGCAACGTCGCCGTCACGGCGGATGCTCACCAGCGCGCTCTGCCCCAGCTCGGCGGGCACTTCCTGTTCGGTAAAGGCGACGCGGGCGGAATAGGTCCGCGACTGCGCGTCCGCCGCCGGCGAAAGCTCGCGAATCTGGCCGCGGTATTGCCGGCCCGGCTGCGACCAGAGTTCGACCTCCACTTCCTGACCGACCCGGTAGCGCTCCAGCGACTGCTCCGGCAGGTCGATGGCGACCTCGCGCTCACCATCGGCCGCCAGCACGAAGGCCGTCTGACCGGCCGCCACCACCTGGCCGACCTCGATGCGGCGCTGGGCGATCAGCCCATCGCGGGTGGCCCGCAGCACCGCATAATCGACCTGGTTGCTGGCCACGTCGAACTCAGCCCGCGCCTGCTGCAGTCGGGCCGTCGCGGCGCGGTAGGCATTGTCGGCATTGTCGAACTGCGACTGGCTGACCAGCTGACGACCGAGCAGCGCCTGATAGCGGTCGTACTCCGCCTTGGCCACCCGCAGGTTGGCTTCCGCTGCGGCCACCTGGGCACGCATGCCGTCCAGCTGCAGGCGCACGTCCTGCGGATCGAGGCGTGCCAGAGGCTGGTCCTTGCGCACACGGTCACCCGCTTCGACCAGGCGTTCGACGACCTTGCCCCCGATGCGGAAGGCCAGTTCAGGCTCGTAGCGCGCGTGCACTTCGCCGGGGTAGCTCTCGCGCGCTTCGCTGGCCGGTTGCGGATGCACGACCATGACCGGCCGCGGCAGTTGCTGCGGCGGCTCGCCGTTACCACAGGCGGTCAGAGTGAGCGCTAAGCCAAGCACGGAGGCGAAGGACAGGACATGTCGGAACACGATGAAGGTCTCTCTGTCGCGAAGCGGATTGGAATACTTATACTGCGCGGTATAGTAAAAATAGCGTACCAGCCAGTCCAGTATTAAAACGCCCATGATAGAGAATCATTCACCCTCGCCCGGCCCCGGCCGCCCGAAGGACCCTGCCAAGCGCGAGGCGATCCTCGCTGCGGCGCAGGTTTTGTTCCTCGGCAACGGCTACGAAGGTAGCAGCATGGAGGCCATCGCCAGCGAAGCCGGTGTCTCCAAGCTCACGCTGTACAGTCATTTCAAGGACAAGGAAGCGCTGTTCTGCGCCGCGGTGAAAGCCACCTGCGAAACGCGACTGCCGAGGCGCCTGTTTCAGGTGGAGGCCGATTGCGACATCGAGAAGCTGCTGCTGGAGATCGGTCGTGCCTTCCATGAGCTGGTCAACAGCCCAGAATCCATTGGCCTGCATCGGGTGATGGTGGCGATGGCGACGCAGAACGCAGGCCTGGTGAAGATGTTCTTCGACGCCGGTCCGCAGCAGCTGCTATTGGATTTGCAGCAGCTGTTCGGCCAGGCCGACAGCCTGGGCCTGCTGCGCATCGACGACCCGCTGCGCGCCGCCGAACACTACTGTTCGCTGATCAAGGGCGCGCAACATTTCCGCCTGCTGATCGGCTATGCCGAGGCACCGAGCCAGGCGGAAAGCGATCAGCATGTGGCGGATGCGGTGGGCCTCTTTCTGCGCGCCTACCGCGGCTGAATCCGGCGCTGCGTCATCTGCCCGCCAGGGTCAGGCTTGCAGCTTCTTCTTCGGGTAGATGTCGTAGCGACTGGACTTGCCTTCCAAGCTGTAGCCGGGCTTGCTGCCGTCGATGGCCGGCGCCTTGCGTGGCCGCTTGACCACCACCCGATGGCTGGCCAGTTCCAGGGCAGCGGAGAGCAACGCCGGCGCATCCAGATCGTCGCCGACAAAGGGACGGAAAAGGCGCATCTCCTTCTTCACCAGCGCGCTCTTGTCGCGGTGCGGGAACATCGGGTCGAGATAGATCACCTGGGGCGGCTCGCCCCGCCACTGCTGCATCAGTTCGATGGCGTTGCCCTCGAGCAGCCTCATCCGCGCCGCGATGGCGGCCACGTCGGCGTCCGCCGCCGCGCGGCTGAGGCCGTCGTCCAGCAGCGCCGCGATCAACGGTTGACGCTCGATCAGACTGACCTCGCAGCCCAGCGTCGCCAGTACGAAAGCATCACGCCCGAGCCCGGCGGTGGCGTCCAGCACCCGAGGTCGGATACCGGGCTGAATGCCCACTGCCTTGGCGATCATCTGCCCGCTGCCCCCACCGAACTGACGCCGATGCGCCGCCGCACCCTCTACGAAGTCCACCCGCACCGGCCCCGGCGCCTGTGCCTCGAGCAGCTGCAGCTGCAGACCGGCCTCGCCCACCTGCAGCGCGAACTCGGCCTCGGCCAGCTCCTGCGGCAAACCCAGGCGCTGCGCCCATTGGCCAGCGACTGCGGCGAATGACGGCGCGAGCGGCTCGACCCGAACCAGAGGATTGTTTGCGGACATGGGGCACCCGAGAACGATTCAAAGCGGCGCATTGTGCCAGAGCAAGCCTGTGGACGTCCGGGCTGGCACACCTAACGGCACATGCCGAAACCGCCCATATCCACATGGAAGTGATCGTGATGGGCCGCGTTGTATTCCGGTCCCAGCGTCACGTTGAAGGCCTTGCAGGCCGCATCGCGCACCTGACGCAGGAAACGCGCCTTGTCGCCCTCGCCCTGCCAGTCCCTGGCCACCGTGATACGCGTGCCGTCCTGCAGATGAAAGCCAGCCAGGTCAAGCGCATTGGCGCTGGCGTGCTGGCTGCGACGATTGCTGCGGGCGATGTTGCGGCAGGCGAAGCTACCGAAATGATCGATACGCACCACCGGCTGGCCGAACACAGCCTGCGCGGCCGGCTGCAGACCATGCATCTCGAACATCGCATAGGCGGCCGCCAGTGGACAGGTCGCCAGAAACGGCCCGTTGAAACGCACGTCCGAACCCTGCACCCGCACACTGTTCTCCACCGGGCAGCCAGGTTCCGGCGTGCTGTCCGGCACAGCGGTGTAACGCAGCGGTGCCGTGGCCAGCGCCTGTTCGCAGAGGGAGCGATCCTGTTGCAGGCGGCGAAGCTTGAGCGAGGTCAGCAGGTTCGGCGGCTCGCGAATATCCAGCGGCGCCCAGGGATTCCAGCGCGGCGGGATATCGATCAGTTCCTGCCGCACCGCCAGCACGAAGCCGGCCAGCAGCATCAGCAGAACAAGGAAGAATCGGCCGAAGGTCATATCCTATGGGCAACGACGCAGCGGCGAAGTTGAACGCGGTGTTTTACAAAACTGGTCAGGCGGCCCGCTCAATCCAACAGCGACAGCTGCGGCGCCTCGCGGACGGCGGCAAGCGCTGGCATGCCGGGCAGCCGCTCGCTCAGCAGCTGGTGGAAGCGCATGGCCAGTTCCGGTGCGCGGTGGTTGTCCGGCGTATGCAGATAGACGTGCGGCGTCTTGCCCGCCTCGATCCAGTCCGCCACCTTGTCCAGCCAGGGTGCGACAAAGGGATCGTTGGCTTCCAGCTGCGGATGCCCCACGAACCGCAGCTGCGGCGAATCGCTGAACGCCACCGGCCGCACCGGCAGACGCGGCTTCTTGCTCTGCGCATGCAACAGCGCCCGACTGTCGAGACAGATGCGCTCCACGCCGCGATCACGCAGCAGCCGATTGAGCGCCCGCTCGCCATCGCCCCTGTCGAAGAAGGCCGGATGGCGCACCTCGATGGCCAGCGGCGCCGCGAAGCCTTCGATGAAGGCGGCCAGTTCTGCAAGCCTGGCCGGACCCACGCTGGCCGGCAGCTGCAGCCAGAACGGCGTCACCCGCCGCCCAAGCGGCTGCAGCAGGCGCTGGAACGCCTGCGCAGCATCCAGCGCCGCGGGCAAATTCTCGGCCTGGCTGATTTCTCGAGGAAACTTGGCGCAGAAGCGAAAGTCGTCCGGCATCTGGCTGGCCCAGCGCTGAACCTTGTCATCTGACGGCCAGGCATACAGCGTGGTATTGCCCTCGACCGTGTTGAACACCGCGCAGTACTCGGCCAGGAACGCGGACGGCGGGGTCCCCGGCGCGTAGAGCGAGCCGAGCCAGGCACTCTCGTTCCAGGAAGGGCAACCGAGAAAATAGGGAAACTGCGGCAGAAGAAAGCGCCTCAGGCGTAAAGGTCGAGCCCGAGCACCTCGGTGCCGTCGAGATCCACGGGCATGCTGGCGGTGCTGGTATAGCTCGCCAGGGCCAGGGCAACCCGACTGGAAAGCGGCCGCTCGGGCTGCGGCTCGTCATAGCGGAAGGCGGCGTAGCGCTCCACCAGCGCACTGGAGTTGACCCGCTGTTGCGGGCGATCGGCCTGGGGCTGATAGTCTTGCCCGGCGCGCGAATCGACGCCGCGCTGAGCCTGCGCCAAGCGCTGGGTTTCGCCATAGCTGTCCGCCGCCCTGCCGGTACGGGCAGAACGATCCGTTGCATAGGGGACAGGGAAGAAGCTATCGACGCGCATCATTGGACTCGATCAGAGGCCCGGCGACTCTAACGGGCGGCCATGGCTTTGGCAACGGCTCGCGTCATTTGATTCCTTTCGGCGTCGCGACGTTGTCGCGCAGGTAAACCGGCTGCGCCTGATCGGCCTCCAGTGCCTCGCCGCGCTGCCAGGCAAACGCGGCCAGGCGCAGCAGGTCTTCGGCATGGGGCAACAGGGCGGCGTCGCAGCCCTGCACCGCCACCGGCATGCGCTCGGCATAGCCCCAGCCCGTGCCGGCGCCGAACCAGTCGCCGCCGGCAACGCGCGGCAGAACGACCTGCTCGGGCGGAAGCACGGCCTCGCTACCGACCAGCTGCATCTCACCGCCGTGCTCGCGATAGCAGCCCCAGTAGACCTCGTCCATGCGAGCGTCGATGGCAGCGGCAACCTGCGTCGCGCCCTGCTCGCGCCAGGCCCGCTGCGCGATGGTCGCCAGGGTGGACACCGGCAAAACCGGGCGCTGCAGGGCGAACGCCAGCCCTTGCACCACCCCGATGGCAATGCGTACGCCAGTGAAGGCGCCCGGCCCGCGGCCAAAGGCGATGGCATCCACAGCCGACAGCGCGACGCCGGCTTCGCCGAGCAACGCCTGCACCATCGGCAGCAGACGCTGGGCGTGCAGGCGCGGGATCACCTCGTAATGACTCGCTACCTTGCCGTCATGCAAAAGCGCGACTGAGCAGGCTTCGGTGGCGGTATCCAGGGCCAGCAGAGTGGTCATCAGGGCGTTCCGGTCGGTGAAAAAGGCGCCGATTCTAACGTATTCACGCACCGAGTTGCGTCGCGCAGCCGGAAACGAAAATGCCCGTATCCGGGGATACGGGCATCATCGACGCGTGTCGCTCGAAATGATCAGCTCAGGGCAGCAAAGACCTTGGCGGTGATCTCTTCCACGGAACCGACACCTTCGATACGGCTGTACTTCGGCGTGCCTTCGGCGGCGGCCAGGCTCTGGTAGAAGTCCACCAGCGGCTTGGTCTGCGCATGGTAGACGGACAGGCGATGACGCACGGTCTCTTCCTTGTCGTCTTCGCGCTGGATCAGCTCTTCGCCGGTCTCATCGTCCTTGCCGGCAACCTTCGGCGGGTTGTGCTCGGTGTGATAGACGCGACCCGAGGCCGGGTGTACACGACGACCGGCGATACGGCCGACGATTTCCTCGTCATCGACGGCGATCTCGATCACGTTGTCGATGCGCACGCCCGCTTCCTTCAGCGCCTCGGCCTGGGGAATGGTGCGCGGGAAACCGTCGAAGAGGAAACCGTTGGCGCAATCGGGCTGCGCGATGCGCTCCTTGACCAGGTTGATGATCAGGTCATCGGATACCAGTCCACCTGCATCCATCACGCTCTTGGCCTTGAGGCCGAGTTCGGTGCCAGCCTTGACAGCCGCACGCAGCATGTCGCCCGTGGAGATCTGCGGAATACCGAATTTTTTGGTAATGAAGCCTGCCTGGGTACCTTTGCCGGCACCGGGCGCTCCCAGCAGAATCACACGCATGGATGAATCCTCGAGTTTCTTGGAAGGGGCGATTGCCAGCGGGCCGTTCCGGCTCGTCGCTGGCGAATCAAAAATTCTGGTTTGCCGCCATGCGACAAAAGGTTGAACACGATACACAGCGCACCGGGGCGGCACAAGCCGTCCCGAAAAGGTCTATCGGCCCTCATAAATGCGGCGATTCGACGCGAGTTGCGCACAACGGCGGCGTGCAATGACGCCGCCGTCAGCGCCCCGTGCTGCGCTCAGCCGGTATTGCGCAGACCGGCCGCGATGCCCGCCACGCTGACCAGCAGGGCCTGCTCGAGGGGGCTCTCCGCCGGGCCTTGCCGCTGCCTGGAACGCGCCAGCAACTCGATCTGCATCAGGTGCAGCGGGTCCAGGTAGGTATTGCGCAAACTGAATGCCTCCTGGGTCTTGGGGCTGTGATCGAGCAGATCCGACTGGCCGGTCAGGCTCAGCACCGCCTCGATGACCTGCGACAATCGGTCACGCAAATCGCTGCCCAGCGAAAGCAGCTCAGGCTGCACCAGACGCTCGTCGTAGCGCCGCGCGATGTCGGCGTCAGCCTTGGCCAGCACCATCTCCAGCATGTCGATGCGCGTACTGAAGAATGGCCAGCGCGCACGCATCTCGGCCAGCCGCTCGCCCTCCCCGCGCTGCAGGGCCCCGTGCAGCGCCTGCTCCCAGCCCAGCCAGGCCGGCAACATCAGGCGAGTCTGGGTCCAGGCGAAGATCCAGGGGATCGCCCGCAGGCTCTCGACGCCGCCTTCGCGGCGCTTGGCCGGCCGGCTGCCCAGCGGCAGGCGCCCCAACTCCAGCTCCGGCGTCGCCTGCCGGAAGTAGTCGACGAACAGTGGATGCTCGCGCACCACGCCGCGGTAGGCCGCAACACCCTCGGCGGCAAGCCGGTCCATCGTCTCGCGCCAGCCGGGTTCAGGGAGCGGTGGCGGCAGCAGCGTCGCTTCGAGCACCGCCGCGAGGTACAGGTTGAGGTTCTGCTCGGCGATATCCGGCAGGCCGAACTTGAAGCGGATCATCTCGCCCTGCTCGGTGGTGCGGAAGCGCCCGGCGACCGAGCCCGGCGGCTGCGAAAGGATCGCCGCGTGCGCCGGGCCGCCCCCACGCCCGACGGTGCCGCCGCGGCCGTGGAACAGCAGCAGTTCGACGCCGTGCTCGCGACAGACCTCCACCAGTTGTTCCTGGGCCCGATACTGGGCCCAGGCGGCCGCCGTGGTACCGGCGTCCTTCGCTGAATCGGAGTAGCCAATCATCACTTCCTGGGGGCCATGCAGGCGCTGGCGATAGCCCGGCAGGGAAAGCAGACGGTCGATGGTCGGTGCCGCGTTGTTCAGGTCATCGAGGGTCTCGAACAGCGGCACCACGCGCATCGGTCGCTGCAGGCCGGCCTCCTTGAGCAACAGTTGCACGGCGAGCACATCGGAGGCCGCGTGAGCCATGGAGATGACGTAGGAACCCAACGACGCCGCTAGCGCTTCGGCGATCACCGCACAGGTGGCGAGCACTTCGGCGGTATCGGCGGATGGGTGGTAATGCGCCGGCAGCAGCGGGCGCCGATTGGCCAGCTCGTGCTGTAGCCAGTCCAGGCGCTTCAGCTCGTCCCACTGCTGATAGTTGCCTAGCCCGAGGTAATCGGTGATCTCGGCCAGCGCGGCGGCATGACGGGCCGCATCCTGGCGAATGTCCAGCCGCACCAGGAACAGGCCGAACACGGCCAGGCGACGCAGGCAGTCGAGCAGAGCGCCATCGGCGATCACCCCCATGCCGCAAGCGTGCAGGGAGCGGTAGCACAGCTCCAGCGGACGACGCAGCTCGGCGCAATCCTGCAGGACTTCCGCCGGCGCTGGCTGGCCGTGCTCGATGGCCGCGCGGGCCCACTCACGTGTCGCCCGCAGGCGCTGGCGCAGCGGCTTGAGCAAGACGCGATAGGGCTCGGCCGAGTCGCCGCTCTGGCGCAGCAGTTCGTCACTGGCCTCGCGCATGGACAGCGCGGTAATCAGCCCTTCTATCTCGCGCAGGTAGAGATCGGCGGCCACCCAACGGGCGGTCAGCAGCACCTCGCGCGACACCATCGCGGTGACGTTCGGGTTGCCGTCGCGGTCGCCCCCCATCCAGGAGGCGAAGCGGATCGGCGCGGCCTCCAATGGCAGGTGCAGGCCGGTGAGGCGGTGCAGGGTCGCGTCGGTCTGGCGCAGCACGTTGGGCACCGCCTTCCACAGCGAATTCTCGATGGCAGCGAAACCCCATTTGGCCTCCTCCACCGGGGTCGGCCGGTTGCGGCGTATCTCCTCGGTGTGCCACACCTCGGCGATCAGGCGCTGCAGGCTCAACTCGATGCTCGCCCGCTCGGCGTCGGAGAGATCGGTGTGATCCCGTGCCGCCAGCTGCTGGGCGATGGCGTCGTACTTCTGGATCAACGTGCGGCGCGATACCTCGGTGGGATGCGCGGTCAGTACCAGTTCGATTTCCAGGCGGCTGACCTGCCGCGCGATGAACTCGTTGTCGTGCCCGGCCGCCTTGAGACGCTCGATGAGATCGGCGAACACCCCGATCTCGAACGGCGCCGGCTCGCCTGCGGCGCGCCGGCGCACCTGATGGTACTGCTCGGCGATATTGGCCAGATTGAGAAACTGGTTGAACGCCCGGGTCATGGGCAGCAGTTCGCTCTCGTCGAGACTGTCGAGCGTTTCGGCCAGCAGCTGTGCGCCCTCTGCCGAGCCCTTGCGGGCAGCCTTGGCGCCCTTGCGGATGCGCTCGATCTTGTCGAAGAACTGATCGCCATGCTGCGCGCGGATGGTATTGCCCAGCAGTTCGCCGAGCAGGTGTACGTTGTCGCGCAGGCGCGCATCGATGATTTTCGCCATGACCTTTGCTCCTCCCGCCAGTAGCCCATGAGTTTCGCGAGCCTCGCCAGGCTTGCACGACCGTTTCGCCGCTATGCATCAGACGCTTCGCTGGGCAAACGATCCTGAACGGCTACGCTGAAATTATCTCCAACCAGAGTGCCCACCGCGCACCGCCATGACAAGGCATCGATGGCTAACGCGCGTGGGCAGCGGCACGCAAGCCACAGTCATCACCGCCATCACCGCTCGTGTGCGCGGGCATTAAGGAGTAACCATGAGAATTTCCGAGCTTGTCAGCCATTGGGAACGCGACGCCAAGGGCCGCATGAGCCATACCACCTACAGCATCCCACTGGATGTCGAAAGCGCGGCACGGCTGGCCGCCCTGGCCGAGATGTACCCCAAACGCAGCACCGAGGCGCTGCTCGGCGAACTGGTCGGCGCCGCTCTCGAAGCAGTCGAAACCAGCCTGCCCTACGTGCGCGGCACACACGTGATCGCGACCGACGAACAGGGCGATCCGGTTTATGAAGACGTGGGACCCACCCCGCGCTTTCTCGAGCTGTCGCGCAAGCACCTCAAGCGCATGCTGGACGAGCCAGACGCCGCCAGCTGAGTCATCGCCCGCCACTATCGACCGCGGACGGGCAGCGCCGACGGTGCCCGCCCTACCCTTATCGTGATGCCGCGCGGAATTCCGCGTGGCACTGCCCTCGCTGCGTCCTCGCTTCCCCTCCGTTTCGCTGACGACCGCTCTAGCCCGCCATTTCGACGGAACGTTTGGCGCCGTCCGGCCTCACAAGAATATGTCCCGACATCGGTAGTGCCCTAATCAGCCCACTGCCCGGCCAGGGACGGTAGCTATCCGTTAAGCAATTCGAACTGGAGACTGACCATGAACAAAGCTGTCGCAACCCACGCTTCGAGATTCCAGCTACCCAAGCTTGCAGCCATCGCACTGGGCGGCCTGCTGCTGACGGCCTGTGCGGGCAACCCACCGACCGAGCAGTTTGCGGTGACCGAATCGGCTGTGCGCAGCGCAGTCAGCGCGGGCGGCCCCGAGTACGCCGCAGTGGAGATGCGTGCCGCGCAGGAAAAATGGAAAGAGGCCGAACTGGCCATGCAAAAGGAAAACTACGAACAAGCCCGCAAGCTGGCCGAACAGGCCGAATGGGATGCCCGCGTCGCCGAGCGCAAGGCCGAAGCGGCCAAGGCGCAGAAGGCCGTCGAGGACGCACAGCAGGGAATCCGTGAGCTGCGCGAAGAAGGCATGCGCAACGTTCGCTGAGCCCGCATCAGGTTCGACATTCCATTTATTGCACAAAGGATGAATTCGTCATGCACAAGCTCGTAACCCTACCGACTCTTCTGGCTCTGAGCATTGGCCTGGTGGCCTGCGCCAACCAGCCCAATCAGAACCTCGAAGACGCTCGCAGCAGCTACTCCGCACTGCAGGCTGACTCTCGCGCCAGCAAGCTGGCCGCGCTGGAGACCCAGGACGCCGGCAACATGCTGGACAAGGCCAACAAGGCCTATCTGAACGATGCCGATGAGAAGACCGTGGACCAACTGGCCTACCTGACCAAGCGCCGCATCGAGCTGGCCGAACAGACCATTGCCCTGCGCAGCGCCGAAGAGGAACTGGGCAAGACCTCGGCACAGCGCGCCGAGGCACGCCTGGAAGCGCGCGAGGCGCAGATCCGCAAGTTGCAGGAAGACATGCAGGCCAAGCAGACCGAACGCGGCACCCTGGTGACCTTTGGCGACGTGCTGTTCGACTACGACCGCGCCGAGCTCAAGCCTGGCGGCATGCGCAGCGTGCAGAAGCTCGCCGACTTCCTCAACGACAACCCGGAGCGCAAGGTGATCGTCGAGGGCTACACCGACAGTACCGGTTCGGCCGAGTACAACCAGCGTCTGTCCGAGCGCCGTGCCGATGCGGTTCGCATGGCGCTGGTGAAGATGGGTGTGGACCCGCAGCGCATCGTCTCCCAGGGCTACGGCAAGGAGTATCCGGTGGCCAGCAACAGCGATTCGGCCGGTCGTGCCATGAACCGCCGGGTCGAGGTGACGATCTCCGACGACAACAAGCCGGTGGCGCCCCGCTCGTCGATGCGCTGATCAGCCCCGCGTAACGAACGCTCCCGACGCAGCCCTGCGTCGGGAGCGTTTTCTTATGTCCGCACCCGCGGGCAGAGCCGTCCGCTCAGCGCAGCAGCCCGCCAGGCACCGGCTCTTCCATGCAGCGCACCGCGCGCTTCTTGTTGTCCACCAGGACGCCGGTCAGCCCCTTCTGCTCGGTATCGAACAGCACCAGCACGCCGTCGATGCACTGCGCCACTTGCGATGCTGGCTGCAACGACACGCGGTAATCCTCACCGGGAACGGTCTTGAGCATGGTGTAGTCGGCGAGCAGCAATGCGTCCTCTGGCTTGGCGATATGCAGATAGCCGTAGTACGACAGCACGGCGACCGTGCCGACGACGCTGCCGATGGCGGTGAGGATGAGCGGAATGGGATTGCGTTCGGACATGGACGATCTCATCAGGGCAAAGAGCGCCATTGTGGCAAATTCGACGGCGACGCAGGCGGCTCATTTGCCGCCGGCCCGGGTTTCGCCGCGAGCCTGGTAGGTCGCCTCGTAGACCCGCTCGGCCAGCCGCGAGAACGGCAGGCTCTGGATCCAGACGCTGCCGGTGCCCTTCAGCGTCGTCAACAGCAGTCCTTCGCCGCCGAACAGCATGCTGCGCAGCCCACCGGCCAGCTGGATGTCGTAGTCGATGCCCGGCGTGAAGGCCACCAGGCAGCCGGTATCCAGGCGCAGGGTTTCGTTGTTCAGCTCCTTGCGGATCACCGTGCCGCCGGCATGAATGAAGGCCAGGCCATCGCCCTGCAGGCGCTGCAGAATGAAGCCCTCGCCACCGAAGAAGCCGGCGCCGATACGCTTGCTGAAACTGATGCCGATCCGCGTGCCGTAGGCCGCGCAAAGAAAGGCATCCTTCTGGCAGATCAGCTCGCCGCCAAGCCTGGCAAGGTCCACTGGCACCACGGTACCGGGATAGGGCGCAGCAAAGGCAACCCGCGCGCGGCCCTTGCCCTGGTTGGTGAAATGGGTGAGGAACAGCGATTCGCCGGTGATCATCCGCTTGCCCATGCCCCACAGCTTGCCGAGCACACCGCTCGCCGAGCCATCGCCCATGCGTGCTTCGAAGCGCACGCCATCGGTCATGTAGTTCATCGCACCAGCCTCGGCGATCACCGTCTCGCCGGGATCGAGGATGATCTCCACGCTCTGCGCGGACTGTCCGAGGATTTCGTATTCGAGTTCGTGACTGGCCACGGCGAGCTCCTGATCCTGTGATTGCAGCGCGGCGACAGCGGCCTCGGCTGGCCTCGCCTACTTGCGCCCGAGAATGCGCAGGATACGCAGGAACAGGTTGATGATGTCCATATAGAGCGCGGCCGCACTGTCGATGGCGTTGTCCAGCGTCTTGGGAATCTGGTTAGCCCGCCCCCAGTCGACGCCCACATAGCCGCAGAAGATCAGCACCACGATCCAGTCGATGACGCCGTGGTGGATGCCGAGGATGAACACCTCGACCAGCTCGACGACGATCACCAGCAGCAACGCGATCGTCAGCGCGCTGGCGATGCTGGCGAAAAAGCGCGGAAACAGCGTGCCGAGCAGCATCATCCCAAGGGTGACCAGCGCGGTGATGCGGATCGCCTCGTACACCAGCGCGCTGTCGTAGCGGCTGACCACCAGGTTGACGATCAGCCCGAACGGCACCACCACCAGGTTGTAGCCGAGAAAGCTCACCCAGGGCTTGTCAGAGCTGTGGAACAGCTAGGCACCGGTCAGGCAGCTGGCAAAGTAGCCGCCAACGAACAACCAGGGATGGATGCTGCGAATGGACTCGACCGGGATGTTTCCCACCATCCACCAGTTGATCCAGAAGCCCCAGCAGAGGGTCAGACCGATGACGAGGTTGTAGACGCCAGCCGAAAGGGTGCGGTCCAGCGGGCTGGACCGGCGGGCAAAGACGGGGTTTTGCATGTCGTTACGCTTCCTTGCGTGAGGTATATCCGGTTGTTCGGGATCAGAGAATATTGGCGTAATCGGCTTCGATGCGATCCAGGCTCAGGTGATTGAGGAAGTTGGAGAAGCACATCCAGGCCGACAGCGCGTTGAGGTCCTGGAACTGCGGTGGCAGGTACTTGGGTGGCACCACCATGCCCTCGTCCACCAGCTGGCGCAGCGTGCGCATGTCTTCCAGCGTGGTCTTGCCGCAGAACAGCAGCGGAATCTGCTCGAGCTGGCCCTTGCGCACGGCTAGCTGGATGTAGTTGTAGATCATGATGAAGCCCTTCAGGTAGGACAGGTCCTTGGTGAAGGGCAAACCATCCGGTGTCGAGCCGCGGAACACGCGGCTGGCGTTGCTGTAGCTCTCGTCGTCGCCATAGCCCTGCTCGCGGAAGAAGGCAAACACCTCCAAGAAGTCGGCGCCCTCCTCGGCCATGTGAATGGCGCGGGTGCGGTTGGTCAGCTTGCGCAGACGCGTCGGGTAGGAGGCGAAGGCGATCACCTCCATCAGGATTGCCAGGCCTTCCTGGGTCACCGTGGAGGATGGCGGGCCCTTGGCGAGGAAGGTGCAGATCGGCTGGTTCTGGCCGTTGAGCGTGGTGCCGACGTGCACCAGCCCTTCGTGGACCTCCAGCGCGCGCACGTCACGCTCGTTGAACAGCGCGTCGCTGCGGATCTTGATGTAGTCGGCACCGGCGGCCGCATCGGCGAGGATGCCGTCGGACTCGAAGACGCGGATCACGCCCTCGCCTTCGCCGAACACCACATCCAGACGCTTCTGCAACAGCTCGACGGCCTGCGGCGCGGTGAGATTCTTCGGCTCGTCGCGCAGGTCACCGCGATCGGCAATGTTGTTCAGGTAGTCGGAGAGCATCAGGCCGAGGTCGGCCAGGGTTGGGTCGCCGGCATGGAAAGCGTCGGACGCCGCGCCGTAGAGCTCCTGGGAGATCATTCCGAAGTCCGGCGTACCACGCGCCTCGAGCATGCGGATGACCATGCGGTATTCCTTGCACATGCGCCGCATGATCTGCCCGACCGGGTTGAACTGGCCGAGCTGACGGGTGATGTCGCGCTCGATGTCCTGGAATTCCTGCTTCTTCGCACTGGAGTCGAAGGCCAGCGGACGGCCTTCGTAGTAGGCGCGGTCGATCTGGGGCAGCTCGCGGCCCTTGGCGGCGAAGAACGCCTGGCGGGTCGCGTCGTCCCACTTCACCGCGTCCAGCACGCGCACCGGCGTCTGCGCCTCGACGATGCGGTCGGACAGCCCGCGTACGATGGTCTGATACTCGTCCAGATTGTTACGGCTGTTCATCAGTCCCTCTTCACGGATGCCCCGTACCCTTGAGGTTATACCCGCAACGGCCGGAGTCGGCACACTGCGGGTGGGTCGAGGCTCAGTGGATCAGAGTTCCGGGCGCATGTGCGGGAAGAGGATCACGTCGCGGATCGACGGCGAGTTGGTCAGCAGCATCACCAGACGGTCGATGCCGATGCCCTCGCCGGCGGTCGGCGGCATGCCGTATTCCAGCGCACGAACGAAGTCGGCGTCGAAGTGCATGGCCTCGTCATCGCCGGCGTCCTTGTCGGCCACCTGGGCGTGGAAGCGCTCGGCCTGATCCTCGGCATCGTTGAGCTCGGAATAGGCGTTGGCGATCTCGCGGCCACCAATGAACAGCTCGAAGCGGTCGGTGACGTTGGGGTTGCGATCGTTGCGCCGGGCCAGCGGCGAGACCTCGAACGGATACTCGGTGATGAAGGTCGGCTGTTCCAGCTTGTGCTCGACCAGCTCCTCGAAAATCATCACCTGCAGCTTGCCCAGGCCTTCGTGACCGAGCAGCTTGGCGCCCGCCTTCTTGGCGATGGCACGGGCCTTCTCCAGATCATTGAGATCGGCGGCCGAGATTTCCGGGTTGAACTTGAGGATGGAGTCGAACACCGACAGGCGCGCAAAGGGCTCGCCGAAGTGGAACACCTTGTCGCCGTAGGGCACGTCGGTGCTGCCGAGCACGGCCTGGGCCAGCTCGCGGAACAGCTCCTCGGTCAGGTCCATGTTGTCTTCGTAATCGGCATAGGCCTGGTAGAACTCGAGCATGGTGAACTCGGGGTTGTGCCGGGTCGAGACGCCTTCGTTACGGAAGTTGCGGTTGATCTCGAACACGCGCTCGAAGCCACCGACCACCAGACGCTTGAGGTAGAGCTCCGGCGCGATGCGCAGGAACATCGGCATGTCCAGCGCGTTGTGGTGGGTTTCGAACGGCTTGGCCGCGGCGCCGCCAGGGATGGTCTGCAGCATCGGCGTTTCCACTTCGAGGAAGTCACGCTCGGCGAGGAACTTGCGGATGTGGGCGATGACCTTCGAGCGCACGCGGAAGGTTTCGCGCACCTCCTCGTTCACCATCAGGTCGACGTAGCGCTGGCGATAGCGCTGCTCGGTGTCGGTCAGGCCGTGGAACTTGTCCGGCAGCGGGCGCAGCGACTTGGTCAGCAGCCGCACGTTGTTCATGTAGACGTAGAGGTCGCCCTTGCCCGAACGCGCCAGGGTGCCCTCGGCGGCGATGATGTCGCCCAGGTCGAAGTGCTTGACCGCCTCGACCTGCTCGGCCGGCAGCATCTTGCGATCGACATAGACCTGAATACGCCCGCTCATGTCCTGCAGCACCATGAATGGCCCGCGGTTGAGCATGATGCGCCCGGCGACCTTGACCGGAATGGCGGCCGCTTCCAGCTCCTCCTTGGTCTTCTCGGCGTACTGTTTCTGCAGGTTGCCTGCATAGCTGTCACGACGGAAGTCGTTGGGGAAGGCATTGCCCTGCTCGCGCACGGCGGCAAGCTTTTCCTTGCGCTGGGCGATCAGCTTGTTTTCTTCCTCTTGGATGGCGTGCTGGTTCAGCGGTTGTTCGCTCATTGCGGGTCGTCCCGGTCAAATCGGTTCAATAGGGTGCTTGAGGCTTGAGGCTTGCAGCTGCTCTCAGAGCCCCTGTTTGAGGCTGGCTTCGAGGTACCCGTCGAGGTCGCCGTCGAGCACCTTCTGGCAATCGCTGCGTTCCACGCCGGTACGCAGATCCTTGATGCGCGAGTCGTCGAGCACGTAGGAACGGATCTGGTGGCCCCAGCCGATGTCCGACTTGCTGTCTTCCAGCGCCTGAGAGGCGGCGTTGCGCTTCTGCATTTCCAGCTCGTACAACTTGGCCCGCAGCATCTTCATGGCGGTGTCCTTGTTGGCGTGCTGGGAGCGCTCGTTCTGGCAGGCCACCACGGTGTTGGTCGGCACGTGGGTGATACGCACTGCCGAATCGGTGGTGTTGACGTGCTGACCACCGGCACCAGAGGAGCGGTAGGTGTCGATGCGCAGGTCGGCCGGGTTGATCTCGATCTCCACCTTGTCGTCGATCTCGGGCGATACGAATACCGCCGAGAACGAGGTGTGGCGACGGGCGCCGGAGTCGAACGGACTCTTGCGCACCAGGCGGTGCACGCCGATCTCGGTGCGCAGCCAGCCGAAAGCGTATTCGCCCTTGATGTGTACGGTGGCGCCCTTGATGCCGGCGACCTCACCCTCGGACAGCTCGACGATCTCGGCGCTGAAGCCGCGCTTGTCGGCCCAGCGCAGGTACATGCGCAGCAGGATGTTGGCCCAGTCCTGGGCCTCGGTACCGCCGGAGCCAGCCTGGATATCGAGGTAGCAGTTGTTGGGGTCCATCTCGTGGCTGAACATGCGGCGGAACTCGAGCTTCTCGAGAATTTCGCGCAGGCGCTCGACTTCGGCCACGATGTCGTTCACGGCGCCTTCGTCGTTTTCTTCGGCGGCCATTTCCAGCAGATCGCGCGAATCGGCCAGGCTACCGGTCAGGTCGTCGATAGTTTCGACGATCTGCGCCAGCGTAGCGCGTTCACGGCCCAGGCTCTGGGCGTATTCGGGCTTGTTCCAGACGTTCGGGTCTTCGAGTTCGCGGTTTACTTCGACGAGACGATCATGCTTCTGATCGTAGTCAAAGATACCCCCGAATTGACTGGGTGCGCTCGGACAGGTCCTTGATGCTGTTGAGGATCGGGTTGATTTCCATAGGTAGGCAGCTCTCAATCGGACGGTGCAAAAGCCGGCGATTATAACTCAGCCAACCCGTGCTGACAGCCCGCTGGGCGTGCCGGCGGACGGTCAGGAAACGGATTTGCCCTCATGATGGCTGGTCAGGCACTGACACCACGTACCTGGCTTTCCAGTTCGCCTTTGAGTTGCGGATCGAGCTGCAGGCAGCGAGCCAGTTCGTCGAGGTAGGCACGCTCCATGAAATGCTCCTCGTCGACCATCAGTACGCTGGCCAGGTACATCTCGGCAGCCATCTCCGGGGTGCTGGCGGCACTGGCCACGTCCGCCGGGTCCAGCGGCTTGTTCAGTTCGGCCTCCAGCCACTGCTGCAGATCAGCATCGGCCAGCTTGCCCAGCTCCGCCTCGATGAGCTGACGCTCTCGGGCATCGACATGGCCGTCGGCCTTGGCCGCTGCCACCAGCGCCTTGAGAATGCCCTGGCTGTGGACCTCGACCTCTGCCGGCGGCAGGCGATCAATGGTCTGCGGCGTCTGCTGCGCCGCCGCGCCCTGCTGCGCCTGCCAATTGCTGTAAGCCTTGTAGGCCAGCACCCCGAGTGCCGCCAGCCCACCGTAGGTCACCGCCTTGCCGCCCATCTTGCGCATCTTGCGATTGCCCAGCAGCAGGCCCATGGCACCGGCGGCCAGCGCGCTGTTGCCACTACCGGAAAGCGCCTTGCCGAGCGAACCGCCGCCGACACCGGAGAGCAGGTCACTCAAACCCCCACCGCCGGGTTTGCCGCCCATGCCGGATTGCTGCTTCTGCAGCAGGTCCTGTCCTGACTTGAGCAGCTGATCGAGAAGGCCACTGGTTTTCATCGGATTCTCTCCACACGAAGGACGTAAAGGATTGCTAGTCGAACGACTCGGGCACCTGGCGGATCGGCGTGTCGCGATGGGCGGCACGTACGTACTGAGCCGGCCAGGCCACGGACCCGTCGCGCAGGTATTCGGCGGCATGCAGCGGCCAATACGGGTCGCGCAGCAGTTCGCGGGCGAGCAGGATCAGCTCGGCCTGGCCGGTACGCAGGATGTGTTCGGCCTGCACCGCCTCGGTGATCATCCCGACTGTGCCGGTGGCGATACCCGCCTCCTTGCGCACGCGTTCGGCGAACTGCGTCTGGTAGCCCGGCCCGACCGGAATATCGGCGTTGGCCGCAGTGCCACCGGATGAGACGTCGATAAGGTCGACACCGACATCCTTGAGCCGCCGTGCAAGCTCGACCGTTTCGTCTGCATTCCAGCCATCATCGACCCAATCGGTCGCCGAGAGGCGGACGAACAGCGGCAACTCCTCGGGCCAGACCTGGCGCACCGCAGCGGTGACCTCCAGCAGCAGACGGATGCGATTGTCGAACGAGCCGCCATAGCGATCCTGACGCTGGTTGGAGAGCGGTGAAAGAAACTGATGCAGCAGGTAGCCATGGGCCGCATGCACTTCGGCGATCTTGAAACCGGCAGCCAATGAGCGCTCGGCCGCCTCGACGAACGCCTGCACGACCGCCGCGATACCGGCATCGTCCAGCGCAGTGGGCACGGCATGCTCCGGCGAGAAGGCGATGGCGGACGGCCCCACCGGCGTCCAGCCGCCGGCAGCGATCGGCACGCTGCCATGCTTGCCGAGCCAGGGCCGCCAGGTGCTCGCCTTGCGGCCGGCATGGGCCAGCTGCACGCCGGCCACCGAGCCCTGCGCCTCGATGAAGCGGGTGATGCGGCGCAGCGGCTCGACATGCTCGTCGGACCAGATGCCCAGGTCTTCCGGCGAGATCCGCCCGTCCGGGCTGACTGCTGTCGCCTCGACGATCACCAGCCCGGCGCCGCCGACGGCGCGGCTGCCCAGGTGCACCAGGTGCCAGTCATTGGCCATTCCGTCCTTGGCCGAGTACTGGCACATCGGCGACACGGCGATGCGGTTGGGCAAGGTGAGCTGGCGCAGGCTGAGCGGCTGGAAGAGCTGGGACATGACGGCCTCTACTGTCGTGGATGCGGGTTGGACACCCGTCAGTAGAGACCGTTTCCGCGCACATGCCCAGCCCGCGGCGGGCAAAGTCGCTGGTCAGGCGGCGCTGACCTGCACCGTCACGCCGTTGAGCGCCGCGTTGCCGGAGACATCCAGCTGGCGCTCGTCGGTCAGGTCGTTGCAACTCGCGCCCGGCTGCTGCCGCGCGATATCCAGCTGCACGCCCGGCCGCGCATGGCCCCAGCCGTGCGGCAGGCTGACCACGCCGGGCATCATCTCCTCGCTGGCCAGCGCCTCCACCTCGACCACGCCGACCCGCGAATGCACCCGCACCCGCTGGCCATCCTGCAGCGCCCGCGCCGCCATGTCGGTTGGGTGCATCAGCAACTGATGACGCGGCTTACCCTTCACCAGGCGCTGGTAGTTGTGCATCCAGGAGTTGTTGCTGCGCACGTGGCGGCGGCCGATCAGCAATAGCTCGTCGGCACCCGCCTGGGGCTGCGCAGCGAAACGCTGCAGATCGTCCAGCATCAGCGCCGGCGCGGCCTGGATGCGCTTGTTCGGCGTTTTCAAGCGCCGCGCCAGATTCGGCTTGAGCGGCCCGAGATCCAGCCCGTGGGGATAATCCTCCAGCGCTGCCAGGCTCAGCTTGCGCTCGGACTTGTCACCATAGGGCCCATGGCGCAGCGCCAGGTCCATCATCTGTTGCGGCGGCATGGTCGGCTTGAGCTCGACGCCCACCCGCCCAGCGTAGGCCTCGGCCAGGCCGATAAAGATTTCCCAGTCATGCAGCGCGCCCTCGGGCTTGGGCAGCACCGGCAGGTTGAAGCGGGTGACGTTGCGCACGGCGAGCAGATTGAATGTCGCGTCGTAATGGTCGTGCTCCAGCGGTGCGGTCGGCGGCAGGATCACATCGGCATAGCGGGTCGTCTCGTTGATGTAGAAGTCCACGCTGAGCATGAACTCCAGTCCATCCAGCGCCTGCTCCAGCTTGCGCCCGTTGGGTGTGGAAAGCACCGGGTTGCCGGCCACCGTGATCAGCGCACGCACCTGCCCTTCCCCAGGCTCGAGCATCTCTTCGGCCAATGCCGCTACCGGTAGTTCGCCGCCATATTCGGGCAGTTGCGACACCCGACTACGCCAGGCGTCAAAATGGCCGCCCTTGGTGGTCTCCACCAGATCCACCGCCGGCTCGGTGCACAGCGCGCCGCCGACCCGGTCGAGGTTGCCGGTGACCAGGTTGATCAGCTGCACCAGCCACTGGCAGAGCGTGCCGAAGGCCTGGGTCGAAACGCCCATGCGTCCGTAGCAGACCGCCCTGTCCGCCGCCGCGAAGTCCCGCGCCAACTGGCGGATCTGCTCGGCCGGAACACCGCAACGGGCACTCATCGCTTCTGCCGTAAAGGCGGCGATCGCCGTGCGCACCTCCTCGATGCCGTCCAGCGGCAGTTCGCTGGCACGCGTCAGCCCTTCCTCGAACAGGGTGTTGAGCAGGCCGAACAACAGCGCGGCGTCCTGTCCGGGGCGCACGAACAGATGTTGATCGGCGATGGCGGCGGTCTCGCTGCGCCGCGGGTCGACCACCACCAGTTTGCCGCCGCGGGCGCGGATCGCCTTCAGCCGCTTCTCCACATCGGGCACGGTCATGATGCTGCCATTGGAGGCCAGCGGATTGCCGCCGAGGATCAGCATGAAATCGGTGTGATCGATGTCCGGCACCGGCAGCAGCAGACCATGGCCGTACATCAGGTGGCTGGTCAGGTGGTGCGGCAGCTGGTCGACCGACGTGGCCGAGAAGCGGTTGCGCGTCTTCAGCAGACCGAGGAAGTAATTGCTGTGGGTCGTCAGCCCGTAGTTATGCACACTCGGGTTGCCTTGGTAGATCGCCACGGCATTACTACCGTGGCGCTCGCGGATCTCAGCCAGGCGCTCGGCGACCAGCTCGAAGGCCTCCTCCCAGCTGATGGCCTGCCACTCATCGCCGCAGCGGCGCATCGGGTGGCGCAGGCGATCGGGGTCGTTCTGGATGTCCTGCAGCGCCACTGCCTTCGGACAGATATGGCCGCGGCTGAAGCTATCGAGGGGATCACCCTTGATCGAAAGGATGCGCTCGCCTTCGGTCTGGATGGTCAGGCCGCAGATGGCTTCGCACAGGTGACAGGCACGGTGATGGACGCTGATGTCGCTCATTTCGGGTTCCCGCATGGCGCTGTTGTTGTCCCGCCACTCTAGGCGCCGCGGCCGCAGGCAACAATCGAACGTTCCGCCGGGGAATGCCAGCCGATTCAGCCAGCCTATCGTCGGCCGGCATGCATCGGTCAGCGCGGGGCGATATGCGCCACCATCAGCTGCACGCTTTCCTGGCCGCGATACTCGTTGACGTCCAGTTTGTAGGCCAGCTCCGCCCAGCGCACCGTCGGGTTCGGCCAGATCTCGCGGTCGACGTTGAAGGCGATGCCGTCCAGCGTCAGCGATCCGCATTCGCTCTTGAGCACAAGCTTGAGATGGCGCTCGCCGACGATACGTTGCTGCATCAACTGGAACACGCCATGGAACATCGGCTCGGGAAAATGCTGGCCCCAGGGCCCGGCGTTGCGCAGCGCACGCGCCAACTCCAGATGGAATTCCTCGACGCTGAGCTGGCCGTCGGTGAGTAGCCGACCGGTGAGATCGTCCTCGCACAGCTGGCGGCGCACTTCGGCATCGAAGGCCGCGGCGAAGGCACCGAAGTTCGCTTGTGGCAGCGACAGCCCGGCCGCCATGGCGTGCCCGCCGAACTTGCTGATCAGGCCGGGATGCCTGGCGGCAACCGCGTCCAGCGCATCGCGGATATGAAAGCCTGGCACCGAGCGCGCCGACCCTTTGAGCAGCCCGTCGCCTGCATCGGCGAAGGCGATGGTCGGACGGTGGTAGCGCTCCTTGAGGCGCGAGGCGAGGATGCCGATCACGCCCTGGTGCCAGTCCGGCTCGAACAGGCACAGGCCGAACGGCAGGTCCTCCAGTGGCAGATCCTTGAGCTGCGCCAGCGCCTCGCGTTGCATGCCCTGTTCGATGGCCTTGCGATCCTTGTTCAGCTCGTCGAGCTGGGTCGCCATGTCGCGCGCCAGCGCCTCGTCCTCGCAGAGCAGGCACTCGATACCCAGCGACATGTCATCCAGCCGCCCGGCCGCGTTCAATCGCGGGCCGAGAATGAAGCCAAGGTCGGTGGAGGTGATGCGCCGATGATCGCGCCCGGCCACCTCGAGAATCGCCCGCAGCCCCGGCCGAGCCCGCCCCGCGCGAATTCGCGCCAGGCCCTGGTGGACCAGAATGCGGTTGTTGGCGTCCAGCGGCACCACGTCGGCGACACTGCCCAGCGCCACCAGATCGAGCAGCTCGGCCAGGTTCGGCTCGGCCCAGCCCTGACGGACGAACCAGTCCAGCTCACGCAGCCGAGCGCGCAACGCCAGCAGCACATAGAAGATGACGCCGACCCCGGCGATGCACTTGCTCGGAAAGGCGCACTCAGGCTGATTGGGATTGACGATGGCATCAGCCGCCGGCAGTTCGTGGCCCGGCAGGTGATGGTCGGTCACCAGCACCTTCAGCCCCGCCGCCTTGGCCGCCGCCACACCGTCCACGCTGGAAATCCCGTTGTCCACGGTCACCAGCAGATCGGGCTCGCGCTGCAAGGCGACGGCAACGATTTCGGGCGTCAGCCCGTAGCCGTATTCGAAGCGATTGGGCACCAGATAATCGACATGCGCCGCCCCCAGCTGACGCAGGCCGAGCACGCCGACGCTGCTCGCGGTGGCGCCGTCGGCATCGAAGTCGCCGACGAACAGGATGCGCTGACGCTTCTCCAGCGCCTCGACCAGCAGCTCGACCGCCGCATCAATGCACTTGAGCTGCTTATAAGGAATCAACCGCGCCAGCCCCTTGTCCAGCTCCTCTGCGCAGGTCACGCCACGGGCCGCGTAGAGGCGCTGCAGCAGCGGCGGCAGCTCGCCGAGGTCGGGCAGCTGCTCGGGCAGGGGGCGGGGTTCGATACGCATGGAATTCCGGGCTCGGTGAAGGTCGTTTACAGGGAGGTGGCGGCGCGAGCGGCCTGGTCGTACAGCCCGGACATGGCACGCAGCATGCCGGCCAGACGATGGATTTCATCGGGGTCGATGTTGAGGTTCTCGAACGAGGCGATCAGGCATTCGCGGCGGATGTCGGCGTACTCCTGACAGAGCGCGCGCCCCTTGTCAGTGGTGCGATAGAACATTTCCTTGCCCTGCTTGGCACCTTCCACCAGACCCAGCTTGCCGAGCTTCTTCAGGGCATAGGTGACCGTGTGAGTATCTTCCACGTTGAGCAGCAGGCAGATATCCGCCTGTCGCTTGGCCCGCCCCCGGCTGGTGAGGTTGTGCAGCACCATGACGTCCAGTGCATTCATTTCCACCGTGCCGCAGGCCTGCATGCAGCGCTCCATCCAGCGCATCAGCGCGGCGCTGGCGACGATGATGCCGTACTCGAGCTCGGACAGTTCCTGGGACTGCTCGGCAAGATGCGCCGAGGCGACGATCGAGGATCGCAACGGACGGGAGCTTTTGGCGTCAACCATTCTGAGTTCCTGATTGAAGAAGCGGCAGTCGATCGTATCGAGGTGGGCGGCAAGGATACAGCAATGTCCGCGCGGTCACTTCGACGGTCAACAGGAAAAATACGTTGATAATTTATCGATACTTTATCAGTGTATCGACTTCGACCGCCGCACCGGCCCATCTCGAAAGGAGCAGCCATCGTGAGTCGTCTGTTACTCAATTGCGACATAGGGGAAAGCTTCGGCGCCTGGACCATGGGCCTGGACGCCGAGGTGATGCCGTTCATCGACTGCGCCAATATCGCCTGTGGCTTCCACGCCTCCGATCCGCAGATCATGCGGCGCACCGTCGCGCTGGCGCGCCAGCACGACGTGCGCATCGGCGCGCACCCGGCCTATCCGGACCTGGTCGGCTTCGGTCGGCGCTCCATGGCCTGCAGCCCGGCCGAAGTGGAGAACATGCTGCTGTATCAGATCGGTGCGCTCGACGGCATCTGCCGCGCCGAAGGCACGCAGGTCCGCTACGTCAAACCCCACGGCGCGCTCTACAACGACATGATGCGCCAGCCACAGCTGCTGCGCGCGGTCATGACCGCCGTAAAGGCCTACAGTGCCAGCCTGCCGCTGATGCTCATGTCTACCCGCGACAACAGCGAAAGCCAGGCGATGGCGGCGGAAATCGGCATCACCCTGTGGTTCGAGGTGTTCGCCGACCGCGCCTACGACGTCGCCGGCATGCTGGTCTCGCGCAACCTGCCGGGTGCCGTGCACCACGATGCCGAAACGGTGGCCGACCAGGCCCTGCGCCTGGCCAAGGGGGAAGCATTGACCGCCAGCGATGGCAGCGCGCTGATCCTGCAGGCCGATACGCTCTGCGTGCACGGCGACAACGCCGGCTCCATCGCCGCTGTGCAGCGCATTCGTCAGGCACTGCAGGCGCTTCCCGCATGACGCCGCGGATCGAGGTGGTCGGCATCGATAGCCTGGTGCTGCGCCTGTTCGATCAGATCGACGAGGACAATATGCCGTGGATGCTGGCCGCCACTCAGCGTGTGCGGGATGCGTTCGGCGCTGCACTCATCGATCTGGTGCCCTCCTACACGACCCTGCTGGTGCAGTACGACCTGGCGCAACTGGACGATTACCAGGCCCGCCAGTATGTGCGGCAGGCTCTCGATGGGCTGGAACCGGCAGGGACGGCGAGTGCCCGTCAGCACGACATACCGGTGTGGTACGACCCGAGCGTCGGCCCGGAACTGCAAGCGCTGGGCGAGCGCAGCGGCCTCGGTGTCGCGGGGGTCATCGAGCGACACAGCACGCACATCTATCAAGTCTTCGCCCTCGGCTTCGCACCCGGCTTCGCCTTTCTCGGGCTGGTCGACGAGCGCCTCGCCAGCCCACGCCTGGCGACGCCGCGCAAGCAGGTGCCGGCCGGCAGTCTGGGCATAGCAGACCGCCAGACCGCCATCTATCCGCTGGTTTCACCGGGCGGCTGGAACCTGATCGGCCGCAGCCCGGTTCGCCTGTTCGACCGCGAACTGGACGGCTTCAGCCTCTGGCAACCCGGCGATCGCGTGCGCTTCGTGCCCATCGAGCGGGCCGAGTTCATCGGTCTCGGCGGCGACGACACGCCCTTCCAGGAGGCCTCCGCATGAGCCTGCTGATCGAACAGGCCGGAGCCCTGGCCACTCTGCAGGACGCCGGCCGCAGCGGCGTTCGCCACCTCGGCGTGACCCAGGGCGGTGCCGTTGACTGGCTGTCCCACGGCTGGGCTAACTGGCTGCTGGGCAACCCGCTGCAGGCGTCTACGGTGGAGATCACCCTCGGCAATTTCAGCCTGCGCGCTCAGACCGATGCCTGCCTTGCACTCTGCGGCGCCGATCTCGGCGCGACGCTCGATGGCGAGCCTCTCATGCCCGGGCGCGCCTTTCGCATCCGGGAAGGTCAGACACTGATCTTCAGTCAACCGCGCCAGGGTGTTCGTGCCTATCTCGCCGCGCCCGGCGGTTTCAGCGCACCGGCCGTGCTGGGCAGCTGTGCCACGGTACGCCGTGAGCAGCTCGGTGGGCTGAACGGCGACGGCCAGCCGCTGGCCAAGGGCGACCTACTGCACTGGCGCGGCCACGCCACGACGATGCGCAACCTACCCGAGCAGGCGCTGGTGCCGCTGCCCGGCGCCGGGCTATCGGTGGTAATGGGGGCGCAGATCGGCGATTTCACCGGGCAGAGCCTGTTCGATGCGTTCAACAGCGACTGGACCGTCGATCAGCGCGCCGACCGCATGGGTGTTCGCCTGCTGGGACCGACCCTGCGCTGCGCGCGCTCGGCCATGATCTCCGAAGGCGTGCCGCTGGGCGCTATTCAGGTTCCGGCGGACGGTCAGCCGATCATCCTGCTCAATGACCGCCAGACCATCGGTGGTTACCCGCGCCTTGGCGCACTCACGCCATTGGCAGTCGCGCAGCTGGCCCAATGCATGCCCGGCACCGTGTTGCGCCTGAAGCCGGTGGCGTTGGAACGCGCACAACGCGAGCAGCGGCGACTGCTCGCCAGCTGGCAACGGACCACGACGGAGTGATGGATATGAACCTGACCGCCTACCGAGACCTGTCCCCCGCGGCATTGCGCGAGCGGATTCGCCAGGGCGAATTCGACGGCCCGACCGCCGGGCTGGCCAATGGCTATGCCCAGGCCAATCTCATGATCGTGCGGCGTGAGCTGGCCTACGACTTCCTGCTGTTCTGCCAGCGCAACCCCAAACCCTGCCCGCTGCTGGACGTCACCGACCCGGGGAGCTTCGAGCCACGGCACGCGGCGCCAGGCGCCGATATCCGCACGGACTTCCCGCGCTACCGCATCTACCGCAATGGCGAACTCGATCAGGAGGTGCAGGACATCACGCCCTTCTGGGAGGACGACATGGTGGCCTTCCTCATCGGCTGCAGCTTCAGTTTCGAGGCTGCACTGCTGGCCAATGGCGTGCCAGTCAGGCACATCGAGGACGGCCACAACGTCCCGATGTACCGCACCAACATCGCCTGCCAGCCCGCCGGCGGCCTGAGCGGGCCGATGGTGGTGAGCATGCGGCCGATGCCTGCGAACAAGGTGGTGCGCGCCGTGCAGGTCACATCGCGATTTCCCTCCGTGCATGGCGCCCCCGTGCATGTCGGCGACCCGCGACTGCTGGGCATTGCAGACCTGGCCAAACCGGATTTCGGTGAGCCATCCGAGCTGCGCGAAGGCGAGGTCCCGGTGTTCTGGGCCTGTGGCGTGACGCCCCAGGCGGTGGCGATGCAGGCCCGGCCGGAGCTGGTCATCACCCACGCGCCAGGGCACATGTTCATCACCGACCTGCGCGACGAACAGCTGGGGGTGATCTGACCCGACACGGTTTTGCGCTTCACCAAACAACAACAATCTTGCCGGGCACTCGCTGCACGGCTGCATTCCCCTACCTGCCCCAACGCCAAGAAAAAAGAAGGTATCCAATGCAACCTACGCAAGCCGAACGAGCCACACCCTCCCAGCGCAACGTGCTTCGCGGCGCCATCTTCATCATGGCGACCTCGTCCATCGGTCCGGCCTTTCTGACCCAGACCTCGCTGTTCACCGAGAAATACCTGGCGAGCTTCGCCTTTGCCATTCTGGTCTCGCTGCTGATCGATATCGGCGCCCAGCTCAACATCTGGCGGATCATCACCGTCGCCAACCTGCGCGGCCAGGATGTCGCCAACCGGGTGATCCCCGGCGTCGGCCACCTGATCTCGGCCTTCATCGTGCTTGGCGGCATCGCCTTCAACATCGGCAACATCGGCGGTGCCGGGCTGGCCATGAACGTCATCTTCGGCATCCCGCCAGTGATCGGCTCGCTGATCGCCGCGGTGCTGATCATCGGCATCTTCCTGCTGCGCAATGCCAAGGGCGTAATGGATTCGGTGATGCAGGTACTGGGGCTGGTGATGCTCTGCATGATCGGCTACGCCATGCTGCAGTCGAGCCCACCGCTGCTCGAGGCAGTCAATCGCAGCTTCAACCCGGACGATCCGCTGATCCTGTTGCTGCCGATCGTGACCCTGGTGGGCGGTACCGTTGGCGGCTACATCTCGTTCTCCGGCGGGCACCGGCTGGTAGAAGCCGGCATCACTGGCGTCGAGAACGTCAGGCTGGTCACCCGAGCGGCGGTCACCGGCATCGCTACTACCGGCGTTGTGCGCATCTGCCTGTTCCTGGCCGCGCTCGGCGTCGTCAGCCAGGGGCTCAGCCTCGATCCGAGCAACCCTGCCGCTTCGGTGTTCTCCCACTCGATGGGCACGGTCGGCTACAAGATCTTCGGCGTGGTACTGCTGGCCGCCTCGGTGTCATCGGTGATCGGCGCCGCCTACACCAGCGTCACCTTCATGTACTCGTTGCACGACAGCATCCGCCGCCACAACCAGCGTATGGTGATCGGCTTCATCGCCTGCTCGACGCTCATCTACAGCCTGGTCGGACAGCCGGTGAAGGTTCTGGTGGTGGCGGGCACGCTGAATGCCCTGGTGCTGCCGCTGGCGCTGGGCTGCGTGCTGCTGGCGTCACGCAAGCCGGCAATCGTCGGCGACCGGTATCGCCACCCGACCTGGATGCTGGTGTTCGGCCTGCTGGCGATGGTGGCCACGGCGGTTGGGGTGGTGATGTCGCTCAACGCCCTGCTGGAATTCTGGCAGTCCTGACCGCCACGTACGCGAGCGCGATCAGCGCTCGCCGAGCAGCCAGCCGAGCGATACCTCGAACTGGCCGCGTTCGTCGGTGATGAACAAGGTGCCGTCGCTGATCATCACGCCCCACTGCAGGCTACGCGGCAGGTCCTTGACCAGCGCGGCCAGCGCCTCGGAGTCGATGCTGGCGATAGACAGGTTCTTCAGCCCCTTCACCGCATCGATCACCTTGCTCTGCCAGACCCGCAGGTTGCCGTACGCCAGCAGGCTGACGCGCTCGGCACGTCGCGAACACCAGGTCAGACGCTCGGCATCCGGCTGGCCGACCTCGATCCAGTGGAGGATGCGGCCATCCAGGCTCTTCTCCCACAGTGCCGGCTCATCCACATCGGACAACCCGCGGCCGAACGCCAACTGCTCGCTGTACCACAATGCATAGGCGATCAGACGCACACCCAGACGTTCCTCGGTTTCCGAGGGGTGCCTGGCTACCGTGAAGCGCAGGTTTTCATAGACGCCACGGTCCAGGTCCGTGAGATTCAACTCGACTTTGTAGGGTGTCGCTTGCAGGGCCATGAGGCGGGCTTCTTGGTCGGAAAAAAGGCAGGCAGTCTAACTCAAAGCCCGAACCCGGGCGCACCGCGGGTAAGCGCTGCGCCGTCCTGGGCCTCGGCGTCACCATTCGCCAGGCGAGTGCAGTTGCGCCCGGCCGCCTTGGCGGCATAGAGCGCCCGGTCCGCCTGCGCCATCAGCTCGTCGAGTTCGTAGCGGGAGGTGGTGGTCGCCACGCCTATGCTTACACTCAGCTGCCCCTGCTCGGCGAAGGGCATGGCGGCGAACTCGCCGCGAATACGCTCGGCTACCTCGCGGCCGATAAGCGCATCGGCATCAGCCAGCAGACAGGCGAATTCCTCTCCGCCGATCCGCCCGAACACGTCCTGACGTCGCATTCGCCGGGCAATCACCTGGCCGAAGTCGATCAGCGCACGATCGCCGGCCTGATGACCGAAGGTGTCGTTGAGCCGCTTGAAGAAATCCAGATCGCAGAGCAGCAGCGTCACCGGCTCGCCGCGCGCACGACAGCGCTGCAGCAGGGCCTGCCCGGCATCGATGAAAGAGCGTCGGTTGCCGATGCCGGTGAGCGGATCACTGAGCGAGGCGTGCCGATACTGCTGCTCGGCACGCTCGCGAACCATCGCCAGGGTGACGAAGGAAATGCCGATGGCATAGAGCAACGTCTCGAAGATCACGAAGGCAAAGAAGCTCACCTGATCGGCGTCACCGAACGGCTGACCGCGGTCGACCACCACGCGCAGCAGATAGAACGATACGTGAAGCAGCATCAGGCCCATGGCCGGCCGCAGCGAAACCGATAGGCGCTGCCGGCTGCGCCAGAGCTCGGACATCGCAAGCAGGGTGTAGACGACCGTCAGCGCCGAAGCCAGCAATAGCCGCGCGGTCAGGGATGAATAAAACGCAGGCACCAGGCACAGCCCGCCCCATAGCAGCGCCCCGGCCAATATTCCGGGCAGGTGCGGCGGTCGACCGACGAACGTGCGCATCGCCGTCCAGTTCATGGCCAGCGCGAGCTGGAGGGCGATGTTGCCGAGCACGATCGGCACTACGTCGATCCCCATTCCGCGCAGACAGCCGAGCACGGTCGAAACCGTCCCGAACAGCAGCATCAGGCAGGTGAAGCCCAGCGTCGCATCACGCTGCCCGCTGCGCCAGGCGAAGAACATCAGCACGCCAAGCAGGAGCAGCACATATATATCCACCAGCGTCAGGGTGGGAACGCTCAGATGCACAGCGCGGCTCCGTAGGGACGGCCTTGTCCCGCGTCAGGCGCGGGCAACAGGCAGGTTCAGAAAGGCAGGCAGTTTACGTCCCCGCCCTACGCGGAGCCAGCTGACGCCGACGGACGCCGGCCCTCGCAGGGCATGGCAATCGCGGCGGCGGCACATTGTTCGAGTGCCTGTCATCGGCCAGCCGACGAACGATCTTTGACAATTATTCTCATTCTGATTAGCATCACTCCCGTCAACGAATTCAACGGGTAGTGCTCTATGTACGTCTGTCTTTGCCAGGGTGTCACCGACGGCCAGATTCGCGATGCCATCTACGAGGGCTGCTGCAGCTATCGTGAGGTTCGCGAAGCGACCGGCGTCGCCACCCAGTGCGGCAAATGCGCATGCGTCGCCAAGCAGGTCGTTCGCGAAACGCTCAGCGACGTGCAGAACGCCCAGGCGGCCCTGGCCTACCCCGCGAGCTTTGTTCAGGCTTGACAGACTGAAGCCTTGAAGGCCGGGCCCTGCCCGGCTTTTTTTTGCCTGCAAATCAGCCAGTTGCCACACCAGGATGCAGAACGCAACCATTCTCACTAGATTTAGGCTTTTGCATTCAAGGACTTAGGTTTGACAGCTCGCCCGACGCTGGCCAGACTGCATCAATCACCACCGTTCCAGGCAGGCTAACTTCATGAAAGGCGACAAGCTGGTCATTCAGCATCTCAACAAGATCCTCGGCAACGAGCTGGTAGCCATCAACCAGTATTTCCTCCATGCGCGCATGTATGAAGACTGGGGTCTCGGCAAGCTCGGCAAGCACGAGTACGACGAATCCATCGACGAGATGAAGCATGCCGACAAGCTGATCAAGCGCATCCTCTTCCTGGAAGGCCTGCCGAACCTGCAGGATCTCGGCAAGCTGCTGATCGGCGAGAATACCCGCGAAATGCTTGAGTGCGACCTCAAGCTGGAACAGGGTGGCGTACAGGACCTGAAGGTGGCCATTGCCTACTGCGAGAGCGTCGGCGACTACGGCAGCCGCGAGCTGCTGGAAGACATCCTCGAGTCCGAGGAAGAGCACATCGACTGGCTGGAAACGCAGCTGGGCCTGATCGACAAGGTGGGCCTGGAGAACTACCTGCAGTCGCAGATGGACGACTGATCCGCCGGAAACCGACGCAAAGCAAAACGCCCCGATCAGATCGGGGCGTTTTCGTTTCCAGCGGTTCCGTTTACTGCTGCTCGGCGGCCTCGGCAGGCTGCTCGGCTTCGTCGCCCTTGATATCCAGCAGCTCGAGATCGAACACCAGCACCGAATTCGCCGGAATCAGCGGGCTCGGGCTCTGCTCGCCGTAAGCCAGCTCGCTCGGGATGTACAGCTTGAACTTTTCACCGACGTGCATCAGCTGCAGGCCTTCGACCCAACCAGGAATCACGCCGCCAACCGGCAGATCGATCGGACTGCCGCGCTTGATCGAACTGTCGAAGACGGTGCCATCGGTCAGACTGCCTTCGTAGTGAACGGTCACCACGTCGTTCTCGGTCGGCTGACGACCTTCGGCCGACTTGACGACTTCGTACTGCAGGCCGGACTCGGTGGTTTTCACGCCTTCGCGCTTGGCGTTCTCCTCGAGGAACTTCTTGCCCGCCTCGACCGCCTTGGCATTCATCTCGGCCATGCGTTCTTCGGCGCGGGTCTGCAGGAAGGTGAAGGCCTCCATCAGCTGCTCGTCGGTCAGCTTCTGCTCCTTGTTACCGATGGCATCTTCGATGCCCTGCGCCACAGCCTTGGAATCGAGATCATCCATGCCCTCCTGCGCAAGGCTCTTGCCCATGTTCAGGCCGATGCCGTAGGACGCCTTCTGCGCCGGAGTGTCCAGTTTGACACTGGTCTGCGAGTCGCAGCCGGCCAGTACCAGGCCGACCAGGGCGATCGCAGGTGCCAAACGTTGATGTCTCAGTCTCATGCTGTTTCCTTAATTACGCAGTTGGGACTTACCGAAAGCGGATGGCCGAGCTTAGCAGCGCATCCAGGCACTGGCTACCGCGCCTCCCGACCAGGATCGTAAAGAGATGGCAAAGAAAGGAAGCGCGTAGCATTTTGCCGCAGGGGGGGCATGAACAGGGACGGCGAGGCATCCCGGAAAATCAGGCAAAAAAAAACGGCCTATAAGGCCGTTTTCTTCGGTGCTTCAGGGCGTTCAGTGTTCCCGTGAAGCTAATATGGCGCAGCGGACGGGACTCGAACCCGCGACCCCCGGCGTGACAGGCCGGTATTCTAACCGACTGAACTACCGCTGCGCTAAACCTCGAGTGGTGGGTGATGACGGGATCGAACCGCCGACCCTCTGCTTGTAAGGCAGATGCTCTCCCAGCTGAGCTAATCACCCGTTTGCTCTCGAAGTGGGGCGCATTCTAGAGAGGGTTCCGAACCTTGGCAACCCCCTTTTGAAAAAAAATTTGCAGAAGTTCCAAGGACTTAGGAAAACCCTGGTTTGCCAGCCATTTTATCCGGCCCGCTACGCATTAACTTGCTTCAGGGTTGGCCTCAGCCAGCCAGGCAGGAATAATGCGCTCCTTTGTTTCCCCGGAGATCTACCCCGCCATGTGGTTTCGCAATCTGCTCGTATACCGTCTCACCCAGAACGTCGCTCTAGATGCCGAGACTCTCGAAGCTGCACTGGCCGCCAAACCCGCCCGCCCCTGCGCCAGCCAGGAACTGAGCACCTATGGTTTCGTCGCGCCGTTCGGCAAGGGTGAAGACGCCCCGCTGGTGCACGCCAGCCAGGGCTTTCTGCTGATCGCCACGCGCAAGGAAGAACGTATTCTGCCCGGCAGCGTGGTCAAGGATGCAGTGAAGGAGAAGGTCGACGAAATCGAGGCCGAGCAGATGCGCAAGGTCTACAAGAAGGAGCGCGACCAGATCAAGGACGAGATCATCCAGGCCTTCCTTCCGCGTGCCTTCATCCGCAAGTCCGGCACCTTCGCCGCGATCGATGCCGAGCGCGGTCTGATCCTGGTCAACTCGGCCAGTCCGAAGAAGGCCGAAGACCTGCTGTCCACCCTGCGTGAAGCGATCGGCTCGCTGCCGGTGCGCCCGCTGACGGTGAAGATCGCGCCCAGCGCCACGCTTACCGACTGGGTGAAGACTCAGAAGGCGGCGGACGACTTCTTCGTGCTGGACGAATGCGAACTGCGTGACACCCACGAAGACGGCGGTGTGGTGCGCTGCAAGCGTCAGGACCTGACCAGCGACGAGATCCAGCAGCATATGGAAGCCGGCAAGCAGGTCACCCAGCTGTCCCTGGCCTGGCAGGACAAGCTGTCCTTCGTACTGGACGACAAGCTGATCATCAAGCGCCTGCGCTTCGAGGAACTGCTGCAGGACCAGGCCGAACAGGACGGTGGCGACGACGCGCTCGCCCAGCAGGACGCCAGTTTCCTGCTGATGATGATGACCTTCCGCGAGTTCCTGCCGGCGCTGTTCGAGGCCTTCGGCGGCGAAGAGGTTCCGCAGGGCATCTGACCGCACGGGGCGCCGCGCGGCGCCCCTCCCCCTTCCGCCTCAGCGCAGGCCGATCTGCGTCAGCAGGATCCCGCCCAGCCGCTGGCCCAGCGCCCAGAGCAGGAAGCGCTCGATGAACTCCGGTGCATCGATGAACAGCGCACCGCAGACCAGCACGCTGAGCAGCGAGACGACCAGGAACAGCTGCGGTATCGACAGTTTCAGCACGACCAGCAGCACGATCGCGATGATCGCCGAGCCGACCATGAACAGCGCGTTGAGAATATTGTTCGCCGCCACCACCCGCGAACGCTCGTGCGCCACGCTGCGCGACTGAATCAGCGCATACAGCGGGACGATGTACAGGCCGCCGAAGATTCCCAGCCCGAGGATGTCCATCAATACCCACCAGGCCGACGGCTCGCCCAGCAGTGCCAGCCAGTCCACACTGGCTGCAGGCTGCGGATGCGCGCCGGCATGCCACCAGAGCAGCCCGCCACACAGGCTCAGGCCGATCGCCCCGAACGGAACCAGACCGATTTCAACGTGATGCCGTGACAGCCGCTCGCACAGCAGGGAGCCCAGCGCGATGCCTACCGAGAACAGGGTGAGGATCAGCGTCACCACGCTTTCATCGCCACCCAGGTAGTCCTTGGAGAAGGCCGGGATCTGGGTCAGGTAGGTGGCACCGAGAAACCAGAACCAGGAATTGCCCAGCATGGCCCGTGACACGGCGCGCTGCTGGCCGAAGCCCAGCCGCAGAACCCGCCACGACTGGCGCAGCACGTGCCAGTCCATATGCAAGGTTGGCAAGGCGGCCGTCGCGGCGGGAATCGCGAGACTGGCCAGGTACCCGACCAGGGCGATCAGCACCACGCTGAGTGCCACCCACTCGGCATAGGCGTCGCTCGCCATCAGCACACCCGCACCGATGGTGCCGCCGAGAATGGCCAGGAACGTCCCCATTTCAACCAGCGCGTTGCCGCCGACCAGTTCGTCCTCCGTCAGTTGCTGCGGCAGTATCGAATACTTGACCGGGCCGAACAGCGCCGACTGGGTGCCCATGCAGAACAGCACCACCAGCAGCAGCGGCAGGTTGCCCAGCAGCATCCCCAAGGCACCGGCCAGCATGATGAGGATCTCGGCGAACTTGATCCGACGGATCAGCACGGCCTTCTCGAAGCGTTCACCCAACTGCCCGCCCAGCGCGGAAAAGAGAAAGAACGGCAGAATGAACAGCAGAGCGCAGAGATTGATCAGCAGGCTCTTGTCGGAGGTCGTACCGAGCTTGAACAGAATCGCCAGGATCAGGGCTTGCTTGAACACGTTGTCGTTGAATGCACCCAGCAGCTGGGTACAGAAGAACGGCAGAAACCGGCGTTTGCCAAGCAGACGGAACTGCGAGCGTGGCGCCTGGGCACTTCCGGCCGGCGCCGTTCGCGCAGCAGTTCTCGACGACTCGCCGCTCATATCGGCAACTGCCCGAGCGCCCAGCGCAGCGCGAAGAAGCTCAGCAGACCGCCGACAATGGTCGCCAGCAGGTTGCGACTGACCGCGGCGATGGCGATAGCCAGCAGCCCGGCCAGCAGGTAAGCGTTGTCCCAGTTCAACGCCCACTGCCCGTCCGGCAGCAGCATTCCGGGCACCACGATGGCGGTCAGTACCGCCACCGGCACGTAATGCAGGCCCTGTTCGATGGCACGCGGAAAGCGCAGATCAGGCCAGGCAAAGAAGCTGTAGCGGATCACGAAGGTGATTGCCAGCATGCCGAGGATCAGCAGCCAGGTACTCATAGCGCCCCCTGCAGTCGCGCAGCGGTTTCGGCCCGGCGCTCCAGCCATACACCGATGACGATTCCCGCCAGCGCGGCGGCTATCAGCCCTAGCTTGTAGGGCAGTTCCCAAGTCAGCAGCGCCACGCCGCCAGCGACCACCGCCGACGCCACCTGTGGGCGCGTGCGCATCATCGGCACAGCGATGCCGATGAAGGTGGCGATCATGGCGAAGTCCAGTCCCCAACGGGCGATATCCGGCACGGCCTGGCCGAAGGCGACGCCGACCAGTGTGGAAAGCTGCCAGTTGAGATACATCGTCAGCGCGGCACCGAGAAAGTACCAGTGCTTGTACGGCGACGCATCGTCCCTGGCATAGCGGTTCTGCACCACGGCGAACGCTTCGTCCGTCAGCCAGAAGGCCAGGGGCACGCGCCAACGCCCAGGCAGGTGCCTCACGAACGGCTGCAGCGCCGCGCTGTACAGCGCATGCCGCAGGTTCACCACGAAGGTCGTCAGCAGCACCACCGCCGCACCGACCCCACCGGTGATCAGGGTAATGGCGATGAACTGCGCCGAGCCGGCGAAGACCAGCGCCGACATGCCCATGGTCTGCCAGCCGGACAGGCCGGCGCCCACCGCCAGGGTGCCGAAGATGATGCCGAACGGGATCGCACCGAGGATCAAGGGCAATATGTCACGGCAACCATGGACGAACTCTTGCGAGCGGGACATCGGAACTCCTGTAGACCTCATCGCGAGAATCCTACACGCCTCGTCAGACGACGGCATGACAGCCAAGGAGCCCCGCATGATTCGAGCCGCTGTGCGGCAAAGCAGCGCACGATAACCGAACTGATGGCGCCAGGCGAAGCTCCGCCCGGGCAGTCAGTCGGCCGCCAGGCGTTGCCGGACCTGCGGCCAGTCGCGGTCGGTGATGCTGTACAGCACGGTGTCGTCCAGCCGACCGTCGGCCAGCCGCCGATGGTTGCGCAGCAGCCCCTCGCGCTCGGCACCGAGCTTCTCGATGGCCCGCTGCGAGCGCAGGTTGCTGGCGGCGGTCTTCAGCTGCAGACGCACCAGCTGCCATTCCTCGAAGGCGTGCCGCAGCAGGAGGAACTTGATCGAGGTGTTAAGGCCGGTGCCATGCTCCGCCTGGTCCAGCCAGGTCCAGCCCAGCTCGGCGGCTGGCAGGCCGATGTTGAAGTCGGCGAAGCGCGTGGTGCCGATCAGTCGGTCGGCCATCCGCACGCTGAACACCACCGCCCGCCCCTCACGCTGCTCGGCCAGGGCGTGGCGATACCAGTCCGGGCGCAACGGCCCGTTCATGTAAACCAGCTCTGCACGGTTGCGTTCTGCCAGCGCGACGAGTTCAGGGATATCCGCCTCCATCAGCGGCTCCAGGCGCAGCGCACCACGCTGCAGGGTTACCGGGCGCGGGGTAAGCATGACATTCTCCTGTGATCGGTAGGTACGGACCGGCGATGCCGAGACAGTAACCCAAGGTGGACGCGATGCCGTGGCCGGCGGACAGCCGGTGATGGTGCTGGCAGGCCCGTGCTAGACACATGCGACCTTGGTCGCAACCCTGCACACGGGGCGTGCCATTGCTGCGAAACTTCGCCAATCCTCATATTAAAGAGTCGCCAGAGCTGATTGAATTCGGCGCCTAACCGGCCAACCGAAGCCATCCTCCTGGCATCTACCTTCGCTTTCTGGAGTTTGCATGACGCTGTCAGGCGGGCTGATCGCCGCGGTCGCCCTCGTCTATATGGCCATTCTGTTCGCCATCGCCTTCTATGGTGACCGTAACAGCGCCTCCATGTCGCCGCGCCTGCGGCCCTGGGTCTACAGCCTCTCTTTGGCGGTGTACTGCACCAGCTGGACCTTCTTCGGTGCCGTCGGCCAGTCCACCGAGCAGCTGTGGGCGTTCCTGCCGATCTATCTGGGTCCGATCCTGCTCATGCTGTTCGCGCCGCACGTGATCCAGAAGATGATCATGATCAGCAAGCAGGAAAACATCACCTCCATCGCCGACTTCATCGCCGCGCGCTACGGCAAGTCGCAGCTGCTGGCGGTGGTGGTCACGCTGATCTGCCTGGTCGGTGTGTTGCCGTACATCGCGCTGCAGCTCAAGGGCATCGTGCTCGGGGTGAACGTGCTGAGCGGCATCAACATCGAGGCCGCAGGAACCGGCACGCGGGACACGGCCTTGATCGTCTCGATCGTCCTGGCACTGTTCACCATTCTCTTCGGCACGCGCAATCTCGACGTCACCGAGCACCACCGCGGCATGGTCCTGGCGATCGCCTTCGAATCGCTGATCAAGCTGCTGGCCTTTCTCGCGGTCGGCGCATTCGTCACCTTCGGCCTGTACAACGGCTTCGGCGACCTGTTCAACCGCGCCCACGACGCGCCCGAACTCGCCGATTTTTGGAGCGAGAACGTCAACTGGGCAGCGATGCTGGTTCAGACCACCGTGGCGATGATGGCGATCGTCTGCCTGCCGCGGCAGTTCCACGTCGCGGTAGTGGAAAACATCGAGCCGCGCGACTTCCGCCTGGCTCGCTGGGTGTTCCCTCTATATCTCGTGCTGGCCGCCGTGTTCGTCGTACCGATCGCGCTCGCCGGTCAGATGCTGCTGCCGGCGGGCGTCACTCCAGACTCGTTCGTCATCAGCCTGCCTCTAGCCGAGCTGCATCCCTGGCTCGCGCTGCTGGCCTTCATCGGCGGTGCTTCGGCGGCGACCGGCATGGTGATCGTCGCCAGCGTGGCGCTTTCCACCATGGTTTCCAACGACATGCTGCTGCCCTGGCTGCTGCGCCGCCAGGAAGCCGAACGCCCCTTCGAGGCCTTCCGCCACTGGATGCTCTCGGTACGCCGCATCACCATCGTGGCGATCCTCCTGCTGGCCTACGTCAGCTACCGCCTGCTCGGTTCCACCGCCTCCCTGGCAACCATCGGCCAGATCGCCTTCGCCGCCATCACCCAGCTGGCGCCGGCCATGGTCGGCGCGCTGTACTGGAAACAGGCCAACCGCCGTGGCGTGTTCGCCGGCCTCACCGCCGGTGCGGCGATCTGGTTCTACACGCTGATCCTGCCGTTGCTCGGCTGGCCGCTGGACATGTTCCCGGGCCTGAGCTGGATGTACAACGGCGGCCTCGGATTCGGCCTAAGCGGCCTGACCCTCGGGGTCACCCTGTCACTGATCGGCAACGCCACGCTGTTCTTCTGGGTCTCGATCCTGACTCAGACCCACGTAGCGGAGCACTGGCAGGCCAGCCGCTTCATCGGCCAGGAAATCACCTCCCCCACCGGCGCGCGGCGCCTGCTCGCCGTGCGCGTCGAGGACCTGCTGACCCTGGCATCACGCTTCGTCGGCGCCGAGCGCGCCGAGCAGAGCTTCCAGCGCTTCGCCCGCCGCCATGGCCAGGACTTCTCGCCCAAGCTGCAAGCCGACGGCCAGTGGATCGCGCACACCGAGCGCCTGCTCGCCGGCGTGCTCGGCGCGTCCTCTACCCGTGCGGTGGTCAAGGCCGCCCTGGAAGGCCGCGACATGCAGGTCGACGACGTGGTGCGTATCGTCGGCGAAGCCTCCGAAGTGCTGCAGTTCAACCGAGCGTTGCTGCAAGGCGCGATCGAAAACATCACCCAGGGCATCAGCGTGGTCGACCAGTCGCTGCGCCTGGTGGCCTGGAACCATCGCTATCTCGAACTCTTCGAGTATCCGGACGGGCTGGTCTACATCGGCCGGCCGATCGCCGACATTATCCGCTACAACGCCGAACGCGGCCTGTGCGGGCCGGGCGACCCCGATACCCATGTGGCCAAGCGCCTGTACTGGATGCGCCAGGGCCGTGCCCACACCTCCGAGCGGCTGTTCCCCAACGGCCGGGTCGTCGAGCTGATCGGCAACCCGATGCCCGGCGGCGGCTTCGTCATGAGTTTCAGTGACATCACCGCGTACCGCGAGGCCGAACGTGCCCTGAAGGACGCCAACGAAGGCCTGGAACAACGCGTCAGCGAACGCACCCAGGAGCTGTCGCAACTGAACCAGGCACTGATCGAGGCCAAGAGCACCGCCGAGGCGGCGAACCAGTCCAAGACCCGTTTCCTCGCCGCGGTCAGCCATGACCTGATGCAGCCGCTCAACGCGGCTCGCCTTTTCTCCGCCGCGTTGTCGCACCAGCAGAGCGCCCTGCCCAAGGAAGCTCAGGAACTGGTACAGCACCTGGACAGCGCGCTGCGTTCGGCCGAGGACCTTATCACCGACCTGCTGGACATCTCGCGCCTGGAAAGCGGCCGGGTCACCCCGGATCGCAACCCCTTCCCGCTGGCGACGCTGTTCGACACCCTCGGCACCGAGTTCACCGCACTGGCCCGCGAACAGGGCGTCAACTTCCGCGTGCACGGCAGCAAGCTGCGCGTGGACAGTGACATCCGCCTGTTGCGCCGGGTACTGCAGAACTTCCTTACCAACGCCTTCCGCTATGCCAAGGGCCGAGTGGTGCTCGGTGTGCGCCGGCAGGGCTCATCGCTGCGCCTGGAGGTGTGGGACCGCGGCCCGGGCATTCCGCATGACAAGCTCAAGGTCATCTTCGAAGAGTTCAAGCGCCTAGACAGCCACCAGACCCGCGCCGAAAAGGGCCTGGGGCTGGGCCTGGCCATCGCCGACGGCCTCTGCCACGTCCTCGACCACCCACTGGAGGTGCGTTCCTGGCCGGGCAAGGGCAGCGTCTTCAGTGTCACGGTGCCGATCGCCCGCGCCGTCAGCCAGCCACGCCCGGCGGTCAAGCGTGGCGAGCCGCAGCACAGCGCTCTGACCGGCACCCAGGTGCTGTGCATCGACAACGAGGACAGCATCTTGGTGGGCATGAACAGCCTGCTCACGCGCTGGGGCTGCCAGGTCTGGACCGCCAGCAACCGCGCCGACTGCGAAGCGCTGCTGGCGGACGACATCCGTCCGCAGCTGGTATTGGTGGACTATCACCTGGACGAGGGCCAGACCGGCACCGAGCTGATGGCCTGGCTGCGTACCCGCCTCGGTGAACCGGTGCCAGGTGTGGTGATCAGCGCCGACGCGCGCCCCGAGCTGGTGGCGGCCATTCACGCCAGCGGCCTGGACTTCCTCGCCAAGCCGGTGAAGCCTGCGGCGTTGCGAGCGTTGATGAGCCGCCATCTGACGTTGAGGTAATGGCCTCGGGCCTTATTGGCAGGCAGGCTCTGCTTGCCTGGTGACCTTCTCTTTCGCGCCGGCCAGCGAGCCGGGGCGAAGGGAAAAGCGGCTCGCCCGGGACGCTGAAACGCGGGGCATCAGCACGCCTGGCAAGCCCTGCTCACCAAGCGGCCGGCCCGGACCGATGCCAGCGACACAAAGCAGCCAGTCCGGTATGAAGACTTGGGGACGAATCAGCTGCGCCAAGCCAACCGTCGCGCGGCGACACCGTTAAACTGATGGCCAACTGCACCCTTCACCATGGTGGCCAATGACCCTGGACTTCTTCCTCAACCTCGCCACGGCGCTGGGCGTCGGGCTGCTGATCGGCACCGAGCGTAGCTGGAGCGGGCGTGAAAGCCCCGGCCAGGAGCTGGTGGCCGGCATTCGCACCTTCGGCCTGGCGGGCCTGTTCGGCGGTCTTGCTGCGGTGAGCGTCACCCATCTCGGCGCGTTTGCCTGGGTCGCGATGTTCATCGTGCTGGGTCTGCTGGTGATCGCCGGCTACCTGATTGATGCGCGGCGCAGCGGCGATCATGGCATGACCACCGAGGTCGCCCTGCTGCTGACCTTCCTGCTCGGCAGCCTGGCGATTGCGGAGAGCCGTCAGCTGGCAGCCGCCTGCGCCATCGTGGTGGCGCTGCTGCTGAGCCTCAAGACCCGCCTGCACCAGGCGCTGAAGCGCCTCAGCGAAGCCGAACTGGGCGGCGCGTTGAAGATGCTGTTCATCTCGGTGGTGCTATTGCCGGCGCTTCCCAATCAGGGCTACGGCCCCTGGCAGGCGCTCAACCCCTACACCACCTGGATGATGGTGGTGCTGATCGCCGGCATTGGCTTCGCCGCCTACGTGGCCATCCGCGCTTTCGGTGCGCGCCATGGGCTGCTGGTGACGGCGCTGCTCGGCGGCATCGTTTCGTCCACCGCGATGACCATCACCCTGGCCCGACTGAATGCGCCACAGCTGCGCGCCGCACTGGCGGCCGGCCTGCTGGCGACCTCGGCGCTGATGTTCCCGCGCGTGCTGCTGGAGGTGGGCATCGTCAATCCTGCCCTGCTGCCTGGGCTGAGCCTGCCCCTGGCCGCAGCCGGTGCGATCTACGCGGCCGGCGCGTTGTTTTACTACCTGCGCGCTGCCAGCGCTGCCGACAGCGATGCCGAGCCCCTGCTGAAGAACCCGTTCGAGCTGGGCCCGGCGCTTCGCTTCGCCGCGCTGCTGGTGCTGATTCTCCTGCTGGTGGAAGGCGCGCGACGCTGGTTCGGCGACGCCGGTATCTATCTGGTTTCGCTGCTGGCGGGCCTGACCGACGTCGATGCCATCACCCTGTCGCTGGCCAGCAAGGCCCGCGACGGCCTGGCCCATGAGGTGGCGGCACGCGGCATCGTCTTCGCCGCACTGAGCAACAGCCTGGTCAAGGCGATGCTGATCGTCCTGATCGGCGGCCGTGAGCTGGCGCTACGCACGCTGCCGATCATGTTTGCCGGCCTGCTGACCGGGCTTGCGCTGCTGCTGTTGCGTTAACCGTGCAGCCGCGCGTCACTCGCCGGCTTCGCTAAAGGCTTCGGCCCCTGCCCGCTCCAGCCAGTCACCCGGCAGTCGCTTGCTGGCTCGCGCGCCGAGGGACTTCAACTGCTCGGCGCGGCCGACCAGGTTGCCACGCCCGTCACTGAGCTTGTTGCGCGCAGAAAGGTAGGCCCGATCCACCTGCTGCAAGCGATTGCCGATCTCGTCGAGGTCCTGGATGAATGCGACGAACTTGTCGTAAAGCGCACCGGCCTTTTCCGCGATCTCCCGAGCGTTCTGGCTTTGCCGTTCCTGCCGCCAGAGGCTGTCGATGACCCGCAGCGTGGCCAACAGCGTGGTCGGGCTGACGATCACGATGTGCCGCCCGTAGGCCTCCTGGAAAAGCTCGGGATCGGCCTGCAGGGCCGCCGCGAATGCCGCTTCGATGGGTACGAACAGCAGTACGAAATCGAGGCTCTGCAGCCCCTCCAGATGCTGGTAGTCCTTGAGCGAAAGCCCCTTGAGGTGGTTGCGCAGCGATTGCACATGCTGCTTGAGCGCCAGCGCACGGCTGCCTTCGTCCTCGGCGCAGGTCAGCGCCTGGTAAGCGGTCAGGCTGACCTTCGCATCGACCACGACCTGCTTGTCGCCCGGCAGGTGAATGAGCACGTCCGGCTGGAAGCGCGCGCCGTCGGCACTCTTGAGGCTCACCTGGGTGTGGTATTCGCGGCCTTTCTCCAGACCGGCATGCTCCAGAACCTTCTCCAGTACCAGTTCGCCCCAGTTGCCCTGGGTCTTCTGGCCCTGCAGGGCACGGGTCAGGTTGGTCGCTTCGTCGCCCAGACGCTGGTTCAGCTGTTGCAGCCGCTCCAGCTCTCGGGCCAGGGAAAAGCGCTCGCGGGCCTCGTGCTGATAGCTTTCTTCGACGCGCTTCTCGAAGGCCTGGATGCGCTCTTTCAACGGCTCGAGCAGCTGTCCCAGCCGCTCATGGGTGGACTCGCTGAAGCGTTGCTCACGCTCGTCGAAGATCCGGCCGGCGAGCTCGGCGAATTGCGCGCGCAGTTCGTCGCGCGCGGCCTGAAGGTCGGAGAGGCGCTGCTGATGGGCGTTGTGCTGCTCGCGCAGCTCGGCGTCCAGCGCGGCATGGGCGGCGCTCAGCCGACGCAGCTCCGCCTGTTGCGCGTCGCGCTCGGCCTGCAGATCGGCAATGGTTTCGGTGTCGTGGCCGCGCTGCGTGCGCAGCAGCTCGGTCTCGCGTCGCAGCGCGGCCAGCTCGGCCTGCTGCTCGGACTTGATACCGCTCAGCTCGGCGAGCTCGATTCGATAGCCGTCCAGCTGTGCGGTCAGGCCCTGCTGCGCCGAAATCGCCTGCCTGAGCCGTTCTTCGAGCAGAGCCTGCTCGGCCTCGCCAGTGACCAGGCGGCGCTGGAGATAAAGGCACAGCCCTGCCAGGGCGATCAGGCCGAATGCCAGACCGATCAATAGATGGAGGGGATCAAGGGACATGAAGGGCTCCGGCGAAGTTGCCGGGCAGTATAGCGACCCGCTGTACGCCGGTCAGGCGGGGATGCCGGTCAGCCCCGGACCTGCCGCAGAACCCGTGCCGCCTCATGCGAACCCTGCGCCGCGGCCTGCTCCAGCCAGAGCCGTGCCTTCGCCGGCTCGGGGTGATCCGGTTCACCGCACAGGCGGCCGAGCTCCAGCTGCGCCTGGCTATCACCTGCCCGGGCCGCCTGGCGCAGCAGCTCGAATCCGATGCGACGGTCGCGCTGGCTGTCGCACTCGCAGCACAGCAGGCGGCCAAGGCGGCTCTGCGCTTCGACCACACCCTCGCGCGCAGGCTGCTTGAGGAGGCGTCCGGCAATCCGCTTGACGCCCTGGTTCCGGCCCAGGTGCTGGCTGTCCAGCAACCACAGCGCCATGCGCAAGGGCAGGCGCGCCGTTGGAGTCGAGGTGGCAAATGAGGCGGGAGCCGAAGTACGCGTTCTCATGCACATCAAGGGGGCTGGTGAATAAGGTCGCGCACTCTACTCCTTTTTTCCGAGAGTTAAAGTCTTGTCAAAAGCGAAAAAATTAGATCTGAATCACACCAGACAGTAATCCACAGAAGCTGTGGATAAGTCAGTGGACAAACAGCAGACAAATCGTCGAATGCCACGTCTCATGGGGGCTGCGCTTAAACTGGCGGTTTTTTCGCCAATGCCAAAAATGCTTATTTTTCAATTGGTTAGTAACGATCTATGGGCTTCGTTGGTTTGCGACTGTTTGTCATAAGGCCTTGACAGAGCCATTGCGAAAATGTGCACAAGTTCGGCGCACGGGTCGCAAAGTGCCTGGCCACAAGGGCTGGCGCGAGGTTCCGGTGAACTTCGAAGCAACTCTGCTGTCGTGCATCGCACCTCGCTGGCGCACGTCCTGGCGCACGTCGCCCCGGCCCGTTCTACGGCTATGCTGTAGCCCTCGCTTTATGGATGCAGCCATGACCAAACCGTGGAGAACCATTTCCGTGCTGGCCGCCGGGCTGCTCGCCCTGCTGATGGTGCTGAGTGCCGTTGCCTGGAGCCAGTGGCAAGGGTTCAAGCATGAGCAGGGCATCGAACTACTGGAATGGCAGGGGCTACGGCTTTCCTCAGGCGGTATCTCGGCAGAGCGCGTGCGCTATGCGCAGAACCCAGAGAACGGCCTCCATCTGGCTGCTAGTGCCTCCGGCATCACCCTGCGGTTACCCAGCTTTTTTCGCCCGTTGCCGCCTCGTTCGCTGCAAATCGACCAGCTTGAGCTGGAGATTCGCTCGTATCCGCCCGCCGGCGACAGCGAGCCGCCAGCAACGGATCTGGAACAGTACGAACGGTGGGCCGCCTGGCTCCCGCAGCGACTGACCATAGCCGATCTGCGGATCAGCCTGCCCTGCGCCAAGGGACGCTGCGACGAACGGGGGGCGCTGAGGTTCGAGCGGAAGGGCGAATCGTTGCTGCCGCTGGACGGCCGCCTGGACCTGCGACGCAACGAGCACAGGCTGTCACTGACCATCGACGCGCAGGGTTCCGCGCTCGGCGAAAGCCTCGTACTGGCCACGCTGGCTATCGACGAACAACCACGACTGGAAACCCGCCACCAGCTGGAACATTCCGACAGGACGTTGCGCTGGAATGGCACGCTTTCCATGGGCAGCTTGCCGGAGGCGCCCTGGCTGCTGGCTTGGCTCGGCGAGTGGACGGCCACGCCAACCGCCGCCCTCCCCGACATGCCTACGGACATGCGCATCGGCGCAGGCTGGGCACTGACCCTGATACAGAACGATAACGGCGTTTATGCCTGGCGCAACGCTGCGGGCGAACTGCGCCTCTCCACCCACATTCCTGCCGCCTGGCCGGTCATAGGTCTCGGGGAGCTGCAGGGCGACCTCGACCTGGCCGCTCGAGGGCAGGATGGACTGTGGTTGCCCACGGAGCTGAAAGCAAACCTACAGCTGCGTCCATCGTCCACCCTGCTGACGGACGTGCCGGCCGCGCTACGCCCGAGTCAGCTGAATATAAGCGTCGAGCCGGTAGCCACTGAGATGACGCCTGGGCAGCTACCCGTGCAACTTCGCGTGGAGACCCAGGGAGGCACGCCGTCCAGCCTGCAGGCGCGCATGCGACTGTCGACCTCCCCCCCTTATGCACTGGACATCGAGCAGGCCCGTCTGCAGACACGCAGCACGCGCTTGCAGCTGGACGCCCTGACGCTACAGAACCTCGACGCCAGACTGGATTTCTCCGGACGCGCCGACCTCCGGAAACTCGAACTGCAGCTGCAGCCGTCATCCCGAGTCAGCCTGGCACGCCTTGCCACCGGCGATATCCTCGCCAGTCAGCTGAGCGCGGCGTTGCCGCGCACACTGGCACTGCAGGTCGAGCGCAACGTCGAGCAGCCAACTGCCTGGCGTACCGAAGGGCCGCTGGAACTGCGCCTGGGTCGCCTCGAGCATCCGCAGCTGCTCAGCCAAGGCTGGCGCTGGAACGGCCAGCTCAAAGCCGACGCTACAGCTCTGAACGCCACCGGCCCCGCAAGCAATGACGTCGGACTGACGCTTGCGCTGAACGTCGAGCAGCACTGGAACGGGCCATTGCACGTCGGCGCAAAGCTGCAGGAAATCTTCCTGCGCGCCGGCAATCCGCTCGCACGCAGCCTCTCCGCGTGGCCCGCGGCGCTTGAGCTCAGCAGCGGACGCCTGTCGGGCGAAGGCAAGTTGACGCAGCCCGCCGGCGGCGGCACCCCAACTGCGAGCCTGACGCTCGATGCGCGGGGCCTGGCCGGCATCTTCGACCGCAGCGAGATATCCGGCCTCGACGCACGCCTGACGGCCGGCCTGCACCGCGACCGCCTTCGTCTGGACATCGGCGAGCTGCGGCTGGCCGAGATCAATCCCGGCTTCACCTTCGGCCCGCTGCTGCTGCGCGGTCACTACGAGGCAGCCGTCGACCAGCCGACACAGGGACGCCTGACCTGGCAGACCGCCGAAACCCGGATTCTTGGCGGGCGATTCTGGTTGCCGGCCGGCACCCTTGACCTCGCGGCGCCACAGCAACGGCTCAGCGCCCGGCTGGAAGGCGTGCAGCTGGGCGACGTGCTCGCCGCCTATCCGACCGAAGGCCTCAGCGGCAGCGGCCTGATCGATGGCAGCTTCGACGTACAGCGCAGCGCCGCAGGCCTGAGCGTGCAGGATGGCAAGCTCGCCGCGCGAGGACCGGGCGGCGTGCTGCGCTTTCGTTCGCCGAAGATCGAGGCCCTCGGCCAGGCGAATCCGGCCATGAAGATCGTCACCGAAGCCCTGCACAATTTTCACTATGATCTGCTCACCAGCGACGTCCGCTATGATGAGCGCGGCAAGCTGAACCTCGGGCTGCGTCTGAACGGCCGCAACCCGGCCCTGGAAGGTGGTCGGCCGATCAACTTCTCGATCAATCTGGAAGAGGACATTCCGGCGCTGTTGACCAGCTTGCAGCTGAGCGACCGGGTAAGCGAAACCATTCAACGGCGGGTGCAGGAACGCCTCAGATAAGGCGATGCAGCCGCGAAATCGACACAGGAGAAACCGCCATGCGGTTGCGCCATACGCTGACCATCGTGTTGCTGGGTCTCTTCGCCAGCGCCTGTACACCGCGGGTGGAACTGGCCGTGCCGAACGAGCCGATCAACATCAACCTGAACGTGAAGATCGAACACGAGATTTATATCCGCGTGGACAAGCAGCTCGACTCGATCATCAACCAAGACAGCGGACTGTTCTGAGGACGACCATGAAAGCCTATCTGAAACTGACCAGCCTGCTCCTGGCGCTCCTGCTGGCCCTGCCCGCCGCAGCGATGACCCTCAACGAAGCCATGTCCGCCCTGGGTGAAGCCAAGGCCAGCGGCATGCTCGGCGAGAAGCCCGACGGCTATCTGGGTGTGGTTCGCTCCAGCAAGAACGCCGAGGAGATTGCCAGCCAGATCAACCAGGCTCGCCGCGCCGAGTACCACCGTGTTGCCAAGCAGAACGGCATCAGCGTCAGCGACGTCGAAGCCATCGCCGGCAAGAAGGCCATCGAAAAGACGCCGCCCGGCCAGATCATCCAGCTCAACGGCAACTGGGTCCGCAAGTGACCTGAGGCGATGGTCGGGCCTGCCTGACCATCGCGCCCCCCCATTGACGCCTACAGCAGCATCAGGCCGTGCGCCCTGACCACCAGCGACTTCTGCCGAAACCTGCGCTCCAGATCGACGCGGTACTGCGCCCACCAGTTCCGCTCCAGCTCATCGACCATCACTTCGTAGACCACCGTCTCGTCCCGCACCGCGTTCTCGCCGCCCTCCAGCCAGTAGCCATTGGCCGGCGCACGGCTGTAGGTGGTCAAGCCGCCAAAGCGATCGATCAGCTCCTCGCTCACGGTGCGAAAGAGCGATCTCGGCAACGCCTGCTGATCGTTGTCGTAAAGCGGCAACAGCAACTGGACAAGGAACATACGCGACCTCACGAGGAAAGTGGGAGCAAGCATTCGACCCCGCACTGCCGGAGATGACGCCCGCCTGGCGGTCAGAACAGCCCCAGCTGCCCGTCGATCAGCGAGGCGAAGTCGTCGCCGACAAAGGGCAGGATCGCGTCCGCCACTGGCTGCAGCTGGCGCGTCACGTAGTGGTCGTAGTCGACGGCAGAGGTACGCGCCTCCAGTGGCTCAGGGCCGGCGACGGTGATCAGGTAGCTGATCCAGCCGCCGTTCTGATACTGCCGCGGACGACCAAGGCGGTCATTGCACTCGTCGGCCAGGCGCGCCGCCCGCACATGCGGCGGCACGTTGCGCTGGTAGTCGTCCAGCCGGCGACGCAGGCGCTTGCGGTAAACCAGCAGCTCGTCGAACTCGCCAGCCAGGGTTCGGCGCACATACTCACGCACGTAATCCTGGTGCGGCTGGCGGTGGAAGATGCGCAGGTACAGCTCCTGCTGAAAGCGCTGCGCCAGCGGCGACCAGTCCGTGCGCACGGTTTCCAGCCCCTTGAATACCATGCCGTCGCTGCCATCCGCGCGCGTGACCAGGCCGGCATAACGCTTCTTGCTGCCCTCCTCGGCGCCACGGATCGTCGGCATCAGGAAGCGCCGGAAGTGCGTTTCGTACTGCAGCTCCAGGGCACTGCTCAGGCCATACTCGTCACGCAGATGCCCACGCCACCATTCGTTGATCCGCTGTACCAGGTCGCGACCGATGCGTTCGGCCGCCTCGTCCGAATGCGCCCGGCCCAGCCAGACGAACGTCGAGTCGGTGTCGCCGTAGATCACCACATGGCCCTGGGCCTCTATCAGTTCCCGCGTGCGGCGCATGATCTCGTGGCCACGCAGAGTGATCGACGATGCCAGCCGGGGGTCGAAGAAGCGGCAACCACTGGAGCCGAGCACCCCGTAGAAGGCATTCATGATGATCTTCAGCGCCTGTGACAACGGCTTGTTGTGCTCGCGCTTCGCCGCCTCGCGGCCTTCCCAGACGCGTTCAACGATGGCCGGCAGGCAATGCCGGGTGCGCGAGAAGCGCGCCCCGCGAAAGCCTGCAACCGATGCGTCATCGGTCGGCTGGCGCAGCCCCTCGATCAGCCCCACGGGGTCGATGAGGAAGGTGCGGATGATCGACGGGTACAGGCTCTTGTAGTCCAGCACCAGCACCGATTCGTACAACCCCGGCTGCGAGTCCATGACGAAACCGCCCGGGCTCGCCTCGGCCTGGCGCTCGCCCAGATTAGGCGCAACGAAGCCCTGTCGGTGCATCAAAGGCAGATAGAGATGCTCGAACGCTGCCACCGAACCACCGCTTCGGTCAGCCGCTAGACCAGTGACAGTGGCCCGCTCGAGGAGAAAGGTCAGCAGCTCGGTATGGGCGAAGATGCGCGTCACCAGCTCGCAATCCTTGAGGTTGTATCGGGCCAGCGCCGGCTTGTCCTCGGCGAACATGCGGTCGATCTCCGCCATGCGCTGGTAGGGGTTGTCGATCGCCTTGCCCTCCCCCAGCAAGGTCTGGGCGACATTCTCCAGACTGAACGAGGAAAAGCTCCAGGTCGCCGAGCGTAGCGCCTCGATACCGTCGATGATCAGCCGGCCCTCGGCCGCGGCGAAAAAGTGATTGCTGCGAGCGCCATGCTCGCGCCATTCCATCGTCGCCCCGGTGCGCCCCAGGCGCAGCGGCACCTGCAAGCGCTGCGCATGTTCATGCAGTACACGCAGGTCGAACTGCACCAGATTCCAGCCGATGATCGCGTCCGGGTCGTGCTCGGCGAACCAGGCGTTCAGCCGTTCCAGCAGTTGCCCTCGGCTTTCGCAGTACTCCAGGGAAAAATCGACGGCCGACGCATCGCCGTTTTCCGGGCCGAGCATATAGACCTGACGCTGGCCGCAGCCCTCCAGAGCAATGGAATACAGATCGCCGCGGGCCGTGGTCTCGATGTCCAGCGAGACCAGCCTGAGCCTCGGACGATAGTCCGCCGCGGGTTTGAGCTGCACGAACGAGGCGCCACTGTGCTCGGCGCCATCGACGAAGCACACCGGTGCGGTGATGAAGCGCTCCATGAGGTAACGCTCGGGCGGCCTGATATCCGCCTCGTAGACATCCACGCCGACATCGCGCAGCCGCCGCGCGCAGTCCATCAGTCGGCGATGCGACCGGCAGTACAGCCCCATGACCGAGCGATGATGGAAGTCGTGCAGGTCGAGCGGCCGCAGCTCGACGTCAGGCTCCTGTCGCAGCACGGACTCGACGAAGGCGCGCCGCTCCTGCGCAAAGAAGGCGACCGAATGCCGGTAAGGCACGCACACCCGCCGCGGCCCGTTGTCGGTGGCGAGCCAGAAACTCACCTCGGTACCCGCAGGCGTCTCTCGCCAGTGGCGGGTCAGGATAAAACCCTGCTGCAGCTGCGACATCAGCGTCCCCGGAACCTGAATGAACAGCAAGCCCGTCCTCTCCCGGGCAGGTCGTATCGCATACCGATGCACCGCACGGTAAACGCCAACCCAGAAAAGCAAAAACCCCCGCACTCTCGCGAGTACAGGGGTTCAGGCTATATGTAATGGCGGAGAGATAGGGATTTGAACCCTAGGTACCCGCGAAGGTACAACGGATTTCGAATCCGTCCCGTTCGGCCACTCCGGCATCTCTCCAGCGGCGCGCATCATAGCAGCTGGATCGGCTTTGTCGAACCCCAACTGCATAGATTTTTTACCGTTTTTCAGCCGCTTGCACCGCCGAGCGACCGATTCCGGCCGCCCGGTACCCTTCACGCGGTCAGCCGCGTCAATGCTTCGCGATACTTGTCGGCGGTTTTCTGCGCGACCTCTGCGGGCACGGCAGGTGCAGGGGGCTGCTTGTTCCAGCCGGTGGACTCCAGCCAGTCGCGGACGAACTGCTTGTCGAAGCTCGGTGGGTTCTTGCCCTCTTCATAGCTATCGGCGGGCCAGAAACGGCTCGAATCGGGCGTCAGCACCTCATCCATCAGGGTCAGCGTGCCGTTCTCATCCAGGCCGAACTCAAACTTGGTATCAGCAATGATGATCCCACGAGTGGCGGCGTACTCGACGGCTGCGCTGTAGAGCGCGATGGATACGTCACGCACCTGCGCAGCCAGCTCCTTGCCGATGATCGCCTCGCATTGCTCGAAGGAGATGTTCTCGTCGTGGTCGCCTACCGCGGCCTTGGTCGAGGGGGTGAAGATCGGCTGCGGCAGCTTGGCAGCTTCCTTCAGGCCGGCGGGCAGCTGGATGCCACAGACGGTGCCGCTCTTCTGGTATTCCTTCCACCCGGAACCGACGATATAGCCGCGCACGATGGCCTCCACCGCAACCGGCTTGAGGCGCTTGGCGACGACCGCGCGCCCCTCCACCAGCGGCAATTCGTCAGCCGGCACCACGTCCTCGACCTTGTCGCCGGTGAAGTGATTGGGAATCAGTCCCTTGAGCTTGTCGAACCAGAAGTTGGAGATGGCGGTCAGGATCTTGCCCTTCTCCGGAATCGGCTCGGCAAGGATCACATCGAAGGCCGACAGGCGATCGGTGGCGACCATGAGCATGCGTTTGTCGTCGATCTCGTAGAGGTCGCGAACCTTGCCCGAGTAGATCTTCTTCAGGCTGAGGGCGGTGGGAGTGGTCATACGCAATTTTCCGCGGTTGGCAGGTCAGCAGAAACGAAACAGGCGAAACCATGGGTTTCGCCTATCCGTGTTCGTGTAACGGGGCAGCTCGCAGTCAGCCCAGGTTGTCCTTGATCAGACTGAGCACCCGACGGGCGACGTCCGCTGGCGCGACGGTATCGATGCTCTTGTCCAGTGTCACCTGCACACCGTTACCCGCACGGGTCAGACGCACCTGATAGCGCTCGGCACGCGCTTCGATTTCCTCCTTGTCCGGTGCGCCACCGAACAGCCGACTGAAGAAGCCAGGCTTGTCGTCCGGGTCGTCGGCACGCTCGCTGAGGTTGACGTAGTAGACGCCAAGGCTGCGATCGAGATCGTCGACCCGCACGTCGGCGGCCTGCAGGGCACGGCCGATGCTGGACCAGGCACGATCGAAGTCGCTGTCCAGCTGCAGCAATGGATTGCCGCTGCCATCCTGAGTAAGACTGACGCGGCTTGGCGCATCGAAATCGCGCTCGGCGAGCAGCGAAACGGAACCACCCTGACGGGCGCTGCGGTTCAGACTGGCCTGCAGCTCGTCGAGCAGCACGCGGTCGAGCTCCTTGTTGCTCGAAGTTTCCGGCCAGGCCACGTCGGTGCTGCTACCGGCCGGGCGCTTGACGCTGACCACGAAGATCTCGCTGGTGTTGCGCTGAACGCCCGGCTCGACCCGGACGCGGACGCGCGTCTCACCTTCCTGGATACCCAAGTTGCGCACCAGCGCCTCGTCCAGTTGCGAGGCGGTTTGCCAGGCAGTGGCAAACTCACCGGTCTGACGCCGCTCTTCAGCGATGCTGAAGCCCTTGTCGGTGAAGAACTGACGGGCCGCGATCCAGACCTGAGCCGGCGCATACTGCGCCACCAGCCAGCGTGAGTCCCCGGAGGACTGCACAGTGAAATCACTGACGTCCGCGGCCACTTGCAGGCGCTGCGGCCGCGGCACTTCGTATTTGCCGGAGTGGGTATTGTCAGCCACCTGGCGCGGGATCGGCAGCAGAGGATCGAGCGGACGCGTTCCGCCATCGACGGCGACCTGCATCGGAGCGGTCTGACGTGCCGAAAGGTAGTCACTGCCGCGGTCACGGAAATATCCATCATCGCCCCACAGCCAGCCGCAGCCACTGGTTGCAGAGATCATCAGGGCAAGGGTCGAGAGTCCGGCCAGTCGCTTCATGCGTATTCCTTTGTTATTAAGCCAGCACGCCGGTTTGGCGCATCGCCTGACGGAGCGGTTCCTGGTAGCTCTGGCTGAGCCAGGTCAACGGCAGACGGATGCCATTGCCCATCAGGCCCATCTCGTGCAACGCCCATTTGACCGGAATCGGATTGGCTTCCAGAAACAGCGCACGATGCAGCGGCATCAGGCGCTCGTTGATAGCGCGAGCGGTCTCGGCATCCCCGGCCATCGCCGCGGCACAAAGTTCGCTCATGGCACGCGGGGCGACGTTCGCCGTGACGGAGATGTTGCCCTTGCCGCCCATCAGCATCAGCTCGACGGCAGTGGGGTCATCGCCCGAGTAGACGAGGAAGTCTTTGCTGACGCGGTCCAGCACTTCCCGACCGCGCTTGAGGTCGCCAGTGGCTTCCTTGATACCGATGATGTTCGGCACCTTCGACAGACGCTCGACCGTATCGGGCAGCATGTCGCACACGGTGCGGCCCGGTACGTTGTAGAGGATCTGCGGAATGGCCACGGCTTCGGCGATGTGTTTGAAGTGCAGGTACAGGCCTTCCTGAGTCGGCTTGTTGTAGTACGGAGTGACCAGCAGGCAGGCGTCGGCGCCGGCGGTCTTGGCGTTCTCGGTCAGTTCGACCGCTTCGCTGGTGGAGTTGGCGCCCGTTCCGGCGATCACCGGAATGCGGCCGTTGACCTGGTCGACCACGCGGCGGATCACTTCGATGTGCTCGGCCACGCTCAAGGTGGCCGACTCACCGGTGGTACCGACAGCAACGATTGCATTGGTGCCTTCCTGCAAATGGAAATCCACCAGCTTGCTCAGGCTGTCCCAGTCCAGACCGCCCTGCGCATCCATGGGCGTGACCAGCGCCACCATACTGCCCGCAATCATGCAACCACTCCTGCCGGAATAAATAAAAAGAGGCGTAATGGTACAAGGCTCCCCAGCGCTTTGCGAGTAGCCTGACACACGCCGCGCCGAGCCGGCAAAGCGCTGCCTGCAGCTGCCAAGGGAGCCCAGCATGTGAGGCGCGCATTCCCTCTGCCCTCGCTTTTCGCTACCCTTAGCCGTTTTCGGCTTGGCTGGCCGACCGATTCACCACCGCCAGGAATGCTGCATGTCCACCCCCCCTCTCCCCCGCGAACAATTTCTCGTCATCAGCGCCCTGGGCGCCAACCCGATGGAGCTGACCAATGTGCTCTGCCGCGCCGCCAACGAGAATCGCTGCGCGGTCGTCAGCACTCGCCTGACGCGCCATGGCCAGTGCAGCGCACTGGTTCTGGAAGTCGGTGGTAGCTGGGATGCTCTCGCCCGGATGGAAACCACGCTGCCGGGGCTCGCGAAGAAGCATGCGTTCACGGCCAATGTCGTTCGTAGCGAAGCGCTGGAAAGCCGCCCGCAGGCCTTGCCTTATGTGGCCTATGTGAGCGCAGTCTTCCGACCCGATATCCTCAACGAGCTGTGCCAGTTTTTCATCGACCATCGCGTCGAACTGGAAAGCCTGACCTGCGACACCTACCAGGCTCCACAGACCGGCGGCACCATGCTCAACGCCACCCTGACCGTCACCCTGCCTGCCGGCACGCAGATCAGCTGGCTGCGCGATCAGTTTCTCGACTTTGCCGACGCGCTCAATCTCGATGCGCTGATCGAACCCTGGCGTCCGCAGAACCCTTGAGATCAGGAGGCAACATGGCAGTCGCAATCGACCAACCGATTCCACCCTTCCAGGCCCAGGCTACCAGCGGCCAGTCGATCGACCTCGCGTCGCTGGCCGGCAAGCAGGTCGTGCTGTACTTCTATCCGAAGGACAACACACCGGGCTGTACGACCGAAGGTCAGGGTTTTCGCGATCACCATCAGGCGTTTCTCGCGGCCAACACCCTGGTCTTTGGCGTCTCGCGCGACAGCCTGAAAACCCACGAGAACTTTCGCGCCAAGCAGGGCTTTCCCTTCGAGCTGATCAGCGACAAGGACGAGCAGCTCTGCCAGCTGTTCGATGTGATCAAGCTGAAGAAACTCTACGGCAAGGAGTATCTCGGCGTGGACCGCAGCACCTTTCTCATCGACCGCAACGGCGTACTGCGTCAGGAATGGCGCGGCGTGAAGGTGCCCGGTCATGTCGAGGCCGTGCTCCAGGCCGCCCAGGCACTGAACCACGCGTAGAAACAAAAAAGGCTGGCGCCGAGCCAGCCTTTCCCATCATTCGCCAGGCTCGACCACCACGGTCGCCGGCTCCCTCGGCCAGGCATACAACACGGCCTTGAACAGGGTCGCCAAGGGGATGGCGAAGAACACCCCCCAGAACCCCCACAGCCCACCGAACAGTAGCACCGCGCAGATGATCGCCACCGGGTGCAGATTCACCGCCTCGGAGAACAGCAACGGCACCAGGACGTTGCCATCCAGGGTCTGGATAATGGCGTAGGCCACCATCAGGTAGAAGAACTGGTCGCCCAGGCCCCACTGGAATATGCCGATCAGCGCGATGGGAATGGTGACCACGGTGGCCCCGATGTAGGGCACCACGACGGAGACGCCCACGAGCATCGCCATCAGTGCCGCGTAATTGAGCCCCAGCGCGGCAAAGACGGCGTACGAAACCACGGCGCAGATCAGGATCTCGATCGCCTTGCCCCGAATGTAGTTGGCGATCTGCAGGTTCATCTCCTGAGAGACCTGGGTGATCAGGCCGCGCTCGCGTGGCAGGTAGCCCTTGATCCAGTTGCTGATCTGCTCGCGATCCTTCAGAAAGAAGAACACCAGAATCGGCACCAGCACCAGATAGATCATCAGCCCGATCAGCAGCGGCAGACTCGACAGTGAAGACGTCAGCACCAGCTGGCCGTAGCGGCCGATCTCGCCACGCATGAAATCGATGCCGCGCAGCACCTGCTCCTCGGTCACCAGTTGCGGATAACGCTCCGGCAGCAACAGCAGCAGCGACTGCCACTCCACCAGCATGCGCGGCAGCTCGTTGAACAGCGTCAGCACCTGTTGCCAGAGCAGCGGCACGATGAACAGCGTGCACACCACCAGCACCCCGACGAACATCAGAAATACCAGCCAGACCGCAAGCAGGTGCGGCACCCGCCGACGCTCCATGGCACCCACCAGCCCTTGCATCAGGAACGCCAGCACCAGTCCGGCCAGCACCGGCGCCAGCATCTTGCCAAGTGTCAGGACGATCGCGAATGCAAGGAACAGCAGAACAGCGAGAACAACCGCCTCCTCGTCGGAGAAGTAACGCTGCATCCAACCGCGTAATACCTTGATCATGTATTTCCTCGAAGCGAACCGTCAGGCCTTGCGCAGCCAGTAGTGATAAAGACCATCCTCGACCTCTTCATGCAGAAGCGCATGGCCGGCCAGCTTGGCGAAACTGCGAAAATCCCGTTGCGAGCCAGGATCGCTGGCGACAACCTTGAGTACCGCCCCGCTGGGCAGGCGATTCAATTCCAGCTTGGCCTTGAGCAGCGGCATCGGGCAGTCGAGGCCGACGGCGTCCAGCTCGGCATCGCACGCGGGCGATAGTGGTCGACCTTCACTCATGGTTCGCCTCCTCAGCAAAGCCACGCAGCATACCTAGCGCACTGGGGCTCTGGCCAGCCAGCCAAGGTCAAGGCTACAGTAGCCGTTCTCACTTCAACGAGCCTGCCTGGATGAAACTGCTGCGCCCCGCCCTGCTCACGCTCACCTGCCTGCTTGTGCAACCGACATTGGCTAACGACCTGCCTTCGCTCGGCGACGCCAGCTCGGGCATCGTGTCGCCGGAACAGGAACATGTGCTCGGGCGCGCCTGGCTGAGCCTGCTGCGGGGGCAGGTGAAGCAGCTTTCCGACCCCCAGCTCAAGGACTACGTCGAGAACAGCGTGTACCGCCTGGCCGAAACCAGCCAGCTACAGGATCGACGTCTGGAATTCGTCCTGCTCGACAGCCCGCAGCTAAACGCCTTTGCCGCACCCGGTGGCATCATCGGGGTCAATGGTGGCCTGTTCATTCATGCGCAGACCGAAGCCGAGTACGCTTCGGTGATGGCGCACGAACTGGCTCACCTCTCACAGCGACACTTCGCTCGCGGCCTAGAAGCCCAGCAGCGCATGCAGCTGCCGATGATGGCCGCCATGCTTGCTGGCGTCGTGGCAGCCGCAGCCGGGGCCGGCGATGCGGGCATCGCCGCCATCGTTTCCACCCAGGCCGCAGCCATCCAGGCCCAGCGTCGCTTCTCCCGGCAGAACGAGCAGGAGGCCGACCGTATCGGCATCGTCAACCTCGAACGCGCCGGTTATGACCCACGCGCCATGCCCTCGATGTTCGGCCGGCTGATGCGGCAGTACCGCTATGACCAGAAGCCACCGGAGTTCCTTCTGACCCACCCGGTCAGCGAATCGCGCATCGCAGACACCACAAACCGAGCCGAGCAATATGCGCAGGGCGGCACTCAGGACAGCCTGCGCTACCAGTTGATGCGGGCGCGTACCCAACTCAAGTTCGAAAGCACACCTGGCGTCGGAGCCAAGCGTTTCCGCGCAATGCTCGATGAGAACCCCGAGATGGACGCCGCCCGTTACGGACTGGCGCTGGCGCAGATGAAAGCCGGGCAGCTCGCCGATGCGGCCAGCAGCCTGGAGCCGCTGCTGGCCAAGGCTCCGGATGACCTCACCTACAATCTGGCACAGGTCGAGCTCGACATAACAGCCAATCGCCTGCAGCAGGCGCAGACGCGACTACAGCGTCTGCTGCAGCTGTATCCGGGTAACTACCCGGTGCGACAGATGCATATCGACCTGTTGATGGAGCGGGGCGAGACCCAACAAGCCGAACGCGAGCTGGACAAACTGGCCGAGCAGCGCCGGCGGGACCCGGACATCTGGTATCAGGTCGCAGAGGTCCGGGGCCTTAGCGGAAACATCGTCGGCCTGCATCAGGCGCGCGCCGAATACTTCGCGCTGGTCGGCGACTACGATCAGGGCATCGAGCAGCTCAACCTGGCCAAGCGCCGCGCCAGCAACTTCCAGATTTCCGCGCGAATCGACGCCAGGCAGAAGCAGCTGATCGAAGAGAAGCGCATGGTCGAGGACATGCTGCGTTGATAAGCAGGCGACATCCCTACAGACCATACCAATGAAAAAGCCACGCTCGAAAAAGCGTGGCCTCGGTTGAGGCGGTCGAGTGCGTATCCGCCGATCTCGAAGGGCTCAGGCGTTACCGGCCTGCTTCAAGCGTGCCGCCTGGGTGAAATCGAGCATTCGCTTCAGCGGCTTCACAGCCCGCGGAATCAGCGCCGGGTCGACGAAAATCTCATTGCTTCCGGTGCGCAGGCATTCCAGGGTGCGCTCGAGCGTGTTCATCGCCATCCACGGGCAATGCGCACAGCTACGACAGGTCGCGCCCTGCCCCGCGGTCGGCGCCTCGATGAAGGTCTTCTCCGGACACAGCTGCTGCATCTTGTAGAAGATCCCGCGGTCGGTCGCCACGATAAGGGTCTGCTGCGGCAGCGTCTGCGCGGCCTTGATCAGCTGACTGGTCGAACCCACTGCATCGGCCAGCTCGACGACCGCCTGCGGTGATTCGGGATGAACCAGAATTGCCGCATCCGGATACAACGCCTTCATGTCCGCCAGCTGCTTGGCCTTGAATTCCTCATGCACGATGCAGGCGCCATCCCACAGCAGGATGTCCGCACCGGTTTCGCGCTGCACGTAATTGCCCAGATGCTTGTCCGGTGCCCAGATGATCTTCTCGCCGTTATCCATCAGGCTCTCGACGATCTCCAGCGCGCAACTGGATGTCACCACCCAGTCGGCACGTGCCTTCACCGCTGCCGAGGTATTGGCATAGACCACCACGGTGCGCTCGGGATGCTGGTCGCAAAATGCCGAGAACTCATCCACTGGACAGCCGAGATCAAGCGAACAGGTTGCCTCCAGCGTCGGCATCAGCACGCGCTTTTCCGGATTGAGGATCTTCGCCGTTTCCCCCATGAACTTGACGCCAGCCACCACGACCGTCTGCGCGGGGTGTTCGTTGCCGAAACGTGCCATTTCCAGCGAATCGGAAACGCAGCCGCCAGTCTCTTCGGCCAGCGCCTGGATCACCGGATCGGTGTAGTAGTGCGCCACCAGCACCGCATTCTGGCGCTTCAACTCGGCAGCGATCTCGCTGCGCAACTTTGCCTCCTGCTCAGGCGTCAGCGGCTGGGGCTGCTTCGCCGCCAGGTGTGCCTGCACAAGGATGCGTTCGGGTATCTGCGTCATGGTCGCGGGTCCTGCCAACACGGGATTGCACGAAGCGCCAGGTAGCTCGGCGGCAACGGTAAAGTCGGGCTTGTCGATAAGACGGAAGGAGCAGGATTCGGACGAGGCTCCTGCCATTCGACGGGGCAGGAATACTAGCCGATGCATCGGCAAAAGGGAAAGCATCGGACACAGGGGCTGGCCTTCGCAGCCCCAAACGAAAACCGCCGGCGGGCGCCGGCGGTTTCTTTGGATCACTCGCCCTTGAGCATGTGACCGCGTTCTTCCAGGTTGATGTGCCACTGCATGGCCTCACCCAGCAGATGCGGGGTCTGGCCGCCTTTCTTGCAGGCATCCTCGAAGTACTTGTTCAGCGCATCGCGGTAGGACGGATGCACGCAGTTGTCGATGATCACGCGCGCACGTTCGCGCGGAGCAAGGCCACGCAGGTCTGCCAGGCCCTGCTCGGTCACCAGGATCTCCACGTCGTGCTCGGTGTGGTCGACGTGAGCAACCATCGGTACGACGCTGGAAATGTTGCCACCCTTGGCGATCGACTTGGTCACGAAGATGGCCAGGTGGGCGTTACGCGCGAAGTCGCCTGAACCACCGATACCATTCATCATCTTGGTGCCGCCCACGTGGGTGGAGTTGACGTTACCGTAGATGTCGAACTCCAGCGCAGTGTTGATGCCGATGATGCCGAGACGGCGCACCAGCTCCGGATGGTTGGAGATTTCCTGCGGACGCAGCACCAGCTTGTCCTTGTACTTCTCCAGGTTACCGAACACGCGATCGTTGCAACGCTCGGAGAGCGTGATGGAGCAACCGGAAGCAAAGGTCATCTTACCGGCGTCGATCAGTTCGAAGGTGCAGTCCTGCAGTACTTCGGAATACATCACCAGGTCTTCGAACGGCGAGTCGATCAGACCGCACATTACGGCGTTGGCGATGTTGCCGATACCGACCTGCATCGGGCCAAGGTTCTTGGCCATACGACCGGCCGCCACTTCGCTCTTGAAGAACTCGACCAGGTGGTTGGCGATGGCCTGGGTTTCTTCGTCCGGCGGCGTGACGGTGGAGTAGGAGTCAGGCTGATTGGTGATCACGATCGCGGCGATCTTGGCCGGATCGACCGGAATAGCTGCGCTGCCGAGACGGTCATCGACCTTGGTCAGCGGGATCGGGCCACGATTCGGACGCTCGCCCGGGAAGTAGATATCGTGCAGGCCTTCAAGGTTCAGGTTGTGCGCCAGGTTCAGCTCGATGATCACCTGGTCGGCAAACATGGCCAGGTTGGCCGAGTTGCCCACGGAGGTGGTCGGCACGATGTGGCCCTGTTCGGTGATGCACAGCGCCTCGACGATGGTGACATCGGGACGCTTGATCTGATGGTTGCGCATCTGCTCCACGGTGTGCGACAGGTGCTGGTCGATGAACATGACCTCACCTGCGTTGATCGCCTTGCGCAGTACCGGGTCGGCCTGGAACGGCATGCGGCGGGCCAGCAGGCCGGCAGAAGCCATCTTGCCATCGAGATCGTTACCCAGGCTGGCACCGGTCACCAGACTGATCTGCAGCTTCTCGTCCTTGGCACGGTCGATCAGCGCAAGGGGTACGGCCTTGGCTTCGCCCGCGCGGGTGAAGCCGCTCATGCCAACGGTCATGCCGTCGCGAATAAGGGAAGCAGCCTCTTGGGCGCTCATGACCTTGTTCTGCAGAGAGGACAAGCGGATGCGATCAGAATACATTTGAGCCTCGAACCAACGGACAATCAGGAAGGTCGCAGTCTATTACGTTTAAAAACGCTTGAGCCATCTACTAAGGTCGTAGAGAAAAACGACGCTTATGGCCGAATGTACGACTCAAGCGAAGCGCCACAAAAACTGCGGATATAAAAAAGCCGGACGACCTAGTGGCCTCCGGCTTTTCCTGCTCCAAGGAGCGATATGGTGGGTCGTGTAGGATTCGAACCTACGACCAATTGGTTAAAAGCCAACTGCTCTACCAACTGAGCTAACGACCCGATGCGGGGCGCATGATACTGATTTGATTGATGAAAACAAACTTTTTTTTGAAAAAATTTAGTCTGAGGCAGTGACGTAGGCAGACGCCCCGCCGAGAATGCCGGCCTCAGAAATAGCGTGTCGGGTCGGCCAGGCCAGCCTCGGCAAAACCAGCCGAACGCAATCTGCAGCTGTCGCACTTGCCACAGGCGCGACCGTCGTCATCCGCCTGATAGCACGAAACCGTCATCGCATAATCGACGCCCAGTCGACTTCCCTCCCGGACGATTTGCGCCTTGCTGAGGTTCTGCAATGGCGCCTGAATGCGGAACCCCTGCCCTTCGACCCCGGCCTTGGTCGCCAGATTGGCCATTCGCTCGAAGGCCGCAACGAATTCCGGGCGGCAATCGGGATAGCCGGAATAGTCCACCGCGTTGACACCAATGAAGATATCGCGGGCACCCAGCACTTCGGCCCAGCCCAGAGCCAACGACAGGAATACGGTATTGCGCGCCGGCACGTACGTCACGGGGATGCCTTCGCTGGGCGCCTCTGGTACATCGATACTCGTATCGGTCAGTGCCGAGCCGCCGATGCCGTTGAGGTTAAGACCGATGACCTTGTGCTCCACGACCGCCAGCTGCTTCGCGACGCGCTCGGCAGCCTGCAGCTCCGCTCGATGACGCTGACCGTAATCGAAACTCATGGTGTAACAGGCATAGCCCTCGTCACGCGCCATGGCCACGACGGTCGCCGAATCAAGCCCACCGGACAGCAGGATGACTGCTTTCTTCTCGTTCATTTCGCGATACCTCAAAGGATGGCGGGCTTCAAGCTCAATGGCCAGGCGCATCGTTCCAGATGATCTTGTGCAGCTGGAGCTGCAACCGTACCGGCAGGTTGTCCGCGACGATCCAGTCCGCCAGCGCGCGCACATCGACCTGACCATGGCTGGGGGAGAACAGGACCTCGCCGGCCCGCCGGTCCAGCCCGTACTCGATCAACTTGGATACGGCCCAGTCGTAGTCCTCCCGGGAGCAGATGACGAACTTCACCTGATCGTTGCGGGTGAGATGGACGATGTTCTCATAGCGGTTGCGTCCGACTTCCGCCGAGCCCGGGGTTTTCAGGTCCACCACCCGACTGACGCGCTCATCCACCGGGGAAATGTCGAGCGCGCCGCTGGTTTCCAGTGAAACCTCGTAACCCGCATCGCAAAGTCGCTGCAGCAGCGGCACGCAATTGGGTTGAGCCAGCGGTTCGCCACCTGTCACGCAGACGTAACGCGGATTGTAGGCAGCGACCCGCTCCAGGATGGCATCGAGGGCCATGAGCTCTCCGCCGCTGAACGCATAGGCGGTATCGCAGTACTGACAGCGCAGGGGACAGCCGGTGAGGCGAACGAACACCGTGGGCAATCCACTGGTGCGCGTCTCCCCCTGCAGCGAGTAGAAGATCTCGGTAATTCGCAGGGTCATATCAGCCACGGGCGTGACGGCTAAACAGGCCATCCGCCTCCGTTGCGGGAAATAGGGGCGGCGATTCTAACGAAAAAACCCGCACTGTGGGCGGGTTTCGTTCGTTAACGCAGGCGAATTCAGCGATTGAGCTGGCGCTGTGCCAACTGCGCCGCGGACGTATTCGGGTACTGCGCGATGACCTGGCGCAAGATCCCCTGAGCCTTGTCGCGATTGCCCATGCGGATCTCTACATCGGCCAGCTTGTAAAGCGAGTCCGGCACCTTGCTGTGCTGCGGATAAGCCTGACTGACGCGGGCAAAAGCCTGGCCCGCGCCCTGCAGATCGCCCTTGGCCAGATTGACCTCACCCAGCCAATACTGCGCATTGCCAGCGTACTGACTCTCCGGATACTTGCGCAGGAATGCAGCGAAAGCCTGGCTGGCCTTGTCGAAGTCCTTTGCCTTGATCAGGTCGAATGCGGCGTCGTAATAGAGCTTCTCTTGCGCCGGATCACCCGAAGCGCTCTGCGACTGCCCGGACGAGGCAGTGGATGCACCGGCACCGCCCGCAGCCGCCGGTTCGCGCGACGGCGCCGACTGATTACTGGACGCCGCGGGCCCGCTGGACAAGCGCCGATCAAGATCCTGATAACGTTCCAGCCCCTCTTGTTGCAGGCGCTGGATCTGATTCTGTTGTTCCTCGAGCATGCCGCGCAATTGCGCGATCTCTTCCTGCATCTGCTGCAGCTGCATGAAGAGCATGCCCTGCGCCGAAGATGGAGCAGCAGCTCCACCTCCGGCATAGGCACCGTCACCACTCGGCGCGGCCGTGGAATAACCGGAGCCGCCACTGGCGGCACCCTGTTCGTAATCCACAACCGGCACTTGAGCCACCGCCATCAGCGGCAGGCCGAGCACTGTAAAAGTCAGAGCGTGGCGGTACTTGCGCATGACGAATTACTTACGCAGTTCGACGCGACGGTTCTGAGCCCAGGACTGCTCGTCGTTGCCCATGGCAACCGGACGCTCTTCGCCGTAGGAAACCAGTTCCAGCTGAGCCGGGGAAACGCCCTGCAGAACCAGGTAGCGCTGAACGGCCTTGGAACGACGCTCGCCCAGAGCCATGTTGTACTCACGGGTACCACGCTCGTCGGTGTGGCCTTCCAGAACGACGCGAGCGCCGTTGCCTTTCAGGTCCTTGGCGTGAACGTCCAGAGCGCGCATGGCTTCCGGCTTCAGGTCGGAGCTGTCGTACTCGAAGTAGAAGGTGGTGATGGCGCGCAGAGCGGCTTCTTCGCTCATGCTGCCGTCGATGGCGCCCGAATCAGCACCGTAACCGGCATTCGGATCGATCGCGCCCGAACCTTCGCCCGAATCGTCGCCGCCTTTGGACGAACAACCGACAGCAACAGCCATGGCCAGAGCCAGAGCGGTGAACTTACCGAATTTCAGCATTTCCATGTGTAACAACCCCAGGTGTGTTTTTGGTTAAAAAGCGTTGATACCGCATCAGTTCAGGTAAGGGGACCAGGACGGCTCTCGGACTTCGCCTTGAGCTGTTGGAAGCGGGAGCCTAACGCGTCCGTTGATGGACACGAGCATCAAGACTCCCCGGCCCTGCTGGCGGGTGGCGTAGATTAGCATGGTGCCATTAGGCGCAACAGTGGGAGACTCATCCAGACTGGTATCCGAAAGTATCCGCAGGTTGCCGCGCTGCAGATCCTGCGCGGCGACCTTGAAGTTGGTGTAGCCATCCTGACGGTGAATCATGACCAGCGTCTTCTCGTCAGCCGAGAGTTTCGGGTTGGCGTTGTAGTTGCCGACGAAGGTTACGCGCTCGGCCGAGTTGCTACCCAGGCGCTGCTTGTAGATCTGCGGCTTGCCTGCCCGGTCGGACGTGTAATAAATGGTCTGACCATCAGCTCCCCAGAAGGGTTCGGTATCGATGGCGTAGTGGTTGGTCAGGCGCTGCAGCTGACGCGAACCGAGATCCATTACATAGATCTCCGGGTTGCCGTCCTTGGACAGCACGAACGCCAGTCGATTGCCGTCCGGAGAAAATGCCGGGGCACCATTCAGCCCTTCGAAATTGGTGATCTGCTCACGGCGGCCGGTGTCGATGTGCTGCACGAAGATGCGCGGACGCTTCTGCTCGAACGAGACATAGGCGATACGGCGGCCATCGGGCGAGTAACGCGGCGAGAGGATCGGCTCGCGCGATTGCAACAGGGTTACCGCCCGCGCACCGTCATAGTCCGAACGCTGCAGCGTGTAGCGGGTATTGGCGCCCCCCATGCGCTCGGCCGTGACATACAGCAGACGAGTGGAGAACGCGCCCTTGATGCCTGTCAGCTTCTCGAACGACTGATCCGCCGCATGGTGCGCCATATCGCGCAGCTGGTCCGGCGAACCGCCGACAGTGCCGCTCATCACCTGCTGCTCGGTGGTCACGTTGAACACTTCGTAGCGCGCTTGCAGCCGGCCGCCAGCGGGTTCGATGTTACCCACCATCACATACTGCGCACCCAGCGCTTTCCAGTCGCGATAGATGATCTCGCTGCCACGGGTCGGCATGCTGATCATGTTCTGCCGTGGAATCGGCTGGAAGATGCCGGTATTGCGCATGTCATTACCGATGATCTCCGCCATGTCCTCTGGAAGCACGGTACCGCCCTGCCAGCCGAACGGGACGACGGCAATGGGGATGGCGCGATCGGCGCCGCTGGTAACGACGATGTTTTTCTCCTGCGCCACTGCAATGCCTGCCAGGCAGCAGAGCAGGACAAGTAGACCTCGAAGGGAGTTGATCACAACGCAAGATCCTCAGGCGTGAATGTCATTTTGAATGACCGGTAAGGCTGGAATTCCTGCGGGCTCAGACCCTGCATTTCAGTCAGCCGACCGATGTTCTTGACTGCGGCAACCGCAGAGTTGTCGAACGGTACGTCACCGCTCGATCTCGACACACTGACATTGGTGATGGTGCCATCAGGCAGCATGTTTACCTGCAGCTGTACCGTCATGTTGTTCCGTGCAGACGGCGGACGAGTCCAGCCTTCTGCCGCGCGCAACCGAATCAGATCATCGAAGTTGCCGGCAACCTGATCGCCATGGGTATCGGCCATCGCCTGCTGGCGTTCGGTGGTATCGGACAGAAGCTCTGCCAGTGCCTGGGCCTTCTTGTCTTCGGCAGCCTTGCGCGCTGCTTCCGCCGCGGCCTTCTTCTTGGCTTCTTCGGCGGCCTTCTTCTTGGCCGCCTCGGCTGCCGCTTTCTTCTTGGCTTCTTCCGCCGCCTTCTTCTTGGCCTCTTCGGCGGCCTTCTTCTTGGCCTCCTCAGCCGCCTTCTTCTTGGCCAACTCCTCGGCGGCCTTCTTCTTCGCGATCTCGGCCTGCTTCTGCTGCTCTACCTTCTTCGCCTCTTCGGCTTTCTTGGCCGCAGCGGCCTTATCGGCAGCGGCTTTCGCCGCTTCGGCCTTTCGAGCCTCCTCGGCCTTCTTTTGTTCCGCAGCCTTCGCCGCAGCCTGCTTCTGCTGCTCGATCTTGCGCTGCTCCATCTGCTCGGCTTCGTACTGTTTGGCAGCCGTCTTCTTCGCCTCGCCGGCAATCTTCTGGTTGGTCTGCGTGGTCGCCTGGCTCTGGGACTTCAGCTGATAAAGCGTTGCCTGCACGATCGGCTTGGATGGCGGCAGCTCGGGCGTCATGGAAAAGCTGACGAACAACATGCCGAAGATGATGACGTGCAGGCCGACCGCCAGCACGGTCGGCCAGAAATAGCTCTGCGAAGGTGACGAGTCACGTTGTTGCATCAAGGGGCCTCGGTGATCAGGCCGACATTGCCCACGCCGGCTTCCTGCAGGCCACCCATGGCGGCCATGACCGCCCCGTAGTCAACGGCGCGATCACCGCGGATGAACACCTGGGTGTCCGGACGCTGACGCATGATGGCGACCACGGCGCGGGTCATGTCTTCCAGCGCGACCGCCTCATTACCCTTGCTCTCGGTGTCGACTTCGCTGCCAACGTTCCAGTAATAGGTCTTGTCGGCCTTGATGGAGATGGTCAACACCTGCTTGTCGTTGTCCTGCGGCAAGGCCTCGCTGCTGACCTTGGGCAGATCGACCTTGACGCCCTGGTTAAGCATTGGCGCCGTCACCATGAAGATGACCAGCAGCACCAGCATCACATCGATGTAGGGCACCACGTTCATCTCGGCGACGGGCTTGCGTCTGTTGCGGATTCTGGCCATGGCCGTGGGCCTCAGTCTTCGGTGGTGTGAACTTTGCGGTGCAGGATGGCCTGGAACTCATCGGCGAAGGTGTAGTAACGGCCGATGAGCATCTCGCCACGAGCCGAGAAGCGGTTGTAGGCAATCACCGCCGGAATTGCGGCGAACAGACCGATCGCTGTAGCGATCAGGGCTTCGGCGATGCCGGGCGCTACGGTGGCCAGCGTGGCCTGCTGCACCTGAGCCAAACCACGGAAGGAGTTCATGATCCCCCAGACGGTACCGAACAGACCGATGTAAGGGCTGGTGGAACCGACGGTGGCGAGAAACGGCAGGCTCTGCTCGAGCTTTTCCTCTTCACGGGAAATGGCGACCCGCATAGCGCGGTTGACACCGTCCATCACGGCGTCCGGATCTACGCCCTGCTGCTGGCGCAGCCGGGAAAACTCCTTGAAACCGGCACGAAAGATCTGCTCGACACCCGAGTCAGGGTCGGGATTGCTGCCTGCCTGGCGATACAGCTTGGACAGATCGATGCCCGACCAGAAGCGCTCTTCGAAGGCATCCAGCGACCGCTTGGCAGCGCGCAGCATGTTGCCGCGCTGGAAAATCAGGATCCATGAGGTCACCGAAGCGCCTACAAGTATCAGCATGACCAGCTGCACCACGAAGCTGGCGTTGCTGATCAGGCTCCACATGGACATATGATCGACGTTGGCTTCCACGCTTACTCTCCTGCAGGGGATAGACCCGAGCCAGCGAAGGCATCACGCAGCGCTTCGGGAATGGCTCGGGGTTTCAAACTTTCGGCACGTACGCAGGCCACGAGGACCTGCCCTTCACACAGCAGAACGTCATCGACCGCACGCCGCACCTGCTGACGGAAACGCAGGCTGGCACGATTGAGCTCGACCACCTCGGCGGTCACCAGCAGCTCGTCATCCAGGCGCGCCGGGGCTCGATAACGCGCCTCGACCGAATGCACGACGAACAGCAAGTCCTCACCGGCTAGCTGCGACTGGGCGAATCCCAGGCTGCGCAACCGCTCGGTACGAGCTCGCTCCATGAATTTGAGGTAGTTGACGTAATAGACGATGCCACCCGCATCGGTGTCCTCGTAATAGACTCGACAGCGGTGGGTGAAGATTTCAGCTCCGGCTTGCGCGCGCATACTAGTGCTCGGCCCTGCAAATGCCAATCGGGTAACAGAACAATATTTTCTTCAAACTATGTCGCCTTCGAACAGGTCCGGTGTCGGCGGCTCGTTCATGCGTTTGGGCAAGTTGAGGCCGAAGTGCAGATAGGCATGGCGCGTCACCACGCGACCGCGCGGCGTACGCATGATGTAGCCCTGCTGGATCAAGTATGGCTCGAGCACGTCCTCGATGGTGTGGCGCTCCTCGCTGATCGCCGCGGCAAGGCTGTCGATGCCCACCGGGCCACCATCGAACTTCTCGATCAGCGTCAGCAGCAGGCGACGATCCTGATGATCGAACCCGCGCTCATCGACATCCAGCATGTTCAGCGCAAGGTCAGCGATCTGCCGGGTGATCTCACCCTTGCCGCGCACCTGAGCGAAGTCACGAACCCGGCGCAGCAGACGATTGGCGATGCGCGGCGTGCCGCGCGCGCGACGGGCAATTTCAAACGCGCCCTCGGGTTCGGTTGGCAGTCCGAGGATTCCGGCCGACCGCCTGACGATCGTGGCCAGATCCTCGGTGGAGTAGAACTCCAGACGCTGGACGATACCGAAGCGGTCGCGTAGTGGATTGGTCAGCATGCCGGCCCGCGTCGTGGCGCCGACCAGGGTGAACGGCGGCAGATCGAGCTTGATCGAACGCGCCGCCGGCCCTTCGCCGATCATGATATCGAGCTGGAAGTCCTCCATCGCCGGATACAGCACCTCCTCGACGATCGGCGAGAGGCGATGGATCTCGTCGACGAACAGCACGTCGCCGGCTTCCAGGTTGGTCAGCAAAGCGGCCAGGTCGCCCGGCCGCTCGAGGACAGGACCAGAAGTACTCTTGATCGACACGCCCATTTCTTCGGCAATGATGTTCGCCAGGGTGGTCTTGCCCAACCCGGGCGGACCGAAGATCAGAGTATGGTCGAGCGCTTCCTGGCGCCCTTTCGCGGCGCGGATGAATAGATCCATCTGCTCGCGCACGACCGGCTGGCCAATGTACTCCGCGAGCTTCAGGGGGCGAATGGCGCGATCCAACTGCTCGTCGCGATCGCGACTGCTGGCCGTGACGATACGATCCGCTTCGATCATGGTTTACACCATGCCCTTGAGGGCGCGGCGAATCATCTCTTCACTGCTCAAATTCTCTTCCTGTATGGCGGACACTGCCCGGCTGGCCTCCTGGGGCTTGAAGCCCAGGGAAATCAAAGCGCTGACTGCATCATTCTCGGCGCTTGTGACTGCCGTTTTGCTGCCAGGTTCAACTACCAGGGTCGCGATGGCCGGCATGCTTTCCCACGCCTTGAAGCGGTCCTTCAGCTCAACCAGCAGCCGTTCGGCGGTCTTCTTGCCGACACCAGGTATGCGCACCAGCACCGAGGTATCCTGCGCCTGAACGCACCGCACCAACTCATCGACCTCCAGCCCCGACATGAGCGCCAAAGCCAACTTGGGTCCCACGCCGTTCAGCCGGATCAGCTCGCGAAATAGCTCACGCTCGCGTTTCTCGGCGAACCCATAAAGCAGCTGCGCGTCTTCACGCACCACCAGATGGGTGTGCAGAGTCACCGGCTCGCCGACCGCTGGCAGGCGATAAAGCGTAGTCATCGGCACCTCGACTTCATAGCCGATGCCGTTGACGTCGAGAATCATGTGAGGCGGTTGCTTTTCCGCCAGCGTGCCGCGCAAACGTCCGATCAAACCTGCTTCCTCCAGTGCCCGACGATGCCGGGTCCTTTCTTTTTGCGACTATTCGCAAGGCTACAGCCGCAGCCGCCCGCCTCTTCGCTTGGCACCGATCAACCCATGAGGGACCAGGCTCTGCCCGTGATGCGCATGGCACAGGGCGATGGCCAAGGCGTCCGAGGCATCAATCTGCGGCTTCTCCAGCAGCTTGAGCAGATGCATGACCATCATCTGCACCTGCTGCTTGTCCGCGCCGCCAGTGCCGGCGATGGCCTGCTTGACCTGCGTGGCGGTGTACTCGGCGATCTGCAGTCCCGCCTCGGCCCCCGCGACGATGGCAGCACCGCGGGCCTGCCCCAGCTTGAGCGCCGAATCGGCGTTACGGGCCATGAACACCTGCTCGATTCCCATGGTCACCGGACCATAGGTGCGAATGACTTCGCTGACGCCACTGAACACGGCGCGCAAGCGCTCCGACAGCTCGCCGCTGCCGGTGCGAATGCAGCCCGAAGCGACGTACTCGCAACCACGACCGGTATCTCGGACGACGCCGTAGCCGGTGATTCGAGAGCCCGGATCGATACCCAAAATCAGCGTCATGCCTTGGCCGTGCTGTCTATTTATCCAGTGGCGAGTATACGGAGGCGCCTGCCCCGATGCCACTGGCGTCATCACATCCCAACGCTTCTTCGACGCCACACCGAACCATAAAAAAACCGGAAGCGCGACTGCGACCTCCGGTTCCTTCCAGCGACATGGCTCAGCTCAGCTGCTGCATGATCTCATCGGCAATTTCGGCGTTGTGATAGACGTTCTGTACGTCATCCAGATCTTCCAACGCATCGATCAGACGCAGGACTTTCTGTGCGGTCTCGACATCAGTGATGGGCGCCATGATCGACGGGATCATCGCCACTTCCGCCTCGTCACCCTTGAAACCGGCTTCGGTAAGCGCCTCGTTGACCGAGAGAAAATCGGCAAAGCTGGTGTACACCTCGACCGAGCCGTCTTCCTGCGTGACCACGTCGTCGGCGCCGGCTTCCAGCGCAGCCTCCATCAGCGCATCCTCGTCGACGCCTGGTGCATAGCTGATCTGCCCCTTGCGATCGAACATGTAGGCCACCGAACCGTCGGTACCGAGGTTGCCGCCATTCTTGCTGAAGGCATGACGCACCTCCGCGGCGGTGCGGTTGCGGTTGTCCGTCATGGCTTCGATGATGATCGCCACGCCACTCGGCGCATAGCCCTCGTAGCTCAGCTCGGTCATGTTGTCGGCTTCGTTCGAGCCAGCGCCGCGGGCGATGGCACGGTCAATGACCTCGCGCGACATGTTGGCAGTCAGCGCCTTGTCCACCGCCAGGCGCAGGCGCGGGTTGTCCGCCGGGACACCGCCGCCATGCTTGGCCGCCACGGTCAGTTCGCGGATCAGCTTGGTGAAGATCTTGCCCCGCTTGGCGTCCTGGCGCTCTTTGCGGTGCTTGATGTTGGCCCATTTGGAATGACCAGCCATAACTCACTCCATTCTTCGACTGAATCAGAAATCCCGATAACCGTTCGCCAACCGCTGGATCACCAGCCGGCGAACGGCTATCGCCTTGACGCCCGTACGACCGGAGTCGCAAGACGAAGAAGCCTGGCAGAACCAGGCTTCGGGTAGCGCTTACTCCGCCTTTGGCTGCTCGCGCAGGCGGATATGCAGATCGCGCAATGCCTTGTTGTCCACCGCACCAGGCGCCTGGGTCATGACATCCGCAGCGCTCTGGGTTTTCGGGAAGGCAATGACTTCGCGAATCGACTGCGCACCGGTCATCAGCATCACTAGGCGATCGAGACCGAAAGCCAGACCACCATGTGGCGGCGCACCGAACTTCAGCGCATCGAGCAGGAAGCCGAACTTCTCTTCCTGCTCGGCCTCGTCGATGCCGAGAATGCGGAATACCGCCTGCTGCATTTCCTTGCGATGGATGCGGATGGAGCCGCCGCCCAGCTCGGTACCGTTGAGCACCATGTCGTATGCACGCGACAGCGCAGCGCTGGGGTTGGCCTCCAGCTCCTGCGGTGTGCACTTCGGCGCGGTGAACGGGTGGTGCAGTGCGCTCAGCGAGCCGTCATCGTTCTCTTCGAACATCGGGAAGTCGACGACCCACAGCGGCGCCCAGTCGCAGGTCAGCAGCTTGAGGTCATGGCCGAGCTTGATGCGCAGCGCGCCCAACGCCTCGGAGACGATCTTGGCCTTGTCGGCACCAAAGAAGACGATATCGCCATCGACCGCGCCGACGCGGTCGAGGATCACGTTGAGGTTGTCTTCCGGGATGAACTTGACGATCGGCGACTGCAGCCCCTCGACGCCCTTGGCGCGCTCGTTGACCTTGATATAGGCTAGGCCCTTGGCGCCGTAGATGCCGACGAACTTAGTGTAGTCGTCGATCTGGCTGCGCGGCATGCTTGCGGCACCCGGCACACGAAGGGCTGCCACGCGACCTTTCGGATCGTTGGCCGGGCCAGAGAACACCTTGAACTCGACCGCGTTGAGCTGATCGGCAACGTCCACCAGCTCGAGCGGGATGCGCAGGTCCGGTTTGTCCGAGCCATAGCGACGCATGGCCTCCTCAAACGGCATATGCGGGAATTCGCCAAACTCCAGATCCAGCACTTCCTTGAACAGCTTGCGGATCATCCCTTCGGTGATACCGATGATGTCCGCCTCGTCGAGGAAGCTGGTCTCGATATCGATCTGGGTGAATTCGGGCTGACGATCAGCTCGCAGGTCTTCGTCGCGGAAACACTTGGCGATCTGATAGTAGCGATCGAAGCCGGCCACCATGAGCAGCTGCTTGAACAGCTGCGGCGATTGCGGCAGGGCAAAGAAATTGCCGGCATGGGTGCGACTCGGCACCAGATAGTCACGAGCACCCTCCGGCGTCGGACGGCCAAGGATCGGCGTTTCGACATCGAGGAAGCCGTTCTCGTCGAGGTAGCGACGGATGCTGGCGGTGATGCGCGAGCGCAGCTTCAGCTTCTCGGCCATCTCCGGGCGACGCAGGTCGATGAAGCGGTAGCGCAGGCGAGTTTCTTCACCGACATCGCTGTACTCGTTGAGCGGGAACGGCGGAGTCTCCGCATCGTTGAGCACCTCCAGCTCGTAACCCAGCACCTCGATGGCGCCGGACGCGATGTTCGGATTCACCGCACCGGCCGGACGCAGGCGCACCTTGCCGGTCACCTTGATCACGTACTCGCTGCGTACGCGGTCGGCCGTCGCGAAGGTTTCCGCGCGGTCGGGATCGAAAACCACCTGGGCCAGCCCCTCGCGATCGCGAACGTCGAGGAAGATCACCCCTCCATGGTCACGACGGCGATGTACCCAGCCGCAAAGAGTGATTTCCTGACCGTCCAGGCTTTCGTTCAACTGGCCGCAATAGTGACTGCGCATCATGGTGGAGTTCGCTTCTCGTATCTTGAATTCGATGGGGCGCCAGAGCTGGGACCGGCTAATGGCGCCGTCACTGCTCTGCGCAAGCGGCTGTACCGTATGCGATACCGCCTAGGGCGCCAGGCGCTGCAGCACATGCTGATGCTGCCAGGCACAAGCGCGGGATTATATCGACATAATCACCGCGGCGCAGCCGTTGCCCTCACCGGCAGCCCATCAGGCCGGTCATGGAACCCAGAATCGGTCGACGCCTTCCAACCATGAGCATCGGACCAGAAACCTATCGCTTCACAACAGCGCGTCGTTTTCTGGCATAACTAAGGCCTGAACCATCCACCAGGAGAAACACATGGAAATCAACATTGGCATCGCCGAACAGGATCGTGCAGCTATCGCCGAAGGGCTGTCCCGCCTGCTTGCCGACACCTACACGCTTTACCTGAAGACCCACAACTTTCACTGGAACGTGACGGGGCCGATGTTCAACACGCTTCATACCATGTTCGAGACCCAGTACACCGAACTGGCTGTCGCGGTCGACGATATCGCCGAGCGCATCCGCACCCTCGGCTTTCCTGCGCCCGGCACCTATGCCGCCTACGCCCGCCTGAGCTCGATCAAGGAAGAGGAAGGCGTTCCGTCGGCCGAAGAAATGATCAAACTGCTGGTTGAAGGCCAGGAAGCGGTAGTCCGCACCGCTCGAGGCATTTTCCCGCTGCTGGACAAGGTCAATGACGAGCCCACCGCGGACCTGCTGACCCAGCGCATGCAAAGCCACGAAAAGACGGCCTGGATGCTGCGCAGCCTACTGTCGGCATAATATTCCTGCGGCAGGGCGCCCTGCGTGCCCTGCCCCCCACATCCGACATGCTCCATGCGACGCAGTCCCGCGCCGCTCGCTCATTTGAGCCCCCTTCGCCTTTGCTGTTAAATACGCCGCGCTGCAAGCCAACCCGCGCGGTTCCTCCAGAGCAGTTTCAGCCCTGAGCGAACGACGTTTACCACGAGCATCCTGGCCTGCGGCTTCTTCCTGTCGTGTTATTAACCGTGAGCCATACCAAGAATGCTTAAGATCGTTCATGTCCTGGCGGGCGTCATTGCCCTGCTTTTGTCATTTGTACCCAGTCTACGCGGCGGAATGCCGCTTCTCCTGCAGCCCGAAGCCTTGTGCCTGCTGATGCTCGGCCTGCTGAACGCGCAGTTCGCTCCTTCTGCCAAACTGGACGACAGCCGAACCCGCCCGGTCATCATCGCCACATCGACACTCCTACTGGTCGCCATTGCCCTGCAAGCAACCATCCTGCTCGCCCCCTTGTCGCAGATCGCAGGCCAGCCGGCCACCCTAGCCAGCCTCTTGCTCGCCCTGATTGCCGTCCTGCTCCACCTTGCCACGCCTCAGGAACGCCCGACAAAGGTAAAACCCGCGCACCAGAAAGCGAGCCCCCTGCCGGCAGCCGGGCGCGAATCGGGCACCGTGAAGTGGTTCAACACATCGAAGGGATTCGGCTTTATTTCCCGGGATAGCGGTGACGACGTATTCGTGCACTTCCGCGCAATTCGCGGCGAGGGCCACCGCATTCTCGTGGAAGGTCAGCGCGTGGAATTCACCATCATGATGCGTGACAAAGGCCTGCAGGCCGAGGATGTCGTCACCGTAGATTCGGCCCGCTGAGACGGTCCAGCCGCGAGCGAGACCGGCCAATCTCGCTCGCAATAATTAATAGTGAGGCGGCGGCGCCTCATCTTCGCCCGCATCCAGCGAGCTCTGCATTTCCTCCTGCCGTCTCGCCAGCGCACCCAACTGAAGTTGCAAACGCTCCACTAGTCGCTGCTGCTCGACCAGCACGTCGTTGAGCGTCTGAATGGTGTCATCCTGAAAGGCCAACCGCGCCTCCAAGTCTGTTACACGGGACTCCAGATCCATCATCATTCCTCGAAACGAAAATCGCCGGTAAGTACCAACCGCAGCTTTTCCCTGATCGCCGCTACCTGACCCTCGGTATAGGGTTGCGCCGGCTGCTTGCCCCAAACAGGCGCCGGCCAGGCCGCATCGTCCCGACGCCTGGCGATGACGTGCATATGTAGCTGTGCAACTACATTACCGAGCGCGGCGACATTCATTTTGTCCGCACCGAAGGTATCCTTGACGGTTTCGGCCAGCGCAGTGGTTTCTCGCCACAGCGCCCGCTGGTCGACCGGATCGAGCTGAAACAACTCGCTTATCTCCTCGCGCCGCGGAACCAGAATGAACCACAGATAATGAGCATCGTTCATCAACAGCAGCCGGCACAGCGGGAAGTCCCCGAGCGGCAGGGTGTCCTGCTCCAAACGTGAATCGAGAACGAACATGACACTCCCCTTCGACCTGATTGTGAAGCAGTGCGGGACTGCACTACCCGAACACTCAGAAGCATACTCCAGACAGGAAAGCTAACAACCCTGACCTGCCTGCGCGAAGATGGGGCCGCACCATCAGAACATGCCCTCTGAGAGTGCAACAGCGCTGCACTGGATGCCATGAAGCGTCGCAAAAGCCTCAAAAACGCATTTGGGTCCGCTTTTTGCAAAAGAGCGAGCAGCGGGCGCTGCAATGGCTTCAAAACGCCGCAATAGGCGTCACACAGCTTGCTCTAGCGCTGCACTAGGGCTGCACAGTACATTCTCTGGATGGCTTTTCGCGAACAGCGGCCATAACTGGCTAAAGCCTGATGCGGGACTAAGAAGTTGCACCCTTTCCGCTCACCGCGGACGGGCAAGCACCAAATTCAAACCAAAGGAGCAATCACAATGAAAGTGATGAAGTGGAGCGTAATCGCCCTGGCCGTAGCGGCGGGCACCTCCCAGATGGCATTGGCCAGCCAGCAATCGGAGTCCAAGGGATTTGTCGAGGACGCGAGCCTTGATCTGTTGCTGCGTAACACCTACTACAACCGTGATTACAAGGACGGCGCTGACGACGTACGCAGCTGGGGCCAAGGCTTCATCACCACGTTCGAATCCGGCTTCACTCAAGGCACCATCGGCGTCGGCGTAGATGCCTACGGCATCCTCGGCGTGCGCCTGGATGGCGGTCGTGGTTACAACTATGGCGCCATGTTCGAGCGCGACTCCAATGGCGACCCCGAGCGCGACCTGTCGCAAGCCGGCGCAGCCATCAAGTTCCAGGTATCCAACACCGTCCTCAAATACGGCAATCAGATGCCGATGATGCCCGTGCTCGCGTACGACGACTCCCGCCTGCTGCCCGAGTCATTTACCGGCACGCTGATCACTAGGGAAACTCTGAAAAAGACTTTCTGATTTGGCAAAATACCGCGACCCCACCCACCGAGTTTCCCGATGAAGCAGATGACCTTCGCCGACGCCGAGTACGCTGGCAAGCGCAAGCAAACCCGCAA